>Ga0310345_10000094_pt1 | contig 189011 bp, 186 predicted proteins | sample HC15DNA20500_MG_FD_204667 | JGI IMG/M metagenome (GOLD analysis project Ga0310345, IMG submission 204667) | Marine microbial communities from station ALOHA, North Pacific Subtropical Gyre - HC15-DNA-20-500_MG | ecosystem: Environmental > Aquatic > Marine > Oceanic | place: Pacific Ocean... | reverse complement strand
AGAAACAGACCATTCAGAAACGCAGGTTGCAGCACCAATCCGTTGCCGCCTAAACTGAAAAAGGAATTGAACCAGAGCCTCCGTTACAAAACGGCCCGCGCATTCCGAAAAACTCTGACGACAGACAATTTTCCACACCTGCGCGCGAAAAAAAACGCGCACGCCTACAGGCAGTGCGGGATCGCGCATGATCATGCGCGGTCCCGGTGGGTTTGCGTTCGGCGTTGCGTCTCCATCTCCCGAAGGTGGCATCCGAGGGCGATCAGCGCGGGCCAGAGCATGTAGGCCTCGATCTCGATGTTCTCGCCGAAGGAGAGCAGCACCATCGTCATGAGAATGCCGAGGGGCAGGCGGCCGCGCGGGTGGTGGACGGCATCCGCAATGACCACGCAGAGATGGGCCACCAGCGGCACGAGCAGGGCAAGAAACCCGGTCAGCCCCTTCACGAAGAGCAGGCCGTACCACGTATGGTGGCTGCCGATGGGCATGTATTCCACGAGGTGCGGGCCGGGCTGAACGGTGCCGTGGCCGAACCATACGGCATCAGATTGCCAGCGTTCCCAGGCGATGCGCTGGAGTGTTTCGCGGACGCGGGTGCTGTCGGCGCGGGCCGATTTGAAGCCGGCGATGCCGGCCTTGCCCGCCTCGATGGCCGCAACGCCCCAGGCGGCGAAGCTGGCCATGACGCCGGAGAAGACCAGCCACACCCAGCTTTTCGCGACCAGCGGCAGCATGCGCGGGCCGATGGTGCAGCAGACCAGACCGACCAGCCCCATGCGCGACTTGGAGGCAAGGATCATCAGGATGCCGGCGCCAAGCCCGGCCAGCATCCAGCCGCGGTTTTTCTCCTCGAGCGCGAAGAGGACCATGAGCACGCCGAGCAGGGCCGCGAAGGGGGACCATGGGGCGTAGAACTGCCAGCGCGGGGTCCAGCTTGCCGGGTCGATGGTGTAGAAATAGACGGTGAAATATTCCGGCCCCGGCCCGCCAACGGCCTTGAGCGGCGAGGTGAAGATGCTTTGCGGCAGGCCGATATAGGGCGCGGCCAGCAGCACCGGCGCGAGGATAAGCGTGCACAGGCCGACCACGCATTGCGCCCGGATGAGCAGAGCCCGGCGGATCGGCAGCACGGCGCCTGCCAGCGGGAAGAGGGCCAGCAATGCCCAGCCCTTGGCCCAGCCGATGCTCGACTTGATGGTTTGCTTGAGGCCGAGGCCCCAGTCGATATGGCCGACCCAGAGCGCAACCAGCATCACCGCCATCCCGCCCATCCAGAGCCAGACAAGCCACGGCACCGGCCCCGTGGGGCGCAAATCCGCCCGGATCGCGGGTCCGAGGAAGAGCGCGAGACCGGCGAGCGCCGCCAGCACCCATGCCAGAACCGGCCCCACCACGTAGAGCGCGCCGAGGGCATAGAAGCCCCATGTCAGGGTCAGGGCGAACCAGACAATGCGCTCGGCGGGGTTTTCCGGCCTGATGCTCATGCGTCCTGATCCGCGGGTTTTTCGAGCAGGCGCGAGATCAGCGGTTTGCGAACCCATGCCAGCACCAGCCCCATCAGCAGCATGAACGTGGCCGCCACGCCCGCGCCGATCGCCAGCTTGCGCCGGGGCGAGGAGGGGTGTTCGGGCAGGGAAGGGTTCTCGAGAACCTGAACCAGCGGATAGGAGGCGTAGACGTCGCTCTTGGTCGATTGCGTGCGGGCGATGGCGGAGGCGAAAACGGCCTCGGCCACGGCGAAATCGCGCTGCCGGTCTTCGAGTTCGGAGGCGAGCGCGGCAAGCCCCTCAAGGCGGCTCTCCTCCGCCTTGATCCGGGCGTCGAGCGTGGCAAGCTGTTTCTCCAGACCGGCGCGCAGCGCGTTCTCCCGGACAAGCTCGCTCAGCAAAGCCGCGCGCTGGCCCTCGGGCGCGCGGTCGAGCCCCTTCAGGGCGTCAGCGGACAACCCGGTCACCTTCGATGCCCGCGCCAACGCGGATTCGCGCGCGGCCACGAACGCCTCTTCCGCCTTCACACGGGCCGGATGGCGGGGGCCGTAACTCGCCGCGGCCTGCGCCAGCGTGGCGGAATGTGCCGAGACGTCTTCGAGCAGCGCGAGGTAAGGCGCGTCGGCATAAAGCTTGAGCGTGGCCGCCGCCGATTCCGGCGGCAGGTTGAGGGCCGCTTCCAATGCCGCCACCTTCTCGGACTGGTTGCCGAACTCGGCCTCCATCTCCTGATGCTGTTGCTTCAGTCGATCATGCGCGGCCACCTGTTCGTGATACTGGGCGGCTGTCGTCAGCCCGCTGCGCTGTTGCAGCTCGGTGATGGCGGCGCGGGTGTCGCGCACGGACTGGGTGTAATCCTCGATCGCGCCGGCGCCGCTGACCTCGCGGGTAGCAAGCTCATCGGAGCGCAGCTTGTCGATCTCGTCGAAGAAGGCGGCGAGGAGCGCCTCGCCGTAGTGCTGTGCCTCTTCCGCGCTGGCGCCTTTCACTTCGATATGAATGAGGCTGGTCTGGTCGACGAGGGTCACCCGCGGCTGGCCGAGGGCAGAGCGGGCCAGCCCGAGGCTTTCGGCGGCGGTATCGAGAATGCGGTCGGCGCCGATCAGGCGTTTGTAGGTTTCCGTCGGGCTGACCGAGCCGTTAGAGAAGGCGGAGTTGGCGTAAGAGGAGGCCTGCCCGATATTGTTGAGGTTGACCGAAGCCGACGCGCCGGAGCCGGGCAGGATGAGCGAGGCGTGCGAGGAGAATTTCAGCGGGGCGGTGGCGAGGTAGCCCATGATCGGTGCCCAGAGCGCGCTGGCGCCCAGCAGGAATATCGCCAGGTAGCGCGGCAGGCGCCCGGCATCGGAGAGGCGCCCGCCGGTCAGGATGCGGCGCCAGCTCAGGGAGCGCAGCGGGCTGCGGCAGATGCTGAGCCAGCGGAGCGGGGCGGTGCGGGGGCGGGCCTGCGGTTGTGCGGTGGTCAGGTCGGTCATGGTAAATCCTCTTGCTGCGAGGGATTTACCGAGATGAAGCGGCCTGTGTCAGACGGGCGTCGGGATAGCGGCTCACGCGTTTGGCTGAGGCGCTATCCGAAAGGATAGGCGGAGGCTCAGAACAGCCCGGCCTCGCGGGCGATCAGCGCCGCCTGGGTGCGGTTGCTGGCACCGACCTTGCGGTAGAGCGTCTTGACGTGCAGCTTGATCGTGGGCTCGGACAGGTCGAGATCGCGGGCGATTTCCTTGTTGGCCTTGCCCTCGGTCAGCCCTTTGAGGACCTGCCGCTCGCGTTCGGTCAGTTTCTGGGCAAGCGGGTGTTTCGACTGCGGCTCCTCGGCGGTCATGAAGCCGGCGGGCAGGTATTGCTCGCCCATCGCCATGAAGCGGATCGCGTTGACGAGCGACTTGGCCGAGAGGGTCTTGGGCACGAAGCCCGCCGCGCCAAGCTCCAGCGCCTGTTCGGCCAGCGCGCGCGAGGCGTCGCCGGTCAGCAGGGCCACCTGTTCGGCGCCGTCCATCGCGATGGCGGATTCGAGACCTTTCAGACCGTTCATGCCGGGCATGTTCAGATCGAGCAGGACAAGGTCGAAGGGGCCTTCGCTTTTGATCTTGGCTGCGGCGCTGTCGAAATCGGGGGCCGTGACAACCTCTATCCCGCCGGCGGCCTGGATGAAGGCGACAAGGGTGTCGAGGACCAGCTCGTGGTCATCTGCGATCAGTACTTTCACGTTGCGTCTCCGCTGGGCCCCCACGGCGCGGATGCACGTATAACGCGAGATATCGGCGCGATAAAGATTAACAATCGGACAGGCGCCCCTATCCGGACGGATAGGCGAAAATGCCTCACCGCATAGCGGGCTGACTCCTTGGGGCGGGATGCAAGCCATCCGCGCCGGGGACTGTCCGAACGCCCGTCTACCGGGGCAGAGTGTTGCGGGGCAATGTCCCGGCAGATCGCAAACGCTGACTGCCAGGAGGCCCGACCATGCAATATCAACCCGCCATTCACTTTTCTTCCGGCGCGCACCCCGCCGAGACCCGCACCCTGCCGTTGTGCCCGGTTCTGGGCCTGCCGCTGGTCAGCGCAGACGCCGAGACCGTGATCCGCACGCTGCTGTCGCCGGGGCGGCGGACGGTGTTTTTCCTCAACGCGCATTGCGCGAATATCCGGGCACGCAACGCGGCTTATGCCGCCACGCTGGAGCGGGCGGATTACGTGCTGCCCGACGGGATCGGGGTGGAACTGGCCGCGCGGATGCAGGGGCGGCGGCGGGCGGCCAATCTCAACGGCACCGACCTGACGCCGCGCCTGCTGCGGCTGGCGGCGCGCTGGGGGAAATCGGTCTTCCTGATCGGGGGCACGCCCGGCACGGCGGATGCGGCGGCGCAGCGGCTGTGCCTCGACATTCCGGGGCTGCGGATTGCGGGCACACGCGACGGCTTCGCCGGGGCCGCGCGGCCCGAAGAGGCCATTGACGAGATCAACGGCTCGGGCGCGGATATCGTGCTGGTCGCCATGGGCGTGCCGCAGCAGGAGCTGTGGGTCGACGCGCATCGCCACCTGATCGACGCATCGCTGGTTCTGGGGGTGGGCGCGCTGTTCGACTTTCTTGCCGGCAACGTGCGGCGGGCGCCGGAATGGGTGCGGCGGCGGCGGATGGAGTGGGCGTGGCGGCTGGCGATGGAGCCGCGCCGGCTTGCGAAACGCTACCTGATCGGCAATGCCACCTTCCTTGCCCGCGCCGCCACCCATGCCGTGCGGAACACGGATGCGCAGCGGCTGCTGGATATCGCCATTTCCGGCAGCGCGCTGGCGGTGCTGGGTCTGCCGATGCTGGCCGTGGCCGCGCTGGTGCGGCTCGACAGCAAGGGGCCTGCGCTCTTCAAGCAGGTCCGCGTGGGCAAGGACGGCACGCATTTCGGCGTCTACAAATTCCGGTCGATGCATGTGGATGCCGAGGCGCGGCGTGCCGCGCTGCTGGCCACCTCGGATCGCGAGGGCGTTTGCTTCAAGTCGCGCAACGATCCGCGGATCACCCGGGTCGGTAAGTACCTGCGCCGCCTGTCGATCGACGAGCTGCCGCAGATTATCAACGTGCTGAAAGGCGAGATGTCGATCGTCGGCCCGCGCCCTGCACTGCCCGAGGAGGTTGCCAACTATCCGCAGCGCGCGATGGGCCGGCTGGATGTGAAACCGGGCATCACCGGCCTGTGGCAGGTCGCGGGCCGCGCGAATATTGGCTTCGACAAGATGATCGACCTCGATCTTGCCTATGTGCGGTCGCGCTCGACCCTGCTCAACCTCATCCTGATCATGCTCACCTTCCGCGCCGTTCTGTCCGGCCGCGGCGCCTACTGACCCCCTTACCCTGAAAGGAATCAAATCCATGAAACCCGTTCGCAAAGCCGTCTTCCCCGTTGCCGGGCTCGGCACCCGCTTTCTTCCCGCCACCAAATCCGTGCCCAAGGAGATGCTGCCGCTGGTCGACCGCCCGCTCATTCAATACGCGGTGGACGAGGCGCGCGCCGCCGGGATCGAGGAGTTCATCTTCATCACCTCGGCTGCCAAGACCGCGCTGGAGAATTACTTCGGTGCCGCCCCTGCGCTGGAGCGGAGCCTGTCGGAGGCCGGCAAGACCGGCGCGCTTGACGCGCTGCGCCCGTCGCAGATGACCGAGGGCACCGCCAGTTTCATCCGGCAGGACAATCCCCGCGGCCTTGGGCACGCGGTGTCGCTGGCGCGGCGGCTGGTGGGGGATGAACCTTTCGCGGTGATCCTGCCTGACGATATCATCCGCGCGCCGGCCCCGGCGCTGGCGCAGATGGTGGCGGCCCATGCAAAGCGCGGCGGGCACATGATCGCGACGGAGGCGGTGCCCCAGAGCCGCATCAGCTCCTATGGGGTGGTCGATATCGATCACAGCGACGGCCCGGTGCAGATCCTGCGCGGGCTGGTGGAAAAGCCGCGCCCCGAAGCCGCACCCTCGGGCTTCGGCGTGGTGGGCCGGTATATCCTCGAACCGACGATCTTCGACCGGCTGGCACAGCAGGGGCCGGGCTCGGGCGGAGAGATCCAGTTGACCGACGCCATTGCCGCCGATCTGGCCGCAACCGGCGTCAGCGGGTTCGCCTTCGCGGGCGAGCGGTTCGATTGCGGTTCGATCGCGGGCTTCGTCGAAGCCACCGCCGCCTTCGCGCTGGACCGGCCCGACCTGCGCGAGGGGCTGAGCCGATTTCTCGGCAACCGTCTCGCGCCGGACCTTCAGGCCGCCTGAAACCCCGGCTTCTATCCGTTCGGATAGGGGCCTACCCCCATGCCCATATGGCGTGGCGGGAGCGCTTCGATCATAACAGGCTTACACCATTCACGGAGCATGATATGCGCAAGCTGATTTCCATCCTCGCCGCCGTTGCCGGCCTCTGGGCCGGGCCCGCGCTGGCCGAACCGCTGGACGCGCCACAAGGCGATGTCGTTCTGACGGTTTCGGGCGCCATCACCGAGACCAACAGCGGCGAGACCGCCGCGTTCGACATGGACATGCTCAAGGCGATGCCCGCCACCACGTTCGAGACCACGACAGTCTGGACCGAGGGCAAGAGCACCTTTGCCGGCGTCGTGCTGGCCGAGATCCTCGACCGGCTGGGCGCGACCGGCGGCACCGTCGTCGCCAGTGCGATCAACGACTACTCGATCGAAATCCCCGTCGAGAGTATAACCCCTTCTGCGCCGGTTGTAGCGTACGAGTTGGACGGGGCGTCAATGTCCCGGCGTCAGAAGGGGCCGCTCTGGATCGTCTATCCTTACGACAGCGATGCCGCGTTCCGCACGGAAGTGATCTATGCGCGCAGCATCTGGCAACTCGACAGGCTGGAGATCGTTCAATAGAGGTGACAGGTGGCGGGCGAAGGACGGACCAACGCGCAGATGCCTGACAGCAGCGATCCGGAACGCGGATTTCAGCGACGAAGCCGATGGGTCATGTGGCTCATCGGCTTTGGCATGTCGGCGATCTTCATCCTGACCCTGAGCCTGTCGAGCGAGGTGATCTCGGACCTCGAGCGCCAGCGGTCGGCCAGTTCCGACAACGTGCAATGGACGCTGACGCAGGTGGAGGTGGAGCACCTGAGCCTGCTCAACGCGCTGGAGCATCACATGCACGCCCCCGAGGGCCCGCTGCCGATTGCTGCGGATCTCGACGAGGTGCGGCGGCAGTTCGATATCTTCTACAGCCGGGTCGATACGCTGCGAAGCTCGCGACTCTTTGACGATCTGCGGCAAGATCCGGAGTTTGCGGAGCCGCTCGAGGCGGTCACCGGATTCCTTGAGCGCACGGTGCCGCGGATCGACGGGCCGGATGCCGAACTGGAAGACGGGATCGTCTCGATCTGGGAGGACGCCCGTACCATCAGGGGCGATGTGCGCGACCTTGCCGTTGGCGGGCTGTCGCATTTCGCCCGCACCGCCGATGCAAGGCGCGACGATACCGCCCGCACGCTGGCGCATCTTGCGGCGCTGTCCGCGGGGCTGTTGCTGGCGCTGGCGCTGGTCAGCCTTTACCTGCTTTACGTCAACAACGTCACCCGCCGGCGCGGCGACGCGCTGGGCCGGGCGAACCACCGGATGAACACCATCCTGTCGACCTCTCTCGACGGGGTGATCGTGACGGATGCCGAGGGCCGGGTGCTGGAGTTCAACCCGGCGGCCGAGACGATCTTCAAATACAGCCTCGAGGAAGCAAGGGGCAGGACGATCGGCAAGCTGATCGTGCCGCCCGATATGCGGGACGCCGACGGTGTGGACATGCGCCGGATGCGATGGGGCGGCGAACAGCCCATTGTCGGCCGGGGGCGCATCCAGCTCGAGGCGATGCGCGCCACCGGCGAGCTCTTCCCGGCGGAACTGGCGCTTCAGTCGGCCCATGACGGCGACGAGGAGATCGTGATCGGCTTCGTGCGCGATATCTCCAAGCGCAAGGCCAACGAGGCCGAGCTGATCTCGGCCCGCGACCGGGCGCTGGCGGGCGAGAAGGCCAAGGCCGATTTTCTGGCGGTGATGAGCCATGAGATCCGAACGCCGCTCAATGGGCTGCTGGGCAATCTCTCGCTTCTGAAGAACGCGCGGCCGACGCAGGAGCAGACGCGGTTCATCCACAACATGGAGGTGTCGGGGCAGGTTCTGCTGAACCATGTGGATACCGTGCTGGATATCTCGCGATTCGAGGCCGGGAAGCTGAGCGTGAAGCGCGAGACCGCCGATCTCGGCGCGCTGATGCAGGAGATCGTGGACGGCCAGAGCGGCAATGCCGCCTCGCGCGGGAACGTGATCGAGTGGCAATGGGTCGGGCCCGCGAGACCGTGGGTGACGACGGATACGCAGCGGCTGCGGCAGATCCTGCTCAACCTCGTCGGCAACGCGATCAAGTTCACCGAGAACGGGCGCGTTTCGCTCGAGGTGGAAGTGGCGGAGCCGGGAGACGACGGGGAGACGCCGGTCTACGAGTTCCGGGTGATCGATACCGGCATCGGCATCGCCGAGGAGCATCTCGAGCGGGTGTTCGAGGATTTCCATACGCGCGATGCCTCGCTGGGCCGGTCGGCCGGGGGCACCGGGCTGGGGCTGGGGATCGCGCGCCGCTTTGCCAAGGCGATGGGCGGCGATATCGGGGTCGAAAGCACGCCGGGGGAAGGCAGTGTCTTCTGGGTCAGGCTGCCGCTGAAAGAGGGCACGGCCACCGCGCGCACCCGGCGCGATACACGGACGCCGGGGCCTGTCGAGGGGCTGGAGCTACTGGTGGTCGAGGACAACCCGATCAACCTCGAAGTGATCCGGAACATGCTGAAGATCGACGGGCACAGGGTGACCGAGGCGAGGGACGGGAAATCGGGCGTCGAGGCGGCCATGGCCCGCCGGTTCGACGCGATCCTGATGGATATCAGCATGCCGGTGATGGACGGGCCCACCGCCACACGGCATATCCGCGAAGGCGGCGGCCCGTCCTCGGACGTGCCGATCCTTGCCGTGTCGGCCAACGTGCTGCCGGACGCGGTGGAAGGGTTCCGCGAGGCGGGGATGAACGCGTTTCTGGGCAAGCCCATCAACCTGTCCGCGCTGCGCCAGGCGCTGGCGGCGGTAACCGGGGCGGAGGGCGGCGCGGCGGCGGAGACGGAAGAGGCGGGAGAGACGCAGCTGGCCTCTATCCGGGCCAATCTGGGAGAGGCGGCCTTTGCCGGGCTGGCCGCGCAGCTTGTGGAGGAGGGCGACGCCCTGATCCCGCGGCTGGCCCGGCCCGGTCGGACGGAAGCGGCCCTGAACGAGCTGGCGGCGGAGTGCCACAAGTTCGCCGGTTCGGCCGCGATGTTCGGGGCGCTGGAGATGCGCGACGTGCTGGTCGAGTTCGAGACCGCCGCCAAGGCCGGCGAGGTGGACGCGCTGGCCACGCTGGCGCACCGGGCCAAGGGGGTCTGGTCACGCGCCCGCGAGCGTTTGACCAGACCCGGCTGAGCCTTACTGCCCCAGCAGGATCGCCCCGCCGACGACGCCCAGCACCCGGCCGATTTCGGCGACGCCGGTCATCGAGCTGTCATAGCAGGCAAGCGAATCGCCCGGCAGGACGTATGGGTCGTAATCGTCGCGGTCGCCCCGGCGGAGCAGGTCCTCGATGTCGCGCTCGATCACCACGGAGGCGCCGGTGACGGGGTTGCGCGAGAACAGCACGGCGCTGCGATTGGCGTTCGTGGTTTTCGAGCCGCCGACGCAGTTGCTGTTGACCACCGCCTGCATGAAGCGCGTGCCGTAGGGCATTTCGCGCACGTCGCGCCCGATGGCCGAGACGGCGTTGCCGGTGGCGGGCTGGGTCAGGTTGGACAGGAACATCGACACGCCCGGCGGGCTGATCGGGCTGGGGCGCATCAGGTCGTCCTGAAAGCACTGGCGGCTTTTGACCACGATCCGGTCGCCGGTCAGCATCATGATGTCGGTGGGATCGGTGCCGTCGAAGACGCCGCGCAGGTCCATGCGGAAGACGCGGCCCTGCCGGTGCAATTCCACCGCCGAAAGGTCGGCATCGGGGCGCACGCCGCCCGCCGCGCGGAGCGCAGCCGACAGGTTGCGGCCCTCGGTCGAGGCGCCCAGCGCCTGCTGGCGGCCGGTATCCATGGCGTCGCCCTGAACGCCGCCGATCTCGACCGCGTGCGGCTCGAACACGGCGCCGACAACGCCGACCGCGACCGAGGCGAAATCGGTGATGCGCACGGCGAGGCGGGGGTTGGTGGAGTAGAATTCCGCCGCGACGAGCGCGTCGGCCAGCGCCCGCTCCACCTCGGCCGTCGAGCGGCCCTGCGCCGGGACCGGCGACAGGTAGGGCAGTTTCAGATCGCCGTCGCGCGAGACGACATAGCTGCCGCTGAGCACCTCGTCGCCGTCGATGGTGATCTGCACCATGTCGTTGCGCGACAGTTTCTCGCCCAGCAGGTCGTTCAGCGCGGGGCCGTTCCACTTGGAGAAGGCCACGTCACGCGCGCCGCCGATTTCGGGAAGGCAGGCCGTGGTGTTCATGCCGGCCGATTGCAGGAAGGGGGTTTCGTCCCCGCTGCTGGCCAGCGCGCGGTATTGCGCCTGGTAGCCGTCGCCCAGCGCGACGGGTTCGATATTCTCGGGCGTTTTCATGCTGCTGCAGGCAGACAGAGCGGCGCAGCTGACTGCGCCCAGAAGGCATTTCTTGAGGAAGGGTTTCATTGGTCGGGCTCCTTGTTTGCGGTTGCCTGTTAAGTACGCCGCGCCGCGCTTTCGCATAAGTCCGGCATCGGGATGGGCGGATGATCCATTCGGATAGGAGGCTGTCCGTCCGCCCTGCCCGACTGTCCCGCCGGGCGCGAGACCGGGGCGGCGGCGGGGTTTAGAAGAGGCGTCGAGACAGATCGAACGACCGGGACAACCCCAAATGACCGACACCACCCATCAGACCCGCTTCACGGGACAGCTTCTTGCCTATGCCGCCTCGGAAGCGGCGGCCAAGGCGTCGCGGCTGCTGGTCGTGGTGGCTGTCGCCCGGATGCTGGACGCCGAGGCGATCGGGATCGCCGCCGCCGCGCTGGCGGCGGGGGATATCCTCAAGGCGCTGACCGAGAACGGGGTGGGCCAGCGGATCATTTCGGCCCCCGCGGACGAGCTTGCCGCGCGTTGCAATACGGCCCGGCGTATTTTCTGGCTGTGGTGTGGCGGCCTTTTCGCGGCACAGTTGGGTATCGCCGGGCTGCTGCTGGTGGCGGGCAATCCGCAGATGGCGGGGCTGCTGGCGCTGCTGGCGGTGGAGTACCTGTTCATGCCCGCCGGGCTGGTGCAGGCGGCATTGGCCATGCGCGAAGGCAAGCTGCGCCAGACCGCGGCCATCGCCGGCGGTCAGGTCGTGGGCGCCAATATCATGACGGCGCTGCTGGCGCTGGTCTGGGCCTCGCCGCTGGCGCTGGTCCTGCCGAGGGTGCTGTCGGCGCCGATCTGGCTGGTGCTGATGCGACGGTTGCGGCCGTGGACAGCGGACCGTGCCGCCGGCACCGCGCCGCTGCGGCCGTTTCTGGCCTATGGCTGGGCCGTGCTGGGCGTCGAACTGGTCAAGGTCATGCGGATGCAGGCCGACAAGCTGGTGGTCGGCGCGATGCTGGGGGCCGAGACGCTGGGCATCTATTTCATGGCCTTCAATGCCGGGCTGGGCCTTGCCACCTCCTTCACGCAGGCCTTCTCGGTCGTGCTGTTCCCGCATCTTTGCGCGGCGGGTGACCGGATGGGCGCGCTGCGTCACGGGCTGACCGTGTCGCTGGCGGTGCTCAGCCCGCTGGTGCTGGTGCAGGCCTGCCTCGCGCCGCTTTACGTGCCGCTGCTGTTCGGCCCCGGCTGGGAAGGGGCGGCGCATGTCGTCTCGATCCTGTGCCTTGCGGCGCTGCCCAACGTGATCTGGTCGGCCACCGCCGGTTGGCTTCGGGCAGAGGGCCGCCCGCAACAGGAACTGGCCGTAAGCGTGATCCTTGCCGCGGCTCTGGTGCTCAACTCCGCCCTGCTGGCGCCGTTCGGCCTGACCGCCATCGCCGTGGGGTATCTCGCCCTCTCCGCCCTCATCATGCTTTCCGCGACAGCGTTCCTGCTGCCGTCCAGACCCTCCCACACGAAGGCCGCCTGACATGCCCAAGGTTTCCATCATCCTGCCGTTCCACGCCTCGGCACCGACCATCGCCGCCACGCTCGACAGCCTGCAGGCGCAATCCTTCACCGACTGGGAAGCGATCTGTGTCAACGACCGCTCGCCCGACGGGGCCGACCGGATCGTGGCGGAGTATGCCGTGCGCGACCGCCGCATCCGGCTTGTGACGAACCCCGGCACCGGCCCGAGCGACGCCCGCAATCACGGGGCCGAGCTCGCGACGGGAAACTACCTCGCCTTCTGTGATGCCGATGATCTCTGGACGCCCGGCAAGCTGGCCGAAACCGTCGCGGCCTTCGGCCCCGGCATTGCCGGCCTTTTCGGGCAGATCGGGTTCTTTACCGAGACGCCCTGCGATTGCCGCACGCGGTCGACCGTGCCGGCGGGCGCGCTGAGCATTGCCGCGCTGCTGGCGGAGAACCCGGTCTGCACCATGTCGAACCTGACCCTGCGGCGCGAGGTGTTCGTGACGACGGGCGGGCTCGATGCGGATGCGGTGCATAACGAGGATCTCGAACTGCTGATCCGGCTGGTCGGCGAGGGGCACCGGATCGTTGGGCTGAACAGCCTGCAGGTCTGGTACCGGACGACGCCCACGGGGCTGTCCTCGGATCTGCTTGCCATGCGGATCGGCCGCCAGCGGGCGCTGCGCACGGCGGCGCGTTACGGCGTCGCCCCGACGCGGGCGGCCGAGGCGGTTTATTTCCGCTACCTCGCCCGGCGCGCGCTGCGGCTCGATACCGGGCCGCGCGAGGCATGGCGCCTGACCCGCGAGGGCCTGCGCATGAACGCCGCGGCCTTTCTCTTTCCGGCGCGCCGCGGCGTTGCCACGGCGGCGGCCTCGGCCCTGTCGCTGATCCTCACCCGGCGCCTGCGCCAGACGCTTTTCTCTCACTGACCCCTTTCGCAAAGGACCATCCGAATGCCCACCGCCTCCATCATCGTTCCCGCCTATAACGCGGCAGACACGCTTCCCGAGACGCTCGACTCGCTTCTGGCGCAGAGCTTCCGGGATTTCGAGATCATCATCGTCGACGACGGCTCGACCGACGCGACCGCCGATGTGGCGCATGGCTACACGCACGACCCCCGCGTCAGTATCGTCAGCCAAGCCAACCGCGGCCTTGCCGGGGCGCGCAACTCGGGCATCGCCGCCGCGCGCGGCCTCTATGTTGGGTTCTGCGACGCCGATGACCTCTGGGCGCCCGGCAAACTGGCCGCGCATGTGATGCATCTCGATATGAACCCCGATGTGGGCCTCAGCTATTCCGGCTCCGCCCTGATCGACGGGGCCGGCCGCCGCCTCGGGATCAGCCAGCGGCCGCGCCTTCTGGGTGTGACCGCCGCGCATATCTTCAAGCGGAACCCGGTCGGCAACGGCTCGGCCCCGGTCCTGCGGCGTGCGGCGCTGGAGAGCCTCGCCTATCGCCCGGCCTTCGAGACCCGTCGCGACTGGGTCTTCGACGAGACCTTCCGCCAGTCGGAAGACATCGAATGCTGGCTGCGACTTGCGCTGACGACCGACTGGGAGATCGAGGGCGTGCCGGGCCTCCTGACGCTTTACCGGGTCAATGGCGGGGGCCTGTCGGCCAACACCGACCGCCAGTTCACCGCGTGGGAACGCATGGTCTCGAAACTCCGCCCGCTTCATCCCGGCTTTTTCGACCGTCACGAGGGTGCCGCGCGGGCGTATCAGCTGCGCTACCTCGCCCGCCGCGCCGTCAGCGCGCTTGACGGCGATGCGGCGTGGTCGCTGGCCGGCCGTGCGATGGGGCAATCCCTTCTGCCGCTCTTCGAAGAGCCGGTGAAAACCGCCGTCACCTTCTGCGCCGCGGCTGCGCTGAAGGTCTTCGGCGCCAATCCCGTCAAGCATCTCGCCCGACTGAAAACCCGCGGCGCAGCCCGCTGAGAAAGGATCCTGAAATGACCTCGCAAAAGATTGTCCACCTTGTCGATGACACCACCGCCGGCGGCGTGATGCGGATGCTCGACCACCTCATGAGCCAGCCGGGGCTGGGCCAGCAGTCCCTCCGCAAACTTGCCCGCGGCAGCCTGTCTTCGGGCCGGATCGACGCCGATGTCATCGTCTCTCACCTGACCATCAGCTGGCGTGGCCTTCCCGGCCTGATCGCGCTGCGGGCGATGAACCCTGCTGCGCGGATCATCCATGTGGAACACAGCTATACCCGCGCCTTCACGGCGCTGAACGTGGCGCGAAAGGCCCGGTTCTTTGCGCTGCTGCGCGTGGCGTATTCGCTTTTCGACCGGGTGGTGGCGGTAAGCCGGGCGCAGGCCGCATGGCTGGAAGAACGCCGGCTGGTCGATGGGGAGGCCCTCGCCGTGATTCCGCCGGACGTGCCGCTCGGCCCGCTCGCCGTGCTGCCGCGCCCGACCGGGCTGCCGCGTGTTATCGGCGCCATCGGCCGCCTCGAGCGCCAGAAGGGCTTTGACATCCTGATCGAAGCGTTCCGCCTTTGCCCGCAGCGCGATGCCCGTCTGCTGATCTTCGGCGAGGGCAGCGAGCGGGCCCATCTCGAAACGCTGGCGGCCGGCGATGACCGGATCGAGTTTCGCGGCCATGCCGGAGACCCGGCCGAGGCCTATGGTCAGGTCGATCTGGTCGCGATGCCTTCGCGGTGGGAGGCCTTCGGGCTGGTCGCCAGAGAGGCGCGGGCGGCCGGACGGCCGGTCATTTCATCAGCGGTCGATGGCCTGACCGACCAGATCGACGAAACTACGCAGGTCGTGCGCGCCTGCGACCCCAAAAGCTGGGCCGACGCACTGGGCCGGGCATTTTCGGATCAGCGTTCCGCAACAGCGGTGCCTGACCGGATCATGCCGGGCGGACACGAGGGTTTCGTGACCAAATGGCGCGAAATTCTTGCGGGCGAGACCAAGGCTGTGAGGGGGCAGGATGCGGTACCAGCCATGCCCGGTGCCGTTCAATCAGTCTGATGACGTTCGGGCCGAAGAGCCGGCATCGCGGCTGGGGCCGGTGGCGGCGAAGGGTCGCTTGGCCGTGACCCTCCGCCTGTTCCGGAACATCGCTCAGCTGTGGCGAATCTCCGTGCCGAGCACCTTCAGACATTCCCGCATGAAGGCTGCCAGCGCCGTCCAGCCCTTGGCCGACACCATGGTGCCGTCGACATAGGCTTCCTTGGGGTCGGCATCGTAGTAGGTGCCGCCGACGGCCGTCACTTCGGGGGCGCAGGCGCCAAGGCCGGCGACGGTTTTCCCTTTCAGCACGCCGGGCACTGCCATCAGGATCTGGACCCCGTGGCAAATGGTGAAGATCGGCTTTCCGGTCTCGTGGAAATGCTTGACGATCGCCTGAATGCGGGGGTCGGTGCGGATGTATTCGGGGCCACGGCCGCCGGCCGCGTAGACGGCGTCGTAGCTGTCGAGCTCGGCCTCGGCCTCGGAAAAGGTCTTGTTGATCTCCGCATTGTGACCGGGCTTCTCGGTATAGGTCTGATGCCCCTCGAAATCGTGCAGCGAGGTGGCAATCATGTCGCCGGCGTTCTTGTCGGGGCAGACGACATGGACGGTATGGCCGACGGCCTCCATGCCCTGCTGGTAGACGTAGATTTCATATTCCTCGGTGAATTCACCGCAGAGCATGAGGATTTTCTTGCCGCTCATCTGGGCCTCCTGAGTGTCGGGGTGGTGGGCCGGCCACCCCGGGGGGGCGGCCGGCCGGATGGATGGGATCAGAACGGGGAGTCGGGGAAGTAGAACTGCTCCGCGTTCTCGGGGGTGATCAGCGGTGCGTCCAGCTTGAACGACCCGCGCATCGGCGCCTGACCGGCGAACTGCGCCGCGGTCATGTACATCGCCGAGGCAATCATCGACGGCGGATACGGGGTCGAGATCGGGGTGCGCTCGTCACCCTCCATCACCATCTCGATCACCTGCTTCATGCCGTTGCCGCCGAGGGCGTATTTCACGTCGTCCCGGCCGGCCATGTCGACCGCCTCGAGCACGCCGAGCAGCATGTCGTCGTCGTTCGCCCAGACCGCATCGATATTGGGGTACTTGCCGAGGTAGTCCTGCATCAGGGTGAAGGCCTCGTCCTGGTTCCAGTTGGCGTACTGGATGTCGAGGATCTCGATATTGGATTGCTCGATGACCTCGGTGAAGCCCTGGATGCGCTCGTCGTCGATCACGGTCGGGATGCCGCGCAGAACGACGATCTCGCCCTCGCCACCCAGTTTCTCCACCAGCCAGTCGGCGGTGTTGGCGCCGACGGCGATGTTGTCACCGGCGACGTAGAGATCCTGAATGGATTCGTCCGACAGGCCGCGATCGACCACGGTGATGAAGGTGCCGTTCGAGGCGACCTGCTCCACCGGGCCGGTCAGCTCTTCCGAGGTGAACGGCAGGATGACCAGAGCGTCCAGCTCGTTGGTTGCCGAGAGATCCTCGAGCGAAGAGACCTGCGCCGTGGCCGATGACGCGGTCGATACGATCACGTCGATGTTGGGGTAGGCGGCCTCGAGCTGCTTCTCGGCCTCCTGCGCGTGGTAGACGACGCCGCCGGTCCAGCCGTGGGTCGCGGCCGGGATGGAGACCGCGATGGTGAACTCCTTGTCCTGGGCCAGCGCGGCGGTGGCGGACAGCCCCCCTGCGACGACTGCGGCCGACAAGAGCGCCGTACCTGTTTTCCTTATTCTCATGTTCCCCTCCTCCGTTGGGTGATTGAACGCCCGCGTTTCTTAGCGGGCACTTGTGAAGCGGTGAGCCAGCATGGCGATGATGATGATCGCCCCCTGGACCGCGGCCACGAGGTATTCCGACACCATGTCCGACAGGACCATGACGTTGGCGATGACCTCGAGAATGAGTGCGCCGGCGACGGTGCCCCAGATATGGGCCTTGCCGCCGCGCAGAAGCGTGCCGCCGATGACGACCGCCGTGATGACCTGAAGCTCCCAGAGCTGCCCGGTGGTGGGAGTCGCGGCGCCCAGACGCGGGACGTAGCAGATCGCGGCCACCGCGACGCAGAAGCCCTGAATGACGAACGCCATGGTCCGCACGCGCCCGACATGCACCCCCGAGAAGCGGGCGACATCGGCGTTGGACCCGACAGCCGTGACGCGGCGGCCGTATTTCATCCGGTAGAGAATGAAAGCGCCGAGCAACGCGATGACCGCCGTGATGATCACCGGGTAGGGCACGCCGAGAAAGTCCCCGAAATACAGCGGGCGGTAGGCGCTGCGCAGGCTCCGGTCGATGGAGAGCGAGCCGCCATCGGTCATGTAGGTGATCAGCGCGCGGAAAATCCCCATCGTGCCAAGCGTGACGATGAAGGGTTCTATTCGTCCCACCGTGACGATCAGCCCGTTCATCAACCCGCAGAGCGAGCCCACCACCAGTGCCACCAGCGCGCCAACCGGGAGCGCCCAGACCCCCAGATGCGGGGCCAGCGCATTCATCGCCATGATCATGATGCCGACAACGAAGGCCATCATCGACCCGATCGACAGGTCAAGCCCGCCGGTCGCGATCACGAAGGTCGCCCCGACGCCGATGATGGCGATGAAGGCGCTGCGCGTGATGACATTCATGAGGTTGTTCGCCGCCATGAAATTGGAATTGATCAGCGCGCCCAGCAGGACGATCACCGCCAGCGCGATGAACGGTGCCATGTCGGCCCAGCGGATCTTGAAGCCCTCGCTTTCCGGACGTGCTGCGGTTTCGGCGCTGCTCATGCGCGTTTCCTCCCCTCGGTGTCGTCGCCACTCGATGCCGCGGCGTAGACGACATTCTGTTCGTTGATCTCCTCGCCCGTCAGCTCGGCGACGAACCGGCCGCCGCGCATCACCAGCACGCGGTCGGACAGACCGACGAGTTCGGGAAGTTCCGACGAGATCACGACACAGGCCTTCCCGGCGCGCACGAGATCGTCGATGAAACGGTAGATCTGGCTCTTGTTGCCGATGTCGATGCCGCGCGTGGGCTCGTCGATGATGACCACCGACGGATCGGCCAGCATCACCTTGGCGAGCAGCAGCTTTTGCTGATTGCCGCCCGAAAGTTGCCCCGCGGTGATCGACAGGGCGGGAATACGAATGTCATATTCTTCCACCGTCGATTTCACCGTCCGGGTTTCCTTGCGGCGGTCGAGGCGCAGGCCGGGATTGACCAGCCCGAGCGCCTGAAGGGTCAGGTTCGGCCCGATGCCTTCGTCCAACAGCAGGCCCTTCCCCTTCCGGTCTTCGGTGAGATAGACGAGCCCCGCCGACATCATCGTCTCGACATCCGGCTTGGCAATGGTCGTGCCGTTCAGCGTGATCGCCCGCGCCTGTGCGGGGCGCAGGCCCATCAGCCCTTCGATCAGTTCGGTGCGGCCGGCACCGATCATGCCGCCGATGCCCAGCACTTCGCCCGGGCGGGCGGTGAAGCTGCCGCTGATCTTGCCATGATCGACCGACAGATCCTCGACGGTCAGGATGGGCTCGGCCGTGGCGAGGCCGCGTTTCGGCGGGTAGAGCATCGACAATTCGCGGCCGACCATCAGCTCCGCCATGCGGCGCTGATCCAGCTCCGGCGCGGGCCATGTGCCGATCATCCTGCCGTCGCGCAGGACGGTCACGCGGTCGGCCAGCGCCTCGACCTCGTCCAGCCGGTGCGAGATGTAAAGCACGGCGACCCCCTGATCCCGCAGGCTGCGGACGATGCCCAGCAGGGCGTCGACCTCGTCATTGGCCAGCATCGCGGTGGGCTCGTCGAGGATCACGACCTTGCGGTCATCCAGCAACGCGCGGGCGATCTGTACCAGTTGCCGCTGCGCCAGTGGCATGTCGCCGACCCGGGTGGTGGGGCGGGCCGTGCAGCCGACACGCGCCAGCACCTCGGCGGTCCGGCGGTTCATCCGCTTGTCGTCGACGGCGAAGAAACGGGACAGTTCGCGCCCGAGGAACAGGTTCTGGGCCACTGTCAGATCGGGCGCGAGCAGGATCTCCTGATGCACCAGCACGATGCCCGCATCCTCGGCCTGAACGGCATCGGCGAAGGCCACCGGCGCGCCGGCCATCGCCATGGTGCCGTCGGTCGGGACCGCGTGACCGGAGAGGAGTTTCATCAGCGTGGATTTGCCCGCGCCGTTTTCTCCGATGATCGCGTGCACCTCGCCGGCGCGGATGTCGAGGGTCACGCCGCTCAGCACGGTGATCGGGCCATAGGCCTTGGACAGGCCCTCGGCGTGGAGTACCGGAGTTTCGGGCGCCGCCGGGGCACCCTCGGTATCGGTCGGCGGACGGATCATTCGAAGGCCGCCACAAGCCGGTCCCGCGACCAGCTGATATGATTGTGCATCGTCTGGTAGGCGGCATCCGGATCACCCGCGCGAAAGGCCGCGAGCAGCAGGTCGTGCTCCTCCAGCGCCTCCTGGGTGACGCGGCTGTGGAACATCAGGCGGAAGATGTGCAGGTGAATGTGCTGGTCGTTCATCGCCTGCCGCACCGTCGCGTTGTCCGCGACCTTCAGGATCTCGTCGTGGAAATGCGCATCCGCCCGGGCGAAGCGGGAATAGCGGCTGTTGCGATCCACGGGCTGTTCGCCCTTTTCCATGTCGGCGGCCGCCGCCTCGATGTCCGCCAGCGATTCGGGGGTCAGCTTCAGGCAGGCCTGCCGTGCGCTTTCGGGCTCCAACATCAGGCGGAATTTATAGAGGTCTTCGAATTCCTTGCGGGTCAATTGCGGCGACGCGGAGTAGCCGATCAGATGCGCTTTGCGCACCAGACCTTCGCGTTCGAGCCGGGTCAGGGCCTCGCGCACCGGCGTCTGCGAGACGTTGAGTTCACGCGCAAGCCCGTCGATCGGAATGCGCGCGCCCGGCGGAATCTCCAGTGACATGATGCGTTCGTAGATCCGCTCGTGCACGCTTTCGGCAATGCTTGACGGCCGCACGAGCGCGCCTTTTTCACTGATTTCCGTCGTCGCGGCCATCCGCTGTCTCCCCCGATCAGCATTCTTGACAACACCGATCCTAACACTGATAGGATATCTAATGTCAAATACAATATCATATACGATCTGATTTTGAGGGGGACGGATCTTGTTGGTTTCAACCGAATGTCTTCGACCTCCGCGGCACGCCTGATGCGGCGGAGATCGCGATCAAGGGCCACTATCCCGGCTGGCTTAGCGCCTTCTGACCGGTCGAATCGGGCCGCTCATGGCCATGCCCGAAGACGAGATGCGGGCCCCTTCAAAGGGCATCGCCCTGCCCGAAACGCCACATAACGAAATCCGTGCCCTCGCAGGGGCCGAGGACTGAAAACAGGAGAGAACATGAGCATATTCGGTACGATCAGAGCCCCGAGAGAACTGATTTTCGGCGCGGGCCAGCGCGCGGCCCTCGGGCCCGTCGCAGGGAAACTCGGGCAGCGGGCACTGGTCGTCACCGACGAACGGCTGGCCGGTGACCCTGACTTCCTGACGATGGTGGCGCAGCTCGAGGCCGCTGGGCTGGCGGTCAAGCTGGACAGCTCGACCCAGCCCGATGTGCCCGTCGATACCGCAATCGCCAGCGCAGACGCGGCGCGCGCCTTCGCGCCCGATCTCGTGATCGGCGTGGGCGGCGGCTCGTGCCTCGACATGGCGAAATGCGTGGCGGTGCTGCTGACCCATGGTGGCAAGCCGCAGGATTACTATGGCGAGTTCATGGTGCCCGGCCCGGTCATGCCACTGATCGCCGTGCCCACAACCGCCGGCACCGGGTCCGAGGCGACACCGGTCGCGGTGCTGTCGGATGCCGAGCGCCGGTTGAAGGTCGGCATTTCGTCGCCCTACATCATCCCGACCGTCTCGATCTGCGACCCTGACCTGACCCTGACCTGCCCCCAATCGCTGACCGCCATCGCCGGTGCCGATGCATTGACCCATGCAATCGAGGCCTTCACCGCGATCCGACGCGAGCCGCATCCCGGTCTGGCGCAGGAGCGGGTCTTCGTCGGCAAGAACGCAAGCTCCGACCATTTCGCGCTGACGGCCATCGGGCTGCTCTGGGAGGGGCTGGAGGCGGCCTGCACCGATGGAAGCAATGCCGAGGCGCGCGCGAAAGTCATGCTGGGGGCGACCACGGCGGGCCTCGCCTTCGGCGTGGCGGGCACGGCCGCCGCCCACGCGATCCAGTACCCGGTCGGCGCCCTGACCCATACGGCCCACGGGGCGGGGGTGGCCTGCCTGATGCCCTACGTGATGGCATGGAACGCGCCCGAAATCGGGCCGGAGCTTGACCAGATCGCCGGGGCCATCGGCCTCCGGTCCGGGGCGGAGGTCATACCCGCCATCGCGGCGCTGTTCGGGCGCATCGGAATTCCCCGCACCCTGAACGACCTCGGGCTGGCGGAGGACAAGCTGGACTGGGTGGCCGAGCAATCCTGCGGCATCGCCCGGCTGATCCAGAACAACCCGCGCCCGCTGCCGCCCGAGGATATGCGGCGGCTGATCGGCGCGGCGTTCCACGGCGACCTTGCCATTCTCGAAACGAACTGAGGGAGACCCCTTATGACACTCGACACCGTCTTTGCCGGCTATTCCGACCCCTCCCTCCATGCTGAAGGCCTCTATATCGGCGGCAAATGGGAGCCGGAGCAGGGGATTCCCGTGCTCGACCCTTCGACCGGCAAAACCCTTGCCGAAGTGCCGGACGCGGGCACTGCCGACGCGTTGCGTGCCGTGGACGCGGCGGCGGCCGCTGCTGCCGGCTGGCGCGCCACGCCGGCGCGTCAGCGATCCGAGATCCTCCGCCGTTGGTTCACCCTGATGACCGAACACGCCGAGGAACTGGCCCTGCTCATCTCTCTGGAAAACGGCAAGGCGCTGGCGGATGCGCGGGGCGAGGTGGCCTATGCCGCCGAATTCTTTCGCTGGTACGCCGAGGAAGCGACGCGCATCGGTGGCGAATTCCGCCACGCGCCCTCGGGGGCGCACAATATCCTCGTCGACCACGAGCCCATTGGCATCGCCGTCCTGATCACGCCGTGGAACTTTCCCGCCGCCATGGCAACCCGCAAGATCGGTCCTGCGCTGGCCGCGGGCTGCACCGTGATTCTCAAGCCTGCCTCGGAAACACCGTTAACGGCCTATGCCATGGCGCGGCTCGGCGAGGAAGCCGGGGTGCCCGCCGGGGTCGTGAACGTGCTCACGACCTCTGACCCCGGCCCGGTGACGGCTGCGATGCTGGCGGATCCGCGGGTGCGGAAACTGTCGTTTACCGGCTCGACCGGCGTGGGCCGCGTCCTGCTTGCGGAAGCCGCGAAATCGGTCGTGAACTGCTCGATGGAGCTGGGCGGCAACGCGCCGTTCCTGGTTTTCGACGATGCGGATCTCGAGGCGGCGCTTGACGGCGCAATGGTCGCCAAGATGCGCAACGGCGGCGAGGCCTGCACGGCGGCGAACCGGTTCTACGTGCAATCCGGCATCCACGACGCCTTTGTCGAGGGGCTGTCGAAACGGATGGCGGCGCTGAAACTGGGCGCGGGCTATGCGCCCGACACCCAGTGCGGGCCGATGATCACGACGAAGGCCGTGGAGAAGATCGACCGGCTGGTCGCAGAGGCGAAATCACGGGGCGCGCGGGCCACCACCGGCGGCGCACCGCTGGAAGGAAGCGGGTATTTTTACCCGCCGACCGTGCTCGAGAACGTGCCGACCGACGCCGCCCTTGCCCATGAGGAAATCTTTGGTCCCGTCGCGGCGGTCTACCGTTTCGAGACCGAGGAAGACGCGATCCGGCTGGCCAACGACACCGAATACGGGCTTGCGGCCTATGTTTATTCGCGGGACATCATGCGGGCCATGCGTGTCGGGCGCGGCATCGAGACCGGTATGGTCGGGATCAATCGCGGGCTGATGTCCGACCCGGCGGCCCCGTTCGGCGGCGCCAAGCAAAGCGGGTTGGGGCGCGAGGGCGGCGTCACCGGGATACTCGAGTTCATGGAGCCCAAGTACTTCGCCGTCGAGTTCTGACGGCGGAAAGGACAGACGATGGCGGAGCAAGACCTCTACCGCAACCGGGACTTCATCCCTGATTTCGATGCGATCATGGAAGAGACGGAGACGCGCAGCCGCGCCTTCGCCGCCAGTGCGCGCGTCGAGCGGAACGTCAGTTACGGGCCGACGGCACGGCAGAGCTTCGACCTCGTCTATCCGGCCGACCCGGCACCGGGCGCGCCGCTGCACATGTTCATCCATGGCGGCTATTGGCGCGCGGGCAGCAAGGAGGCCCACACCCTCGTGGCCGCGCCCGTGATCGCGGCCGGGGGGATCGCGGCGCTGGTCAGCTATGACCTCATGCCCGAGACCCGGCTGGCCGAGATCGTGGCGCAGGTGCGCGTTGCGGCGCGTCATCTCGTCAGGCTGGCGCCCGACATCGGCGCGGACCCCGCGCGCTTCACCGTGAGCGGCCACTCCGCCGGGGCGCATCTCGCCTCGTTGCTCGCCGCGCAGGCACCGGGCGACGCCGCGCCGCCCGACCTTCCGGAGGTGTCGGGAATGCTGCTGGTCAGCGGGATATACGACCTATCCGGCATTCCCGGCTCGTTCCTCAGGGACGAGGCGAAGATGCGCGAGGACGAGGCGCGGGCGTGGTCGCCATTGCTTGCCCGGCACAGGCCCGGCCCGCTGCGCATCATCACCCGTGGTGAAAGCGAGACCGCGCCGTTTCACGATCAGGCCGTTGCCTTGAACGCCCTGTTGGAGCGCGATGCGCAAAAGGTGGAACTCAGGGCGGAACCAGATACAAACCACCTCACGGTCGTCTTCGATCTTGCTGACCCCGCGGCGTCTCTTGGCCGAAGGCTTTCTGTCCTTGTCGGCTCATCCTGAGGCGCTTCGGAAGACCCAGGAGCGACCGCAGAGCAGAACGAACCCTGCCCTGCATCGTGAGCCGCTCACCCGAGAATTCCGGCCGCCGTGTCGAGCAAGCTCGGTAGAAATTTCTCAAGGACTTGCTGTTCATCGAAGGCAATGCCGGAAATGGAAATCTGGACCGCGGCACGCGCTTGGCCGTCGGTTCCTCTCACCGGGGCGGCGAGACTGATCTCGTTGAGCAGCATCTGATCCCGGGTGATGCAGAATCCGTCTTCGCGGGCCGACTTTATGCTTCGCGCGATTTCAGACCGGTCCATGAGCGTCTTCCGCGTGGCCTGAACCAAGGGCCAGCGGGAACAGGCGCGATCGATGTCGTCATCGCTTCTGGTCGACAGCATCACCCGTCCGGAGGCCGTGTTCAGCGCAGGCAAACGTCGCCCCACGATACTCGCCGCGAAATGCGTGCGGTGGTTGGGCAGGCGCAGCGAATAGATGATGTGATCCTCCGACAGCTGCGCAAGGTTGACCGTCTCGCCCTTGGCCCGGCTGAACTCGATCAGCTTGGGAAGGGCGCGGGCGATGAGCGGGTCCGACCAGTAATAGGCATAGGCCAGTTGCAGCCACGCATGACTGGGGCGGTAAAGGCGCGATTTCGGATCCCGGTCCAGCATCCCCTCGACATGCAGCGTATGTGCCATTCGTTGCACCGCGCTCTTCTCCAGCCCGGTGCGCGCAACGAGGTCGGTCAGGGAGAGCGCGACATGTGATTCGTCGAACGCCCGAAGTATCTGGAGGCCCCGTGCAAGCGTGCTGGCGTACAGGCTATCCCTTTTCTTTTCCATGCGTTCATTCCCGCTACGGGTGTTTCGGGCGAAAGGATTCACCCGGGGTCTTGACGTGGCCCCGAAACACATTGCTATACTGATTAAATAACAATCGGCAATATCAAATAATGATACCCACCACATAGCAGGGAGTCGTCATGCTCGTAAAGACCACAACTATCGCAACCCTCCTCGCCTCCGTTCTGACGGCTGGCGTGGCCGTGCCTGCCTTGGCCGACAAGGCCTCCGGCACGCTCAACGTCGCCTTCACCAAGGAGCTGGAGAACGTCGACAGCTATTTCAATTCGTCGCGGGAAGGTGTCGTGCTGCAGCGCGCCATCTGGGACGGGCTGATCTATCGCGATCCCGAGACCAACGAATATGTCGGCAACCTCGCCACCAGCTGGGAATGGATCGACGACACGACGCTGGAGTTCAAACTGCGTGAGGGTGTCACCTTTCACAATGGCGAAGCCTTCAACGCCGATGACGTGGTCTACACCGTCAACTTCGTCGCCAAGGAAGAAAGCGGCGTGAAGACGCAGCGCAACGTCAACTGGATGGAATCGGCCGAAAAGATCGACGAGTACACCGTCCGCATCAACCTCAAGGACAAGTTCCCGGCAGCGATCGAATTCCTCTCCGGCCCGGTCTCGATGTACCCGGATGAATACTATGCCGAGGCCGGCCCCTCGGGGATGGGCCTGAAACCCGTCGGCACCGGCCCCTACAAGGCGGTCGATGTCACGCCCGGCCAGCATTTCGTGCTCGAGGCCAACGAGAACTACCACGACAGCCCCAAGGGCCAGCCCGAGATCGAAAAGATCGACATCCGTACCATCCCGGACGTGAACACGCAGATGGCGGAACTCTTCTCCGGGTCGCTCGACCTGATCTGGCAGGTGCCCGCCGATCAGGCCAACAAGCTGGCCACGCGGGATGAGCTTACCGTTGCCAACGAATCCACCATGCGCGTGGGGTATCTGCAGATGGATTCCGCGGGCCGCTCGGGCGAGAACCCGTTCACCAACAAGCTGGTGCGCGAGGCCGTCAACTATGCCATCAACCGGCAGGAACTGGTCGATGCCTTGCTGCAAGGTGCGTCCAAGGTGGTCTACACGCCCTGTTTCCCCAGCCAGTTCGGCTGCAATCAGGACGTGACCGAGTATGAATACGACCCGGAAAAAGCGCGAGAGCTGTTGGCCGAAGCCGGATATCCCGACGGTTTCACCATCGACTTCTATGCCTACCGCGACCGCCAGTATGCCGAGGCGATCACTTCTTACCTGAACGCCGTGGGCATCCAGACCAACTTCAACATGCTGCAATATTCGGCCCTGCGCGAACTCAACATGAAGGGCGAGGTGCCGATCTCGTTCCAGACATGGGGCAGCTACTCGATCAACGACGCCTCGGCGATGGTCAGCCAGTTCTTCAAGCATGGCTCGCTCGACAGCACGCGCGACGACCAGGTGCTTGAATGGCTCGACATCGCCGACAGCTCGACCGATCCGGACGAGCGGGTGGAGTATTACACCAAGGCGCTGCAGCGCATCACGGAAGAGGCCTACTGGGCGCCGATGTTCACCTATAACACCAACTACGTGTTCACGAACGAAGTCGCCTACACGCCCACGCCCGACGAGGTTCTGCGCTTCGTTGACATGAGCTGGAACTAAAACAGCAACGATGAGGGGCCACCGGGCCCCTCATCCGTCTTCTTTTCAAGACACAATTTCCCGTCTCCGCCACGCCCTCCCGTCGCGTCACGCGAAAGGTCCGTCATGCTTACATTCATCCTCAAACGTCTCGGGCTGGCGGTTCTGGTCGCCTTCACCGTCAGTTTCATCAGCTTCTCGCTGCTGTTCCTGTCCGGTGATCCGGCCGCAGCGCTCGCCGGGGAAACGGCCAGCGGCGAGGATGTCGAGACGTTGCGCCGCCTCTACGGCTTCGACCGACCGATGCTGGTGCAATACGGCGACTGGCTGTTCTCGGCGCTGCAGGGGGATTTCGGCGAGAGCTATTACTTCAAGCTGCCGGTCGCCAGCCTGATTGCCGAACGCCTGCAGGTCACCATGATCCTCGGCGTCTGCGGCATCCTCTTCGCGCTGATCACCGCCGTGCCGCTGGGCGTGGTCGCGGCGATCCGCCCCAACTCGATGATCGACCGCATCGCGCTCTTCCTGTCGGTGGCGGGCCAGGCGATGCCCTCCTTCTGGTTCGGCCTGATCCTGATCGTGATCTTCGCGATCCAGCTGGGCATGCTGCCGCCCTCCGGCGCGGACTCGTGGCGGCACTTCATCATGCCTACGATCGTGCTGGGCTATTACGCCATGCCCGCCATCATGCGCCTGACGCGCGCGGGCATGCTCGACGTGCTGAACTCCGACTATATCCGCACCGCGCGGGCCAAGGGCGCGGGCGAATCGCGCGTTCTGTTCAAGCACGCGCTGCGCAACGCCATTATCCCGGTGGTCAGCCTCGCCGCAGTGCAGATGGGCTTCATGCTGGGCGGCTCGATCGTGGTGGAAAGCGTCTTTGCGCTGCATGGCGCGGGCTATCTCGCGTGGGAAAGCATCGCCCGCAACGACCTGCCCACTGTGCAGGCGCTGATCCTCGTCTTCTCGATGTTCTACATCGTCTTCACCTTCCTTGCCGACGTGCTGAACGCCTGGCTGGACCCCAGAATGCGGAGTGCCTGACGTGACCGATACGACCGACCCGCTCTCCCGCGAAATCCAGGGGCCCTCGCCCCGCCAGATGCTCAAGGCCCGCGCGCTGTCGCACAAGGGGCTGGTCTTCGGCATGGTCGTCGTGGGCCTGCTGGTGCTGGTGGCGATCTTCGCGCCGCTGCTGGCCCCGCATGACCCCTATGCCCAAAGCCTGATGAAACGCATGGTGCCCCCGGTCTTCATGGGCGGCACGTGGGAACATCCCCTCGGCACCGACCACCTTGGCCGGGATTACCTGTCGCGGCTGATTTACGGGGCCCGCGTGTCGCTGCTGATCGGCGCGGTGGCGGCGCTGATCTCGGGCGTCATCGGCACGGCGATGGGCGTTGCCGCGGGCTATTTCGGCGGCAAGGTCGACGCCGTCGTGACGTTCCTCATCAACGTGCGCCTCGCCATGCCCGTCGTGCTCGTGGCGCTGGCCGTGGTGGCGATCCTCGGCGGATCGCTGACGGTGGTGATCTGTGTGCTGGGCCTGCTGCTGTGGGACCGGTTTGCCGTGGTGATGCGCGCCTCCACCCTGCAGATCAGCCGGCGCGATTACATCGCCGCCGCACAGGTGATCGGCGCCTCGACCCCGCGCATCGTGCTGACCGAGATCATGCCCAACGTGTTCAACAACCTCATCGTCATCGTGACGCTGGAAATGGCCCATGCCATCCTGCTGGAAGCCGCGCTGAGCTTCCTCGGCCTTGGTGTTCAGCCGCCGATCCCGTCGTGGGGCCTGATGGTCTCCGAGGGCAAGAACATGATGCTGTTCGAGCCGTGGCTGGTGCTGATCCCCGGCGCCGTGCTTTTCGCGCTCGTGCTGGCGATCAACCTCATGGGCGACGGCCTGCGCGACGTCACGGCCCCCGAAGGACGGAGCTGACGACATGTCCGACACATTGCTTTCCGTAAAGAACCTCACCCTCGACATCCCCACCGGCAGCGGCACGCTGCACGCGGTGCGCGGCATCGACTTCGAGTTGAAGCGCGGCGAAACCCTCTGCATCGTCGGCGAAAGCGGCTCGGGCAAATCGCTGACCTCGCTGGCGGTGATGGGCCTTCTCGGCAAGTCGATCAAGCGCTCCGCAGACGAGATCCGCTATGACGATATCGACCTTCTGAAAGCGGGCAACCGCGTGATGCGCGACCTGCGCGGCAACCGCATCGCGATGATCTTTCAGGAGCCGATGACCTCGCTCAACCCGGCCTACACCATTGGCAACCAGCTCATGGAAACCCTGCTGCTGCACCGCAATGTCAGCCAGTCCAAGGCCCGCGCCCGCGCCGTGGAACTTCTGGAAAAGGTCGGCATCACCGCCGCCGAGAGCCGCCTGTCGCAATACCCGCACCAGCTTTCGGGCGGGTTGCGCCAGCGCGTGATGATCGCCATGGCGCTGATGTGCGAACCCGACCTATTGATCGCGGACGAGCCGACCACCGCGCTCGACGTGACCATTCAGGCCCAGATCCTGCGCCTGCTGGTTGACCTCACGCGAGAGATGAACATGGCCATGATCCTGATCACGCACGACCTCGGCGTCGTGGCCCGCGTGGCCGACAAGGTGGCGGTGATGTATGCGGGCGAACTGGTCGAGACAGGCCCGGCCGAGGCCGTCTTCGCCACGCCCAGCCATCCCTATACCCGCGGCCTGCTGCGCTGCATCCCGCAACCGGGCAAGACCGAACGCGGTGCGGCGCTCGGCACCATCGCCGGCATCGTGCCCTCGCTGGTGGGCGACGTCACCGGCTGCGCCTTTCGCACCCGTTGTCCCCATGCGATCCCCGCCTGCCGCGAGGCCATTCCCCTGCGCGGCACCGACAGCCACGACTTCCGCTGCGTCCATGCCGATGGCGCCCTGTCCGAGGAAGGAAACGCGGCATGAGCGATATCCTCACCCTCGACCACGTCAAGAAGACCTACAGCGTCAAGCAGGGCCTCTTCGGCAAGCGCAGGCCGCTGTCGGCGGTCAATGACGTCACGCTCTCGATCCGCAAGGGCGAGGTGCTGGGCCTCGTGGGCGAATCCGGCTGCGGCAAGTCCACCCTCGCCAAGCTGCTCCTCGGCCTCGAAAAACCGACCGACGGCAAGGTGCTGGTCGAAGGCGAGAACATGCAGGATCTCGACCGCCGCGCCCTGGCCGGGCGGCTTCAGCCGATCTTTCAGGATCCGTATTCCTCGCTCAATCCGCGCAAATCGATCTATGATCTCATCTCGCTGCCCCTGCGCGTCCACCGCATCGGCGACGCCGCCAGCCAGCGCAAGGCGGTCGAGGAAATCCTCGACATCGTGGGCCTGCCCGCCCGCGTCATCAACACCTATCCCAGCCAGATGTCGGGCGGCCAGCGTCAGCGCGTGGCCATCGCCCGGGCGCTGGTGATGAAGCCGGAGATCGTCATCTGCGACGAACCCACCTCGGCGCTGGACGTGTCGGTGCAAAGCCAGATCCTCAACCTGCTGGCCGATCTGCGCCGCGACTTCGGGCTGACCTACCTCTTCATCTCGCACGACCTCGCGGTGGTCGAACACCTCGCCACGCGCGTCGCGGTGATGTATCTCGGCCGCATCGTCGAGGAGGCGCCCGTGGCCGACCTTTTCGAGCGTCCGCGCCACCCCTATACGCAGGCGCTGCTCAGTTCCGTCCTGACGCCCGATCCGACGCAGGGCGTGCCGGAAACATCGCTCGGCACCGCCTATCCCAACCCGATCGACCCGCCCTCGGGCTGTGCCTTCCACCCGCGCTGCCCGCACGCCACGGCGCATTGCGCGGCTCAGGCGCCCCGGCCCCTGCAAACCGATGCGGGGCTGGTCGAATGCCACCTGCACGACCCCGAAAGCCCGATGTTCGAGAAGGGCGCGGCATGAGCGCTCTCTCCCGGACACAGACGGTCGCCAAGCACGTCATCGAAACCCCCGGCGGCGTGGTCGCCGCCCAGCACCGCCTTGCCGCCGAGGCGGGCGCCGAAGCCCTGCGCGCGGGCGGCGACGCGGTCGATGCCGCCGTGGCCACCTCCTTTGCCATCGGCGTGCTGGAACCGTGGATGAGCGGCCCCGCCGGCGGCGGCGCCGCGGTCCATTGGCGCGCCGACACGGGCGAAGCCGTGGCGATCAATTTCGGCATGCGCTCGCCCAAGGGGCTCGACGTGGCCGATTACCCCCTGTCCGGCGAAGGCAAGGCCAGCGATCTCTTCCCATGGGAACGGGTCGTGGACGACCGCAATGTCGAAGGCGCCAAAGCCATCGCCGTGCCCGGCACGGTGGACGGCATCGGGCAGGCCCATGAACGATGGGGACGTCTGCCTTGGGCCGACCTCTTGGCGCCTGCCATCGCCCACGCTCGCGAGGGGATGCTGGTCGACTGGTACGCGGCCCTCGTGATCGCCTCCGTGGCCCGCAACCTCGCCGCCGACACCGACGCCGCCGCACTCTTTCTCGATGACGGCACATGGCCCAAGGGCTCGGGCTGGACCGCGATCCCCGACAACCGGCTCGACCAGACCGCCATGGCCGACATGCTGGAAACGCTGGCGCGCGGCGGCCCGCGCAGCTTCTACGACGGCGATATCGCACAGGCCCTTGCCGGGGACGTTCAGGCCAAGGGCGGCAGCCTGTCCGCCGACGACCTGTCGGGCTACCGTGCATGGATGGGCGCGGCGCAAAGCGTCTCCTACCGCGATGCGCTCTTTCACGTCATGCCCGGCCTTACCGCCGGTCCCACTTTCGCCCATGTGATGGAACAGCTGTCGGATCAGGACCTCTCCACGCCCGAACGGGCCTTCCCGGCCTATGCAAGCGCCCTCGACCGCGCCTATGCCGACCGGCTGGGCAAGATGGGCGACACCGGCGAGGTGCCTGAGGCCCCCGGCTGCACCACGCATTTCTCCATCGTCGACCGCGCCGGGAACATGGTCGCCAACACCCAGACCCTGCTGTCGATCTTCGGCAGCCGCGTGGTGTCGCCCTCCACCGGCCTGCTGATGAACAACGGCATCATGTGGTTCGACCCCGAACAGGGCAAACCCAACTCCCTTGCCCCCGACAAGGCCTGCCTGATGAATGTTTGCCCCATCCTCGGCCACCAAGGCGCGCGCCACTTCGCGCTCGGCGCCTCGGGCGGGCGCAAGATCGTCTCGGCGGTCGCGCAGATGGCCTCTTTCATCACCGACCACGGCATGGATATCGGGGCCGCCTTCCACGCCCCGCGCATTGATGTTTCGGGTGGAGCGACCGCGATCGCGGACGACACCCTGCCCGCCTCGGTGCTGTCGGCCATAGAAGACGTCATGCCCGTGCAGACCACCCGGCGCACCGTGCTGCCCTATGCCTTTGCCTGTCCCGCCGGCGTCATGCGCAAGGATGCCGTGAACACGGGATGTACCGAAATCATGTCACCCTGGGGTGACGCAGTCCTGGAAGACCCTGAATGACCCGCGACACCGCCATCACCAACGCCACCGAGTATTTCGACGCCGGCACGTTCCAGTCCGACCTGTCGGCCCTCGTGTCGTTCCGCAGCGAAAGCCAGAACCCAGCCCCCGAAGCCAGCGCGGAGGCGCGGCGCTACCTCGTCGAGGCGATGCAGCCTCGGCTCGAGGCGATGGGGTTTGCCTGCGAGATCGTGGACAACCCCAATCCCAAGGGCGGCCCCCTGCTGCTGGGCGAGCGGGTCGAGGGCCGCGACCTGCCCACGATCCTGACCTATGGTCACGGCGACACCGTGCTGGGACAGGAGGGTATGTGGCGCGACGGGTTGCAGCCTTGGGACATCACCGAAGAGGGCGACCGGCTCTACGGGCGCGGCACCGCCGATAACAAGAGCCAGCACCTGATCAACATCGCGGCGCTCGAATCCGTCCTCGCGGTGCGCGGCAGCCTCGGCTTCAACACCCGCATCGTCATCGAGATGAGCGAGGAGGTCGGCTCCGTCGGCCTGCCCGAGATCTTCCGCACCTACAAGGACCGCCTGACGGCGGATGTGTTGATCGCCTCGGACGGGCCTCGCCTGCAACCCGAAGTGCCGACCATGTTCATGGGCTCGCGCGGCGGGACCACCTTCGATCTCGTGGTCGAAACCCACGAGGGCGCGCACCATTCCGGCAACTGGGGCGGGCTGCTGGCGGATCCGGCGATGATCCTTGCCCACGCGCTGGCATGCATCACCGATGCGCGCGGCCAGATCAAGGTGCCTGAATGGCGCCCCGACAGCCTGACCGACACCGTCCGCGAGGCCCTGCGCGACCTGCCCGTGCAAGGCGGCGAAGGCCCCGACGTGGACCCCGACTGGGGCGAGGAAAGCCTCACCCCCGCCGAGCGCGTGTTTGGGTGGAACAGCTTTGCCGTGCTCGCCATGGTCTCGGGCGTGCCCGACGCGCCGGTCAACGCGATATCGGGCTGGGCGCGGGCCACCTGCCAGCTGCGCTTCGTCGTCGGCACCGATCCCGAGGATGTGGTCCCCGCCCTGCGCCGCCACCTCGACGCGCATGGGTTCGACCGGGTTCAGATCCGTCCCCACGATCGTGGCTTTTTCGCCGCCACCCGGCTGGACCCCACCCATCCGTGGGCGCAGTTCGTCGGACATTCGATCCGCGAGACGGCAGGGGAGTTGCATGTTCTGCCCAACCTTGCCGGCTCCCTGCCCAACGACAGCTTCACCGACATTCTCGAACTGCCGACGATCTGGGTGCCGCATTCCTATCGCGGCTGCTCGCAGCATGCGCCGAACGAGCACGTGCTCAAGCCTGTTTGCCGGGATGCCCTGCGGGTCATGGCGGGCGTGTTCTGGGACATCGGTGAAAAGCCGACGCCCGGGTAACGCTGTGGTCTGTCATGCCGTGATCCTCGGGGGGCTGACATTGAGGTTCAGCCCGGCGAGGTCGTCGGGATCGCGGGTCGAGGATCGAGATGCCGCCCATGGGCGACGGGCACATCATGGCGGGGAGGGGAATGACGAGGGTGCCGCCCTCGAGTTCATCGCGGCATAGGACGACCGGCGCCTGAGGCCCGGACCGGGGACATTTGCCCGCGGGCGACGGCCCGTGTCGCAAATGACATGGATTTGCGCCGCGCGCTCCGGGAGGATCGGGGGGAAAGGAGGGCCTGCCATGACGGATGCCCCTGTGTTTCCTGCCGCCGCATCCTTGCGGTTCCCGGAAAGGTTTGTGCGATGAACCGCCCCGTGAGCCCGGTTGCCCGGCCCGGCGCGGAACAGATGGAGCGGATCGCGGGGTTCGTGCTGGACCGGGAGTTGGCCGTGCCGGAGCCTGCGCTGCGCCATGCGGCGACGTTGTTGATCGACACGCTGGGCGTGGCCGCCGGGGCGACGCGGTTGAAGGTGGGGCGGATCGCGCGGGATTTCGCGGTGGATTTCCACGGGGCGGGCGCGGGCCGGTATGCCGCGCCGATGCTGTTCGACGGGCGGGTGGTGAGCAGCCCCGGCGCCGCGTGGGCGCTGGCGACGCAGATCGACAATCTCGACGGGCATGACGGGTATTACCCGACCAAGGGGCATATCGGCTGTGCCGTGGTGCCGGCGCTGTTTGCCTTTGCCGAGCGGCACCGCGAGTTGACCGGGCCGCAGGCGTTGCGGGCCATGGTGATGGCCTATGAGGTGGCGACGCGGGCGGCGCTTTCGCTGCATGGGACGGTGAGCGATTACCATACATCGGGCGCGTGGAACGGGCTGGGGGTGGCGGCGCTGGGCTGCCATCTGGACGGGGCGGATGCGGAGACGTTGCGCCACGCGCTGGGGATTGCGGAGTACCACGGGCCGCGCAGCCAGATGATGCGGGAGATCGACAACCCGACGATGCTGCATGACGGGTCGGGCATGGGGGCGCTGGTGGGCGTGAACGCGGCGCTGCTGGCGATGCGGGGGTTTACGGGCGCGCCAGCGATCACGGCGGAGGCGCCGGAGGTTGCGGGGTATTGGGAGGATCTGGGTACCGAGTGGACGGTGGGGGAGAATTACATCAAGCCCTATCCGAGCTGTCGCTGGGGGCATCCGGCGGTGGATGCGATGCGCAAGCTGCGGGAAGAGCACGGGCTGACGGCCGATCAGGTGGCGGCGGTCGAGGTGCGGACGTTCGACGAGGCGGCAAGGCTTTATTCCGGCATGCCGGAGACCACGACGCAGGCGCAGTATTCGCTGCATTACGTGGTGGCGGTGATGTTGCAGCATGGCACTTTGGCGCCAAGGCACGTGGCCGATGAGGGGCTGGATGACGCGGAAGTGGCGGCGATCATTCCCCGGATCACCGCCGTCGCGACGGAGAAGCACAATGCCCGCTTTCCCGCCAGCCGCTGGTCGGATATCGAGGTGACGCTGACGGATGGCCGCAAGCTGTGCTCGGGCGATGTGCCTGCCAGCGGCGGCCCCGGCGCGTGGCGCACCGATGCGGAGGTCGAGGCGAAGTTCCACGATTTCTGCGAGGGTGTGCTGTCCCCCGACCGCATCCGCGCCATCTGGGCGATGCGGGACGCCCTGAGTGACGACACGGTGAAACTGGCCGAGCTGACGCGGCTGGTCACCCCGGAAGGAGACGCATGACCAAGGACGCCCCGAGAGTTATCATCATGAACGACAATGCCGGGCCGATGGCGGCAAGGTTGCGCGAGGCCGTGCCGGAGGCGGTGGTGGCCGAGCTGACGCGGTACGAGGATACGGAAGCGTTGCTGGCGGAATTCCGGCCGGACGTGGTCTATTCGATCAAGTTTGCCGGGAATGAGGGGTTTCCAACGGAGGCTCTGTTTGGGCCGGAGGGGCCGGAATGGGTGTCGGTTGGCGGGTCCGGCTGCGATCATCTGGGGACATGGGATGCCGGGCGGGTGACGGTGACGAATTCCGCCGGGGTGGCGGCACATATGATGGCGGAATACGCCTTTGGCTGTGCGCTGCATTTCAGCTTGGATATCGACGGGCTGGCGCGCGACAAGGCGGCCCGGCGGTGGGACAGTGCGCGGATGATGACGCCGCTGAAGGGCAAAACGCTGCTGATCGTGGGGCTGGGCCAGACGGGGCAGGCGGTGGCCGCAAGAGGGCAGGCGTTCGGGATGCACGTAATCGGCACGCGGGCGCGGCCGGAGCCGATGGAGCATCTCGACGAGGTGCATGGCGCCGATGATCTGCCGAAGCTGTGGGGAAGGGCGCACATGATCGTGGTTGCCGTGCCGCTGCTGCCGTCGACGCGAGGTTTGATCGGGGCGGAGGATTTCGCGGCAATGAAGCCTTCGGCCATTCTGGTCGATGTTTCGCGCGGGGGCGTGATCGACAGCGATGCGTTGTTGGAGGCGCTGCGGTCGGGCCGGATCGCGGGGGCCGGGCTGGATGTGTTCGCCGAGGAGCCGCTGCCGGAGGAGAGCCTGTTCTGGAAGCTCGACAATATCATCCTGTCGCCGCACGCTTCGGGCGTTTACGAGGGGTGGGATGTCAATTCATTCGACATGTTCATCGAGAACCTGAAGCGGTGGCAGAGGGACGAGACGTTGAGCAACATCGTCGACCCGACACGCGGATATTGAGAAAGGACGACCATGGCAGAGCGGTTTCGCGGCGTGATCACGCCGATCCTGACGCCTTACAACGACGATTACAGTATCGCGGAGGACCTCTACCTTGAGCACGCGGGTGGCTGCCTGTCGGGCGGGGCGCATTACATCTCGCCCTTCGGGACCACGTCGGAGGCGCTGAGCCAGTCGATGCGGGAGCGGATGGCGATGATGGAGTTGCTGGCCAGTTCCGGCACGGCGAGGCCGGAGCAGATGATGCCGGGCACGGGGCTGTGCAACATGGAGGAGACGGTGACGCTGTGCCGGCATGCGGTGGAGCTGGGCTGTGCGGCGGTGATGACATTGCCGCCGTTTTTCTTCGTCAATGCGGGCGACGAGGGGCTTTACCGGTATTTCAGCGGGCTGATCGAGCGGGTGGGGTCGGACCGGCTGAAGGTCTGTCTCTATCACATTCCGCAGATGGCGGGGATCGGGATTTCGCCCGCGCTGGCGGCACGGCTGAACGCGGCGTTTCCGGAGGTGGTGGTGGCCTACAAGGACAGTTCGGGGAACTGGGAGAATACGAAAGCGGTGATCGAGGCGGCGCCGGGGATCTCGGTGTTTCCGGGGTCGGAGAGCCTGATGTTGGAGGCGGTGAAGCTGGGCGGGGGCGGGTGTATCTCGGCCAGTTGCAATTCGAACGTCGCGGCGATCCGGGCGGTTTACGATCTGGCGTCGGCGGGGAAATGGGACGAGGCCGAGGCGGCGCTGGGCCCGGTGAACCTGCATCGCAAGGCGGTGCAGGAGGGCGGGCTGATCCCGGTGCTGAAGGCGTTGAAGGCGTATCAGTCGGGGGATGCGCGGTGGCTCAACCTGCGTCCGCCGCTGGAGAACGCGGACCCGGCGCTGGGCGAGAGGCTGGCGGAGACGCTGTGACGCGCCCCCGCGCCCCCATCAGTTGATCGTGGAATCGAGCCCTTCCGGCTGGCCGACCACGACGAAGGTCAGCTTCTCGGGGTCGAGCCATTCGCGGGCGACGCGGTTCACGTCTTCCAGCGTCACGGCGTTCATCTTGTCGTTGCGCGTGTCGATGTAATCGCGCGGCAGCCCGTCGATCTGCATGCCGACCGCGATGTCGGCGATCGGCCCGTTGCCGTCGAAGCGGAGGGGGTAGGCCCCGGTGATGTAGGTCTTGGCGTCTTCCAGTTCCTCGGGCGTCACGCCTTCCTCCTTGATTCGCGCCCACTGGTCGCGGATCACCTCGATGGCCTCGCCCACGCGGTCATTGGCCGAGGAGACCGAGCCGAGCCAGAGCTGGGCGTTGTCCTTGAGCGAGAGGTAGGAATAGACGCCGTAGGTCAGGCCGCGCTTCTTGCGCACCTCGGTCATCAGCCGGCTGGAGAAACCGCCGCCGCCGATGATGTGGTTGAGGACGTAGGCGGCGAAGAAGTCGGGATCGTCGCGTTCGATGCCGGGCTGGCCGAAGATCACGGCGGATTGCGGGGTTTCGTAATTCACCACCTTCACGCCGCCGGGCATGTTGGGATCGGCCGGTTCCGGCAGGGGGGCGCCGGTGGCGGGCAGGTCACCCAGCAGATCGTCGAGCAGGGCGGACAGTTCGTCGGCGGTGATGTCGCCCACGGCGCTGACATAGACGCGGTCGCGGGCAAAGACGGCCTCGTGCGCGGCGACGATATCCTCGCGCGTGAGGCTGGAGACGGTGTCGATGGTGCCGTCCTCGGGGCCGCCATAGGGGTGATCGCCGAAGACCAGTTCGGAGAAGGCGTCGCGCACGATCGTGTCGGGGTCCTTCAGGTCGGATTGCAGGATCGAGATCACTTGCGCACGCACCCGTTCGAGGGCCGGCGGGTTGAAGGCGGGCTGCACGATGCTTTTGCGCAGGAGGTCCATGGCCTCTTCGCGGGTTTCGGTGAGGAAGCGGGCCGAGACGCTGACGGCGTCGTCGCTGGCCTGATAGGAAAACTCGGCCGCAAGCTGTTCGGCGGCGCGGGCGAAGGCGCGGGAATCCAGATCGCCGCTGCCTTCCTCCAGCAGGGCGGTCATCAGGCTGACGGCGCCGTCCTTGCCCTCGGCATCCAGCGAGGTGCCGCCGCGAAAGCGCAGTTCCAGCGCCACGAAGGGAAGGGAATGTTCCTCGACCAGCCAGGCCTCGATGCCGCCGGGGGTGGTGACCTCCTGAATGTCGACATCGGCGCGGGCGGGCAGGGCCGCGGCGGCGAGGGCCACCAGCATCACCGGCGCGAACAGGATCCTTGCAAAGCTCATTGGGTCACCTCCGGTGTCTTCATCCAGCCGGTCACGGCCTTGTCACGGTCGAATACCTTGCGGGCGGCGGCGAGCACGTCCTCGGCCGTCACCTGTTGCAGGATGTCGGGCCAAGCCTGCACGTCCTCGACCGTCAGCCCCTGGGTAAGGGCCCGGCCATAGCGGTTCGCCACCTGGTTCACGTCGTCGCGGGCATAGATTTCGTCGGCCTTGAGCTGCATCTTGATGCGCGCGAGCTGGTCTTCGTCGATGCCTTCCTCGAGGAAGTTGGCGATCACCTCGTCCATGGCGGTTTCGATCTCTTGCAGGGTCACGCCCGCGGCGGGGGCGACGACGAGGTCGAAGGTGGTGTCGTCGAGTGATTTGCCGCTGTAAAAGGCCGAGGTGTAGACCGCCTTGCTCTCGTCGAACTGGAGCTTCTCGGACAAGAGCGAGGTGATCCCGCCGCCGAGGATTTCGGCCAGCACGGTCAGCGCCGCGGCTTCCTGTTGATCGCCGCTGTCACGCTCCGGGGCGAGGTAGCTGCGCATCACGTAGGGTTGCCCGACGCGGGGATCCTCGTAGATCACCCGGCGTTCGGCCATCTGGCGCGGCTCCTGCGGGCGGGCGCGGTCGGGCAGGTTGGGGTTGCGGGGAATGGCGCCGTAATAGGTTTCGGCGAGGTCCCTGACCTCCTCGGGCTGCACGTCGCCGGCGACGACCAGAACCGCGTTGTTGGGGGCGTAATAGGTCTGGTAGTAGTCGAGCGCATCGTCGAGATCGAGGTCGCGCATCTCGTGCTGCCAGCCGATGATCGGCACGCCGTAGCGGTGATTGAGATATTGCGCGGCGTTCGCCTGTTCGCGGAAAAGCGCGCCGGGGTTGTTCTCGACCCGCATGTTGCGTTCCTCGATGATCACGTCACGCTCGGCCGCGATAACGGATTCGTCGAGTTGCAGGTTCACCATGCGGTCGCTTTCCATCTTCATCATCAGTTCGAGACGGTCGGCGGCGACGCGCTGGAAATAGGCGGTGTAATCGAAGCTGGTGAAGGCATTGTCGCGGCCGCCGTTGCGGGCGACAGTGGCCGAGAATTCACCATCCTCGAGGGTCTTGGTGCCACGGAACAGCAGGTGTTCGAGGAAATGCGCCACGCCGGAGACGCCGGGTTTCTCATCGGCGGAGCCGGCCTTGTACCAGACCATGTGGACGACGACGGGGGCGCGGTGATCCTCGATGACGACAACCTCCATCCCGTTGTCGAGCATGTAGGATGTCACCTGTTCGTCGGCCTGCGCCGCGCCTGCCGCCGCGAAGATCGCGACGAGCATGGCCAGAAGTCTCGTCATGGCCTGCCTCCCTGCCATAAAATCATCTTGCCCAAGGGCTATACCCGCCAAGATACGGGCGTGCCATGGCATTTCAATGCATCTGAACCGGTTGTGAATGCGGCGCCGGGCCTAGCGGGAGGGCGGCGGCGCCGTGGGGGTCATGACACCGGCGTTGCGCATGCGGCGCTGTTCGGCTTGCGAATCGAGCCATTGCCGCTTGTAGGCGTCGGTGTAGTTGTCGCGCGGCCCGATGCGGAGGATGTTGCGGCGCCCGTAGCTGTTGCGCGTTTCGGTGTCTTCCACGCGCAGGCGCTGGCGGATCGCCGGGTCGGTGCCATAGCGCGCGGCGTGCCGCACGAGGCCGGCGTCGGCCGGGGCCACGCCGGTGTCGGCCGTCGCCGCGGGGTTCCCGCCGAGCGCGGCGATGCCGTCGGCCCTGGGATTCTGATCGGTGCGGTTGGCGCCGCCGGGCTGCGGCGCGGGCAGGGCGGCGTAGCTTTCGGGGGCCTCGAGCGGTTTGCCGGGGGTGATCGCGAACTCGTCCGGGCCGTTGCCGGAATTGTTGAACCGGGTCAGCGTGATATCGCGGTCACGCGAACACGCGGCCACCACGAGCACAAGCCCAATCATCATGATCTTCCGCGGCAAGGTCATCCGCCCATCTCCTGCAATCGTCGCGCCGTGTCTAACCCATCACGAGGGAAAGGTCACGCGGCCTTTTTGTCGCCGGTGAATATTACCATACCGATGGCCCCTGCGAAAACAGCGATATCGGCCACGTTGAAGGCATAGGGGTTGTTGATCCCGCAGCAGGACATGTTGAGGAAGTCGGCGACCGCCCCATAGACCAGCCGATCGACCACGTTGCCCATCGCCCCGCCGATCAGCAGGCCTGCGGAGATATGCTGCCAGATGCCGCCGGGTTCGCGCCGTATCCACCACAGGACCACGGCGGAGATCACCAGCGCGATGGCGATGAGAATCCAGCGGGTGGTGTCGGTGTCGCCCTGAAACAGGCCGAAATTGATGCCGTAATTCCATGCCATGCGGAAGTTGAGGAGCGGCGGCAGGATATCGATCTCGCGCACACGGTCGAGTTCGAGGATGTGGACGGCCCAGTATTTGCTGATCTGGTCGATCAGGAAGGTCAGAACCCCTGCGATGAGGACGGTGCGCATGATGATCTCCTGCCCCTTGCTGGACTAGTGCCGGAAATGGCGCATGCCGGTCAGGACCATGGCGAGCCCGGCCTCGTCGGCCGCCGCGATCACGTCATCGTCGCGCATCGAGCCGCCGGGCTGGATGACGGCGGTCGCCCCGGCCTCGGCGGCGGTGAGAAGGCCGTCGGCGAAGGGAAAGAAGGCATCGGATGCCACCACGCTGCCTTGGGTCAGCGGGGCGTCGAGGCCCAGTTCCTTGGCCATGTCCTGCGATTTGCGGGCGGCGATGCGGCAGCTGTCGACGCGGCTCATCTGACCGGCGCCGACGCCGACGGTGGCGCCATCCTGAACGTAGACGATGGCGTTGGACTTGACGTGCTTGGCCACTTTCCATGCGAAGAGCATGTCGGCCATCTCGCGGTCGGAGGGGCGGCGCTTGGTGACGACGCGGAGGTCGGTCATGTCCACCTGCCCGGTATCCTTGTCCTGCACGAGGAAGCCGCCGGAGACCTGCTTGATTGCGAGCAAGGCGCCGCCGGGGTTTGCGAGCTTCTCGGTGGTCAGGAGGCGCAGGTTCTTCTTGGCGGCGAAGATCGCCTTGGCGTCGCCATCGGCGCCGGGGGCGATGACCACCTCGGTGAAGATCTTGGCGATCTCCTCGGCGGTCTCTGCGTCGAGCGGCTGGTTCAGGGCGATGATGCCGCCGAAGGCGCTGGTGCGGTCGCAGTCGAAGGCGCGCATGTAAGCCTCGCGCAGGGTGGGGCCTTGCGCCACGCCGCAGGGGTTGGCGTGCTTGATGATGGCGCAGGCGGGGCCGTCTTCGGTGGGGTATTCGCTGACCAGCTCAAACGCGGCATCGGTGTCGTTGATGTTGTTGTAGCTGAGTTCCTTGCCCTGATGCTGGGTCGCGGTGGCGACGCCGGGGCGGTCGGAGCCGTCCTTGTAGAAGGCGGCGGACTGGTGCGGGTTTTCGCCGTAGCGCAGGGTTTGCGCCAGCGTGCCGGCAAAGGCGCGGCGGCGCGGGGTCGCCTCGCCCAGCGCCTTGGCCATCCAGCCCGATACGGCGGCGTCATAGGCGCCGGTGCGGGCATAGGCGGTCAGGGCGAGGCGTTGGCGGAATTCGTAAGATGTCTGGCCGTCATTGGCATCGAGCTCGTCGAGCAGCGGCTGGTAATCCTCGACATCCACCACCACTGAGACGAAAGCGTGGTTCTTGGCCGCCGCGCGGATCATGGCCGGGCCGCCAATGTCTATGTTCTCGATGCAGGTGTCATAGTCGGCGCCCTTGGCGACCGTTTCCTCGAACGGGTAGAGGTTGACGACCAGAAGGTCGATCGGGCCGATGCCGTGCTGTTCCATCGCCGCCACGTGATCGGCGTTGTCACGCAGCGCCAGAAGGCCGCCATGCACCATCGGGTGAAGGGTTTTCACCCGGCCATCCATCATCTCGGGGAAGCCTGTCACATCGGCCACGTCGCGCACGTCGAGCCCGGCCTCGCGCAGGGTCTTGGCGCTGCCGCCGGTCGAGAGGAGGTCTACCCCGCGTTCGGACAGGGCCTTGCCCAGCCGGACCAGCCCGGTCTTGTCGGAAACGGAAAGCAGGGCGCGGCGAAGGGGCGCAAGATCGGTCATCGGCAGCATGTCCTCGGTTCAGATCAGTATTCGGTCACCGGGTCGAGCCCGTCGCGCGCCAGATCGCGGATCCCGATGGGCGAGTCCTGCGGCTTGGCCAGTGACCATCTCACGCGGGTCGCATACTCCATCATGCGGCCGGAGAGAACAATCTGTTTGGTCGCACGGGGCTTCAGGCGCGTTTTTTCGAGGTAGACGCTGTTTTCGACGGTCATATCGATGTCTCCGTCGATCCGCATGACCCAGATTTCGCCGCTCATCAGCGCCATCGAGGCGGCGGTGCCGCCCATGTCGAGCGACACGTCGACATCCGGGTGCAGGTGAAAACGGATGTCGAAGGGGATGCCCTCGAGCCCGGAGGCGTCGAGCGCCTTGTCGAAACGCTCCTTGTCGCCGTCGTCGAGCGTGACCAGCATGTCCTCGCCCGCCAGCCCGCGCCCGTCGAAGGTGAGTTCCAGCTTGCGGACATGGGTCAGGCCGTAATCGCGGACATAGCCATCGTGCCCGCCCTCGAAGCGCGGGCCGTCCGGGGCGTGGCTGACCTCGATCGGCACGCGGCGGGGGGCGCTGACGAGGTAGTCGAAGCCGTCGCGGGGGGCGCCGAGGCGGGCGCTGGACTGTTCGTTGAGGACGAGGGTGGAATGCGAGGGGGTGGCGCGACCGGCGCGGCGCCATTCCTGCCCGAAATTCACGCCGGAGCCGCAGTTGACGATCAGCGGGCGGCGGCCGGAGGTCAGCTCGAAGGCGAGGGTGGAGGCGTGCGCCTCGGCCGAGGCCCTGCCCTGTGGCGGCGGGGCGGCGTCGACGATGACGCTGGTGCGCCCGGCGCTGAGCCGCAGGAAGCCCATTGCCAGCCCGTTGGCGGTGCGGCTTTTCACGCCGCTATTGGCAAGCGCGTGGTCAAGCCGGCCCTCAAGCCCCTTGCCGCCGCCGTGGAAGCGGGCCAGCCCGCCATCGGCATGGCGCAGGGTGCGCAGGGTGGGGGCGATGCGTTCGATGGCCGACCAGTGGGCGTTGCCGATGCCCTTGCCGGCCTCGCTCAGCGCGACGGCGGCCCATGTCAGCAGGGTGAAGACCTCGAGCAGTTCCTCGGGGTTTCGGGTGGGCAGACCGCCCTGTGCGTCGATCTGGTCGGTGCATTCGCGGCCGAGCGCGGCGACGGCGGGGGCGACATGGCCCTCCATGCCTTCGAGCGAGATGCCGGCATAGATCAGCCCGGTCAGCGCCTCGAAGCGCGGCAGGCCGGGGGAGGTGGCGGCCCAGCGGCGGCCGAGAAAGACCGTCTGGGCCGCCATCGAGCGGTAGAAGGCGCGGGAGTGTTCGCTGCCCAGCCCGTTGAGCAGGAAGAAGGCGTGGCTGATCCAGCGGATCAGGCGGCGGCCGGTCAGGTCCGGTGTCCAACCCGGGCCGTGGCCGCGGCCGTAAAGCTCGATCCAGCGGCGCAGCCATTGCTGGGCGCGGGCGCGCGAGGTCGCATCCCCGGCGGCGACGAGATCGTCGAGCCAGCCGAACCCGTGCAGCGCCTCGGCGAAGGCGTGGTCGGGCGGGGTGATCTCCCACATATCGGTATCGGGGTGCTGGATCAGGTGGCCGGCGAACTGGAAATTGCCGGCGGCCAGTTGCCGGCCACGTGCAAAGCTGCCGATGGTGCGGGGTTCGGGGCGCGAGACAAAGGCGGTGGCCGGCCGGCCCAGCACCGCCCTGCGGGCGGCGAGCCGGTTCTGAAACCGCGTCCAGCGCGCGGTCAGGTTTTCCGCTAATGCCATGCCTAATGCCTCTTCACGCTCTTCCCGGCGCCGTTTGGCCGAGTATAGCGCGGGAACGAGGTCAAGTCACGGCAGATCGAGGGCGCCCTGAGCCGCCGCCATTGGCCAGCCTGTCAGGAAAGAGCGGTCGGCGCTCAGGCGTTGACCAGCGCCATGAGGATCAGCACCGCGACGATCAGCACACAGTTCCACGCCGTGAAACGGATGAACCCCTCAAAGGTCTTCTCGTGGGCCTCGATATCCATTTCGCCATGTTTGTGGTCAGCCATCTGGGGTCGTTCCCTGCTTGGAAATTACGTGGTCGGAGCCGTGGATAGCGCATTTGCGGGGGGCTGTCACCACCCTCCGGGCCATGTGCCCCGAAATGTCGCAAGGGCCGGGGTCAGGCGGTTTCGAGGTCTTCCACGAGGCGGAAGCCGATGCGGTTGGGTTCGATGTGCTCGGGCTTTTTCGGCAGGGCGCGCAGCATGACGCTGAGTTGCGTCACGTGCTGGATGAGCTGGGTTTTCACGCCGCTCGCGTCGCTGCCGTAGAAGGTGACGATATCGGGGTCGAAAAAGCCCATTCCCTCGATCCGGATCACGCCGGTGTCGCCCCCGGCGAAGCCGATGGCGATTTCCTGCTCGTTGTCGAGGGTCTTCTCGAAATTCTGGATGTAGAGGATCAGCCGTTCATAGGCCCATTGCGCCTCGCTCTTCTGCTTGACCGGCGAGAGCTTGACGCCCGCGGTCACGTCGCGCCCGCCCTTGCAGGTGGCGGGGTCGGCATGGACCTCGTGACAGCGCGGGATGGCGGCGTTCTCGGCGGCCTCGGCGGCGGTTTGTATCTCGTCATCCATTCTCTGCTCACTCCCGGCTTTGCCACAGCCACGCGCCGTCGTCGCGGCGGTGGCGGGTTATCTCGCCAGCGTGATGGAGATGATTGAGATGTGCAACCGCCTCGACCAGTGCAAGACCGTAGATGCCCTTGTCGATGGTGCGTTTGAAGAGCGGGGGGAAGCACTCGGCGGCGGTGCGGGGCTCGGTCAGATGCGCGCGCAGGCGGTCGAGCGCGCCGTGGTGATTCTCGATCAGCTGGCGCATCCGCATGGGCAGGCCGAGGAAGGGCCGCTTGTGGCCGCTGAGCACGAGGTGGCGTTCGCGGGCGAGAGAGCGGAAGCGGCCGCAGGCCTCGAGCCAGTCGGCGACGGGGTCGGCCTCGGGCTCGGAGGGGTGGACGCCGATATTGGGGCTGATGGAGGAGATGATCTGATCGCCCGCGATGACGAGATTGTCGTCGCGGCTCCAGAGCGTCAGGTGTTCGGGGGCGTGGCCGTTGCCGATATGAATATCCCAGTTACGGCCACCGGCGCGGAGCGTGTCGCCTTGTTTCACACGGGTGTAGCCGATGGGCAGGGGGTGGCAGATATCGGCGAAGTTGAAGGGGCGTTCGGCTTTGCGGGCCTCGTAGATTTCCGGATCCATGCCCGAGGCGCGCCAGAAGTCGAGCGCCTGTTGGGTGGGCTGTTCCTCGACATCGAGGATCAGCATCCGGGAGAGCAGCCATGCGGTGCGGGTGGTGACCAGTTCGGCGCCGAAACGCTCCATCAGCCAGCCCGCCATGCCGACGTGATCGGGGTGGTGATGGGTGAGGATGATGCGCGAGACGGGTTTGCCCTTGAGCGGGCCGGTGAGCAGCCCTTCCCAGAGTGCGACGCTGTGCTTGGTCTTCATCCCGGTATCGACCACTGTCCAGCTCTCGCCGTCGTCGAGCGCGTAGATGTTGACGTGGTCGAGCGCCATCGGCAGGGGCAGGCGTATCCACAGAACCCCCGGCGCCACCTCGAGGGCGGCGCCGTTCTCGGGCGGGTCGGGGAAGGGGTAGCGCAGGGTCTGGTTGGGCCCGTCCGTCATGCGACGAGGTCGTCAGGCGTCAGCGCGTAGAGGTCTTCGGAGCCGGCGGTGGCGTGGGCGATATGGGCCGCGTGTTCGGGCAGGAGCCGGAGGATGTAGAAGCGCGCCAGCCGCGTGCGCTTGCCCTCGCCGCCCTCGGCCTGTGCGGCGCAGAGGTGGAAATGGGCGCCCAGTACCCGCGCCCACGCCCGCAGGAAGGGGACGGAGCCGGCGAAGCGGTCGGTCATGTTTTTCTGCGAGACCATCCATTCCGTCGCCTCGCGCAGGGATTCGGTGGCGTTCCACACGGGCTCGGCGAGATCGGGCAGGGTGGACCGCGCGCTTTCGGCGTGGCGCTCGATCTCGTCGAGGAGCGCATAGGCGGCCTCGCCCCCGTCCATCAGCTTGCGGCCGGCAAGGTCCATCGACTGGATGCCGTTGGTGCCCTCGTAGATCGCCGTGACGCGCACGTCGCGGGCATACTGGGCGGCGCCGGTCTCCTCGATATAGCCCATGCCGCCATGCACCTGAATGCCCAGATCGCTGACATTGATGCCGGTATCGGTGCCGAAAGCCTTGGTGATGGGCGTGAGGAAGGCGGCGCGGGCGGCCCAGTCGGACTTGCCCGTGGCATGGGCCATGTCGATCGCCACGGCATTGGCGAGCGCGATGGCGCGGGCGGCGGCGGTTTCGGCCTTCATGGTGGTCAGCATACGGCGCACATCGGCATGGTCGATGATGGCACCGGTGCCGTTTTCGAGCGGTGTTTTGCCCTGCGTGCGCTCCTGCGCGTAGGCCATGGCGTGTTGCAGCGCGCCTTCGGCGGCGCCGATGCCCTGAACGCCGACGCCGAGGCGGGCGTTGTTCATCATGGTGAACATGCAGCGCATGCCGTCATGTTCCTTGCCGATCAGCCAGCCGGTGGCGCCGTCATACTGCATCACGGCGGTGGGGCTGCCATGCAGGCCCATCTTCTCCTCGAGGCTGACGACCTTGAGGTCGTTGGCCTTGCCGGGGGCGCCGTTTTCGTCGGGGATATACTTGGGCACGAGGAACAGGCTGATCCCCTTGGTGCCGGGCACGCCGTCGGGCAGGCGGGCGAGGACGAGGTGACAGACATTCTCGGTAAAGTCGTTGTCGCCCCAGCTGATATAGATCTTCTGCCCGGTGATGGCGTAGGAGCCGTCATCATTGGGTTCGGCGCGGGTGCGGAGCGCGCCCACGTCACTGCCGGCCTGCGCCTCGGTCAGGTTCATGGTGCCGGACCATTCGCCGGAGATGAGCTTGGGCAGGTAGGTTTCGCGGATCTCGTCGCTGGCGTGGTTTTCCAGCGCCTCGATCTGGCCCTGGGTCATCAGGGGGTTGAGTTGCAGGCTGAGGCAGGCGCTGCTCATCATCTCGTTGACCGCGGTGGTCACGGCCATGGGCAGGCCCATGCCGCCATTTTCCTGACTGGCGGAGATCGAGACCCAGCCGCCCTCGGCAATGGCCTTGTAACCCTCGTCGAAGCCGGGGCTGGTGCGGACGACTCCGTTTTCGAGGCGGGCGGGGTGCAGGTCGCCGTTGCGCTGCAGGGGGGCGAGCACGGCTTCGCACATGCGCCCGGCCTCGTTGAGAATGGCGGTCACCATGTCGGGCGTCGCCTCGGCGAAGCGGTCGGTCGCGGCGACGTCTTCGAGTTTCACGACGTGGGAAAATAGAAAATCGAATTCCTCGACAGGGGCGCGATAGGGCATCGGAAATCTCCTGATCTCAACGGTTCCGGCAGCGGGGCGGCTTGGCTTCGCGGGCCGCGGCCTTTATGCAGTCGGCGTACAGATAGCCTAGCGGGCGCTGCACTTCCATCAACCAAAACGCCGCGTCAGACCGATCATGAGCCGAGAGACCGCCCTGTTGACCGCCGATGCCGCCGGGTTCGCCCGCGCCGCCGAACTGCTGCGCGGGGGAGAGCTTGTCGCCTTTCCGACCGAGACGGTCTACGGGCTGGGGGGCGATGCGACGAGTGACATGGCGGTGGCGCGGATCTTTGAGGCGAAAGGGCGGCCGCGGTTCAACCCCCTGATCGTGCATGTGGACCGGGTTGAGACGGTGCGGGACTATGTCGAGTGGCCGCACGCGGCGGAGGTTCTGGCCAGCGCGTTCTGGCCCGGGCCGCTGACGCTGGTGCTGCCGATCCGGGCGGGCACGGGGATTTCGGGGCTGGTGACGGCGGGGCTGCCCTCGCTGGCGGTCAGGGTGCCGGCCAACCCGGTGGCGCGGGAGTTGCTGCGGGTGGTCGGCGGGCCGGTGGCGGCGCCCTCGGCCAACCCGTCGGGGCGGATCAGCCCGACGACGGCGGCGCATGTGCAGGCGGGGCTGTCGGGGAAGATTGGCGCCATTCTGGATGGCGGGGCCTGTGACGTGGGGGTGGAATCGACCATCGTGGGGCTGACCGAGGCGCCTGTGCTGCTGCGCCCCGGCGGGTTGCCGGCGGAGGCGATCGAGCAGGCGCTGGGTGCGCCGCTTGCTCGGCATGAGGCGGGGGAGGCGGTGACGGCGCCGGGGCAGTTGGCGTCGCATTATGCGCCCGGCGCGACGGTGCGGCTGGAGGCCGAGAGGCGCGAGCCGGGCGAGGTGCTGCTGGGATACGGAAAGGTGGAGTGCGACCTGAACCTGTCGCCCTCGGGTGACCTGACCGAGGCGGCGGCGAACCTGTTTGCGCATCTGCATGCGCTGGACGAGACGCGCGCGCCGATTGCCGTGTCGCCCATTCCCGAGAGAGGGCTGGGCCGGGCGATCAACGACCGGCTGCGCCGGGCCGCCGCGCCGCGGGATTAGAAAGGGCGCGTCACCCGAGTGGTGCGCGCCCCTGTTTCATTGCATGACCACGGCGGTCAGGCCGTCACTGGCAGCGTTTCTCGGCCTCTTCGACCGCGGCGGTGAAGCCCAGCAGCGAGAACGTGTCCTTCGTCGTGGTGCCCCGGCTGGAGCGTGCGGTCAGCACCGCGTCGGTGCCGCGCTTGAGGGCGGCGATGATCTTGGCATCGTCCGCGGTGCTCGCCGGCCACGCCCATTCGCCCTCGGTGAACAGCTCGAACTCCGTCCCGCCGATATTCATGTTGACGGTGGAGCCGGAGGCGAAGGGATAGCCGCCGGTGAAGGTGAGCTGACCGTCGACGCCCGCATCGGGGCGGTAGAAGGTCATCAAAAGGATATCGCCCCGCCGCACGGCGACCACGCGGCCATCCTTGGTGTTGACCGTTTCGGTGGGCGAGGACACGGCCCAGCATTCGCGCGGATCGTTATCCTCGAACACGCTCCATGCGGTATTCGCGGCGACCTGGTTGGTGCTTTCTTCTTGCTCCTGCGCAGCCGCGCCGGTTGCGGTTGCTGCGAGCATGGCGCCCGCCAGCAGGCGCAGGGCGGTCAGACGTCCCATCGGTGATCCCATTCTATCCAGCCTCCAAAGCTGTCCTTGGCCTCAAATTCTTCAACCGCCCGCGCCGCTTACCGGATTTATCTTGCGGGTCGGCCATTTTCCCTCGACATTGCAATATTAGCCTGAAAGTAGCGAGACATGAAAGGCTCAATTGGCAAGTTTTCGCGCGCCCTCGCGAGGGTGTGAACCCTTGCCGGAAAGGTGGATGATGACAGGCCCGGCCCCTCTGACCGAAATCTGGCGCGGCCCGCTGGCGGAGAGCCGGCACGCCGGCCACGTGGTGATCTGCGATGCGACGGGCGGGATCGTGGAGGCGTGGGGCAACCCGGAAGAGCCGGTCCTGCCGCGCAGTTCCGCCAAGATGATTCAAGCGCTGCCGCTGGTGGAGAGCGGGGCGGCGGCGAAGCACCGGCTGAGCGCCGAGCGGCTGGCGCTGGCCTGTGCCTCGCATAACGGGGCGGCGATCCATACCGAGCGGGTGAAGGCGTGGCTGGCGGAACTGGGGATGTCGGACGATGATTTCCGCTGTGGCCCGCAGATGCCGGATGACGAGGTGGCGCGATACGGACTGATCCGGGCGCATGAGGCGCCCTGCCAGGTGCATAACAACTGTTCGGGCAAGCATGCCGGGTTCCTGACGCTGGCGCGGCATCTGGGGGCCGGACGGGAGTATGTGGAGGCGGATCACCCGGTGCAGAAGGCCTGTCTGGACGCCTTCGAGGAGGTGACGGGCGAAAAGAGCCCCGGTTACGGGATCGACGGCTGTTCGGCGCCGAATTTCATCACCACGGTGCATGGCATGGCGCGCGCCATGGCGGCGTTTGCCACCGCGCGGGAGGGGGCGGATGCGCGGCAGAGCGCGCAGCACAGGCTGTGGCAGGCGATGGTGGCGCATCCGGAGCTTGTGGCCGGTGAAGGGCGGGCCTGTACCGAGCTGATGCGCGCCTGTTCCGAGCCGGTGGCGCTCAAGACCGGGGCGGAGGGGTTCTTTGTCGCCATTCTGCCGAGCCGGGAGATGGGGATTGCCCTGAAGGTCGCCGACGGGGCGACGCGGGCGGCGGAATGCACGATTGCGGCGCTGCTGGTGCGGCTGGGGGTGCTCGACCCGCTGCACCCGGCGGCGCGGCGATTCCTGAACGCGCCGATTTATAATCGCCGTGGGATCGAGACCGGGCGGATCAGGCCGGCAGATGGGTTGTTGTGAGGGTGGGGGTGGGTTGGCATGTCGGGGGAGACCGCCGGGCGTGTGCCAGTTTCAACCGCAATTGCGTTGGTTTTCGCGCCGTCGATGATGTGGCCGAGGGTTTCCGCCCATTCCCGCACGCCGCGTCCGCAGGTTCCCGCCACCGAGGGGCCGATAAACCGCCCGTGGCAATCTCCCGCTGACAAGAACCACCGGTTTGGGCTCTTTCCCGCAGGTTGTGCGCCGATTTCGCGATCACCGCAGACAAGTTGCATTCCCGTCACCATGTTCTGTGGACGAGAGCACCACTCTCGGAAAACAGAAACCGAAAAGGGAAAGTTTTCATGTTCAAGAAACTGACATCTGCAGGCCTCATCCTTGCGTTCGTCGCGCCGACCGCCGTGTTGGCGGAGGATGCGAGCGCTTCGATGGATGCCGACGGCGACGGCGCCGTCACCATGTCGGAGTTCAACGACGCCATGCCCGATGCGGGCACGGAAGTCTTCGCCGAGATCGACGCCGACGCGAACGGCGCCTTGAGCGAAGAGGAAATTTCGGCAGCGACCGAAGCGGGCGTGCTGCCGGACACGAAATCTCGGGGCTAGGGCGGATTGTTCCTCCTCCGAGTTCCCGGAGCGGGTGTACGGTCATGTTCGCAGGCGCGCCCAGCCCTGAGGCCGGTCAAGGACACCCCCAAATCCCGACCGGCGAATGGCAATAACCAGCCAGCGTCTGTGCAGCTACATCTGGTTTGACGGCTCACCCCTCCGGGTGGGATGCCGCGTCGCCCTTGGCGGCGCGGCATCTTTTTTTCGGGCTTGCCGGGCCTGCGGTTTTCCAACATCATCGGCGGCGTTCTCAGGGCGGGGTGCAATTCCCCACCGGCGGTAAGGGGTGTGATGCCCCAAGCCCGCGAGCGCATCGGGGTCAGCCCCGGTGGTCAAGCAGATCCGGTGCGATTCCGGAGCCGACGGTAACAGTCCGGATGGAAGAGAACGCCGGGTTTCAGGGGGGTTCCCCTGCCTTTCCCGTCGTCCTGCGCCTTGGGTGATTTGTGTCGATGAAGGAAAGGAGACCCCATGACACGCACCCGATACGCCTTTATCAAGGCCAACTGGCACGCCGAGATCGTCGATCAGGCGCTGGCCGGATTTTGTGAGATTGTTCCGCGAGAGCAGGTTGATGTCTTCGACGTGCCCGGCGCGTTCGAGATGCCTTTGCTGGCGCGCGATCTGGCGCGGACGGGGCGATATGGCGCCGTCGTGGCGGCGGCCTTCGTGGTGGATGGCGGGATCTATCGCCATGACTTCGTGGCGCAGGCCGTGGTGGACGGGCTGATGCGGGCGGGGATGGATAGCGACGTGCCGGTTCTGTCGGTCTCGCTGACGCCGCACCAATATCAGGAGACCGAGCATCACACCGCTGTTTTCAAGGCGCATTTCGTCGAGAAGGGGCGGGAGGCGGCCAAGGCCGCGCTGATGATCGGCAAGACCCGCGAGGGGTTGAGCGCGGCGGCCTAGGCGTCGCCCAGATAGGCGCGCAGGGCGTCGGGCGGATCGGCGAAGAGCCGGTCCGTTGCCGCCGGGGGCTGGGCCGTGCCCTCGGCGACGAGGATCACCTCGTCGGCCACGCGCCTTGCGTCATCGGGCTCGTGGCTGACCATCAGGACGGTGGCGCCGGTTTCGCGGGCCAGTTCTGCCACGAGGTCGAGCATCTCGGCCTTGAGCGCCGGGCCGAGGGCGGCGAAGGGCTCATCCAGCAGGAAAATCTGGCGGTCCTGCACCATGAGGCGGGCCAGCGCCACGCGCGCCCGCTGCCCGCCCGAGAGGGCGCCGGGTTTGCGGGGGCCGAGGCCGTCGAGGCCGACGCGGGTGAGGGCGGCGTCGATGCGGGTTTTGTCTGATGCGGAGAGGCGGAGGTTGGGGTTGATGCCGAGGCCGACGTTCTGGGTGGCAGTGAGGTGGGGAAAGAGGTTGCCGTCTTGGAACAACATGGCGACGGGGCGCTTGCCGGGGTGGGTGCCGGACAAGGGATTGGCGTTCCAGTATATTTCGCCGCTGGTCACAGGCAGGAAACCTGCGACGCCTTCGAGCAGGGTGGTCTTGCCGCCGCCGGAGGGGCCGATCACGGCGACGATGCGGCCGGTCTCGATGGAGAGGTCGGCGTGCAGAAGGAAGCCGCCATTGTCGATGGTGCAGCTTTCAAATTTCAGCATGGTGGCGCCCTCCCCTGTCCAAGAGCCAGAAGGTGCCCACGGAGAGCGCCAATAGCAACAGGGCGCCGGCGGCGGCGGCCTCCATTTGGTAGGCGCCCATGAGGCGGTAGATTTGCAAGGGGAGCGTGGCGATATCGGGGTCGGCGAAAAGCGTGATGACGCCGAGATCGCCGATGGAGAGCGCCATGCCGAGGCCAGCGGCAAAGCCTATTTGCGCGCGCATCCGGGGCAGGAAAACGCACCAGAGGAAGGGGCCGTTTGCCATGTCGAGGGAGAGGCCGAGCTTGCCATAGCGCTCGACGATATCGCGGGCGCGGGGGACGAGGATGCGCATGGCGAAAGGCAATGACATCAGGGCGTTGACCAGCGCGGTGACGGGCAGGGCCAGCAGGAACGGGTCGGCGATGGGGCGGATCAGGATGAAGAGCCCGGTGCCGATCACGAGGGGGGAGGCGGCGAGGCCGAGGAGGCCCGCGACTTCGATGCTGTGGCGGCCGGTGGCGATGGCGGCGGCCATGGGCAGGGCGGCGAGGAGGAGGAGCAAGGTGGAGGCGGTGGCGACGAGGAGGGAGACGCCGGCGGCCTTCCAGACGACGAAGGGCAGGCCCGCAAGGCCGGGCACGCCCGAGGCGACGATGGCCCCGAGCGGGAGCAGCAGGAAGGCTGCTGCGAAGGCGATCCAGACCGTGTCGGTCGTTCTCGCCACGGTCGTGCGCCCGTCCCAACGTCTTAACGAACGGTCAAGGCCGGTGCCGAATCCGGTGCCTTGTGCCAGCCGAATCGCCACCATCGCGGCGCCCGTGGCGAGCAGGATCTGCAAGCCCGACAAGAGTGCCGCGCGGCCAAGGTCGAATTCAAACCTGAAGGCTTGGTAAATGCCGAGTTCTATGGTGGTGGCCTTCGGCCCGCCGCCGAGGGTGAGGGCGACGGCGAAGCTGGTGAGGCAGATGGCGAAGACCACGGCGAGCGCGCCGGGGATGACTTGGCGCAGGAGGGGCCATTCGATCAGGCGGAACATGGCGGGGTCGTCGAAACCAAGCTGCGCGGCGAGGCGGAAGCGTTCGGCGGGCACCTCCTGCCAGCCCTGCAGGATGAGGCGGGTGGCCAGCGGCAGGTTGAGGAAGACATGGGCGAAGACGACGCCGTGCAGCCCGTAGATGCGGATCGGGGGGAGGCCGAAGAGGGCGAGGAAATCGCTGATGAGGCCGGCGCGGCCGAACACCTCGAGCAGGCCGAGGATGGCGACGATCACCGGCAGGATGAAGGGCACGCCCAGAAGGGCGATGAGCGCCGAGCGCCCGGTAAAGCGGCGGCGGGCCAGCGCGCGGGCGACGGGGATGGCAAGGCCCACGCTGAAGAGGGCCGAGAGGGTGGCTTGCAGGAGGGTGAAGCGCAGGGCGGCCCAGTCGGCGGCGGAGAGCCCGCCGCCGGCTTCGGCCCGCCATGCGACGGCGGCCAGCGTGCCGAGGACCAGCGCGGCGATGCAGGCCGCCGCGCCGTAGCCTGGGCTCGCGCTTACTGGCTGAGCGCGTTTTGCCACTCGGACAGGGCCTCGTCCCTAATGGCGGCGGCCTCCTCTGACGGGAAGAGGAGGGATTTTTCCGGCGTGATCAGGGTGTCGAACCCGTCTGCCAGCCCGTCTTCGGGCATGACGGCGGGGTACATCCAGTTGGTGGTGGGGATGATCGACTGAAACGCGTTCGAGACCATGAATTGCAGGAACTGGTCGGCGAGGTCAGGCTGGTCGGTGCTGGCCAGTTTACCGGCCACCTCGACCTGCATGTAATGGCCCTCGTCGAAGGGGGCGGCGGCCTTGGTGTCATCCTCTTCCGCGATCAGGTGATAGGCGGGCGAGGTGGTGTAGGAGAGGACCATGTCGGCCTCGCCTTCCATGAAGAGGCCGTATGCCTCGGACCAGCCCTTGGTCACGGTGACGATATTGTCGGCAAGGCCCTCCCAGATCTGGGGCGCCTCGTCGCCATAGGCGGATTTGACCCAGAGGAGCAGGCCGAGACCGGGGGTGGAGGAGCGGGGATCCTGAATCAGGATGGTCTTGTCGCTGTCGGCGAGGTCGCGGAAGCTGGTGGGGGCGTCGGTGCCGGCTTCGTGGATGAAGGCGAAATAGCCCCAATCGTAGGGGACGAAAACCGGGTCATCCCATGTGACGGGCATGTCGTAGGTGGCGTCGACGGAATGCTCGGCGAAGAGGCCGGTTTCCTTGGCGGCGGCCATCAGGTTGGTGTCGAGGCCGAGCACGATATCGGCGTCGGAGCGCTCGCCCTCGAGCCGGACGCGGGCGAGGAGCGCCGCGCCATCCTCGACGCCGACGAGGGTGAGGTCGCAGTTGCAGACCTCCTCGAACGCCGCCTCGACCTTGGGGCCGGGGCCCCATTCGGCCACGAAACTGTCATAGGTATAGACGGTCAGTTCCGGTGTCTGGGCCGTGGCGGCCGTGGCACACAGAAGTCCCGCTGCAAATGTGAGATGCTTCATGTCATCCTCCTTTGCGGCGCGAGGGCAAGGGCGGATGCGTCCTTTACCTTCCCTCCGCCGGTTCTAGCCGGTTCAGGTTCAACGGGTTCGCATGTCGCATCTCAGCCCATGGGCCAGTGGCCCGCGGGCACCCCGAGGTAGGCGGGAAGGTAGGGCCGGCGGAGGGGGAAGGCAAGGGGCGCCGGGGCGCGATGGTCCGGGCCTTTGGGATCAGGCGGCGGTGGCGCGCGTGGCGGGCGTTTCGCTGACCGGGGCGACCTCGACCGAGCCGCCGCTGGCGAGGATCGGGCAGCCCTTGGCGATCTCGCAGGCGGTCTCGATATCCTCGGCCTCGACGATGGTGTAGCCGGCCAGCGGATTCGTGCCGCCGTTATGGGCGATCCCGGCGCTGCGGACGGTCTTGGACCAGCCCACGCGGCCGCCCTCGTCGAGACAGGCCCGGCCCATGACATCCATCCAGTCCTGCCAGCGGGAGTGTTCCTCCTGCTCGGACATCTCGGATTCGGCAGCGTTTCCGCCGTGATAGGCAAGAATGTATTTTGGCATATCGCGGTCCTCCTCATGGATTTGGCGGGGTCAGGATAGCATGCCGGGGGCCCGAGATTCAGGGGAAGCGCGGAAGGAAAGGGTTAACGGCCATATTTTGCTGGGAATGGGACGTCGGTATCACGTCGGTATTGTGTCGGTATCGCGTCGGTATCGGGGTCTGTGGGGGTGCGGATTAATGTGGCGGGCGGTGCGCAACGGGCGAGATGTTGTGCGGGCGCAACGGGGGAGGCGCTCGCCCGGCGCCGCGCTCCAGCGCGGCTTTGCTCCGGGCGTGTGGTTTGCCGTGATCGGGCCGCCGCCCATCTCTCCCCCGTCCCGGCCTCCGAGCCGGGACCTCGTGCTGGCGGGGCCCCGGGTCAGGCCCGGGGCGGGGTCGCCAAAGGGCCGGGGTCAGCTCTCCCCCTTCTCCGGTGTCCCCTGCGGCTCGGTCGAGCGGCCGACGATGGTGCGTAGGGTGCGCACGTCGATGGGTTTCTGCAGGAAGGGCAGGTCGGCGGTCGAGGCGATCTCCTCGCGCTGGGCGGCGGAGGCGAAGCCGGACATCAGCACCACCTCGATATCCGGGTAGCGCTGGCGGATGCGGGCGGCGAGGTGGTGGCCCTGCATCTCGCCCGGCATGACGATATCGGTCAGCACCACCTCGGGCAGGGGCCCTTCCTCGAGCACGGCGAGCGCCTTGGCCGCGTTGAGGGCGACGCGCACGGTATGGCCGGCACGTTCGAGCTGGGTCGCCATGACGCGGGTCAGCGCCTCGTCGTCGTCGACGATCAGCACGCCGCGCGGCGTGGTGGTGAGCGGCGCGGCCTCGTCCGTGTCGGAGGCGGGCACCTCGCCCGAGGCGCCGGGGGCGGCGGGGAAGGCCATGGCGACCAGCGTGCCGGTGCCCGGCGCCGAATCGATCCGCAGCCCGCCGCCCGACTGGCGGCAGAACCCGGCGACGGTGGAGAGGCCGAGCCCGGTGCCCTCGCCCACCTCCTTGGTGGTGAAGAAGGGTTCGGTGGACATTTCCGCGACTTCGGGGGTCATGCCGTTGCCGGTATCCTCGACCGAGAGGGTGGCATAGGTGCCGGCGGGCAGGATCTCGGAGCCGTGGAAGCCGGTGACGGCGGCGCCCTCGAGATGCTCGCGCTTGCCGGAGACATGGATTTCGCCGCCGTCGGGCAGGGCGTCGCGCGCGTTGATCAGGACGTTGAGCACCGCCTGCTGAAAGGCGGCCGGATCGACGCGGGCGGTCAGGCCGGGGCTGTCGAACTTGCGGGTGATGGTGATGTTGGCCGGGCAGACGCGGCGGAACATGGCGATGGCGGCCTCGGCCTCGGTTTCGAGATCGGTGAGCACGGGGTGGAGCCGGGACCGGCGGCCATAGGCGAGAAGCTGGCGGGTGAGGTCGGCGGCGCGGTTCGAGGCGCCGATCGCCTCGGACACGTAGGTGCGGTGCATCTTGCGGTCGGGGTCTTCGGCCAGCAGTTCGAGATTGCCGAGGATGACGTTGAGCGTGTTGTTGAAATCATGGGCCACGCCGCCCACCAGCTTGCCCAGGGCCGCGACCTTTTCCGAGCGGGCGGCGGCAAGCTCGGTCTGCTGGCGCTGCATCTCGCTTCTGAGATAGGCGGCCTCGGCCTCGGTGCTGCGGCGTTCGGCGCGGTTGGTGAGGTGGGCGAAGCCCAGCACCGCGGTGACGGTGCAGCCGATCACCATGAACGTGAGCACGGCGAGGCGGAATTCGACGGTCATGTACTCGCGCTCCACCGCCTCGGCCACGACGAGGGCGAAGAAGAGCGGCACGATCACCGCCACGGGCAGGACGCGGCGGGCCATGCAGCTTCCGGGGTCGGGCGAGAGCAGCACCTCGATCCAGCCGCGTGCCGGCGCGGAGAGCAGGAGGGCCACGAAGATCAGCACATGCGCCAGCGCCGTGTGCAGGGCCATCATGGTGTAGAGCGGGTTGTGGTACAGGGTCTGCGCCCCGAAGACATAGCCGATCAGCGGGATGAAGGCGACGACGAGTCCGCAGGTGTCGACCACCACGGCGCCCATGACGAAGCGGAGCGCGCGCAGGAGCAGGCTGGCCCCGAGCAGGGCGGCGCAGAGGGTGCTGGCCAGCGACATGTCGTCGGAGCCGCTATGCGCGGTCGGGGTGAGGCCGAGGATCTGTTCCAGAGCGATGGTGACGACGATGCCCGCCGACGCCAGCAGCGGCAGCAACGCCGGGCCGCCGATAAGAAGGGTGGCCACGCCGATGCCGCCGAAGATCAGGGTGAGGGCGGTGGCGGGCACCATGGCGGGCAGGCCCGGCGCGATGCGGCGGAGCCAGTCCACCTCGAATCCCCAGCCGAAGGCCAGCACGAGCGCCGCGCCGAGCGCCGCCAGCGCCGCGAGGGCGAGGCCGAGCCGCGGCGGGTCGATGGCGTGGACGCCATAGCCCGTCGCTGCATCATGTGCCTGATTGGCCATCGGTTTTCTCAGAAGTGAGGAACATTACATCGCAGTCTACAACTTAAACTCGTAAGGACGAAACCCGTTCCTGAAAGGCGGTTAACCCTGTCGCACGGTCTCCCGTGGTCTTTAGGCGGTTCTTAAGGCGGGGGGCGCTATGGCTGTCCCGGTTTTCATCAGCCCGGGACCGCGAGATGCCGACCATTGCCGTTTATGACTGGAGCGTGGTGAGCCATGACGGCGCGCTGACCGCCGATCAGCTTGCCAGCGACGACCACGCCAACGACCCGGCGTCGGACGGGTACGATCCCGGCCGGGCAAGCTGGACCGGGGTGACCTATACCTATTCCGGCGCGCCGCCCGCGCAGATCCTCGTGTCGGACGATGACGGCAGTTTCGACGATGGCATGAACGATGCCGGGGCGGGACAGGTTCTGTTGGAGGCGGTGACGGTGAACGGTGTCACCTATCCTTCGGGCACGCCGGTGGAGAACGAGTTCGCCCTGATCCAGGACGGGTTCATCGAGGTCTACGTGCTCCGGCTGGGCGACGACAACGTGGGCTTCGTGCCGGCGTCGGACCTGCCGGCGCCCTGGGCGGGGGCGCAGTTCAGCCCCACGGAAAGCCGCGACGGGCTGAGCGCGAACAGCGGCGATGGCGAGACGAACGAGGAGGCGTATCACAACGTCATCTGCTTCGGCGCCGGTGTGCGGATCGCCACGCCGGGGGGCGCGGTGCGGGCCGGCGCGCTGCGGGCGGGGGACATGGTGCTGACGGTGGATCACGGGCCGCAGAAGCTGCTCTGGACGGGGCGGCGGGAGGTGGTGTTTTCCGGGCCCGAGGACCGGCGGCGCCCGATAAGGATCGGGGCCGGGGCGCTGGGCGAGGGGCGGCCGGCGCGGGATGTCCTGGTCTCGCCCCAGCACCGGGTGCTGGTGGAGGATGGCGCGGGCGGGGCGCTGGGCCCGGCCGTGGGCTTCCTGCGGCGGCCGGGCGTGTCGCGGGTGCGCGGGCGGGACAGGGTGACCTATGTGCATCTGCTGCTGGCGCGGCACGAGTTACTCTGGGCGGATGGGCTGATCTGCGAGAGTTTCTTTCCGGGGCGGATGGCGCTGCGGCTGCTGGGGGCGGCGGACCGGGCGGAGGTTCTGGCGCTGTGGGGCCTGTCGCGCGAGGGGGCACCGGCGGAGGCGGCGGCACGGCCGCTGCTGACGCGGCGGGAGACGGCGGCGCGGGTGGATGGATCGGGTGCGGTGCGGGTTGTGGGGGTGGGGTAGGCTGGTTGCGAACCCTCCTCCTGCGCCTCGGTTTCGACTCAGCGGGACCTTGCCCCGTGAGAGGCCCCGGGTCGGGCCCGGGGCGGGTCGCATTTTGCCGGTCGGGTGAGAGCGGGGCGCGCCCGGCTTGTCGGGCAAACTCGCTATGCGGGTGGTGGGCCGTGGGATGGATGCGAACCCACCTCTTACTTCGGTTCCATCAAGCGACCTCCCGTCCCGGCCTCCGAGCCGGGCCCTTGCCCCGTGAGAGGCCCCGGGTCAGGCCCGGGGCGGGCCTGTCAGGCGAAGTCGCTGCGGGCGTAGCCCTGCAGGAACAGGAGTGCCGTCAGATCGCCGTGGTTGATGCGCACGTCGCATTGGGCGGCGACGGAGGGTTTGGCGTGCAGCGCCACCCCGGTGCCGGCCAGTTCGAGCATCCCGAGGTCATTGGCGCCGTCGCCCACCGCGATGACGTCCGCCGGCGTGATCCCGAGGCGGGCGGCGATGTCGTGCAGCGCCTGCACCTTGGCGTCGCGGCCGAGGATGGGCTGGGCCACATGCCCCGTCAGGCTGCCGTTCTCGATCAGCAGGGTGTTGGCGCGGTTCTCGTGAAAGCCGAGTTCGGCGGCCACCTTGGCGGTGAAATTGGTGAAGCCGCCGGAGACCAGCGCCGCATGGGCGCCGTGGGCCTTCATGGTCGAGAGCAGCTCGCGCCCGCCGGGCATATAGGTGATGCGGGAGGCGAGCACGTCGGCGATGACGGTTTCGGGCAGGCCCTTGAGCAGGGCGACACGCTCGGTGAGCGCGCCCTCGAAGTCGAGCTCGCCGTTCATGGCGCGGGCGGTGATGTCGCGGACATGGGGGCCGACGCCCGCCTCCTCGGCCAGTTCGTCGATGCATTCCTGCTGGATCATGGTGCTGTCCATGTCGGCGAGCAGCATCTTCTTGCGGCGGGTCGCGGCGGGCTGGATGACGAGGTCTGTCGCGCCCTTCTGCAGGTCTTCCCACACTTCCCAGCGGTTGCCAGGCAGCGCCTCCATCGGGAATTCGGCGGCCTCGTCGGGGGAGAGCCATTGCGCGTCGCCGCCGCCCCACGCGTTGCGCAGGCTGTCGACGAGCGCGGGCTGCAGCGTGCCGCGCGGGGCGATCAGGGTGGCGATATACATGGGCGGCCCTCCGTCAGGTCAGATGTCGGTGGGGGATAGACCACAGGCTCCGGCGGAGGGCCAGCGGGTTTTGGGACGCTGGCGGGTTTGCGGCCACCCGTTTCCGATCGGAACGCACAGCGTCGCAAATCGACATCAAACCGGCGCTGGGGGGCGATTTCTGCGCTTGCAAAGGCGGGCGAAGGGTCTTACCCCTTGCCGTGGGACACCCCTCCCCAACGAGGGGTCGCGTTCATCTCTATTTTCTCCTTTTGTTAGAGATAGTTACGGGTTCGGGTCCTTCGCCTTGTGTCAAATCTGTGCCAAAAAGGGCATCAGTGACGCGATTATCTTGGAGGGCGTGCGCGTAGGTGCGTAGCACCGTGGCCGCATCCTTCCATCCACCGCGCGCTGCCACCGTAGCAACATCATATCCCTTTTGTAAAAGGGTTGTTGCGAAGCCATGGCGGCAGCAATGCGGGGTCAGCGGCTCGATACCGGCGCGGGCGGCGACGTTGTTCCACACCTGCGACACGCTCCCGCGACCGGCATATCCGAAAACCAGATCACGCGGGCGGCGGGGGCCGGGAATGTTCGCCAGCGTGGCGATCACCGGCGACGGGAGGTGCGCCACGCGCTCGGTCCGCGTCTTGCCCATGTTGATCCGCACGGTGCCCTGATCGAAGGCCACAGCCTTCCATGCAAGGGCCGTGGCCTCGCCTACCCGCGCGCCTGTCCCGAACATGAACAGGGCGAGGGCGGCCAGATGGGGAAGCCCATCGGCCTCCGCCTGCGCGGCGAAAGCCTCGACCCATTCGAGCGTCGCTGGTGTTCGTTCCTTTGTATCGACGGGGAACCGTTTGACCTTGATCGGCCTGCACCAGCCCAGATCAGCGGCGTGATTGATGATCGCGCAGGTCGGCACGATCACCTGCCTGTTGCGGGTCGCGCCGCTGGCGTCTGGATATAGCTTCTGCGCCGATTTCCGGATCGCGCCGGGGGTGATCTCCCGGATCAGTGCGTCCTTCCAAAAGTCCTCAACGCGGGCGAGAAACCGATCAGGTTTCTCTGCCTCGCGGTAGGCGATGGCCGCCTGCGCGAACGTCACGTTCGCCGTGGGGCCATCGAGGTGACGACGCCACTCACGGGCTTCTGTTTCCGCCGCGATCCGCTGCGCGAGGACTTTGCTCGCCGTGCCTGTAGAGCCGCGTAGTCGCCTTCCGGCAACGCTTCCTCGGAAATGCCAGAATTCGCCGCGCTTGTAGAGTTTGAGTGACATGGGCGCATGTCCTCCATCAATGCCGCTACGTCGCCCTGTAGGAGGATCATCCTCCGCCCCAATTCACGATATGCCCCAAGTGCCCGTGCGCGCTCGCGCAAGGTCCGCTCGCTCACGCCTAGATGCGCGGCGAGTTCGTCGGGGGTCGTGTATTGCGGCAGGATCGACATCGCGGCTCCTTCGTCAGTTATTCGGTCGGCCCCGGCGGGTCAGGAGGCCCCGCCGGAACCACGGCTGCGCGCCGCTGATCTCAAATTTTCGGGGGCAGCGACGCGCTGAGCGGACCGTCCGCCATGCTGGATCCCCCGAAACCAATTTCGTGCCCCTCGCGGGACGAAGGGGCCGGACGCGCCGCGAGGGGCGGCCCCGAGGGGCCATGACTGTCTCGCGCCCGGCGTCCATTAGGAGGCCGCCCCGTCGAGGCGGACCCGCGCTGTCGCGGCCCCGCTCGCGGCGTCCTCGGTGAAAATGCCGACCCGGTTGTTCGCGCCCGTGTCGTCATCGGTGGTCACATCGCCCGCGCTTGCGTCAAAGAAGGCAACGTCGCCCGCGCTGGCGGACACGGCGGCCTTGGGCAGGGCGAACACCCCCGTCACCGCGATTTCCACGTCCGCGCCCGCCTCCGCGTCTGTCGCGGCCACCCCAAACAGGTTGCCGATTTGGACCGGATCGCCGGACGATACGCCGCCCGCCGGGGCGGCGGCTGTCAGGACATTCCCAGCCTGAATGTAATTCTTCATGGATCAAACTCCTTTGGTTGCGGTCACATACGTGACCTTGACCGGCTGGCGGGTCAGGGCCGCCAGCCGCCGTTCCACGTCCGCGATGGCGCTGGCCAGTTCGCTGTCGCTGCGATACTGGACCCGCCGCCGGGTCCCGTTCCGCCCGCCGTCGAATTCGACCTCACGCGCGCCCGATGCACGGGCGCGGCGCAGGGCCACCAAATCAGCTTCTAGGGTCTCGCGGGTCTCGGTCATCATCACGCCCCAGCGTTCCGATAGACGCCCCGCCAGTCGAGGAAGGCCGCCCCAAAATCGAGCCGGATTTTCACCTCCAGTCCGTCAACCTCAAACCCGGCCCGCTGCTCGATCTGCGGACCTTCTGCGCCCTGTAGATAGCTGTATTCGAGACCGGGAACCTGCGCCGGATCGGCTGCGACATACCAAGCGCCGGTGTCGCTCAGCCGGGCTTCGACAAGCAGTTCCAGCTTGCCGCCGAACACGTTCACGTCCGCCGTGGTCGTCGGGTTGATCGTGGCGAGAAGCTGCTCCGCCGTGGTTTCCAATTCGGGCGGGACGATCAGGTATTTCGGGGCCACCGCGATAGGACGCCCGGAGAGGCCCGTCTGGCGGCGCATTGCCAGCCGGGCGGCTGCGAGGCTGTCCGCGTCGAGCGCCCCGCCGGTCCCGGCAAGGTTGCCGTGATCGGCGTGGAACAGGGCCGTGCCATCGTCCATGGTCGGGTTGGCGGTGAGCAGGTCCACAAGCTGCTGCGCCTCGAAGTCCGCCGCCGCTCGGCCAAGCTGGCCGGACAGGTCGGTGAAGGCCGAAAGATCATCGTTGATGATGGCCTTGCGGGAAAGCCCGACGATCCTGCCGAAGGTGTCGATCGAATAGCTTTCCTTCGCCTCGGCCATTGTCCCGGCGCGATACTCGCCGTGTTCGTTCACCTTCTCCAATGTCGGCGCTTCGCCAAGCTGCACCGAGGTCTTGGCCCGGAAGTCTCGTGCGCTCGCCTGTCGTGCGATCTGCCGCAGGGTGGCCGGGGCCGCGTCATAGGCCTCACGCAGCACCCGGTTCGCCGTATCCGCGAAGATCGCCGGAAAGTCGCTGGTGGCGTGCAAGGCCCGCGTGATCGTGCTGGCCGCGTCCATGCCGGTGGTCTGGACGCCTGCCCGTGTCAGGCAATCTCGGGCGAGGTCCAGCGTTGTCATCGCCGTATATTGGCGGGCCGCGTCGCTGATCTCGTGCCGGGGGTTTACGCGGCTCGTATAGAGCGCCTCCGCCGCGCGGGTCACAAAGGCCGCCGGGTCATCCCCGGACGCGCCCACAGTTGCCCGTGCGACCGGGGCCGGGCTGCTCCTGCGATCCCGGAGCGCATCGAGCGCCGCCGCCCGTGCATCCTCGACCGAGGCCGCCCGGTCGATCAGATCGTCGGACCATGTGCCGGGCAGATCGAAGGTCTGCGCAAGGGCCCGGATTTCTCGGTTCACATCCGCGCGGGTCTCCGTCTCGGGTGTGGCGGTCTGCTGGCCGCCCTGCGGCTGCTGCGCCGCGTTCTGGTTCTGATTGCCTTCTGGCATGTCTGTGCTCCTTACCTTTGCAGTCGGGTCAGCGCCGACCGCGACAAGTGAAATTTCGTGCAACTCCCAACGGGTCAGAACGCGGACACGGTGCCCGTCCTGTTCCGTGTCCCGGTGGTCAACCGGGGCATAGCCGATAGACACGTTGCCGATGATCCCGGCCATGATGTCGCGCCAAATCGGATCGTGCCGTTCGCTGATCTGAACCTTTGCGACCAGCTTGCCGCCTTCGATACGGAGGCCCCGGACGACACCGAGAACCCGGTCGAGACCGTCTTGGCGATGCGCATCGAGAAGGGGCATTCCTTCGGCACGGGTTAGGTCCACCGCGCGCTCGGAGACTTCCAAGACTTCGAGGAATTCGCCCTCTATATCCAGCCTCCGGACGCCCGCGCCGGTGCTGGCGATCAGTTCGACGGTGCGGCTCTCCTCGTCCGCGCTCGCGGGCCGGAAGCCCGCCCGGATGGTGACAGGTGCTGTCATTGGTCTGTGCCCTCCTGCTCGCCCTGCTGGCCGCCCGTGAGGCGGGCCAGCCGGGCCGCGTCCGCCGCTATTTCGGCGTCCACTTCCTCGGCGTCATATCCCCGTTCGGCGATGATCTCCGCCCGGCTCCGCAGGTTGGCGGAAAGTTCGATTTCCGCCGCCTTCGCGTCCTTCGCCGGGTCCACCCACTGCCACGCGGGCGGGAGCCATTTGACCGCCATGAAGTCCGCCCGGTTGGCGGCGAATTCCCGCGCCGGTATACCGCCGGATAGGACCTGAGATTTCACCCACTCGCGCCACACGGGGCGGGCGAATTGATGGATGATCGTGTGATGTTGGACGCCTTCGATGAAGCGCCGGAATTCGAGAAGCGCGGCGCGGGCGGAGGAGTAGTTCACCTGCGAATAGTCGCCGGTCAGTTGCTCATAGGTGATCCCGAGGCCCGCCGCGATGGCCCGAAGCTGCTGCTCCATGAGGCCAGCCGCGCCGCCCTGATCGGGCACATTCGGGAAAGATACATCATCGCCCGCGCCCAGATTGACCAGCGCGCCGGGTTCGAGCGACACTTCGAGGTCGGTGCCGGTCTGCTCACCGTCGAGGATCGGCCCGCCATCGGGCTTGCGGATGAACCCGGCGAACAGGGCCGCGACCCGCGCCCGGACCGTCATCGCGTCGGAAAGCTGGTCCAGTTCGCGGGCGGTGAGAAGCACCGGCGCGAACCACGAAAGCCCGCGCACCTGTCCGGGGGTGAGCGGGCGGAATACGTGGAGGATTTCGTCCGCACCGATGCGGACCGGGGTGGCGGCCATCCCGGCGAGTGCATCGCCGGGGGCATGGGGTCGGACGTGGTAGGCGACGCGGCGTCCGGTCCGGTCGAATTCGACCCCGGCATAGATCACGTTCCCGCCATCGGTCTGCCGGGTCAAGCTGCGGTCCAGTTGCTCGGGGTGGAGGCGGCGGAGGGTCGGGGCCAGCGTCCGCCGGTCGGGGACCAGTTGGAACAGGGCTTCGCCGTGGATCACCAGATCGCGCATCACGGCCTGCTGTAGCCCAAAAAAGTCCGCCAGCCCGTCCGCGTCCGCCTCATCGGTCCATGCGCCGAACCGGCGGTGGAGCGCGTCACGGACGCCTTCACGGGGGTGGAGGCTGCGGGGCTTGATGCCCGCGCCTACGGCGTTCGCGGTGAGGACCTCGACCGCCCGCGCGCCAAGCGGGGAATTCAGAGCGAAGTGGCTCGCCCGCCCCGCGATGGTCGCGGCCCCGCCGTGTATCGTCCCGGCGTTCGCGGTCAGGGGCGCATCACGCCAGCGCCGCCCGCCGCCCGCGGCGTCTAGGCTCCGCTTGCGGGCCGGGAACAGGGATTTGATCGCCTGCCGGATCATGCTTGCGCCTCCGTGAGGCGGTCGATCACGTCGAGGACAATCGGCTCGAAGTCGATGAGGAACACGTATCCAGCGCGGAAGATATTCACAACGCGAAGCTGCGCTGCTGGCACGTCGGGAACCGCCTCGAAGGCCCAGCGATCCCGCTCGCGGGCGAAGGCGATCAGTGGCGGCCCGCCGCTGACGATGTTGGGGATGGTCTCGCGGCGGAGGTCGTTCGCAATCGCCAGTGCGGCGGATAAGGCGACGGCCCGCTCACGTAGGTCTCCGACCAAGCGGATGGCGAGCACGTCGGCAAGCGTGTAAACCCGGCGGAAGCGCGGGTCGCGGACTGGGAGGAGGCCGTATGCGGAATGCCATGTGCTCAGTTCATCCGGCGAGACGCGGGCCGCATAGGCGGCGTGCGCCCGATAGATCGGGCGGAGTTCCTCGACATGATGGGACGCTAGTTCCACGGCGACCTCGATTAAAAAACCTCGTTCCGCGCCGGTGGCGCGGGCACTGGTCTCCGTGGAATTCGCCAATCGTGAACGCATTTTCCGATTTTCGCAAGATATAAAGTTTCTCAGAAAATCAGAGGTTTGCGCGCATTATATCTGATCTTAAACTTAAGAGCATGCGCAAACCCTGCTCGTGATTGCCCCGCCTGATCTCGGCGTCTGCGGCGTCTATTTTCTCGATTAGACCCGCCGGGGACTGCGCAGGCCTATCTACAATCATGTCAAAATAACGCCATTTCACATCGTTCGCGATCTGGCAATTTTCGTCGGTCAATCCGGCTTTAGCCATCTCTGCTGCGGCTTCCTCGTAGCTCATTTTCTTTCCTTTCATTGGCTTAACCAGCGTGAAGGGGAGACGCGGGGCCGCGCTGGCGTCGGCGTCCGGTCTGTCGTGTCGGAGGCGTCGCCCCCGCGCAGGGGCGCGGCGGCGATCTTCGCGGCCTGATCGGTCAGGGACAGGCCCGAGGCGTAGAGGCCATGCAACGCAGCGGTGGCATAGACCCGGCAGTCGAGCGGCTCATTGCGGACGCCCCTGTCAACCACCCACTCAATCCGGGCCGCGCCACGGTGCCACCGCCGGACGGGGCGCTCCGCTACTAGGCCCGCGAGCCACCAATTGTCGCGAATTGCGGGAAAGTGACAGTGGCCAGCGCCCGGCTCCTCGATCCGCAGGCGGTCCATCAACTGCCGCTTCAAGCCGTCAACACCGACGATGAACACCGGGGCCACGCCGCCCCTGCGCGCCTTCGGCGGGCGCTTTGGCCAGGGCGATACGCCCGGCCCCCCGCGCCCTTTAATTGCCCAGACCCGGCGCTGTGCGCGCTCATGGGCGAATTGCGATACCTCCGCGCTACGGTGGCCGCCGTGGTCCACGGTGACGGCTGCGACGGGCAGATCAGCGACGGCGCGCGGGTGTCGGAAGCGGCGGGCTATCAGGCGGTCCAAGGCGGCCCATACCTCGGGCCGCGCGGTGTCACCGTGGATGATCTGGTAGTCGAGCGACCAGTTTTCCTCATGGAGGCCCCAGCCGACAAACTCGGACTCGAGGCGATTATCCTGCACGTCCACGCCGCAGGTTATCACCGCCACGCCATCGGGCAGAATGTCGATCCAGTCGCGCTCGGTTTCCTCGGCACGCGCTGCCAGCGTATCGGCTGGCAGCGGGGCCGTTTCCTTGTCCTCGTAGGGCAGGCCGAGACCCGTGTTTGTCCAAACTTGCAAACGCGTCGTTTCCTGCTCCGCCGCGACCCTCTGGACGGCCAGATCGCCCCAACTGGTGAACGGGCTGGCGAGGCCGTGGACGTGGAACCCGGCAGTCCGGGCCTCGCCCTCCGCCGTGGCCCGCCACTCGGCCTCCGCGATCAGCCGGGCCTGCTCGCGCTGCTCATGGATGCCACCGCAGGCGGGGCAGGCGAGATAGGCCCGCTCCGGGTGATCCTCGGGCCAGCCGATTTGCGACCAGTCCGGGGTGAACCGCTCGCCGCAGTGTCCGCAGGGCCAGAACAAGCGTCTCTGATCCGTCTCGGCATAGGCCGCCGCGATACGGCTCACGCCTTCCAGCGTCGGGGTTGAGGTCAGGAGTATCTTCCGGCTGGCCCTGAACGTCGCGGTTCGGGCCATCGCCAGTGCCACGGGGTCGCCTTCCTCGCCTACGTCCGGGGGGTATGCGTCGATTTCGTCCAAGAGGACAAACCGGGCCGGTGTGGATCGCAGGGACACCGCGCTGTTCGCCCCGACGATGGACACGCTGCCGCCGGGGTAGGCCTTGAAGGTGCTGCTGTTGCCGCTCTTGCGCGGTCCCGGCTTCACGATCCGGTCCCGCAGTTCCGGGGTGGCGTCCAGCATTGGGTCCAGCCGGGTTCGCACGAAGCGCGACGCCGCCGCGAAGGTCGGCTGCGCGAGGAGGATCAGGGCGGGCCATAGCTGGATAGCCGCGCCTGTGAAGTTCAGGAGGAGTTCGGATTTGCCAGTCTGCGCCGCCGCCATGACGACAACACGGTCAATCCCGCTGCCCGGCGATAGCGCCTCCATCGGCTCGCGCAGGTAGGGCGTCCGACGTGTCCGCCACCGGCCCGGCTCCGCCGCCGTTGCGGGCAGCATCCGGAAACGCTCGGCCCATTCGTGGACCGTGATAGCCGGGTCCGGCGCGAGGCCGCGCCGCCAGATCACATCGGCCCAGTCCGCTTCCGGGGTCATTGCTCGGCCTCGACGTGATACCGGTGCGTCCACCCGGAAACCCATCCAAGGTCCGCCCCAGCGAAACGGCTCTGCCTCGGTATTGGGCGGAGCGCTTCGCCCTTTGACCTTATGAAAATAGCAACATTCCTTCCGGTCTCGTAGACCGAGGCGTGTTGCCCCCAGCGATCAAAATCTGGTTCGCGGGCGTCTTCGTAACCGGCGCGAAAAGCCTTCAATCGGCAGTATTGCAGGCCTCCCATTTTTTTTGCACGACGTTTGTTCATGCCATCACCCCTGTGTTGAAATTTTGAACGGCTTGGACGCCAGATCGTCCAGATGGCCACGGACCTCACGGTCTAGGGCCGCGTACATCTGCTCGGGGTCCGCCCCGACCTCAGCGGCCAGCCGGGCCGCCGTGCGGGCGGCCCAGCCGTTCCAAGCGTCCCGCTCGAAACGGGCGCGCTCGAAGATCGCCGCCTCGACCTCCTTGCGGTCGACAACGCTCCCCTCGGCCTTCAGGACCGCAAGGTCTTTGAGACGCAGATCGCGCTTCAAATGCTCGGCCCTAATCTGCGCGACCTGCCCGCCCTTGGACGCCTCGCCGGTCCCCGGCTTCGACGCCTCGCGCCGCTTCGGGTCCAGCCATTCGGCCATCCACGCCCGGCCCGCCTCCGGGTCAATCCGCCCGTTGGGCAGGCGCGGCAGGCCCTCCCCGCAAAGCTGCGACATGCGGCTTTTCGTGAGGCCCGTTTCCCGCGCAAAGGCGGTCAGGGTCATACCCTCTTGTTTTCGTTGCACTTTCTGTTCAGCCATGTGAGCCTCCATAAACTAGCGACGCTTCGGGGGTTGGCCCACCGCATTAGATTTGGCCCAGAAGGACCCGCAATTCCTCGCCGTCATTGCTCGCTCCCGCCGAATGCTTCCAAGATGTCATCGAATTCTCCTGCCGCTTTTCGGCGGTCGAATTCTGCGTCCTCCTCAAGCTGCTCGCGGGCGTCGATCAGAAGATCGACGCGGCGCACCGATTGCTCGAAGGTGGACCGCGTGGTTGGTATCTTTTTCAAGACCTCGGACGGGTCGGGGACGAATGGCGATGCCTTCGCGAGTTCATACATGGCCGCCGCGAGGACGAAGGGCGAAACCGGCTCGACCTCCGCCTCGAAGCCGAGCATGAAGGCCAGTGCCTCGATCTTGTCTGACTTACCGTTCGCGCCCGCCGTGGTCTTCAGGTTGACCACGGCCCCGGCGATCTGCGCGATCTGGACCTGATCGGCCTTTGCTTCGAGCGCGGCGACGATCTCCTGCCGCGCCGCCTTGAGCGCCGGAAGGTCCGGCAGGTCGCGCAGCAAGGTGGCGACCTCATCGGGCATGACGGGGAGCACACAGGCCCGGTCATAGGTTGTCGGCATGATCGCCTTGGCTGCTTCGCAGTGCGCAACCGTTCTGATTGCCTTCCACGGGCTGAGCGCCGGATGGAGGATGGCGGACGGGGCAAGGCCGCCGCCGCCGCCGTTCGGGCGGTGGGTGATATTGGTCCCCATGTTCATTGCCTCCACCAGTTCGACGCGGCGGCGGATTGCGTTTGGAATTCGGCGGCCCATGCCACGGGATCGAATGCTTCGCGCTGTCCGCCGCTGCGATATTCGCTTATCGGGACGACATTACCGGGGGCGCGGGGCCACCGCTCCGGTGTTTCCCATTTCCGGCCCTTGAGGAAATTGGAGGGCTGCGCGATGAACCGCGCCTCGGCGCCCGCGTCGAGCGCCTCCGCGACGTGCTGAGAGAATTTCATGGTTTCGCGGATCACGGTCCGGGGGTCATCCCCGGCGCGGAGGAGCGCGCGCCATGCGCGCTCCGCCCGCCGCCGCTCCTTATCCGGCCTTGCGGTTTCATGGGCCTGCCATCCGGTCGGATACTGGTCCCACCATTCTGCGAAGCCGGACGGCTCCCCTTCTGTCTTCTCCGACGCAGGAGGATGATCCGCCGCAGTAGGGGATACCGCCGCAGATTTGCGGCGATCTTCTTCCAAGGGGGTAGGGGGTATATCCTCCCCCATATTGCATCCTATAGGTTCCCTTATAGGTTCGGGGTCAGTGGGTTGACCCCTTAGAGTGCCAATTTTGACCCCCTGAGGGTCAGCGGGTTGACCCCTTAGCCCACCTGAGGGGTCAGTGGGTTGACCCCTTGGGGCGTCATCAAGGGTCTTTGGTGGGGTCATTTCGGCAGGGAAATTCAGCGTGTAGGTGTGGGTGGACCGCCCGCTTCCGCTCCTGTCGATGATTACATATCCGACCTCCTCAGCGCGCCTCAACGCGGCCTTGATCGTGTTTCTGGCCTTGCCGAAATGTTCGGCCAGCGTCTTGATCGCGGGGGTTGCCTTGCGCGACTTGTGGTTAAGGTATTCATCCTCAATGTAGAGGATCACCCGCGCCACGGTCGCGTCGAGGCGCGTGTCGGAGATCACGGCTTTACGCCATGCGATCCGGTAATCCGAGAACCAGTCACGTTGTTGCTTTGTGGTGTTGTCTGCCATCGGTCAGCCCTCCACCACGGTCCAGCCGCCGGGCAGCTTCGGGACGATCACGCTCTTGATCCCCCGTCCGTCTCCGCGCTCAATGTCGATATGCCCTGCGGCTTCGAGGTCCCGGAGGCAGCGCCGGACGACCGTCCGCGTGACGCCCGCCTGCGCGGCGAGCTCGTTGTAGCTGAGCGTCGCTGACAGGCTCCGGGGGTTCACCGCCTGCACGATGGCGACCGCGACCACGTAGAGGTTGCGGTCCCACTCGCCAATCCCGGGGGCCACCCGGTCAAGCCACATGCTCTTCCACGTCGAGAAAGACACCCGCTGCGGGCGGCCCTCTTCGAAAGGATCATTCCGCCCGGTGGACATGCGCCCCCCATTTCCTGTAGCAATGTTTTCGCCACGGAGATATTTTCTGTCTGGTGTTTCTTGAGGCCGCCCCGCCGCATCCAAACCGTGGGCGGCCTCACTTATTTCCGGTGGCCTGTCCCTTCGAGCATGAACAAACGGAGACCGCGCGGGGTCCTGCGCGCCGCCTTTTGTGTCAATTTTGTGCCAATCGGAAACGAGTGTTCCCGCTGCGTTCTGCAAAGTGCTGCACGATGCCGCAGGGCAAGGTCCTTTTTCTATTGCTGTTTTTTCAGGGGTTCTGTAGGTGCCGGGGTGGGACACCCCTCCCCAACGAGGGGCGCTTATCTGGAAGGGTAGCAGCAATGGCTATTTCGCAACCGGCAACGCGGCCGGCCAATCCGCGTTTCTCCTCTGGCCCCTGTGCCAAACCCCCCGTTTTCAAGCTCGAGAATCTGTCCGACGCGCCCTTGGGGCGCTCTCACCGTGCCGCCGTCGGCAAGGCCAAGCTGAAGGCCGCCATCGAGGGCACGCGCGAGGTTCTGGGCATCCCCGAGGACTATAAGATCGGCATCGTGCCTGCGTCGGATACCGGCGCGGTGGAGATGGCGATGTGGAACCTGCTGGGCGAGCGCAAGGTCGAGATGCTGGCCTGGGAAAGCTTCGGCTCGGGCTGGGTCACGGACGCGGTCAAGCAGCTCAAGCTCGATGCCGAGGTCAAGACCGCCGAGTATGGCGAGATCGTCGATCTGGACGGTATCGATACCGACAATGACGTGGTGTTCACGTGGAACGGCACCACGAGCGGCGTTCGGGTGCCGAATGGCGACTGGATCAAGAGCGACCGCGCCGGGCTGACGATCTGCGATGCGACTTCCGCCGCGTTCGCGCAGCATTTGCCGTGGGACAAGCTGGATGTGACCACGTTCAGCTGGCAGAAGGTTCTGGGCGGCGAGGCCGCGCATGGGATGCTGATCCTCAGCCCGCGGGCGGTGGAGCGGCTGGAAAGCTACACGCCGCCATGGCCGCTGCCGAAGATCTTCCGGCTGACCAAGGGTGGCAAGCTGATCGACGGCATATTCGAGGGCGCCACGATCAACACGCCGTCGATGCTGGCGGTGGAGGATTACCTGCTGGCGCTCGACTGGGCGCGCTCGGTGGGCGGCATGGAGGGGCTGCGCGAGCGGGCCTATGCCAACCTTGCCGCGGTGCAGGCCTTCGTGGCCGAGAATGACTGGATCGCGTTCCTCGCGCAGGAGCCGGCGATCCGGTCGAACACGTCCGTTTGCCTGATGTTCACCGACGACCGGATCAAGGACGGTGCGGGGTTCGCCAAGGCCGTGGCCAAGCGGCTTGAGGCGGAAGAGGTGGCGTATGACATCAGCTCGTATCGCGACGCGCCCGCCGGTTTGCGGATCTGGTGCGGCGGGACGGTGGAGACATCGGATGTTGCTGCGCTGATGCCGTGGATCACATGGGCCTACGAGGCCGAGATCGAGGCACTGTCCGAGACCGCGTAGAAGGTGGGTTTCACCCACCCTACGGGATGGGTGAACCGCCGCGTATGCCACCGTAGGGTGGGTGCCAACCCACCGCAATTGCTCAATATATTCTCAATCAAAGGACCAGAAAAATGGCTCCCAAGGTACTTGTTTCCGACAAGCTGTCGGACACCGCTGTTCAGATCTTCCGCGACCGCGGGATCGATGTCGACTTCATGCCCGAGTTGGGCAAGGACAAGGAAAAACTGGCCGAGATCATCGGCGAGTATGACGGCCTTGCCATCCGCTCGGCGACGAAGGTGACGGCGAAGCTTCTCGAGAACGCGCCCAACCTCAAGGTGATCGGACGGGCCGGGATTGGCACCGACAATGTCGACAAGGAGGCCGCGTCGAAAAAGGGCATCATCGTGATGAATACGCCCTACGGCAACATGATCACCACGGCCGAGCACGCGATCGCGATGATGTTCTCGGTCGCGCGGCAGATTCCCGAGGCGAGCGCCTCGACCCAGGCCGGGAAGTGGGAGAAGTCGCGCTTCATGGGGGTCGAGCTGACCGGCAAGACGCTGGGCGTGATCGGCGCCGGCAATATCGGCGGCATCGTGTGCGACCGGGCAAGGGGCCTGAAGATGAAGGTCGTGGCCTATGACCCGTTCCTGAGCGAGGAGAAGGCCGACAAGATGGGCGTCGAGAAGGTCGAGCTTGACGAGCTTCTGACGCGGGCGGATTTCGTGACGCTGCACGTGCCGCTGACGGATCAGACCAAGAATATCCTGTCGCGCGAGAACATGGAGAAGATGAAGAAGGGCGCCCGCGTCATCAACTGTGCCCGTGGCGGGCTGGTCGACGAGGAGGCGCTGGCGGATCTGCTGAAATCCGGCCATATCGGCGCCGCCGCCTTTGACGTGTTCACGGTGGAGCCGGCGACGGAGAACCCGCTTTTCGGCCTGCCCAACGTGGTTTGCACCCCGCATCTGGGGGCCGCAACGACCGAGGCGCAGGAGAACGTGGCGCTTCAGGTGGCCGAGCAGATGTCGGATTACCTGCTCACCGGTGCCGTGACCAACGCGCTCAACATGCCGTCGGTGACGGCGGAAGAGGCCAAGGTGATGGGGCCGTGGATCAAGCTGTCGGATCACCTCGGCGGCTTTATCGGCCAGATGACGGACGAGCCGATCAAGGCGATCAACATCCTCTATGACGGGGTGGTGGCCGACATGAATCTCGAGGCGCTGACCTCTTCGGCGGTGGCGGGGATCATGAAATCGGTGAACCCGGAGGTGAACATGGTCTCGGCGCCGCTGATGGCGAAGGAGAAGGGGGTGAAGATCTCCACCACCCGTCAGGACAAGTCGGGCGCCTTCGAGGGGTATATCAAGCTGACCGTGGTGACCGACAAGCGCGAGCGGTCGATCGGGGGCACTGTGTTCTCGGACGGCAAGCCGCGGTTCATCCAGATCAAGGGGATCAATATCGATGCCGAGATCGGGCAGCACATGCTCTACACCACCAACAAGGACGAGCCGGGGATCATCGGCGCGCTGGGCCAGACCATGGGCGAGAACGGCGTGAACATCGCCAACTTTACCCTTGGCCGGTCGGCGGCGGGGGGCGAGGCGATTGCGCTGCTCTATGTCGATGCGCCGGTGGGCAAGGACGTGATCGCCAAGCTGCACGAGACGGGCAAGTTCCAGCAGATCGCGCCGTTGCAGTTCGACGTGGCGTGAGCTGGGCCGGATGATTTGACGGGGAGCGCCGCCTTTCGGGGCGGCGTTTTCCGTTTGGGGTTCTCGGGAGAGAGGATGCGCCCTGCGCGGAATCAAGGACGAAGCCCGCCGCGCGATCGCCAGGCCGGCCCGACGGGCTGGCGATCGGGTGAGGTCAGCGCAGCCTTCTCAGGTTGGATGTGGGCGGCCCGTGCCCTTCCTACCCCGCGTGTGCCCCGCGCAGCACCACCACGAGGAAGGCCGCGCCATAGTGCGGAACGGGTTGCGCCCCGCCGCGAGACCGGCCACATATGGCGTCATGAGTATTCTCGCCATCCCCGATATCCACGGCTACCGGTCCGAGCTTGACCGGGTGCTGGCGATGGCCGACGCGCAATGCGGGCGCGAGGCGCGGATCGTCTTTCTCGGCGATCTGACAGACCGGGGGCCGGACAGCCGGGGGGTGATCGACCGGCTGATCGAGGGCAGGGACGCCGGGCGCGACTGGATCGTGCTGCGGGGGAACCATGACCAGATGTTTCTTGATTTCCTGCGCGATCCGGGGCCGGGGGCGCGCTGGCTGAACGACAATATCGGCGGGACGGAGACGCTGATCTCCTATGGCGCGGGCGAGGCGATGGCGGCGGGTGACTGGGCGGCGGTGGCGGCCTGTGTGCCGCAGGTGCATCGCGATTTCCTTGCCGGGTTGCCCTTCAGCTTCGAGACGGAGGCGCAGTTCTTCGTCCATGCCGGCATACGCCCCGGCGTGCCGCTGGACATGCAGGAGATCGACGACCTGTTGTGGATCCGGCAGGAGTTTCACGGCGACACGCGCGATCATGGCAAGCTGATAGTGCATGGCCATACGCCCGTGGAGGCGCCCATGCATTACGGCAACCGGGTCAACCTCGATGCCGGGGCGGGGTTCGGGCGGCCGCTCAACGTGGCGGAAATCGAGGGGCGCGAGGCGTGGCTGCTGACCGACGAGGGGCGGGTGCCGCTGCGGCCCTGACCGCGCGCGACGCGAGGTTCTGTTTGCGCCCGGCATCCTGACGTATACCGTGGGCCACAACCTCGAATCCTGCAGGAGTTTCCCATGACCGACATCGTTCTTCTCGACGGCGCGCGCACCGCCATCGGCACTTTCGGCGGCTCGCTGGCCGGCACGCCGCCGACCGCGCTGGGCGCGCATGTGGCCAAGGCCGCGATGGAGCGTTCGGGCGTCGAGCCGGGGCAGGTGGGCTACGTGGTCTACGGCAACGTCATCAACACCGAGCCGCGCGACATGTACCTGTCGCGCGTCGCGGCGATGGAAGCGGGCATCCCCGACACCACGCCCGCGATGAACGTGAACCGGCTCTGCGGGTCGGGCGCGCAGGCGATCGTGTCGGTGGTGCAGGCGCTGATGCTGGGCGATGCCGATTTCGGGCTGGCTGGCGGGGCCGAGAACATGAGCCGGTCGCCCTTTATCGTGCCGGAGCAGCGCTGGGGCGCGAAGATGGGCGATGTGAAGACGCTGGACATGATGCTGGGCGCGCTGAACTGTCCGTTCGGGACGGGGCATATGGGGGTGACCGCCGAGAACGTGGCGGGCGAGCATGCCGTGAGCCGCGAGGATCAGGATGCCTTTGCGCTGGAGAGCCAGACGCGGGCGGCCAAGGCCATCGACGGGGGCTATTTCAAGTCGCAGATCGCGCCGATCGAGGTGAAGGTGAAGCGCGACATGGTGCCGTTCGAGACGGATGAACACCCCAAGCCCACCACCGCCGAAGGGCTGGCCGGGCTGCGCCCCGCCTTCCAGAAAGAGGGCAGCGTGACGGCGGGCAACGCCAGCGGCATCAACGATGGCGCGGCGGCGCTGGTTCTGGCACGGGCGGACGCGGCCGAGAAGGCCGGGCTGAAGCCCAAGGCGCGCGTGCTGGGCTATGCCGTGGCCGGTGTGCGGCCCGAGGTGATGGGCATCGGCCCGGTGCCGGCGGTCGAGAAGCTGATGGAGAAGACGGGCCTCAAGGCCGGGGATTTCGACGTGGTGGAATCGAACGAGGCCTTTGCCGCGCAGGCGATTGCGGTCAACAAGGGGCTTGGCCTTGACCCGGCGAAGGTGAACCCGAATGGCGGGGCGATCGCGCTGGGCCATCCGGTGGGGGCGACGGGCGCGATCCTGACGGTCAAGGCGCTCTACGAGCTGGAACGGATCGGCGGGAAGACGGCGCTGATCACCATGTGCATCGGCGGCGGTCAGGGCATCGCGCTGGCCATCGAGCGGCTTTAAGCGGGCGATTGGGGGCTGCGTTTCCAAGGCCGAGGTCCCGGGTCAAGCCCGGGACGGGGGGCGGAAGGCGGTGCTTTTTGCTCAGATCGCCGCCTTCAGGCTTTCCTCGAGGTAGATCTCCCGCAGGCGCGGCGCCACGCGGCCCGGCACCCCGTCGCCAAGGCTCGCCCCGTCGATCTCCACCACCGGCATGACGAAGGTGCTGGCCGAGGTGATGAAGGCCTCGTCGGCCGCTTTCGCCTCGTCGATGGTGAAGGAGCGTTCCTCCACCTCCATCTGCGCCTCGCGGGCAAAGCGCAGCACGGCGGCGCGGGTGATCCCGTGCAGGATGTCGTTGGACAGCTCGCGGGTGATGATCTTGTTGCCCTTCACGATATAGGCGTTGTTGCTGGTGCCCTCGGTCACCTTGCCATCCTCGATCATCCACGCATCGTCGCAACCGGCCTTCTTGGCCATCATCTTGCCCATCGAGGGGTAGAGAAGCTGCGTCGTCTTGATGTCGCGCCGGCCCCAGCGGATGTCGTCGATGCTGATGACCTTGATGCCTTTCTTCGCGACCGGGCTGTCGGCCAGCCCCGGCTTGGACTGGGTGAACAGCACCAGCGTGGGCTTCACCTCGTCGGGGTCGGGGAAGGCGAAATCGCGGTCGGCGGCGGCGCCGCGGGTGACTTGCAGGTAGACGAGCCCGTCCTCGATTTCGTTCACGCGGACGAGTTCGCGGTGAATCTCGAGCAGGTCGTCGAACGCCTCGGGCTTCTGCATGTCCAGCTCGGTCAGCGAGCGTTCCAGCCGCTTCACGTGGCCCTCGAAATCGATCAGCTTGCCGCCCAGCACGCTGGTCACCTCGTAGACGCCATCGGCCATCAGGAAGGCCCGGTCGAAGACCGAGACCTTGGCCTCGTTTTCCGGCAGGTACTCTCCGTTCACGTAGACTGTGCGCATGCTCTTATCCCCAAAGTTCCGGCGCGGGCGGATGCACCCCGGCCTCGTCAAATGTCAGCGGTGTGTCGCGGTCTTCGGCCAGAAGCAGCGGGCCGTCAAGATCGGTCACCACCGCGCCCTGCGCCACCAGCACGGCGGGCGCCATGGCAAGGCTCGACCCGATCATGCAGCCCACCATCACGTCATACCCCTCGTCCCGCGCCGCCTGACGCAGGGCCAGCGCCTCGGTCAACCCGCCGGTCTTGTCGAGCTTGATGTTGACCACGTCATACTTGCCCTTCAGCCCCGGCAGGCTGGCCCGGTCGTGACAGCTTTCATCGGCGCAGACGGGCACGGGGCGGTCCATGCCCAGCAGCGCGTCATCCTCGGCTGCGGGCAGCGGCTGTTCCACCAGCGCCACGCCGAGGCGGACGAGATGCGGCGCGAGGTCGGCATAGATATCGGCGCTCCACCCCTCGTTGGCATCGACGATGATCTTCGCCCCCGGCGCGCCGGCGCGCACGGCTTCCAGCCGGGGCATGTCGTCGGGCGTGCCGAGCTTGATCTTCAAAAGCGGGCGGTGGGCGTGTTTGGCCGCCTGCGCCTGCATCTTCTCGGGCTCGTCGAGCGACAGGGTATAAGCCGTCACCTCCGGCCCCGGCGCGGCCAGCCCGGCCAGCTCCCACGCCCGGGCGCCGGCCTGTTTCGCCTCGAGATCCCACAGGGCGCAGTCGACCGCGTTGCGGGCCGCGCCGGCGGGCAGCAGGTCGTAGAGCGCCTCGCGGTCGAACTCCGTGGGCAACGCCTCGATCTCGGCGGTCACGCTGTCGAGGGTTTCGTCGTAGCGGGCATAGGGCACGCATTCGCCCCGGCCCGTCACGCCGTTCTGGCTGATCCGCACCGTCAGCACCTGCGCCTCGGTGCGCGAGCCGCGGCTGATGGTGAAGACCTGCGCCAGTTTGAATACGTCCCGCGTTACCGATATCTGCACGACCGCGCCTTTCATCTTTCCAAAAATACTCCCGCCGGAGGCGTCCCGAAGGCGCCACCGGCGCGACGCTCAGGTCAGAGCGCCGCCAGCGCGTCGACCAGCTTGCCCGCGCCGAAGCGGTAGGGGTCTGTGGCGGGCAGGCCCATCTCTTGCTCGACCTTTTCGAGATAGGCTTTCGCCTCGTCCTCGGCCATGTGCTGGGTGTTCACCGAGACGCCCACCACCTGACAGGCGGGGTTGGCGACCTGTGCCAGCGGCAGGGCGGTGTCACGCAGGCGTTCGAGGCTGGGCGGCTGGTATTCCGGCAGGCCGCGCATATGCGTCCGGGTGGGTTCGTGGCAGAGGATCAGCGCGTCGGGCTGGCCGCCATGCACGAGCGCCATGGTCACGCCGGAATAGCTGACATGGAAGAGCGAGCCCTGCCCCTCGATCATGTCCCAGTGGTCATCGTCGTTGTCGGGCGTCAGCCATTCGACCGAGCCGGCCATGAAATCGGCGATCACCGCGTCGAGCGGCACGCCCTCGCCGGTGATCAGGATGCCGGTCTGGCCGGTGGCGCGGAAGGTGGCCTTCATGCCGCGCTCGGTCATGTCGCGCTCCATCGCCATGGCGGTGTACATCTTGCCCACCGAACAGTCGGTGCCGACGGCGAGGCAGCGCTTGCCGCGGCGTTTCTTGCCGTCGGCGATGGGGTACTTGACGGAGGGCACGCGCACGTCGTGCAGCTTGCGGCCCGTCGCCTCGGCCACGGCGACGAGGTCGGGCTCGTCGCGCAGCAGGTTGTGCAGGCCGGAGGCGAGGTCGAACCCTTCTTCCAGCGCGGTGACCAGCACCTTCTTCCATTCCTGAGAGATCACCCCGCCGCGATTGGCCACGCCGATCACCAGCGTCTTGGCGCCGGCCGCCTTGGCCTCTTCCAGCGTCATGTCGGTCAGGCCCAGATCGGCGCCGCAGTTTTCCAGCCGGAACTGGCCCACCGCGTGTTCGGGGCGCCAGTCGCGGATGCCGATGGCGACCTTGGCGGCCAGCATGTCGGGCGCATCGCCCAGGAAGAGGAGGTAGGGGGTCTCGATCATCGCGCGTCTCCTTGTCGGCCGGAAGCGGGGCCCCGGCGGGAATCAGTTTTGCGGCAGTTTCCATGGAAACCGCCGCGATGTCCTCTTTGATTCGGCAGCGTAGCCGGAAATTAGCGCAAGATTGTTCGAACTATCCACTAACTGTGCGAAGATTCATCGTTTTCGGGCTGCGGCGTGGCGTCCTCCTCGGCATAAACCTCGGCCTGTAGCAGGCCGGGCTGGGCGATGCCGATGACGCCGGTGGGCCGGACTTCGCCGGTCTCTTCCGGCGCGTCGGAACGCACCCGCCGTGTCACCGCCAGCAGCACCGTCACCACGCCCACCACCGCCAGCATCAGCGGCAGGCCCCGCCCGTCGAAGAGCTTCAGCGTGTTGGGGCCGATCAGCATGCCGAAGACCTGCCCGAACTGCAGAAGGAAGGCCATGGTGCCGGCGGCGGGCACCACCTGTCCGGGGCTGAGCTGATCGTTGGCGTGGGCGGCGAGGATGGAGTAGATCGGCAGCGTCACGGCCGAGATGAGCGCGAAGCCCACGAGGATCGCCATCGGCCGCGTATCCACCGCCAGCCACAGCGCCACCAGAACCGACAGCCCGGCCATCGCGATCACCACGTAGCGCCGGTCCATCTGGTCCGACAACCAGCCCAGCGGGTATTGCGACACCGCTGCCGCCACCATCGCGATCACCAGCGCGAAGGAGGCCTGCGCCTCGGTAAACCCGTTCTGAAGCGCATAGAGCGGCAGCGAGATGAACCACGCAACCACCCCCGCACCCATGATCACGATCCCCAGCACCGCCATGGGCGAGACCTTGTAGAGCCGCCGCACCGGCATCCGGTCGGGGGCGGTATATTCCGGCGCGCGGTTGTTCGACAGCAGGAGCGGCACGATGGCCACGGACAGCAGGATCGAGCAGAGGCCGAAGAGCAGGTTGCCGCGCGGATCGGGCAGGGCGACCATGGCGGTGCCCAGCGCCGGGCCGGCGGATTGGATGATGAAGTAGACCGACAGAACCTGTGCCCGGATGCGGTTCTCGGTCTTGGCGTTGAGCCAGCTTTCGGTGATCACGTAGAGCCCCGGAAAGCACGCCCCGGCGAGCAGCCGCATCGCGCCCCAGCTTATCGGGTCGGAGGTCAGCAGGTGGGCAATCGCCGCCACCGACACCATCGAGGCCAGCGCCGAGAAGACGCGGATATGCCCCACCTTCTCGATCAGCCGTGGCGTCAGCACCGTGCCCGCCAGCGCGCCCAGCGGGTAACAGGCCTGCATCAGCGAGATTTGCAGATCGGTGAAGCCCAGCACGCTGCCCCGGATGGTCAGCAACGTCACCAGCATCCCGTTCCCCACCATCAGGAACAGCATGCCCAAAAACAGGGCCCAGTTGTCGATCAGGGCGCGTCTCATGCCACCGCTTTGTCACGGGGTGTACAGGACGGGCGCTTTCGTTTCCGACAATCTGCGTCGCTGGGGGAACAGGGGGGCCGTAGGGTGGGTGAAACCCACCTTCCACGTCACCCGAGCTTTCCGAAATCCACCGGCCCGGAATCGAGCCGCGCCTTGCGCGGCGCCGGGCAGCGCCCGTCCGCCCCATCGGGCGGGCGCTTTTGCAATCTGGCCATGCAGATAAGCCGTTGGAGGTGGGCCACACCATTAATCAACCGTCAAAGCCGTTGCAGCGCCCACCCGCGGACGGACACTACCCGGCCGGTCTCAGGCCAACGCCCGCGCGCCCTTGAACGACACCAGTCGCCGGCTCTTTTCATCCCACAAATGCAGCCGGGCACAGCGGAAGCTGTCCATCAGCGTCATCCGCTTCATCTTTGTCAGGATATCGTGATCCCGCAGCACTTCGGACAGACGGTAGAAGGGGATGCGGCTGGCCATGTGGTGCACGTGATGCACCCCGATATTGGCGGTGACCCAGCGCAGCACGCCCGGCAGGTCGTAATAGGAACTGCCATGCAGCGCCGCTTCCTGTATGTTCCAGTCCTCCTCGCGGTCCCAGTGGGTGTCCTCGAACTGGTGCTGGACGTAGAACAGCCACATCCCGGCCATCGCCGCCAGAAGCGTCGTCGGCAGGTAGATCAGCAGCAGCACATCGGCGCCGCCCAGCCACGCCAAGAGCGCCACGGCGGCGGCGATGGCAAGGTTTGTGCCCATCGCGCTCAGCCAGTAGCGCCAGCCCGAGCGCATCAGCCCGACCGGCACCCGGTTCTGCAGGAAGAAGGTGTAGAAGGGCACGATCCCGAACAGGAAGACGGGGTTGCGGACAAGCCGGTATCCGGCGCGGCCGAGCAGGGTCCGGTCGCGGTATTCCTGCACCGTGAGCGTCGGCATGTCGCCGATGCCGCGCCGGTCGAGATTGCCGGTCGAGGCGTGGTGGATCGCATGGGTGCGGCGCCAGACGTCATAGGGCGTCAGCGTCAGCACGCCGATGCCGCGCCCGACCCAGTCGCCCAGCCGGCGGTCCTTGAAAAAGGCGCCGTGGCCGCAATCGTGCTGGATCATGAACAGCCGCACGAGGAAGGCGGCGTTCAGAAGCGCCAGCGGCAGGGACAGCCAAGGGCTGATGGTGTGCGCCCACCATGCCAGCGCCCAGATCCCGAGGAAGGGCAGGAGCGTGACGGCCAGTTCGAGAAGGCTGCGCAGGGGGACGGGCTCGCGATATTTCGCGAGCGTGCGGGTCCAGTCTGAAGGTCTCAATCGGATACCTTTCCGTGGAGTGAATCGTGATGTTTCGGCCCGACCGGAAGGAGGCGGCGCGGGCGCCTGTCAGGAGGTCTTGGTCTTCTTCGCCGGCGTTTTCTTGCGGGCAGTTTTGGGCATCGGGGGCTCCGGGTCAACCGTCGTCTCGGCCTCGTGCTTGAGCCGGGCCTCGCGCAGTTGCTCGGTCTTCCGGTCCCGCTGGGCATTCTGGTCGTCGATGATTTCCTTGGCGGCGCGGGTGGTCTTTTCCATCATGGTTTCCGCCCGGGTCGGCGCGCCCGCGATGGAGCGTGGTTTCGATGGTTTGGACAATCTGATTTCCCTCCCTGCCTGTGTGGTGCGGGCGCGCGGCCCGGCTGAAACGAAAAGACGGGCGCCGCCTTACGGCTGCCCCCGTCCCTGTTCTCATGCTGGCAAAGACTTATGCCAGGGCGAGATTGCTCGCCGATTCACGGCCGTCGCGGCCGCTTTCGATGTCGAAAGTCACGGCCTGTCCGTCATCCAGTTGCTGGATGCCGGCCCGCTCGAGCGCGGAAATATGGACGAAAACGTCCTTGCTGCCGCCCTCGGGGGCGATAAAGCCGAAACCTTTGGATTGGTTGAACCATTTCACGGTGCCATTGGCCATCGTGTCGTCTCCTGTTTTTTTGGTGCCACCCGCAACATGCGGTGGCTTGGCTCAGTGTCGTCATAGGAACTACTGAAGCCGTAAGGAAACAGAAGGTCGAAGGAAGATGCATCGCCAGACCTACATATGCACGCGCCGGGCATTGCGCAATGCCCGGCGGCGGAATACCCGAAGATATCTTACTCCAGCGTGGCGCTGTCCACGTTCACGTCCTTGAAATAAAGCTGGTATTCGCCCGGCGCGCCCGAGCCGAGAAAGTAGTAGCTGCGCTCGATCTGGCCCGTTGTGCCCTCGCCCTGCCAGTTGGTGGTGCTGGAATTGCTGCTCGACAGGGTCAGGTTCCCGCCGTTTTCGCGTTCCTCGCCCACCAGCGCCATCGGCAGCCCCTCGGGCCCCACCAGCCAGACATGTTTCGAGGTGAAGGCGGCGGCGTTGTTGCTGTTCAGGCGGTCGGCCTTGAGATCGCGCTGGGGGGTGAGGGTCATGTCGACCTTCACGAGCTTGCCGATCAGCGGCCTGACCCGCCCGGGCACCGACTGATCGCGCGAGCCGTGGTTGGTCACCACCTCGTCGACCAGCGACAGGCCGGTGATCTCGATATCCCACAGGCTGCCGGCCTGCGGGAACTCGGTCACCTCGCCGGACAGGTCGACCGCAAGCTCGAGCTTGGGCTCGTCCTTCTTGCCGATCACCAGCGTGCCCTCCGTCACGTCCGAGGGCACGGTGAAGACCGCCTCGAGATAGGTGTCGTTGTCGACATCGGGCCATTTCCGGTCGCGGCTCTCGCTGATCGAGGCGGGGGAGGTGCGCACCTCGGGGAACCAGTCCATCGAGCCCCAGGGCTTGAGAAAGGTCTCGGGGTCGGACTGGCCCGGCAGTTTCAGCTTGATGTCGTTGCCGCCGTAATAGCTGATCCGCTTGATGTCCTCGGTCCATTCGACGTCGAGCAGGATGTGCATGTAGACGAAATCGTGGTCCGGCCCGCTTTCCAGCACCTCGACGGCGCAGCAGACGAGGCTGTCATCGGCGCTGTAATTGCGCAGCGTGTCGAGGCGGGTGATCTCGGAAGACTTGATCGACAGGGGCGGCGGCGCGGCCTCCTGCGACTGGGCGGGCAGGGCGAAGGAAAGGGACAGGGCCGGCAGGGCCGCGAGGATGAGGGAACGCATTACGGGTATCTCCGAACCGAACAGGTTGTCTGAAATGGTGCGGCCCGGAACGGGCCATGGCACGGGAGGTATCATGCCCCATCCCGGCCACCGGTCAAGCGTCACGTGGGCGGGGCCGGTCCTGTATGTCGTGTGTTAACGCGGCGCGCGTCACATTAACCGGGGGGGCGCGGTGCAAAATACCGACGTGATACCGACATTATACCGACGTGACACCGATGCGCCGTTTCCCTTGTTTTGCTGGCCTTTACCCCGATTCGCGGCCGGATCGCCGCGTGCTGCGCTTTCTGCACCCGCAAAATGGTTGCGGCGGCTCCGGCAATTTTATACCGGTTGCGACGAACCTGACGCAATTTCCGAACTCTTCGAGAGGTGCCCGACATGAGCTTCCGCCTGCAACCCGCCCCGGTCTCCCGCCCCAACCGCTGCCAGCTTTTCGGGCCGGGCTCGAACGTGAAGCTGTTCGAGAAGATGGCCGCCTCGGCCGCCGACGTGATCAATATCGACCTCGAGGATTCCGTCGCCCCCACCGACAAGGACGCCGCCCGCGCCAACACCATCAAGGCGATCAACGAGGTCGACTGGGGCAACAAGTCCCTCTCGGTGCGGATCAACGGGCTGGATACCGAATGGTGGTACCGCGACGTGGTCGACCTGCTGGAACAGGGCGGCGACCGGCTCGACCAGATCATGATCCCCAAGGTGGGCTGCGCCGCCGATATCTACGCGGTCGACGCGCTGGTCACCGCGGTGGAAAGGGCGAAGGGCCGCGAGAAACCCATCAATTTCGAGGTGATCATCGAATCCGCCGCCGGCATTTCCCATGTCGAGGAGATCGCCGCCGCCTCGCCCCGGCTGGTCGCCATGAGCATCGGCGCGGCCGATTTCGCGGCCTCGATGGGCATGTCCACCACCGGCATCGGCGGCACGCAGGCGAATTACTACATGCTGCACGAGGGCCAGAGCTACTGGCCCGATCCGTGGCACTGGGCCACCGCCGCTATCGTAGCCGCCTGCCGCACCCACGGCATCCTGCCGGTCGACGGGCCGTTCGGCGATTTCTCCGACGACGAGGGCTTCCGCGCACAGGCGCGGCGGGTCGCGACGCTGGGCATGGTCGGCAAATGGGCCATCCACCCGAAGCAGATCGCGCTGGCGAACGAGATCTTCACCCCCTCTGACGAGGCGGTTCAGGAGGCCCGCGAGATCCTGCAGGCGATGGAGGATGCCAAGGCCCGCGGCGAAGGGGCGACCACCTACAAGGGCCGGCTTGTCGACATCGCCTCGATCAAGCAGGCCGAGGGCATCGTGCGCCAGGCCGAGATGATCGAGGCCATGTAGGCCCCGGCCCGCGGGTGGCGGTTTCGGGACGCCTCCGGCGGGAGTATTTGGGGAAAGATGAAACCCGGCTCCGTGTTTCTTCTGGCCGGAAATATCCCGGGGGAGGCGTTGAAATCCACACGGATTTCAACGTTGGGGGCAGCGCCCCCTATTTCGCTTGCCCTTCGCGGAACAGCCGGGCAATCCTTGGCGCAAGATGGAACTGGGTCCTTACATTCTTCTGGCCTCGCTCGAGGGTGCGGTCACGGCGGCGGTGCTTGCGCTGACGGCCGTGGGGTTGAGCCTTGTTTTCGGTGTCATGCGGGTGGTCAACATCGCGCATGGCGAGTTCTTCATGCTGGGCGCGGTGATCGCGTGGTTCGTGGCCCAGACGGTGGGCGGGCATCCGGCGCTGGGCTTTGTCGCGGCGCTGGTGATCGCGCCGCTGGTGGTGGGCGGCATCGCGGCGGCGGCGGACATGACCATTCTCAAGCGGCTGGACTATGACCCCGAGCGCACGATCGTGGCCACGATCGGGCTTTTATATATCATCCAGCAGCTTACCCTGATGACCTATGGCCCCGAGGCGCGGCCCGTCGAGGCGCCGTTCAACCAGCGCCTCGCGTTGCCTTGGTTCGAATGGGGCGAGGAAGGGTTCGAGTTCTACTTCCCGTGGGGCCTCTCGACGACGACCTACAAGCTGGCCGTGATTGTCGCGGCGGGGGTGGTGCTGGTGGGTGTCTGGCTGATGATGGCGCGCACCCGGATCGGGTTGCTCATGCGCGCCACGCAGGCTGACCGCGACATGGCGCTGGCCTTCGGCATCCCGGTGGAGCGGGTCTATGCGCTGGTCTTCGGGATCGGCGCGGCGCTGGCGGCGCTGGCGGCTGTCTTGATCGTGCCCATTCAGCAGGCGCATTACCTGATGGGGGCCGATCCGCTGCTGCTGAGCTTCATCGTGGTGATCATCGGCGGGCTTGGCAGCCTGCCCGGAACGGTGGTGGCGGCGATCTTCATCGGGCTGTCTGACGGCATCATCTCGGTCTTCTTCTCGCCGACGCTGGCCAAGATCCTCGCCACGCTGCTGGTCGGCCTCGTGCTGGTCTTCCGCCCGCAGGGCCTGTTCGGGACGCGCTCGTCATGAGTGCGACGGCAAAGTCCCTCACCCTGCACCTCGGCCTTTTGGCGGTGCTTTTGGCACTGCAATTCGTGCTGCCCGCCTATCACCACGGCAACCTCGCCCGGATCATGGTGCTGGCGAGCTATGCGGTGGGGTACAACATCCTCTTCGGCTATACGGGCCTTCTGAGCCTTGGCCACGCGCTTTTCTTTGCCGCCGGCATGTACGGCATGGGGCTGACCATCCAGCATGCCGGGTTCACGCCGGCGCCCGCGCTGATCGTGGGGATCCTTGCCGGGGCGGTCGTGGCGGCGGGGCTGGCGTTGCTGGCGCTGCGGACGACCGGGGTGGCTTTCCTGATCGTCACGCTGATGTTCGCGCAGGCGGGGTATCTCACGATCCTCTATTTCGGAGAGTATACGCGGGGTGACGAGGGGTTCGTCATACAGGCGTTCGACCGGATGCTCTGGGGCATCGACCTCAGCAATCCGGAGAACCGGTATTTTGCGGCGTGGGGCCTGTTCGCCGTGTGTCTGCTGATCTGTCTGCGGCTGGTCCGCGCGCCCTTCGGAAAGACGTTGGTGGCGATCCGCGAGAACGAGGAGCGGGTCAGGATGCTGGGCTACAACACCTTCGCGCACAAGCTGGGGGCGATGGTGATTTCCGGCACGATCTCGGCCGCGGCGGGGGCGTTCTATGGGCTGCTCTTCGGCTATGCGGGGGCCAGTTTCGCCAGCGTGCAATATTCGATCTTCCCGCTTCTGTGGGTGCTTCTGGGGGGCGCGGGCACGGTGCTGGGGCCCTTCGTGGGCACACTTTTCATGTTCTACCTGATCGACCTGAGTTCCGGTATCACCACCGCCTATCTGTTGATCGTGGGTCTCGCGCTGGTGCTGCTGACGCTGTTTGCGCCGCAGGGCCTGACGGGTGAGCTGCGCCGCCGGGTGTGGAGGTGGCTGCCATGACGCTGCTGTCGACGCGGGGCCTGTCGAAGCATTTCGACGGGCTGAAGGCTGTGACGGATGTGGATTTCGACCTGAACGAGGGCGAGGTGCGGGCGCTGATCGGGCCAAATGGCGCGGGCAAGACGACGCTGGTGGGGATGATTTGCGGGCGGATTCCGCCGTCTTCCGGCAGGGTGGCGTTCGACGGGGCCGATATCACCGCGCTGCCGGCGCATAAGCGCATCCTGCGGGGGATGGCCTATACGTTTCAGATCACCTCGGTCTTCGCGCGGCTTCCGGCGGCCGAGAACGTGGCGCTGGCCGCGCGGCGCCGGTTGCAGGGCGAGGCGGTGGAGGCGGCGGTGGACGAGGCGCTTGGCCGCGTGGGCCTGCTTGACCGGCGGGACGAGGAGGCGGGGAACCTCAGCTATGGGCATCAGCGGTTGCTGGAGATTGCCATGGGGCTGGTGCAGCGCCCGCGCCTGCTGATCCTCGACGAGCCGACCCAAGGCTTGGCCGACAGCGAGATCGACGCGTTCAAGGCGCTCATTCGCGAGCTGTCGGCGGAGGCGACGATCCTGCTGATCGAACACAATATGAGCGTGGTGATGGAAACCGCCGACCGGGTGACGGTGCTCAATTTCGGCGAGGTGCTGGCCGAGGGCACACCGGCGGAGATCCACGCAAATGACGCCGTGCAGGCGGCCTATCTGGGGACGGGATGAATGCTGGAGCTTGAGGCCGTCAACGCAGGGTATGGCCGGGCGCAGGTGCTGCGGGATCTGTCGCTGAAGGTCGAGGCGGGCGAGATCCTGTGCCTTCTAGGCCGGAACGGGGCGGGCAAGACGACGACGATGCAGGCGATCATGGGGTTGCTGCCCTTGATGTCGGGGCGGGTAATGCTTGATGGCACGGAGGTCAGCCAACTGCCCCCGCACGAGGTGCCGCGCCACGGGATCGGCTATATTCCGCAAGGCCGCCGCCTGTTCGCGGGGCTGACGGTGGCGCAGAACCTTGAGATCGGGCTGCGCGTGCGCGGTTCGGGCAAGGAGGTGCAGGAGGAGGTGCTCGACCTCTTCCCGCGACTGCGAGAGCGGATGGATCAGAAGGCGCAGACGCTTTCGGGGGGCGAGCAGCAGATGCTGGCCACCGCCCGGGCGCTCTGCCTGAAACCCAAGGCGCTGTTGCTGGACGAGCCGACCGAGGGGCTGCAACCCTCGATGATCGAGGCGATCCGACAGGTGATCGTCAAGATGCGCGCGGCGGGGGTGGCGATCCTGCTGGTGGAACAGCGGGTCGATGCGGTGCTTTCGGTGGCCGACCGGGTGGCGTTCATCGAGAATGGCCGCAATGGCGAGGTGATGGAGGCCGAGGCGCTGCGGCAAGATCACAGCATCGTCGACCGGTACGTGGGCGTCTGACGGCAGACGCCGACGCAAGGGTTTGATCAGACTTTGAGCGCATGGTGCGTAGGACGGCGCGAGTTTGTCTTTGTGTTGACTGTCTTTCGCGGGTGCCGCACCATCCCTGCCAGAACGATAAACAGGGAGAGACACGTGGCCGCCTATCACCGGCCCGACACGCTGCAGGGGGCGCTTGATGTGCTGGCGGAGAGGCCGGTCACGATTGCCGCGGGCTGCACGGATCTGTTTCCGGCCACGCAGGCGCGGACGCTGTCCGGGCCGGTGCTGGATATCACCGGGATTGCCGGGTTGCGTGGGATCAGCCACGGCGCGGGTGTCTATCGGATCGGGGCGGCGACAAGCTGGACGGACGTGATCCGTGCCGATCTGCCGCCTGCCTTTGACATGCTGAAACAGGCGGCGCGGGAGGTGGGATCGGTGCAGATCCAGAATTCCGGCACCGTGGCCGGAAACATCTGCAACGCGTCGCCTGCCGCCGATGGCATGCCCTGCCTGATGGCGCTCGATGCACAGGTGGAGATCGCATCGGCCACCGGCACGCGCACGCTTCCCCTTTCACAGTTTGTCAACGGTCCGCGCCGGACGGCATTGGAGCCGGGTGAACTTGTCACCGCCATCACCATCCCCGATGAGGCCACGCGCGGCACCTCCCGCTTTCTCAAGCTGGGGGCGCGGAAGTATCTCGTGATCTCCATCGCGATGGTCGCCGTGCGACTGGATATCGACGGTGGCACGGTGCGCGAGGCGGCGCTGGCGGTGGGCGCTTGCAGTGCCGTGGCGTCCCGTTTGCCGAAGGTGGAGGCGGCGCTGGTCGGGCAGGGGGCGGATGACATTTCCCGGCGGATCACCGACGACATGGTCGCCGCCGCCCTGTCGCCCATCGACGATATCCGCGCCGATGGCCCCTATCGCGCCCATGCCGCCGCCGAGTTGCTGCGTCGGGCCGTGGATGACCTGACCCAACCGGCGGAGGCCGCTGCATGAACCGTGCCACTGCCACGACCTCTTTCACCGTCAATGGCGAGCCGGTCACCCTGCCCGCCGACCCGTCGCGGCGCCTGTCGGAAGTGCTGCGCGAGGGGTTGGGGCTGCGGGGCACGAAAGTGGGCTGTGACGCGGGCGATTGCGGGGCCTGCACGGTGCTGCTGGATGGTGCGCCGGTCTGTGCCTGTCTGACGCCGCTGGCGCAGGCGGGCGGGCGAGAGGTTGAGACGGTCGAGGGGTTGCAGGCGACGGCGTTGCAGCAGGCGTTTCTGCGGCACGGGGCGGCGCAATGCGGGATTTGCACGCCGGGGATGTTGATGACCGCGACGGCGTTCTTGCAGGAGGTGCCGGAGCCCACCCGTGCGCAGGCCGAGGAGGCGCTGGGCGGGGTGCTGTGCCGGTGTACGGGCTATGCCAAGATCATCGATGCGGTGCTGGATGCCGCGCCGGGGGCACCTGCGGCGATGCCCGAGGCGGGGCGGGCCGTGGGGGCGCGGGTCGAGCGATTGGATGGCGGGCCGAAGGTGGCCGGAACGGAGATTTACGGGGCTGATGTCTGCCCCGAAGGCACGTTGCTGGTCAGGGCGGTGCGGGCGCCGTCTGCCCCGGCGCGCTTTACCCTTGGCGATATCGAGGGATGGCGCGCGGCGCAGCCCGGCGAGGTGCAGGTCTTCACCGCGAAGGACATTCCCGGCGCCAATGTCTTCGGCACCATCCCGCCCTTTGCCGATCAGCCCGCGCTGGCCGAGACCCGTGCCCGGATGCGCGGCGAGGCGGTGGCGCTGGTGGCGGGCGAGGCGGGGGTGATCGAGGCGCTGGACCTCACCAATTTCCCGGTGACGTGGGAGGAGGCGGATGCCGGGGCGCTCGTCCACGAGAACCGGCCCGACAACCTGCTCATCGCCGGTGTGGTCAAGCGCGGCGATGCTGAGGCGGCGCTGGCCGAAGCCGTTCACGTGGCCGAGGCGCAGGCGGAGACGCCCTATATCGAACATGCCTATATCGAACCCGAGGCCGGGGTGGCGTGGATGGAGGGCGATACGCTTGTCATTCAGGCCTGCACTCAGGCGCCGGTGATGGACCGGGACGACACCGCCCGCGTGCTCGGGCTTGACCCGCAGCAGGTGCGGATCATCCCGGCGGCGGCGGGCGGCGGGTTCGGGGCGAAGCTGGACCTGTCGTTGCAGCCGCTGATCGGGCTGGTGGCGCTGAAGACGGGGCGACCGGCAAGGATGATCTATACCCGCGCGGAATCGATGGCCTCGACCACCAAGCGGCACCCGGCGAAGATGACGGGCCGCGCCGGGGTGGATGCGGAGGGGCGCATCACCGGGATGATCTTCGACGGGGATTTCAATACGGGGGCGTATGCAAGCTGGGGGCCGACGGTGGCCGGGCGGGTGCCGGTGCATGCGTCGGGCCCCTATTACACGCCCAACTATGCCGCCGAGGCGCGGGCCATTCATTCTTACCAGCCGATTTCCGGCGCGTTCCGGGGGTTCGGCGTACCGCAGGCGGCGATCTTGCAAGAGGCGCTTTACGACGATCTGGCGGAGCGGTCGGGGCTTGACCGGCTGGCGTTCCGGCGGCTGAACGCCTTGCAGGACGGGCAGGAGACGGTGTGCGGGCAGGTGCTGCATGGGGTCGGTATTGCGGAATGTCTGGATGCGCTGAAGGGGCCTTGGGACGAGGCGTTGGGCAAGGCTGAACAGGCCAATGCCCAAAATGGCCGGTACCGCCATGGTGTCGGGGTAGCGTCGTGCTGGTACGGGTGTGGCAATACCGGGTTGCCCAACCCCTCGACCATTCGCGTCGGCATCACCGCCGAGGGCGAGCTGTGTCTGCATCAGGGGGCGACCGATATCGGGCAGGGCTCGAACACGGTCATCACGCAGATTTGTGCCGATGCGCTGGGCCTTTCGGTGGGGCAGTTCCGGCTGATCGGTCCGGATACCGGGCTGACGCCGGATTGCGGCAAGACCTCGGCCTCGCGCCAGACCTATGTGACGGGCAAGGCGGCGATGCTGGCGGGGCAGGCGCTGCGCGGGCGTATTCTGGCGCTGAGCAACATGGGCGAGGATGCGCGGATCGGGCTGGAGGGTGATACGCTCACCGTCACCGATGACCGGGGCGAGCGGCATGTGGCGCTGGGGGATCTGGCGGCGGATGCGCATGGCTATGTGCTGGCCGCCGAGGAAACCTATGACCCGCCGACCACCGCGCTGGACGAAAACGGGCAGGGCAGCCCCTATGCCGTTTACGGCTTCGGGGCGCAGATGGCGGAGCTGACGGTCGATATGCAGCTTGGCGTCGTGAAAGTCACCCGCATCACCGCCGCGCATGACCTTGGCCGGGTGGTCAACCCGATGCTGGCCGAGGGGCAGGTGGAAGGGGGCGTGGCGCAGGGGCTGGGGCTGGCCTTGATGGAGGAATACATTCCGGGGCGGACCGAGAACCTGCATGACTATTTGATCCCCACGACGGGGGACATGCCGGAGGTGAAATCCATCTTCCTCGAAGTGCCAGATCCGGAAGGGCCGATGGGGCTGAAAGGGCTGGGGGAGCATGTGCTTATCCCGACGGCGCCCGCGATCCTCAACGCCATCCGGCATGCGACCGGGGCAAGGGTCACGAAACTGCCCGCCCTGCCGCACCGGGTGCTGGCCGCGATCCGCGAGGCGCGGGGATGACGGAGAAGCGCCGCCAGACCGAGGAGAAGATCCGCTGCGATGCCTGCCCGGTCATGTGCTATATCGCCGAGGGCAAGGTGGGCGCCTGTGATCGCTATGCCAACGAGGGCGGGCGCATCGTGCGGTGCGATCCGATTACCATACTGCACCGTAGGGTCGAGCGGGGGGGCGAGCTTCGCCCCTTTCTGGCAAGCGAGTGGGATGGGCAGATGCTGGGGGGCGACGATGTGTTCGTCTCGGGCGTGGGGTCGGGCACCACCTATCCGGATTACAAGCCCGCGCCCTTCATCGTCAGCCGCGAGGTGGAGGGGGCCGATTTCATCACCGTCGTGACCGAGGCGATATTCTCCTATTGCGGCGTGAAGGTGAAGATCGACACCGACCGGCACCTCGGCCACGAGGGCGCGACCGTGCGGGCCGGGGGCGAGGCGGTCGGGCATGTGACTACCTCGGAATACGGCTCTCAGATGCTGTCGCTGGGCGGGGTCGAGCACCTGACCGGGGGCAGCAAGGCAGAGGGGCGCGTGACCTGTGACGCGCTGCTGCGGCTGTGCAACCGCGAGGCGGTGGAGCTGACCATCGACGAGGGCGCGACGGTCGAGGTGCAGGCGGGGCAGCCGCCGGTGGTGGACGGGCAGCGGGAGGAGCGGATGCGCGTCGGCTGTGGCTCGGCCACGATCGGGATGTTCGCCTCGCAATGGCACGGGCTGGTCGACGAGGTGGTGGTGGTCGACGATCACATCACCGGCGTGGTCAGCGAGCATCAGGCGGGCAAGGTGCTGGGCTGGCCCGATACCGGTATTCGTATCAAGGGGCGGCGCTCGACGCCGGGGCGGTATTTTCAGGTGGCCGAGCCGGGGCGTGGCTGGGGCGGCACGGATATCGAGGATCCGCTGACCATTCTCAATCCGTGGCTGGAGAAGAAGGGCGCGCGACCGGGGCTGACGCTGTTGATGGTGTCCACGACGGGGGAGCAGTACGGGTATTACGTGCTCGACGACGACTTGCAGCCAAAGGCGGCGGCCTTGCCGGATGCGCTCCGGCCCTCGGTGGACCTGATCGCCGAGAATTGCGAACCGGCGCTTTGCACGGTGATGTTTCAGGCGGGCGCTGGCGGGTCGCTGCGGTCGGGGGTGACGAAGAACCCGGTGCAGCTCACCCGGTCTGTGCAGGCGCTGAAGACGCATGTCACCTGTGGCGGCGCGCCGGTCTATGTCTGGCCGGGCGGGGGGATCACCCTGATGGTGGACGTGACGAAGATGCCGGATGGCTCCTTCGGTTACGTGCCCACGCCGGCGCTGGTGGCGCCCTTGGAATTCACGCTGGAGCGGGAGCATTACCGCGCGCTGGGCGGGCATGACGCGCAGGTTCGGACAGTGGCCGATGTGCTGGCCACGGGCGGGGAATACGGCGCGGCGTTCCGGGCGGTGGGCGACACGCGGGGGCGGGGCTGATGTCGGGCCCGCAGATCACCTTTCTGCCGGACGAGCGGCGGCTGCATCTGCATCACGGGCCCATCGACATGATCGCCGATGTGACCGGGCCGGGGCGCGAGGCGGCCTTGCAGCGCGCGGCCCGGCGGTTCGAGACGCTGCTGGAGGAGTTGGCGGCCGAGCTTCCGCGCCTGCGGTCGCGGTGGGGGAAAATGCCGGAGGGGGAAACCGCGCGCCGCATGGTGCAGGCGACGTTTCCCTTCGCCTCGATCTTCGTCACGCCGATGGCGGCGGTGGCGGGGGCCGGGGCGGAGACGATTCTTGCGGCCATCTGTGACGGTGAGGGGGTGGACAAGGCCTATGTCAACAATGGCGGCGACGTGGCGTTCTACCTTGCCAAGGGCCAGCAGATGCAGGCGGCGGTGGCCTCGCCCACTGGCGGGTCGATCCGTATCCGGCGGCGCGACCCGATCCGGGGGATCGCCACCTCGGGCCGGGGCGGGCGCAGCCATTCGCTGGGGATTGCCGACAGTGTCACGGTGCTGGCGCGGTCCGCCGCGCTGGCCGATGCGGCGGCGACGCTGCTGGCCAATGCGGTCGACCTGCCGGGGCATCCGGCGGTGACCCGGACGCCCGCGAGCGAGCTGTCGCCCGACAGCGATCTGGGCGATACGCCGGTGACCACCGCCGTGGGGCCGCTGACCGACAGCGAGATCACCACGGCCCTTGCCGCCGGCGCCGCGCTGGCCGATACCTTCCATGCCCGCGGCCTGATCCAGGGCGCGCTTCTCAGCCTCAGCGGCGTCGTGCGCGGCCTCGGGCCGCAACTTCTGCCCCATATGAAAGACCCTGCCCATGCCTGACTTCACCCTGCGCAAGACTGCGCTTTTCGTCGAGGATATCCACCATGACGGCGGCCCGGCGCCGGAGATGCCCCGCCGCCGCGCGGCCATCGCGGCGCTGGTCGCCAACCCGTTTGCGGGGGGCTACACCGCCGATCTGGCCCCGGCGATGGAGGACCTCAAGCCGCTGGGGCTGATGATGACCGAGCGGCTGATCGAGGCGATGGGCGGGCTCGAGGGGATCGACGGCTATGGCAAGGCGGCGATGGCGGGCGAGGGCGGCGAGCTGGAGCATACCGCGCTGTGGCATGTGCCGGGCGGCTATGCCATGCGCGCGCGGCTGGGCGAGGCCAAGGCCATCGTGCCCTCGGCGATGAAGCAGGGCGGTCCCGGCACACGGATCGACGTGCCGCTGGGCCATATCAACGCGGCCTATGTGCGCAGCCATTTCGACGCGATGGAGGTGGGCCTGCCCGACGGGCCGCGGGCGGGGGAGTTGCTGTTTGTCCTCGCCATGTCGCGCGGCGGGCGGGTGCATGACCGGATGGGCGGGCTGACCGTCGAAGATGTGAAGGGGGAGGACGGGTTGCGCTGATTGGGGGCCAGCCCCCAAGCCCCCGGAGTATTTTTACCAAGAAGAAGCTTGGGCGTGCCTCGCATTCCGTCTTGGCAAGAATATCCCCGGCGGAGGCATGAAATCTTGGGCTGACCTTTCCGCCGGAACCCACTATAGGCAGGCGGAACACCGTTGAAGGCCCTGCATGACCGACAAAGCCAAGAGAAAACGCCAGTCGATGTTTTCGCCCCAGGATCGCGTGAACCTGCGCTGGCTGTGGCGGACCTATCTGAGGCAGCGCGCGCCGTGGCTTGTGCTGGTGCTGGTGATGATCCTGTTTCAGGGGCTGGTCTATCAGCAGTTCCTGTCGATGACCGAGAGCGGGCTGCGGGTGATCTTCGAGAGCGGCGAGGCCAGCCGGCTGGCGCTGGTCTGTCTCGGGGTGTTTTTCCTGTTCACCGTGCGCGGGCTGATGTCCTATCTCGTGCCGCTGGTGACGGTACGGCTGTCGAACGACGCAATCTACGAGATGCGGCGCGACCTGATCGGGCATATGATGTCGCTCGACCTCGCCTATTTCGAGCGTACCAAGTCGGGCGAGATCATTCACCGGCTGGTGACCCAGACCCAGCAGCTTGGCGCGTTCTTCGGGCTGGCCACCGCCGGGGCGGTGCGCGATGCGGTGACCGTGGTGATCGTGTCGGGATACCTGATCTGGAAGAACCCGATCCTGTTCACCACTGCCGTGCTGGTGCTGCCCTTCATCATCTGGGTGATGAATTTCGTGTCGGACCGGGTGAAGGTCGCGCAGGGGCAGGCGGAACATGCGCTGGCCGATTACATGAACGGGATCGAGGAGACGGTGACCGGCATGCGCACCGTCAAGATCTCCAGCCAGGAGCAGGTCGAGGCCGGGCGGCTGATGAAGGGGACGGGCGCGATCCGCGACCTGATGAAGCGGGTGCAGATCACGCAAGCGCTGGTGATGCCGTCGATCGACCTGAGCTCGGCCTTCGTCTACGTGCTGGTGATCGGCGGCGGCGGCTACATGGTGCTGTCGCCCGATTTCGACGTCGATGGCGCCGGGATCATCACCTTCCTGCTGGGCATGGTCATGGTGTTCGACCCGGCGCGTTTGCTGGCGCAGTATTTCGGGGCGCTGCAGTCGAACCTCGTGCTGCTCGACCGGGTGCGGAACCTCTATGACCAGAAGCCCAGCATCAACGATGCCGAGGGCGCGGTGAGCGCGTTCGACACCGCCGGGGATATCGTGCTGGACGACGTGACCTTCTCCTATTCGGACGACCAGCCGCTCTTCGAGGGGCTCGACATGACGTTTCGCGGTGGTCAGGTTTCGGCCATCGTGGGCGCGACGGGGTCGGGCAAGACGACGATCCTGTCGCTGCTGTCGCGGCTCTACGACGTGAAGGGCGGGCAGATCAGGATCGGCGGGCAGCCGATCGAGGACCTGAAGGTCAGCCGCCTGCGCGAGGCGTTTTCCGTTGTGGCGCAGGATATCGTGATCTTCAACAACTCGATCTGGGAGAATATTCGCTACGTGAACCCGGAGGCCAGCGACGAGGAGGTCTGGCGCGCCGCCGAGGATGCCGAGATCGCCGAGCTGATCCGCCGCCGGGGCGATGCGCCGGTGGGGCCGAAGGGGGCGCAGTTGTCAGGCGGTCAGAAACAGCGGATCGCCATCGCCCGCGCCTTCCTGCGCGACGCGCCGATCCTGTTGCTGGACGAGGCGACCAGCGCCTTGGACCAGGCGACGGAGGAGCGGATCAAGTCGGCGCTGGCGCGGCTGACCAAGGGCAAGACCACGATCGTGGTGGCGCACAGGCTGTCCTCGGTGGCCGATGCCGACCGGATTTTCGTGCTGGAGGCCGGGCAGCTGGTGGAGCAGGGCCGCCACGGAGAGCTTCTGGAGGACGGGGGGCTTTATTCGCAGCTCTACCGGGCGCAGAAGAAAGGCTATGACGGTACGTAACGCGTCAGCCTGCCAGATAGAGCGCGGCATAGAGGCTGAACGCCCCGACCGTGATTGTCAGAAGCACGTTGCGGCTCCAGAGGCCAACGGCGATGGTGATCAGCGCCGCCGCAAGCCGGGGCGCATCTGTCTGCCCCTGAGTGGCGGGCGGCCAGACCACCAGCGGCGCCACCAGACCGGGCAGGACGGCCACGGCGGTATAGCGCAAGTGCCGCAGGATCCATGCCGGAAGCTGCCGGTCGCCGATCAGCCCGATGAAGACGAAGCGGAAGAAATAGCTGCCGATGCCGACCGCGGCGATGACGATCCAGATGGTCGCGGTATCGATCATGCAGCGGCCCTCGCTTCGGTGCGGCGCTCGACCTCGGCGCCGGTCATCATACCGGCGATGCCCGCCACCAGCAGCCCGAGATTGTAGGGCAGGAAGGCAAAACACAGGGCGACGATGATCGAGACCAGCGCCGCCGCGACGTGCGCCCGTGTGCGCAGGGCCGGGGCGATGAGGGCAATGAAGGTGATCGGCATGGCGAAATCGAGCGCCAGCCAATCCGGCACCGAGCTGCCGATCAGGGCGCCGGCAAGGGTGGCGATGTACCAGAACGGGCAGACCGGCGCGATGGTGCCGAAGAAATAAACCATACGCTGGCGCACGGTCCACTTGGGGTGTTTTTCGTATTCGAGGATGGAGAGCGCATAGCTCTGATCGACGAGGAAATACGCCGCGCAGGCCCGCTGCCAGAGCGGGGCGGGCCCGATATAGGGGGCGAGCGAGGCGGAATACATGGCCATGCGCAGGTTCACCGCCAGTGCCGAGATGATGGCGATGATGGTGGGTGCATTATCGGTCATCAGTTGCAGCGCCGTCAGCTGGGCCGCCCCGGCGATGACGAGAATGGAAAACGTCATCGTTTCGAGGATGTTGAGCCCGGCCTCGGTGGCCACCACGCCGAAGAGCAGGCCGAACGGGCCTACCACCAGAATGAACGGAGAGGCGTCGCGCGCGCCCTTCCAGAAGATCGATTTCGTGGTTTCCGTCGGCACCTGAAAATCCTAGATTGCCCTCGATACGCTTGCCCTATCGCCAAGCGGGAGGAGTTGCAATTGTCCCAGACCGACGATCTTCCGGCCTATATCATCGCGCCCGACCCGGCCGCGCCGCGGCTCACGCGTAGGGTGGAGGGGATCGATCATGACGGTCGGCCCACCGAGATCGCCGTGGTCGAGGAGCGGCCGCTGACCATTTTCCTCAACGGGCAGGAGATCGTCACCGCGATGACGATCGGGGATTATCCGGAGTACCTCGCGCTGGGATTCCTGCGCAATCAGGGGATGCTGGGGTCCGAGGAGACGGTGACCGGGGTGGATTTCGATGAAGACCTCGAAACCGTCGTGGTGCGGACGGAGGGCCAGACCGATTACGAGGAGAAGCTGAAGAAGAAGACGCGCACCAGCGGCTGTGCCGTGGGCACGGTGTTCGGCGACATGATGGAGGGGCTGGAGCAGGTGAAGCTGCCGGATCTGAAGGTGAAGACCTCGGACCTTTATCGGCTGGCCTCGGTGATCAACCGGACGCCGTCGCTTTATCTCGAGGCCGGGGCGATTCATGGCACGGTGCTGTGCCGGGGCGGGGAGCCGCTGGTTTATATGGAGGATGTCGGGCGGCATAACGCGGTCGACAAGATCGCGGGCTGGATGTTCTCGGAAGGGGTAAGCGCGGAAGACAAGCTGCTCTACACCACCGGGCGGCTGACCTCGGAGATGGTGATCAAGACGGCGCTGATGGGCATTCCGGCGCTGGCGTCGCGCTCGGGCTTTACCGCGTGGGGTGTGGAGATTGCCCGCGAGGTGGGGCTGACGCTGGTGGGCCGGATGCGGGGCAAGCGGTTCGTGTGCCTGTCGGGCGAGGAGCGGCTGGTGCGGGACATGGACCCTGACAGCGTGCCGGAGGAGGAGAAGAAGCACCGGCGGAAGGGCGCGGGCGCATGAAACAGCCTTTGGGCGTGATCCTGGCCGGGGGGCGCGCGACCCGGATGGGTGGGGGTGACAAGGGGCTTTTGCGGCTGGGTGAGGGCACGATTTTGGATCAGGTGATTGGCCGGCTGTCGCCGCAGGTGGCGGGGATGGCGCTCAATGCCAATGGCGATGCGGCGCGGTTCGCGGCGCTGGGGCTGCCGGTTCTGGCCGATAGCGTGGCGGATCATCCCGGTCCGCTGGCCGGGGTTCTGGCGGGGTTTGACTGGGCGGCAGAGCAGGGGGCGGAGGCCATCGTGACCGTGGCCGCCGATACGCCGTTTTTCCCCTGCGATCTGGTGCCGCGCCTGCAACTGGCGGCGGAGGAGATGGCGCATCCGCTGGCGCTGGCGGCGACGCCGGACGGGCGGCAGCCGACCTTCGGCCTTTGGCCCGTGGCGCTGCGGGATGACCTGCGGGCGGCGTTGCAGGAGGGGTTGCGCAAGGTGGTGATGTGGACCGACCGGCATGGCGGGCGCGAGGCGCTGTTCGACGAGGCGGGCGAGCCGTTCTTCAACGTCAACACGCCCGAGGATCTTGAGCGGGCGCAGGCGATGGCAGGGGGCAGGGCATGAGGCTTTACGGGGTCGTCGGCTGGAAGAACGCGGGCAAGACCGGGCTGATGGAACGGCTGGTGGCCGAGATTGCCGGGCGGGGATTTTCCGTCTCGACGGTCAAGCACGCGCATCACACGTTCGACGTGGATCACCCCGGCAAGGACAGCCACCGCCACCGGGTGGCCGGGGCGAGGGAGGTGCTGCTGGCCTCGCGAAAGCGGATTGCGCTGATGCACGAGCTGCGCGACGAAGAGGAGCCGACGCTGGAGGCGTTGTTGCAGCGGCTGGGGCCGGTCGATCTGGTGCTGATCGAGGGGTACAAGCGCGATGCCCACCCCAAGGTCGAGGCGCACCGGGCGGAGACGGGCAACCCGCTGATTGCCAGGGATGACCCGACGGTGCGCGCCGTGGCCTCGGACACGAAGCTGGAGCTTGACCGGCCGGTGTTCGATCTGGACGACACCGTTGCCATCGCCGATTTCATCCTGCGCGAGGTCGGCTTGTGAGCGGGTTCGACACCGTCGCCATGGTCGACTGGTCCGGTGGCAACGATACCGGGGCGCGGCCGCGCAAGGATGCGATCTGGATAGGCGTGACGCGGGACGGGGTGGATGAGACGCCGGTTTATATACGCAACCGTATGGAGGCGGAGCGGATCGTTGCCGGGCTGATCGAGCGGGAGGTCGCGGCCGGGCGGCGGTTGTGCGTGGGGTTCGATTTTCCGTTTGGCTTTCCGGCGGGGTTCGCCGAGGGGCTGACGGGGCGGGCCGATCCGTTTGCCGTGTGGGAGTGGCTGGAGGCGCGGATCGAGGACAGCCCGGAGGCGAATAATCGGTTCGATCTTGCCGCCGAGATCAACGGGCTGTTTCCCGGCACCGGGCCGTTCTGGTTCAACGGGTTGAAGCGCGACATTCCCGGCCTGCCGCGCAAGGATAGCCGAGAAGGTCACGGCCTGCCCGAGTGGCGCGTGGCCGAGCAAAGCACGCCGGGGGCGTTCACCTGCTGGCAGATAGGCGGCGCCGGGGCCGTGGGCGGGCAGGTTCTGACCGGGCTGCCGGTGCTGAACCGGTTGCGGCGGCGGTTTGCGGGGCAGGTGGCGGTCTGGCCGTTCGAGGCTTTGGAGGCCCCGGTGGCGTTCGTGGAAATCTGGCCGGGGCTGATCAACCGTGCCGTCAAGCGGGCGGAGGCGGCGGGCGGGATTCGCGATGCACATCAGGTGCGGCTGTTGGCAAGGGCCGTGGCGGGTTTGCACCCGGAGGACCGCGATGCCATGCTGCGCGTGGAGGCGCCGGAAGAGGGCTGGATCATGGGACTTGGCCACGAAGACAAGCTTGACCGCGCGGCGGGCCAGACGTTGACGCCGCCGCCGCTGCGCGACGATTGTTTTGCGCTGCCGGCGGGGGTGGACTGGACCCCGGTGGACGAGGCGCTGGCGCTGTTGCGCGATCGGTTGCAGCCGGTGGTGGGGCAGAGGCGCTGTCTGTTGTCAGAGGCAAGGGGTCGGGTGCTGGCGGAGCCGGTGGTGGCGAAGCGCGCCAACCCGCCGCAGGCCAATACCGCCGTCGATGGGTACGGGTTTGCCTATGCCGCGCTGGGCGAAGGGGATCAGGTGTTGCCGCTGGTCACGGGGCGCGCGGCGGCGGGCAAGCCGTTTCCGGGGCGGGTGCCGGAGGGGTCGGCGGTGCGGGTGCTGACCGGGGCGGCGCTGCCTGATGGGGTCGACACGGTGATCCTGCAGGAAGATGTGCGGGTGGGCGAAGGGGAGATTGCCTTTCGCGGTGGGCTGAAGGCGCGGGCGAATACGCGTAAGGCGGGGGAGGATGTGGCGGAGGGTGATACGATCCTGACGCCGGGCCGGGTTTTGACGCCTGCCGATCTGGCGCTCTGCGCGGCGATTGGGGTCGCCGATCTGGCGGTGTATGAGCCGCTGCGCGTGGCGGTGATTTCGACCGGGGACGAGCTGGTCGAGCCCGGTGATGCGGCGGGTGAGGGGCAGATTTTCGATGCCAACCGGCCGATGTTGACGGGGCTGGTGGAAGAATTCGGGTATCGCGCGGTCGATCTGGGCCGGGTGGCGGATGACCGCGGGGCGCTGCGCGCCGCGCTCGACCGGGGCGCGGCGGAGGCGGATGTGATCCTGACCTCGGGCGGGGCGTCGTCGGGGGATGAGGACCATGTCTCGGCGCTGCTCAACGAGGCCGGCGCCATGGCGGAATGGCGGGTCGCGCTGAAGCCCGGGCGCCCGCTTGCGCTGGGCGTCTGGGGCGGGACGCCGGTCTTTGGCTTGCCGGGCAACCCGGTGGCGGCGATGGTCTGTACGCTGGTCTTCGCGCGCCCGGCGATGGCGCTGATGGCCGGGCAGGGCTGGGTGGAGCCGCAGGGGTTCGAGGTGCCGGCGGGGTTTTCCAAGTCGAAGAAGCCGGGGCGGCGGGAGTATCTGCGGGCGAGGATGCGCGAGGGGCGGGCCGAGGTGTTCAAGTCGGAAGGCTCTGGCCGGATCAGCGGGCTGAGCTGGGCCGAGGGGCTGGTGGAACTGCCCGACGGCGCGGCGGAGATCGGGCCCGCTGATACCGTGCGTTACATTCCGTTCGGCAGCTTCCGCTAGGCTTTGCGCAGGACCGCGATGTAGAACCCGTCCATCCCGCCGAGATCGGGCCAGTAATCGGGGCGCAGGCGCAGCCCGCCTTCCTCGGTGATCCATTTCGGGTCGATGCCGGGGTGATCGAGCAGGGTGCGGTCGACGGTCAGGCCCTCGTGGCGTCCGAGCGCCTCTTCCACCTGACATTCGCCCTCGTCGGGGAGGAGGGAGCAGGTGCAGAACACCAGCCGCCCGCCGGGTTTCAGAAGCGTGACGGCGTGATCGAGCAGTTGCGCCTGAAGGCCGATCAGCGCGCCGAAGTCGGAGCCGTCCTTGGCGAAGGGCAGGTCGGGGTGGCGGCGGATGGTGCCGGTGGCGGAGCAGGGGGCGTCGAGCAGGATGGCGTCGTAGGGTTCGGCCTGATGCTCGAGCGCGTCGCCCACGATCAGCGCGGCGGAAAGGCCGGTGCGGTCGAGGTTGTCCTTCACGCGGGCCATCCGGCGTTCGGAGATGTCGAGCGCCGTGACCTCGGCCCCGGCGGCGGCGAGTTGCAGGGTCTTGCCGCCGGGCGCGGCGCAGAGGTCGAGGACACGCTCGCCGGGTTGCGCGGCGAGGAGTTTGGCGGGCAGGGCGGCGGCGGCGTCCTGCACCCACCATGCGCCTTGATCGTAGCCTTCCATGCGCGAGACCTGACCGGCGTTCTCGATCCGGACGGAGCGGGTGGGCAGAACGGTGCCGCCGAGTTTGTCCGCAACCTCTGCCGCATCACCCTTGGCCGTCAGGTCCAGCGGCGCACCGGCGAAATGCGCCTTTTCAATCGCGTTGACTGCCCCTTTGCCCCAGGCCTCGACCAGCGGATCGCGCAGCCAGCCCGGCAGGCGCGGAATGCGCAGGTCGTTCCAGCGGCGCACGTCTTCTTCGGCGACCTTGCGCAGCACGGCGTTGATCAGGCCACGATAGTTGCCGCGCCCTTTCGGCGGTGGGGCGAGCGCCACCAGTTCGTTCACCACGCCATGCGCGTCGCCGCCGAGGCACAGTTCGACCGTGCCGAGGCGCAGGATGTTCTTGATGTTGAGCGGCAGGCGCTTGCGCAGGTGGCGGTCGAGGATGCGGTCGGCCCGTTCCAGCCCGCGCAGGGTTTGGGTGGCCAGCCGTTGCGCCGCTGCCTGGTCCTGCACCGCGAGGCGCTGGAAGGCGCGGCGTTCGGTCAGGTCGGACAGAAGCTGGCCCTCGCCCGTGATCTCGTCAAGCAGGCTGACCGCGGCGGTGCGGGGAGAGCTGGGTCTGGGTGACATCGGGGCGGTCCTTGGCCTTTGCACAGGCGGGGGCTATATCAGGGGGGACAAGCCGAAGGAAGCCAAACGATGGATCCCGAGAAGAAAGACCTGCCGCCCGAAGCCCTGCGCGCGCTGGCCGAAGCCGAGGAGCGGCGCAGACAGGCCGGAGAGTTGGAGTTGCCCAAGGAGCTGGGCGGGCGCAAGGGGCCCGAGCCGGTGCGCTATGGCGACTGGGAGAAGAAGGGGCTGGCGATCGACTTCTGACGCGGATCAGCGCAGGGTCAGATCGGCATGTTCGCCCGTGCCCTGATCGGAGATGAAACGCACGGTCCGGCCCTGCACTTTCACCGCCTGACAGTTGGGGCCGAGGTTTTTGGACCCCCAGTAGAGGTCGCGGCAGAAATAGCCCGATTGCCAGCGCCACGCGCCGCTCACGTCGCGGCCGAAGGCGCGGCCGTCGATCTTGCCGTCTGGCGTGACGGTGAGGTTGATGCCGAACCGGGTCAGTTCGCGGTTCTGCATCAACGAGACGAAGCTGTCGCGGCTGGTGACGGGTTTGAAGCTTTCGGCGAGTGCGGGGGCGCTCAGCAAAAGGGCGGAAACAAGGGCAATCATACGCTGCATGGGTTCGGGTCCATTGTTGCAATGTACCCCGGTTTACGCAGCGTCGGCCCGACCGGATCAGTTTTCGCGCAGGCCGAGCACGTCGAGCATGTCGTATTCGCCCGGTTTGCGGCCCTGCCCCCAGAGCGCCGCCTTGAGCGCGCCGCGGGCGAAGACCGCCCTGTCGGAGGCCACGTGGCGCAGTGTGATCCGCTCGCCCGCCGCGGCGAAGAGCACGTCATGCTCGCCCACGATGTCACCGCCGCGGATGGCGTGAAAGCCGATATGGCCACGCTCGCGCTTGCCGGTCATCCCGTCGCGGGCGCGGTCGGCCACAGCGTCGAGCGACACGCCGCGCCCTTCGGCGGCGGCTTCGCCCAGCATCAGGGCGGTGCCGGAGGGCGCGTCGACCTTCTGGTTGTGGTGGGCCTCGATCACCTCGATGTCGAAATCCTCGTCCAGCGCGGCGGCGACCTGTTTCGTGAGTTGAACGAGCAGGTTGACCCCGAGGCTCATGTTGCCGGCGCGGATGATTGTGGCGTGGCGGGCGGCGGGTTTGAGCTTGGCGAGGTCATCGTCGGTCATGCCGGTGGTGCCGATGACGTGGACGCAGCGGGCCTGTGCCGCCAGAGCGGCGAATTCGACCGTGGCCGCGGGGGCGGTGAAATCGATCACGGCGTGGGCCTTGGCGATCACTTCGAGCGGATCGTCGCTGACCGTCACATCGAGCGGCGCGCCGCCCATGGCGGTGCCCACGTCCTGCCCGACCCAGTCATGCCCCTCGCGCTCCACCGCGCCGACCAGCTTGGCCCGGTCGCTTTCGGCAACCGTGCGGATCAGCATCCGGCCCATCCGGCCCGAGGCGCCCGTCACCACTATGCCCGGCACATCGCTCATCTCATGTCACTCCCGCTTGCGTCGCCGCCCTCCCTAGCGCACGGATCATCGCTTGGCAAAGCATCCGCGAAGCCTTAGATGCTGGGGCATGGCAAAGAACAAGTTTCATGATGGTCCCGGCCCGTCGCAGCGGCAGCTTCGCGTGGGCGAACTGGTCCGGCGGACGCTGTCGGACGTGCTGATGCGCGGCGATATCCATGACCCGGAGCTCAACCGCCTGTCGGTGACCGTGGGCGAGGTGCGTATCTCGCCCGACCTGAAGGTCGCGACCGCCTATGTCCTGCCGCTGGGCGGCGAGGGGCAGGAGGACGTGATCAAGCTTCTGGCGCGCAACAAGAGCGAACTTCGGCGCATCATCGGCAAGAAGCTGGAATTGAAATACGCGCCCGACCTGCGGTTTCGCATCGACGAGACCTTTGACAAGATGGATGAAACCCGCCGGTTGTTCGAACAGGACAACGTGCGCCGGGACGTTGAAGGGTAACAGGATGCGCTGGCTTTTTGCGTTGTTCCTGATGGCCTCGCCGGCGGCTGCGCTGGAGTGCGGCAGTGTCGAGCATGGCGGGCAGGATTATACCGTCTGCAAGTTCGACGCCTCGAAAGCCGACCTGCGGCTGTTCCTCAATGATCCGGGCAGCGGCAAGCCGCTGGGCAGTTTCCGCAATGTCGAGAACCTGCTGGCCGACGAGGGCCTCAAGCTCGAATTCGCGATGAATGCCGGGATGTACCATCAGGACAGGAGCCCGGTGGGGCATTACGTCGAGAAGGGAAACGAGGCGCGTGGCGTGATCACCTCCGACGGGCCGGGGAATTTCGGTTTGCTGCCCAACGGGGTGTTCTGCATCGGCGACGGCTGGGCGGATGTGGTGGAGACACGACGGTTCGAGGAGGATCGCCCGGCCTGTGTCTATGCCACGCAATCGGGGCCGATGCTGGTGATCGACGGCGCGTTGCATCCGAAGTTCCTGAAAGACAGCGACAGCACCTATATCCGCAACGGTGTCGGTGTCTCGGGCGATGGAAAGACGGTCTGGTTCGCGATTTCCGAGGATGCCGTGAACTTCCACAGCTTCGGCTCGCTGTTCCGCGACAAGCTGGGCACGCCGCAGGCGCTGTATTTCGACGGCAATATCTCGCGCCTCTACGTGCCCGGGCTCGGGCGCCATGACGGCGGCTTTCCGATGGGGCCGATCGTGGGCGCGGTGGCGCCGGCGGGCGATTGACGCCGGGCGCGGGCCTTGGTAGCTCGCGTGTTTTATTCAAGGGCAACGGGGCGCAGGGCGCATGGCACGCAAACGCAAGGGTCGCGATATTTCCGGCTGGCTGGTGGTCGACAAGCCTGCGGGCATGACCTCGACCGCCGTGGTCAACAAGGTGCGCTGGGCGCTGCAGGCGAAGAAGGCGGGCCATGCCGGTACGCTCGACCCGGCGGCGACCGGGGTTCTGGCGGTGGCGCTGGGCGAGGCGACCAAGACGGTGCCGTATATCACCGATGCGTTGAAGGCCTACGAGTTTTCCGTGCGGCTGGGGCAGGCGACCAATACCGATGACGAGGAGGGCGAGGTGATCGCCACCTCCGACGTCCGGCCCGATGACGAGGCGATCAAGGCGGCGCTGGGGGCCTACGTCGGCGAGATCATGCAGGTGCCGCCGAAATATTCCGCCGTGAAGATCGACGGGCAGCGCGCCTACAAGCTGGCGCGCGAGGGCGAGGAGGTCGAGATCGAAGCGCGTCCGCTTTGGGTCGAGGAGTTGCTGATGACCGACCGGCCCGACGCCGATCACGTGACGCTGGAAATGGTGTGCGGCAAGGGCGGCTATGTGCGCGCCATCGCCCGTGATCTGGGCGAGGCGCTGGGATGTTACGGCCATGTGGCGTGGCTGCGCCGGATCTGGTCGGGGCCGTTCGAGGCGGAACAGGGGATCAGCCTCGAGGAGGTCGACCGGCTGGCGCATACGCCCGAGCTGGATGCGTGGCTGCGGCCGCTGGAGGACGGGCTGGATGGGCTGCCTCAGGTGAGCTGCACCGAGGAAGGCGCGGTGCGGCTGCGCAACGGCAACCCCGGCATGGTGATCGCCCGCGACATTGAATATGGCGACGAATGCTGGGCGGCGCATAAGGGGCGGGCCGTGGCAGTGGGCCGGTTCAAGGGCGGCGAGCTGCACCCCTCGCGGGTGTTCAATACCGGGCCGCTGGAGGGCTAAGCATGGCCGAGGCGCCCCACGATCCCGGCGGCAAGGTTCGCCTGCGCCTGCCTGACGGGGTGATCGGCGGGGCGCGGTTTTCGGAGTGCGGGCGGTATCGGCAGGCGCTGACCCGGGACTGGACGCCGGAGGGCGCCACCCCGCGCACGGTGCTGTTCATCGGCATGAACCCGTCGGTCGCCGATGCCGCGGCGTCGGACCCGACCTGTCACCGCGAGTTGATGTTCGCGCAGGATTGGGGGTTCACCCGGTATCTCAAGGGCAACGTGCTCGACTGGCGGACGACGTCGCCCAAGGACATTCCCGCCGATCCGGCGTTGGCCTGCAGCCCGGCCAATATCCCGGCGCTGGTGGAGATGGCGGAGGAGTCGGAGCTGGTGGTGATGGCCTATGGCAAGCTGCACAAGCGGTTCGCGGGGCTGGTGGCGGAGATGATCGCGGAGGTGGCGGCGACGGGGCGGCCGGTCAAGTGTCTGGGGCTGAACCTCGACGGGTCGGCGAAGCATCCGCTTTACCTGCGCAAGGATACGCCGCTGAGAGAGTTTCCGCTGCCTGTCTAGGTGGGCGGGCGTCGGATTGGGGGCCAGCCCCCAAACCCCCAGAGTATTTTGACCAAGAAGAAGCTGGGGGTTTACCCGGCCGGCTGGATCAGGATGGCTCGGAAATCGTTTACGTTGGTGAGGGTCGGACCGGTGACGACCTGATCGGCTATGCTTTCGAAGTAGCTGTGGGCGTCGTTGCGGGTGAGCGCGTCGGCGGCGTCAGGGCCCTTCTTGAGCGTGTCGGGGCCGATCACGGCGCCGGCGACCTCGGCGGCGCCGTCAACGCCGTCGGTGTCGCAGGCGATGGCGTGGATGCCGGTCGCGCCGTCAAGCGCGAGGGCGAGCGCGAGGGCGTATTCGGCGTTGGGCCCGCCCACGCCGTCGCCGCGGCGGGTGACGGTGAGTTCGCCGCCGGAGAGCAGGAGGCGCGGGGCGGCATCTGTCGTAAGGGTGGCCTGTGCGTTGAGCGCCTGCCGGGCGTGATCGGCGGCGATGTCGCGCGCTTCGCCTTCCAGGGCGTCGCCGAGGATTTCGACCTCGCAGCCCTCGGCGCGGGCGAGCTCCGCCGCCGCTTCCAGCGATTGGGAGGGGGCGGCGTAGATCACGTTTTCCACGCGGGAGAGGCGTTCGTCGTCGGGGGCCAGCGGGTTGCCGTCCTGTTCGAGGTAGGCGGTGATCGAGGCGGGTGGCGTGACGTTCCAGCGGGCGAGCGTGTCGAGCGCGCGCTGCGCGTCGCCCGTGTCGCCCACGGTGGGGCCGCTGGCGATGTCGGCGGGGTTGTCGCCGGGCACGTCGGAGATCATCAGCGCCAGCATGCGGGCCGGGTAGGCGGCGGCGGCAAGCTTGCCGCCTTTCACCGCCGAAATCTGTTTGCGGATGCCATTGATGTCGCCGATGGGCGCGCCGCTGGAAAGGAGCGCGTCGGTCAGTTGCCGCTTTTCGTCGAGCGTGATGTCGCCGGCGGGGGCGTTCAGCAGGGCCGAGCCGCCGCCGGAGATGAGGGCCAGCACGGTGTCGCCCTCGCCCAGCCCCTCGAGCAGGTCGAGCATCCGGCGCGTGGCGCTTGTGCCGGCCTCGTCGGGCACGGGGTGGGCGGCCTCGACGATCTCGATCCCGTGGCAGGGGCGGGCATAGCCGTAGCGGGTGATGACCAGCCCCTCGCAGGGGCCGTAGACCGCCTCGACCGCCTCGGCCATGCGGGCGCTCGCCTTGCCCGCGCCGACGACCACCAGCCGCCCCTCGGGTTTCGGCGGCAGGCAGGCGGCGAGGCTTTGCATCGGGTCGGCGACCTCGACCGCGCGGTCGAACAGGCGGCGCAGGAAGGCGTGGGGGTCTTGCATCGGCGGGGTCTCCTCGGTTCGCTCGGACGCACACTAACGCGCTGGCGGTGGCGCTGACAGGGCAATCCCGACAGGATGGCTGTCGGCCTCGGCAAAAGGGGGGCGCTGCCCCCTCGGCCTGCGGCCTCACCCCCGGAGTATTTGTGGAACGGTGAATCGGCAGGACGGGTCCGCGGCAGGCCGTCTGGGATGCAGGTCAGCTTGACAATTGCGGGGTGGCAAGCGACAGACGCGGCCATGACGATGACCCTTCTGCACGTGGCCTTGGGCGGCGCGATCGGCGCCTCCGCCCGCTACCTGACCTCGGTGGCGGCGCTGCGGCTGATCGGGCCGGGGTTTCCGTGGGCGACGCTGTTCGTGAACGCGGCGGGCTCGTTCCTGATGGGGGTGATCGTGGTTCTGCTGGCCCGCGAGGGCGGGACCAAGGCGGCAGCGCCGTTCCTGATGACCGGGCTGCTGGGCGGGTTCACCACCTTCTCGGCCTTTTCGCTGGATGCGATGGCTTTGTACGAGCGCGGGCAGGTGACGCTGGCGGGGGCCTATGTGCTGGGCTCGGTGATCCTGTCGCTGGCCGCGATCGTGCTGGGCATGGCGCTGGTGCGGCTGGTGTCGGCATGAGCGGCGTGCAGACCCTGACCGTGGCCGAGGGCGATGCCGATCAGCGGCTCGACCGCTGGCTGAGGCGGCAGTTTCCGCATGTGCCGCAGGGACGGATCGAGAAGATGTGCCGCAAGGGTGAGCTGCGCGTGGATGGCGGGCGGGTCAAGGCCTCCACCCGGCTGGAGGCGGGGCAGCAGGTGCGTATCCCGCCGCTGCCGGAGCCGGGGGAGGCGAGGCCCGCGGAGAAACCGGCGGTGTCCGAGGCGGATGCGAAGATGATCCGCGCGGCGGTGATCTATCGCGACGACCATATCATCGCGCTGAACAAGCCGCCGGGCCTGCCGGTGCAGGGGGGCAGCAAGCTGACCCGGCATGTGGACGGGATGGCCGAGGCGCTGCGCTTCGGGCTGGAGGAGAAGCCGCGGCTGGTTCACCGGTTGGACAAGGACACCTCGGGCGTTCTGATCATGGCGCGGACGCGGGCGGTGGCGGCAAAGCTGACGGAGGCGTTTCGCCATCGCGACACGCGCAAGATCTACTGGGCGGCCATCGCGGGGGTGCCGACGCCCCGGGCCGGGACGATCCGGTTCGGGCTGGTGAAGGCGCCCGGCCATGGCAAGGGGGGTGAGGGGGAGAAGATGCTCTGCCTGCATCCCGGCGAGGTGGAGCGGACGGATGGCGCCAAGCATGCCACGACCGATTACATCGTGATCGAACCGGCCGGCACGCGCACGGCGTGGGTGGGCCTCGTGCCCGTCACCGGCCGGACGCACCAGTTGCGGGCGCATATGGCCGAGCTGGGCCATCCGATCGTGGGCGACGGGAAGTATGGCGGCTCGGGGCAGGAGAACCTCGGCGATGGCTGGGGCGCGCAGCTGGGCGGGGAGGTGAGCCGCAAGCTGCACCTGCATGCGCGGTCGCTGACGCTGATGCATCCGGTGACGGGGGCGCGCCTGCACCTGACGGCGCCCTTGCCGGATCACATGGCGAGGACGTGGGAGATGTTCCAGTGGCAGCCCTCCGAGGCGCCAGAGGACCCGTTCGAGGAGATCGTATGACCAAGCCGCTGAGCCTCGTGGTCTTCGATGTCGACGGCACGCTGGTCGACAGCCAGGGCGATATCGTGGCGGCGATGGCGCATGCCTTTGACCGGGCCGGGCATCCGGCGCCGGCGCGGGAGGCGACGCTGGGGATCGTGGGGCTGTCGCTGGATGCGGCCTTTCCGCGGCTGGCGCCGGAACTGCCGGCCGAGATGCACGGCGCGATGGTCGAGTGGTACAAGGAGGCCTATGTCGCGCTGCGCAGCAAGGCCGGGGCGGCGGCCTCTTCGCCGCTTTACCCGTATGCGCTCGAGACCATCACCGCGCTGCATGCGCAGCCCGAGACGCTTCTGGGCGTGGCGACCGGCAAGTCGCGCCGGGGGCTCGACAAGCTGTTCGAGGCGCATGACCTGAGCCGGTTCTTCGTGACCTCGCAGGTGGCGGATCATCACCCGTCGAAGCCGCACCCGGCGATGTTGCAGGCCGCGCTGGCGGAAGCCGGGGTCGCGGCGCGGGATGCCGTGATGGTGGGCGACACGACCTATGACAGGGACATGGCGCTGGCCGCCGGGGTGCCGTTCATCGGCGTGTCATGGGGCTATCACGCGGCGGCGGAATTGACCGGAGCGGCGGCGATCCTGACGGATTTCCGCGAATTGCCGGAGGTCCTGACCACCATCCGGGAGGCCGTGGCATGAGCGAATGGAAGGCCAAGCGGTTCTGGAAAGAGGCGCAGGTCGTCGAGGTGGAGGGCGGCTATACGGTCGAGCTGGACGGCCGGCCGGTGCGGACGCCGCTGAAATCGGCGATGACCCTGCCCTCGCGCGCCATGGCCGAGGCGGTGGCGGCGGAATGGGATGCGCAGGAAGGCGAGATCCGGCCCCTTACGATGCCGGTGACCCGCGCCGCCAACGCGGCGATCGACAAGGTGACGGTGCAGCGCGAGGAGGTGGCCGAGATGCTGGCCGCCTATGGCGACAGCGACCTGCTGTGCTATCGCGCCGACGGCCCGCAGGAACTGGTCGCGCGGCAGGCCGAGGCGTGGGATCCGCTGCTGGACTGGGCCGATGCCACCTTCGGGGCGCGGCTGATCCCGGTGGAAGGGGTGATGCACGCACCGCAGAATCCGAAGGCGCTGGAGCGGCTGGCCGAGCCGGTTCGGGCGATGGAACCGTTCCGCCTGACCGCGTTTCACGACCTTGTGGGTATATCCGGTTCGCTGGTTCTCGGGCTTGCCGCCATCCACGAGGTTAGGGAGATCGGCGAGCTTTGGCGGCTCTCGCGCATCGACGAAACGTGGCAGGAAGAGCAGTGGGGCATCGACGAAGAGGCCCGGGCGCAGGCGGCGGTGAAAGAAAGTGATTTCCACGCGGCGAAGCGGTTTCATGATCTTGCGCAGGGGGCATGAGTCAACGCAACCGGTTGGGTGACGCGTCGGAAACTCCATGATTTGCCCATCGTTTTTCGTGATCCGGGGCTTGACGTAGGTCGATGAATCCACACAAACTTGCGGGCACTGACGGGGACTCTCCCCAAATACAGTATCGCTCCGGCCTCCGAGGGGCCGTTAAACCGTTCTGGATAGAGCGGACAATCAGGAAGAGGTAAAAATGAAAAAATCCGTATTTCTTGGTGCGCTGACTGTCGCCGGCCTTGCGGCTGGCGCCGCTGCTGCCGCCACGTTGGACGACGTAAAGGCACGCGGTACGCTGAACTGCGGCGTGACCACCGGCCTCGTCGGTTTCGCGGCACCGGATGCCAACGGCGTCTGGGAAGGGTTCGATGTCGGCGTCTGCCGTGCCGTTGCAGCGGCCGTTCTCGGGGATTCGACGGCCGTCGAATTCGTGCCGACCACCGGCAAGACGCGCTTCACCGCCCTTGCCTCGGGCGAGATCGACATGCTGGCCCGGAACACCACGTGGACCTTCTCGCGCGATGTCGACCTGAAATTCGAATTCACCGGCATCAACTACTATGACGGTCAGGGCTTCATGGTGCCCTCCGAACTGGGCGTCAGCTCGGCCAAGGAACTCGACGGCGCCACGGTCTGCATCCAGACCGGCACCACCACCGAGCTCAACCTTGCGGACTACTTCCGCTCGAACAACATGAACTACGAGCCGGTGCCGATCGAAACCAACGCGGAAGCGCAGCAGCAGTACCTTGCCGGCGCCTGCGACGTCTACACCACCGACCGCTCCGGTCTCGCGGCCACCCGTGCCGCGTTCGAGAATCCGGGCGAGCACACCATTCTGCCCGAGACCATCTCGAAAGAGCCGCTTGGCCCGCTCGTGCGTCACGGCGACCATGAATGGGGTGACGTTGTCCGCTGGACGCTGAACGCGCTGATCGCGGCCGAGGAAATGGGCGTCACCAGCACCAACATTTCCGACATGGCCAGCTCGGCCGGTGACAACCCGGAAATCAACCGCCTGCTCGGCACCGAGGGCAACCTCGGCGAAATGCTGGGCCTCGATGCCGACTGGGCCGTCAACGCCATCTCGGCCGGCGGCAACTACGGTGAGCTGTTCGAGCGCCACATCGGCGAGAGCACCCCGATCGGGCTGGCTCGCGGGCTGAACGCTCAGTGGAAAGATGGCGGCCTGCTCTACTCGCCGCCGTTCCGCTAAGACAGACCTTGGAAAGGGCGCGGATCACTCCGCGCCCTTTCACCACGTTCCTACGGGATAAGAACATCGGCCCACCGCGCGCATAGCCGCCGGAGAAAAACAATCAGGGCTGAACAACGGGGACTTCCAGATGACATCCACGACCGACCCGCATACGGAGTCGTTCCGACTGTCCATGCTGATTTACGATACCCGGTATCGGTCGACCACTATTCAGGTGGTTGCATTGATCGGGTTCCTGATCCTGATCGGCTGGCTCATTTCCAACACCGCGCAGAACCTGCAGGACCTCGGCAAGGAGCCGTCTTTCAGCTTCCTTTTCGAACCGGCCGGTTATGACATCAACCAGCGGCTGATCGAGTATACGTCACGCAGTTCGCACCTTCGCGCGGCCTTCGTGGGGGTTCTGAACACGCTGCTGATCGCCGTGATGGGCTGTGCGCTGGCAACGGTGCTGGGCGTGCTGATCGGGGTGCTTCGCCTGAGCAAGAACTGGCTCGTCTCCAAGATCATGACGGTCTATGTCGAGATGTTCCGCAACGTGCCGGTGCTGCTGTGGATCGTGCTGTTCATGGCGATCCTGATCGAGACGCTGCCGCCGCCAAGTGCCTTCCGCGGCGATGACCCCGAGTCGACCATGAAGGTCTTTGATTCGGTCGCGCTGACCAACCGCGGCATTTACGTCCCCGAGCCGCTGTTCTCGCGCAGCCTTGGCGAGGTTCACCTGTTCGGCCAGTCGGCGATGAATTTCGATGTCAGCCTCAACCTGCTGGCCATCGTCGCCGTGCTGGTCGTCGGCCTGTTCATCTCCGGCCGCATCCGGGACCGGGCCGACGCCATCCAGAACCGGACGGGTGTGCGGCCGACGACGTGGTACCTGCGCCTTGGCGTGGTGTTCGTGCCGCTGATCATACTGCTGGTCGCGCTGGGCTTTCACCTCGGATATCCCGAGCTGAAAGGCTTCAACTTCGGCGGCGGGACGCATATGCGCAACTCGCTGATCGCGCTGTGGCTGGCCCTCGGGCTTTATACGGCCGCCTTCGTGGCCGAGATCGTCCGCGCCGGGATCCTGGCCGTCAGCCATGGCCAGACCGAGGCCGCCGCCGCGCTTGGCCTCCGGCCGCGGCGGATCATGGGGCTGGTGGTGCTGCCGCAGGCGCTTCGGGTGATTATCCCGCCGTTGATTTCGCAATACCTGAACCTGACCAAGAACTCGTCGCTCGCCATTGCCGTGGGCTACATGGACATCACCGGCACGCTGATGGGGATCACCCTGAACCAGACCGGGCGAGAGCTTGAGACGGTGCTTCTGGGGATGTTGATCTATCTTGCGATCTCGCTGCTGATTTCGCTGGTGATGAACTGGTACAACAATCGCGTCAGCCTGGTGGAGCGGTGATATGAGCGAAATGCATGCAGAAACCGTAGGCTACGTTCGCGACACAATGCTGCCCGAGCAGGACCCGCCGGTCACCTCGGTGGGTGCCATCGGCTGGCTGAGGGAGAACCTGTTCTCGGGGTGGTTCAACGCCATCCTGACGGTGCTGTCCCTGATCTTCATCTACTGGATCATGGCGGCGATCCTGCCGTGGTTCTTCTCGCCCACATGGGATGCCACATCGCTCAGCGAGTGCCGCGACATCCTCAGGGAAATGGGCCGCGACGGACATTTCAGCGGCGCCTGTTGGGGCGTTATCCGGGATCGCTGGGTGCAATTGCTGTTCGGGTTCTACCCGAGCGGCCTGTACTGGCGCCCGATCCTTGCCTTCGTGCTGCTGTTCGTGGCGCTGGGGCCGGTGCTGTTCAGCGATTATTTCCCATCCAAGCTGATCTGGTTCTCGGCGCTCTATCCGTTCCTGATGCCTTGGCTGCTGTGGGGCGGGTCGATCTGGACGCCGTTGGCGGTTATCGCCGGGCTTGGCATCGGCTACGGTGTTTTCCGGGTGGTTTCGGGCGTCGCCGGCAATCTTGCCGCGCTGATCGCGGCGGTCGTCGCGGCGCTCGTCTGGTGGGTCTTCCTTGTCGGACCGGTTTCGGGTGCGATCCATTCGGTCATTTCCATCGGCATAAACCAGGTCGACAGCCGCAACTTCGGCGGCTTCATGCTGTCGCTGACCATCGGCGTGGTGGCCATTGCCATCTCGCTGCCGCTGGGCGTCCTGCTGGCGCTTGGCCGGAGGTCGGACCTGCTGATCGTCAAGTCGCTCTGCGTGGGCTTTATCGAGTTCATCCGGGGCGTGCCGCTGATCACGCTGTTGTTCGTGGCCTCGACGCTGCTCAACATCTTCATGCCGCCGGGGACCAATTTCGACATCATCCTGCGGGTCATCATCATGGCGACCCTGTTCGCCTCGGCCTATATGGCAGAGGTGATCCGGGGCGGCCTCGCCGCGCTGCCCAAGGGCCAGTACGAGGGGGCCGACAGCCTTGGCCTCGACTATTGGCAGGCACAGCGGCTGATCATCATGCCGCAGGCGCTGAAGATCTCGATCCCGGGCATCGTGAGCACCTTCATCGGGCTGTTCAAGGATACGACACTGGTGTCGATCATCGGCCTTCTGGACCCGCTTGGCCTGTCGAATGCCATCCGCGCGGATTCGGACTGGAACGGTATCGTGTGGGAGCTTTACGGCTTCATCGCGCTGCTGTTCTTCATCTTCTGCTTCGGCATGTCCCGCTATTCCATGTATCTGGAGCGCAAGCTTCAGACCGGCCATAAATAAGAAAGGATCACGCCTATGTCTGACTTAGCCGTAGATACCGAAATCGACCGTTCGCAAATGAAGGTGTCGGACGACGTCGCCGTCGAGATCAGCAACATGAACAAGTGGTTCGGCGCGTTTCACGTGCTGCGCGACATCGACCTGACCGTCAACCAGGGGGAGCGGATCGTGATCTGCGGACCGTCGGGTTCGGGCAAGTCGACGCTGATCCGCTGCATCAACGCGCTGGAGGAACACCAGCAGGGCAAGATCGTGGTCGATGGAACGGTGCTGTCGAACGACCTGAAGAACATCGACAAGATCCGCCGCGAGGTGGGGATGGTGTTCCAGCACTTCAACCTGTTCCCGCACCTGACCATTCTCGAGAACTGCACGCTGGCGCCGATCTGGGTGCGCAAGGTGCCGAGGAAGGAAGCCGTGGATACGGCGATGCACTTCCTCGAGAAGGTGAAGATCCCCGAACAGGCCAACAAGTATCCCGGCCAGTTGTCGGGCGGTCAGCAGCAGCGTGTGGCGATTGCCCGGTCGCTCTGCATGAAGCCTCGGATCATGCTGTTCGACGAGCCGACATCGGCGCTTGACCCCGAGATGATCAAGGAGGTGCTCGACACCATGATCGAGCTGGCCAAGGAGGGGATGACCATGCTCTGCGTCACGCACGAGATGGGCTTTGCCCGGCAGGTCGCCAATCGCGTGATCTTTATGGACCAGGGCCAGATCGTGGAGCAGAACGAGCCGGAAGAGTTCTTCAACAACCCCAAGAGCGACCGGACCAAGCTGTTCCTCAGCCAGATTCTCGGGCACTGACTAGGTCGAATTACCATACCAAGCCCCGGCCGATGCGCCGGGGCTTTTGCTTTGCGGGGATCAGCCGGTCAGCTCTCTCGGAATGACGAAATCCACCGCCTTGCCGGTGCCGGTGCCGACCTCCTCCCACGTGGCAATATCGAACTCCGCCACCAGCGTGGCGCAGGTGGGATAGTCGAAGAAGCGCGGATGCGGGGGCGGCTCGGCCACGAGGGTCTGGGCGAACCAGCCGATACCGGGATTGTGGCCCAGCATCAGCACCGTGTCGCCCGTGGCCTTGCGCAGCACGCGCAGCATGTCTTCGGGGTCGGCAAGGTACAGGTCGGCCAGAAACTCGGCATCGCTGAGGATCTTCAGCCGGGCAAAGGTTTCCCGCGTGCGTGCCGAGTCGGAACTCAGGGTCTGGTCGGGCAGATACCTTTTATGCGTAAGCCATTCGCCCAGCACCCGGGCCGAGACCTTGCCGCGACCGTTGAGCGGGCGGGCGTGGTCGTCTTGGCCCGGGGTGGCCCAGCTGGATTTCGCGTGGCGCATCAGGATCAGCCGCTTCATTTGAAGGCCCTCATGTGAAAGGCGGATTGTGCCTCGAGCCTGCCATGGCTCTGGCTGACGGGGCAAGCGCGGCGAACGGAACAGCCGCGGGCCATGCAGTTGTTGGCCGGGCGGTCGAGGTCGGCCTTGCAGGCGGCGATGTCATAGCTGCCGCCGGCGAAGGCGTCGACCGGGCAGGCGGTCAGGCAGGGCCGGGTCTCGCAGGTTTCGCAGGGGCTGGGGGGCGGTGCGGGCGCGTCGATCCGATGGGCAAACCCCAGCGCCCCGCGATAGGAGATCATCAGCCCGGCCGTGTCATGCACCAGCAGGCCCACAGGAGAGGGATGCGCGCGTCCGCTGGCCTTGGCCCATGCGATGAAGGGCTGGTAGGGCGGGCCGCCGAAGGGAAAGAAGGGGGTGGCGCTGAGCGTTTCGGCCATGTCGGTGATCACCCGGTGCGACCAGCGGTCGAGCGGGTCGGGCGCCCCGTCGCGGTATTCCGGCGTGGCGGTGAAGGCGGGCCAGAAGCCCGGCTCTTGCGGGCCGAGCAATACGAGAGAGGCCACGCCCTCCGGCAGGCCCCTTTGCACCACGCCCATCACGCTGAGCTGCCGCTCGGCGGCGGCGGTTTCGATCCCGGCCAGCGTCATTTGCGCTGAAACGGCAGGCCGAGCGACCAGCCCAGCTTGGACGGCCGGTCATCCTGCCATTCGAGCCCGACCGTCATGCCGTCATGTCCCTTGCCGGGCTGCGGAATGTAGGTGCCGAACAGCCGGTCCCAGACCGACAGGGCGAAGCCGTAATTGGCATCATGCTCGTGCCGGTGGATCGAGTGGTGAACCCGGTGCATGTCCGGCGTGACCAGAACCTTGCGCAGCACCGCGTCGAGCCACAGCGGCAGGCGCATGTTGGCGTGGTTGAACATGGCGGACCCGTTCAGCACGATCTCGAACAGGATGACGCCCAGCGCGGGCGGGCCGAGCAGGTAGACAAGGCCGATCTTCAAGAGCATCGAAAGGGCAATCTCGACCGGGTGAAAGCGGATGGCGGTGGTGACGTCGATATCGCGGTCGGCGTGGTGGACCCGGTGAAAGCGCCAGAGCAGCGGCACCTTGTGGGTGATCAGGTGCTGTGCCCAGATGGCGAAGTCGAAGATCAGCACCGTCAGCGCCACCTTGACCCAGTAGGGCCAGCCGACCCCGTTCATCAGGCCCCAGCCTTGTGCCTCGGCATCGAGCGCGGCGCCCACGGCCAGAAGCGGCAGGGCCAGTGCCAGAGCGCGCAAAGCCAGCGTGTCGAGGATCACGATGCCCCAGTTGGTGAACCACCGGGAGCCGCGCGGCTGAAGGCGCGGGCGGCGGGGGGCCAGCGACTCGATGCCCGCGAAGAGCAGGAAGAGGCCGATGAACACCGACAGCCGGATGAGGGTTTCGTTTTCCATGGGGCGGAGCCTAAGCCAATTGCGGGCGCTGGCAAGCCGCGCCCGATGGCATTCGCGTGATCAGCCCTTGCGGATGAGTGAACCGGCGCCGTGCTCGGTGAACAGCTCCAGCAGCACGGCGTTGGGGGCGCGCCCGTCGATGATCACCACGGCCCGCACGCCGCCCTCGATGGCGTTGAGCGCGGTTTCGGTCTTGGGGATCATGCCGCCGCCGATCACGCCGTCGCGGATCATGTCGTGGATCTGGCTGGCGGTCAGTTCGGTCAGCACGTTGCCGTCGGTGTCCTTCACCCCGTCCACATCCGTGAGCAACAGCAGCCGGTCGGCCGTCAGCGCCGCCGCGACCGCGCCCGCGGCGGTGTCGCCGTTGATGTTGTAGGTCTCACCGTTCCGTCCGCTGCCCAAGGGCGCGATCACCGGGATCGTGTCGTCGCCGAAAAGGGTGCGCAGGATCGACGGGTCGACCTCCGTCGGGTCGCCCACCAGCCCCAGTTCCGGGTCGGCCGGGTCGCAGGTGATCAGGTTGGCATCCTTGCCCGACAGGCCCACGGCCTTGCCGCCCTGCCGGTTGATCGCCTGCACGATCCGCTTGTTGACGCGGCCCGACAGGACCATCTCGACCACTTCCATCGTGGCCTCGTCGGTCACCCGCTTGCCGCCGACGAAATCCGACTTGATCTGGAGCTTTTCCAGCATCTCGTTGATCATCGGCCCGCCGCCATGGACGATCACCGGGTTCACCCCCACCTGCCGCATCAGGACGACATCGCGGGCGAAGGTTTCCATCGCCTCGTCGCTGCCCATGGCGTGCCCGCCCAGCTTGATGACGACGATGGCACCGTCATAGCGCTGAAGATAGGGCAGCGCTTCGCTGAGGGTTCTTGCGGTGGCGATCCAGTCGCGGTTCATCTCTCGTGTTTTCATCCCGTGGTCCCTTGCTGGGGTCGGGTTATCCCCGCAACGGCTCCCGGCATCAAGAGGTTATCCGCGTGGGCCGGCCTAGCGCATGGGTTCGCAGGCCTCGCCCTTCATGCAACCGATCACCTGGTCCATCATCTTTTCGTCCGGCTCTGGGATCGTGACGCTGTAGCAGGGGTCAAGCGTCAGGACCGGGCCGCTGTCGCGCAGTTCGACGAAGCCCAGAACCTCGGTGCCCGACGCTACGCCGGCGCACCAAGGACCGTAGCAGCGCACGTCGAGCGTGACCGGCCGGTCGAAGGGCGTGGTGAATCCTTCCTTCGATAGTGACATGCCGTTGAGCCGCGCGGGCAGGGGGGTGCTTTCCGGTGTCGAGCCCTGATCCTGCAGGTCGGTCTCGGGCAGTTTCGTCTCGTCGAAGGTGAGTTCGCCATGCACGGCGATGTAGCGCTCTTCCGCCTCGTCAAGCTGTTGATAGGTGCGGGCGGCGTCGGGGGCCATGCAGCTCAGCGCCAGCGCGGGGCCGGTGATGACCACGGCGAGGGCAAAGGGGGCGAGGGTGCGGATCAGTGTCATAGCCGGTCTCCGAATTCTTCCAGAACCTGTTGGTAAACCTCGCGCTTGAAGGGCACGATCGCATCGACCAGCTCTTCCGGAGGAAGCCAGCGCCACTCGGAAAACTCCGGGTGTTGCGTGGCGATGTTGATGTCTTTGTCGCTGCCCTGAAAGCGGAGCAGGAACCATTTCTGCGTCTGGCCGCGGAACTTGCCGCCCCAGATGCGCCCCGCGATTTCGGGCGGCAGGTCGTAGGATATCCACCCGTCGGTTTCGGCCTCGACCTTGACCAGAGAGGGGAGAACGCCCGTCTCCTCCCACAATTCGCGCAGGGCGGCGCGCTGGGGATCCTCGTCTTCGTCAACACCGCCCTGCGGCATCTGCCAGGCGGGGCCTTCATTGTCGATCCGCTGGCCGACGAAGACCTCCCCGGCGGTATTGGCAAGCATCACGCCGACACAGGGGCGATAGGGCAGGTCGTTTTTCGTGTCGTCCGTCATGCCGCGAGCCCCCGACCCTTGAGCAGCGCCTCGACCCCCGGCATCCGGCCGCGGAAGGACGTGTAAAGCTCCTCCGCCTCGCGCGAACCGCCGGTGGAAAGGATATTCTCCTCCAGCGATTTTGCTGCCGCGGGGTCGAAGGCGTCACCGGCCTCCCGGAACGCGTCGAACGCGTCGGCATCCATCACCTCGGACCACATGTAGCTGTAATAGCCGCTGGAATAGCCGTCGCCGGAAAAGACATGGGCGAAATGCGGCGTGGCGTGGCGCATGGTTATGGCGTGAGGCATCCCCAGCTCCGCCAGCACCTCGGCCTGTTTCGCCATCGGGTCGGCGGGCGCGGTGCCCTCGTGGAATGCCAGATCGACCATTGCCGAGGCCACGTATTCCACCGTCTGGAACCCCATGTCGAAATTCGCGGCCTCGAGCACCTTGTCGAGCATCGCCTTGGGCATCGCCTCGCCCGTTTCGGCATGGGTGGCGAATTCCTCGAGCACGCGGGGCACCTCAAGCCAGTGTTCGTAAAGCTGGCTGGGCAGTTCGACGAAATCGCGGGCGACATTCGTGCCGGAGAGCGATTCATAGGTCACGTTCGACAGCATCTGATGGAGGGCGTGGCCGAATTCGTGGAACAGCGTGCGTGCGTCGTCGTAGCTGAGCAGGGCCGGGTCGCCCTTGGCGAAGTTGCAGACGTTGATGACGATCGTGCCCTGCTCCTCGGGGAACTTGGCCTGCCCACGCATGGCGCTGCACCACGCGCCCGAGCGCTTGGAGGCGCGGGCGAAGTAATCGCCGATGAACACCGCCACGTGACGGCCATTGCGCGTCACCTCCCATGCGCGGCAATCGGGGTGGTAGAGCGGCACGTCGAGCCGCGTGAATTCCAGCCCGAAGAGGCGGTTGGCGCAGGCGAATGCCGCCTCGATCATGCGGTCGAGCTGCAGGTAGGGTTTGAGCGCGGCCTCGTCGAGGTCATGCTCGGCCTTGCGCCGCTTCTCGGCATAGTAGCGCCAGTCCCACGGTTCGAGCGGGCCGTTCACGCCGTCGTTTTGCATCATGTCGGTCATCACGGCGGCGTCGGCCTCGGCCTGCGCCTTGGCCGGGGTCCAGACATCGCTCAGCAGTTTCTTCACCGCCTCGGGCGTCTTGGCCATCTCGGTTTCAAGCTTGTAGGCCGCGAAGCTGTCATAGCCCAGCAGGCGGGCGCGTTCCTCGCGCAGCTGCAGGATCTCGGCGGCGATGGCGCGGTTGTCGGTCTCGCCGCCATTGGCGCCGCGGGCCTCCCACGCGCGGAAGGCCTTTTCGCGCAGGTCGCGGCGGGGCGAGAATTGCAGGAACGGCACGATCAGCGACCGCGACAGGGTGATTACCGGCCCGTCTTCGCCCTTTTCCTGCCCGGCCTCGCGGGCGGCGGCGATCAGGAAGTCGGGCAGGCCCTCCAGTTCGTCCTCGGCCAGCACCATGTGCCAACCCGCCTCGTCGGCCAGCAGGTTCTGGGTGAAGGCGGTGCCAAGTTCGGCCAGCCGCGCCATGATATCGCGCATCCGGGCTTCCTCGGCCCCGTCCAGCGCGGCGCCTGCCCGGATGAACCGGCGGCGGGTGAGGTAGAGCAGGCGTTCCTGCTCTGGCGTCAGGTCGAGCGTGTCGCGCGCCTCCCAGAGCGTCTCGATCCGCTGGTAGAGCGCCTTGTTGGCATGAATCTCGGAGGAAAAGGCGGCCAGTTTCGGGCTGAACGCCCGCTGGAGTTCCTGACGCTTGGGGTTGGTGTCGGCCCCGGCGACGGTGAAGAACACCAACAGCACCTTGTCCAGTGGTTTGCCGGCCAGTTCCATCGCCTCGATCGTATTGGCGAAACTGGGCGCGGCGGGGTTGTCGGCAATCGCCGCGATCTCGGCGCGCGCCTCGGTCAGGGCGGTCTCGAAGGCGGGGGCGAAATGCGCATCCTCGATCCGGTCGAAGGGGGCGATTTCGTGGGGGGTGGACCAGTCGTCCAGCAGCGGATTCGTCATGGGACATCTCTCCTTTGAGGGGAAGCTAGGCAGTTCGGCCCGGTTCGGCAATGGCACGTGGCGCAGAAGTGAGAGGGTCAGTCGGCTTTCGCCGGTGCGCCGCAGACCGGGCAATCGGCGCGGCGCGACAGGCCGATCTTGCGGGTCTCGCCGTAAAGCGCGTCATGGATCAGCATCTCGCCCCGCAGGGGTGTGCCGGCGCCGGTGATGACCTTGATCGCCTCGGCCGCCATCATCGTGCCCAGCACGCCGGGCAGCGGGCCAAGCACGCCCGCCTCGGCACAGCTTGGCGCCAGTTCGGCCGCCGGTGCCTCGGGGAAAATGCATTGGTAGCAGGGGGTGCCGCTGGCGGTGTCGAACACGCTCAACTGCCCTTCCCATTGCGACAGGGCGCCGGAAATCAGGGGTTTGGCCGTGGCATGCGCCGTGGTGTTCGACAGGTAGCGGGTTTCGAAATTGTCGGTGCCGTCGAGGATCAGGTCATACTCGGCGAACAGATCGGCGGCGATGTCCTCGGTCAGCTTCCGGTGATAGGGGCGCACCACCACGTTGGGGTTCTGCGCGCGCATCGCGTCGGCGGCGGAGTGGGCCTTGGGCCGGCCGATATCGGCGTCGCGATGGATCACCTGCCGTTGCAGGTTGGAGTTCTCGACGAGGTCGTCATCGATCACCCCGATCGTGCCGACGCCCCCCGCCGCGAGGTAGAGCAGCGCCGGAGAGCCGAGCCCGCCCGCGCCGATCACCAGCACGCGCGCCTCCTTCAGCTTCTTCTGCCCCGGCCCGCCGATCTCCCGCAGCACGATATGGCGGGCGTAGCGGTCGAGCTCCGACTCGGTGAAAAGGCCCTTGCGCTCGGGTTCCTGCCTGCCTTCCGCCTTCTGCCGCAGGGCGCGGAGGCCCCGGCGATAGACCAGCGCCAGCGCCACGAAGCCCCCAAGAATAAGCCAGAGCGCCGGGCTTTCCCCGGTGGCCATCCGGAGCGGGTGGCCCTCGGGCAGAACGAGGTGCAGCAGGATCACCCCGATCCACAGCAACAGGACCATGCCCCAGCGCACCCGGTGCGGGGTGCCGAGCATCGCGCCCAGCCCCCAGAGCGCCGCCGCCATGACCAGCACCAGAAGCATCAGCCGGCCCCCGTCGAGCCGAAGCCGCCCGCGCCGCGCGGTGTATCGTCGAGCGTCTCGGCAAGCTCGAACGTCGCCGTCACCACCGGCGCCACCACCATTTGGGCAATCCGCATGCCGTGTTCGATGCGGAACGGCTCTTGCCCGGCATTCATCACGATCACCCCAAGCGGCCCGCGATAATCGCTGTCGATCGTGCCGGGGCTGTTGGGCAGGGTGATGCCATGCTTGAGCGCCAGCCCGGAACGCGGGCGGAGTTGCACCTCGTACCCTGCCGGTATCGCCAGCCGCAGGCCGGTGGGCACCAGCACCCGCGCCCCGGGCGCAAGGTCGACGGCGCCCCGTTCGGGAAAGTTCGCCCGCAGGTCGGCCCCCGCCGCGCCCCCGCTTTCATAGGACGGCAGACCCAGGGACCGGTCCGCCCCTTCCTCCCAGACAAACCTCACTGTCACCATGCCCGCTCTTTCATCTTTCCGAAAATACTCCCGCCGGAGGCGTCCTGCCGGTCAGGCCAGCGCATCGGCGATCTTCTGTGCCAGCCGGTCGGCCACCTGTGCCTTGGTCATGCGCGGCCATTCCTCGGCCCCCTCGGCAGTGATCAGCGTCACGGCATTCTCCTGCCCGCCCATGATGCCGGTGGCGGGGCTCACGTCGTTGGCGAGGATCCAGTCGCAGCCCTTGCGCCCGCGCTTGGCGGTCGCATTGTCGATCACGTCGTCGGTCTCGGCGGCGAAGCCTACGACCAGATCGGGGCGGCCCTCCGTCATTTTGGAAACGGTGGCAAGAATGTCGGGGTTCTCCTCGAACTCCAGCGCGGGCATGCCGCCCTTGGTTTTCTTCAGCTTGCTGTCCGAGGCGCTTTTGACCCGCCAGTCGGCCACGGCGGCCGCGAAGATGGCGGCATCGGCGGGCAGGGCAGCTTGCGTTGCCTCCAGCATCTCGCGGGCCGAGCCCACGCGCACAACCTCGATCCCTTCGGGGGGCGGGATGTCGGCGGGGCCGGTCACGAACACCACCTCGGCCCCGAGGCCCGAGAGCGCCCGGGCGATGGCGGTGCCCTGCGCACCCGAGGAGCGGTTGGCGATATAGCGCACCGGGTCGATCGGCTCATGAGTAGGGCCGGAGGTGACCAGCACCCGCTTGCCCGCCAGCGCCCCGGTGCCAAGGCGGGCCTGCGCGGCGGCGACGATCTCCAGCGGTTCGGCCATGCGGCCCGGCCCGTATTCGCCACAGGCCATGTCGCCGCCATTGGGCCCGACAAGGGCGATGCCGTCGCCTTTCAGCGTGTCGATGTTGCGTTGCGTCGCCGCATGTTCCCACATCCGCACGTTCATCGCCGGGGCGATCAGAACGGGCGTATCGGTGGCCAGCAGCAGGGTCGAGGCGAGGTCGTCGGCCTGACCCGTGGCCATTTTCGCCATCAGGTCGGCGGTGGCCGGCGCCACGACGATCAGGTCGGCGCTGCGGCTGAGTTCGATATGGCCCATCTCCGCCTCGTCGGTGAGGTCGAAGAGGTGGCGAAACACCTTCCTGCCGGCCAGCGCCGACACCGAGAGGGGCGTCACGAATTCCTCGCCCGCGCGGGTCAGCACCGGCGTCACCGCCGCGCCCCGTTCGCGCAGGCGGCGGATCAGGTCGAGCGCCTTGTAGGCGGCGATCCCGCCGCCGATGATCAGCAGAATGCGTTTTCCAGCCAGCATCCGCACCCCCGGTGTTCCTGTCTGCCCGACAGTAGGGTCTGCCCCATGGCGATACAAGAGCGCCCTATCGGAACGCCTCGCAGGGATCGTCGCGCTGGGCCGGCGGGGCCGAGAGCACCTCGTCGAACCCGCCCACCAGCGGCATGTCGTTCTCTGTCTGGCCCACCACGTGCAGGTCAAGCTCCGGCGCGGCGCGCGCCAGCAGGGCGGGCATCCCCCAGTCGCGGCGGGCATGGCCGTTGCCGGTGATCACCACGACAGGGCCGCCGGTCTCCCGATATGCCTGAAGGGCCATGCGGGCGAGCATGGCATCGCGCAGCCGCTGGATGCGCACCATGCCGGGCAGCATGTCCTCGGGGATGGCGTTGCAATGGGCCTCCATCTGCAGGGCTTCGCGGGCGGTCTGCTGACGCTCGGGGAGGGGCTGGTCGAGGCCGAAGCGGGCGGCCTCTCCGCCCATTGGCCCGTCGAAGCCGCCCTCCATCGCGGCGCGCGCCTCCTCGCGGCCGACACCGGCGCCGTAGATGCGGGCGTCGGGCGCGGCGGCGAAGATCGGGTAGTACATCGCGAAGTCGGGCCAGCCGCTATCGGCCCAGTCCAGCGCCTTGGCCAGCGCTTCGGCGTCGCCCCGCAGTTCGGGCGTAACGCGCGCCGCCTGTTCCGGGGTCAGCATCTCGAAGACGATGGCCGCGGGGGCGATGGCGGCCACCCGCTCGGCCTGGGCCGCATGGTGGGCCGGGTTGTCGTGGACCTCCCCCAGAACGGAAATGTCCTGCGCCGATGCGGCACAGGACAGCGTCGTGAACAGCAGGAAAGCAAGGCTTCTCATATGAGAAGATTCTGCACCTCCGAGCCGTGACGTTCAAGATGCTTGCGCATTTTCTGGAACGCTGCCGCCTCGAGCTGGCGGACGCGCTCCTTGCTCAGGCTCAGCTCGGTGCCGAGGCTTTCCAGCGTGCGCGGGTCATCGCGCAGCTTGCGCTCGCGGACGATGAAGCGTTCGCGGTCGTTCAGGCGTGCCATGGCATCGCCGAGCCACAGGCGCAGGGCGACGTTGTCGTGATCCTTCTCGACCAGCTCGTCGCCGCGGGCGCCGTCATCCTCGATCGTGTCGATCCATTCGCGGCCCTCATCCTCGGTCGACTGGGTCGCGTTGAGCGAGAAATCGGTGCCCGACAGGCGGCCTTCCATCATCTCGACATCGCGCAGCGGCACGCCGACCTCATGCGCGATCATCTCGCGCAGCTGGTGGCCGTCAAGCTCTTCGCCACGGGCCATCGCCTCACGCTCGATCCGGGCCTGAACCCGGCGCATGTTGAAGAAGAGGGATTTCTGGCTGCTGGTCGAGCCGGTGCGCACCATCGACCAGTTGCGCATCACGTAATCCTGGATCGACGCCTTGATCCACCAGACGGCGTAGGTCGAGAAGCGGACCCCGCGATCGGGGTCGAACTTGTCGGCGGCCTTCATCAGGCCCAGCCCGGCCTCCTGGATCAGGTCGTTCATGGAGGCGCCGTAGCGCCGGTACTTGGCCGCCATCGAAATCGCGAGGCGCATATAGGCGGTGATCAATCGGTGAAGCGCGGCTTCGTCGCGCTGGTCGCGCCACGCATAGGCGAGGCTCAGCTCGGTTTCCGCGTCGAGCAGCTCGGCTCTCATCGCGGCCCGCGACATGTCTGTGGGTTGGTCTGCGTCAAGCGGCATAATATTCCCCCTGTAGGGCAGACCACGGTGATCTGCTCTTTTGTCGACATTCACCCGGTGGTACGGAGATAAGAACGGTCTGGATCAATAAAAAGAGGCTGTGACAACATGCTTCCTGGTTTGAGCCTTGTTCTGGGGGGGGCGGCTTCGGGGAAATCCCTTTTTGCAGAAGGGCTTGTGCGTTCTACGGGGCGCAATCTGATTTATTTTGCGACGGCGCGTGCGCATGACGACGAGATGCGCGCGAAGATCGAGCGGCATCAGCGTCTGCGCGGCGCCGGGTGGCGCACGATAGAGGAACCGCTGGAGGTGGGACGGACGCTGGCAGGGCTCAGCGGCGATACCGCGATCCTGCTGGATTGCGCGACCATGTGGCTGAGCAATCACCTTTTGGCGGAGAGTGACCTCGAAGAGGCGGAGGCCGGGCTGATGGCCGGGCTTTCCCTGTGTGCAGCGCCGGTGGTGATCGTGTCGAACGAGGTGGGCATGTCGGTGGTGCCCGAGAACGCGCTGGCCCGCCGGTTCCGCGAGGAGCAGGGCCGGCTGAACCAGAAACTGGCGGCAAAGGCCGGGCTGGTGGTGAACGTGGTCGCAGGCCTGCCGCAGGTGCTCAAGGGCGAGCTGCCGTGAGCCGACTGCACTGGGTGCGCCACGGGCCGACCAATGCGACATCCATGGTGGGCTGGTCCGACCTGCCCGCCGACCTGAGCGACAGGGCGCGGCTCGACCGCCTATCGCGGCATTTGCCGGCGGAGGCCGTGGTTGTCTCTTCCGACCTGATACGCGCGGTGCAGACGGCGGATGCCATCGCCGGCGGGCGGGAACGGCTTGCCCCCGACCCCGAGCTTCGCGAAATCCATTTCGGCGCGTGGGAGTTGCAGGGGTTCGACGGTATCGAGGATCAGACCCTTCTCCGGGCCTTCTGGGAAACGCCGGGGGACATCTGCCCGCCGGGCGGGGAGAGCTGGCACCAGGTCTCCGCGCGGGTGGATCGCGCCATTGCGCGGCTGAGGGCCGCACATCCCGGGAAAGACGTGATCGTGGTGGCGCATATGGGCACGATCCTGACGCAGGTGCAGCAGGCGCTTGGCCTGTCGGGCTATGACACCTTCGCGCACAAGATCGACAACCTCTCCGTCACCGAACTGCACTGGCATGGCGACAGGTGGGAGGCGGTGCGGATCAATCACTGTCCGTGATGCACTGCCCCACGAAATAGCGTTTCCTGACGGGTTCGGCGCGGGATAGCGTACGCGCCATGACATATGATCTTTTCATCGGCGACCGCGCCTTTTCAAGCTGGTCCCTGCGGGGCTGGCTGATGTTCGAGAAATTCGGCCTTCCGGTGCGCACGCATATGGTGGGCCTGTATGAGGGGACGATGCAGGCGGAGCTTGCCGAGCTGGCGCCCGCGCGGCTGGTGCCGGTGATGCGCGATGCCGATGGCGTGGTGGTGGGCGATACGCTGGCCATGGCCGAAACGCTGGCCGAGCGGCACCCCGAGGCGGGGCTGTGGCCCGCTGACACGGCAGCGCGCGCGCTGGCCCGCTGGATGGTGGCGGAGATGCATTCGGGGTTCGGCGCGCTGCGCGGCGACTGCCCGATGCAGTTGCTGCACCGGGTCCAGGGGTTTGCCCCCTCCGATGCGGTGCGGGCCGACGTTGTGCGGATCGAGACGCTGTGGGAAACGGCCCGTGCCCGGCACGGGCAGGCGGGTCCGTGGCTGTTCGGGGCGTATTCGCTGGCGGATGTGTTCTATGCGCCCGTCGCGGCGCGGATCGCGGGGTATGGGTTGCCGGTGGGCAAGGCGGCGCAGGATTACGTCGACCTGACCCTGTCGGAGGGGGCGTTTCGCCGGTGGCGTGCGCTCGGCCTGACCAAAAGCTACGATCCGGTGCCCTACGAGATGAACCTGCCCAAGGGCGCATGGCCCGGCCCGCCGCTGCGCCCCGCGCGGGCGGTGGAGGGCGGCCGTGCGGAAAACGAGACCTGCCCCTATTCCGGCAAGCCGGTGACGCATCTGCTGGAGACCGATGGCCGCATCTTCGGCTTCTGCAATGCCACCTGTCGCGACAAGACGGTGAACGATCCCGAGGCATGGCCCGCCTTCGTGGCGCTTCGGGATGCCTCGCTACGCTCTGAAAAATAGTTTGATTTTTTCACGGAATCACCGCAGCGTGAAATTATTAAGGAATATTTCACGAAGGGTGTTTCCTTGGACCATAGCGATCCCAGTCGCCTGCGAACCCTCGGGGCCGATCTGCGCGCCCTGCGCAAGGCGCGGGGTCGGACGCTTTCGGATCTGGCCGAGACGCTGGGCCGTTCGGTCGGCTGGCTGAGCCAGGTCGAGCGCGATCTTTCCGAACCCTCGATTTCCGACCTGCGCCAGATTGCCGAGGCGCTGGGCGTGCCGATGTCGCTGCTGTTCGGCCATGCCAGCGCCCCGGCATCCGAGCAGGGCTATGTGGTGCGGGCCGGGGCGCGGCGGCCCATGGGCTCGGGCGAGGAGGGGCTGATCGAGGAGTTGCTATCGCCAGACCTGACGGATGATTTCGAGGTCATCCACTCCACCTTCCGCCCTCGGTCTCGGATGCAGACCCCGGCCAAGCGCCCGACACAGGAGGTGGGCTATGTCATCTCCGGCAAGCTCGACCTCACGCTCGGCGGGCGGCAGTTCACGGTCGGGCCCGGCGACAGTTTCCGCTTTCGCGGCGAGGAATATTCCTGGGCCAATCCATACGATGAACCGGTCGTTGCGATCTGGGTGATCGCGCCGCCGGTGTATTAGGGGAAGCAATGGTTAACGGCGGGTGTCTCTGTGGTGCGGTGCGATTTCGGGTGGAGGCGGAGCTGCGCGACCCGATCGCGTGCCATTGCAAGCAATGTCGCCAGCAGTCGGGGCATTTCTTCTCGGCTGTCGCGGCCCTGAAAGCGGCGGTGAGCTTCGCGCGCGACGATGGCCTGCGCTGGTACCGTCATACCGATATCGCGACGCGCGGCTTTTGCGGGCAGTGCGGATCGACTTTGTTCTGGCGCGGCGACGAGGGGCCGGACGTGATGGTCGCGATGGGCGCGCTGGACGATACCGGCGATATGAAACTGTCCGGCCATTACTGGGTCGATTTCATGGGCGACTACTATGACATCGACGATGGTCTTCCACAGCATGAGGGAATGGAAACATGACGACGGGACGCTGCCTTTGCGGGGATATCACCTTCGCGGTGAATGCCACGCCCACCGGCGCTTCGGTTTGCCATTGCGGGCAGTGCCGCAAGCAGTCTGGCCATCTCTGGGCTTCGGCCCAAGCGCCGGAGGCGGAGGTGGAGATCGACGGGCCGGTGCATTGGTACGAGGCGAGCGGGATCGCCAAAAGGGGCTTTTGCCCGCGCTGCGGGTCGTTCCTGTTCTGGAAGGCGCATGACGAGGACACGATCAGCTTTGCCCTCGGCGCGCTGGACGAGCCGACGGGTATCACGCTGGAGAAGCATATCTTCACCGCCGACAAGGGCGACTACTACGAGATCAAGGACGGGCTGCCGCAGAAATGATCGCCGGGGGCGGGGGCGAATTCCACGACATCGCGGACGGGGTGCCGCAACAGCAGGGATGGGAAGCGTAACATGGCGGATTTTCCAAGCACGGCACGGGTCGTGATCATCGGCGGCGGGGCGGTCGGGGCCTCGGTGCTGTATCACCTGGCCAAGGCGGGCTGGACCGATTGCGTGCTGCTCGAGAAGAACGAGCTGACCGCGGGCAGCACTTGGCACGCGGCGGGCAACGTGCCGACCTTCTCGACCTCGTGGTCGATCATGAACATGCAGCGCTATTCGACCGAGCTTTACGCGCGGCTGGGGGCGGAGGTCGATTACCCGATGAACTATCACCAGACCGGCTCGATCCGGCTGGCGCTTTCGAAAGAGCGGATGCAGGAATTCGAGCGCGCCAAGGGCATGGGGCGGTATCAGGGGATGGAGCTCGACATCCTCGGGCTGGACGAGATCAAGGAGAAGTATCCGTTCATCGAGACGCATGATCTGAAGGGCGCTTTGTTCGACCCCAATGACGGTGACATCGACCCCGCGCAGCTGACGCAGGCATTGGCCAAGGGTGCGCGGGATTTGGGCGCGCGGGTGCTGCGATTCACCCCGGCGACCGGCATCAGCCGCGAGGGTGACGAGTGGATCGTGCAGACCGAGAAGGGCGATATCCGATGCGACTTCGTGGTCAACGCCGCCGGGTATTACGCGCAGCGCGTGGGCGAGTGGTTCAAGCCCTATGGCGGGCGGACCGTGCCGATGATGGTGATGAGCCACCAGTACATGCTGACCGACGAGATCCCGGAACTCGAGGCATGGAGCAAGGAGGCCGGGCACAAGCTGCCGCTTCTGCGGGACGTCGACAGCTCTTACTACCTGCGGCAGGAGAAATACGGCCTGAACCTTGGACCTTACGAGCGGAACTGCAAGGCGCACTGGGTTCAGCCCGATGACCCGATGCCCGAGGATTTCAGCTTTCAGCTTTACCCCGACGACCTCGAAAGGCTGGAATGGTATGTCGAGGATGCCATGGCGCGGGTGCCGCTTTTGGGCACGGGCGGGGTGAACAAGGTGATCAACGGCCCGATCCCCTATGCGCCAGATGGCCTGCCGCTGCTGGGGCCGATGCCGGGCGTGCCCAACGCGTTCGAGGCCTGTGTCTTTACCTTCGGCATCGCGCAGGCCGGCGGGGCGGGCAAGGTGCTGGCCGAGTGGATCACCGAAGGGGCGACCGAGTGGGACATGTGGGCGGTCGATCCGCGGCGCTATACCGACTACACCGACCGCGATTACTGTATCGCCAAGGGCATGGAGGTGTACGGCCACGAATACGCCATGCATTTCCCGTGGCACGAATGGCCGGCGGGGCGCGACCGGAAGCTGTCGCCGATCCACGACAGGATCAAGGCACTTGGCGGCGTGATGGGCGCCTATAACGGGTGGGAGCGGGCCAACTGGTTCGCCAAGCCGGGCGATGACACGTCGGAGGAGGCCACCCAGACATGGAACCGCGTGGGCCCGTGGGAGCAGCGTATCCGCGAGGAATGCGAGGCGGTGCGCGATGCCTGTGGCGTGCTCGACCTGCCGGGGTTCACGCGGCTTTGGGTGTCAGGCGAGGGCGCGGACGAATGGCTGCGCGGGTTCGTGACCGGCGGGTTGCCAAAGGTGGGGCGGATGAACCTCGTCTACGTGGCCGATACGCGCGGGCGGATCGTGACGGAGTTTTCCTGTGTCCGGCTGGCCGAGGACAGCTTCGTGCTGATCACCGCCGCCACGGCGCAATGGCATGACGGCGAGTTGGTGCGCAACGCCTTGCCCGAGGGGTTGAGCTTGCGGGAGACCACCACAGAGCGCGACGCGCTGCTGCTGGCCGGGCCGAAGAGCCGCGAGGTGCTGGAGGGGCTGACCGATGGCGACCTGACGCTGCCGTGGCTGAGCCACCAGCATTGCACTGTGGCCGGCCAAAAGGCCTTCCTGATCCGGGTGAGTTTCACCGGCGAGCTGGGCTGGGAAATTCATGGCGAGTTCGACGCGATCCCGGCGATCTATGACGCGCTGATCGAGAAGGGGGTGAAGCCGTTCGGGATGTATGCGCTGAACAGCCTGCGGGTCGAGAAGGGGTATCGCGCGTGGAAGGGCGATCTTTCGACCGATTACTCGATGCTCGAAGCCGGGCTGGAGAGGTTCGTGAAATTCGACAAGCCGCAGGATTTCACCGGCAAGGCGGCGCTTCTGGCCGAGAAACAGCAGGGGCGGAAGAAGGCCTTCGTGACGCTGAAGGTCGATGCCGGGGAGGCGGATGCGCCTTATATGTCGACCGTCTGGCACAATGGCGAGATCGTGGGCGAGACCACGTCGGGGGCGTGGGGCTACCGTGTCGGCGCGAGCGTCGCGCTGGCGATGATCCGGCCCGAGCTGGCGACCGCCGGTACGGAATTGGAAGTCGAGATTTACGGCGAGCGCCGCAAGGCGGAAGTGCAACCGGACGGCCCGCTTTGGGACCCCGAAAATGAAAGGCTGCGAGCATGAGCATCGAGACCTACCTTATTTACCTTGGCGTCCTGACGGCGTTCTTCGCGACCCCGCCGGATACCAGCCAGTTGCTGATCATTTCCAACAGCCTGCGCCACGGGATGCGGCGGAGCATGGCGACGGTGGCGGGCGATCTGTCGGCCAACGCGTTGCAGATGACGCTGGCGGCCTTTGGCCTGACAGCGGTGATTGCCGCCTCGGCCGATGCGCTCTGGGTCGTGAAGTGGCTGGGCGTGGCTTACCTCGTCTGGATCGGGCTGAAGCTGATGCTGTCGAAGGGCACCGGCGAGGCGCCGGCGGAGGCGCGGCACGGGCGGCTTTTCCGGCAGGGCTTTGTCACCTCCTCGGCCAACCCTTACGCGGTCGTCTTCTTCGGCGCGCTTTTCCCGCAATTCATCGACCCGGCGCTGCCGGTCTGGCCGCAACTGCTGATCCTCGGGGTGACCTATCTGGTGGTCGACGGGCTGATCCTGCTGCTCTGGGGCTGGGCGGCGACGCATACGCTGGGCCGGGTGAAACAGCTGACGGGCGTCTGGATCAACCGGGTGTCGGGTGCGTTGATGCTGGGCGCGGCGGTGCTGCTGGGCCTGAAGGATATCGACCGCGCGACGGGGCGCTAGGCGGGAGGCCGAAGAAGAGATGACCGCGGAGAGACACCCATGACGCAGATCACATTGCTCGACGGTTCGATCGGGCAGGAACTGGTGAAACGCTCGGGTGACCGGGCAACACCGCTCTGGTCGACCCAGGTGATGATCGATCATCCCCATATCGTGCGCGAGGTGCACGAGGCCTATTTCGCAGCCGGCGCGACGGTGGCCACGACCAACACCTATCCGGTACTGCGTGACCGGCTGATGCGCGTGGGGCTGCATGACGAGGTGGGGCGATTGGCCGAGGTGGCCGTGACCATGGCGCGCGAGGCGCAGCTTGCTGCCGGCAAGGGGCGTGTCGCGGGGGCGCTGGGGCCATTGGGGGCGTCGTACCGCCCCGACCTCTGCCCGCCGGTCGCGGAGGCGGTGCAGCTTTACGAGGAACCGATCACCAACCTGCGCGATCATGTCGACCTTCTGCTGTTCGAGACGATGGCGTCGGTCGAGCAGGCCGAGGGCGCGCTGGTGGCGGCGGCGCGGCATGGCAAGGGGCTGCCGGTCTGGCTGGCGCTGACGGTCGAGGACGAGGACGGCACCCGCCTGCGCTCGGGCGAGAAGCTGGAGTTGCTGGCGCCGCTGGTGGAGCGGCACGCGCCTGACGCGGTGCTGATCAACTGTTCGCCGCCCGAGGTGATCGGGGCGGGGCTGGAGATCATCGGCCGGTTCGGCAGGCCTTTCGGCGCCTATGGCAACGGGTTCACCCGGATCAGCGAGGGGTTCCTGAAGGATGCTCCGACAGTCGATGCGCTGGAGCAGCGGACCGACCTGACGCCGGAGGCCTATGCCCGGTTTGCCATGGGCTGGGTCGAACAGGGCGCGACGATTGTCGGCGGCTGCTGCGAGGTGGGGCCGGATCACATCGCAGAACTGGCCCTGCGGCTGCGGTCGGCCGGGCACGAGATCGTTTGAATTGACAGGCGGCGCGGCTCGTCGAGCCTTTCGGCCCGCCTCGCGAAGGAGAGTGTGAGATGGAGCTTCCCGACAAGGCACGCGTGGTGATCGTAGGCGGTGGTGTGATCGGCTGTTCGGTGGCCTATCACCTGACCAAGCTGGGCTGGAAGGACGTGGTTTTGCTGGAGCGCAAGCAGCTGACCAGCGGGACGACATGGCACGCCGCAGGCCTGATCGGCCAGCTGCGGGCGACCGCCAACATGACCAAACTGGCGCGCTATTCGGCCGAGCTTTACCTCGGGCTGGAAGAGGAAACCGGCGTCGCCACGGGGATGCGGCAGGGCGGGTCGGTGTCGGTCGCGCTGACGCAGGAGCGGCTGGAGGAGTTGTATCGCAGCGCCGCCATGGCGCGGGCCTTCGGCGTGCCGGTGGAGGAGCTGAGCCCCGACGAAGTCAAGGCGCGGTATGAGCATATCAATCTCGACGGGGTGACCGGCGGTGTCTGGCTGCCCACCGACGGACAGGCCGATCCGGCGAATATCGCGCTGGCGCTGGCCAAGGGCGCGCGGCAGCGGGGCGCATTGGTGAAGGAGCGGGTGAAGGTCACCGGCATGGCCCGCGATGGCCGGCGCATCACCGGCGTGGATTGGGCCAGCGATGATGGCGAGGCGCAGGGCCATATCGCCTGTGACATGATCGTCAATTGCGCCGGAATGTGGGGCCGCGAAGTGGGCCGGATGGCGGGCGTGAACGTGCCGCTGCATGCCTGCGAGCATTTCTATATCGTGACCGAGGGTATAGAGGGCCTGGGCCAGATGCCTGTGCTGCGGGTGCCGGACGAGTGCGCCTATTACAAGGAGGATGCCGGGAAGATCCTGCTTGGCGCGTTTGAACCCAACGCCAAGCCGTGGGGGATGAACGGCATTCCCGAGAGCTTCGAATTCGACCAGCTGCCCGAGGATTTCGACCATTTCGAGCCGATCCTCGAAGCCGCCTGTCACCGGATGCCGATGCTGGCCGAGGCGGGGATTCACACTTTCTTCAACGGGCCGGAAAGCTTTACGCCCGACGATGCCTATCACCTTGGGCTTGCGCCCGAGATGGACAATGTCTGGGTCGCGGCCGGGTTCAATTCCATCGGAATCCAGAGCGCGGGCGGGGCCGGCGTGACGCTGGCGCAATGGATGGAGGATGGCGAGAAACCCTATGATGTCGGCGACGTCGATATCAGCCGGATGCACCCGTTCCAGGGCAACCGGCATTACCTGTTCGAGCGGTCGAAAGAGACGCTGGGCCTGCTTTACGCCGACCACTTCCCCTATCGCCAGAAGGCGACTGCACGGGGCGTGCGGCGCTCGCCCTTCCATGCGCAGCTTCTGCAGCAGGGCGCGGTGATGGGCGAGGCCGGCGGCTGGGAGCGGGCGAACTGGTTCGCCGCCGAGGGGCAGGTGCCGGAATATGAGTATAGCTGGAAGCGGCAGAATTGGTTCGAAAACTCCGCCGCCGAGCATAAGGCGGTGCGGGAGAATGTGGGGATGTACGACATGTCCTCCTTCGGCAAGCTGCGGGTCGAGGGGCCGGATGCGGAGGCCTTCCTGAACCATGTTTGCGGGGCGAATATGTCGGTGCCTGTGGGCAAGATCGTCTATACCCAGTTCCTCAACAGCCGTGGTGGGATCGAGGCGGATGTGACGGTGACGCGGCTGTCGGAGACGGCCTATCTTGTCGTGACCCCGGCGATGACGCGGCTGGCCGACGAGACACGGCTCAGGCGGCATGTGGGGGATCGGCGGGTGGTGATCACCGATGTGACCGCCGGAGAGGGTGTGCTGGCGGTGATGGGGCCGAAGTCGCGGGAGCTTCTGAACAAGGTGTCGCCCAACGATTTCTCCAATGCGGTCAACCCGTTCGGCACGGCGCAGGAGATCGAGATCGGCATGGGGCTGGCCCGGGCGCACCGGGTGTCTTACGTGGGCGAGCTGGGCTGGGAGATCTACGTTTCGGCCGACATGGCGGGGCATGTGTTCGAGACGCTGATGGAGGCCGGGCAGGACGTGGGGCTGAAGCTCTGTGGGATGCACATGATGGATTCATGTCGGATCGAAAAGGCGTTCCGGCATTTCGGGCATGACATCACCTGCGAGGATAACGTGATCGACGCGGGCCTTGGCTTTGCGGTGGACCTGTCGAAGGAGGATTTCATCGGCAAGGCAGCGGTGGCCGCTCGCAAGGAGAGCGGGCCGGAGAACCGGATGGTGCAGTTTCTGCTGGAGGATCCGGAGCCGCTTTTGTTCCATAACGAGCCGGTGATCCGGGATGGGGACTATGTGGGCTACCTGTCATCGGGCAATTACGGCCATCACCTCGGGGCGGCCGTGGGCATGGGCTATGTGCCCTGCAAGGGCGAGAGCGCGCAGGATGTGCTGGGGTCCACCTACGAGATCGACGTGATGGGTACGAAGGTGAAGGCCAAGGCCAGCCTGAAACCGATGTATGACCCGAAATCGGAGCGGGTGAAGGCGTAAGCCCCGGTCAGCCTAGCAGCGCTGCCACTTCCTCGGCAGCGCGCAGGCCTTCCTTGTGGGCGCCTGAGACGGTGCCGGGTTCAGCGTCATGGGTGGCCTCGCCGGCGAAGAAGACCCGCTCGGCATGAGGCTGGCGCAGGAGGGGGCGTTTGTGCGCCTGTCCGGGCATCGCCGCCGAGTAGGAGCCTTTGAACAGAGGGTCGCGGCCCCATGCGGTGGCGGCGCCCTTGAGGAAGGCGGATTTCAGGTCGGTGCCGAATACCTCTACCAGCCGCGACAGGGCGTAGTCGATGGCCGCGTCGGGGCCCGCGTGCTCCAGTTCGGTGGCGAAATCCCCCGCGTTTTCAAAGGCGCAGAGGGCGGTGCCGGAGATATTGCAGAGCGCCCCGCCGCCGCGGAGGATGCTGTCTTCGGACGGGTCTATCTTGTAGGTGACCCATGTGTCCGGCTGCACTGGCAGAGCCTCGGGCGGGAATTGCAGGACCGCGTGATTGTAAGCGCCCAAGGTGATCGCCCCGATGGCGTCGAGGTGGTCGGGGGCAAGCGGCGGATCGAAGCGGATGTCGCCCGCGGCGAGGATTCCCTGCGAGACGGTGACGATGGCGGCGCGGGCGGTCAGGGTGCCGTTATTCGTTTTGACTTCAACGCCTTCGGCCGTTGTGGTGATGGCGGTGACAGTCGTGCCGAGCGTGACGGGTATGTCGGCGGCGTATTGTGCGACGAGGGTGCCGTAGCCCTGTCGGCAGAACCAGTCGGGGCTTTCCTCGTAATCGGCGAAATCCTTAATGGAAATCTCGTGCAGGTTCCGGCCCATGGGCAGCATGTGCATCATCGCGGCGGTGTGGGACCAATCCGTCAAGGGTTGGAAGAGGCTCGACAAGGCCACGTCGTGGCCGGCCCGGGCCTCTCGCCGCATGGCCTCACTCATGGCGTCGACCTCGGCCCAGAGGGCGGAGCCGGTGGGATCGTCGCCGGCGGTGAGCGTGTGGTTCGGGGCGGGGTAGAGGTCGAGCCCGAGGGCCTTGCCCTTGTCGATGAAGGCGTTGATGGCGCCGTTATGGAGCCAGTGGGCGCCGCGGTCGAATGGGAGGCCGAAGGTTTCGGTGTCGGTGAAAACCCGCCCGCCGACACGGTTTCCGGCCTCGATGCAGGTGACGGTTTTGCCAAGGGAAACAAGGGCTTCCGTCGCGGCCAGACCGGCGGCGCCGGCGCCTATGACGATGACGTCGGTGGGGGGCATGAAGGGGTCCTGTCTTGGCGGGTTGGGGGTGAGCATAGGGACAAGGCCGGGAGGGTCCAGCGATTTTCCGGCCCGGTGTGGCCCTGCGGGCAAGGCTGGTGTAAGCGGGCCGCATGGATGAATACGCCCCGCCCACGGACCCGATCAAGGTGCTGCACGAGGATCACGAGATCGTCGTGGTGGACAAGCCGTCGGGGCTTTTGTCGGTGCCGGGGAAGGGCGAGCATTTGGCTGATTGCCTGTTGAGCCGGGTGCAGGAGGCCTATCCGATGGCGCTTCTGGTGCACCGGTTGGACCGGGATACGTCGGGCGTGATGATCTTCGCGCTGAGCCCCCATGCGCAGCGGCATCTTGGCCTGCAATTCGAGAAGCGTCAGACGAAAAAGACTTACGTCGCAAGGGTTTGGGGTAAGCTTGAGCCGAGGAAGGGCACGGTCGATCTGCCGCTGATCGTGGACTGGCCGAATAGGCCGAAGCAGATGGTGTGCCACGAGACGGGCAAGGCGGCGGTCACGGATTGGCGGGTGCAGCGGTATGGGGATGGGGAGACGCGGGTGAGGCTTATGCCGAAGACGGGGCGGAGCCATCAGTTGCGGGTGCACATGCTGGCAATGGGGCATCCGATCCTCGGGGATCCGTTCTATGCGGAGGGGGCGGCGCGGGAGTTTCCGCGGCTGATGCTGCATTCGGAGGAGCTTCGGCTGAGACATCCGGACGGGGGCGCGGGGATGACGTTTCGGGCGACAGCGCCGTTCTGAAAAGCCCTTTGTTTGCTGGAAAATCTACGTCGGTATTACGTCGGTATAACGTCGGTATTGCGTCGGTGCGTCAGCGTGAGCGGTCGGTGAGGTTCAGGCGGGCGGCGACGATGGGTTTCAGGGTGGCCGCGAGGGCGGGGTCGGGTTTCTGCATCTCTTCGAGTTCGTCGAGGCGGTTGGTGGCGACGAGTTGCAGCGCGTCCATGCGCGGGGTGCCGTCGGGGTGGCGCGGCAGGGCGGTGACGGGTTGGATGTGGTCGGGCGGCTCGGGGACGAGGGCGCGGAGGTCGGGTTCGGACAGGTCGGTTTCGACGAAGGCGTAGAGGCCCACGCCCTTGGCTGGCAGCGCGAAGGTGCAGAGCGCCACGTCGGAGACTTGATCATGGGCGAGGAGGGCCGCGCGGAGGGCGGGGCCGTCGCGCTCGATCCGGTCCTCGGTGCCTTCGCCATCGGACCAGTTCATCAGGCGGCGGGTGATGAAGTTGTAGAGCTTCTTTCCGGTGGCCATCCAGATGCGGGAGGGGAGCGCCTTTTGGGCCAGCATGGCACGTTCGGAGGGTGTCAGCAGGTCAGGCGCGTAGGCGCGTTTCTGTTTCAGCAGGTGGCGGAGGTCTTCGCGGGCCATGGTGCGGAAGAGGCGGCCGCGGCGGCGATGGACGGTGGCCAGTTGGAAGTCGATGACGGCGGCGCGGCCCTCGGGGGTCATCAGCCAGTTCTGGGGCTTGGCAATGTCGTTATGGGTGACCCCGGCGCGGCGCATCTGGCGGAGGAGGCGTTTGGCGTCTTTGTACCAGTCGGCGGTGGCGGGTTTGGCGAGGTGGAGGGGGGTGCCCTTGGTCCAGCTTCTGAGCAGGCCGGTGCGATCGACGCGGACGAGGACGGGGCAGCCGTCGATGCCCTGCACCGCCTTGAGCCCTCGGATTTCGCGGCGGGCGAGGGCCCAGGCGATGGGCTTGGCCCAGAGCGGCACGCCGTCGAGCTTGCGCAGGACGACGGGGAAATCCGGAACCCCGTCGAGGGTGCCCGAGATGGTTTCGGAGAACACGTCGCGCTTGTGCACGGTGTCGGGCCGGAAGCGGGCCTGTGATATGTCCGGCGTGGGGGTCATGGGGGCGTGTTTAGAGATTTTTCGGGGGGTGGGAAAGCGTGCTCGCCAGCCCTTGCGGGCTGTCTCGCGTTTGGCAGGTGGAGAGAGGTCCCGGGTCAGGCCCGGGACGGGGTGTGCGGGGCGGGAGGTGTCAGAGGCGGACCCAGTCGGACGGGCAGAGATCGGCATTGCCGGGTTTGCCGGGGGCGAACCAGTTCTTCGGGGCGATGACGATCTTGGACGGGCTGTCGTTGAGCCACGCGCCCCACCACGAGAACGTCGAATTCGCGATGATGTTGTGGTCGCACAGCGATTGCAGGTGCATGTCGAAATGGCCCTTGGTCTCGTCATTGATATCCACGACGACGGTTTGCTGACCGAGAGAAAGGTTGTCGCGCGCCCAGGCGGGGTCGTTCGAGAAGACGAAGCAAGTCAGGGGCTGGCCCAGCTTCTGCGTCAGGTGCTCGACGGCGGCGCTGTAATATTCCGGCGGGCAGGCCGCGAAGCCGCCATCGGCGAGGTAGTCGCCGCGGCGGACATGGACGGAGACGGCCACGGGGGCGGCGGCGATGCTGTCGGCCATATCGGCATTGGCGGCGTCGAGGGGTGTTGTCAGTTTGAGGTCGTGGCGCAGGCGGTCGGCGGAGGCACCGAAATAACGGGGCGATTGCCAGTAGCCGTGCAGGTAGGTGTTGTCGTGGAGGTCGAAGAAATCCTCGTTGAAGCCGAGGTCGCCCTCGCGGTGGAACCGCGGATTGCCGCCAAACCAGCGCCAGAGGGCGTAGCGCGGCAGGCTGTCCATCTTGGTGGGGGGCAGGGTTTCGGCTTCGATGAAGCGGGCGTTCTGGTAATGCGGGAAGCAGTCGCCGCGCGTGTCGTCCCAGAGCACCATGTAGCGGCGGTCGAGGGCGAGGTCGGTGCCGAGATGGTCGGCGAGGGCACGGCCGGCGGCGTATTGGAACATCTGGTTCCCGGCGCCGCCGAAGAGGCGGGTGACGATCATTCCGTGCCCTCCGGCATGGGGGCCGCGCTGTCGCGGGCATGGCGGGCGAGGGCGCGGCGGTAGCGGAAGCGGGCGGCTTCGCGCCAGAGCTTTTCGCCGAGGGATTTCTTGCCGCCCTGAATGGTGGAGCCGTCAAGCTGATCGGCGATGGTGCGGATGCCGGCGGGGTGGATGGCGGCGGGGCGCAGGCCGGTGTGCCAGTGGCATTGCAGGAAGGCGTCGATGGGGCGGTCGATCGTGTCGGAGGCGTCGAGCAGGCGGCGGGCGGCCTCGCGGCTGACAAGCTGGGCGGAGGTGCGGAGCTGGGGGATTTCTGCCAGCGTCAGGCGGGCCGGGCCGGACTGGTCGATCAGGCGGGGGCTGTTTTGCGGGGGCCTGTCCTGAAGCTGGATATAGCCGCAGGCGTCGATATTGGCGGTGGCGAGCGTGAGGGCGCGGGGGAATGTTTCGGGGTCGAGCGTCACGTCGTCCTCGAGGATAAGGGCGTGGGGGAGGTCGCGGCGGAGGATCTCGGCCCACATCTGGCGGTGGCTGAGGAAACAGCCGATCTCGCCGGTCTTGAGGGGGAAGGGATAGGCCGGCTCGAAAAGGCGCGCGCCGGTTTCGGCGGCGAGGTCGGCGGCGGAGAGCGCCGCGCCGTCGACGGCTGCCCAGAGTTCACCGGGCAGGCCGCAGGTTTCCTTGAGCGCATGCGCATTGTCCCGCCGTTTCCGCGCGCGGGTCAGGTGCAGGACAAAGGCATGCGCCTGCATCGGCCCGCGCTCAGGCGTCCGGGGTCCACCCGGAGACGGCCTTGACCTCGAGGAAGTCCTCGATGCCCCATTTGCCGCCTTCGCGCCCGTTGCCCGACTGTTTCATGCCGCCGAAGGGTGCGCCCATGCCGCGCGACTGGCCGTTCATCTCGACCATGCCCGAGCGCAGGGCGCGGGCGACGCGGTTGGCGCGGGCGCCATCCTGGGTCTGGACGTAGTTGGTCAGGCCATAGGGGGTGTCGTTGGCGATGCGGATGCCGTCTTCCTCGCTGTCGAAGGGCATGATCGACAGGACCGGGCCGAAGATTTCCTCGCGCGCGATGGTCATGTCGTTATTGACGTCGGCAAAGACCGTGGGGCGGACGAAGAAGCCGCGGTTGAGCCCGTCGGGGCGGCCGGTGCCGCCGGCGACGAGGCGGGCGCCTTCGTCGATGCCCTTCTGGATGAGATCCTGAATCTTGTTGAACTGGGTCTCGTTGACGACCGGGCCGATATGGCGGCCTTCCTCGTGCGAGGAGCCGACGGTGATCTTGCCGGCCACTTCGGCGGCGGTTTCGACGGCCTGATCGTAGATTTCGCGCTGGACGAGCATCCGGGTGGGGGCGTTGCAGGACTGGCCCGAGTTGTTCATGCAGTGCAGCACGCCGCGCTTGACGGCTTTCTCGTCGGCATCGGCGAAGATCAGGTTGGCGCCCTTGCCGCCCAGTTCGAGGCTGACGCGCTTGAGGCTGTCGGCGGCGGCCTTGGAGATCAGCTTGCCGGCGCGCGAGGAACCGGTGAAGGAGATCATGTCGATATCGGGATGCGCCGACATCTGCGAGCCGACACCGGCGCCGTCGCCGTTGACGAGGTTGAAGACGCCCTTGGGGAGGCCGGCCTCGTCCACCATTTCGGCGAAGAGCATGGAGGAGAGGGGGGATTCCTCGGACGGTTTGAGCACCATGGTGCAGCCGGCGATGAGGCCGGCGATGACCTTGAGCGTGACCTGGTTCATCGGCCAGTTCCACGGCGTGATCATGCCGACGACGCCAATGGGTTCGTGAATGATCCGGTCGTTGGGGGCGTGATCGCCGAGGGGTTCGTCGAAGGTGAAATTCTTGGCGGTTTCGAGGAAGGCCTTGATGTGGCCGATGCCGGCGCCGACCTGCTGCTGGCGGGAGAGGTCGATGGGGGCGCCCATCTCGAGGCTGATGGCCTGTGCCATGTCTTCGGTGCGGGCCTTGTAGGCCTGATAGAGTTTTTCGACATAGGCGATGCGCTCGGCCGGGGGCGTGGCCATCCATGCAGGAAAGGCCGCTTTCGCGGCGGCAACGGCGGCGTCGGTGTCGGCCTGACCGCCGAGGCTGATGATGGCGCAGGGATCCTCGGTTGAGGGGTCGATCACGTTGTGGTCTGTCCCGTCTTTCGGGTCGACCCAGGCCCCGTCGATGTAGAACTGGCGTTTCTCGATCATGGTCTCAGGCTCCGTTCCTTGAGAATGGCGGACGGCCGGAGCAGCGCGCGCCCCGGCCGGATTCGGCGTTACATTGTCACCGGCGCATGGCGGCTGCAAGGGAGAGGGCTTCAAATTCGGCGGGCAGGACGTATCTTGCAGGGGAGACACCAGATCCCAAGAGGAGTTCACCATGGCACTGCGCATCAACGATACCATCCCCGACCTGATGGTCGAGACCGATCAGGGCACGTTTTCACTGCATGAATGGATCGGCGACAGCTGGGCAATCCTGTTCTCGCACCCGAAGGATTTCACGCCCGTCTGCACGACGGAGTTCGGCGCCGTGGCCAAACTTTCCGACGAGTGGGAGAAGCGCGGCTGCAAGGTGATCGGCGTGTCGGTGGACGGCGTCGAGGATCACAAGAAATGGAAGGGCGATATCGAGAAGGTGGGCGGCGCCAAGGCCGGGTTCCCGATCATCGCCGATGTGGGTCTCGAAGTGTCGAAGGCCTTCGACATGCTGCCCGCCGAGGCCTACCTGCCCGATGGCCGCACACCCGCCGACAGCGCCACGGTGCGCAGCGTCTTCATCATCGGGCCGGACAAGCAGCTCAAGCTGAACATGACCTACCCGATGACCGTGGGGCGCAATTTCGGCGAGGTGATGCGGGCGCTCGACGCGCTGCAGGCCAGTACGTCGAAAGGCGTGGCCACCCCCGCCGACTGGCAGGTGGGCGAGGACGTGATCATTCCGCCGTCGGTGAGCGACGAGGACGCCAAGGCGAAGTTCGGCGAGTTCGAGGCGGTGCTGCCCTATCTGCGGAAGACCAAGCTGCCGGGTTGAGTTTGGCAGCCGAACAAGGGGGCGCTGCCCCCGACGTTGAAACCCTGCGGGGTTTCAACGCCTCCCCCGGGATACTTTTGGCCAGAAGAAGCGCGGGGTGTTCGTTTGCTGCGCGGGGTGCGATGGACAGTTGTACGGTTTTTGCCTATGCCGTCCGGTAAAGGATCGGAACGGCGACAGGCATGAGCGGCCGCGAGGCATTCAAACTGAACGGGCACGTGATCGAGGTGGGCAGCCGCCGGACGGTGGACGTGCCGGTGAGCACCTTGTCGGATCATACGCCGGTGAACCTTTCCGTGCACGTGATCCATGGCCGGAAGCCGGGCCCGGTGATGTTCGTCTCGGCCGCCGTGCATGGCGACGAGGTGATCGGGGTCGAGATCGTGCGGCGGCTGTTGAAGGCCAAGGCGCTGACCTCGATGGCCGGCACGCTGATGGCGATCCCGATCGTCAACACCTTCGGGTTTCACAATCATTCGCGCTACCTGCCCGACCGGCGCGATCTGAACCGGTGCTTTCCGGGGCTGAGCGAAGGGTCGATGGCGTCACGGCTGGCGCATATCTTCATGGAAGAGGTGGTGGCGCGGGCCGATGTGGGGATCGACCTGCATTCGGCGGCCATTCACCGGCTGAACCTGCCGCAGATCCGGCTGACGCCCGGCAACGAGCGGCTGGCGGAGCTGGGCCGGGTGTTCGGGGCGCCGGTGATGCTGCCGTCGAAGCTGCGCGAGGGCTCGCTTCGGATGGCGGCGGAGGCGGCCGGGGTCGACGTGCTGCTTTACGAGGGTGGCGAGGGGCTGCGGTTCGATGAACTGGCGGCACGGGCCGGGGTGAGCGGCATCCTGCGGGTGATGCAGCACCTGAAGATGATCGGCGGCAAGGGCGTGCCGCGGGTGCGCCATGCGCCGGTGCTGGCCAGCGAGTCGCACTGGTACCGGGCGCCGGCGGGCGGGGTGTTCCGCGGCTACGTGCCGATCGGGGCGGCGGTGGTGCCGGGCACGGTGCTGGGGGCGATCTCGGACCCGTTCGGCGAGGCCGAGAGCGAGGTGGTCTGTGACCGGCACGGCATCGTGATCGGGCGGTCGAACATGCCGACGGTCTATGAGGGCGACGCGCTGTTTCACGTGGCGGATACGCCGCGGGCCGATCATGCGGCGGAGGGGGTGAACGCGCATATGGAGGCGGCGCCGCTCTTTGACGAGGACGAGATTATCTGAGTCTGGTGATTGAGGGCGCGAGGCCCCGGCTCGGGGGCCGGGGCGGTGGCTTATCGGGTGGCGTGGCGGTTCTGGGGCAGCAGGAAGATCGAGACCATCAGCAGGCTGAAGATCAGTTCGTAGACTTCCCATTTGCGGTTCTGGTCGCCCATGGCCACGATCACGAGGCTGGCGGCCACCGCGAAGAGCGTGTGGCGCAGGCCGGGTACCGGCACGGCGAGGCGGTCGGCGAGGCGGCGGATCAGCCCGACGCGCGGGTAGAGCAGCGGCAAGGCGATCAGGTAGAGCAGGATCACCGCCGTCAGGCCGGTGCCGAAGATCGTCTTGGTCAGATGGGTGCCGCCGACCACGAGATTGTGGAAGTTGGTTTCCTTCTGCTTGTTGTTCTCCTGAAAGAACTCGCCCGATTCCCAGCCGAAGATGCGCTGACCCCAGGAGATTTCCTCGCCCGCGCCGAGGAAGAAGAGGAGGGCGTAGACGGCGGTGAGGATGGCGGCGAGCGTGAGGCCCTTCGCCCTGAGCGAGAGGGCGTTGGAGACGAGGATGCCGCTGGCCACCAGAAGGAAGAGCGCCGTGGCGTATTCGACCAGCCGGTCCTCGAAGGCGTAGACGGTGGTGAAATAGACCGGATCCCACAGGTGGATGATGTAGGAGACCACGCAGACGATGGCGATGGCGGCCAGCAGGGCGCGGTCGATCAGGAGGTCTTTGGTCATGGGGTGACGTGTCCGGCAGGTGAAATATTCGCCCCCCGATAGGCGAGTGGGCCGGTGGCATCAAGCGTTATCGCCGGTCAGAGGGTGATGTCGACGGTGGCTTGCGGGTCTCCGCCGGTCTTTTCGAAGCGCATGAGAACGGCCTCCCGCGCGGCCGGCGAGAGGCGGCGGAAGAGGCCGTCGCGCTGGTTGGCGGGCTCACCTTCGAGGTAGAACTGGGTGGTGATCTCGCGGCCTTCGGCGAAGGCTTTCACGTGGATATGCGGCGTGCGGCCCGGATAGGGAACGGGCTTGATGGTGCGGAAGGTGTAGCGGCCCTGCGCATCGGTGACGTCGTGGCCGAAGCCCTGAAAGGCGGGGTCGTGATCGGCGCTGCGGCGGTCGCGGGGATGCATGTAGTTGCCTTGCGCGTCGCATTGCCAGATCTCGACGCGGGCCTGAGGGATCGGCCGGCCGGACCGGTCGAGCACGCGGCCCGTGAGGCGGATGATGTGACCCCCCGCCTGCCGCACCGCGCCGGCGATGCGGACGAGGTCGTTGTCGATGTCGGCGCGGCGCATCGGGCCGGTGGGGTAGAAGGGCCCCTCGGTCTGTCGTGGTGTGAGAATTGCGGCCTGCGCCGGCCGGGAAAGGACGCCGAGGGCCGCAAGGCCAGCGGCGGTGCGGAGGAAGCGGCGGCGGGGGGTCGGGTTTGACATCTGCGTACCTTTCCTGGGGGAAGAGGTAGGGCCTGTGGCGGGCGAGGGCCTTTAACGTTTTCGTGAGGGGCCGGAACCGGCCGACCCTTGCCGGGGCGGTTTTCCGGTCCTCAGAAACGACAAACCCCCGGGCGGGAGCCGCGGGGGTCGTCTTCGATGTGTCGCAAAAAACTGCGATGCGGGTCTTAGAGGAGACCTTCGCGCTGGGCTTTCTTGCGCGCCAGTTTACGAGCACGGCGGATGGCCTCGGCCTTCTCGCGTGCGCGCTTTTCGGACGGTTTCTCGAAATGTTGCCGAAGCTTCATTTCACGGAACACGCCTTCGCGCTGCAGCTTTTTCTTCAGGGCGCGGAGCGCCTGATCGACGTTGTTGTCGCGAACACTAACCTGCATGTGGTGTCACCACCTTTCTAAGTTGGAGTTGCATGAGAATGCAGGAGGTGGCCGTATAGCAAAGGCGGTTTAGTTTGTCTAGGGTGACAGAGGCGAAAACGGAGAGGCCCGATGAGTGACGGCGACGACGTGAAAACGAGGCTGCTGGAGGCCGCGAAACCCCATGTGCCCTTCGATGGCTGGAGCGATGCGACCTATCGCGCCGCGGTCAAGGAGGCCGGGGTGGCGCCGGGGCTGGCGCGGGCGGTGTGCCCGCGCGGTGCGGTCGATTTGGCGTTGGCCTATCACGAGCAGGGCGATATGGAGATGGTCCGGCGGATCGAAGAGACGGATATGAGCGAGATGCGCTTTCGCGACAAGGTGGCGCTGGCCGTGCGGCTGCGGCTGGAGGCCTGCGAGGACAAGGAGCTTGTCAGGCGGGGGATGACGCTGTTTTCGCTGCCGCATCACGCGATGGACGGCGCGCAGGCCGTCTGGCGGACCTGTGACCGGATCTGGACGGCGCTGGGCGACACATCGGACGACGTGAACTGGTACACGAAGCGGGCGACGCTGTCGGGGGTCTATGGCTCGACGGTGCTGTATTGGCTGGGCGACGAGAGCGAGGATCACGCGCGGACGTGGGAATTTCTCGACCGCCGGATCGGCGACGTGATGCAGTTCGAGAAGGTCAAGGCGCAGGCGGCGGAGAACCGGATCGTCAGCGGGCTGATGAACGGGCCGCTGTCTTTCCTGAACCGGATCAGGCCGCCAAGCGGGCAGCATCACACCGGCATGCCGGGGCGCTGGCCGGGGCCGCGCTGAGCCTGTTGCCTTTGCGCGAGGCAGGTGGGAAACAAGGGTCGAGAGAAGACCCGGCCAAGAGGGAGACGCGCGCATGACCGAAACGATGAACGCCGTGGAGATCACCGAGCCCGGCGGGCCGGAGGTGCTGAAGCCAGCGACCCGGCCGGTGCCGGAGCCGCGCCATGGCGAGGTGGTCATCAAGGTGGCCTGGGCCGGGGTGAACCGGCCGGATGCCTCGCAGCGGGCGGGCATGTACCCGCCGCCGAAGACGGCGAGCGACCTGCCCGGGCTGGAAGCTTCGGGCGAGGTGGTGACGGTCGGGGCCGGCGTGAGCCGGGTGAAGGTTGGCGACAAGGTTTGCGCATTGCTGCCCGGCGGGGGCTATGCCCAGTACGTGGCGACGCCGGCCGCGCATTGCCTGCCGGTGCCGGAGGGGATGGGGATGAAGGAGGCCGCCTGTCTGCCGGAGACGTTCTTTACCGTCTGGACCAACGTGTTCATGCGTGGCGGGCTCAAGGCCGGGGAGCGGTTTCTGGTGCATGGCGGCTCGTCGGGGATCGGAACGACGGCGATCCAGTTGGCGCGGGAATTCGGGGCAAGGGTGTTCACGACGGCGGGGTCGGACGAGAAGTGCCGGAAATGCCTCGACCTCGGCGCCGAGCGGGCGATCAACTACAAGACCGAGGATTTCGTCGAGGTGCTGAAGCCCGAGGGCGGGGCGAACCTGATCCTCGACATGGTGGCGGGCGATTACCTGCCGCGGAACCTGAAATGCCTCGCCGATGACGGCCGGCTGGTGCAGATCGCCGTCATGCAGGGGCCGAAGGTGGAGATGAACCTCGCGCAGGTGATGGTGCGGCGGCTGACGATCACCGGCAGTACCCTGCGCCCGCAGAGCGACGAGGCGAAGGCGAGGATTGCCGAAGGGCTGCGGGAGCATGTCTGGCCGCTGCTGGAGGCCGGGAAAGTGGCGCCGGTGATGGATTCGGAGTTCCCGCTGGCGGAGGCGTCGAAAGCCCATGCGCGGCTGGAATCGAGCGGGCATATCGGCAAGATCGTCCTCAGGGTCGGGTAGGGATTTGGGCGCGGTGCAACTGGCGATACTCGGGCTGGGGCTGGTCAGCCTGTGCCTGAGCTTGTGGGCGATCCGGACCGATACACCGCTGAACTGGCGGTTCGTGGTGCCGAAGGTGGTGGCGCCGGAGGGGGAGCCCGCCTTCGAGACGGTGTTCGACTATACCGCAGAGACCGGTCAGGCGCATTCGCCCGGTATCCTCGTGCGCGAGGAGGGGTTCACGATCATCTGGTTCGAGGGCTCGGAAGAGGCGCAGGCGGATGTGGATATTCACTATACCGGCTTCGAGCGGGACGCCGAAGGGTGGCTGCGTGGCACGACCGGCTTGCTGGTGACGCGGGGCGGGCTGGCCAAGGTGATGGAACCGCGGCAGATCGTGGTGACGCTGGGCAACACGATCGAGAACGAGGCGGTGCGGGACGGTTTGTATGCCACGGTGGCGTCGGTGGGCGGCTGGGCGATGGCCTCGGTCGTCGATGTGCGGGCGCCGGGGGGGCAGCCCGTGCAGGCGCGGAAACTGGACCTGTCGCCGGTGCTGGGGCGGTCGAACCTGGTGAAGTCGCCGATGGTGGAATACCAGGACGGGAGTTTCGGGCTGCCCGCCTATTTCGAAATGGGCAGCACCTTTGGCGTGCTGGCGCGGCTGGATAAGGCAGGCCGGGTGCGCGATACGCGGCGGATGAACGGGTTCGGCAAGCCCATTCAGCCGATGGTGGTGCCGTTGAGCGAGACGCGCGCCGTGGCGTTCCTGCGGGATTTCGACCCGAGCCGGAAGCTGCTGGTCAGCCGGACCGAGGATGGCGGGCAGAGCTGGTCGCGGGTGGAGCCGATGGCGGTGGAGAACCCGTCCTCGCCCGTGGCGGCGCTGGGGCTGGGCGAGGGCCGGATATTGCTGGCGGTGAATGATGTCGGGGATAGGCCGGAGGTTCTGCGGCTGGTGCTGAGCGAGGATGAAGGCGAAAGCTGGCGGGTGCTGCGGGAGTTCGAGGGTGAGGGGGCGCTGCGCTATCCGATGCTGCGGCGGTTGCGGACGGGCGAGATCGTGCTGGCCTATTCCAAGGGGACCAAGCGGGGGCTGGTGGCGCATGTGTTCAACCAGGCCTGGGTGACGGCGCAATGAGCGGTTTGGGCGCGTCGGCGGGTTTGGCTGTCTTGATCGGATGGGTCGTGTTCGCGTTGCTGGGCTGGATGGCCTCGCCCGGCCTTTCGGCCGGTCTCGGGGCGGTTGTCGGTGTGCTGGTCGTGGCGGTGTTCCGGGAGAGCATGGCGGTGGGGGGTGCGGTGGCGCTGCTGGCGCCGTTCGGGGTGATGCTGCCGGCGCTGGCGGTCCGGCATGTGGCGGTGTCGCTGGGCGTGCCGATGGCGGCGTTCGGGACGTGGGAACTGGTGGCGTTTCTGGTGCTCTACACGGTCTTCCTGGCGGCGGCGTTCGGGGTTTTGCCGGTGGAGCTCTACCGGTGGGGCTATGCGCCTTTGCCGGTGGCGGTGATGGTGCTGGCGGCGTGTGGCTACGGGTTTGCCACCGGCAACTGGTTCCTGCCGCTGGTGGCCGTGCTGGGGCAGGCGGCGTGGGTCATGGGCTGGGGCAGCAGCAACTGGTTCGATTACGTGCTGCACGTGGTGATGTGGCCGGTGGCGCTGGTGGTGCTGGTGGGGCGGGCTTTCTGACGGTGGCGCTTGGGGCTGGCGTCGGGATTTGAGTATTTTTGGAAAGATGAAAGCTGGGGTGCGCCTTATTTTATAGGGTCGAAGAGGGCGTTTGTCATCTGACAGTCCTTCACCACGTCGCGGCCGCAGGGGACGGGGGAGAGGGATTTGGAAAGGCAGAGGCGGGCCTCCTGGATGCGGCCTGAGCGGCAGGTGATGGTGAGCATGTCGGGTTCCAGCCCGGGGTTGGCCTTGAGGAAGGCCTGTTCGATGACGGAGGCGGGGAGTTTGACGGGGTCCTTGAGCTTTCGGAAGACGTCGGGGCGTTGGACGTTGGCGTAGGCTTTGCGGGAGAGGGCGAAGTAATCGGCGGCCGAGAGACCCGAACAGGAGCCGTGTTTCTTCCACTGATACCAGGCAAGGCCGGAGGAGCCCATGATATCGGTCATCGCTTCGGTCATGCCGCGCGTGGGCGGGCGTTCGGCGGTGGGGCAATGGGCCGGCCAGCCGCGGTGGTATTGCGGCCAGAGCCCGTGGAGGACCCAGCCGTGATCGGCCGAAGCGTCGCATTGGGGCGAGTTGCGGGCGTCGCCCTCGAGCGCGCACCATGTGGGCGACCAGCTCAGCGCGAGCACGTAATAGTCGAACTTCCCCGCCCTTTCGCCATCGGCCAGCGCCGCGGAGGCCCAGAGGAGGAGCAGAAGGAACACACGCATTATTCGCACTTTCATTTTGTCCGCATGGGGACTATATAGCGCCGAAGTTCCCCGACAACGGAAACTCGTCCCCCAGCGGGACCGCCATTTCAGGCGACGGGGAAGATATGCGTGAAGGAGACGTAAGAACATGTCAGGACCGCTAATGGCCAAGGCCACCGCCGTCTGGCTGGTGGATAACACGACGATCAGTTTCAAGCAGATCGCCGATTTCACGGGCATGCACGAGCTCGAGATTCAGGGCATCGCCGATGGCGACGTGGCGGCCGGCGTGAAAGGGTTCGACCCGATTGCCAACAACCAGCTGACGCAGGAAGAGATCGACAAGGCCGAGAGCGATCCGCTGCACAAGCTGAAGCTGAAATTCAACCCGGCCGCCGTAGGCGAGGAAAAGCGCCGCGGACCGCGTTATACGCCGCTGTCGAAGCGGCAGGACCGGCCGAACGCCATCCTGTGGCTGGTGAAGTTCCACCCCGAGCTGGCCGATGCGCAGATTGCCCGGCTGGTGGGCACGACCAAGCCGACGATCCAGACGATTCGCGAGCGGACGCACTGGAACATCTCGAACATGCAGCCGATCGACCCCGTGGCGCTGGGCCTGTGCAAGCAGACCGAGCTGGACGCCGCCGTGCAGAAGGCCGCCGCCAAGAAGGCCAAGGAAGGCGAGCCGATGGATGACGAGGCGCGCCGCCGGCTGCTGAGCACCGAGCAGAGCCTCGAGATGGACCCGGAGCCGAAGATGCCGACCGCCATCGAGGGGCTGGAGACGTTCAGCCTGTCGGGCGATGACGAGGAAGAGCGCGACGAGAACCAGAAATACGACGCGGAGAGCTTCTTCAACCTGCCGGACAGCTCGGATGACGAGGACGAAGACGAGGAAGACGACAGCGACGATCCGCGGCGCTGAGGGTTTCTTCTTCAGGTGAGAATTGAAGAACGCCCGCCGGGGGATCGGCGGGCGTTTTTTGTATCGTGGCGTGGGGATGGTGGGTTGGCACCCACCCTACGGCCGCCGCGCCGCGCGGGGCGGGGTGAGGCCCCGGCTCGGGGGTCGGGGCGGGCAGGCGCTTTGGCGGGTGTTGCGTGAGGTATAGAGGGCACATCTGGGTGGCACCATAAAGTGCGGGTCAGTGGCGTTGCAGCGCCGCCGCACGGGCCGGCGCTCGCCCGGCGGGGCGGTGGGTGCGAGGTCCCGGATCAAGTCCGGGACGGGGGAGTGGGTGGCGTGAGGTCCCGGGTCAGGCCCGGGACGGGGTCAGTGGGCCTCGGCCCAGTTCATGCCTTGGCCGGCGTCGACCACCAGCGGCACGTCGAGATGGACCGCCGGTCTGGCGGCGCTTTCCATGATCTCGCGGGCGGCGGTGATGACCTGTTCTGCGGCGCCGGCTTCGACCTCGAAGAGGAGTTCGTCATGGACCTGCAGGAGCATCTTGCAGGGTAGCCCCTCGATCGCCGCGGGCATGCGGATCATGGCGCGGCGGATGATGTCGGCGGCTGTCCCCTGAATGGGCGCGTTGATGGCGGCGCGGCGGGCGAAGCCGGCGCGGGGGCCCTTGGCGGCGATTTCGGGCGTGTGGATCTTGCGGCCGAAGAGGGTTTCGACATGCCCGTGTTCCTTCGCAAACGCCACGGTGTCGTCCATGTAGGTCTTGATGCCGGGGAAGCGTTCGAAATAGCGGTTGATGAAATCCTGTGCGTCGCCGCGGGGGATGCGAAGCTGGCGGGCGAGGCCGAAGCCGGAAATGCCATAGATCACGCCGAAATTGATTGCCTTGGCGCGGCGGCGGATTTCGGGGGTCATTTCGGGCAGCGGCACGTCGAACATCTCGGAGGCGGTCATGGCGTGGATGTCGAGACCGTCGGCGAAGGCCTGCTTTAGCTGGCCGATATCGGCGATATGGGCGAGGATGCGTAGCTCGATCTGGGAATAGTCGAGGGAGAGCAGCGTCTTGCCCTCGGGCGCGACGAAGGCCTCTCGGATGCGGCGGCCTTCCTCGGTGCGGATGGGAATGTTTTGCAGGTTCGGGTCGGTCGAGGCGAGGCGGCCGGTGCTGGCGCCGGTCTGGACATAGGAGGTGTGGACGCGGCCGGTTTCCGGGTCGATATGGTCCTGCAGCGCGTCGGTATAGGTGGATTTCAGCTTGGAGAGCTGCCGCCAGTCGAGGATGCGGGCGGGAAGCTCGTGCATGGTGGCGAGGTCTTCGAGCACATCCGCCCCCGTGGCATAGGCGCCGGTCTTGCCCTTCTTGCCGCCTTCGAGCCCCATCTCGTCGAAGAGGATTTCACCGAGTTGCTTGGGGGAGCCGACGTTGAACTTGCGGCCCGCGAGGGTGTGAATCTCCTCCTCGAGCTGGGCCATCTTCTGGGCGAACTTGCCGGACATGCGGGAGAGCGTGTCGCGGTCGACCTGAATGCCGTGGCGCTCCATCTGGGCCAGCACGGGCACGAGGGGGCGTTCGAGGGTTTCATAAACGGTGGTGACGCGGGCCGCGTGAAGCTGTGGCTTGAAGATGTGCCAGAGGCGCAGGGTGATATCGGCATCCTCGGCGGCATAGCCCACGGCCTTGTCGATGGCGACCTTGTCGAAGGTGATGGCGGATTTGCCGGTGCCGAGCAGGGTCTTGATGGGGATGGGGACGTGCGAGAGGTAGCGTTCCGAGAGCGTGTCCATCCCGTGATTGTGGATGCCGGAATTCAGCGCATAGGACATCAGCATCGTGTCGTCGATCGGCGCAATGGCAATGCCGTTCTGGGCGAAGATCTTGGCGTCGTATTTCATGTTCTGGCCGATCTTTAGGATGGCGTCGTCTTCCAGAACGGGTTTGAGGGCGGCGAGCACGGTGTCGGGGTCGAGCTGGCCCTCGGCGCGGGTTTCGGAGTTGAAGAGGTCATCGGCACCGCCCGATCCGCCCTCGGTATGGCGGAGCGGGATGTAGCAGGCCTCGCCCGGCGTCACGGCCAGCGAGATGCCGACGAGCGCCGCCTGCATTTCGTTGAGCGAGGTGGTTTCCGTGTCGATGGCGACATAGCCGCGGGCAGAGATGCGGTCGATCCAGCTTTGCAGCGCCTCCATGGTCGAGACATGCTCATAGGCCGAGGGGTCGATGGCGGGCCAGTCGGGGGTCTGGTCCTCGGGGCCGGCGGGGGCCGGTTCGGGGATGACAGGCGCGTCGACCTCCAGCGTGTCGGCAATGCGCTTGGTGAGGGTGCGGAATTCCATCGCGGTGAGGAAGTTCAGCAGGGTGTCGGGGTCGGGCTCCCTGATCTCGAGATCGTCGAGGGTAAAGGTGAGGGGGGTGTTGCAGTCGAGTTGAACGAGGCGTTTGGACAGCTCGATCTGTTCGCGCTTTTCGATCAGGGTTTCGCGGCGCTTGGGCTGCTTGATTTCCCCGGCGCGGTCGAGCAGTTCCTCGAGCGAGCCGAACTCGTTGATGAGCAAAGCGGCGGTCTTGATGCCGATGCCGGGGGCGCCGGGCACGTTGTCGACGCTGTCACCGGCCAGCGCCTGCACGTCGACGACGCGGTCGGGTTTGACGCCGAATTTCTCCTCGACGCCTTCGACGTCGATGCGGCGGTTCTTCATGGCGTCGAGCATCTCGACCCCGTCGCCCACGAGCTGCATCAGGTCCTTGTCGGAGGAGACGATGGTGACCCGCCCGCCGAGGTCGCGCGCCTGACAGGCGAGGGTGGCGATCATGTCGTCGGCCTCGTAGCCTTCCATCTCCTCGCAGGCGATGTTGAAGGCGCGGGTGGCCTCGCGGGTGAGGGGGATCTGCGGGCGCAGGTCCTGGGGCATCTCGTCGCGGTTGGCCTTGTAGAGGTCATACATCTCGTTGCGGAACGTGTGGCTGCCCTTGTCGAAGATGACGGCGACATGGGTGGGCGCATCGGCGCCGTGATCGTCGGAGACGTAGCGGTAGAGCATGTTGCAGAAGCCCGAGACCGCGCCGATGGGCAGCCCGTCGGACTTGCGGGTGAGCGGGGGCAGGGCGTGGTAGGCGCGGAAGATGAAGGCCGAGCCGTCGATCAGGTGCAGGTGGCAGCCTTTGCCGAATGTCATGCGCGCGCTCCGTGGGCTTGGGGTGGTTTCGCCCGCAGATATGCCACGGGCGCGGGCCGGGGGCCAGTGGGGTTTCGGGCGGGGGTGACAGGGGGTGTCAGGGGTGGCGCGGCGGAAGTTTACCTTTGATTCACCTCGGCGGGGCATGTTTCGGCCACGAGACCCGAGTCGCAAGGGGAGACGGATCATGGCCGGGAACACGATGGCGGAGCGCGCAGCGCCGGATGGAGCCGGCGAGAGGTATTTCCGTGATTTCGCGCAGACGCTGCACGCGCTGGAGCTTGTGGACAGCCCGCCCGAGGAGGTGTTCGACAAGTTCACCCGGCTGGTGGCGCGGGTCATGTCGGTGCCGGTTTCACTGGTCTCGATCGTGGACGAGGCGCATGACAGGCAGTTCTTCAAGAGCGCGCTGGGCCTGACCGGCGATTATGCCGAGCGCCGGGAGACGCCGCTGTCGCATTCCTTCTGCCGGCTGGTGACGCGCGACAACCGGCCGCTGGTGGTGGAACATGCACCGAGCGATGCGCGGGTCTGCGACAACCACGCGGTGCCGGAATTTGGGGTGCGGGCCTATCTGGGCGTGCCGATCCACGGGCCGGGGGCGCGGCCGGTCGGGGCGCTTTGTGCGGTCGACATGGTGCGGCGGACATGGCGGGAGGAGGACGTGGACGTGATGGTGGATATCGGCGCGTGCGTGTCGGACCTGATCCGGTTGCGGGCGATGATCGAGCGGCGGTTCAGGAACGGGTAGGCCGGGCGGCGCGGGGGCGTTTGGTCAGGCGAAGAACTTCTCGTAAAGCGCCGTCAGCCAGAGCAGGCCGGGCACCAGCGCCGCAAGCACGACAGCGAGCGAGCCCATGTCCTTGGCCATGCGCGAAAGCTCGTGGCGTTCGGGGCCGATCCGGTCGATCGCGGCCTCGATGGCGGTGTTGAGCACCTCGACGATCAGCACCAGCAGGACCGAGGCGATCAGCAGGGCCATGTGCAGGGGATCGCGGGCGACCCAGATCGCGGCGGGAATGGAGAGGATCAGAAGGGTGAATTCGATGCGGAACGCCTCTTCCCCGCGCCAGGCGTCGCGGAACCCGGCCAGCGAATTGCGCGAGGCGGCGGCGAGGCGCGGCAGGCCGCTGAGCTTCTTCTTGTCCATGCCTGTCCTTCCGTCACGGGGCCGTGTGGCGGCACCCTAATGCGTTTCGGCGCAAAGCTGAATCGAGGATTTCGGTGAGGGGGGCGTTGTTGCACGGGTCTTGCGTAGCGCCGCGCGGGGGCGATCCGTCTTAGTCTGGCGTAGCGGGGGCGAAGCGCGCAAGCGAGAGGGTGACGGCGTAGGGCGTGGGCGTCCATGCGCCAAAGCGCAGGCCGGCGGCGCGAAGCATGGCGGCGATCCAGGTGTTGCAGGTGCGCAGGATATCGAACCGGCCATGGGCGGCGAAGAACCGGTCGGTGGGGCCGAAGCCGGGGCCGGGGATGGGAAGAAGCGCGCCGGTCTCGTCGCGGCGGAAGCTGGCGGCGATGGCGGCGAGGAGTTGTGTGTACTGCCCGGCGGTCAGGGTCAGCGCGGGCAGGCCCGGCCCGTCCCGTCGCGCAGGGGGCCGATGACATCGGCCCGCAGGACCGAGGCATCGCCGGTGAAGCTGCGCCAGAGGGCGGTGAGGCTCAGGTCGGCATAGCTGCCGGTGGTGGTGTAGAATTCCCGCGCCCCCCAGCCGATGATCAGCCATCGGGCGCCGGGGGCGTCGACGGGCAGGCCGTGTCTGGCAAGCGGCGCGAAGGCGGCGCGGGTCTCGGGCGTGAGCGGCAGGAGGAAATCGAAGTGGATCGGGCCGGAGACGAGGCGGATGGTGACGGGCGGACCGGGCTGTGCCGGGGCGTCCTGCATCGGGCCGGGGATCAGCGCGCCGGCGGCGGCGGCCAGCAGGTAGGCGGCGACCAGCGCCGCGAGGGCGAGGAGGGCGTTGCGGATCAGGCGCATGGGGCCGGGGGCGATACGCTTGGGGAACCGGCGCTCGGGGGCGCTGCCCCCCACGTTGAAACCCTCCAGGTTTCAACGCTCCCCCCGGGAGTATTTGAGCCAAGAAGAAGCATGGCGCGGGTCACCCCGTTCCCCGGCCAGATTGATTGGCTGCCACGGGCGCGGGAAACGGGGCTTCACCTTGCACGCCCATCGGCTTTCCAGCCTGTGACGCGGGACCAGTCAAACAGATCCCGGTTAATGGGACGTGAACGCCGGGGCTTCGTCTTGCCAACGGGCGGACGAGCGGTTCGAGGACGCGCTGCCGCCCGCCCCGGGTGCCCCGTTTTCTTCCTCCAAGAAAACGGCCCCGGAAAATCGCGATTTCCGAGGCCGTTGACATGGGGGACGCCGATCTCACGAGGTCGGAAGGATGACGATCTCGACCCGGCGGTTCTGGGCGCGGCCCTCGGTGGTGAGGTTGGAGGCCACGGGCTGATCCTCGCCGCGGCCGAAGGCCTGAATCCGGTCGAAGGACACCCCGCCCGACATCAGCACGTCGGCCACCGAGTTGGCGCGGCGCTCGGACAGGCCCTGATTGTAGGCGGCGCTGCCGGTGTTGTCGGTATGGCCCACCACCTGCACGCGCGAGCGGGGGTATTCGCGCAGGCTGCTGGCCACGGTCAGCAGGTCGCCGCGCAGCGAGCTGTTCACGGTCGCGCTGTCGACGGCGAAGAGGATGTCCTGCGGCATGGTCACGATCAGCCGGTCGCCGGTGTTGCGGATGCCGATGCGGTCATTCTCGAGCTGGCGGCGGAGGTCGGCTTCCTGCTGGTCGAGGAAGCTGCCGGCGATGGCGCCGGTGGCCGCGCCGGCCAGTCCGCCGACCACGGCGCCGCGGCCCTTGTTATCGGAGGTCAGCGCGCCCACGCCGGCGCCGAGGATGCCGCCCAGCAGGGCGCCCTGCTTGGTCTGCCGGTTGGGATCGTTCGGGTTGCCAAGCTGGCTCGGGTCGGTACAGGCCGTCACCGCCAGAAGCGAAACGGTGGAGAGGACAAGGATGGGTTTGGTTATGCAGCTCATTTGCGCGCCTCGACTATTTGTAATCACCCGCTAGATCGGATTTGCCGCGATGATATGCAATAACACGCCGCTTCCCAACCGGTTTCCGGCGGAATTCGGCGGCAACCCGCGCACGATCAGGTGAGCCCTTGCAAGGCGGAGGTGGGGATCGCTGTCAGCCCGCGTCGGCCCGTGCCGCTTCCCATGCGAGGATGGCGCGTTTCACCGGCAGGCCCCAGTGATAGCCGCCCAGCCCGCCGGATTTGCGCAGCGCCCGGTGGCAGGGGATCAGGAAGCTGATCGGGTTGCGGCCCACGGCGGTGCCCACCGCGCGCACGGCGCGGGGTTTGCCGATCGCCTGGGCGATTTCGGAATAGGTGGTGACGTGGCCCGAGGGGACTTGCAGCAGCGCTTCCCACACCTTGATCTGGAAGGGGGCGCCGATGAGGTAGAGGGGTGCCACCTCGCGCTCCTGCCCGTTCGCGCCGAAGGCGGCGAGCACCCATGGCCGGAGCATCATCGGGTCTTCGACGAAGCGGGCGCCGGGCCAGCGGGCGATCATGTCTTCCATCGCCGCCTCTTCGCCGGTTTCGCTGGCGAAGCCCATGCCGCAGATGCCCTTCTCGGTGCCCATGACGAGGGCCAGGCCGAAGGGGCTGTCGAACCAGCCCCAGCAGATGGTGAGCCCCTCGCCACGGCGGGCGAAATCGCCGGGGCTCATGCATTCCCAGCGCAGGAAGAGATCGTGCAGGCGGCCGGAGCCCGACAGGCCCAGCTCATGCGCGGTCTCCAGCGTGGTAAAGCGCTGGGCCAGCAACGCCTTGGCCTGACCCAATGCCAGGTATTGCTGATAGCGCTTGGGCGAGACGCCGGCCCATTGGGTGAAGAGACGCTGGAAATGGGCGGGGCTCATGTTCATCTCGGCCGCGAGTTCGCCCAGCGAAAGCGGGCCGTCGGCCGTGTCGATCAGGTCGATGGCGCGGCGCATGACGTGGTAGTGATAGCTTTGCTGTGGCTCGGCGTTCATCGGGGCGTTTCCTTGGGCTCGTGGAGGGAAATCTATCCCGCCGCCCGGTGCCGTGCGACCCGAATATTGCGCATTGCCCCGATTGCGGGCATGAGGGGGACATGGTGGCCCAGCTCGATTACCATACGATGCGCGAGATCTTCACCCGGTTCCAGGAGGCGGAGCCGGAGCCCGAGGGCGAGTTGCATCACGTCAACGCCTTCACGCTGGTGGTGGCGGTGGCGCTGTCGGCGCAGGCGACGGATGCGGGGGTGAACAAGGCCACCGCCGAGCTGTTCAAGGTGGCCGACACGCCCGAGAAGATGCTGGCGCTGGGCGAGGAGGGGCTGATCGGCCATATCAAGACGATCGGGCTGTATCGCAACAAGGCGAAGAACGTCATGAAGCTGTCGCGCATCCTTGTCGATGACTATGGCGGCGAGGTGCCCAATTCGCGCGCGGCGCTGCAATCGCTGCCGGGCGTGGGGCGCAAGACGGCGAATGTGGTGCTGAACATGTGGTGGCATTACCCGGCGCAGGCGGTGGATACGCATATCTTCCGCGTCGGCAACCGCACCGGCATCTGCCCCGGCAAGGACGTGAACGCCGTCGAGCGCGCCATCGAGGATCACGTGCCGGTGGATTTCCAGCGCCATGCGCATCACTGGCTGATCCTGCACGGGCGCTATACCTGCAAGGCGCGTAAACCCATGTGTCCCGCCTGTCTGATCCGGGACCTCTGCCAATTCGAGGACAAGACCCTATGACCAAGTATCAAGCCGTTGGTATCGGCAATGCCGTTGTCGATGTGATTTCGCAATGCGACGACAGCTTCCTTTCGACGATGGGAATCGAGAAGGGGATCATGCAGCTGATCGAACAGGACCGGGGCGAGCTGCTCTATGACGGGATGCAGAATCGCACGCAGATGTCGGGCGGCTCGGTTGCCAATACGATTGCCGGGCTGGGCGCGCTGGGGCTGAAAACCGGGTTCATCGGGCGGGTGCGCGATGACGATCTGGGGCAGTTCTATGCCAGAGAGCTGGCGGATGTGGGCACGGATTTCGTCAATACGCCGGTGGCGGGGGGCGAGCTGCCGACCTCGCGGTCGATGATTTTCGTGACGCCGGATGGCGAGCGGTCGATGAACACCTATCTGGGGATTTCCACCGAGCTGGGCCCGGATGACGTGGATGACGACGTGGCGGGTCAGGCGGGGCTGCTGTTCCTTGAGGGGTACCTGTTCGACAAGGACAAGGGGAAGGAGGCGTTCCTCGCCGCTGCGCGGGCCTGCCGGGCCGGCGGCGGGCGCGCGGGGATCGCGCTGTCGGATCCGTTCTGCGTGAACCGGCACCGGGAGGATTTCCGCCGGCTGGTGACGGAGCTGGATTACGTGATTGGCAACGAGCATGAATGGTGCGCGCTTTACGAGACAGAGGACCTTGGCGCGGCGCTGGAGCAGGCGGCGGCCGATAGCGGGCTGATCGTCTGCACGCGGTCCGGGGAGGACGTGGTGCTGGTGGAAGGCGACGAAAGGGTGACGGTGCCGGTGGACCGGGTCACGCCGGTCGACGCCACCGGCGCGGGCGACCAGTTCGCGGCCGGGTTCCTGTATGGCGTGGCCAATGGCAAACCGCTGGCGGTATCGGGGCGGATGGGCTGTATCGCGGCGGCCGAGGTGATCGGCCATTACGGCGCCCGTCCGGAGAAGGAGGTCAAGGCGCTGTTTGCCGCGGAAGGGCTGATCTGACGGTGGCTTGATGGCAGCGGTGCCTTGTGTGGCGCGCGTTGCTTCTTGAGTATTTTTTCCAAGAAGAAGCAACGGTTTGTTAACCGCGACATGGTTTACTCTGTCTTGCGGTACAGGCTGGAGAGCCGATGACCGCCCAAGGAGAAGTCGCACCCGGTGTTCCGGCCCGCCGCCGGTGGCCGGGTGCGCACACCGCGCTTCTTCTTGGCGGCAATACTCCGGGGTGAATGGGGCCGGACACCGTCCGGACCAAGAGGGGCAGCGCCCCTTCTTCCCCCGCCCTCAGCGTGGGCCGTTGATGTTGGTCATGTGGGTGTTGCCGCGGAAATGGAAGTACAGCGTGTTCGGGTCGGACATGATGGCGGGCATCTGGAAGGGCTGCTGTCCTCTGCCGGCGCGGTACAGGGGGCTGGCGAAGACCAATTCGGCATTGCCGTAACCGGGCGGATCCCCGTATTTCCCCTGCCCCTGCCCCTGCCCCTGCCCCTGCCCCTGCCCCTGCCCCTGCCCCTGCGCCTGTACCGGCACGCGGCCGACCACGGAGTGCTCGTGGACGCGCTCCATGGTGAAGCTGGTCTCGGGCCGGGCGGTGAGCCGGTATTGCCGGTAATGCAGGTCGTGGGGCTGGCCGCTGAAGGGTGCCGTGGCGTAGCGGCAGCACCCCGAGCCAGCGAAGCGGTCGGTTTGCGCGGCGTCCGTGCCGGCGAGCCAGCAGAGGGCGAGGGCGGCGATCAGGATGCGTGTGGGCAAAGGCTGCGACCTACGGCCGGATGGTGGAGGGCGGATGGCGGATGATAGCCCGGGCGATCTGCCTGAACGGTTGTCAGGTCAGCACGCCGTTCACCGGGGCCAGCGGCGCCGGGGCGGGGCGGCCAAGCGCGTCGGCGGCGGAGATTTCGATGGTGCGGCACATGGCGTGGAGGGGCAGGCCGTTCTCGACATTGTGGAAGGGCTGTTCGAGTTCGCGTGTCACCGCCTGAAGCCCGAAGAAGACATAGGCCACGATGGCCGCGAGCAGCGGCGTGAACCATCCCGCCTGATCGGCCAGCGCGAAGGGCAGCAGGAAGCAGTAGAGATAGGTCGTGCGGCGCACGAGCAGGGAATAGACGAAGGGCAGAGGCGTGCTGGCGATGCGTTCGCCCCCCGCCTGGGCCAGCCCCATGGCCGAGAGCGTGCCCGACAGGGTCATGCGGGCGTAACCGTCGAGCTCGGCCCCCGCGAGCGCGGCGTTGATGCGCGACAGGGCGGCGTCGGCGGGGTTGGCGTGGGTGAGCAGCGCGTCGGTTTCCGCCGCGTCGAGCCAGCCAAGGATCTCGGCGCGGGGATCCTCGCCGCGCAGGGCGCCGCGATGGAGGTGGGCGAAAACGACGGCATGGGTCATGACGCGGGCGTGAACGGCCGGATCGGGGGAGAAGAGCGCCACTTGCCGGCCGAGGTTTCGGATTTCGGCGATGAGCTGGCCCCAGAGGCCGCGCGCCTCCCACCAGCGGTCATAGGCGGCGTTGTTGCGGAAGCCGAGGAAGAGCGACAGCGCGATGCCGAAGACGCCGATGGCCGAGACCGAGACATGCGGCAGCGGCAGGGCGAGCCTGTCGATCATCAGGATCGCCGCCGAGAGCCCGGCCACGGCGAGGATCTTGTGCAGGATGCGGGGCACGATGGAGCCCTGCATCACGAGGAAGAGCCGCAGCGCGGAGGGCTGGTCGAGCACGATCATGGGGGTGCGTCCGGCTCAGTCGCCGAGCTTGGCATGGACTTCGTCGAGGTCGATCTCGCCCGTGGGCATCTTGTTCGACGGGTCGAGGAAGTCGTATTTGAAGAGGTCGAAATCGCGTTTGTAGATTTCGTAGACGAGATGCATGGAGAGGTCGTCGAAATAATCCTCGACCGGGTGGGCGCGCTTGGGTCCGTGGCCTTCGCTTTCGTTGAAGCGGGGGATGGTTTTCAGGTCGACCTTATGGGGCGTTTCGATGGACTTCAGCACGTCGGCCATGCCGTCGTTGAACGCCTCGGTCCAGAAGATCTTGTCATAGCGGCCGCCGTTGACGATGAAGGTGGAGACGTGGCCGGAGATGGCCGACCAGTGGATATCGGGCTCCATCGGGCGTTTCCAGCGGATGGTGTCGCGGGCGAAGAGGAGGAAGCGGCGGAAGCTCTTGATCTGGTCAAACTCCTCCTTGCCGTCTTCGCCGCCGACCTCGACCCCGTATTTCTGGACAAGCAGAGGGACCAGCTTGCCGCGGTAGCGTTTGCCGTTGCGCTGGATGCCGCAGATCTTGTCGAAGAAGCTGGAGAGGATGCGGGTGTAGGGGTTGCGCACGCAGGTGAAGGCGTAGGATTTATGGGCCGTCACGTTGTCGTGGATCAGCGGCTGGCTGTCCTCGCGGGCCCATTTGTGCAGGCCCTCGGCCGCGTCGTGAATGTCACCGTCGAAGAATTCGCCGTGATCGGAGTAATACATGATCTGGCCGATCGTCGAACAGGCGCATTTCGGCACCACGCGATAGACGACGCTTTCGCTTTCGGTCATCCACGTGCCCGGAAACCCCATATTTCTGCCTCCACCTTCACCCGCCGGCTTTTTTTCGCGGCTCGAGCTTTGTAGCCTGAGGAAAATCCCCGCGAAAGGACGTTTCTTCAGGGCGTGTTCATGTCTATCACTGTAATCGACAAAAGATAATATCGGGTAGCGCGTTTCCGTCATGGCAAGAATTGCCTTCATCCTTCTGTGCCACAAGGACCCCGAGGCCATCATCCGTCAGGCCGAGATGCTGACGGCGGTGGGCGATTACATGGCGATTCATTTCGACGCCCGGGCGAAGGTTGAGGATTACCGGATGATCCGGGCGGCGCTGGCGGGCAATCCGAACGTGACCTTTGCGCGGAAGCGGATCAAATGCGGCTGGGGGGAGTGGTCGCTGGTGCAGGCCTCGCTCTATGCCGTGGAGGCGGCGGTGGAGGCGTTTCCGCGGGCCACGCATTTCTACATGCTGTCTGGGGATTGCATGGCGGTGAAATCGGCCGCCTTCGCGCATGAGTTCCTCGACAATGACGATGCCGATTACATCGAGAGTTTCGATTTCTTCGAGAGCGACTGGATCAAGACCGGGATCAAGGAAGACCGGCTGATCTATCGGCATTACTTCAACGAGCGGGTGCAGAAGAAGCGGTTCTATGCCGCGTATCACCTGCAGAAGCGGCTGGGGCTGACACGGGCGATTCCGGCCGATCTGCAGATCCAGATCGGGAGCCAGTGGTGGTGCCTGCGGCGGCGGACGATCGAGTGGATCCTCGATTTTACGCGCAAGCGGCGGGACGTGATGCGGTTTTTCGCCACGACGTGGATACCGGACGAGACGTTTTTCCAGACGCTGGTGCGGCATTTGGTGCCGGAGACCGAGATCCGGACAAGGACGCTGACCTTCCTGATGTTCACCGATTACGGGATGCCGGTGACGTTCTACAACGACCACTATGATCTGCTGCTCTCGCAGGATGCGCTGTTCGCGCGCAAGATCAGCCCGGAGGCGACGGAGCTCAAGACGCGGCTGGGGGCGCTATATGCCAACGAGGAGGCCACGTTCCAGATTTCCGACGAGGGGCGGAACCTTTACAGATTCCTGACCGGGCGGGGCCGGATCGGGCGGCGGTTTGCCAGCCGGTTCTGGGAGACGGAAAGCTCGCTGGGCCGGCAGCGCGAGTTGATGATCGTGATCTGCAAGAAATGGCATGTGGCGAAGCGGGTGATCCAGCGCATCCGGCAGGTGGCGAACGTGCCGACCATCGATTACCTCTTCAACGAGGAGGACACGCCGCTGCCCGATCTGGGCGGCATTCAGGCGACGTTGGGCAAGCGCACACGGCACCGGCGGGCGCTGATGCGGATGCTGTTCGATTATTTCGACACCGACCGGCTGATCGTGTGCATGGACCCGTCGAACCTTGACCTGTTGCATGACTTTGCGGGCGACCGGTCGACGACGAAGATGCTGGAGATCCAGTGCGAGTTCACCGACGAGTACCTGATCGGCCATGCCAAGCGGGTGGGGCTGGCGGGCGAGCAGACCTCGGCGCAGACGCTGGAGCGGCTGTTGCCGACGATCCGGGGCGACATGACCTATGAGAGCGACCGGATCAGGGATGCGGGGTTCGAGCATCACGGGGTCATAAGGGAAAGCGCCGAGCCGGACGAGAATGCGCCGCCGATCGCGCGCTTCCTTGATATCCCGCCCGAGAAGGCGCTAGAGATTGCCGAGACGCCCCGTCTTTTCGCTGATTAGGATGTGACCGCCATGCCCTTCGCCTATGACGACCAGAACATTTTCGCCAAGATCCTGCGCGGCGAGATTCCCAACGATACCGTGCTGGAGACCGAGCATACGCTGGCCTTCAACGATATCCACCCGCAGGCGCCGGTGCATGTGCTGGTGATCCCGAAAGGGCCCTACGTGAGCTTTGATCATTTCGCCGCCGAGGCGTCGGAAGCGGAGGTCGTCGATTTCACCCGTGCCTGCGCCGAGGTGTGCCGCAAGACCGGCGTCACGCTCGGCGAGGGGGGCGAGGGGTTCCGCTCGATCGCCAATGCGGGCCCGCACGGGGTGCAGGACGTGCCGCATTACCACCTGCATATCCTTGGCGGGCGGAACATGGGGCCGATGCTGTCGAAGGACTGAGGGCGGCCGGGGGGCGGCCGCCCCGTAACGTCAGGCGCCCTCGGTTTCGCCGTTGTAGGCCCAGATGCGGTTCTGCACTGCGGTGGTGCCGCAGGCGCCGCCGGCATTGGCCTCGTAGATCGCGCTGCGTTGCGTCGAGGGGTGCGAGATGGTGAGCCCGTCGAGGACGGGTTTGCCGTCGCGGTTCCTGAACTGCCAGAGGAATTCGACCGTGCGGTGGCCGATCACGGCCAGAGAGCCGAGATCGTTCACCCCGGTCTCGCCGCCCTCGTCGGCGGGATAGGTGAAACAGCCGAGCCCGACCCGGGCGCCGTCAACCTCGAGCAGGTCGACATCGCGGGCGAGACGGTGCAGCAGGGCATCGGCGGTGTAGGGCGTGGAATTGGCGCCGCCGTTGCAGGGCACCGTGTCGAACAGGCCGGTTTCGTCGCAGAGGGTGACGCGGCGGGTGCCGTTATCGGTGACGCCGCGCAGCGCCGAGCGGTAAGGGCTGCCGGCCTCGTGCACGGTTTCGCGCAGCGCGGGGATCTTGAGGATGCCGCTGAGCCCGGCGGGCAGGACAAGCATCTGGTCGTCGCGCAGGCGCTCGTCGCTCAGTTCCTCTTCCGACTGCAGCGGGGCGAAGCGATACTTGCGGAAGGCCGGCTCGTCGAACACCGCCTTGTCGGGGCCAAAGCAGGCATCCTCGTCCCAGTTGGCGGAGAAATCGGCCTGTCTGGAATAGAGCATGGCGCTGATGGCGACGGGCACATCGGCGCCGACGAGACGGCCGTTCAGCGCATCGGCGATGCTGTCGCAGATGCGCTTGGTGTCGTGCCGGTCGGAGCCGACATCGCCCCATGCGGCCTTGGTGGCCGGGTTGGTCTGGACGAAATAGTCGAGCGGCTGGACCACGTCGCCGTTCACGTGGATTTCGCTTTCGCGGATGTCGTTGAAGGTGGGCTCGGCGCTGGTGAGCAGGATGGAGGGGTGATAGTCGAGCGCGACTTCGAGGCGCAGGTGGTTGGCGCGGTCTTCCACGGTTCGGGCGTTGCGCGGGTAGAAATCGGCATGGATGCGGTGGGTGTTGCCGGGGGCGAAGTGGCGCAGCGTGCGGCTGGCGGTGATGGTCTGGACCTGTTCGAACGGGTCGAGCAGGTCGTCGACAAGGTCGATCGCGGCGCCGATGCGGGGGGCGTTCGAGCCGAGAACGAGGCTGTTGAGGCTGGCGAGGCTGACCTTTTCGCCGGTTTCGGCATTATCGAATTCGGTGCCGCTCTCGTTGCCGAGCGCGAAGAGCTTTTCCACGTTGCGGGTGACGAAATCGGTGGTGGCCGTGCGGTGCAGCACCAGCCGGACACGGCGGCTGTCGTCGTTCTTGAAGAAGAAGCCGATATCGCCGCCGAAATCGATCATCTGGTTGTCGGAGATCGAGGAGAAGCTTTCGCGGCTGGTATAGGCGTAGACCGGGCGGCTGTGGACGACCTCTATCTCTCCATCGACCAGTTCGACCACTTCGATCGACAGGAGATAGGTCTGTTCGGTGTCGTTGAAGAAGCTGCCGAGCCAGCCGAGGAAGGAGCGGTCGGCGAGTTCGCGGCTCTCGGGCGTGAGGTTGACATCGAGCGGCGCGTTTTCCTTCGGGTTGAGCAGGCGGAAGGAGAGCCGCGCGTAGCCCGCGCGTTTGGGCGCCTTTTCCAGCGTCCCGGGGTCGAGCCACGTGACGGTGGGCGCCAGCGAAATCTCGACCGGTGCGGTCGTGGCGCGCTCCGCCCCGGCGGGGCAGTCGCCGACGTTGACATTGCACTGGGCCGAGGCCGTGGTGCCAAGAGCCACAAGCGCCCCGGCCAGAATGAACGAAGGAATACGGATCGTCATGATGCTCCCCAAAAAAAATGCCGTTATTATTCTAATCTACTGAAATTAGAGCACAGTTTGGGCAATTCGTCGAGTGTGGCGTGCGCTGGCCCGGTTTCGAACTTGCCGTTTCCGGGGCATTCCCCATATGCAGGCGGAGGACAGGAAACAGACGGATATCGCCCCCATGACCCTTCGCGACCGCGCCGGCGCGTTCATCGACCGGCCTCTCGTTCGGAATTTCATCCTCGGTGTGATCCTGTTCAACGCGGCGATCCTGGGCCTTGAGACGTCGGATATCGCGATGGCGCGGGCGGGCGCGCTGATCGTCACGCTGGACAGTATCTGCCTTGCGATTTTCGTGGTGGAGATCGGGATCAAGCTGTTCGCGAAGGGCGGGCGGTTCTTTCGCGACGGGTGGAATATCTTCGACTTCGTGATCGTGGCGATTTCCCTCGTGCCGGCGGCGCAGGGGCTTTCGGTGCTGCGCGCGCTGCGGATCTTGCGGCTTTTGCGGGTGCTGTCGGTGACGCCGTCGCTGCGCCGGGTGGTCGAAGGGCTGATGAGTGCCTTGCCGGGAATGGCGTCGGTCTTCCTGCTGATGGGGATCATCTTCTATATCGGCTCGGTCATGGCGACGAAGCTGTTCGGCGACAATTTCCCGGAATGGTTCGGAACGCTGGGGCGGTCGGCCTATTCGCTGTTCCAGATCATGACGCTGGAAAGCTGGTCGATGGGGATCGTGCGGCCGGTGATGGAGGTCTACCCCTATGCCTGGGCGTTCTTCGTGCCGTTCATTCTGGTCACGACCTTCGCGGTGGTGAACCTTGTCGTCGGTCTGATCGTCAACTCGATGCAGGATGCGCATCACGAGGAGGAGACCGAGAAGACCGGCAATTACCGCGACGAGGTGGTTTCGCGGCTGGAGCGGATCGAAAAGCTGCTGGAGAAGCGCTAGGGCCGGTCAGGTGCTGCGGGTGAGGTCGAGGAAGACATCCTCGAGATCGGCCTGCTCGGTGCGCACATCGGCGATGCGGATCCCGGCGCCGCGGACCGTTTCGAGCACCTGCTCGGCAGAGGTGCGGCCCGTCTGGTAGGTGATCGCCAGCTCGCCATGGGGGCGGGTTTCGACCTCGATCCCCTCGGCCTGTGGCAGAGAGGTGACCGGCTTGTCGGGGCGGATCACCATGGTCTTGGCATCGAGCCGACCCAGCAGCGCGCTGGTGGTGTCGCGGGCGACGAGTTCGCCGTGGTTGATGATGGCGATCTCGTCGCACATCTGCTCGGCCTCTTCGAGGTAGTGGGTGGTGAGGATGATGGTCATTCCCTCCTCGTTGAGACGGCGCACATTGTCCCACAGCATGCGGCGCAGCTCGATATCGACGCCCGCGGTGGGCTCGTCGAGCACCAGCACGGCAGGGTGATGGACCAGCGCCTTGGCCAGCAGCAGGCGGCGGCGCATCCCGCCCGAGAGGGTGCGGGCATAGGCCTGGGCCTTGTCCTCGAGCCCGACGAGGCGGAGGATCTCGTCACTGCGGCGCTGGGATTTCGGGACGCCGTAGAGCCCGGCCTGCACTTCGAGCGCGCCGCGCGGGGTGAAGAACGGGTCGAGGTTGAGCTCCTGCGGCATGACGCCGATCGAGGCGCGGCTTTGGCGCGGGTTCACGTCCTGGTCGAAGCCCCAGATGTTGACGCGGCCGGCGGTCTTGACCACCAGACCGGCGAGGATGTTGATCAGGGTCGATTTGCCAGCGCCGTTGGGGCCGAGCAGGCCGAAGACGCAGCCGGCGGGGATGTCGAGATCGACGCTCTTCAGGGCGTGTTTTTCCGGTTCGCCCTTGTGGGGCGGGTAGGTCTTGGTCAGCCCCCGGATTTCAATGGCATTTCCGCCCATCGCTGCTCTTGCCCCCGGCTTTTCGATCTTCCATATTCGGACCTAGTCCAACCGAGCGGAAAAGGAAACTGCCAGATGGTGACACAGGCCCCCGAAACCCGGATCGTCGACAGCTACCGGATTGCCTGCGACGGCGGCGGAGAGGCGCTGGGCCATCCGCGTGTCTGGCTGTTGATCCCCGAGGCCCTTGGCTGGGTGGAATGCCCGTATTGCGACGCCAAGCTGATCCACAAGGATTTCGAAGGCAAGGTGTGAGAGGCTGATGTGCGCCCTTGCGGGCGCGCTGCTTGTCTCGCCGTCGCCCTTTGGGCGCCGTCTCGGGGGTGTGGCGGCGTGACGTGTCGTTCGCGGGCGGTTGCGTTCGTGGTTAGGGCGGGTGCCTCCGGCGGGAGTATTTGGGCCAAGAAGAAGCCAGGGGAGCCGCCGTGGCCCGGGCACGGGATGGTGCCCGGGGAGCGTGGCCGGGTCAGCCGAAGATGATGTAGAGGCCCGCCGCCGAGGTGAGCCCGCCGAGGAGGCGCAGGGCGGGGGCGTTGGTGGTCAGGAGGCGCGAGGCGGCGACGGCGACACCGAGGCCCGCCGCGTGGAGAAGCGCCGTCGCGATGGCGAAGCCCGCGCCGAATTGCAGGGCGCTGGCGCCGCCCAGTTCGCCGCCATGGGCGTGACCGTGGAAGAGGGCGAAGAGGCCGACGAGGGCCATCGCGAAGCGCGCGTCGGGGCGCAGGGCGAGGGCCACGACGAGGCCGAGGATCACGATCGAGGTGAGGATCGCCGGTTCGACGAAGGGCAGGGGCAGGCCGGCGAGAGCCAGCAGGAAGCCGGCGATCATGGTGACGACGAAGGCGGTGGGGACGAGCCAGACGGCGCGGCCGCCGATCTGGGCCGCCCAGAGGCCGACGGCGATCATGGCGAGCACGTGGTCGAGGCCGAAGATCGGGTGGGTGACGCCCGCGAGGAAGGAGCCGTATTCGCCCGGTGGCAGGTGGGCTGCGGCCGGGGTTGCGGCGAGGGTCAGGACGAGGGCGGTCAGGGTGCGTTTCATGGATGGCTCCTTGGCATGGGTTGGCCGGGCGCCCCGGGATGGGTCGCGCCTTTCACGGGCGAGTTGTGCACGGGTTGCGGGCGGGGCGCAAGCCGGTGTCAGCTTTGCGGACGGGCGAGCCGGGCGGTGAGGTTGGCGCGCACCGCTGGCCATTCATGGGGCAAGATGGAATAGACCGCCGTGTCGCGCAGGGTGCCGTTGGCCATTATGGCGTGCGAGCGCAGGAGCCCGTCCTGTTTGGCGCCGAGGCGCTCGATGGCGCGCCGGGACTGGTGATTCATGGCATGGGTGCGGAATTCGACGGCAATACAATCGAGCGTATCGAAGGCGTGGGCGAGCAGGAGGAGCTTGGCCTCGGTGTTGAGGCCGGTGCGCTGGGTCTCGGGGCTGATCCAGGTTGAGCCGATCTCGACTCGGCGGTTGGCGGCGTCGATATTCATGTAAGTGGTCATGCCAACGGCGCGGCCGGAGGGGGTGAGCAGGGTAAAGGGAAGCATGGAGCCCTTGGCCTGCAGCGCGAGGCGGCGGTCTATTTCGGCGGGGACGCCTTCGGGCGAGGGAATCTTTGTGTACCACAGGCCCTCAAGCCCTGAGGCCGCGTCGGCGAGGTCGGCGGCGTGGTCCTGCGAGAGGGGGGCGAGCACGACATGCGTGCCGGTCAGGGTGACGGGGGTGGGCCACATGGCGGGGTTCCGGTTTGTTGACGGGAGGTGGGTTGGCACCCACCCTACGAGAGGGTGGGTGAGAGAGGTCAGCCGAAGACCTTGGTGAGGGCCTTGTCGGTGGCCTCGACGATCTGGTCGATATCGTCCTTGGTGGCGATGAGTGCCGGAGAGTAGCAGAGCGTGTTGTTGAGCCCCGGAACCGAGCGGTTCATCACGCCGATGATCACACCTTGGGCGTTGCAGTCGCCGGCGACGGCCTGCACCATCTTCTCGTCCGCCGGTTCCTTGGTGGCGCGGTCGGCCACCAATTCGGCGCCGAGGAAGAGGCCCTTGCCGCGCACGTCGCCGATGACCTCGTGCTTGTCCTTGAGCGCGCGAAGCTGGTCGAGCATGTAGTCGCCCATCTTCGTGGTGTTCTCGAGCAGGCCTTCCTCCTCGATGATCGCCATGTTCTCCAGCGCCGCCGCCGGCCCGGCGGTGCAGCCGCCGAAGGTCGAGATGTCGCGGAAGTAGTTGAGCGGGTCGGAGGTATCGTCCTGGAACATGTCGAACACCTTCTCGTTCGTCACGCAGCAGGCGATGGCGGCATAGCCCGAGGCCACGCCCTTGGCCATGGTCACGAAATCGGGTTCGACCCCGTAATGCTGGTAGCCGAACCATTCGGTGCCGGTGCGCCCGACGCCGCAGACGACCTCGTCGATATGCAGGAGGATGTCGTATTTGCGGCAGATTTCCTGCACGCGGGGCCAGTAGCCCGGCGGCGGGGTGATGACGCCGCCGCCCGCCGTGACCGGCTCGAGGCAGATTGCGCCGACCGTTTCGGGGCCTTCGGCGAGGATGACCTCCTCGATGGCGTTGGCGGCGGCGAGGCCGTATTCCTCGCCGGAGAGATCCCACTGGGCGCGGTATTCCATGCAGTGGGGCACGCGCACGAAGCCCGGCACGAAGGGGCCGTATTGTTCGCCGCGCTGGTCCTGACCGCCGGCCGAGATGGCGGCGATGGAGGAGCCGTGATAATCGCGGTCACGGTAGAGGATCTTGTATTTCTTGCCGCCATAGCGCTTGTGGGCGATCTGGCGGACCATCTTGAAGGCCTTCTCGTTGGCCTCGGTGCCGGAATTGGTGAAATAGACGCGGCTCATGCCGGGCATTTTCGAGATCAGCTTCTCGGAGAACTTGGCGCCGGGGATCGAGCCGGCGGTGCCGGCGAAGTAGTTCAGCTTGAGAAGCTGGTCGCGGACGGCGTTGGCGATGCGTTCGCGGCCATAGCCCACGTTCACCGTCCAGACCCCGCCGGAGACGGCGTCGAGATGTTCCTTGCCGTGCTGGTCCCAGACGCGCATGCCCTTGCCCTCGACGATGATGCGGGGGTCGGCCTTGGCCTCGGGGCCGGTCCAGCCGGCGTGCTGGATCAGGTGATGCCAGACATGGGCGCGGTCGGCCTCGACCACGCCGGAGAGGTCGTTATCAAGCGGTTTGCCGTCCATCGTGAATGCTCCATCAGGTTGGGCCCGGCGGGAGGGGCCGGGCGGTATCATTTGATCATATCAGCCCGAGAACGGGCGAGTCTGTTAGGGCCAGTGGGTGGTCGCGTATAAGGCCAGGGTTTTGGGCTGTGCTGCGGGGCACCGGCTCGGGGGCTGGGCGCCTCGGGGTGGGGGTGCGAGGTCCCGGCTCGGAGGCCGGGACGGGTGTGGGGTTTAAGGCCTGTGGTTGGGGACGGCCGGGTCGGTCTTGGCCGCCCCGGGCTTGAGCCGGTGCGTGGGCCAGAGGCCCCGGCTCGGGGGCCGGGGCGGGTTGGTGTTTGTGGCGAGGGCGCCGGTCAGCGCAGGGTGACGGCGCCGCGGAGGGTGTTGGTGGCGGTGCCGTTGGCCGGGTTCACGTTCGAGGAGAAGGTGCCGCCGCCCGAGGCCTGAAGCCAGCGGCCGCTGCCGCTGCTGATGTGCCAGTAGCCGTGGATATTGCCCTGCGGGTCGCGGCGGCGGGCGTTCCAGCCGAGCGTGACACGGTCGCCTTCCAGCCCGTCGAGCACGCAGACGCCGTTGCCCTCGACCGCGCCGCCGCGCACTTCGAGCACGCCGAAGCATGGCCCGCTGAGCTTGTTCATCGGGTTGGAGGAGTCTTCCATCTCGAAGCGGTTGTAGGTGGCGCGGACATTCATGAACTGGTGGTCGGCGCCGGCCTCGATCACCTCGGTCTGGGATTGTCCCGTGGCGGTGCCGTCGCTTGTATAGGCCTGTGCGGTGGCGTGGCCCGTGGCCAGAAGCGTGGCGATGGCGGCGGCGGTTAATATGCGTTTCATGATGTCTCCCCTTCGAGTTTGTGATCGTTGGTTCGTCAGGGGGAGTCTAACGATCGCCATGCGGCGCTGGCAAGGCATGGCCGGTCCGGAGGTCAGGCGCGGGCGTCCTTGGGCGAGCCCATGACCACGAAGGTGGTGATCGCGTTGACCTGCGGGAGGATGCCCATCACGTCGGTATGGAAGGCCTTGTAGGCGGGCAGATCGGCGGCCTCGATCCGGAGGAGGTATTCCACCGAGCCGGTGATGTTGTGGCATTCGACCACCTCGGGGGCGAGGGCCATGGCACGCTCGAACGCCTCCTGGCTGGCCTTGGTGTGGGAGTTGAGGCCGACGGTGGCGTAGGCCACGAAGCCGATACCGAGCTGCGTGCGGTCGAGAACGGCGCGGTAGCCGGCGATGACGCCGCGGCGTTCGAGCTCCTGCACCCGGCGGAGGCAGGCGGAAGGAGAGAGGCCGATTCGCTCGGCGAGGTCGAGATTGCTGATCCGGCCGTCGCGGGTCAGCTCCTGCAATATCTGTTGGTTGATATGGTCCATGGAGATGAATTATTGCAAATTTTGTGGCCCGGCGCAAAAGAAAGCAATTCAAATGCGCGGGTGTCGGAATAGGTTTGCGTTCATGACACTCGAAATTTTCACCGCGCTTGTCGCCTTTGCCTTTGTCACGGTCATCACGCCGGGGCCGAACAACCTGATGCTCATGGCCTCAGGGGCCAATTTCGGTTTCCGCCGGACCGTGCCGCACATGATGGGTATCGGGCTGGGGTTTCCGTCGATGGTGGTTCTGGTGGGCGTCGGCGTGATGCAGGTGTTCGATCTGTGGACGCCGAGCTATACCATCCTGAAGGTGCTGAGCGTGGGGTACCTGCTGTATCTCGCGTGGAAGATCGCCAATGCCGCACCGCCGAAGGAGGCGGAGGAGGCGCCGGAGGGCAAGCCGCTGTCGTTCTTTCAGTCGGCGGCGTTTCAATGGGTGAACCCGAAGGCGTGGAGCATGGCCTTGTCGGCCATCGCGCTTTACGCGACGAGCCGGGACATGAGCGCCGTTCTGTGGGTGGCCGGGGTTTACGTGGCGGTGTCGGCGGTCAGCACGACAAGCTGGACGGTGCTGGGCCAGCAGATGCGGCGGCTGTTGAAGAACCGGACGCGGCTGCGGGTGTTCAACTGGACGATGGCGGTGCTGCTGGTGGTGACGCTAATCCCGGTGGTGTGGCCCGCCTCGGCGTGAGGCGCGTGGGGCCGGCGTCGGGGTTTTGAGTATTTCGGCCAAGAAGAAGCCGGGGGGTGTTGTATCGGCGGCTTCTCGGGCGGGGCCGGGGCGTGCTATGGCCGGGGCATGAGGGTGACGCTGCTGCATACGGCCGAGGGGCACCGGGCGCGGTTCGAGGCGCTGCGCGACCGGGTGGCTCCGGGGGCGGCGCTGGATCACGTGGTGCGCGAGGACTGGCTGGCGCGGGCGCAGGCGGGCGTTTCGGCGAAGCTGGAGGCGGAGATTGCCGGGGCGGTGGCCGCGGCGGAGGGCGTGGTGATCTGTACCTGCACGACGATCGGGCCTGCGGCGGAGAAGGCGGGCGCGATCCGGGTGGACTGGCCGATGATGCGGGCGGCGGCGCGGATCGGCGGGCCGGTGCTGCTGGCCTATGGGCTGGAGAGCACGTGGGGGCCGAGCCTTGCGCTATTGGAGCGGGCGTTGGCGGCGGAGGGACGGGAGGCGGTGGTGCATCCGATGCCGTTGATGCGGTTCTGGCCGTTGTTCGAGGCGGGCGAGCAGGCGGCTTTTGACGCGGTGATCGCCGGGGAGGTGCGCAAGGTGATCGAGAGCGGGCGGGAGATCGGTTGTGTCGTGCTGGCGCAGGTGTCGATGGCCGGGGCGGCGGAGTTGATGGGCGATCTTGGCGTGCCGGTGCTGGCCGCCCGAGCTGGCGCTGAAGGCGGGGCTGGAGGCGTGAGCGATCCGGGCGCGCTGGCGGGGCGGGTTCTGGAGGTCTACGAGCGGAACGCCGAAAGGTTCGACCGGGAGCGGGCGCGGTCGCTGTTCGAGCGGGGCTGGCTGGACCGGTTCGCGGGGATGCTGCCCGAGGGCGGCCGGGTTCTGGACGTGGGTTGCGGGAGCGGGGCGCCGATTGCGGACTACCTGACAGGCTTGGGCTTTGCCGTGACCGGCGTGGATGGCGCGGCGGCGATGATCGGGATCGCGCGGGCGCGGCGGCCGGAGGGGGACTGGCGCGTGGCGGATATGCGGGGGTTGGCGCTGGGCTGTCGGTTCGACGGGGTGCTGGCTTGGGACAGTTTCTTTCACCTGACGCGGGCAGAGCAGCGGGATGTGGTGCCGCGGTTGCTGGAACACCTGAGGCCGGGCGGGCCGTTGATGCTGACCGTCGGGCCGGGGGATGGCGAGGTGATGGGGCGTGTGGGCGACGAGCCGATCTATCATGCGAGCCTGTCGCGGTCAGAGTATGCCGGGTTGGTGCAGGCGGGCGGGGCGGAGGTCGTGGCCTATGTTCCGGAGGATCCGGGGTGCGATGACCACTCGGTGCTGCTGGCAAGGAAGCGCTAGCGGTATGGGGCTTGGCCCCGGCCGATTTGTTTGCAAATCCACCGCCCAGCGGCCATATACGGGCACGACACTACGGGAGCGACGTGGATGACCAATTACCTCGACTTCGAAAAGCCCTTGGCCGAGATCGAAGGCAAGGCCGAAGAGCTTCGGGCGATGGCGCGGGCGAACGAGGATATGGATGTCGAAGAAGAGGCCGGCGCGCTGGACAAGAAGGCGGCCGCGATGCTTCAGGACCTGTACAAGGGTCTGACTCCGTGGCGGAAATGCCAGGTGGCGCGGCACCCGGACCGGCCGCATTGCCGCGATTACATCAAGGCGCTGTTTCATGAATATACGCCGCTGGCCGGTGACAGGAACTTTGCCGACGATCAGGCCGTGATGGGCGGGCTGGCGCGGTTCAATGACCGGCCGGTGATGGTGATCGGGCATGAGAAGGGCAACGACACCAAGAGCCGGATTCAGCGGAATTTCGGCATGGCGCGGCCCGAGGGCTATCGCAAGGCGATCCGGCTGATGGAGATGGCGGACCGGTTCAACCTGCCGGTCGTCACGCTGGTGGACACGCCCGGCGCCTATCCCGGCAAGGGCGCCGAGGAGCGGGGCCAGTCGGAGGCCATTGCAAGGGCGACGGAGACCTGCCTGCAGATCGGGGTGCCGCTGGTGAGCGTGATCATCGGCGAGGGCGGTTCGGGCGGGGCGGTGGCCTTTGCCAGCGCCAACCGCGTGGCGATGCTGGAGCATTCGGTCTATTCGGTGATCAGCCCCGAGGGCTGTGCCTCGATCCTGTGGAAGGATTCCGAAAAGATGCGGGAGGCGGCGGAGGCGTTGCGGCTGACGGCGCAGGACCTGCACAAGCTGGGCGTGACCGACCGGATCATTCCCGAGCCGCTGGGGGGCGCGCATCGCGATCCGCCGAAGACGATCAAGGCGGTGGGCGAGACCATCGAGGGGATGCTGGGCGAGCTGTCTGACAAGAGCCGCAAGGCGCTGGTGAAGGCGCGGCGGGACAAGTTCCTTGCCATGGGGAGCAAGGGGCTGGCGGCCTGAGCGCCGCGGTCCGGTGACGGTGAAAACCGGGCCGGAACCCGTGTCGGTATAACGTCGGTATTTTGTCGGTATCGCGTCGGTGCGATTTCGGTGTCGTAAGCCGCCCTCAGGTCAGCAGCATCTTCAGCCCCTGTGTCACGTCCGAGCGGACGGCGAGCCGGAGGCCGGGTTCGTCGCCGGCTTTCAGCGCCGCGATGATCAGGCGGTGGTAATGCGGCGGGTCTTTCCGTTGCAGGCGGCCGTAGAGGGCGCGCATGGTGGGCCCAAGTTGCAGCCAGACGGTTTCGGCCATGGCCAGCATCGCCGGGGCCTGCGCACGCAGGTAGAGGGTGCGGTGAAATTCGAGGTTGCGGCGGATATAGCCCACCGCGTCGTGCCGGGCTGTCATCTCGGCGATGTGGCCGTTGATCGACTGGAGCCGGTCGATCAGGGCGATATGGGCGCGGGGCAGGGCGCGGCTGGCCAGTTCCACCTCTAGCAGGGCACGCAGGGCCGCGAGTTCCTCGATGCGTTCGTTGCCAAGCTCGGGCGTGGTGACGCGGCCGGAGCTTGAGACAGTGAGCGCGCCCTCGGCGGACAGGCGGCGGATGGCTTCGCGTGCCGGGGTCATAGAGACCTCGTATTCCGCCGCCAGCCCGCGCAGGGTGAGCGCGTGGCCGGGGGGGAGTTCGCCATGCATGATGCGGGTGCGCAGGCCGCGATAGACGCGGTCATGGGCGGAGCTTGGCGCCGGCTCGGGGCGGGGTGTGATCAACATGGAGGTATTTGTGATCACGCGCGCGCCCTCGTCAATCGCCAAAGCGGTAGCGATGGAGGGCCGAGCCATTGTCGCGCAGCCAGCGGCGGGCGGGCTCGAAGCCGGGCTTGAGGCGGTTCACCGTGTCCCAGAAGGCGGCGGAGTGGTTCATCTCGGCCAGATGCGCGACCTCGTGCGCGGCGACATAGTCGAGCACGTCGTCGGGGGCGAGGATCAGCCGCCACGAATACATCAGCCCGCCATTGTGCGAGCACGACCCCCAGCGCGAGCGGGTGTCGCGCAGGGTGAGGCGGGTATAGGGGCGGCCGAGCGCCGTGGCGTAGCGGTCGGATGCCTCTGCCAGCCGGTCGCGGGCCTGCGCCTTGAGCCATGCGCGGAGGCGGGCGGGTACGGCCTCGGGCGGGCCGGGGACGAGGAGGCTGCCGCCCTCGGCGCGGACGGTGCGGCCGGTGCCCGCGGCGATTCGCATGGGCCGGCCGGTGAAGGGCAGTTCGGCGCCCAGCCCCACCAGCACCTCGTCGGGCCGCTGGCTGAGCTGTCGGCGCAGCCAGCCCGCCTTTTCCTCGGCGAATTCCAGCGCCTTCCGCTCGGCCACGCCACGCGGCAGGGTCAGCGTCACCCGCCCGTCGATGCCCGAGACGCGCAGCGAAATCCGCCGGGCGCGGGCGGAGCGGCGCAGAATCAGGGCAACCGGGGGGTTGCCGGGAAGAACGTGATGGCCCATATGCCCTCGATACAAGCTTTTCGCGCAGGCTGGTGCAAAGCCTTTGACACCTTACCGGACTTATGGCAGGTGGCGCGGATTGTCTGCAAGACCAGAGAGTTTCAAGAGGGATCACCCATGCCCAAGGAAGAATGGGGCGTAAAGCGCGTCTGCCCGACCACCGGCAAGCGGTTCTACGACCTGAACAAGAACCCGATCGTCAGCCCATATACCGGCGAAGTGGTGGAACTTGAAACCGGCAAGAGCCGGTCGATCACCGCCGATGCGGAGGACGCGGAGACGAAGAAGATGAAATCCGGCAGCGAGGACGTGGATTCGAGCGTGCTGGACGATGATGATGTCGATGTCGATCTGGGCGATGACGTGCTGGACGACGACGATGACGACGATAACGTCTCGCTCGACGAGATCGCCGACGTGTCGGACGAAGACAACGAAAACTGATGACGCGGGGGCGGGATTTTCCACTTGATCCCGCCCGGCGCTTTGCCTAGATAGCGGCAATTGCCGGACCCGACGGTCCGCTCAGGTTTGGGGCCTTAGCTCAGCTGGGAGAGCGCTTGCATGGCATGCAAGAGGTCAGGGGTTCGATCCCCCTAGGCTCCACCAACCACCACACAAAGCCTGTAAGGTCAGTAAGTTGGTGATTTTCCGAGCAAATTTTGGGGAACTGTTGCGCTGAGGTGTTACAGTGAGGAACCTGATAAAAGTGCCCGGCCATACCCGACTCTATCGCCGCGAAGCTACGTACTACCACCGCGCATCTATCCCGAAGGACATTGCGGATACCTATCCGAAAACGTCAGAGACTTTTTCTCTGAGGACGAAAGACTACGCGGAGGCACTGCGCCGTGTTCGTGTGGAGGCGGTACGGGTTGATGAAAAGTTCGATGCTCATCGTCGTTGGCTTGCATCGCAGAACGCCCCGCCCGTTGATCATCTGTCGGAAGAGCAGCTCGCGACAATCAAGCAAGCCTACTTGCACCACCTTCTGGACGAGGACGAAGAGACCCGTTTGGATGGGTTTAAGGAACCTGAAGCCATATCCGTTCGTGAAGAACCTCAGGAGGACGCGTTTCTTCCTTCATTTGAGGAATATGAGGAGCTTATTGAGGAAATGGACGCGGTCACGCGTACGCATCTGGCACGGGGTAAACGGGATGTGTTCTTCTTAAGTGAAGCTGAAGAGGTCTTGGCTTGGGAGGGTATCGAAACCCGGCTGGCGGCCACTTCGCCTGACTGGAAGAAGGTCATTAGGGCCCTCCAAGAAGCCTCTGTAGAGGCACACGAGGCGAAGCGAAGGCGCAACAGGGGTGACGTCGTGCCGACGCCTCCTGCGCCGCTGGAGCAGCCTGTCAGCAGCGCTGCAGGAACGTCTGCCCCGAAAGTATCCGAAGCCTTTGAGCGCTGGGCAGAACAAAAGGCGCTTGGGAACCGGTGGACCGCAAAAGCAAAGAACGACTACAGGAATTGGCTCACACTCTTCATCGAGGTGTGTGGGGATCGGCCAATAAAGGACTATCGAAAAGCGGATGGGCGTGAATTCAAGGACGTTCTTACCAAGTTGCCATCCAACTGGCGCAAGATGCCCGAAACAAGAAACGGTGACCTCAGGTCGGCAGTGGAGAGGGGCCAGAAATCCGGCCTACCGACCATCTCCATCGCAACCATCAACAAAGGCCTTGGGCGATTGAATGCATTTTGGGAGTGGGCAAGCAGCGAGTATGATGATGCTCCCTTGAACGTCGTGGCCGGGCTGAAACTGGACGATACAACGTCAGCAAGGCACAAGCGTCAGCCATTCTCGACAGAACAACTGCAAGCTCTCTTCGATAGCCCAATCTATTCAGGCTGTTACTCGGAGAAACGGCGCAGTGTTCCGGGCGATACAGATATGCGCCGTTCGCACTGGCACTGGCTTCCGCTCCTTGGGCTTTTCACTGGCGCAAGGTTGAACGAGCTATGTCAGCTGTACGTCGGCGATATTCGGAAAGCGGGAGGGATTGCCTTTTTGCGTCTCACCAATGAGGGCGAAGGCCAAAGGATCAAAGGCAAGGGCGATGATATCCGCTCCCGCGACGTGCCACTGCATCGGGAATTGATCAGGCTGGGTTTCTGGGAATTCGCCGAAGACCAAAGGCAAGACGGTCATACCAGATTGTTTGGTCAGCTGAAAGCCGATGCCAGTGGCTACTTCTCCGGCAAGACATCGGAGGCCTTCTCGACGTATCTCAAGCAGATCGGTGTGAAGACGGCGAAGACGTCGTTCCACAGCTTCCGTCATACCTTCAAGGATGCCTGTCGCGCTTGTGGTGTCGAACCCCACCTATCCAATGCGCTACTGGGTCATGCCGAGCTGGGGACAGGAAGTGTATACGGGACAGGCGGCTATGGCTTGCCGTTGCTGAGGGATGCGGTGGATAAAGTCGATTATCAGTCTCTGAGCCTTGAATACGTCAAGCCATACAGCGGGTAGCAGAGAACCATTCTGGACGGATTGGGCGGTTTCCGGAAGTTCGCCACAGCGGCGAGCGCACGATGACCTCACGAAGGAAGCGGACATTCCGCCAGAGCCGCATTGCCCGCAACAGCTCCATCGGTGATGGTCTTGCAAGGCTTGGCGTTGTCGCTGGGCGGAATGACGGCATCCGGGAGCGAACGACTATGGGTTTGCCAGCGGAAGGCGCCCGGCGGGCTTCAAGTTTGGGGAGCCACGGGGCCGAAGGGAGAAGTGATACCCTGCAGTCATTTTTCACCCAAAATCTCGATCAGTTGACGCAACGCAATAGTTGAAACAAGATAGGCACCTCCAAAGACGCTGCGTTGTGCGTCAGGCGATTTCTTGGGCGAACTCAGAAAGTGTCATCGGCGTGAAGCCATTCAGTTTGCACTTCTTGCCAATCGACTTGTAATCTTTCAGTGGCTTCCCTGCACTGACCATCTTCAAGCCCTGCGATAGACAGATTGCGATATTCTCGAAGCGGTCCTCAGGTGGAAACCCCCCCAGAAGGCCGCCCCCGTGATCAACGATGAGATCCGCTTGGATGCTCTGCTCTGCCACCTTCGGCGTGATATAGCGTTTCGTCCTGATCTGCTGAAACTCCGCATAGAGTTCCTCGTCGCAGTCCTTGAGTTCCTTGCTTGTCCGTTTGGCGATCCTCAGGCGACCGTCCGCCAACGCGTCCAAGAACGTGTCACGGACGAAGTTACTCTGCGTGGATAGGGCTTCTTCTACACCGTTGAGATCAATCAGGTACTCAGCATCCAACACCTTGTTCTTGGGCAAGTCACTACTCTCCCAAGACTTCGGCTTGATATTTTGGCTTCAACCCAATGAGCCGATACACATCGAATTTGTCGAGCAGACCATCGCGCTTTGCAGCCGCGACAGCCCTTATTAGCGACGAACCGTATTGGGTGCGTTTCGTCTGTATTGAGTTGTCTTGACCACCAGAACCACCCGGTGGGTCCTCGGTATCTTCCGTGGGTGTTACGCCGGTGTACTGCCCCATCCAAGCGCCATAATCGGACCCTGACCATACGCCGATATCGACGAGCCGTAGAGCGATGCACTGCAAGCTGACGCCGATATTGCCGGCCAACAATCGGACATGGTTCCAGTTCGACTTTGGGGTATATCGAAATCTGTTGATCGCCTGTTTCAGACCGAGTGTCGGAACCAGAAAGTAAGCTGCAAATTGATTGCAGAAGGTCTCGATTTTATTCTTGTGCACAGAGGCATTCGAGACACCTGTTTTCCCAAGCAAGACATGACAAAACTCATGCGCCAGCGTGAACAGCTTTCGTGCTTTACTCGACCCGCCTGTATTGATCAGGATTGTGTGCGGCCCCTCGCCTACTTGGAGATATGCTCCAGAGTATAGATCGGTATCAAACCGGCGATGAATTACGAATACGCCAAGCCCTTCGATGAAGTCGCGCAAATGGGCGTAGACTTTGTGCGCACTGCGCATCTCAAGTTGATCTGAGAATGCCAAACCCCACTCAGATCGCCATTCCTTTGCGAGTTTGGCGGCGTTCTTCTTGGTAAGACCGCCAGTGTATTTGGTAAGCCGCTGGTCGGTCGAAAGATCAACATCAAGCGCAACAAGAGATTGCGAGAGCCGTTCCACATATGAAATGGCGGCAATCACTCCATCAGGCATCAATGAAGGCGCTGGGTTTGCCTTGCGAAAGTCGGGAGCAAGCGAAAGCTGTGGTGCTATTTTAGCAAACAGAGCATGGGGCGGCACGTGCAGAGTTTCAGCGAGAGTAAGCAGTTCGTCGTTGTCAGGAGCTCGGTCGCGGTTGAGAATTGCCGAGATTTCGGCCTTACTCAGGCCGCTTCGCTCAGATAGGCTACTGAGGCTCATCTGGCGACTGTCGAGGACTGATTGGAGTGAATTTACTGAACTCATTTGTGAATAGCCTATTGTCGTTCCGGTCCGCTTGCAACGCGGAAGCGCACACGCTGGGCGGTATGTTGAGCGTTCTCAGTGTTGGCGCTGGGTTGTACTTGGGACTCGCCGTGGTGCAGGTTGTCGGCGCGGGCCGGATGGCCACTCTCAGGAGACGAGTCGGTTCGATCAGAAATTTGGTCAATAAGAACAGTCTCACAAACTGCTCTCACGTTGCGGGCAATTTGGAAGCCAAACTGCTTACCGCCGAGATTGGGTTGGAGACCCTGAGTTCTTCGCTCTTTGCAACATCTCTAACGCTGCTGAGCGCCTGCCTTGCGGCGATGTTTTATTCAACCATGCTCCAATCCCAAGCAATTACTTGCGCTATTGGTATGGGAATTGGCCTGTACTGCTTGGTGCTGCCGCTTGGCATATTCATTTTCTCCTCGACCATCATTCGCTTGAAAACCAGAAGTGTTGCGAAGGAAGTGAAAGAGGCCAGCACTACGGTGAAAGTAGCGTTGGCCAACCGTAATTCATAGGCGAATAGAATTGGAATAGCGGGCAAGCCGAGTGACAGTTTCGCGGCCAACCCAAGAAAGATCGCATGCTATTGTCGCTGCTTACAGTTGACTGCCGTGGAGGCCCCATTTTGTGGCCGTCCAAGGGCTCTGATGGTGTGACCCACCGACGGCATCGATGTCCGGTTCGGGGAGGCTGCGCTGCAGCGATAGCCATCTCGGCGAAATGTCCGGAGAGGGCCGGGTATGTCCTAAACGCAGCTCTTGGTCGCCGATTTTGCAGAGTGCGCTTTCTGCGCATAGTCCTTCTCCCACCAACCGATTGGATATACGGCTACATGCAAGTCCTGTGCAGAAGGTGCAGTCCGTCGAAGTTTTCCGGCAGTGTAAAGCTCATCGCCGAAGCGGCGTTGTTAGCGTAGCGGCTGGACCAATCCTCGAAAGCGAACCGCTTGCGATGGATAAGGTCGGACAACGGATCGGCGAAGCGGAACCGAAGCTTTCCCGTTACACCACCATCGATCCTGCGGTCAAAGTCCTCCGATACGAGTTCCAATGCGCCGGCATCCTTCAGGGACACGCCGTCGTAGAGCTTCCATTCCCGGTGAGACGGAACATCATAAGTGCCACGCCAGTCAATTGTAGCCAGCATGTGCATGTCGCCGCTACTGCAATAGACTTCGAGGCGATACTCTGCATTGCGACGCGCATAGCGAATCTCGGTGATCCCGACGCCGTTCGGGTAGCCGGTTATGAAGACGTCCCTCACCATCCGGTTGTCTACTCGCGTTGTCTGGAGTTCCTCCTCAGTCAGGTAATGCATGTCCCTCGGATCGGTGCGCGAGGCCAACTGTAGCAATTCGGCCGAGACGTCCATTTCGGACAGGAAGCCGATAAGGATCGAGATGATCTTCTGGTCAGTTATCCTATCCTCGGCATTGAAGGCTGGTGCCGAGGGGTCGGCTAGACCCAAGGAATCGTAGAACTGGTGGACGCCTAGGCGGCCGACATCTTGGAAGCCGATTGCGGCACCCGGCGTGGTCTTCGATGCAAAGCGGCTGACACCGCCAGCGAAGGCGAAGACGCAGGCTGACGAGCATTCGGCTTGAATCTGTGGATCGTAAGTCACCTTTCGCAAACCGCTGTCATAGACGTCATCAACATGTGCGGCTGAGACTGTGGTGTTGGCCTGCTGCTCGCGGATAGCCATGCCAAGAAGGACGCCACCTATCAGGCTTCCACCCGGCGAGTTGAAGTGGATGTTCAAACCCCGCGCCTCGTCGAGATCGTTGCTCCGCAGGAACGCGCGGAACCGCTCGGCAGTATCGAGATCGATGATCCCCTCTGCGGCGATCCAGACACAAGTAACGCAGTTGCCACCATTCGTTGCCTCGTAAAATTCCATAGGGTGCTCGAAGCCGGCGGTCGCCGCACCGCCAGACAGGCTCAGTGCAAATCCGAAACATGCCACTCCAATGGACCGCATGCCGCCCCTCCCTTAGCTTTCATACAAAATGACTATCAGAGCACGCAACGTCGCCCCAAAATGATCGAATTTCAAATAGTTTAGTTTGAGACTGACAATGCGCCTTACCGCCTAAACGGGAAGGCATTGCGCCTTTCCTTGACGTTAAGCTCCGATGCCCGCTTTGAGCGTTCTGTGATGCAGCATCCTTCGCAGCGACGAATGACCGGTAAGGGCCGTCCGCGCCCACTCCAGCGTCAACCAAACACAAATTCAACCATAGCTACGACAGGTGCAAAAGCTCCGCAGGTAATCACATTCCCCACCTACCCAAGACTTCCTCAGCACCTGCTTGATCTTTCCTGATCCGCAGCACAGTCTGACGCGTCAACCCTGTTGCCTTGCTGATCTCCGATGCTCCTGCCCCGTTGCCCAGCATGTCCACAACCACGCCCAGCGCCTCTCGGTCGTAGCTGGGCTTCTTGCCCCGGTACTTGGCCCTGTCTTGCCGTGCAGCCTCTATGCCAGCCTTCTGGGCTTCCTTAGTGGCCTCCGCCTGCGCTTGTGCCGTTGCAGCCATAAAGGCTATCAGTGCGTCTCTCACGGCTTCCTGCATGGGGTCTTGTGTGGCCCCGTCGAAAGTCAGGCCATTGATCACCGTCTTTACCACGACCCCTTGCCGCATGAAGTGCCGGATCGTGTCGGTGACGTCTTGGTAGTTTCGGCCCAGCCGATCCACCCAGCGCACGACCAGCGTGTCACCATGGCGGAGCTTGTCGAAGAGCCGCTTGCCCTCAGGCCGTTCCTGAAGCGCAGTGCTGACACCTGAGACGCCATGGTCAGCAATGACCTCGTCGATCTCAAAGCCTGCGGCCTCCGCCTGCGCCTTCTGATGTTCAAGGGTTTGGTCTGCAGTCGAAACACGTGCGTAGAAGATGGTCTTACTCATAATGCCCTCATGTCCGTTCGGGTAGTGTCCGTTGAGTATAGTGTCCGAATGACAAAGTCAACCCTTACGGACACGCAATCGGGAAATCACCGAAGTGTTCTCTGAGGTATACCCTTGCGGACAAAAACGTACCGGTGATCTTCGGTTCGGGAAGCTTGTCCGTACGCCATGCAGATTAGAGATAGAGGACTTCTTGATGTGCTGATAAACCATGCCTCATGGCAGGCTTTGGTCGCGGAAACGCTCGGGTCGATGAGACCTAGCAGAGCGCAGACGTCCTTGTCCGCCTGCGTTTTGGTTTGTACGGATAAGCCCCCTGCGCGTTTCCCACGTCACACAGGCACAACCCCAACCCGGGTGGGGGAAGTAAGTCGCGCCTGTGTATCTTGTTGGCCATTCAGATATGCGACCCAAAAACATCTTGGGTACAACTGACGATAATCCCGCGCTCTAGAACGGGCACTCGTCTTCGTCGTCATCACCGCTGTCAAAGGGTTCGTCGCGCCAGTAGTCGGCCAGATATCTTGTTGTCGGTCCTAGTCGCTTCGTCAGCACACGCTCAAGTGCTTCCCAATACGTGCCGGCTGCTTTGGAGATCTCACCCCCAATCTTGTCGTCCAAGCGTCGTGCGAACTCGTCGATTGCTTTCTCGTGTTCGTCTTCGGTCAATGGTTCTTGTGTAAGCCCTTTCTTTTCCATGAGTGCCTGCCACCATGACTTGGGCAGCGGGATGTCGTCCTGCTCAAGGTATTTCCGGGTGCGCCGCATGTTCGCAATGGTGCCCCCGGACACTCCGGTGTGCTGCATGATCTCTCGCTTGCTGTAGACGTACTTTTTGTCACCGTCTTGTTCGCACACGAGACGCCACGCGGCATTGGTCTTCTCGGTATTTGTCATCGGTAGACGGGACTTCGCGTTCTCCTTCAGAGCGTGAAGGCGGGCGGCTCTTTTGGGGCCTTCGTAGATGACAACTGGCACCTTCTTGCGCCACCTCGCGCGTCTGTAGCCAGCTAGCCTGTGATGGCCGTCCAGCACGATCAAGGCGCCAGTCTCGGGGTCTCGCCAAACTTCGATGGGATCGATGGCTCCGCGCTGTTTGATCAGGTCAGCGAGCTCGTTGACATGATGCTCTTCTGTCTCATTCGCGCGGTGCTGGAACTCGTCGGGTCGCGTGTGTATTTCAGAGAGGGCGACACGGGTCTTTCGTATGCGCGTAAGTGATTGTTCTTGGGTCTTCATTCGATGTGGTCCGTTGCTTGTAGAGTGATTGTGGGCTGGTCCGCTGCCTGTGCAAAATGCGCCCCCTGAGGATGCACCCCTTGGAGAACGCCACAGGAGCCTCTCAGGCAGGTCAAAGACCCACCCGAGAGACCCTAAACGGACCAAAACAAGACATGCAGACAGTGCTCTTCCAGAGCTTCAGTTGACTGAAGATCGGTATGCCTCCGGCGAGGGCCGCCTGAGCACGGGTTTGGATTTCAGCTAAGGGTCTGAACCTATGACAGACCATAGCTTCATGCCCCAAGTGGAAGTTCTTTCGGTCACGGATACTGGTCGGCGCCG
>Ga0310345_10000093_pt1 | contig 189255 bp, 167 predicted proteins | sample HC15DNA20500_MG_FD_204667 | JGI IMG/M metagenome (GOLD analysis project Ga0310345, IMG submission 204667) | Marine microbial communities from station ALOHA, North Pacific Subtropical Gyre - HC15-DNA-20-500_MG | ecosystem: Environmental > Aquatic > Marine > Oceanic | place: Pacific Ocean... | reverse complement strand
TTTGGCACCTCGATGTCGGCTCATCACATCCTGGGGCTGAAGCAGGTCCCAAGGGTATGGCTGTTCGCCATTTAAAGTGGTACGCGAGCTGGGTTTAGAACGTCGTGAGACAGTTCGGTCCCTATCTGCCGTAGGCGTTCGAGATTTGAGAGGATCTGTCCTTAGTACGAGAGGACCGGGATGGACGTACCTCTGGTGTTCCGGTTGTCATGCCAATGGCATTGCCGGGTAGCTACGTACGGAAGGGATAAGCGCTGAAAGCATCTAAGCGCGAAGCCCACCTCAAGATGAGATCTCGCTAGCCCCTTGAGGGCTCTTAAGGGTCGTCCAAGACGAGGACGTTGATAGGCCAGATGTGTAAGCACGGCAACGTGTTCAGCTTACTGGTACTAATTGCCCGTGAGGCTTGGTCATATAACGCTCAAGCGCTTTTGCGTGCCTATACAGGGCAGTGTTCGATTGCATATAGATTGTTTTCAGGTTTGCCTGGCGGCCATAGCGAGTGGGAACCACCCGATCCCATTCCGAACTCGGAAGTGAAACCGCTCAGCGCCGATGGTAGTGCGGGGTCTCCCCGTGCGAGAGTAGGTCACCGCCAGGCTCTTAATAAGAAAGCCCCGAGCAACAGCTCGGGGCTTTTTTTTATGCGTGTCGTCTTTTGATTTGGGCCGGCAGGCCGCTGGGGTACAAGAGCGGCCGCGAGTGCGCACGTGGCGCCCCTGCCGACAATCGGAGCGCTTTTCCCGGCTATATCAGCGGGGTCGCGATGTGGATAGGGCGCCCCAACCGTGCGGCTGCCCGTGCTGAAACGTAGCGAAAGCGTATCCCTTGCACCCGATGCAAAGCAGGGCCACGATTGGTGGGCAGCGTCTACCGCTGCAGCGCGATCGCCCGGCCGAAGGGTGGCGGTAATGCCATGGTTCGAGTCAGCCGCGCCGGTTCCGACCCCGACGGCGAGCAACCGATTTCGTTTTGGTTGATTCGAGTTGGCGGCTGCCACTTCCAGGCACAGCGCTGCTGGCTGCATAACCCCTACAGGCGCGCTCGATCGGCATGACAGCGACCCCCGTCACCTAGTGAGCCCAACGCGCGCGTATTTGCTTGAAGTCTCGGGCGATCGCGACTTCTGTCGGGTCAGCGCGAAATGGATTAACGTGCGGCAGCCATGAGCGCGGCGGTGTTTCCGGTGGCCTCCTGGACACTCACCCAGGCGCGTACGACGTCGTAGCGGGCAATCTCTGCCTGCGCTTGTCTCTCGGCAAGCGTGGCCTCGGCATCGAGCAGGTCATCGACGTTAGCTCGCCCGGCCTCGAGACGCGCAGCGCGGGTGTCACGCGTGCCAGTGGCGCTTTGCACGCCCAACGTTGCAAGCTCGACGCGCTCGCGGCTGTCCTGAAGATCGGCCAGGGCGCGGGTGATTTCCAGGCGTACGCCGTTTAGAAGCTCGGTGCGCTGAGCACGCAGTGCGGCAAGCCGCGCCTGCGCTTCGCCCTTCGCTGCGCTGATGGTGCCGCCGGCGAACGGTGTCCATGTCACCTGTGCGGCGATGCGGCCTTCACGTTCGGGCAGGAACGCGCTGCCCTCGTTGTAATGCAGGCTGGCGACGGCATCGAGCGTGGGTAGACGTTGCGCCGACGCAGATTTGACCTGCAGCGTTGCGGCACGAACACGCGCGTCGAGCGCGGCAATGTCGCGGCGACGCGTGATGGCCTTTTCGGTAAGCGTGTCGGCGTTATCCGCAACGGCGGGTGCTTCAAAAGCAAGGGGCGTTGGCGCCACGGGGTGGGTCAGGCCCAGAGCGCGGCCCAGCGCAGTCCGGGCCACTGCCATGTCCTGGGCAAGACTGCGTTGTTGCTGGCGCGCTTCACGTTTTCGGTAATCGACTTCCAGCACATCGCTACGCAGTGCGCGGCCATCGTTCTGGAGTGCGGCAATCCGCCGGGCACGGGCCGCCAGGTTCGTGACCAGGGCCCGGTTGGCCTGGGCGCGTGCCGCGACACTGAGCGCGTCCAGATAAGCATTCGCGCCGTCCGCCATGCTGGTGACGCGCGATCGTGCCAGGGTGTGGGTGGCCGCGCCGGCCGTTTCGGCGGCGGCAGGTCCATCATAGAGTTGTGCCGCTGCATCGATAACGGGTTGACGCAGTTCCACCGTCGCGCCGCGCTTGTCCCGCGAGCCGACCGGGATCGAGGCCTCGGGGAAGTTCAGCGGCTGATCGAACAGGGCGGCGGCGTCGGATGTGTCGATGCGGGCCACGCTGTCGCTACGCGAGACAAACGCATTGGCCGACAAGGTCGGGTAGCGTCCCGCGCGGCGCGCACGATCCGCGGCCGAGCCCGCGGCCTCTGCCTGCATGCGGTCCGCAGTCACGCGTGCTCGATTCGGGGCGAGCCGGATGCTGTCGGCGAAACTGACCCGTGCCACGGTATCCGCCGTCTCGCTCTGTGCCGAAGCGGGCGCAGATGTGCCGACCACAGCGAGACTCCCGATCACGAGTGCGATGGTCGCCGACGTTGTGGCGTGGGGGCGGGGCGCTGGTTTCATCGTGAGTTGGCATACCGCGGGCAGAACGATGAGCGTGAGCACTGTGGATGCGAGAAGCCCCGTGATGATGGGCCATGCCAGCGGCGGCCAGAGCGTGGTGTCCGAAAACGCGAGCGGCAGCAGGCCGGCGATCGTGGTTGCTGTGGTCAACAGAATCGGACGGGTTCGCCGGCGCACGGCTTCTGCGATGGCCGCCTCGAGGCTCGTGCCGTGGCGCCAGCGGTCGTCGATCACGTCGATAAGCACGATCGCGTTGTTGACCACGATGCCGGTCAGTGCGAACAGGCCGAGCAGCGGCTGGAAACCGAACGGAATCTGCAGCAGCAGCAGCCCGGGGACCACCCCGACCAGCGCGAACGGCGCTGTGAGCAGCACCAGTCCCACGCGGATGAACGAGTTGAACTGCACGAGCAGAAAGAACAGCAGCAACGCGATGCCCAGCGGCGCCGCGGTGAACAACGCAGCATTGGCCTTGCCGGACTCCTCGGCATCGCCGCCATACTCGACCTCCGTGCCGGCCGGCAGCGTCAGTTCGGCGACCCGCGCCTTCAGGGGCGTGAGCACCTGGCTGTAGACATGGCCTTCGACGAGTTCGCTGTACACGTGAGCCACCCGGCGCTGATTGTGGTGACGAATGGCGCCCGGCTCGATCGCCAGGCGCGTGATCGCCACCTGCATGAGCGGCACCGCGCCGCCCTGGGCGTTGTAGACGCTGGTGGTCTGCAGTGAGGTGGGCGAGAAGTGTTCGCCCTCCGGGCTGCGCAGCTTGATCGGCACCGGGTCTTCACCGGCGCGGTACTGGCCAACGATCAGCCCATGACTGCGTCCACGCAACGCTTCGGCGACATCGACCGGGGTAACGCCGAAGCTGCGCGCAACCGCTGGCTCGATCGTGTAGTCGAGGCTCGGCACGCCGGTGCCCAGATCGTGACGCACGTCGCGCGTACCCGCGATGCCGAGGGCCGCGTTGAAGATCGTTTCCGTGGCTTCGACCAGACGTTGCGGATCGTCGTTGAAAACGCGCAGTTCGATCGGCGCGGTGACCGGCGGGCCCTGGCTGAGCACCGAGGCGACCACGTCGGCCGCCGGCAGGTGATCGGCGCTGTAGCGCTCGATCGCGCCGATGATCGCGTGGTTGCGCTCCAGTCCGTCGGTCTTGACCACCAGCCTGGCGCGCTGCGGCGCCTCGGGCAGTTGCTGGAGGTTGTAGTAGAACTTCGGCCCCCCCGTACCGATGAAGCCATGCACGGTCTGCACGCCCGTCATCCGGTGCAGCGCCTGTTCGAGTTCGCGCGCGGTCTGCTGCGTTCGGGTCAGGTGGGTGCCTTCAGGCAAGGTGATATCCACGATCACGGTGGCGCGATCGGCTTTCGGAAAGAATTCCTGATCCACGAAACGCATGCAGCCCAGCGCGATCGCGATCGCCGCCACGCCCAGCGCAAGCCACGCCGCAGGGTGGCGAGCGGTCACATGCGCCAGCCCGTCCGCCAGACGCTGGACGAGGTCGCGTCGGGAGCGCGCCTGGGCGCGCAAGAAACGCTGGCTGATCAGCGGCGTCACGGTCACCGCGTAGAGATAGCTGACGCCGAGCGCGAGCATGATCGTGATCGGCAGCGCACGGATGAAGTCCGCCGAATTGCCGTCGGCGAGCAGCATCGGCACGAACGCCGCCAGCGTGGTGCCGGTTGCCGCCAGCAGCGGGCCGGCGAGTTCACGCACCGACCGCATCGCGGCATCGTGCGGTTTGGCGCCGCCATTGAGATGCCATTGCACGTTCTCGGTCATCACGATCGCGTTGTCGACCAGGATGCCCAGGGCGACCACCAGGCCGATGACCGCCATCTGCTGCAATACGCCGCCGCCCAATGCATACAGAGCGATCGCGGTGAGCGTGACCAGTGGCAGCAGCACCGCGACGATGACGCCCATGCGCCAGCCCATGAACACGAACAGAATGCCGAGAATGATCGCGATCGACGCCAGCAGATTGAACGTGAGATTGGCCAGGCGCTGCTCGGTCTGTGCCGGCTGGTAGAACATCTCCTCGATCTGCAACGGCGCGAGTTCGGGGCGCATCTCCTGTGCGGCTGCCCGTACACGACGGCCGAACGCGACCACGTCGGTGGTTTCGCGTACCGCGACCACTTCCACCGCTACCGCACGTTCGCCCTGGAACCACACGCGCTCGCGTGGCGGTTGGGCGCTGGACTCGTAGACATGGGCGATCGCCGACAGCGGCACGGTACCGCCGCCCGGCAGACCGATTGCCGTCGCCCGGATGTCGTCGATCGAGTCGTAATCGGTGTTCGGCTTCAGATTGACGGATGCGCCGGCGAGCAGAATCGTGCCGCCCGCGGCCACGCTGTTGTTTGCACGGATATCGTTGGCGATCCGCTGCGGGGATAGCCGGTAGCGTGCGATCGCTGCATCGTCGATAGCGATCGTGACCTGCTTGCCGGGGTCACCGAACAGGTTCGTCGAGGACACCTCGTCGAGGCCGATCATGCGCTTGCGCAGTTTCTTCGCGGCATCCACCAGGACGAGCGGGTCGTCGCTGCCGGTCACCGCAAGCAGCACCGTCGAGGCATCGATGACGCGGTCGTTGAGCCGCGCCTGGCCGACGCCGTCCGGGTAATCCCGACGCGCGTCGTCCATCGCCACCCGCACCCGGTCCCAGGCGCTGTCGGTATCGTAGACCGAGCCGGCAAGCTCCACGGTCACCAGCGCAACGCCCTGGCGCGCGGTCGACTCGATCAGATGAACCTGCTCCACCTCCGCGATCTGCTCTTCGAGCGGCTTGAGAACCAGCCGCTCGATACGGTCGGGCGCGGCGCCGGGAAACGGCACGGTGATCAGCCCGGCGCGATACGGAAACGAGGGATCCTCCTGGCGATCCATATACAGGAACGCCGCCACGCCGGCGAGAACGAAGACCGTGACCAGCGTGAAGATCAGCCGGCCCTGGCCCAGCAGACGCTCGAGCGGATCAGTCATCGAGCACCCGAACCCGGCGACCGCTGCTCAGATTGTTGAGCCCGACCGTGACCACCGCATCGCCGACCGCGAGATCGCCGGTCACCAGCACGTTTTCGCCCACGATCTCGCCCGGTTCCACCGGCACCGCGGTGGCGATGCCGTCGCGCACGCGGTACACACGCGGCGTGTCGGTGCCGCCCGGGCTCGCGACCGCGCTCGCCGGCACCATGAGGCTGTCCGATGGCTCGGATTCGACACGCCAGTTCACGCTCAAGCCGGCCCGAAGATCGCTGTCCGCGTCGAGTGTGATCACGGCGGCGAACAGCTGACCGGCGCCCTGGGCGGCACGGGCCAGCTGGCTGACCGTGCCGCGGACTTCGCGGTCGTCGAAGAACGGCAGGGTGAGCGTCGCGCTATCGCCGACCGCCACCTCGCCCAGCAGGTTTTCCGGCACGCCGATCTCGACCTCGAGCGACTGTTCGCCGCTGAGCGCCACCACCGGTTGGCCGGCGGGCACGAATTCGCCCGGCTCGAAGAAGACCTGCTCGACGGTGCCGGCGATCGGCGCGGTCAGGCGTTGTTCGTCCGCCGAGTTCTGTGCGCGTTCGCTCTGGGCGCGGGCGCTGGCGAGCTGTGCGGAAAGCGTGTTGCGGCGTGCGCGGGTGTTTTCCAGTTCCTGACGGGTGGCTGCGTCCTGGGCGACCAGTTTTTCCACACGCGCGAGGTCGCGCTCGGCCTGGGCGAACTGGGTGGACAGCTGGCGCACATCGGCCTTGGCGGCAGTGGCCGCCGGGCCCAGTTCGGGTTGACTCAGCCGGGCGATCAGATCGTTCTTTTCAACCGCGCTGCCGATACGTACCGGGCGCTCTGCGAGCTGCCCGCTGACCTGAAAAGCCAGTCGGGCACGGCTGGCCGCACGGGTCGTGCCGGTGAGCGAGAACACGCGGGCGCGCTGGTTGCGTGCCACCTGCGCCACGCGCACGGGCTTGTCCGCCGCGGCCGCCTGCGGCTGTTCCTGTGAATCGGCCGGCCCCGAGCAGCCCGCCATCGCCAGCGTGAACGCAAGCAGCAGTACGCCGGCGCACCCGGCCGACAGCGCGCGGTGTTTATTGTTCTTGATAAGCAATCGATTCCCCGGATCGAGCGCGTAACTCGCGCCAGAACGCCACGCTAGATAGTCATGTTGACAGTGTCAACACGTGGTAGCCTAGCGCAAATGAGCGATACAGCGCAGATTGGTAACGACCCTTATCACCACGGCGATCTGGCCAACGCCTGTGTGCGCGCTGCGCTTTCGCTGCTCAACGATCACGGGCTGTCCGGCGTCACGTTGCGCGAGGTCGCGCGCTGCATAAACGCATCGCGCAGCGCGCCGTACCGGCATTTCGCCGACAAGCGCGATCTGCTTGCGGCCTGCGCACAGAACGGTTTCGCGCGCCTGGCGCAGCTGGCCGAGCATCTTTTGGCGGATGCGACCGCGCCCGATGTCGACACGGTGCGCACCCTGCTGCATGGCTACGCCCGCTTCGGCGCAGCCAATCCGCACCTCTACCGACTGATGTTCGCCAGCGATTTCGAGGTGGACGAGTATCCGGCCCTGACCGCTGAAGCCGAGCGCGCGTTTTACGTTCTCCAGGGCGCGATCCGCGCCGGTCAGCAGGCCGGCACGCTGGACGTGGATGACCGCGACGGGCTCGTGCTGACGCTCTGGTCGAGCGTTCACGGTCTGGTGTCGCTGCATAACGAACTGCCGACCTGTTCGGTGCTCGATACACGGGCGCTGGAGGCGAACCTGGATCGCGTCCTCGACATTCTGCTGCCCGCCTTGCAGCCGGCCCCCGTCCCGGCCTGAGAACGGCCGTCGAGCGGCGCATGCCGTAGAGGACATCGACGACTAATCTGTATAATACAGAAGATGAATCGTCTGGCCTGGCTTCTCCTTCCCGGCGGCGAGAGCGTGTCTTTCGCGATCCGCTGCTGCGTTTCCGTGGCGGTCGTGCTCTATCTGGCGTTCTGGCTGCAGCTCGACAACGCCTACTGGGCCTTCATCAACGTCGCGATCCTCATTCAGCCATTGCCGGGTTTCCTCGTGGTGAGGGCATTCTCGCGCCTGCTCGGTACATTCGTGGCGGGCGTGGTCTCGATTGTGCTCGTGGCCTTGTTCGCCCAGAGCTATACCCTGTTCTGTGTCGGCCTCGTGGGCTGGGTCAGTCTCATGGTGTTCTGCGCCAGCCTGTTCCGGAACAATCTGTCCTACGGCTTCGTGCTGGCCGGTTATGTGACGATGATCGTCGGCGTGCGCGCGATGGCCGATCCCGACACGGTGTTTTCGGTCGCCGTGGCGCGAACCGCCGAGACCGGGCTGGCGGCAGTCGTGGCGGCCTTCGTGAGCGTGCTGCTCGCGCCCGGCGTGACCGCGCGCAAGTATCTCCAGGCCCGGGTGGGCGCCATGAAGGCGATGGGGCGACAGCTCGGTCGCATGCACGGCGGCGCGGCGTCGAAACCGGGCGCCGGTGGTGCCTCCGAAACGCCGCATCCGGAACTGCACGAGTTGGTGAACAAGACCCTGTCGCTGGAGCAGACCCGCCAGTACGCCCGCTACGACGAGCCAGCATTCTCCGAGTACGATCGCCTCGCACGACGGCTCGACTACGAGCTGCTCGCGCTGGTCAGCGGCATGGCGTCGCTGCAAGTCTATCTGGGCAAGTTCGGCGCTCGGGTCGATCGCGGGCCACTGCGCCGCCTGGACGAGGCGGCGGCACTGCTGGGGAAGAATCCGAACGATACGGGCGCGATCAAGCGCGCCTTCGGTCAGGCCTACAACGCGATCCTCGCCGATGCCCGCGCCGACCGAAACAACGATGCACGCCGCTCGCTGGTCGACTGGGTGATCATCAGCCGCGCGCTGGATCTCGCCAACCGCATGCGCGCGGCGGTGATCAAGCACGGCATGCTGCTCGCCGAGCGGGGCGCCGGGGCGAGCAGGCGTGCGCGTCGCAGCGAGTTCTCGGCGCCGGTATCGCTGCGCGAATCATGCCGGACGACGATACGCGCGGGCACGGCGATCGCGGTCGGCGCTGCGATATGGGCAACGCACAACGATCCCGCACTCAGCGGCATGATGGTGCTGCTGGCCGTGCTGACGACACTCTTTGCGCTGGGCGATAACCCGGTCGCGGGCGCGCGCGGATTCGGCATCGGCTCGGTCTGTGCGTTCGTGGCCGCCTTTGTCGCCAACTTCGTACTGCTGCCCGCGGTCAACGGTTTTGTCATGCTCATGATCGTGATTCTGCCGTTCGTGTTCGTCGCCGGGCTGGCCATGGCGACGCCGAGCCTCGCACTGGTCGGGCGGATCAGCCTCGTGCAGTTCGCGCTGCTGGTGAATCCTGCCAATGGCAGTCGCCAGGATTTCGTCACCTTTGCAGAAGCGTTCATGGGTATCGGGCTGGCCGTCATCTTGGCGTTGGTCGCCTTCTCGCTGATCCTGCCCGTTTCGCCGCGCGGCCTGTTGCGCGAACGTCTTGCGGGCATGTTCGGCGAACTCGCGAAGGGGTTCACCGGATCGCGCGAGCGGTTCGAAACACGCATCTACGACCGGCTGCTTCGCCTGCCGGTCGCGGCCGACCAGGGCGAGACGCATGTCAGTGCCCGCCAGGCCGCGTTTTCGGCGGTGAACATGGGCCTCGAAGCCCGTTCGCTGCGCGTCATGGCACGCCATGCCGCTTTTGAAACGGCAACACAGACCGCGGTACACGATCTGCTGGCCGAACTCGAAGCGCTGTTCCGGCACGGATACCCCGCCCTCGACGCCGTGTTTTCGGTGCAGGGCCGGGCCAATGCTCTGGCACAGCGGCTCATGCGCGAAGCGTTGGGGTTTTCGCCGCGCCGTCGCTTGCGCCATGGCGTGCGTGCTGCGGTAGCGGCCGAGCTTGTGGCGGCGGCTCTCGCCGATTACGGCATGGCGCGCGAGAATGCAGACGGTGATCGCATAAGGCTGGGGGAGTCCGACCGTGTGGTCTGAGCAAATCGCGTTCGGCGGTATTTATCTGCCCGTCTTCTTGGCGTTCCTGGCGGCGGCCGGGCTGGGGTACCTGCTGCTGCGTTTCGTCCTGCTGAGGCTGCGCGCCTATCGCCTGTTCTGGCACCCGGCGTTGGCCGGCGCCGCGTTTTTCATCATCGTGCTGGCAAGCCTGCTGCTCGTGTTCGGGCCATGACGCCGCAGGCCGTGTCGCTGCGCGATTCGTTCTATAGGTGGAGTTGAATGGCCGGTTCCAGAGCGTCTTGGCTCATCGTTTTACGCGTGCTCGCCACGCTTACGCTCGTGGGCGTGGCCGCCGTGCTCGGGTGGTTCGCATGGCAGCACTATGTTTATGCGCCGTGGACGCGTGACGCGCGCGTACAGGCCGATGTCGTGAATATCGCCCCGGAGGTGTCGGGCACCGTGACCGAGGTGGCTGTGCCCGACGATCATTACGTCGCGAAGGGCGATCTGCTGTTCAGGATCCAGCCGGTGCGTTTCGAAAACGCCGTGGCCGAGGCCCGCGCAGCGCTGGAACAGGCCCGGGCGCAGCAACGTTTCGCGCGACGCAACGCGCAGCGGCTCGAACGTCTGCCGCGTGGCAGCGTCTCGACCCAGGCGCGTCAACAGGCGCAGTCCGAGCTTGGCACGGCGAACGCGTCGGTCAGCCAGGCTCAAGCTCGGCTGGCACAGGCGCAACAGAATCTCGAATGGGCGACCGTGCGCTCGCCGGTCAACGGCTACGTGACCCACCTGCTGCTCGATGAAGGCGATTATGCCCGGCAGGGCCAGGCATTGATGACGCTCGTGGATGCCGAGAGCTTTCGCGTTACCGCCTATTTCGAGGAAACCAAGCTGCCGCATATCGGCATCGGTGACCGGGTGCGTATCGACCTCATGGCCAGCGATCGCAGGCTTGCCGGGCACGTGGCGAGCATCGGCCGCGGCATTGCCGTGGCCAACAACGCCTCCGGCGAGCGCAACCTGCCGAACGTCGATCCGGTCTTTCAGTGGGTGCGCCTGGCCCAGCGCGTGCCCGTGACCATCGCTTTCGACGATCTACCGGACGACCTTGCGCTCACCGTCGGTCTGTCGGCCACGGTGCACGTGCAGCCGGATGCGCGGCCCGGGGCGCCGTCGGCCCCGCACGACGGCCTGGTCAAGCCGCCGCAGAATCTCGACGGTTCGTGATCAGCCGGGCGGCGTGCGCGTGGTGGTTACATCGCTGAGTCGGTCCACGCGCCGTAGCGCGGGGAATAGCGCCATCCACAGGCCCACCACGGCGAGCGTGCTGGCACCGCCGATCACGACCGCCCCCACGGTGCCGAACAATGCCGCCGTTACGCCCGATTCGAACTCGCCGAGCTCGTTCGAGGCCCCGATGAACAGCATGTTCACGGCGTTGACCCGGCCGCGCATGGCATCGGGCGTGGCGAGCTGAATCAGCGACGAGCGTACGAACACGCTGATCATGTCGGCCGCGCCCATGATCATCAGCGCGACGAACGACAGCACGAAACTGCTGGACAGGCCGAAGACGATGGTCGCCACGCCGAAAATCGCGACTGCCGCGAACATGATCGCGCCGGCGCGGCGCTCGAGGGCGTTGCGCCCGAGATAGATGCCCATGGCGAAGGCGCCGATCGCGACCGCGCTGCGCAGCAGGCCCAGGCCGGCCGGCCCGACATGCAGGATCTCGTGGGCGTAGACCGGCAGCAGCGCGGTCGCGCCGCCGAGCAGTACGGCGAACAGGTCGAGCGAAATGGCGCCGAGGATGATCGGGCGCGTCCGTACGTAGACGATACCGGCCGTGAAGCGCGCGAAGGCGCTCTGGCGCGTGGTGTCCGCGCGTGCCGGCAGGCGCCGCCGGATCAGCGCGATGGCCGTTGCCGCGCCGGCGAAAAGCAGGGCACAGAGCAGGTAGGCAAACGCCGGGCCGAGCAGATAGACCGCGCCGCCCAGTGCCGGGCCACCGATCACCGCGACCTGAAACGCCGACGAGTTCCAGGCGATTGCTTTTGGCAGACGCGCCTCACCGACCAGCTGCGGCAACAACGACTGCATGCCCGGCCCGGCAAAGGCACGCGCCATGCCGAATAGCACCAGCACGCCGAAAAAGCCGACCGGTGAATCGGTTCCGGACAGCGTGAGGCCCAGAAACAGCAGGCCTGCGATCGCTTGTACCAGCCAGCTCGCGGTCAGGATCAGCCGTCGCGGCAAGCGATCGGCCGCGTCGCCCGCGGGCAGCACGAGCAGCGCCATCGGCAGAAACTGCGCCAGACCCACCCAGCCGAGGGTGAGCGGATCACGGGTCATGTCGTAGAGCTGCCAGCCCACAACAACGGACTGGATCTGTGTGGCCAGCGTGGCGGTGATGCGGCCGGTCAGCAGTTGTACGAACGCGCGATCGCGCAGCACGCTGTCGGCGTCGGGGACGAAAGATCGGCTCATGATCGGCTGCACGCTACACCGATCGGGCCGCTGTGTTTGTGCTCAGTCAGCCGGCGGCTCGTAGTGGATGGCCATGATCTCGAGTTCGCGTTCGCCCTGCGGGAGTTCTACGACGATCACATCGCCCAGTCGCTTGCCGATCAGCGCCCGGGCCACCGGCGAATTGAGGCTGATCGCGCCGGTCGCGGCATCGATTTCGTCGGCACCCACGATGCGGTAGCGATGGGCCGCCTCGTTTTCGTCCAGAACATCGATCCACGCGCCGAAGAACACCTTGTCCGGATCGTCGGGCGTGGCGTCGACGACGGTGAGCTCGTCGATGCGCTTGCCGAGATAGCGCACGCGACGGTCGATCTCGCGCAATTCCTTCTTGCGATAGATGTACTCCGCATTCTCGGAGCGATCGCCCTCGGCCGCGGCCGCCGACAGCTCGCGGGTCACATGCGGACGCTTCTCGCGCCAGAGATAGTCCAGTTCGTCGGCCAGCGTCTGCCAGCCGGCTCGGGTGATGTAGTCGCGTTTGGCCATGCTCTGTCTTCGTAACAAAAGGCGTGCAGCGTAATCGCTGGTGCGGGGTTAGCGTTGGTTCTCGCGTCGTTGCAATCACCGGCTCGCAGCCCGTGCCCGCGTGGCGGTCGCCGGTTGCGGCGGCGGTCGGTCATTTTCCCGCAGGGTGTTAACCCGGCATCGTAAGGCTTCATCCGTGCAGGTAAAGCCGTCATGGGCACACGCCTGCCTGATGCCGCTGCAATGCTGCGCCATCCCGTACGGCGTGGCGGTTCGGGATGCATGCCGGAGCGCGCCCGCGGCGGCCAGCACTTTGCCGGCGCACCTCCACCGTCATCGTCGAGCGGTGGCTTTAGGCTTGCGCAGGATCGGCGCGAAGAATGCAGCCAGTTCGTCAGTCGCGCCGAGTGGCAGGACATGCGCGACATACTGATCGGGGCGCACGACGATGACTGCGCCTTGCTCGCGGTCGATACCGCGTTGCTTGAAGATATCCGCCTCGGGATCCGCGGCGAACACGTTGTCGTAATTCACGAGTTCGAAAGGCCCGGTGTGCGGCAGGAAGGCGGCCGGCACGCGGCTGATATCCACGTCGGCGTGGCCTCGCGGGTAGACGACTTTCACGTCGAACAGATGATCGATGTCGACCTTGTCGGGCGTGTAGGCCACCACCGGCGAATCCGGCGATTCGGCCAGCCAGGCCGCCCAGCTCGATAATGCCGCCTCGGCGCTGTCGGCGAAGACATAGAGGCGCCAGCGCCCGTCCGCTCTGGCCTGATGCCCGAGCTGCAGTGGGTTGCCATCACATACGCGAATCACCGGCGCCGAACGGAAACGCTTGCCGATCGGAAAGCCCACCGCGAGCGATTGATACGTGGTGTCCCCGGTGATCATCGACGGCTTGTATTCGGTCATGAAGCCAGCCGGAAATTCTGCGGTCTTGACGTAGAAATCCTCTAGCGCGCCCGGGTCGTCGAAGTCTTCTTCCTTCGTGGCCATGAGCGTCGACCATTCACGGTCGAAGTCGATGAGGTTCTGGGCAACCTCCTGGCGTTCTTCGGAATAGGTGTTGAGCAGGGCTGCGGGGCTGCGGCCGTCCACGACGTAGCCGAGTTTCCAGCCCAGATTGAAACCGTCCTGGATCGACACGTTCATGCCCTGTCCGGCCTTGGCGCTGTGGGTATGACAGGCGTCACCGGTGATCAGGACATGCGGAGTCTCACTGGCGGGATCGTTGACATCGTCGAACTTGTCGGTCAGCCGGTGGCCCACTTCGTAGACGCTGTAGCGTGCGACGCTGCGCACATCGATCGAATAGGGATGCAGGATCTCGTTGGCCCGGGCGACCGTCTGTTCGAGCGAGGTCTGCCGGATGCTGCGGCTGTGGTCGTCACCGGCGACTTCGCCCAAGTCCACATACATGCGAAACAGATGGCCGCCCTCGCGCGGGATATGCAGGATATTGCCGCCGGACTTCGACTGGATGATGCTCTTCTTGCGAATATCCGGGAAGTCGCTCACGGCCAGGGCGTCGACCACGCCCCAGGCATGGGCCGCCTGCTGGCCCCGCATTTCGCGGCCAATCGCCTTGCGCACCTTGCTGTGTGCGCCGTCGCAGCCGACCAGATACCGGGCGCGCACCGTGCGCTGCTCGCCTTCGCGACCGTCGGCGGTATAGCGCAGCTGTACCGACAGCGGATAATCGGCATCGTCGGTGTGGGTGACCCCCACGAATTCGATGCCGTAGTCGGGAGTAATGCGTGCCGGCGATTTCTCCATGAAATCGACGAAATAGTCCTGTACCCGCGCCTGGTTGACGATCAGGTGCGGGAATTCGCTGATGCCCTGCGGGTCATCGGCCGGCACCGAGGCCCGGGCGATATGCGAGGGGTTGTCCGGGTCCGGACGCCAGACGGCCATTTCAGTGATGCGGTAGGCCTCTTCGGTGATCGCGCCCGCGAATCCGAAGGCCTGGAACGTTTCCACGCTGCGTGCCTGGATACCGTCCGCCTGGCCGACTTCGAGCCGATGCGCCCGGCTTTCGATCAGGCGCGTGTTGACGTTCGGAAACTGCGCCAGCTGCGCGGCGGTGGTCACGCCCGCAGGGCCGGCGCCGACGATCAGTACGTCGATTTCGTCGGGCAGGTCATCCGGTCGATCGATGCCCACACCGGCTGCGGGCTCGATGCTGGGGTCGCCCGACACGTAACCGTGATGGTGGAACTGCATAACTGAATCTCCTCAGGCAGCCGTTCTTCTCCGGGACAGGACTTCGAATTGTTGGAGCAGAAGAACGGTGGGATGAATCGCCTCGCACAACGATTCGTCGTGTTTGTCTAGTCGTTCTTGTAGTTGTCTCGAAGCTGACGGCCAGCGTTGACCAGCAGCCCGACATCGCTGCCCACGGCGACGAATGTCGCGCCCAGGGCCAGACAGCGTTCGGAAAAATCGCGGTTCGACGACAGCATGCCGGCCGGCTTGCCGGCCGCCACGATCCGGCGAATCGCGCCTTCCACGCACGCACGAACCTCGGGATGGGTCGGGTTGCCGCGGTGGCCCATGTCGGCGGCCAGATCGGCCGGGCCGATGAACACGCCGTCGACGCCGTCGATGCCCAGAATTCCGTCGAGCGCGGCCAGCCCCGCCTGCGACTCGATCTGGAGCAGCAGACAGATCTGGGCATCGGCCTCGTCCAGATAACCGGCATGGGTGTTGTAGCCCGAGGCGCGCGCAAGCGCGGCGCCGATGCCCCGCTTGCCGTTCGGCGGGTAGGTCACCGACGCCACGGCCGCGCGGGCCTGCTCGGTAGATTCGATCATCGGTACCAGCAGGGTCTGGGCGCCGATATCCAGCATCTGCTTGATGCCGGCGCGATCGTCGTCCTTCACCCGTACCACGGCGTGCGATCGCGTATCGCCCACGGCGCGCAGCTGGGCAAGCACGTCGCGCAGGCCGTTCGGGCCGTGCTCGCCGTCGATCACCAGCCAGTCGAAGCCGGTATGCGAGCAGATTTCGGCAACCGTGGGGTCGCCACTGGCGACCCACAGGCCGATCTGTGCTTCGCCCTGGCGCAGCTTCTGTTTAAAGGCATTTGCGGGTATGGACATAAGGCCCCCTACTCGAAGTCGATACGCACGCGACCGAAAGCGCCGAAGTCGGCATCGATTTCGGTACCGGACGGACACTCGATCGGGCTGATGAAGGAACCGGACAACACGACTTCGCCGACTTCCATGCGCTGGCCATAGGTGTGCATGCGCCGCGCGAGCCAGACGAGGCCGTCGACCGGATCGTCGAGCACCCCAGCGCCCAGGCCCGTGGCCACGGTTTCGCCGTTCTTCTTAACGATGGCGCCGACCCAACGCAGATCGAACGCGGCCGGGGCGTGCCGCGTTTCGCCGAGGACGATGCCGGCATTGGCCGCGTTGTCGGCCACCGTGTCGAAGATCTTGCGTCGCTGGCCGCTTTCGGGATCGGTGCGCAGAATCCGTGTATCCAGAATCTCGAGCGCGGGAGTTACGTAATCGGTGGCGGCTAGCACCTCGTCGCGGGTGACGTCGCCTGCCAGCGGCGCCTTGAGCACGAAGGCGATTTCGGCTTCGACTCGCGGCTCGATATAGCGGCTGTTCGGCACGCGAGCGCCGCTATCGAACAGCATGTCGTCGTAAAGCACGCCGCTGTCCGGGGTGTCGATACCGAGCGCGTCCTGCATGACTTTCGACGTCAGCCCGATCTTCCAGCCGAGGATTCGACGCCCCGCATCCAGCCGGGGCTGCATCTGGGCGGACTGGATCGCATAGGCATCGTCGAGCGTCATGTCCGGATGCGCGACCGACAGCAGGCCGATCTGGCGCCGATCGGTTTCGGCGGCGATCAACGACCGGGCCGCGGCGTCGATCTGCGTGGCGTCCAGGGTCATCGTTCGTCTTCCACGCGGTTGGACAGCACGCCCACGCCTTCGGCCTCGACTTCCACGGTGTCACCCGGCTCGAGCCAGACCGGCGGGTCAAGTCGCGCGCCCGCGCCGGTTGGCGTGCCGGTGACGATCACATCGCCCGGCTTGAGCGTGGTGAACGTCGAGATATAGGAAATCAGGTACCGGAAGCCGAACATCATCCGCGAGGTGCGGTCGTTCTGGCGCACTTCGCCGTTGACCCGCGTGGTCAGTTCGATATCGGCGATCTGGCTTTCGTGCTCGAACGGCACGATCCACGGTCCGATAGCCCCGGTACGATCGAAATTCTTGCCCTGGGTGACGTTGAACTTGGCATGGCGAACCCAGTCGCGGATCGTGCCTTCGTTGGCCAGCGTGATCGCCGCCACGTGATCCAGTGCCTGATCTTTTGTGATGCGCCGGCCCTCGCGGCCGATCACCAGCACCAGCTCGCCTTCGTAGTCGAGCTTTTCCGATTCCGGCGGCCGGACCACGGGCTGGCCGTGGCCCACGAAGCTTTCCGGAAAACGGATGAAGATCGATGGGTAGGGCGGCAATGCCTGGCCGTCCTTGTACTCGGCGTTACGGTCAGGATAGTTCACGCCGACGCAGATGATCTTGCCGGGGTGCGTGATCGGCATCTCGAACTCGACGTTGTCGAGTGCGAAGTCCGCCGCGCGGCGCCCGGCCGATTCGGTGAGCGTTGCCAGCGCGCCGTCGGCGACGGCATCGTCGAGCGTGGCCCACTGGCTGCCGTGGACAGCGCCGAGGTCGACGATGCCGCCCTCGACGACGGCGCCGTAACTGCGCTTGCCGTTTCGCAGGAAGCTGGAAAAGCGGGGCCGTTGTACTTCAGACATGGATGATTGCGCCTGTTGTTCTGGAATTGAGCACGCCGGGCGGATCGATCGCCCGCCGGCGCCGGGATACCGCTTGGCTTATTCCTCGTCGAGCCGCGGAATGGGGCGGTCGTCGGTGGCGAGTGCGATGTTCTTGGTTTCCATATAGAAATCGAACGAGTAGTCGCCGCCGTCGCGACCGATGCCCGAGTCCTTCATGCCGCCGAACGGGGCCGGCAGATGGCGCACGTTCTGCGAATTCACCCAGATCATTCCGGCGTCCATCTTTTCGGTGAAGCGCAACGCGCGCGTCATGTTCGACGTCCAGACATAACCGGCCAGGCCATAGTCCACGCCGTTGGCCAATGCCAGCGCTTCGGCCTCGTCGGCGAACGGGATCGCGGTTAGCACCGGGCCGAAGATCTCTTCCCGGGCGATTCGCATGGAGGCCCGGGCGTTGGTGAACAGCGTCGGTTTGACGTAGCAGCCCCGGGCCAGATCGCCGTCGGTGGCTTTTTCGCCGCCGGTCGCGATCGTCGCCCCCTCCTCGGTCGCCAGCTCGAAATAGGAGCGCACCTTTTCTTCGTGGGACGGATGGATCAGCGGGCCGATCACGGTCGCCGGGTCGAGTGGATGGCCGACGCGAATCTTCGCCGCGCGCTCGGCGAGTTTGGCCACGAACTCGTCGTGGACCGATGCTTCGACCAGCACGCGGCTCGACGAGGTACAGCGTTCGCCGTTGAGCGAATAGATCATGAACAGCGCCGCATCGGCCGCGCGGTCCAGATCGGCATCGGCGAATACCACGACCGGGTTCTTGCCGCCCAGCTCGAAATGCACGCGCTTGAGCGTGGCCGCGCCCTGGCCGAGGATCATCTGGCCGGTGCGGCTTTCGCCGACAAAGCCGATCGCCTTGATGGCCGGGTGTTCGGTCAGCGCCTTGCCGGCGTCTTCACCGAAGCCGTTGACCGTGTTCCAAACCCCTTTGGGCAGACCGGCTTCCTCGGCGATCTCCACCAGAAGCCGTGCGGTCAGCGGCGAGAATTCGGCCGGCTTGTGCACGATCGTGCAACCAGCCGCCAGCGCCGGGGCGATCTTCCAGGTCGAGAGCATGAACGGCGTGTTCCACGGCGTGATCAGGCCCACCGGGCCGATCGGCGTGCGCGTGGTGATGTTGATCTGCCCTGGTGCTTTCAGCGACTGGCCGTCGCGTGCGCCGGGTGCGCGATCCGCGAAGAAGCGGAAGTTCGCCGCGCCGCGCAGCGCGGCCTTGGACATGAAGCGAAACGCCTGGCCGGTATCCATGCATTCGACCAGGGCGATCTCCTCGGCGCGCGCTTCGATGGCGTCGGCGACCTTGTGCAGAATCTTTTTGCGCTCGCTGCCTTCCATGTCTCGCCAGGCGGGGAAGGCGGCCTGGGCGGCGCGGGCGGCGCTGTCGATATCCGCCGCGCCGCCGTGGGCGACATCGGCCAGCTTCGACTGGTCGATTGGCGAGATCGTTTCGAACGTCTTGCCGCTCGCCGCGGGTACGGACTGGCCGTCGATATGGTTGGACACGCCATCGGCGCGAAAACGCGCCAGATAGGATTCGGCTTTATCGAGATTGTCTTGGAATGAGGCCATCACGGCTCCGGGCTAGGATTGGGTCTGCGGGGACTTGGCACGCAGGCGCGGGTGGATCGCGTTCTTCTTCCAGCTGAGCTCGCGCGATATCTGGCGGATCTCCAGCGACAGGCAGAAATGCGGCGTCTCGAACAGGGCGGCGAGCTCTTTCTGAAAGCAGGCGAACAGCGCCTCGCCGATCTGGGCCCGGTCGGACTCGCTGCGGCCCTCGCCGATACGCAGCCATGCATCCAGGAAGGCGTTTTCGGCCAGCTCGTCGGCCACCGAATAGTGATCGCAGGGCAGGGTTCGCACGCGGATCGCGCCCGGTTCGAAGAAGCCGGTTTCTAGCAGCGTGGCGTTCAATCGGCGGCACAGACCGCTCAGGTCCACGCGATCAGCCAGATTGGCCGAGTACTCCATGCTCAGATGCGGCATGCGTGATTCTCCTCTTGTCTTGTCGTTTTATTTATCATGTTAAATAAAAAAGCGAGCGTCAACCGCGGCGCATCACACGGGCTAGAACTGGGCAGCGGTGCCGGTGGTCGCCGCTGCGTCGGGGACCGGGTTTATTTCATGTCCACGAGTTCGTTGAGCATGTCGATCAACGTGGCGACGCGATCGGTGCCGAACTTGTCCTCGAGATCGCGATAGATCGCCAGGCTTTCCGGCGTGATCTCGCGCACGGTTGCATGGCCTTTTTCGGTCAGCCGCAGCTGTACACGGCGGGCATCGTCCGGGCTGCGTTCGCGCACGAGCGAGCCGTCGCGTTCCAGCGTCTTGATGATGCGCGACAGGCTCGACGCGAAGATGCACGCGCGGCGGGATATTTCCGTCGCATCCAGTACGCCCTCTTCGGCCAGTACGCGCATGACGCGCCATTGCTGCTCCGAAATGCCGTGCGCGTTGAGCATGGGCCGGAAACGGGCCATGACGGATTCGCGCGCGCGCAGCAGCGCCATCGGCAGGGCGTGCCGGGTTTCGAGCGGGTGGCGATCGTAGTCGCGTTGCGGCGCAGTTTTTTGCGTTGGGCTCATCGGGCCGGATTCTCGATGTCGTCGTCTGATGGATACGCCGGCGCGGTGTGGGCTACGGCCCGGTTCGCGCAGCTGCGGGCGCGCGTTGCAAAGGGCGTTGCCGAAGCCACGGCGCGCCTGGCGTGTCCGCGCCTCGGTATTGTGCATCAGGCCCGTGCCGCGGCCTATTGAATGCCGCCGAACAACGGCTCGCCCCATGCCGAACCGCGCAGCTACTGTGGGTGTGACGAACGACCGGCCGCCGCCCACCGTCGAAGAGGCCCTTACAGCTGATGCCCCAGCTTGCATTCGCCGTCGTCGTCCGCGTCCTGCCTGCGGGTGTAGGAGAAACCGTCGGCGCCGACGGTGACCGCCATCTCCGAGCTGTCCGTACGGGCGACGATGGGTTGCGGGTGGCCGTCCAGATCGAGCACGGGCGAGGCCTCGGTGTACCACGACGGCACGACCGGGTTGCCCCACCAGTCGCGGCGCTGGTTGTCGTGTACGTCCCAGGTGATGACCGGGTTGTCCGGGTCGCCGGTGTAGTAATCCTGGGTATAGATCTCGATGCGGTGGCCGTCCGGGTCACGCAGATAGAGATAGAACGCATTCGATACGCCATGCCGGCCCGGCCCGCGTTCGATACGGTCGGACAGCCGTAATGCCCCAAGCTTGTCGCAGATGTGCAGGATGTTGTGTTTCTCGTGGGTGGCGAACGCGATGTGATGCATGCGCGGGCCTTCGCCGCCGGTCATCGCCGTGTCGTGGACGGTGTCCTTGCGGCGCATCCAGGCGGCATACACCGTGTTCTCGTCGTCTTGAATATCTTCAGTCACCCGAAATCCCAGATCCTGCATGAAGCGCGTCGCGCGGGGCACGTCGGGCGTGACCTGGTTGAAATGATCCAGGCGCACGAGGGCGCCGGCGCTGTGCAGGTCGTAGCGCCACGCCAGTCGCTCCACGTGTTCGACGTCGTAGAAGAACTCGTAGGGAAAGCCGAGCGGGTCCTCCACGCGGACCGAGTCGCCGATACCTCGGGTAAAGCCTTCCGCGCGCCGTTCCACGCGGCAACCGAGTTCGGTATAGAAAGCGACCGCCTTGTCGAGCTCCGCCGGTGAGCGCACGCGATACGCGAACGCCGCCACGGCGGGTACCGGCCCCTGGCGAAGTACCACGTTGTGGTGGATGAATTCCTCGGTGGTACGCAGGTAGAGGGTGTCGTCGTCCTCGGCGGTCACGACCAGATCCAGCACATCGACATAGAAGGCGCGCGACGCGGCGAGATCCGAAACCACGATCTCCATGTAGGCGCAGCGCACGATGTCCGGCGCCTCTGCGGTGGGCGTGGGTACCGGGTTGTCGGTCGGCACGAATGCCTCAGCCGAGACATAGAAACCGGCGGACGTCAGTGTCTTCTCGCTCATTGGGGTTCTCCTCATCGCCGGCCCGGCTTCGTGCGTCGATGCCCTGCGGGCAAAGGCGCGGCTCTTCTATAGCGCCCCGGAGCGCGAGCGACTGTCGCTTTCGTCCAGGATGCGCCTTTTCGGGCTCTGTGCTTTTCGTTGACGCGGCCTCGATTGCACGGCAATGCAATTCGACTTGCTTTGTTTAGCATGTTAAGTAATTGTGGGGCTGTCAAGCGCACGGCTGTGCGTCGAGCCATATCGAACGGCCTGGGTTTCGCGGACAGGGTACGAACGTATATGCAATTGGTAACGTCGGCATTTTGATACCAAAAAGTTTGTGCGTTGCAATTAAATGGATCGCGGCATTCGTTCGGCGCAAGCAATAAATTTTACGTAAGAAATTGTTTTTAAATATAAATTAATTATTGATCGATCAGGTGCGGCGTCGGACACATTGTTTTTATTAATTTGCGATACGTATTGAGCTGTATATCGTTTGGTGTAGTATCGCTTTAGAGGGCTGGCGAGCGACGCTTTGAAACGGCAATCGATAAGCCGGGAGAAGTGCGCCTGAAACGGCCCGCGATCCGCCAGGCGGGCGGTATCGATAATCGAGAAGACCCGGGCGTGAAGGCGTATCGGGCAGGCCCGGCGGATGCCGGTGCGAGTAAGGAGAGGAGAAATCAGTGCAAAGAACCCACTGCCAGAGCGCCGGTGATGCGCGCCTTGGCTGGCCTTCACGGGCGGCAGACATGCCGGGCCTACGCCCGGTGGCGTCCCGGTGTGCCTGCGGGCAGGTACGCCATGTTTGCTGAATTCATGCAGTACCTGTTCTCGGGGCTGACCGCGGGCTCGACCTACGCGCTGGTGGCGCTGGGGTTCACGATCATCTACAACGCCAGCCACATCATTAACTTCGCGCAGGGCGAGTTTCTGATGATTGGCGGGTTGGGCTCGGTCATGCTGATGCAGTATGGCCTGCCGATGCCGCTCGCCATTATCGGTGCGATCGCACTCGCGGTGGCCGCCGGCATTCTTATCGAGAAGCTGGCGATCGAGCGTGCGGGCACGAACGATATCGTGCCGCTGATCATCATCACGATCGGCGCCTCGCTGTTTCTGCGCGGTGGTGCCCAGTTCTTCTGGGGTAAATCGATCCATGCGCTGCCGGCGTTTACCGGTAATACGCCGATTCACGTCGCCGGCGCCACGATCCTGCCGCAAAGTCTGTGGGTGCTCGGTGTGGGCGCCATAGTGGTCTGTCTGCTGGCGTGGTTCTTCAAACGCACGCTCATCGGCAAGGCGATGCTCGCGGTGTCGCACAACCCGAACGCCGCGCGGCTGGTCGGCATCAATCCGCGCTTCATCCTGATGTTGTCGTTCGCGCTCGCCGCGGCGCTGGGCGCGATTGCCGGTGCGGTGGCCGCGCCGGTCACGCTCACGGCCTATGACGTCGGCGTGATGCTGGGCCTGAAAGGCTTCGTCGCCGCCGTGCTCGGCGGCCTCGGCAGTCCGTTGGGGGCGGTGGCCGGTGGGTTGCTCCTGGGCATCATGGAGGCATTCACCGCGGGTTATATCTCGTCCGAGTACAAGGACGCCGTGCCGTTCGTGATCGTGCTGCTGGTGCTGTTTCTCATGCCCAGTGGCCTGTTCGGCTCGCGCGCCACGGAGCGGGTCTGATGGATTGGCTCAAGCGTATTCCCCTGCCGCGGATGGGGTTGATCGTGCTGGCGCTGGTTCTGGCTGGCGCGCCGCTGCTTTTTTCCAATCCCTACCAATATGACGTCGCAATTCATGTGCTGATCAATGCCATGGTTGCGGTCGGTCTGAACCTGCTCATGGGCTATGCCGGTCAGATCAGCCTCGGGCACGCCGGGTTCTTCGGCCTGGGTGCCTATGTGACGGCGGTTCTGAGTGCGAGTTACGGCTGGCCCGTCTATCTGTCGATGCCGGCAGCGCTTGTTGTGGTAGCGATTCTGGCGTTCGTGATCGCGCGCCCGATCCTGCGCCTGTCGGGTCATTATCTGGCCATGGCCACGCTCGGCCTTGGCATTCTCATTTCCATCGTGCTGCGCACCGAGGCCGGGATCACCGGCGGTCCGGACGGCATGATGGCGCCGCCGTTGTCGATCGCCGGCACCGACCTGTACGACGAGCGCTACTGGTATGCGTTGATCGCGGTCCTGCTGGTAATCACGGTCTGGCTCGCACTCAACCTGATCGACTCGCCCGTGGGGCGAGCGCTGCGCGCCGTGCATGGCTCGGAGGTGGCGGCGGAAGTCGTGGGCGTGCATACGCTGGGCTACAAGGTGCTGATCTTCGTCGTGTCGGCGGTTCTTGCCGGGCTGGCCGGCGTGCTGACCGCGCACTACGCGGGCTTCGTGACGCCGGATCTGGCCAACTTCATCTATTCGATCGAGTTCGTGACCATGGTGGTGCTCGGCGGCATGGCTTCGACTTACGGCGCCCTCATCGGTGCACTGATCCTGACCCTGCTGCCCCAGTTCCTGACCGGCGTCGACGAGCTGGAGATGATGATTCTGGGCGCGATTCTCATGGTGGTGGTGATCTTCATGCCCACCGGGCTCGTGCCCACGCTCGGCCGGCTGGTGCCGGGGGGCCGGCGATGAAGGCGGTTCTCGAATGCCGCGAACTGACGAAGTCCTTCGGGGGTGTCGATGCGGTCGCCGATCTGTCGTTTTCCATCGAGCGCGGCCATATCCATTCGATCATCGGCCCTAACGGCGCCGGCAAGACCACGCTGATCAACCTGCTCACCGGGATTTACACCCCGACACAAGGCAGTATCCGGCTCGCCGACCGTGACACGCGTGGGCTCGCGCCCTACGAGCTCGCCAGGCGTGGCCTGGGGCGCACGTTTCAGAACCTGCAGGTCTGCATGAACATGTCGGCAATCGAGAACGTCATGGTCGGCCGGCACCTGCGGCTCAATCGTCGCTTCATACCGGCGCTGTTGCGCCTGAAGTCGGTTCGCGCCGGTGATCGCGACTGCCGCGAGCGGGCCACCGAGCTGATGCGGTTCGTGGGCCTGGCGGATCAGATCGATGCCCAGCCGAGCGAGATGTCCTACGGGGCCTTGAAGCGTCTGGAACTCGCCCGTGCGCTGGCCGCGGAGCCGGAGCTGCTCTTTCTCGATGAGCCTGCGGCCGGACTCAATGCCAACGAAACCCATGCCATCGGTGTGCTCATTCGCGAAGTGGCCGCCCGCGGCGTGACGGTCGTACTCGTCGAGCACGACATGAAGCTGGTCATGGCGGTATCCGACAACGTCCTCGTGCTCAATTACGGTCGCCGGCTCGCCCAAGGCACGCCGACGCAAGTGCAGAACGATCCCGAGGTCGTGTCCGCATATCTGGGGGGCGCATGAGCGCGCGAGAAATTAGCCCTGAAGCTGGCCCGATGCTGAGCATTCGCGGCTTGCATACCCGGTACGGCGCGGTGACCGCGCTGCGCGATATCGATCTCGACGTGAACGAAGGTGAGCTGGTCGCACTCGTCGGCGCGAACGGCGCGGGCAAGACGACCTTGTTGAACACGCTGTCGGGGATCCAGCCGCATAGCCAGGGCGAGATTCATTTCGACGGGGCGGACATCAGTCGGCTGAAGGCGCAGAAGCGCGTGGCCCGCGGTATCACCCAGGTGCCGGAAGGCCGCCAGGTGTTCGGGCCCATGTCGGTGGCCGACAATCTCGCGCTGGGCGCCTATGTGCGCGGTACCGGCGCGGCGGTCGATCGGGATCTGGAATGGGTCTACGAGCTCTTTCCGATCCTGGCGGAAAAACGCCGACAGCCGGCCGGCAACCTGTCCGGCGGTCAGCAGCAGATGCTGGCCATCGGCCGTGCGTTGATGGCCCGCCCGCGGCTGCTGCTGCTCGACGAGCCGAGCATGGGGCTGGCGCCGCTGCTTATCGAGGAGATATTCCAGATCGTGCGCAATCTCAATGCCGACGGCATCACGATCCTGCTGGTCGAGCAGAACGCCGCCGGTGCGCTGGCGATCGCCGATCGCGGTTTCGTGCTGGAGACCGGCGCGATCACGCTGCGCGGTACCGGCCGGGAGTTGACCGATCACCCCGACGTCAAACGTGCCTACCTGGGCATGGGTGGCGAGGGCGAGGTGCAGAGCTAGAACACGAATAAAGAGTTTGCCGCTCTGTCGGCAACGCAAAAGGTGGGATAAACCAAGGAGGAGACGTGATGAAAATAAAAGCACTTGGAGCAGCATTGCTGCTCGCGATGGCCGGCGTCAGCGGCGCAGCGATCGCGGCACCCGACGGCAAGCCGATCAAGATCGGGACTTTCCTGTCGGTAACCGGACCGGCATCTTTTCTCGGCGATCCCGAGCTCAAGACGCTCGAACACTGGGTCGGCAAAATCAACGACGACGGCGGCGTGCTCGGCCGTCCGCTCGAACTGGTGCACTACGACACCGCCGGGAATGCCGGCAAGGCCCGTACCTTCGTCAAGCGCCTGATCAATTCCGACCGGGTCGACGTAATCGTTGGTGGCAGCACCACGGGTACGACCATGGCCGCCATCCCGCTTGTCGAGCGTTCCGGCGTCGCGATGATTTCGCTGGCCGGCGGTATTCCGATCATCGATCCGGTCAAAAAGTGGGTGTTCAAGACGCCGCACACCGACCGCATGGCAGCGCGCAAGATTCTCAAGGACATGAACAGCCGCGGCTTCACCAAGGTCGGGCTGATCTCCGGATCCGGGGGTTTCGGCCAGTCCGGCCGCACCCAGACGCTGGAAGCCGCGTCCGAGTTCGATATCGAGATCGTGGCCGACGAGACCTATAACAACAGCGATACCGACATGACCGCGCAGCTGACCAATATCGCCAATACCGACGGCGTGCAGGCGGTGCTCAATTTCGGTTTCGGTCAGGGTCCGGCGATCGTCACCCGCAACTACAAGCAGCTGGGGCTGGAGTTGCCGTTCTACCAGTCGCACGGCGTGGCCTCGGAGAAGTACATCGAATTGGCCGGCGATGCGGCCGAAGGTGTACGCCTGCCCGCAGGGGCGCTGCTGGTGGCCTCGAAGCTGGACGACGACGACCCGCAGAAGGACGTGGCGCTGGCCTATAAGCAGGAGTATGAAAGCACCTTCAACGAGTCGATCTCGCAGTTCGGCGGCCATGCCTACGATGGCCTGATGATCGCGGTCAACGCCATCGAGGCCGCGGGCAGCACGGATCGGTCCGCGATTCGCGACGAGATCGAGGCCACGGATGGTTTCGTGGGCGTGGGTGGCGTGTTCAACATGAGCCCGGACGACCACATGGGCCTGGACCTGTCGGCCTTTCGCATGCTCGAGATCCACGATGGCGGCTGGACGCTGACCGACTGAGCCGTTGAGTCGTGCCGCTGGCGCCGCACGATGCCGTCGGGCACGTGCGGCGCCCCGCTTGGCGCGGACTCGTACGAAACCTCAACACGCCCTAGAATCGAGAACATATCGTGCCCGCGGGTCAGGCTCCGCGGGCATTTTTATGCTCTGGTGCGGCCGTTCATGGGCTTGATCACGGCCGCGCGACGCTTGAGCCGACCGCTTCGGAGACTCCATCTTGGCGCGATCCCAACCCGTCGACACGCTGATCGAGGAATTCACCGCGCGCCGTTCGTTGCGTGCGACCTCGCTGATCATTTCGGTCTATGGCGACGCGATTGCGCCGCGTGGCGGCACCGTCTGGCTGGGAAGTCTGATCAAGCTGCTCAAGCCGCTGGGCCTGAACGAGCGGTTGGTGCGCACCTCGGTGTATCGCCTGTCCAAGGAGGGCTGGCTGAGCTCGAAGCAGATCGGCCGGCGCAGTTATTACAGCCTCACGCGTAGCGGTTGGCGCAGCTTCGAACGCGCCTACGAGCGCGTCTACAGCGAGCCGCGCATCTCATGGGACGGCGAGTGGACGCTGGTGCTCACCGCCCGGGTGCCGCAGCGCAAGCGCGAGACCTTGCGCAAGGAGCTGTCCACCCTGGGATTCGGCGCGTTCTCAAGCGATCTTCTGGCACACCCGATGCCGCCCCGGGCGGCCTTGACCTCTGTGCTCCAGGATCTCGATCTGCAGCGGCGCGTGGTGTTGATGCGTGCCCGAAACGAAGGGTTACCCACCTCGGCGCCCTTGAATCGCCTGGTCCGCGAGTGCTGGAACCTCGAGGCGCTCGGCGTTCAGTACGCCGATTTTCTCGATCGTTTTCGTCCGGTCTGGCGTGCGGTCGAGGGCCGGACCACACTAGCGCCGCAGGATGCCTTTCTCATCCGTACCCTGCTCATTCACGAAATCCGCCGTCTGCTGCTGCGCGATCCGCAGCTGCCCGACGATGTCTTGCCCGGCGACTGGCACGGCGCGGCAGCGCGCCTGCTGTGTCGCAATCTGTATCGCGCGACCTATCAACAGGCCGAAGTCTACCTCGGCGAGGTCCTCGAGACCGCGGAAGGCCCCTTGCCCGAACCGGCCGCTTATTTCTACGAGCGTTTCGGCGGACTCTAGCCGAATCGTCAGGAAGCGGCTGCCCCAAGGCGCGCTGCGAAACAGATACAGAGTCCGAAATGTTGCGCGTATGTTGTATCGCAACATGGCGTGACCGTGTCTGGACGCCTGCATTTGAAGCGCCTTTCGTTTCATAGGCGTCGATGAATTCAACGCGAATAAACCTATTAATTGTTTTAAAACAGTGGCTTGAGTTGCTAGCTGCGACGGCATCGTGCGCGCAACATTTATTTGATACAAAATGACAAATAATGTAATTTGGTTTGTATCACGAGTTGGCGCCATGATGGCGCTGAACCGCGCGACTCGGCGACGGGCGTGCCGATAACCAGAAGCCTTTGACAGGCGGGAGTGCGAGCCATGTATGCACAGAACGTAGATACCGGAGCCAAGCGCGTGCGCAGCACCGATGAGATGGCCCCGGAAGAGGCGGCCTTTCAGGCGCGTATCGATGCGGGTGTCAAGATCGAGCCCAAGGACGAGATGCCGGCGGCGTATCGCAAGACGCTTATCCGCCAGATCTCGCAGCACGCGCATTCCGAGATTGTCGGCCAGCTGCCGGAAGGCAACTGGCTTACGCGTGCGCCCACGCTCGAACGCAAGCTGATACTGCTTGCCAAGGTCCAGGACGAAGCCGGCCACGGCCTGTATCTGTACAGCGCCGCCGAGACGCTGGGCGCCTCGCGTGACGACATGCAGGCGGATTTGCTGTCCGGCAAGGCCAAGTATTCGTCGATCTTCAACTATCCCACGCTGACCTGGGCGGATATCGGCGCCATCGGCTGGCTTGTGGATGGCGCGGCGATCATCAACCAGATTCCGATCTGTCGTTGTTCCTACGGCCCCTATGCCCGCGCCATGGTGCGGGTGTGCAAGGAAGAGAGTTTTCACCAGCGCCAGGGCTTCGACATCCTCCACAAGCTCTGCACCGGCACCCAGGCGCAGAAGGACATGGCGCAGGATGCGCTCAACCGCTGGTGGTGGCCGTCGGTGATGATGCACGGCCCGCGCGATGCGGATTCGGTGAACACTGCCCAGTCCATGCAGTGGAAGATCAAGCTGTTCACCAACGATGAACTGCGCCAGAAGTTCATCGACCAGACCGTGCCGCAGGCCGATTTTCTCGGCCTGACCATTCCCGACCCCGACCTTAAGTGGAACGAGAACACCGGCCACTACGATTTCGGTGAACCCGATTGGGACGAGTTCTGGAACGTGCTCAAGGGCTATGGCCCCTGCAATCAGGAACGCCTGCAGGCGCGGATCGACGCCCACGAAGGCGGTGCCTGGGTACGCGAAGCCGCGGCTGCCCACGCCGAGAAACAGGCCCGCCGCCGCAACGCCGCAGCGGCCTGAGCCGCCAGGAGAACGATATGAAAAACAACTGGCCCCTGTGGGAGATCTTCATTCGCAGCCAGCACGGCCTGTCGCACAAGCATGTCGGCAGCCTGCACGCGCCGGATGCCGAGATGGCGATCAAGAACGCCCGTGATGTCTATACGCGTCGCAACGAGGGCGTGAGCATCTGGGTGCTGCCGGCCGACCAGATCACCGCCAGCAGCCCGGGCGACCGCGAGCCGCTCTACGAGCCGGCCCGCAGCAAGGTCTATCGTCATCCGACCTTCTTCCCGATGCCTGACGGCGTCGAGCATATCTGAGCGGGGCGCCCATGACTCTGGACGACGCACGTTACGAATACCTGCTCCAGCTCGGCGACAGCGACCTGATTCTGGGCCAGCGGCTGGCCGCGCTTTGCGGCCACGGCCCGGCGCTGGAAGAGGACATCGCCATGAGCAACGTGGCGCTGGATCTGATCGGCCAGGCCCGGTTCTGGCTGTCGTACGCGGCCGAGCTCAAGGGCGGCGAAGCCGACGAGGACACGCTTGCGTTCCTGCGCGACGCGCCGGCCTATCGCAACGTGCTGCTCGTCGAGCAGCCCAACGGTGACTACGGCCATACGATCGTGCGCCAGTGTTTCTACGACGTCTGGCATTTCTTCGTGTTGCGCGGGCTGATGGATTCGTCCGATGCGCGCATTGCCGATATCGCGGCGAAGTCGATCAAGGAAGTGCAGTACCACGTCGAACGCAGTGGCGATTGGGTCGTGCGTCTGGGCGACGGCACGGAGGAAAGTCACCGCCGTACCCAGGCCGCGGTGGACAAGCTCTGGCGCTATACCGGGGAGCTGTTCCGCAGCTCCGAAGCCGAGCAGCTGCTGGCCCAGGCCGGCATCGCGGTCGATGTCGCCACGCTCTACGAACCGTGGCGCGCGCACATGCAGGCGTTGTTCGAAGAAGCCACGCTGGAACTGCCGGGTGATCAACCGATGCAGTGCGGCGGCAAGCGCGGCGAGCACACCGAGCATCTGGGCTATGTGCTGGCCGAGATGCAGCACCTGCAGCGCAGCTACCCCGGCGCGAGCTGGTAACTGCGCGGAGGTTTTGTCATGACCGTCAGTGAACAGACTCGTTTCGATATCAACGATGTCTGGCAATGGCTCGATGCCGTGCCGGACCCGGAAATCCCGGTGGTGTCGGTGATCGACCTTGGCATCGTGCGCGATGTGCGTTTAGAGCACGAGCAGCTCGTGGTCACGATCACGCCGACCTATTCGGGCTGCCCGGCCATGCAGGTGATCGAGGACAACATTCTCGACGCCCTGCGTGAACACGGTGTCGAGAATGCCCGTCTCGACGTGCAGCTCTCGCCGGCCTGGACCACCGACTGGATGAGCGAGCGCGGCAAGGAGAATCTGCGCGGCTACGGCATCGCACCGCCCGGCGAACGCGGCGGCGCGCAGATCATCGATATCAGCCGTATCACCCGCAGCGGTCGCAACGTGTTGCCGCAGACCTGTCCGCATTGCGGCTCGAAACATACCGAACGGGTCAGCGAGTTCGGCTCCACGCCCTGCAAGGCGCTGCATCGCTGTCTCGACTGTGCCGAGCCGTTCGACTACTTCAAACCGTTCTAGGCAAACCGTTCTAGGCAAACCTTTTAAGGCAAGCCATTCCAGGCAAACCGTTTTCAGCCAGACCGTTGCCGGTCTGCAAGCGTCCTCAGGTAGCACGCCATGCCCCAGTTTCATTCATTGCCCGTCAGCGCCGTCGAAAAGCAGAACCGCGATGCGGTGGTGATCTCCTTCGACGTGCCGGGCGAACTGCGCGACACCTTTGCCTATACCCAGGGCCAGTACCTGACGCTGCGCACCGAGATCGACGGCGAGGAAGTACGCCGCTCCTACTCGGTCTGCTCGGCGGTGCAGGACGAGCAGCTGCGGGTCGCGGTCAAGCGCGTGGCCGGCGGTCTGTTCTCGAACTGGGTCAACGACAATCTGGCGGCCGGCGAGGCGATCGAGGTCATGCCGCCGGCGGGGCGCTTCAATCTGGCGCTGTCCGAGGATAACGAAAAGCACTACGTGGCCTTCGGTGCGGGCAGCGGCATCACCCCGTTGCTATCGATCATCAAGACCACGCTCATCGCCGAGCCGAACAGCCGCTTCACGCTGTTCTATGGCAACCGCGCCTCCGGCAGCACGCTGTTCCGCCAGGAACTGTCGGATATCAAGGACCGCTATCTCGGCCGCTTCAATCTGGTCTACATCATGAGCCGCGAACAGCTCGATATCGAGCTGTTCAACGGCCGGATCGACCGGGCGAAGGTCGAGCAACTGCTGACTTACTGGATCGACCCGTCGGATATCGACGCCGCCTTCATCTGTGGGCCGCTGGACATGATGGAGGCCACGCGCGACGTACTCATGGAACGCGGCGTGGCCAAGGACGCCATCAAGATGGAGGTCTTCGCCGCGACCAGGTCCGCGGCCCAGGCCCGCGCCAACGCGCCGGTGGTCACCGATGCCACCGATCGCGCGAGCGTGAAAGTCGTCATCGACGGGCGCACCCACGAATACGATCTCGCCCGCGGCCAGGAAAACCTGCTCGACGCCGCGCTCGAGCAGTCGATCGAGCTGCCGTACTCCTGCAAGTCCGGCGTGTGCTCGACCTGCCGCTGCAAGCTTGTCGAGGGCGAGGTCGAGATGGACACCAATTTCGCGCTGGAGGATTACGAGGTCGAACGCGGCTTCATCCTCAGCTGCCAGAGCTTTCCGGTGACCGACAACGTCGTCATCGATTTCGACGCCGAAACCTAGGGCGAACGAGCACGACACTATTCGGCGGCGCCGCGGGCCGCCCATACGATTCGAGGAGCACAGCTATGCAATCCAGCAGCTATGTCCAGGGCCAGTGGGTCACCGGCGAAGGCGGCAAGACCGTGTTGAACGCCGTGACCGGCGAACCGGTCGCCCGCGTATCCAGCGACGGTATCGATTTCGCCGGCATGCTCGACTATGCACGCACGCAGGTCGGCCCCAAGCTGCGGGCGCTGACCTTCCACCAGCGCGCGCTCCAGCTCAAGGCGCTGGCGCAGACGCTGATGGCCGACAAGGAACGCTTTTACAAGCTGTCGACCGCCACCGGCGCCACGCGTACTGACTCCTGGGTGGATATCGACGGCGGCATCGGCACGCTGTTCACTTATGCTAGCAAGGGCCGGCGCGAACTGCCCAACGCCACCTTCGCCATCGACGGCAACCCCGAGCCGATGTCGCGTCACGGCAGCTTCATCGGGCAGCATATCTGCACGTCGCTGGAAGGCGTGGCGATCCATATCAACGCCTTCAACTTTCCGGTCTGGGGCATGCTCGAGAAGTTCGCGGCCAACTATCTGGCCGGCATGCCGGCGATCGTCAAACCCGCGACCCAGACCGCGTTCCTCACCGAGGACATGGTGCGTGCGATCGTGGATTCGGGGCTCATCGAGGAGGGCGCGCTGCAACTCATTAGCGGCGGTGTCGGCGATCTGCTGGATCACGTGACCTGCCAGGACGTGGTCACGTTTACCGGTTCGGCCTCGACCGGGCGCAAGCTCAAGCAGCATCCGGCGATCGTCGAAAACGCCACGCGTTTTTCCATGGAGGCGGATTCGCTCAACTTCCTGGCCCTCGGCCTCGATGCTGGCCCGGATACGCCCGAGTTCAAGCTGGCCGTGAAAGAGACCATGCGCGAGATGACGGTCAAGGCCGGGCAGAAATGTACCGCCATCCGCCGTGTGCTCGTGCCGCGTGAACATCAGCAGGCGTTCATCGACGCGCTCGCAGAGAAGCTCGCCAAGGTGGTGGTCGGCCACCCGGAAGCCGAAGGCGTGACCATGGGTGCGCTCGCCAGCCGCGATCAGGTCGAGGAGGTACGCGCGCGTATCGCCGATCTGCAGAAAGGGGCGAAGGTGGTCTACGGCGATCCGCAGACCTGCCACGTGGTCGATGCCGACGCCGAGAAGGGCGCGTTCGTCGGCCCGGTCGTGCTTTCGGCCGATGCGCCGCTCGAGCATAAGGACATTCACGCCATCGAGGCCTTTGGCCCGGTGGTCACGGTGATGGCCTATGACAGCACCGACGAGGCCGTCGAACTGGCGCGCCTGGGCGGCGGCAGCCTGGTCGGCTCGATCGTGACGCACCATACGGATTTCGCCCGCGCGATGACGCTTGGCTGTGCGCCGTATCACGGTCGTCTGCTGATTCTCGATCGCGACTGCGCCAAGGAGTCCACCGGCCACGGTTCGCCCATGCCGATGCTCGTGCATGGCGGCCCGGGGCGTGCCGGCGGCGGCGAGGAGCTCGGCGGCATGCGCGCGGTGTTTCATTACATGCAGCGATCGGCGTTGCAGGGCTCACCCGACATGCTCGCCGGCGTCATCGACCATTGGTTGCCCGGCGGCAGTCGCCAGCAAACCGATCGCCACCCGTTCCAGAAGCATTTCGACGAACTCGAGATCGGCGACGCGATTCTCACCGATGCGCGCGAGATCACCCTCGACGACATCGAGCATTTCGCCCACTTCACCGGCGACACCTTTTACGCGCATATGGACGAAGAGGCCGCCAAGGCCAACCCGTTCTTCGACGGCCGCGTCGCCCACGGCTACTACATCGTGTCGCTGGCGGCAGGGCTGTTCGTCGAGCCCAATCCGGGCCCGGTGCTGGCCAACTACGGCGTCGACAACCTGCGTTTCATGACCCCGGCCTATCCGGGCGACGCGCTCAAGGTCGCGTTGACCTGCAAGCAGAAAACCAAGCGCGAGAACACCGAATACGGCGAGGTACGCTGGGATGCCACGGTGACCAACCAGGCCGACGACGTCGTCGCCCAGTACGACGTGCTCACGATGGTCGCCACCACGAGCTGGACGCCCGAAGCCGAAGAGACGGCCGCAGCTTGAGTTTTCTGGGTGATATCGCGCGGAAAATGGGCGCGCAACAGCGCCAAGACACTAAGAAAAACGCGCAGCGCGCGGTGATGGGTTTTTAACTTTGCGCCTTAGCGTCTTTGCGTGAGGCCAGTTTTCTTAAGAGATTAATCATGGCAGACGATTCCATTGTCCTGAGCATCGAAGCTGGCATCGCCCGCATCACGCTCAACCGGCCGGACAAGCTCAACAGCTTCAACGTGGCCATGCATGAAGCGCTGGCCGAAGCGCTCGACAGCGTCGAGGCCGACGATTCAGTCCGCGTGCTATTGCTTACCGGCGCCGGAAAGGGCTTTTGTGCCGGCCAGGATCTGGGCGATCGCGCGGTGTCGTCAGACAGCGGCGAAGCGCCGGATCTGGCGTATTCGGTGGAGACCTATTATGCCCCGCTGGTGCGCCGTCTACGGGCGCTGCCGCTGCCGGTGGTCTGCGGCGTCAACGGCGTGGCCGCCGGCGCGGGCGCCAACCTCGCGCTCGCCTGCGACCTGGTTATTGCCCGGCGTTCGGCCAAGTTCATCGAAAGCTTCTGCAAGCTGGGCCTGATTCCCGATACCGGCGGCACCTATTTTCTGGCCCGCCGTATCGGCATGGCCCGGGCGATGGGCATCGCCATGCTCGGCGAGCCGATCGATGCCGCTACGGCGGCCGACTGGGGCCTGATCTGGCGCTGCGTCGAAGACGAGGAATTCGACAGCGAAATCGACAAGCTCGTGGCGCATCTATCGAAAGCGCCGACTCGCGGTCTCGCCCGTACCAAGCAGCTCATGTATGCCGGCGCGAATGCCGGTCTCGACGAGCAGCTCGATGCCGAGCGCGATGCCATGGGCGAGCTCGGCCGCAGTGCGGACTATGCCGAAGGCGTGGCCGCCTTTACCGAAAAACGCACGCCCGAGTTCAAGGGGCGCTGAACGACAAAACGGAAGCCGGGCGACGCGCCATCAGAACAACAACAGGGCGCGAGTACCGGCACCGACAGGTCTTATCGGAGGAGAGTATTCATGCAGTCCAGCCAGAACGGGGCGCCCGCGGCGCCTGTGGATGACGAGGCCCAGGCGCTGGCGGAGCGCGTGGGCGTCGCCATGATCGCCCGTGATGCGGCGTCGCGCATGCTTGGCATGCACATCGATGCCATGGCGCCGGGCTATGCGCGCGTATCGATGCCGGTACGCGACGACATGGTCAACGGCCATCAGACCTGCCACGGCGGGCTGATCTTTTCACTCGCCGACAGCGCCTTCGCCTTTGCCTGCAACAGCGGCAATCAGAACACCGTGGGCGCGGCCTGCAACGTCGACTACCTGCGCCCGGCCTTCATCGGCGACGTGCTGATCGCTGAGGCCGAGCAGCGCTCGCGCTCCGGTCGTACCGGGGTCTACGACGTCACCGTGCGCAATCAGAACGACGAGACGATCGTGCTCTTTCGTGGCCGCTCGCATCAGGTGCGCGGCGAAGTGCTCGAGGTGATGAGCGCCGACGCCAGCGCCTGAGAAAACCGAACAAGTCCTTGCGTGGCTCGAAGTCGGGCGCGCTAGACCGAAACAAGAAAAGCGTCGGCCGCGCCGACTTCCCCGAATAGCAACGCCGCAGCGCGGCACCGAGACCGAGGAGATGACCCATGGCCGCCCAACTCAAACCGACATCGCTGCTCGAACCGATCGAGACCGCCAGCCGCGATGAACTCCAGGCGCTGCAGCTCGAGCGTCTGAAGTGGTCGCTGCAGCATGCGTACAACAACGTGCCGCGCTACAAGGCCAAGTTCGACGAGGCCGGCGTACACCCGGATGACCTGAAAACGCTGGCGGATCTGTCGAAGTTCCCGTTCACGACCAAGCAGGATCTGCGCGACGCCTATCCGTTCGACATGTTTGCCGTACCGCGCGAACAGGTGGCGCGTATCCACGCGTCCAGCGGTACCACCGGCAAGCCGACCGTCGTGGGCTATACCCACAACGATATCGAGACCTGGGCCAACCTGGTCGCGCGCTCGATTCGTGCCGCCGGCGGCATGCCGGGCGATATCGTGCATGTCGCCTACGGCTACGGGCTGTTCACGGGCGGCCTCGGTGCCCACTACGGCGCCGAGAAGCTCGGCTGCACGGTCGTGCCGATGTCCGGCGGCCAGACCGAGAAGCAGGTCCAGCTGATCCAGGACTTCAAGCCGCGCATCATCATGGTCACGCCGTCCTACATGCTCAATCTCATCGAGGAGTTCGAGCGTCAGGGCCTGGATCCGCGCGATTCGTCGCTGGAGATCGGCATCTTCGGCGCCGAACCCTGGACCAACGCCATGCGCGAGGAGATCGAGCGGCGCGCCGGTATCGACGCCGTGGATATCTACGGCCTGTCGGAAGTCATGGGCCCGGGCGTGGCCAACGAATGCGTGGAGATCAAGGACGGCCCGGTGATCTGGGAGGATCATTTCCTGCCCGAGATCATCAACCCCGAAACGGGCGAGGTCGTGGCCGACGGCGAGCCCGGCGAGCTGGTGTTCACATCGCTCACGAAGGAGGCGCTGCCGATCATCCGCTATCGTACCCGCGATCTCACCCGCCTGCTCGCGCCCACGGCGCGGTCCATGCGGCGTATCGACAAGATCACGGGGCGTTCGGACGACATGCTTATCATTCGCGGCGTGAACGTCTTCCCGACCCAGATCGAGGAAATCATCTGCAAGCAGAAGGGCCTGTCACCGCATTACCTGATCGAACTCACCCGCGAAGGCAATCTCGACCACGTCTCGCTGACCGTCGAACGTGGCCACGATTTCGACGAGCACAGCACCGAGGACGAAACGCTCAGCAGCCTGCAGCAGCACATCAAGTCCTATATCGGGATCAGCACCAAGGTCACGCTGTCGGCCGTGGGTACGCTGGAGCGCTCGCTTGGCAAGGCCAAGCACGTGATCGACCGCCGGCTCGGCAGCAAGGGCTGACCCGGCCGTGATGCCCCGGCGGCGCTTTGCCGGGGCATTTTCAGATCAGCCGCTGACGTGACGGGCCCGCCATACGCTGGGCGCGGCACCGAAGCGATCCTTGAAGGCATGGCTGAACCGGGCACTGTCGGCAAAGCCGTGGGCAAGGGCGATATCGGTGATCGACTGGTTTGCGCCCGTGTCCTGCGCAAGCGCATCGCGGGCATGCTTCAGCCGTGTCTCGGCGATCAGGCGGGCCGGCGTCGTGCCGTGGCGAGCGAGCAGTCCGTAGAGCGTGCGCCGCGAGACGCACAGCGCCGTCGCCAGCCGCTCCGGGGTGAGATCGCTGCTGGCCATATGCGTGGCGATGAAATGCTCGGCACGCCCGATACGTTGCGTGTCCTGTGCGCACTCGTCCGGTTCGGCCGCCCGGGCAAAGGTCGCCGCCAGCATCGCGCCCACGCCCTGCATGACATCGCTGATGCCCGGGTCGTTGGGTGCCGGTCGAGAGCGGGCCAGGCCGGTAATGGCGCCGAGCGCGGCCTGCATGGTCGGCATATCGGTGAGTTCGGTGGCGCTCACGCGTTCGGCATAACGCGGCAGCCGGTTGTCGACGTCGTAGGGGATGAGCAGTACGGCCAGATGGGCGCCGTCGCTCAGGCGAATGCGGTAGGGCCGGGTGGTATCGCAGAGCGTGGCGCGTCCCGCGCTCAGGCATACCGAACGCCGGTCCTGGCTGAGCTCCAGCTGGCCGGCGAGTTGCCACATCACCTTCAGATAGCCGGCGTTGGCGCGGCGCGTGAGCGTGGGTGTGCGATCGACCTCGGACGCGGCGCTGCCAATGTGCGTGAGCGTGTAATCGCCCAGCGCGCAGCTGCTGGCCTGGGCCTGGAAATCCGCGGCGCTGCGGCTCGCCATCTCCAGGGCCGGGAAGTGCTGGTTGACGTAATCCTGCCAGTCGCCGAGATCGTGAAACCGGCGGGCGTCCTGCGCCGATGCTATGGGCTGGGGGTATGACATGCGTGCAACGGTCCTCCGCCGTAGTGCCCGTTTTACATGGGCTTTTTGTCTGCAAATCGCGAGCCAGTTGTGGTGGCGGTCGCATGCAGCGTCTTTCCTTTTTGGTTTACGCCACTGTCACGGGGCTGTCAAAAGGCCGGGCGTGGCGGGGTCATGTGCACGCAGGCGCAAGTCGATCTGCACGCAGCAGCATGCGACCACGCCTTGGCGGGCGCAGTCTCGAAGCCATGCAAACCACCGCTGCAATCGACAACCCCACGAACACGTCCGCCGCGGGCGTGCTGCTGCAGCGTTTCGAGTGATCGAGGAGACGACGTGACCCAGGCTTACGAACATTTCATTGCCGGCCAGGCAGTGCCCGCCTCCGATGGCGCGACCCTGACCCTTCCCGATCCGGCCACCGGCGCTACGCTGGCGACCAGCGCTGCCGGTACCGCCGACGATGCCGATCGGGCCATTGCAGCGGCCCATGCTCAGCTCAAGGGCGGCGAGTGGTCGCAGATGAGCGGCGCCGCGCGCGGGCTGTGCATCCACCGCCTGGCCGATCGGGTCGAGCGCGACGCGGAGATGCTGGCGGATATGGATGCCCAGGCCATCGGGCGGCCGCCGGCCGAGCCGCGCATGCTCGATCTGCCCAACGCCATCGCTACGCTGCGCCATGCCGCCGGCTGGGCCGACAAGATGGAAGGACGCACGATTCCCACGGCCGGTTATATGGGCCAGCCCACGCTGTCCTATACCGAGCGCCTGCCGGTGGGCGTGGTCGCGGCCATCGTGCCCTGGAATACGCCGCTCATGATCACCTGCTGGAAGCTCGGCGCGCTGCTGGCCGCCGGCTGCACGGTGGTGATCAAACCGGCAGAGCAGACGCCGATGTCAGCGCTGCATCTGGCCAGGCTGTGCCAGGAAGCCGGCATTCCGGACGGCGTGGTCAACGTGGTGACCGGCGAGGGCGCCGCGCTTGGCCCGGTGCTGTGCGAACACCCGCAGGTGGCCAAGATCACGTTTACCGGCAGCCCGGAAACGGGGGCGGCCATTCAGCGTCTGGCGGCGCCGCTGTTCAAGCAGGTCGCGCTCGAGCTCGGCGGCAAGAGCCCGCAGATCGTATTCGGCGATGCCGATCTCGAGGCCGCGGTCGGCGGCTGTGCGATGGGCCTGTTCTTCAACCAGGGCCAGGTCTGTGCAGCCGGCACGCGGCTGCTCGTGCACGAAGATATCGCCGCGGCGTTCAGCGACAGGCTGGCCGAAGTGGCACGTGGTATTCAGGTCGGCAATCCCGGTGACGAGGGCACCCAGATGGGCGCGGTCGCAACCCAGGGCCAGTACGACAAGATCAACGACTATATCCGTCGCGGTAGCGACGAGGGCGCGACGGTGCTGGCCGGCGGTCTGTCGGAAGCCGGCGGTTCGGGCTGGTATGTCCGCCCCACGTTGTTCGGCGACGCCACCAATGACATGAGCATTGCCCGCGACGAGATCTTCGGGCCCGTCGGCACCGTAATCACCTTCCGCGATGAAGCCGAAGCGATCGCGCTCGCCAACGACACCCGATACGGCCTCGCCGCGACGGTCTGGACGGGCGATGTCGCCCGTGCCCATCGCGTCGCGCGTCAGATCGACGCGGGCGCGATCGGCGTGAACGCCTGGGCGCCAATCGATCCGCAGCTGCCCTGGGGCGGCGTCAAGCAAAGCGGCATCGGCCGCGAGTGCGGTCTGGCCGGTGTGCTTGCCTATACCGAAGAGAAAGTCACGACGGTCGTGCTCTAGAGCGTGTCGAGGTTTTACCTGAGCGCCGCGTGGGCCCGCCCCAAAGAGACAAGACTCGTGCGACCCGTCAAAACGTTCTGGGCCGACGTTGTCTTGCAGGAGGCGCGCGACCGTGTTTTGCACGTCACGACAAACCGAGTTGCACCGGTGGACATGCGCCCGGGTATGCCCGCGGCGCAGTCTTGGAACACCGCCTTGAAAGGCGAGGGGATTAATCGGGGGTGCCGGCCCGGCCGGGCAGTCGCACCGGCTTTCTTCGCCTGCCGTGGCAATGGGGGTAAACCGGGTCACGGCGGGCCGCATCGAACAGATCAAGCGAGGAACGACTATGAATAAACGACTGTTTCGTGCCGGAGGGGTTGCGGCCCTGGCTGCGCTGGTCTGGAGCGCCGGCGCGTCCGCACAGCTGCCGCCCGACGAGATCGGCACCGTCACGCTCGACGCGCCGGGCCCGCATCGTGCCTACATCATCGACACCCAGTTCGATAACGCGACCACCGGCAAGGTCGTGGTCGTCGACCCGGAAGAAAAGAAGATGCTGGGCATGATCCCGACCGGCTATCTCGCGCCCTCGGTGCTGTCGCACGACGACACCCGGCTGTATTCCGCGGATACGTTCTGGTCGCGCGGCGTGCGCGGCGAGCGCACCGACGTGCTCACCGCCTGGGATACGCAGACGCTGGAACCGAGTTGGGAAGTCGAGATTCCGACCAAGCGCGCCAATATCCTCATGGAACGCAACATGCTCACCATGAGTAACGACGACCGCTTCGTCTATATCTACAACTTCACGCCCGCGACGTCGATCACCGTCGTCGATACCGATAACCAGAGCGTGGCCAGCGAGATCGATATCGCCGGCTGCGTGCTCAACTATCCGATCGGCAAGCGCGCCTTCGGCTCACTGTGCGGCGACGGCAGTTTCCAGACCGTCAAGCTCGACGACAGCGGCGAGGAAGTCTCGCGCAGCCGCACGAAGCTGTTCGATCCGAACAAGGTCGCGATGAACGAACGCGCCGTGCGCGACGGCGATATGTACTACTTCACCACGCTCGACGGCGTGATCCAGCCGCTCGACGTATCGGGCAAGACGCCGAAGGTGGGCAAGCGCTGGTCGCTGTTCACCGACGCCCAGCGCGAGGCCGGCTGGGGCGTGGGCGGCTGGCAACTCATGGCGATCTCGCCGGCGCTCAACCAGCTCTACGTGCTGGTGCACAAGGACCACGGCGACCGCAATTGGGAGGATCCGAGCGACACCATTTGGGCGTTCGATCTCGACACGCACGAGAAGGTCGGCGAGCTCAAGACCGAAAACTATGTCTGGAGCCTGAACGCCACCCACGACGACGAGCCGTTGCTGCTCGGCGTGAATATCGACGGTGGGCTGGATGTGTTCGATCTCACCGAGATGGAATACATGCACACGGTGGACGGCATCAGCGCGATTCCGGCGCTGGTGCTCAACAGCCACTAAGAGGATAGACCGATGATTCATCCAATCGTCGCGGTGGCGTTCTCGCTGGTGCTGGCGGTGATCCTGTTCGCCGGCGCCAGTCACAAGCTGCGCGCGCCGCATCGTTTTGCCCGCCAGATCGACGACTACGCGTTGCTGCCCGGCGCGGCGGTGGCGCTGGCCGCTCGCGCGGTGCCGGTGGTGGAAGTTCTGATCGCGATCGCGCTGCTGGTGCCGGGCCTGCGAGCCTGGGGGGCCGCAAGCGCGGGCCTGCTTCTGGCGCTGTATACCGGCGCGATCGCGATCAACCTGTTTCGGGGGCGTCGTGATATCGACTGTGGCTGCAGCGGGCCGGGTCTGGAGCGTCCGCTCTCGCCGGCGCTTCTGGTGCGTAACGGCGTGCTGATGGCCATGGCCGTGATCGCTGCCTTGCCGGCCGGTGCTGCCGCTCTGCACGGCTTCGGCCTGTTTCTGATCGGCGCCAGCGTGGCCGCCATTCTCATCCTTTACACCGCGACCGAGGGCCTGCTCACGAACCAGCCGCGCCTGAAGTCGCTTTCCGGGAGATAGTCATGGATGTCGCTCTCATATCCCAGATCCTGCTCTGGATCGTGGTGGTCGCACTCGCCTTCGTGGTGATGGCCCTGGTGCGCCAGGTCGGCGTGCTGCATTCACGTATCGCGCCCGCGGGTGCCCTCATGCTCGACAAGGGCGTGGCCGTGAACAGCCCCGCACCGCAGGTCACCGCGACCGATCGTCACGACCGCCCGGTCAACGTCGGTTACAAGGGCGAGAAAGGCCAACTGCTGTTCTTCCTGTCGCCGACCTGTCCGATCTGCAAGTCGCTGCTGCCGAGCCTGCGTTCGCTGGGCCGCCAGTATCGGCGCGATCTGGACGTGGTTTATATCAGCGACGGCGATGCGTCTTCGCAGGCGGGCCTGATCGCCGAGCACGGTCTCGAGGACGCGACCTATGTGGTTGGCCCCGAAATCGGCATGACCTACCAGATCGGCAAGCTGCCCTATGCGGTGCTCATCGACGCCGACGGGGTGTTGCGCGCCAAGGGCTTGGTCAACAACCGCGAACATCTGGAAAGCCTGTTCGAAGCCCAGGCCATGGGCGTGGGCTCGTTGCAGGACTACATGCGTAGCGCCAAGCGCGCCGCGCACTAATCACCGGGGGACACCATGAAATTTATTGATCGTTTCTTCGAGCGTTCGAGCCGTCAGGTGGCGCATTCCACATCGCGCCGCAACGCGCTGGTCAAGTTCGGCTCCTGGGTCGTGGTGGGCTCCGCGCTGCCGCTGATCCTGCCGGTGGACCGCAGCGGCGGGAACGCGCATGCCGCCGAATCGGGTACGCCCGGTGATCCGGGCGATCCGCAGAGCTGCGACTACTGGCGCTATTGCTCGATCGACGGCTTTCTGTGCACCTGCTGTGGCGGCACGATCAACGCCTGTCCGCCCGGCACGGATGTCTCCGAAGTGACCTGGGTGGGTACCTGTCACAACCCGGCCGACGGGCGCGATTACATCATCGCCTACAACGATTGCTGCGGTAAGCAGGCCTGTGGCCAGTGCGCGTGCAACCGCAACGACAGCGAGCAGCCGCTCTACCGCCCGTTCAACAACAACGACATCAACTGGTGTCTGGGCGCCGAGCACATGACCTACAACTGCACGATCGCCACCATCCGCGGCGTCGCCAGCTGAGCCGATGGCCGGTCGCCTGCCGATCGCTGCCGCACTGGCGTTGACCACGGGGTCGCTCGTGGTCGGCGCTGCGTGCGCGCAGAGTCTGCCCGGGCCGCACAACCGTCCGGCCCCGGGCAACGAGACCCAGGCGACGACACCGCGCGATGCCGGCTATCGGCCGCGGGTGAACTATCAGCTCGAGTGTTCCGGTTGCCATCGCGTGGACGGGCAGGGCTCGCGCGCCAACGATGTGCCGCGCATGAAGAATTTCGTGGGGCATTTTCTCGAAGTCGAAGGCGGGCGCGAGTTTCTGGTGCGCGTGCCGGGGGTGTCGCAGTCGAGCTTCACCGACGCCCAGCTGGCGGCGCTGATGAACTGGATGCTCACCAGCCCGATCGCCGGCGACAGCACGCCGGACGATTTCGTGCCCTATACGGCGGACGAAGTGGCCGGCCTGCGCGCCAGACCGCTGGACGCGATCGACGCCACGCGCGACGTGCTGTTGCAACGCATGCGCGACCGACAGATCGCCATCCGCGACGGACTGGACGACCGGCCGTAGCGGCCGCGTGCCGTAACGAATCAAACCGGGTGCGCTGCGTGCCCGTCATCAAGGGGGACTTATGAATCGATCGATAACCGGCCGTGGTGTGTACACGGCGCTGGCCGCAAGCGCGCTGTTGCTTTCGGCCCAGGCCGGAGCCCATACGCTCTACGAGACCGACGATACGCTGATCAACTTCGATGTCGAGGCTGCGCTGGGCGTGTTCAACAGCTCGAAGGCCTACGCACAGGTGCTGCGTACCGAGGACGCCAGCCCGACCTGGCTTGAGGGCTATGCTAAATACGGGCTGAGCGCGGTTCAGTCGCTTGGTGGCTCGGGCAGCGTCTACGGCGCCTTCAACCTGCTCAGTTCGGCGACCCGAGGCGACGGCGATGCCGGCGGCTTTTCCACCGGCAAGGAAGAAGACACCCAGGTCGAGGATGCCTATATCGGTTGGCGCTCGGGCGATCTCGTGCCGTGGCTGGGCGAGGACGGCATCGACCTGTCTTTCGGCAGCCAGACGTTCGTGATTGGCGACGGGTTTCTCATCAATGGCGACTCGCTCAACTTCGGCGAAGGCTTCAAGCCGCTGGCCGACGCCGGCATCGCCCCCAGTGGCCTGAGCCGCGGCGGCGCCTACTGGCTGGCCGCGCGCAAGGCGTTCGACAAGACTGCGATTCTACGGCTGGGCGGCGAGACCGGCCTGCATCTCGACGGCTTCTGGCTGGATTCCGACAATAAGGCCCAGGCCGAGATGGAACTTGCCGGGGCCAACCTCGAATATCGGGATGAGACCTACGGCACGGTTGGCCTGACCTACCTGAAAGGCCTCGACGTCGACGACGAATCGGCCGAATTCCTGGGCTACCAGCATCGCGACGGCCAAGAAACGCTCGCCGTGCGGGCCAACGGCAGCCTCGGCGTCGAGAACCTGTTCCTGTCGGGCGAGTACGTCGACCAGGACAACGGCGACGATTATCTCGGCGACGGCGACGACCACGCCTGGTACGGCGAAGCCGGCTGGACGTTCGCGCAGGTGCCCTGGTCGCCCAAGCTGACCTATCGTTTTTCCAGCTTCTCGGACGGTTTCGACCCGCTGTTCTTCGGCTTCAACCGCGGCTACGGCACCTGGTTCCAGGGCGAAGTCGCCGCCAACTACGCCGGCCCGTTCAACAGCGATACCGACGTCCACCACGTCGGCCTGGCGCTCGCCCCGTCGGACACCGTCGAACTCGGCGCGTTGTTCTTCGAATTCGACAACGCGGGACAGGGGGTCCTCGACGGCAACGAAGTCGATCTCTACGCCCAGTGGATCGTCAACGACCACCTGGTCCTGAGTCCGCTGGTCGGTTTTTACACGCCGGACAGTGCCGCGGCGGACGGCGGCACTCAGATCGGCGACGACGACACCAATATCTATTCGCAGGTGATCGCGATCGTCAATTTCTAGCGGCTGGCGGAATCTGGCCCGGTCGCCATTCGTTGCGGCCGGGCCCGATAATATTTAAGCGGCAACGCCATGAAGGTCGCTTTCCGGCCGGCGTCTGCCAGATGACACGCGCTGTCAATCGTGCGACTAATAGACATCAGTCGTCTGCCTCCTGGCATCGTAAACAGCCTGCACGGCTCACGCCTGTCGAGTTGGCTTTGCCCCGCCAACCATCCCGAACGCCGTTGTCTATCCAGACCTGCCTCGCGCGCCCAGTCGTTCTGGTCAAGATCGCGGACACGCGACGATTATTCCCAGCCGGATCTGTTCGATTCCAGGCGTTTATGGAAACGAGCCTTGCCCCTATATGGGCTGTGAGGCGATTGGCGTCCTGCGTCCGTGAATCAGACTCTCTGGCAAATTTACGGGCGCGGCGATAAATATCCGTTCCAGCCGACAAAGCCTTGTGTTGGGACGCGACCGTAGGCTGTCCGAATGACGACGCGCCGTGTGAATACGCGTCGTCCGGAGGAGAGCCATGCCAACCCCGACGACAGCCGAAGCCCCGGCGTCCGGCGCCGAAGTCGGCCATGCGCGCGAGCGCGTGGAGGACGCCGCGCTGCTGCGTGGCGCCGGCCGATACGGCGACGATCTCGCCACCACGGCGGGCACTTTGCAGGCCGCGGTGTTGCGTTCGCCGCATGCGCATGCGCGCCTGAATGCCATCGATTCTTCCGCTGCGCTCGCCATCGAAGGCGTGCACGCGGTACTCACCGGCGAGGATGTGCGCGCCTGGGCGGCGCCTTTCGCGGTGGGCGTGCGCCAGCCCATGCAGCACTGGTGTCTGGCGGTCGACAAGGTGCGCTACGTGGGCGAGCCGGTCGCGGTCGTCGTGGCCGAAGATCGCTATATCGCCGAAGACGCGCTCGACGTCATCGAGGCCGACTACGAACTGCTCGAGCCGGCCATCGACCCGGAAACAGCCGCCGAGGCGGATGCGCCGATCCTGCACGAAGATGTCGGGGCCAACGTGGTTAACGATCGGCATTTTCGCTACGGCGACCCGGACGAGGCGTTTGCGGCCGCCGCGCATCGGATTGCACTAAAGGTTCGCTACCCGCGCAGCTCCTGCACGCCGATCGAATGCTATGTGGTGATCGCAGATTACGACGTCGCCGCGGGCACCTACGACGTCACGGCCAATTTCCAGGGCCCGTTCGCGCTGCACTCGGTGATGGCGCGCGCGCTCAAGGTCGGCGCCTCGGGGCTGCGCCTGCGCACGCCGCCGGATTCGGGCGGCAGCTTCGGGATCAAGCAGGGCGTGTTTGCCTACGTGGTGCTCATGGCGCTGGCAGCACGCAAGGCCGGCGCGCCGGTTAAATGGGTGGAGGATCGGCTCGAGCATTTGCAGGCCTCGTCCTCGGCCACCAATCGGGTGACCGAGATCGAGGCGGCGGTATCCGCCGAGGGGCGGATCAGCGCGCTGCGCTACAACCAGCTCGACGATTGCGGCGCCTACCTGCGCGCGCCTGAGCCGGCCACCTTCTATCGCATGCACGGCACGCTCACCGGTGCGTACGACATTCAGAATCTGGAAGCACGCAATCGGGTCGTGCTCACTAACAAGACGCCGACCGGTCTGAATCGCGGCTTCGGCGGCCCTCAGGTGTATTACGCGCTGGAACGGCTGATGCAGCGCATCGCGGTCGAGCTCGATCTCGACCCACTGGACGTGATTCGCCGCAATCTGGTGCCGGCGGATGCCTTTCCTTATCGCGCGCCGGCCGGCTCGCTGCTCGACTCGGGCGACTACCAGGGCGCGATCACGCAGGGCGTCGCACAAGGCGGTCTGGACGAGCTAAAGCAGCGCCGCGACACGGCCCGCCGAGAAGGCCGGCTTTACGGCATCGGTTACTGCGCGGTGGTCGAGCCCTCGATCTCCAACATGGGCTACATCACCACCGCCATGACGCCGGCCGAGCGGGAAAAAGCCGGGCCCAAGAATGGGGCGGTGGCGACCGCAACGGTCAGCGTCGATCCTCTGGGTGGTGTGACCGTGCACGTGTCCTCCACGCCGCAGGGGCAAGGGCATCGCACGGTCGCCGCCCAGGTGGTTGCGGACGTTCTCGGTCTCGATTTCGAGGCGATCACGGTCAACGTCGAGTTGGACACGCAGAAAGACCCGTGGTCGAACGCGTCCGGCAATTACTCGAGCCGTTTTGCCGGTGCAGTCGCGGGTACGGTGCATGAGGCAGCCAGTCGTATCCGCAAACGAGTGGCTGCGATTGCGGCCCGACAGTTTGAAGTCGACGCCGACCGTATTCGTTTTGCTGGCGGTCAGGTCACGGTCGTCGACGACGACCGGTATTCCGCATCGTTTCGGCGCATGGCGGGCACGGCCCATTGGGCGCCGGCACTGCTGCCGGAAGACGAGGGCGGCGGCTTGCGCGAGACCGCGTTCTGGAGCCCGCCCCAGTTGGAAGCGCCGGACGTCGGCGACCATATCAACAGTTCGTTGTGCTACGGCTTCGTGTTCGATTACTGCGGGGTGGAAATCGACGCGGTGACGGGGCGCGTGCGCCTCGATCGTTACGTGACCCTTCACGACGCGGGGACAATTCTCAATCCCGCTGTGCTCGATGGCCAGGTACGCGGCGGTTTCGCCCAGGGGTTAGGGGCGGCGCTGATGGAGAAGTTCGAATACGGCACCGACGGCAGTTTTCAGGCCGGCACGCTGGCTGACTATCTTATTCCAACCACTATGGAAGTGCCGGAGCCGGTGATCCTGCATATGCAAACACCGTCGCCGTTCACCCCGCTGGGCGCGAAGGGCGCCGGCGAGGGCAACAATATGAGCACGCCGGTCTGTATCGCCAATGCGGTGGCCGATGCGCTGGGCGAGCGCGAGATCGAATTGCCGCTTACGCCGTCGCGGGTTCGTAGCCTGATCGGTATCGACGAGCCGGCCGCCCCGGAAGGTCTAGAGCCGGTCAAGCCCGCCGCTGGCAGCGGTTCCGCGCTACAGGCCAGCGACAGCGTCGAGATGCCGGGCGACCCGGAAACGGTGTTCAACGCCATTCTTGACCCGAAGATATTGGCAAGGATTATCCCTGGTTGTCATGACCTGCAAGCGGTGGGTGACAACGCCTATCAGGCTGATGTCACCGTCGGCGTCGGCATGATTCGGGCCCGCTACAAGGCGGATGTGAATCTCAGCGAGCTGGATCCGCCCAACGCGCTGAAGCTGGGCGGTGTCGGGCGTAGCGCCATGGGCACGGCCGAGGGCAGTGCGCGCGTGCGCCTGACCGCTATCGAAGGCAACCGCACCCGTCTCGACTACGATTACGAAGCCGCGATCGGCGGCAAGTTCGCGGCCGTGGGGGCGCGAATGTTGCAAGGTGCGGCGCGCGTGATCATTGGCCAGATCTTTTCCCGGCTGGCGACAGAGCTCGGCGGCGGATCGAGCGCCGGCGCCTGGTGGCGACGCATCGTCAACCTGATTCTCGGCCTCTTCGGTCGGAGCAAGACATGAAGCCGGCCGCTTTCGATTATGCGCGGCCCGAAAGCCGCAAAGAGGTACTCAAACTGCTCGCCGAGGCGGGGAGCGACGCGCGCGTGCTGGCGGGCGGTCAATCGCTGATGGCGGTGCTCAACATGCGCCTCGCCGAACCGTCGCTGGTCATCGATATCGGCAACGTCGCCGATCTGCGTTATATCGAGATTCGCGATGATCGGCTCTGCATCGGCGCGAACACGCGCCAAGCCGAACTCGTCGCCTGGCCCGAACTGGCCGAGCGTGTGCCGTTGCTGGCTCAAGTGATGCCCTGGGTCGGGCATTTCCAGACCCGTAATCGCGGCACTGTCTGTGGCTCGGTTGCCCACGCGGATCCCAGTGCCGAACTGCCGCTATGTCTCGCGGTGCTTGGTGGTGAGATCGTGCTGGAGCGCCGGCACTGGCGTCGCGGGCGGCGCGTGGTGCCGGCGGGCGAATTCTTTCAAGGCTTGCTCACTACGGCGCGCGCGCCGGATGAACTGATTACCGGGGTTCGGTTCCCGCTGGCGCGTTCCGATCATCACTACCGGTTCACTGAAGTGGCCATGCGCCACGGCGACTTCGCGCTCGTTGCGCTGGCGGCCGATATCGGCCCCGACGACATCCTTCTGGGTGCCGGCGGGGTGGCCGATCGACCGGTCGTGCGCCGGATGCCTCGCGACGCCGATCTCGATACCGAACTCAACACCTTCGCCTGGTCGCTCGGCGCGGAGGACGACGGCCATGCCTCGGCCGCTTACCGGCGTCAGCTGGTCCGCGAATTGGGGTACAAGCTATTGACGGAGGCCCAGCCATGACTCGTATTGCGGCGTCCACCCCACACCGGGTGCGTTTGATACTCAACGGCCGCGAGCGCGTGGGCCGGGCGGAGTCGCGCATGCTTCTGAGCGATTTCATCCGGCACGAGCTGGGCGCGACGGGCACTCATCTAGGCTGCGAGCACGGCGTGTGCGGCGCGTGCACGGTGCGCGTCGACGGCGTCGCATCGCGGTCGTGTCTGATGCTGGCCGTTCAGGCCGAAGGCCGGCGCATCGATACGGTCGAAGGCCTGTGCGACGGAGACGGACTCGGTGATCTACAGGCCGCGTTCAAGCGCCATCACGCGCTGCAATGCGGGTTCTGCACCGCCGGCATCCTCAATTCCTGCGCCGAATTTTTGGAGCAAACCCCCGAGCCGAGCGAGCGGGATGTTCGCGACATGCTCTCGGGTCATCTGTGCCGGTGTACCGGCTATACCGGCATCGTCGCCGCCGTACTCGAAGTCGCCGCCGAACGCCGTGGCAGCCAACCGGAGACGCCGCATGTTTGATCTGGGACGTACACTGCTGGCCGCCGTCGAGCGTCGGCCTCAAGCGCCGGCCATCACCGACGGCGAGGTCCAATTCACCTATCGCGAGTGGTTCGAGCAGACCCAGGCGGTAGCGAACGGACTCGAGGCGCTCGGCCTCACGCACGGCGATCACTTGCTGGTGGTCATGCAGAATCGCTGGCAGATGGCCGCGCTGCACTGGGCCTGTCAGTTCGCGGGCATCATCGTTACGCCACTGAACTGGCGCAGCAAGGCCGAAGAAATCGATTATTGCATCGCGGATGCCGACGTTAAGGCGATCGCGTTCGATGCATCCTGTGCCGAGGCGATGGCGCAATGTCAGGAAATCGGCGACCGGCCACGGATCGTGACCGACGACGTGTCCGTCGAGGGCGCCACATCGTTTTCAGCGCTGGCGGCGCGTCGTCCGTCGCAGTTCATTCTGCGCGCCGAGGCCGATGACTGGTCGCTGATGCTCTATACATCAGGCACCAGTGGGCGCCCGAAAGGCGTGCCGCGCCGGCATCGCGCCGAGCGCGCGGCCGCACTTGCGCATGTGGCCCAGAATCTCTATCGCCAGGATGAATGCACCCTGGGGGTGATGCCGCTGTATCACACCATGGGCGTGCGCTCGTTGCTGGCGATGGCGCTTATCGACGGGCATTTTGTGTGTATTCCGCGCTTCGATCCGGCCGCCACGATCCGCGCCATCGAAAGCGCGAATGTCACCAATCTCTATCTCGTGCCGACGCTGTACCACATACTGCTCGAGCACCCGGATTTCTCGCGCGAGCGCGTGGCGAGCGTGACCAAGATCGGGTTTGCGGGCGCGCCCATGAGCGATGGGCTCATGCAGCGCGTCGAGGCCGCCTTCCAACCCGAACTGTTCGTCAATCATTACGGCAGTTCCGAGGTTTATACCTACACCATCGACCAGCAGGCGGCGCGCAAGCCCGGCTCCTCCGGCCGAGCCGCGCTCAACCAGCGCATCCGCGTGGTGCCGATCGGCTCCGAAAATCCGAATACACCGGCGGCCGTCTATGAAGAGGGCGCCATCGTCGCCGACATGGCCGGTGATGAAGCGTTCGAAGGCTACTGGAAACGCCCGGAAGCCGACGCGAAATCGCTCAAGGAGGGCTGGTTCTTCACCGGCGATACCGGTTATTTCGATAGCGACGGCGATCTGTTCGTGACCGGGCGCCTGGACGATCTGATCATCACCGGCGGTGAAAACGTCAGCCCAGTCGATGTCGAGAATGCACTATCCACGCATCCCGCGGTCGCCGAGGTGGCGGTCGTCGGTATTGCGGACGAGCAGTGGGGCAAGATCGTGACCGCTTTCATCAAGCGCCGCGAGGCCGTGGACGAACAGGCGCTTCAGGAACACTGCCTGAATTCCGGTCTGGCCAACTTCAAGCGCCCGCGTCGCTATGTCTTCGTCGAAGAAATTCCCAAATCCGCGGTCGGCAAGGTGTTGCGCCGCGAACTGGTTGCCGAGCGCTATGTCGTCGAGGGCGTCAAAACAACATCGTGAAACCCAATAACAGGACCCCACTCATGGATCAGGAACTTATCGACCGCGCACTCGGTGCCGATCAGGACGGCTTTAGCGTAAGCGTCGACGTCGAGCGCGAGCGCGCCGATATCGTGCTGGAGCGCCCGCCGCTCAACGTCATTTCAATGCCTCAGCGCGAACAGCTGCGTGCGGTGTTCGAAGCACTCGATGCGCACGACGGCGTTCGGGTGATCGTGCTGCGCGCGGTTGGCGAGCATTTTTCCAGCGGCGGCAATATCCGCGGCTTTCTCGAGGCTTCCCCCGAGCATGTCTCTAAGCTCGCCGACAACGTGGCCGCGCCCGAGCGCTGCAGTAAGCCGGTGATCGCGGTCAATCACGGTTACTGCTTCGGGGTCGGCTTTGAGCTGTCGCTGGCCTGCGATTTCCGCATCGTGGGCGAGAGCTGTCGCTACGCGTTGCCGGAACAGAATCTCGGCCAGATTCCGGGCTCGGGCGGCTCCGCGCGACTGCAAAAGATGATCGGCATCGCCCGCACTAAGCACATGGTCATGCGCTCCAAGCGAATTTCCGGTGCGACGGCGCTGGACTGGGGCATTGCGGTCGAATGCGTGCCGGACGCCGAACTCGAAGCCGCAACCGATGCGCTGGTCGATGAACTGCGCCGATTTTCGCCGCTGGCCCAGCGTACCGCCAAACGATTGATCAACGACGGCGAGAACTCGCCGTTGTCGGTGGCCATCGAAATGGAAGGCCACTGCTATGCCCGGCTGCGTACGTCGGACGATTTCCGCGAAGGCGTAGAAGCCTTTGGCGAAAAGCGCAAGGCGAATTTTCGCGGTAGTTGAGGCGCGTCGCGCGGCGTCCGGTCTGGCGTGATTTCGCACAAGAACGAGGAGGAGATGATGACAGAACAACAAATAGCGTCGGATTCCGCCATGGCCGGCGAGCCCAGTTTCCGAAAAGGCGTAGGCGCGCTGCGAGGCGCGTTGACGCTCAAGGCTTTCAGCGCCGGTACGGTGGCCGCGATCTTCGGCTGTACCGGGCCGGCATTGATCATCATCAGCGCGGCCGATTCCGGACAGCTGAGCGGCGGCCAGACCGTCGCCTGGCTGATGTCGGTCTATATCCTCGGCGCGATGATCAGCCTGATCATGGCGTTGCGTTATCGCCAGCCGATTACCGGCGCCTATTCGATTCCGGGTGCGGCGATTCTCGTGGGGGCGCTGGGTACCGTCAATTTCAACGAAGCGGTGGGCGCATTCATCATGAGCGGCGTGGTGATCCTGGCGCTGGGGCTGTCGGGGGTGATCGGGCGCATCATGCGCTGGCTGCCCATGCCGATCGTCATGGCCATGATAGCCGGCGCCTTGATCCGCTTCGGTACTGGTGCGGTGGATGCGGTCAGCAATGCGCCGGCCGTGGCTGGATCGGCCGTCATCGCTTATCTGCTCGCGGCCCGGCTGCTGCGCGCGGTACCGCCGGTGCTGGCCGCGCTCGTGGTCGGGCTGGTCGCCGCGCTCGCGTTTGGCATGCTGCAGCCGGCGGATGTGCCCTTGGCTTTCACCGGCCCTGAACTGACTGCCCCCGCGTTCAGTCTCAACGGGTTTCTGGCGATTTCGCTGCCGTTGAGTCTGTTGATAATCGGCGCCGAGAACGCACAGGCGACCGGCGTGCTCATGGCGGAAGGTTATCGGCCGCCGGTGAACGCGATGACGATCATCAGCGGAATCGGGGGCATCCTGGCGGGCATTTTCGGTGGGCACAACGCCAATATCGCCGGGCCGATGACCGCGATCTGCTCCTCTGAAGAAGCGGGTGACGATAAGGAAAAGCGCTTTGGCGCGACGATCGTCAACGGGGTGTTGTTCGGCGTATTCGGGCTTGTGGCCGGCGCCGCCGTACCGTTCGTGCTCGCCCTGCCCAAACCGTTGATCATGGTGGTGGGCGGACTGGCGATGATCAGCGTGCTCCTGCTGGCGTTTCAGCAGGCCTTCTCCCGTCAGCTCGGACATCAGACCGGCGCGTTCGTCGCCTTGGTCGTGGCCATGAGCAACATGACGCTGTTCGGTATCAGTGCACCCTTTTGGGCGCTGGTGTTCGGCGTGCTCGTTTCGTTGATACTCGAGCGCTCGAATGGCCCGCGCGGCGAAGCGCAATCCCCGGCGGCGACCGGAACCCACTGATTCTTCATGCGCTGACGCGGTTGCCAAAACACCCTGGCGCTTGCGGTGTTGGCCGATGGTAATGTGAGGCTATGACAAACACTATCGATGCCGAAGCGTGTTGCCGCGCTCGGAGCATCGACGGAGGATATCGCGATGTCGATCGCACAGTGCGTACTGCACGGTGATTTCGGCCGGGTCGCCCTGCTGGATATGGACAAGCCGCTGGTGCCGCATGCCCATTCAGAGTGCCATGTGCTGCTCAAGGCGACGGGCGCGGATACGTACTTTTCGGTCAACGGCCAGAAACAGTTGCTCACGGACGAAACCGCGGTTCTGGTCAACGCCTGGGAGCCGCACTACTACGCCCACCAGCCGGACGCGCCGCGTACGCTCATTCTGGCACTTTATATCGAGCCGAGCTGGCTGGCCGCGTTACAACGCCCCTTGGCCTTGAGTGCGCGCCCGGATTTCTTTTTACGGCGGGGCGTGCAGTTGAACCGGCCGATGCGTCGTATTGCCGATGCGCTGATCGCGGAAATGATGTCGTTCACGCTCAGCGACCAGGCTCTGGTGCAGGAGCTGCTGTCCGATCTGACCATATCGATCTGTGAGTCTTTTTCGGATTATCGACATCTCGACCGAATGCGGGTCATGGCGCCGTCCGGCTTTTACGACAGCCGTATACGCCGAGCCAACCAGTACCTGATGGATCATTACGCCGAAGATATCCGGATGGACGAACTGGCCGCGCGGTGTGGCTTATCGCGCGCTCATTTCTTCTCGTTGTTTCGCAAGAACACGGGCATCACTCCGCACCTGATGCACAACATGATCCGCATGAAAAAAGCCTGTGAATCCCTCGGCTCGGCGCGCAGCGGGTCGCTCGGTAATATTTCCGAATCCCTCGGCTTCCCCGAACAGGGGCACTTTACGCGCTTCTTTCGCAATCACCTGGGCGCTGCACCCAGCCAGTACCAGCGCGTGGTCGATCGCTACAGCTAGTAGCGCGCTCTTCGCCGTCGCGGGGATGCATGGTTTCTGCCATCGATGTGGCTCTCGGTTGCCGGTTTTGTCGTGCTTGCCGTGCTGGTTTGCGTGGCGCGCTCAGTGGCGTCCGTGGCCGGCATGGGCCCACAGGCATCGACCGAGCGGTGACCGCCCGGCCAATCGAGTAGCGAACCGCCGTCGCCTAGTCAGTCCGATTACCCATCGACCCGGGCGGCGGCGGTACATCGTCGGGCACGAAGAAGTCGGGCCAGAGCGCCTTGCTGGGATCGACGGCGTACTGCTCGAAGTCGTTGACGCCGTTTTCGTGCAGCAGCACATCGTCCATGCAGAAACGTCCGGTGAAGTCGCGGCTGTTCTTGGTGAGGATGATGTGGGCGGCGTCGGCCACGATCTCGGGGGTGCGACAGTGCGCCATCATCTCGTCGCCGCCGATGAGGTTGATCGCGGCGGTGGCGATGCCGGTACGCGGCCAGAGTGCGTTGAAGGCGATGCCGTCCTCGGCGAACTCCTCGGCCATGCCGAGCACGCACAGGCTCATGCCGTATTTCGCGATCGAATAACCCACGTGCGGGCCGAACCACTTGGGCTTCATGTCCAGTGGCGGCGAGAGCATGAGCACATGCGGGTTGTCTGATTGTTTCAGATAAGGAATGCACTTCTGGCTGACCAGATAACTGCCGCGGGCGTTGATCTGGTTCATGAGATCGTAGCGCTTCATCGGCGTTTCCAGCGTGCCGGTCAGCGAGATGGCGCTGGCGTTGTTCACGCAGATGTCGATGCCGCCGAAGTGGTCGGCGGTCTGCTTCACCGCGGCTTCGACCTGATCCTCCTCGCGGATGTCGCAGACGATCGGCAGGGCCTTGCCGCCGGCCGCCTCGATCTGGTCGGCCGCTGTATGAATCGTGCCCGGCAGTTTGGGATGCGGCGTGTCGGTCTTGGCCGCGATCGCCACGTTGGCACCGTCGGCCGCTGCGCGCAGCGCAATGGCCAGGCCGATGCCGCGCGAGGCGCCGGAAATGAAGAGGGTCTTGTTCGCGAGCGATGCCACGGGTTCAACCTCGAAGATGTGTAAGGGCGCAGACACATTAGCCTAGAGCGGCGGGGCTCGTCAGGCGTCGGCCGCTTCTGCGCCGGCGGTTACGCCCCAGAGTGCGACTTTCTAACCCGAAAGTCGTAGGCGGCGTATTGTCACTGGCCGCCAAATGAATGCAGTTGGTATTTCTATAAAACAAATTAAATCAATATTTTATTTTATATTAACGCCGAAGAATTGCGCGCTAAATACAAATTGCATTCATTATTCTATTCGCCTACGCTGAACTTCCGGTCAGCGCTGTATTGAACGGCGTAGCCCGCGGTGTCGTCATCGAGGCGGCCGCCGGGGCTCGATAACGATCGGACAGAACAACGCAGGGCCGCGTCCGGCGCATGTCGGCCCGTGGCCTGGACCCGAAAACCGTAGTGTGGAGGAGCATTGCGTGAGCTATAAAAGCGGCCGTCATTTTCTGCAGATTCCCGGCCCGACCAATGTGCCGGACCGCGTGCTGCACGCGATGTCTTATCCGACCATCGACCACCGTGGTCCGGATTTCCAGGCGCTCGGCGCCGACGTGCTCGAACGCATCAAGCCGGTTTTCGGCACGACCAATCCGGTCATCATATTTCCGGCGTCGGGCACCGGCGCCTGGGAAGCGGCGCTGGTCAACACGCTGTCGCCGGGCGACCGCGTGCTGATGTTCGAGACCGGCCATTTCGCCACGCTCTGGCGCAACATGGCGCAGAAGCTCGGTTTCGAGCCGGAGCTCATCGATAGCGACTGGCGCCGCGGCGCCGATCCGGAAGCCATCGAGAAGCGACTGGCCGAGGACACGAATCACGAAATCAAGGCCGTGGCGGTCGTGCACAACGAAACGTCCACGGGGGTGACCAGCCGTATCGCCGAGATTCGCAAGGCGATCGACAACGCGAAACACCCCGCGCTGCTGCTGGTCGACACGATCTCGTCGCTGGGTTCGATTCGCTACGAGCACGATGCCTGGGGCGTGGACGTCACCGTCTCCGGCTCGCAGAAGGGGCTGATGCTGCCGCCGGGGCTGAGCTTCAACGCCGTCTCGGACAAGGCGCTGGCCGCGTCCAAGACATCGAGCCAGCCCCGTTCTTATTGGGACTGGCAGGACATGCTGGGGCCTAACGAAACCGGCTTCTTCCCCTATACGCCGGCCACCAATCTGCTCTACGGGCTGCGCGCAGCGATCGACATGCTCGAAGAGGAGGGGCTGGACAACGTCTTCGCTCGCCACGATCGCCATGCCGAAGCCACGCGCCGGGCAGTGACCGCCTGGGGTTTCGATATCGTCTGCGCCAACCCGGCGGAGTATTCCAGCGCGCTGACTGCCGTGCTCGTGCCGGACGCTGTCGACCCGGACGCGCTGCGCCGCCTGATCCTCGATGACTTCGACATGTCGCTGGGCGCCGGGCTCTCGAAGCTCAAGGGCCGGGCGTTTCGTATCGGCCATCTCGGCGACTTCAACGATCTCACGCTGGCGGGCACGCTCAGCGGCGTGGAAATGGGGCTCAAGCGCGCCGGTATCGACCACCAGTCCGGTGGCGTGCAGGCCGCGCTCGACTATCTCGCCGAGACCGCGGGCAGCGCGGCGAAGGTGGCCTGAGCAAGAGCGCACCCGGTTCTGCCCGCCGGCCGCAGGCGGGCAGGTAAGACTGCGGTCAGCGCACTGCGTTGCCCGCGCCCGAAAGCAAAGACGGCTCGCAAGAGGCTGTCCTAAAAGACAAAAGTGCCAAATGGAGGAGAGCATGAATAGAAGAACATCCACCTTGCTGTGTGCGGTCGCCGCGCTCGGGGTATTCGCCGCATCGGTCGGTATCGGCCAGGCCGCCGAAACGATCAAGTTCGGCCATGTGGGCCAGCCCGGCTCGCTGATGGACAAGACCGCGAAGGAATTCGCCAAGCGCGCCAACGAGAAACTCGGGGACAAGGCCGAGGTACGGGTCTACGGCTCCAGCCAGCTCGGCAGCGATACGCAGATGCTGCGCAAGCTCAAGCTGGGCACCATCGACATGTCGCTGCCGTCCACGGTGATGAGCTCGGTGGCGCCGTCGTTCGCGCTGTTCGAGATGCCGTTTCTGGTCAACGACCGTGAGCACATGGCCCGCATTCGTGAAAGCGAGCTCATCAGCGGCAAGCTCGACGAGGCCGCCGCGTCCCAGAACTACAAGATCCTCGGCGTCTGGGAAAACGGCTTTCGCAACATCACCAACAACGAACGCCCGATCAGCAGCCCGGATGACCTGAAGGGCATCAAGCTGCGGACGCCGAACGGGCAGTGGCGTGTGCGCATGTTCAAGTCCTACGGCGCCAACCCGACGCCCATGCCGTACTCCGAAACCTTCGTGGCCCTGCAGACGGGCGCCGTGGACGGCCAGGAAAATCCGCTCGCGCAGATCTATCCGGCGCGTTTCTATGAGGTGCAGAAGTACCTGTCGCTGTCGCGCCACGTCTATACCCCGGCGTATGTGCTCGCGGGCGCGAGCTGGCAGCGCATGCCCGAAGACGTGCGCAGCGTGCTCAAGGAAACCGCCGAGGAAATGCAGCCGGTGGCCCTCGAGATGGGGACGGAGCTCGAAGAAGAACTCCTGACCAAGCTCAAGGACGAGGGCATGGAGGTCAACGACATCGACCGCCAGGCCTTCGTGGATGCCTCCGAGCCGATCTACCAGCAGTTCGAGAGCGACGTCGACGACGGCGAAGCGATGATCGAAGAGGTTCGCAGCCTCAAGGACGAATAGTCCCGCCTACGGCGTACCGCGGTCACGGCACAACGCCGGCCGCGGTACGCGCCTCGCTGTAAATCGATCATCTCCTGCGGAGTATTTCTCGTGAAGACACTTGCGGTTATTCGGGCGAGCCTCGACCGGGTGCTGGAAGCGATTGTCGTCGTGCTCATGATCGCGCTGTCGCTTGTGGTCACGGTCGGCTTTGCGTCCCGGTTGCTGGACATGCCCCTGTCGTGGACCGGCGAAGTCGCCGCCACCGGCCTGGCGTGGCTGACCTACTACGGCGGCGCGCTCGCCGCGAGCAAGGGGGCACATATCACCTGCCCCAATATCGTGAACATGATGCCGCCGGCCCTGCGCGTGCCGGTGATCGTGCTGGCCGAAATCTTCACCATCGCGTTCTTCGTGCTACTGGCCTGGACCGGTTATCAGGTGATGGTGATCCTCGAAGGCAGTTCGCTGGTCAGCCTGCCGTCGGTGTCGCAACAGTTGACCCAGTCGGTCATCCCGATCGCATCCGTGCTGTTCATCATCGCCGAACTGCTGCGTTTCCCCGAGACGCTGGCCTGTGCACGCGGCGCCGGCTTCGTGCACGAGCCCGATCTCGAAGAGGAAATGCCGCAGTCCGCCGAGACGATCGAAGACAGCAGCGCCAGCGCGCGCCGCGACGCCACGGGGGAGCGCTGACATGGCGATCACCTTCATGCTGCTGGGCCTGCTGGCCCTCATTCTCATCAATGTCCCGATCGGCGTGGCGCTTGCCGTGGTCGGTGCCGCGGGCATGTACCTGAGCTACGGCGCGATGGCGCTGCCCAACGTCGCGCTGACCATGTACGACGGGGCCACCTCGTTCCCGCTGCTCGCGATCCCGCTGTTCGTGTTCGCTGGCGCGATCATGAACGCCTCCAGCATCGCGCGCCGGCTGATCGATCTGGCCTCGGCCATGGTCGGTTTCATTCGCGGCGGCTTGTCGCTGGTGACCATCGGTTCGTCGATCTTCTTTGCCGAGATCTCCGGCTCTGCCGTGGCCGGCGTCGCCGCGCTCGGCAGCGTGCTGATTCCGGCGATGCGCAAGCGTGGCTACTCGCGCGAGTTCTCGGCGGCCATCTCGTCGTCGGCTGCGAGCCTGGCGATCATCCTGCCGCCTTCGATTCCGATGATCCTGTATGCCGTGATGGCCCAGGAGTCGGTGGTGAAGATGTTCATCGCCGGCGTGTTCCCGGGGCTGCTCGGCGCGCTGGGTCTGGCCTTCATGGCGTACTTCCTGGCGCGCAAGAACAACTATCCGGTAGAGGACAAGTTCCGCCTGTCGCGTCTGGCCACGGCCTTCAAGAACGCGTTCTGGGCGCTGACGATCCCGGTGATCGTGCTCGGTGGCATCTTCGGCGGTTTCGTCACCGCCACCGAGGGCGCCGCACTCGCCGTGGTCGCGGCGCTGATCATCAGTGGGCTGATCTATCGCGAACTGAACCTGGGCAAACTCTATCGGGCCTGTCTCGAGGGCGGTGTGCAGACGGCGGTGGTCATGCTGCTGGTCGCGGCTTCCGCGCTGGTGGGCGACTACTTCACCGAAGCGCAGCTGCCGCAGCAGCTCGCCGCCAGCATTGAAGGCATCACGACCAACACCTATGCGGTGCTGGCGCTGCTCAACGTCTTCTTCCTGATCCTGGGCATGTTCCTGCACTCGGCGGCCGCGATCATCCTGGTCGTGCCGATCGTCATGCCGCTGATCCACGCGGTGGGCATCGATCCGGTGCACTTCGGCCTGATCGTGACGCTGAACCTGGCCATCGGCCAGCAGACGCCGCCGGTGGCCAGCGTGCTGATCACGTCCTGCTCGATCGCCAAGGCGGACGTGTGGCGCACCAGCAAGGTGAACCTCTGGTTCATCGGCGTGCTGTTCGCGCTGCTGATGATCAACACCTATGTGCCGACCATCGCGCTCGCGCTGGTGAACCTGGTCTACGGCTAGAAGGCGGGAGGTCTTCATGGCAACCGACGAACTGCTGTTCGAGAAATCCGGCGCGAAGGCGTCCATCGTGTTCAACCGTCCGAGCGTGCACAACGCCATGAACTGGGCGATGTACGACCGTCTCGAAGCCGTCTGCGACGAGATCGACGCCGACGACGACATTCGCGTGGTCACGCTCTCGGGTGCCGGCGGCAAGGCATTCGTCGCCGGCACCGACATCGGTCAGTTCCGGGACTTCGAATCCGGCGACGATGCCGTGGCCTACGAGCAGCGTATCGACCGCGTGGTCAGCCGGCTCGAGCACCTCAAGCGCCCGACCATCGCCATGATTCAGGGCGTATGTGTCGGCGGCGGGGCGGCGATCGCGCTGGCCTGCGATTTTCGCTATGCCGACGACAACCTGAAGCTCGGTATTCCGATCGCGAAGACGCTCGGCAACTGTCTGTCCATGGCCAACTTCGCGCGCCTTGTCGATCTGCTGGGCACGCCCAAGGCCAAGGAAATGCTCATGCTCGCGCGGCTGTTCAAGGCCGAGGAGTGCAAGGCCGCGGGCGTGGTCAACGACATCTTCGCCGCCAACACGATCGAGGCCGAGGTCGATGCGATCGCGGATCGCCTGACGCAGATGGCGCCGCTGACCGTGGCTGCTACCAAGGCCGCGATCCAGCGTATTCACGAGGCCCGGCGCATTGCGCCGGAAGACGGCGAGGACCTGATCCGCTCCTGCTACACCAGCGACGATTTCCACGGCGCGGTCGCCGCGTTCATGGAAAAGCGTCAGTACGCCTGGCAGGGCCGCTAGAACACATACGGGAGAACACGAAGATGAGCTTACCGCTGGACGGGCTGCGCGTGCTCGACATGTCCCAGATCATGGCCGGGCCCTACTGCACGATGGTGCTGGCCGACATGGGCGCGGAGGTGACCAAGATCGAAAAGATCAAGGGCGGCGACGACTCGCGCCAGATGGGCCCCTATATCGAGGACGAGTCGACCTGCTTCATGCAGATCAACCGGAACAAGCGCAGCGTTGCCCTCAACCTCAAGGACCCGGACGCGCGCGCGCTGTTCTACGACATGGCGCGCGAAGCCGATGTGATCATCGAGAATTTCCGCCCCGGCGTGACCCAGTCGCTAGCGGTCGACTACGACACCCTTAAAGAGATCAATCCCGGCATCATCTATTGCTCGATCTCGGGCTACGGTCAGACCGGCCCGTATCGCAACAAGGGCGGTTTCGACCTGGTTGCCCAGGGCGCGACCGGGCTGATGTCGATGACCGGCGAACCCGGCCGACGTCCGCTCAAGACCGGTGTGGCCGTCTACGATATCGGCGCCGGCATCACCGCGGTCTATACGATTCTGGCCGCCTATATCCATCGCCAGAAAACCGGCGAAGGCCAGCATCTGGACGTGGCGATCGGCGAATGCGGCATGCCGTGGTTCACCTGGGAGGCGGCCGCCTATTTCGGCGAGGGCCGCGAGCCGCAGCCCACAGGCTGGCGCCATCGCGTGTCGGCGCCGTACCAGGCACTGGCCACGCGTGACGGCTATCTCATGCTCGGCTGCGCCAACCAGCGCACCTGGGAGCGCTTCTGCAACGACGTGGTCGCCAAGCCGGAATGGATCGACGACCCGCGTTTTCGCACCAACAGCGATCGCGGCGCGAACGTCGAAGAACTCGAAGCGCTCATCGAAGACGTGTTCGCCAGCGCGGATACCGATACCTGGCGGGCGCGCTGCGACGAAGCCGGTGTGCCGGCCGGGCCGATCAACACCTTCTCGCAGGCCTTGTCGGACCCGCACTACGTCGAGCGCGGCATGGTGCAGGAATTCGAGCATCCGACCGTCGGCACGGTGAAGACGCTGGGCTTCGCCAGCAAGTTCTCTTCCACGCCGCAGCAGATTCGTCGGCCCAGTCCGCTGCTCGGCGAGCACACCGAGGAGGTGCTGGCCGATATGGGCATTGATGCCGATCGCCTGGCCGTGCTGCGAGACAAGGGCGCGATCGCCTGATCGCAGCCCGCCCGGCAGCGCTAGCGGCTCATCCCGCGGGCGGCGACCGGCCAGAGCGCGATCACGCGATCGTCGCGACAGGCCACCAGCCAGTCGTGCAGGTTCACGGTCGGGTCGCAATGGCCGGGCACGAGCCGGAGCGTATCCCCGAGCGCGAGGTGGTCGTGCGGATCGTCGAGCTGGCCGTGCTCGTCCGAGGCGCCGGTGTAGCGGATGTCGTCGTAGTCGAAAACCACCGGCAGGCCGGAATCCACGCTGTGCGACTTCAAACCCGCGTCGCAGACCGCGCGGCCGGGCCGGGTCTTGCTGATCACGCGGGTCTGCAGAAACAGGCTGTGCTCGAACGGCAGGGCGCCGCCGTCCACGCCGCGCACGCGGGCATAGTCGGCGTCCATGAAGATATAGGAGCCGCACTGCAGTTCGTTATAGAGCGCGCTCACGGCCTCGATATCGAAACTGCCCGTGCCCGCGCCGGCCACGATCTCGCAGTGCAAGCCGCGGATGGCCAGCCGCTCGACCGTGTCGCGCGTGAGCGCGATCGCCTGGTCGATGGTGGCGCGGCGCGCGGCGTGATCGCGCAAATGCTGGGCCGGGCCATGGTAGGCCTGCAGGCCGGCGAAACGCAGATGCGAGGTGTCGGCAATCCGGCGTGCGAGGGCGCAGGCGGGTTCACCCGGCGCGATACCGCAGCGCCCCGCGCCGACATCGATCTCGACCAGCACGTCGATATGCGCATCGACCGCTGCTGCCGCCGCATCGAGCGCGGCGACGCTGGATACATCGTCCACGCAGACCAGAACACGGGCCTGTTTCGCCAACGCGGCCAGCCGCGCGATCATGCGTGGCGCCACCACCTCGTTCGACACCAGCACGTCGCGCGCGCCGCCGGCAACCATGGCCTCGGCCTCGCTGACCGTCTGGCAGCACAGGCCGACCGCGCCCCGGGCGATCTGGCGGGCGGCGATATCCGGGCTCTTGTGGCTTTTCGCATGCGGTCGCAGACGCACATGGTGTTCATGCGCGAACGCGGCGAGGGTGGCAATATTGCGGTCGAGCGCGTCGAGGTCGACCAGAAGACACGGGGTGTCGACCTCGGTGACCGACATGCCGACTTCCGCAGGAACGTTGGCCGTCATGAAACGGCGTCAGCTGGCCAGATCGTCGCTGTTGGTATCGTCCACGGCGACACGGTCGAGCTTGTGCTTGAGATGGCCGCGCAGGATGCGGCCGAGCTGTTCGCTGTCGCGGTTTTCGAGTGCCGCGATCATCTGCTCGTGCTCGCCGACGACCTGTTCCCACAGCGCGGGCGACATCTCCTGGGAGAAGCGGAACCGGCGCACGCGTTCGTTGAGGTTGTTGTAGGTTTCCAGCAATACCTCGTTGCGGGCCGCTGCGACCAGCGTTTCGTGGATGCGCTGATTGACCTCGAAGTACGCCGCCAGATCACCGTTCTCGTAATGGGTGATCATCTGCTCGTGCAGATGACGCATGGTGTCGATCTCCTCGGAGCTGACGTGCTGACACGCCAGTTCACCGGACAACCCCTCGAGCGCGCTCATGACGTCGAGGGTGTCCTTGAGCATGCGCCGCGTGAGCTTGACCACGCGCGCGCCGCGATTGGGCAGCAACTCGACGAAGCCTTCCGAGGCGAGCACCTTCAGCGCCTCGCGCAGCGGCGTGCGCGATACCCCGAACTGCTCGCAGAGCTGTTTCTCCGGCACGCGCGTGCCGGGCTTGAGACGGCCGTCCTTGATCATCGTGCGGATGCGCTGGGCGGCTTCGCCGTAGAGAGAACCCTGTCTGATCTTTTCCATGCACTGGTTGCCGTTGGCGGCACCGGCATGGTCGGCCGGCGCCGGGTCTTCTTGTCGATTTTCGAATGTGACGGTAGCAGAGTCCCGCTACATCGCCGCACGCCGCTTGAGCTGGCGCGCCAGCAGCACCGCGACATGCTCGGCCTCGCGGGCGGCGCCGTCGCGGATCTGGTGCCGGCAGCTGGTGCCGTCCGCCACGATATGCGCGTTGTCGTCGGCGTTGCGCACGGCCGGCAGCACGCCGAGTTCGCCGATTGCCATGGACGTATCAAAGTTCTCGGCCTGATAGCCGAACGCCCCGGCCATGCCGCAACAGGTCGAGCTGATGGTCTCGACTTCGGCATCCGGAATCCGGCGCAGCAGCCGCTCGATATCGGATACGGCGTTGAAGGCCTTCTGGTGGCAGTGGCCGTGCAGTAGTACGCGCTCGCCGTTAAGGCCGTTGAGTTCCAGCTGGGCGCGCTCGGCCGCGCATTCGCGTTCGAGAAATTCCTCGAACAGCAGGGCGTTGTCGGCCAGCCGGTCGGCGTCCGGGCCGGGCAGCAGCGAACGAAATTCGTCGCGCATCGTCAGCAGACAGGACGGTTCCAGGCCGACCACCGGCACGCCGCGACGGACATCCGGCATGACCGCAGCCATCGTGCGCTGGGCTTCCGCGCGCGCGTTGTCGGTATCGCCGGACGCCAGATAGGTGCGGCCGCAGCACAGCGGCCGCCCGCCGTTTTCGGGCTGGGCCATATGCACCTGATAGCCGGCGGCCACGAGTACGTCGACGGCCGCGCGCAGGTTGTCGGCTTCCTGCCAGCGGTTGAAGGTGTCGGCGAACAGCACGACCTCGCCGGCCTTGGCTTCGCCTACGGAGTTCGTGTCACGAAAGGGGCGGGCATGCCAGACCGGCAGCGGCCGGCGCGCGGACATGCCGATGATCTTTTCGCTGAGTTTCGCCAGCCCCGGAATGCGATCGCGCAGGTTGAGCAGCCAGCCCATCCAGGCAATCTTCGGCGCATAGCGCGGTAGATGGGCGATCACCCGGTCGCGCAGGCTGCGGCCATGGCGTTCGTGGTAGTGGTGGAGAAATTCCACCTTCATCTTGGCCATGTCCACGCCGGTGGGGCATTCGCGCTTGCAGCCCTTGCAGCTCACGCATTTGGAGAGCGTGTCGTACATCTCGTGTGAGGTCAGCGCATCCTCGCCAAGCTGGCCGGACAGAGCCAGGCGTAGCGAGTTGGCGCGCCCGCGGGTCACATCGCGCTCGTTCTTGGTCGCGCGATAGGACGGGCACATCACCGCGGCGTCGAACTTGCGACAGGCGCCGTTGTTGTTACACATCTCCACCGCTGAGGCGAAGCTGCCGTGCGCCGACCAGTCGAGCGCGGTCTTGATCGGAATCGTCTTGTATTGTGGGTTGAAACGCATGAGACGCGTTTCGTCCATGCGCGGCGCGTTCACGATCTTGTTCGGGTTGAACAGGCCGTTCGGGTCGAAGGTCTGCTTGATCTCCTCGAACGTCCTGACCAGGCGCCGGCCGTACATCGCCTCGTGGAATTCGGAACGAGAGATGCCGTCGCCGTGCTCGCCCGAATGCGAGCCCTTGTATTCGCGCACCAGCGCAAAGGCTTCCTCGGCGATCGCCCGCATCTTGGGTGCCCCGGCCGGGTCTTTCAGGTTGATGATCGGGCGCACGTGCAGACAGCCCTCGGAGGCATGGGCATACCAGGTGCCTTCGGTGCCGTGCTTGTGAAAGACCTCGGTGAGGCGCTCGGTGTAGTCGGGCAGATCGGGCAGGGGTACCGCGCAGTCCTCGATGAAGGAGACCGGCTTACCGTCGCCCTTCATCGACATCATAATATTCAGCCCGGCCTTGCGAACGCCCCAGATCTCGCCCTGCTCGGCGGGCGTGAGCGCTTCGACCACGCCGTCCGGATAGCCGAGATCGCCCATCAGTTCGACCAGCTTCGCCAGATGCGCGCGCTGTTCGTCGAAGTTTTCGCCGGCGAATTCCACCAGCAGCACGGCCTGCGGCTCGCCGCGGATATAGCGCTCCATGACCGGCCGAAAGATATCGATCTCGCGGCTCAGGCCGATGAGTGTGGCATCGACCAGTTCCACCGCCGCCGGTTTCAGGCCCACGATGGGTTCGGCGGCCTCCATGGCCTTGCGAAAGGTCGGGAAATGGCACACGCCCAGCACCTTGTGCTTGACCGTGGGCTGCAGGTCGATCTCGATCTGCTGGAAGAAGCCCAGCGTGCCCTCCGAGCCCACCAGCAGGCGGGCGAGATTGGGCGGGCGATCCGGCTTGTTCGGCGCCAGCTCGTTGAGGTTGTAGCCGCCCACGCGGCGATTCACGTCCGGGAAGAAGCGCGCCAACTCGTCGGCCTCGCGGGCATAGAGTGCGCTCATCTTCTCCGCGAGCGCGCGATAGGCTGGCGTGGCTTTCGCCATGGCCTCGGCATCGTCGATGCGCCCGAAATGATGGGCGCTGCCATCGGCCAGCACCGCGTCCACCGCACGTGTGTTGTGGACCATGTTGCCGTAGCGCAGGCTGCGCGTGCCGCAGCTGTTGTTGCCGGCCATGCCGCCGAGCGTGGCGCGTGCGCTGGTGGACACATCCACCGGGTACACCAGTCCGTGGGGCGCGAGTTTCTTGTTCAGGGCATCCAGTGTGATGCCCGGCTCGACCACGGCGATACGGTTTTCGACATCGAGCGAGACCAACGAATCCAGATACTTGCTGGTATCCAGCACCAGCGCTTCGTTGACCGTCTGGCCGTTCTGCGAGGTACCGCCGCCGCGCGGCAATACCGGCACGCCCTCGCCGCGGGCGATTTCCAGCGCGCCGACGATATCGGCCTGGGTGCGCGGCACGACCACGCCATGGGGGCGCATCTGGTAGATCGAGGCATCGGTGCTGTAGCGCCCGCGCGAGAATTCGTCGAACAGCACGTCGGCCTGCAGTTCGTTGCGCAGGCGCCGTTCGAGCGGCGACTGGTTATCTGAACCGGGCGGAGATCTGCGGGCCGGGTTACGACGGGGGGAATCGGTACTTGCGGCGTCGCGCCGCGCCAGCGTGGGGTCGGCCATTGTCTGCTCTCGTTCTTGCTGCGCTCCTCTATTTTGAATTATGCATTCATAATTACGCCGGACTCAATGCGATCTAAGACGTAGACGCATTGTGGCTCTGGGTCGGGAATTCAGGCGCGCTTGGGCCGCCCGCCGGGCGGGCCGTAGCGCGAAGACCGCTGTGGCCGTGGCGGGCGCCGGCTACGCCTTGGGCAGGGCGAAGCGCATCACGCGGTCGATGATCCACGGCGGTAGCCCGCCCGGGGCGAGCCGGCTCATGCGCATGAGCATGCGATAAGACAGGCCGGGCACCACCTGAGACTGCTTGCCCAGGCCCTTGAGGCCGGCTTTCACGACGTCCTGCGCGCTCATGATCGTTGCGCGCATGGGTGCCGGCCAGTTGCTCGGGTCGACATTGGCGTGGTCGAAGAACTCGCTCTGGGTCAGGCCCGGGCATAGCGAAACGACGTCCACGCCGTCGCGGCCCAGTTCCTCGTGCAGGCCTTCGCCGAGATAACGGTTCCAGGCCTTAGTGGCGCTGTAGTTGGAGAACATCGGCGTGGGCACGATCCCGGCGATCGAGGCGAGCATGATGATGCCGCCGCGCCGGTCGTCACGCATGCGCGCGCCGAAATGATGCGCCAGAATCAGCGGCGCTCGGCAGTTGAGTGCGAGCATCCGCAGCTCGCTGTCGAGATCGTGATCGAGAAATTCGCCGGTCTGGCCCGATCCGGCATTGTTGACCAGCAGCCCGATATGGCGCGTGCCGAGCGCTTCGGTGATGGTGTCGAGGAAATCGTCGGCGCAGAGGTCGGCCGCGATCGATAGCGTTCGAATCCCGAACTGCGCTTCCAGCTCGGCGCCGAGTGCCTCCAGGCGTTCGCGCCGGCGCGCGACCAGGGCCACGTTCACGCCCCGGGCCGCGATCTGACGGGCGAATTCCGCACCGATGCCGGCGGAGGCGCCGGTGATCAGGGCCCAGGGGCCGTACTTGTCGACGAAGGCCATGTCAGGCTCCTTGCGCGAAGGTCAAACGGTCGAGTCTTGAGGCGCTGGCTAGACGCTGCCCCAGTTCAGAAACAGCAGCCCGGCATTGAGATACACCGCGTAACTCACCCACGCCAGATAGGGCACCAGCAACAGCCCGGCGAAGCGATCCGCGCGCCAGAAGTCGTGCAGCGTGGCCGCCAGCAGCAGCCACAGCGCGACGATCACCAGCAGTGCCCAGGCCAGCGCATGAGCGCCGAACGCCACCGGCATCCACAGCGCATTCAAGACGAGCTGGGCCGCGAACAGCCCCAGCGCGCGGCCCACGCCCGCTGCACGCCAGACGCGCCAGGCAGCTACGGCCATGCCGATATAGAGCAGTGTCCAGGCGATGGGGAAAGCGATATCCGGCGGGGTGCCGGCCGGCTGCGAGAGTTGTTCGTACCAGGCCCCCGGCGGGAAGACGGCGCCGGTGAGCGAGACGAGCGCGACCGCGATGCCGCATACCAGTGCGGCCCGGGTGGCATGAAAGCCCTCACGCATGGAATACGCCCCGGCGTGCCGGCACCCACCAGGTGAAGCCGAAGATCAGCGTGGCGATGATCGTGGTGCCCCAGCCCACACGGCGCCCCTGCACGGCAATGAAGGCGAGCGGAAACTCGAGCATGTGGATCATCACCACGATCGCCCAGAGCTTGGCCACCGGGTCGGCGAAGCCGGCGGTGACATAGAAATAAAGCCCGAAGCCGTGCAGCACGAGCAGCACGGCGTTGAGCGCAAGCCAGAAGCGGCGATTGTCGGCAAGCGAGTTCATGGGTCTAGTTCGCGTCGGCCGTGGCGCTGTCGGCCAGCATGGTCAACAGCAGTTTCGGCATGGTTTCGGAGGTGCCCAGATACGGCGCGATCTCGATATGCACGTCGGGATGCTTGTCCTGTGCGATCGCCACTTCCTCCGGGATGTCTTCGATCACGTGCCGGCCTGCAGCGAGAAAATAAGGAAGCACGGTCACGTGCGCGGCGCCGTTCGCGATCAGCCGCTCCAGCCCGTCGGGGATGGAGGGCTCGGCGAGCTCGAGAAAGGCGCACTCGATGGCGGCGAAGCGCTCGTTGGCTTCGTCGCGTACACGTTGGGTGAGCGCGCGAACCTCGTCGTTGGAGGCCTGACGGCGACTGCCGTGGGCCACGACAAGCAGGGATTTCTTCATAGTCTCAATCCTAACAGAGAGCCACGCGGCCGCGGCTCGGACAGCCCGGCGGGCGCTTGGTAGAATGGCGGTCATTCTTCAACATGGGTATCGCGCCATGCAGATGCCATCCAATGAACCCGTCACCTTCCAGCGTGACTGCGAGGCAGTGCTGATTCCGGCCGGGGATACGGTCGAGATCCCGGTCGGGACGCACGGCAACATCACTCAGGCGCTGGGCGGCTCGTTCACGGTATATATCGCCGGCAATCTCATCCGCATCGCCGGCGAGAACGCCGACGCCATCGGCCAGGAGCCGCCGGAGCCGCTGCGCTTGCCCGAAGGCGCCGGCAACGACGACGTCGAGGCCATGGTCTGGGAACAGATGCGTACCGTGTTCGACCCGGAAATCCCGATCAACCTCGTTGATCTCGGTCTGGTCTATCAGTGCGACTTCGACCACAGCGACCCGGCGGCGCGCGTGGTCGATATCGACATGACGCTGACCGCGCCCGGCTGCGGCATGGGCGACATCCTCGTGGACGACGTGCGCAACAAGGTGAAGATGGTGCCCACCATCGACCAGGTGCGCGTCGAACTGGTCTTCGATCCGCCGTGGACCATGGAAATGATGAGCGATGCCGCCAAGCTTCAGGTCGGCATGCTCTAGCAGGCCGCCTGGGGGCTAGAAGTTCACCAGCCCCAGCACGCCGATGAGGATCAGATAGCCGGCCACGATGTAGTTAAGCAGGCGCGGCACCAGCAGAATGGCGACGCCGGCAGCCAGCGAGACGATGGGAACGAGGCTGGCGTCGGAAATGGTGATGGTCATGGAAGCCCCCTGGGTGTGAAAACGCGTCGAGAATGCGGCAACGTCGCGGCGTGCGCAATCAGGGCCGAGTCCGCACCGGGCGCCCGACGAGCCGGTCGAGCAGCCGGTGCTGCGCCGCCACGGCTTCGCGGGTAGCGGCTTCCAGGTCCCGCGTTTCGCGCATCGCGGCAAAGCCGTCGGCGAGTAGTGCGTAAGTCCGGCCCATGCCGAATGCCTTGGCCGGCGAACCGGCAAGCTTGAAGGCCCAGTATGCGGCGCGATTCTCGGCGTAGCCGCCGAGCAGGTCGACCAGTTCGCCGAGCCAGGCGATCTGTTGTTCCCGGACGTCGATCCGGCCCACCGCCCGGAACGCGCGCACATAAGCCGCGGACGTGATCGGCCCGTCGCCCGAGCGCGCGATCAGCGCATCCGCGAGATCGGCGTCGAGCTCATCGGCGGCCTGTTGCAGCCGTACGGCGATGACCAGCGGCCGGTCGTCGTTGATGATGCGCCCGATGCGCCCAGCCACCTTGTCCGGCTGCTCGGTGAGCTCCGACCAGTCGGCCTCCAGATAGAACGTGCGGGTCAGAAACCGCAACAGCGCGTCGCCGTCGTGGCGCTGGGCGAGCGGCCGATGCCAGGCGGCGATCCGCTGCGACTGCCACTGACGCAGGCTTGCCAGCCGTGCGTCGAAGGTTGGCGATTTGCGTTTGGCGAGCGCGGCGCGGGTGTCGCGCAGCGCGCATAGGGCCTGTTCCAGATCGTGCGCGCTCACGGCTGCGGGCGGTCTCGTTGCGGCGCGGGAATCCAGGCGAAGGCATTCGCGGTCAGGCTGCCGAGATAGAGCCGCCCGCCGGACTGCTCGACGCTGGTGATCGGCGCGAACGCGCTCGGGTTCGTGTCCTGAAGGTCGGTCACCACATTGCCGTCGCTATCGAGCCCGAGCAGGCGGCCGACGTGGGCCGGTGCCGGCTGCAGGGCCTCGGGCAGACGAAAGATGATGCGCCGCAGCCAGGGTTTGTCGGCGGCGAAATCCAGCATCTCGTTGCGCGGCGCGAACAGCGCGACCCAGAAGGTGTCGCTGTCGTCGCTGTAGGAAATGCCGTCGGGAAAACCCGGCAGGGCGTCGATGAACACGTCGCTCTGGCCGGCATTGTCGCCGGTCAGCCAGTAGCGCAGCACCCGATAGCTGCCGGTTTCGGTGACCAGCACATAGGCGTCGTCGCGGCTGACCGCCACGCCGTTGGCGAACTGCAGACCGCCCAGAAGCACGGTCACGTCGCCGGTCGCCGGATCGTACTTCATCAGCCGGCCGTGGCCGCCGTGTTCGAGGATGTCGGCGCGGTAGTCGTGCTGGCCGTACTTGCTGGACGCATCCGTGAAATAGATGCTGCCGTCGCTGGCGACATCCACATCGTCGGTGAAGGCGAACGGCGTGCCGCCGGCACCGCTGGCGAGCATGGTGATATCGCCCTGGGCATTGATCGCGAGCAGGCCCTTCTGGGCATCGGCGACGATGAGCGTCTGCTCGTCCGTCGGCGCGCGCTGGCCCGGCGTGGCCGCAGCGCCATCGCCCGCGGGGCGCGCACCGTTCTGTGCCGCATTGCCCGGCGGCTCGACAGGGCCACGGGTGAACGCGAGCCCCAGCGGTCGCCCGTTGGTGGTCGCGAACACCTCGCCGTCACCGCCGTTGGCGTCGAAGCGACGTATGGTGCCGTCGTCGTAGCCGGCATAGAGCCGGCCCTGATCGTCGATGGCCACGTCTTCCGGGCCGGTCGCGATATCGGCGGCCAGCCGGCGGGCATCGTCCAGCGGTGCGCTCTTCACCGGCGCAGCGCCGGTCTGAGCCGGTGGTGGCGTCCAGGGTTGGGGCATGAACGCGCTCGGCCAGAACAGGGCGTAGCCGACAAAGGCCACGAGCGCGACGAGCAGCAGGACTAGCAGTTTCTTCATTTCATTCCTCGGCCCGCGAAACGGCCCCGGGCCGTGATCATCGAAAGAATCGGCATACAATGGGCGACAAATATCGAGGCCGCATTATCCATAAATGAGCGACGACGTCTCGCCCGCCCTGTTAGCCAAGCGCCGTGCCAGCCTGGCGCGGATCGACCGTATCGCGTGGTGGCTGGACGATGCCTTCCGGATCCCGGTGCTCAACAAGCGCGTGGGTATCGACGGTGTGGCGGGGCTTGTGCCTTTCGCCGGGGATCTGGTCGGTGCCGGTCTGTCGAGCATGCTGGTGATCGAGGCCTTGCGTCTGGGTGCGCCGCGCCGCGTCTGGATGCGCATGGGCGCCAACGCCGGGCTCGATTTTCTGGTCGGCCTGGTGCCGGTGGCCGGTGACCTGTTCGACATGTTCTGGAAGGCCAACCGCCGCAACGAGCGCGTGCTGCGCAAATGGCTGGAGCAGGTCACCGCGGGCGAAACGAAACAGTCCCGCTGGGGCGGCGCGGTCGGCGTGAGCCTGGGCCTGGCGGGCGCGTTCATCGTGACCGTGGTGCTCTGGAAAGCGCTGTTCGGTTAATCGCGCCGCGGTTTTCAGCGCGGTTCAGTCAACAACGACAAGGAGGAATAACGTGGCCCATGCCCCCGATACCGGCGATCGCGCGCCGACCTTCGTACGCGACGCCCACGACGGCCGGCGCGTCGATACCGCGGCGTCGGTTGGCCGCCGGCCGCTGGTCATCTATTTCTATCCGCGCGACGAAACGCCGGTCTGTACGCGCCAGGCCTGCAGCTTTCGCGATCATCTGGAAGCATTCAACGATCTCGACGCCGACGTCATCGGCATCAGCGCCGACGATGACGCCAGCCATCGCGCCTTTGCCGAAAACCACGGGCTCGATTTCGCGCTTGTCTCCGACCACAACGGTGCGCTGTCGAAAGCTTTTGGCGTGGGGCGTGCGCTCGGCGTGCTGGGCAATCGCGTGACGTTTGTCATCGACCGCGAGGGCGTCGTGCGCCTGCGCTATCAAGCACAGATGGCCGCGGCCCGCCATGTGGACAAGGCCCTGAAAACGCTCGAGGCCCTGGCCGAAGCGTGATGCGCTAGCCGCGTACCACGGCCAGCAGCAGGGCGATCCATGCGACGATCAGGAGCACGCCACCGAAAGGCGTGATCGCGCCCAGCCAGCGCACCCCCGACAGCGCGAGCACATAGAGGCTGCCGGAAAAGATCAGCGTGCCGAGGGCGAAGCACACTGTCGCCGTGGCCAGACTCGCGCCGGCCAGGCCCTGGCGGGCGAGCAGACCGACGGCGAGCAGGGCGAACGCGTGATAGAACTGGTATTGGACCGCCGTATGCCAGATCGCCTGCATGTCGGCGTTCAGCTTCGAAGCCAGGGCATGAGCGCCGAATGCGCCGAGCAATACGCCGATCAGCCCGTAGAGACTGCCGGCGGCGAGTGCGAACTGCGTCATCAGAAATCCTGTTCGAGAAAGATACGGCTCTCGGCATAGCGTACGGCGCGGCCGCCCAGGTGTACGCGTTCGCCGTCGAGCCGGCAGAGTACCGTGCCGCCGCGCTGCGAAATCTGGCGGCCCGCCAGCGCGCTCTTGCCCAGGCGCTCGCCCCAGTATGGCGCCAGCGTGCAATGGGCCGAGCCGGTAACCGGGTCTTCGTCGACGCCGTGTGCGGGCGCGAAATACCGCGACACGAAATCGTGCACGCCGTCGTCGGCGGGCGCGGTGGCGATGACGCCGCTGTTGTCCTCGCGGTTGCAGGCGGCCAGCGCACGCATGTCGGGCTCGAGCGCAGCGACGGTCGCGGCATCGTCGAACACCGCGAGGTGATTCACGCTGGTATGCCATTCGCTGCTGCGCGCGCCCAGCGCCTTCTCCACCGCGGCGGGTGCCTGGGCCAGGCGCGTCGCGACGCGGGCGGGAAAATCCAGCCAGAGCATGCCGTCGATCTCCTCGACGCCGAGTTCGCCGGCATAACGGGTGGCAAAGCGCAGCGGCGCGGAAAAGCCGTCGCGGCAATGCAGCAGCACATGGGCGCTGGCCAGCGTGGCGTGGCCGCACAGGTCGACTTCACAGGCCGGCGTGAACCAGCGCAGTTCGTGGATCTCCGCGCCCGGCACGATAAAGGCGGTCTCGGCGAGATTGTGCTCGGCGGCGATCGCGGCGAGCGTGGCATCGTCCAGCCAGGCGTCGAGCATCACCACCGAGGCCGGGTTGCCGGAAAAGGCCCGGTCGGTAAAGGCATCGACCTGATAGGCATCGAGTTGCAGCGTGCGGTTCGTCATGGAATTGTCATCTGCTGTTGCTATCCGTAGAGCCCATTTTCCGCCGTCCGCGTGGCGGGCTCCCCTGATAATCCTGCATGAGTGCGATCTTGAACGACTCCGGTGAACGTCCGCTTGATGCGCCCGATCTTTTCATCAATCGGGAGCTGTCCCTGCTCGAATTCAACGATCGAGTGCTCGAACAGGCCCGCGATACGCGGGTGCCGCTGCTCGAACGGCTGAAGTTCCTGTGTATTTCGTCGACCAACCTCGATGAGTTCTTCGAGGTGCGTGTCGCCGGCCTCAAGCAGAAGGCCGAACTCGTCAATGCACCCACCGAGGCCGACAACCGTACCCCGAGCGAGGTGCTGCGTGCGATCAGTTCGCGCGCCCACGCGCTGGTCGAAAAGCAGTACAGCACGCTCAACGACGAAGTGATACCGGCGCTGCAGAACGAGGGGATCCGCTTTCTTCGACGCGCCGAATGGAAGCCCGAACAGCGTGCCTGGCTGGCGCAGTACTTCGAGGAGGAACTGCTGCCGGTCATCAGCCCGCTGGGGCTGGACCCGGCGCATCCGTTCCCGCGTATTCTCAACAAATCGCTGAATTTCATCGTCTCGCTCGACGGCACGGATGCCTTCGGCCGCAAGATCGACTATGCCGTGGTTCAGGCGCCGCGTGCGCTGCCGCGCGTGATCCAGCTGCCCGCCGAGGAGACCGGCAGCGGCCCGCACGATTTCGTGTTCCTGTCGTCGATCATCCATCAGCATGTCGGCGATCTGTTCCCCAGCATGCGCACGCGCGGTTGCTACCAGTTCCGCGTGACGCGCAATTCGGACCTGTTCGTCGACGAGGAAGAAGTCGACGATCTGCTGCGTGCCGTCGAGGGTGAGCTGCCGTCGCGCCGCTATGGCGACTGTGTCCGGCTCGAGGTCGCGCACAATTGCCCCGAGTCGCTGTGCAAGTACCTGCTCGACCGGTTCCTGCTCTCGCGCGAGGATCTGTTCCAGGTCGATGGCCCCGTGAACGTGAACCGGCTGATGTCGCTGCTGGACACGGTCGACCGCCCGGACCTCAAGTATCCGGCCTTTTCGCCGAACCTGCCCAGCGAGCTCGGCCCCAGTGGCGATCTGTTCGCCGAGATCCGGGCCTCGGACGTGCTGTTGCACCATCCGTTCGACTCGTTCCTGCCGGTGATCGACTTCGTGCGCCGGGCGGCTGCCGACAACAGCGTGCTGGCGATCAAGCAGACGCTCTATCGCACCGGGCCGAATTCGGCGGTGGTGGATGCGCTCGTCGAGGCCGCGCGTGCCGGCAAGGAAGTCACCGTGGTGGTCGAGCTGCGCGCGCGCTTCGACGAGGCCGACAACATCGAGCTGGCCAACCGCCTGCAGGCCGCCGGCGCGCACGTGGTCTACGGGGTCGTGGGCTACAAGACGCACGCCAAGATGACGCTGATCGTGCGCCGCGAGGCCGACGGCCTGCACAACTACGTGCATCTGGGCACCGGCAACTACCACCCCAAGACCGCCCGGCTGTATACCGACTACGGTCTGTTCTCCTGCGAGGAGAATCTCGGCAACGACGTGCATGAGATGTTTCTCCAGCTGACCAGCCTGGGCAAGGTATCGGGGCTGGCCCGTCTGCTGGATGCGCCGTTCAGGCTGCATTCGGCCATTCTTGCCAAGATTGCCCGCGAAGCCGAGAACGCGCGGGCGGGCCGGCCTGCCGGGATCATCGCGAAGATGAACTCGCTGGTCGAACCGCAGGTGATCAAGGCCCTCTACGCCGCATCGCAGGATGGCGTGCCGATCGATCTGGTCGTGCGCGGTATCTGTTGTCTGCGACCGGGCGTCGAAGGGGTGTCCGACAACATCCGCGTGCGCTCGGTTGTGGGGCGTTTTCTGGAGCACACGCGCGTGTTCCATTTCGCCAACGACAACGATCCCGAGGTGTATCTTTCGAGCGCGGACTGGATGGATCGCAATTTCTTCCGGCGGGTGGAGACCTGCTTTCCCGTGACCGCGGCACCGTTATATGATCGGGTCCGGCGCGAGCTGGCGCTCTATCTGTCCGACAACAGCCAGGCCTGGCTTCTCGGCAGCGACGGGCGCTACGAGCGGGCGAATCGAGCCGACGGCGAGGAAGAGCTCGCCGCGCAGAAACGCCTGATGGAGGGGCCGGGCTGACAGGCGTCGCGCAACACGTGTGAACCTGCGGTTGTCGCGGCGGTCTGATCGCGCAGTAACACCGATTCACGCCGGCACTCGTCGGCCCAAATCTCCAGGCAGGGGAAACACTGATGAAACAATGGATGACGGCGCTACTGATGGCCGTGGCACTGCTGGCCAGCACCAGCGCATTCGCCGAGAACGAGCAGCAGCAGAAGCTCGATGACGCCACCACCGTGGTGCGCCAGTTCGTCGATATTCCCGAGAACGCGATCCCGCCGGCACTGCTGGGCCAGGCTTACGGCATCGCCGTGATCCCGAGCGTGTTCAAGGCCGGCTTCGTGGTCGGCGGCCGTCATGGCAAGGGCGTGCTTTCGGTGCGGACCCGCGACGGCAGCTGGTCGAACCCGACTTTCATCTCGCTGACCGGCGGCTCCATCGGCTGGCAGATCGGCGCCTCGTCGTCGGACATCATCCTCGTGTTCAAGACCCAGCGCAGCATCGACAAGATCGCCAGCGGCCAGATTAACCTGGGCGCGGACGCCGCTGTCGCCGCCGGCCCGGTCGGCCGTAGCGCGGGTGCGTCCACCAATCTCGGTTTCGATGCCGAGGTCTATTCCTATTCCCGTGCCCGCGGCCTGTTTGCCGGCGTATCGCTGGAAGGCGGCAAGATCAGCATCGATCGCGAAGCCAACTGGCTGTTCTACGACAAGGCCGGCATCGACGCCTATACCATCCTGCGTGATGGCGACGAATCGAAGATGCCCCAAGCGGGTCAGAAGTTCATCTATACGCTGGATCGCTACATGCCGGCCTCGAGCGATTTCGATCGCGCCGCGGCCACCGAAGGCACCCGCATGGAGCAGGGCAGCAGCGGCAATGCCGGCGGGTCGCAGAGCAACGACACCAGCCGCGGCCAGGCGGTACCGTATGAAAGCAGCGGCAGCGGTATCGAAGTGCGTCAGGGCAACTACGACGCGGCCGACAACAACGGCAACGCCGGTGGCAGCTACAATCAGGGCAGCGCCAACGACGGCAGCTCCAATCAGAACTACAACCAGAACAGTGGCGGCAACGCCCAGAGCGGCGGCTACGACCAGAGCAGTCAGGGAGGCGGTAGCAGCGACTACGGTAGCGGTGCCAACGGCAACTATTGAGATTTCTTCTTAGACGACCCTTTCGCTATGTGCTGATCGCTGCCGGCGTGATACTGCTCGCGCCGGCAGTGCTCATTCTGCTCATGCGGTGGGTCAACCCACCGGTCTCGGCCTATATGGTTCGAACCCATTTCCAGACCGAGCAGAGCAGCGACGGCCCGACGATCTTCTATCGCTGGGCCGATCTGGATTCGATCGCCGCGTGCATGCCGCTGGCGGCGGTGTCCGCGGAAGACCAGACCTTTCCCGAGCATCACGGTTTCGTCTGGAAGGCGATCGGCGACGCGCTGGTAGACAATGCCGAAGGCGGGACCATCCGCGGTGCGAGCACGATCAGCCAGCAGACCGCGAAAAACCTGTTCCTGTGGCCGGCCAAGAGCTATGTCCGAAAAGGCATAGAAGCCTATCTGACGGTCTGGATCGAGGTGCTCTGGCCCAAGCGCCGCATCATCGAGGTGTATCTGAACATCGCCCAGTTCGACGACCGAGTGTTCGGCGTGGGCGCGGCCGCGGATCGGCTGTTCGGCGTCTCGGCCAGCCAGCTCAGCGCCGGCCAGTGTGCGCGCCTGGCGGCGGTGTTGCCCAACCCGGTGAAGTACAGTGCTGCCTCGCCGGGCCCTTATGTGCAGGGCCAGTCGGCCTGGATCCTGCGCCAGATGCGCCAACTCGGTAACGGCTATCTTGCGCCGATCATCGAGAAATGATGCCGCGTGTCTGGTGTATCATGCACGCAATTGGTCATCTGTTCTGAATGGTTGCCGGCTAGACTTCCGTCATGCTGACTCGTAGTGATTTCGAACCCGCATTCTGGCTGCGAAATGCCCATGCGCAGACCGTATTCGCTTCCAAGCTGCGGCCCTCGCCGCCGCTGGACGTTGAGCGCGAGCGCCTGGAGCTCGACGACGGCGACTTCCTGGATCTGTCCTGGCTGCCGGAGCGCGGCCTCGACGAAGACGCGCCGGTGGTCATCGTGTTGCACGGGCTCAACGGGTCGCTCGAGTCCAAGTACGCACGCGGGCTGCTGCGCCAGGCCGACGCGCACAGCGCGCGCGGCGTGCTCATGCATTTTCGCGGCGCCGCCGAACCCAATCGCCTGCCGCGCAGCTATCACTCCGGCGAAACCGAGGATTTCGCCACCGTGGTCGCGCATGTCCGCGCACGTTATCCGCGTGCCGCGCTCGCCGCGGTCGGTTACTCGCTGGGCGGCAACGTGCTGCTCAAGTATCTGGGTGAGCAAGGGCGCGAGTCGCCGCTGGCCTGCGCCACGGCCGTCTCGGTGCCCTACGACCTCAAGCGCTGCGCGGAAGCCATCCAGCAGGGGTTGTCGCGTATCTATCAGGCCCATCTCATCAACGGGCTGCGCGAGGCCTACGAAAACAAGTTCAACGTTATCGACGCGCCCGAGCCGCTGCCGGACTTTCGCAAGCTGCGCGATTTTCCGTCCTTCGACAACGCGCTCACCGCGCCGCTGAACGGCTTCCGCGATGCCGAGGACTACTACGAGCGCTCGAGCAGCGGCCCGTTCATCAAGCATATCCGCACGCCCACGCTGATCATCCACGCGGAGGACGACCCCTTCATGGCGCCGGACATCATTCCCGCGGAGGACGCGTTGTCCGCCGCGGTGCGGCTCGAAGTCTCGCGCCATGGCGGCCATGTGGGTTTCGTGGGCGCAGGGCGCTACGGCGAGCCGGTCTACTGGCTGGAACGGCGCATCCCGGCGTGGCTGCGTGACCGGCTGCCGGGCTTCGAAGCCCCGGCGTCGGCGCGCGAGGCACAGGAAGCCGGCTGATCACGCAGCCCGTATCGATCAGCGTGGTCGTTCCGGCGATCGACGAGGCCGGTGCGCTGGCCGCGTTGCTGGCCGATCTACGGGCCCAGCAAGCCGTGGCCCTGCAGGTCATCGTCGCCGACGGCGGCTCGGATGACGACACGCCCGCGGTCGCGCGTCGTCATGGCGCCGAGATTGTCCACAGCGCCGCCGGGCGGGGCGCCCAGATGAACGCCGGCGCCGCGGCCGCGCGTGGCGACTGGCTGTGTTTCCTGCACGCCGACAGCCGTCTGACCCATCCGCGTCAACTCGCCGACGCCGTCGTCTACCTGAGGGATTGCGGCACCGCGCGGGTCGCGGGGCACTTCGCGCTGCGCTTCGTGCGCACGACCGCTGGGCGCCGTCGTTTCTATCGCCATCTGGAAGCCAAGAGCGCGACCGGGCGGCGCTATACGATCAATGGCGATCAGGGGCTCGTGCTGCCGGCCGCGTTCTTCGCCGAACTCGGCGGGTTCGATACCGGGCTGCCGTTTCTGGAGGATCAGCGCATGGCCGCGGCGGTCGAGCGCGCCGGCGCGTGGCGACTGTGCCCGCATCGGCTGGCGACCTCGGCGCGCCGGTTCGAACGGGAAGGCGAGCGGGCACGCTATCTGCTCATGGCCTTGATCATGGCCATGCATATTGTCGAGCTGGACGCGTTTTTTGCCCGCGCGCCCGGCGTCTATGCGCGGCAGCGCGATACCGGGCGGCTCGCCCTCACGCCGTATTTCAGGCTGCTGCGGCAACTGTGGCGCGACTGCGGCCTGCGCGCCGGGCTGCGCGTGGGCTGGCGTATTGCCGGGGGCGCGCTGACCCAAAGCTGGCAGCTGTTCTTCGCGGTCGACGTGCTGCTCGAGCCGGTGCTCGGCCGTGGCCGCCGCCTTGCCACGCGGTTACACGATCGCTTCCTGTCGCGGCTGATCCAGCACCCGCCCGGTCAGGCGTTGCTGCTGGTTTGTCTGTTGCTTCTGGTCTTCGGGCCGCTACAGCTCTGGTGTAGGCTGCGAGAAAAATCCTTCTCAAGCCGTCCATGACCGAACCCAATACTGCCGGCGCGCCGCCGGAGCTGAATGCGTACCGCCGTGCGATGGAGGGCACGCTCGGCATCCCGTTCACCGCCGGCAACCGCATCGAGCGCCTGGTCAACGGGGTGCGTATCTTCCCGGCGATGATCGACGCCATCGTGGCGGCCGAGGAATCCATAGATTTCCTCACCTTTATCTATTGGCAGGGCGATGTCGCCGAGCGCTTCGGCCATATTCTCGCCGAGCGGGCGAGGGCCGGTGTCCGGGTGCGGATCCTGCTCGACAGTTTCGGTGCCCACAGCATGCCGGATTCGGTACTCCGGGACATGGAGACCGCCGGTGCGGAAGTCGCCTGGTTCCGGCCGGTCGCGCGGTGGCGCTTCTGGCAGGTCGACAACCGGACCCATCGCAAGATCCTAGTCGTCGACAATCGCGTCGGCTTTACCGGCGGCGTGGGCATAGCCGCCGAATGGGACGGTGACGCCCGCAACCCCGACGAGTGGCGCGAGACGCATTTTCGGCTTACCGGGCCGGCCATCGACGGGCTGCGCGGCGCGTTTCTGTCGAACTGGGTGGAAGCAGGGCGCCGCGGTTTCGAAGACCGCTGGACGATGGCCGCGCCGCTGCCCGACGCCGACCGCGACGGGGCGCTCATCCAGGTGCTGCGCACGTCGGCCGCGGTGAACTACAGCGATATCGCGACCCTGTTCCGGCTCGTGATCACGCTCGCGCAGAAGCGGCTGCGCATCACCACCGGTTACTTCGTGCCCGATACCGCCACGGTCGAGATGCTGTGCGATGCGGCCCGACGCGGGGTGGAGATCGAAGTGCTCATGCCCGGCCCGCATACCGACTCGCGGGTGGCGCGCATCGCCGGTGAGGACGCCTACGGGCCGCTGCTCGAGGCGGGCGTGAAGCTCTATCGCTATCAGCCCACCATGCTGCACGCCAAGATCGTGCTGGTCGACGACGCGGTGGTGGTCACCGGTTCGGCCAACTTCAATCACCGGTCGATGGGCAAGGACGACGAGATCGCGATTTCGATCATCCATGAGCCGACGATCGCCGCGCTCGGCGCCGATTTCGACACCGATCGCGCGCGCTGCGAGCAGGTCACGCTGCAGGCCTGGCAAGAACGCGGCGTCTGGCAGCGTTTCAAGGAATATATCGGCCGCCTGCTCAGCCCCCAGGCCTGACGCGCGCTAGATCGGGCGCAGTCGGTCCAGACGCAGCCGGTGGCGGTCGTCGAACAGCCGCCGCGCGCCCAGAGAAACCGCCAGCAGGGTGCCGAAACCGGTCCCGGTGGCGATCAGGAACATGATCAGGATCTGATATTTGACCGCCTCCCACGGCGGGCTGCCGGCCAGTATCTGGCCGGTCATCATGCCCGGCAGGCTGATGATGCCGGCAGCCGCCATGGCGTTGAGCATGGGGATCATGCCGGCGCGCATGGCGTCACGGCGCATTTCGGCCACGGCCTCGGTGGCCGACGCGCCCAGCGCGAGCCGGGTTTCGATCACGGCGGCGCCGCGCCAGACCTCCTGCGTGAGCCGGTCCATCGCCAGTGCGATGCCGGTCATGGTGTTGCCGAGCAGCATGCCGAGCAGCGGGATCGCGTATTGCGGCGTGTACCACGGCTCCACCCGAATCACGATCACCAGCGTGGCCACGGCCGTCACGAACGACGACAGAAACATCGAAGCCGTGCCGGCGGCGAAGCCGTAACCGCCGATGAAGGGGCGTTTCTGGCGTGCGGCCGCCTCGCGCCCGGCGAGCAGCAGCATGACCAGCGCCATGAGCGCGATCCAGACCAGCTGGCGCTGGGCGAACACGGCCTCGAGCACCAGGCCCACGAGCGCCAGCTGCGCGGTCGTGCGCAGGGCCGCGATCAACAGCGTGCGGGCGATGCCCAGGCGCATGGCGAACGTGGTCGCAGCCAGGGCCAGGACCGCGAGCGCGGCCAGGGCGAGATCGAAAAACGACAGTGAGATCAGTTGCATGGGCGGTGTGCTGGCTTGCCCCGGGCGTCGAGCACACGATGTTCGTCGGCCACGCGTGCGAGCTGCGCGCGGTCATGCCCCACCCAGACACAGCAGGCGCCGCGGTCCTGTCGATAGGCGCGAATCAGCCGCTCCACCCGTTCGATATTGGCGTCGTCGAGATTGGCGGTGGGTTCGTCGAGCAGCAGGACATCAGGTGCATGGCTGAGTACACGGATCAACGCCAGCCGCTGGCGCTGCCCAGAGGACAGGCGCTCGATGGGTCGGTCCAGCACGCCGGCATCGAGGTCGAGCGCCGCCAGATAGGCGTCGAGCCCTTCTGGCTGAAGATGCGGACGTGGCGTGTCGGCCCACCAGGCGGACTCGGCGGGCAGAAGCATCACCCGGCGCCGCCACGCCGGCGCCGCGAAATCGGCGGCCGGGCGGCCATTGAGTCGGCAGACACCCTCGTGGGCGTCCAGATCGGCCATCGCCCGGAGCAGTCGCGTCTTGCCGGCCCCGGAAGGCGCAGCAAGGCCCAGGCAGGTGCCCGCGGCGAGGGCGAAATCGACCGGGCCGATGGCGCCGATTGCCAGCGCCACGGCTTCGAAGCGCGCCGCCGGGGCTGCGGTCGCGCTCCCGGTGCGCATGGGCTAGATGGCGTCGCGGTCGGTTTCGCCGGTACGGATGCGCACCACCTGCTCGAGGGTATGCACGAAGATCTTGCCGTCGCCAATCTGTCCGGTCTTGGCCGCCTCGATGATCGCCTCGACCACGGCTTCGACCCGGTCGTCGGCCACCGCGACCTCGAGCTTGACCTTGGGCAGAAAGTCCACCGCGTATTCGGCGCCGCGATAGAGCTCGGTGTGGCCCTTCTGGCGGCCGAAACCCTTGACCTCGGTCATCGTCGTGCCGTGCACGCCGACCTCGGCCAGGGCCTCGCGCACGTCGTCTAGACGGAACGGCTTGATGACTGCGGTAACCATTTTCATTGCGATGAACTCCTCGTTCTTGATAGCAGCGAGTCTAACAGCTGATCCGGGTGGTCCGGCGTGGCGCCGTTGGCCTTAGAGATGGTAGCCGCGCTCCTCGTGCTCGAGAATATCAAGACCGACCTGTTCATCCTCGACGCCGACTCGCAGACCCATCGTGGCTTCCAGCACTTTGAGGATCGCCCAGGTGAGCACGCCGGTGTAGATGAAGACAACGATCACGCCCAGCGCCTGAACACCCAGCTGGCCGAGAATGCTGTCGATGCCTTCGGCGAAACCCTGGCCGGAGAACGGGCCGATATCCGTGGATGCGAACACGCCGACCGCGAGGGTGCCGAGAATGCCGCCCACGCCGTGAACCGGAAACACGTCCAGCGAATCGTCGATACGCAGCACGCGCTCGACCCAGAGGGTGGCGGTGAAGCAGATCGCGCCGGCGAGAAAGCCGATCACGATCGCGCCGCCGGGGCCGACGAAGCCCGAGGCCGGCGTGATCGTGCCCAGGCCGGCGACCATGCCGGTGACGATGCCCAGCACACTGGGCTTGCCGAAGCGGATCCACTCGGCGGCCATCCAGGTCAGGCAGCCCGCCGCAGCCGACAGATGGGTGACGAGCATGGCCATTGGCAGCCAGCGCACTGCCGCCGTTGAACCCGAACCAGCCGACCCAGAGCATGCCGGCGCCGGAGACCGTCATGGTGAGGTTATGCGGCGCCATGGCCGTCTTCTGAAAACCGTGGCGCGGGCCGACGACGATCGCGGCCACCAGCGCTGCTACGCCGGCGGTGACGTGCACGACGGTGCCGCCGGCGAAGTCGAGCAGGCCCAGTTCGCCGAGCCAGCCGCCGCCCCAGGCCCAATGGGTGACCGGCACATAGACCAGCAACAACCAGGCGGCGGTGAACACCAGCAGGGTGGCGAAGCGGAACCGCTCGGCGAAGCCGCCGATGATCAGCGCCGGGGTGATCACGGCAAAGGTCATCTGGAACAGCGCGAATGCCGGCTCCGGAATCGTGCCGCTGACGCTGTCCACGGTGACGCCGGCAAAGAACAGCTTGTCGAGCCCGCCGATGAAGGCGTTGCCTTCCGAGAAGGCGAGACTGTAGCCGCAGACCACCCACAACAGGGATGCCAACGCACAGATGGCAAAGCACTGCATGAGGACCGACAGCACGTTGCGTACCCGCACGAGACCGCCATAGAACAGGGCCAGGCCGGGTAACGTCATGAACAGTACGAGCGCAGTCGTGGTCATGATCCAGGCCGTGTCCGCGCCATCGACGGCGGGGGCGGCGCCGGCCGGCGCGGCGGTCAAGGAAAGGCCGGTCAAAGCCAGCCAGGGCAGCGTACGTATCGACAGCATGTCGTTTTCGGTTGGATGGGAAAACGCGCGGAATATAGCGAAAGGGCGACGCCGGGTCGGCCCACGAGAACGTTGATTACTGTCGCGGCGCCGTTTTTCTATCGGGCAGGCACAAAAAAAGAGGCCCCGTTGCCGGGGCCTCTGGTAGCGGCGAATACCGTTGCCGGTATCAGGCGCCGGAGCGGCGGCTGCCGCCGGAGGTGAACTCCGGATAGGCTTCCATGCCGCACTCGCCGAGGTCCACGCCCTCGACCTCCTCTTCTTCCGATACCCGGATGCCGAACACGGCCTTGAGGATGCCCCAGACGATGAGGCTGGTCACGAACACCCAGACGAAGATCGTGAGTGCGCCGATCGCCTGGCCCGAGAAGGTGACGTCGCTGTTGGTGAGCGGCACGACCATCAGGCCGAGCAGACCACAGACGCCGTGGACCGAGATGGCGCCGACCGGGTCGTCGATCTTGATCTTGTCGAAGAACACGATCGAGAACACGACCAGTACGCCACCGGCCGCACCGAACAGGGTGGCCACGAGCGGTGTCGGCGTGGACGGCTCGGCGGTGATCACCACCAGGCCGGCCAGCGCGCCGTTGAGCGCCATGGTGAGGTCGCCCTTGCCGAACATCACACGGGCCAGCAGCAGGGCCGCGACCAGGCCGCCGGCTGCGGCGGTGTTGGTGTTGAGGAACACCATGGCCACCGAGTTGGCGCTGGCGATATCGCCGAGCTTGAGCACGGAGCCGCCGTTGAAGCCGAACCAGCCCATCCAGAGGATCAGCGTGCCGAGCGCGGCCAGCGGCAGGTTGGCACCCGGAATGGCGCCCACACTGCCGTCTGCGCGGAACTTGCCTTTACGCGGGCCGAGCAGAAGCACACCGGCCAGCGCAGCCGAGGCGCCGGCCATATGCACGATGCCGGAGCCGGCGAAGTCGGAGAAGCCGAGGTCGCCGAGCACGAACAGGCCGAACACGCTGTCGCCGTTCCAGGTCCAGGAGCCTTCCATCGGGTAGATGAAGCCGGTCATGACGACCGCGAACGCCAGAAACGCCCACAGCTTCATGCGTTCGGCCACGGCACCCGAGACCACCGACATGGCGGTCGCCACGAACACCACTTGGAAGAAGAAGTCCGACGCGTCGGCATAGACCGAACCGCCGTCGAAACCGCTTTCCGCCGAGGCGGCCAGCGCGTCCTGAACCAGCGTGTCGCCACCGGCGATGCCGTTCAGGAACAGCCCGCCGTCATACATGATCATGTAGCCGCAGACCATGTACATGATGCAGGAGATCGAATAGAGCGCGATGTTCTTGGTCAGGATCTCGGTCGTGTTCTTGGCACGAACGAGGCCGCCCTCCAGCATGGAGAAGCCGGCGGCCATCCACATGACCAGTGCCCCGCAAATCAGAAAGTAGAAGGTATCGATTGCGTACTGCAATTCGAAGATATTGTTTTCCATGACTTAGGATTTCCCTCGAGTTAAGGCGTTGCGAAGGCGCGGCTTACAGCGCGTCCTTGCCGGTCTCGCCCGTGCGGATACGGATGGCCTGTTCCAGTTCGGTGACGAAGATCTTGCCGTCGCCGATCTTGCCGGTATGGGCTGCCTTGGAGATCGCCTCCACGGCGGCCTCGAGTTCGGGTTCCTCGATCGCCACCTCGATCTTCACCTTGGGCAGGAAATCGACCACGTACTCGGCGCCGCGGTAGAGTTCCGTATGGCCTTTCTGACGTCCGAAGCCCTTGACCTCCGTGACGGTGATGCCCTGCACCCCGACCTCGGACAGCGCCTCGCGGACCTCATCGAGCTTGAACGGCTTGATTACGGCTGCGATTAGTTTCATATGACTTGCTCCTGTCATGCGTTATCAGCACCCCGTTGCCTCGCATTCAAGCAGTCGGGACGTGCAAGCGAGAGATTGCGCTCGGGTCTAAGCATTCACCGTGCCAATACATGAAAATCATGTAGTTACAGGAATTCCGCGGGTAATGAGGCAGGCAGCGAAATGCGCGAAAATGGCGCTGCACTAAATTGGTGCGGTCGGCTTTTGCCTGATCGCCACGCAACCGTCATGCTGTGGCCCTGAGTCATCGAAGTTGACGACACCACCCATGCGTTCCATAGAAGACATTGCCGCCCGACTGTCCCAGGCTTTGCCGCCGCAGGTCGGGCCGCTGCGCGACGAGTTGCACGCCAATTTCCGGGCGATACTGCAAAGTCAGCTGGCGAAGCTGGATCTCGTGCCGCGGGAGGAATTCGATGCGGCGCGCGAGTTGCTCGCGCACACGCGCAGCAAACTCGACACGCTGGAGCGCCAGGTCGCGGCGCTCGAGGCCGAACGCAACGCCTAGACCGGCATGGCCCTGGCAACCGTATTCAGCCGTGCCCAGACCGGACTGGATGCGCCGGCGGTCGCGGTCGAGGTCGACCTGGCGGGTGGCCTGCCGGCGCTGGCGATCGTCGGGCTGCCCGAAACCGAGGTCAAGGAAAGCAAGGATCGCGTTCGCGCGGCCATCGTCAACAGCGGTTACCAGTTCCCCACGCGCCGGATCACCGTCAACCTCGCGCCGGCCGATCTGCCGAAGGAGGGCGGTCGCTTTGATCTCGCGATCGCGCTCGGCATTCTGGCCGCGTCCGGTCAGATACCGGGGGAGGGGCTCGCGCAATACGAGTTTCTGGGCGAACTGTCGCTATCGGGCGCCTTGCGCCGTGTGCGCGGTGCGCTGCCGGCCGCGCTGGCGGCGACGAACGCCGGGCGTCGTCTGGTCGTGCCCGAGGCCAACGGCCCGGAGGCCGCGCTGGCGAGCGCCGACGCGGCGCATGCGGCCACCCATCTGTCCGACGTCACCACCAGTCTGGCGGGCGACGAAACGCTGTGGAAAACGCCAGTGCCGGCGGTTGGCCCATCCAATCAGCCGGAGGCGGATCTGGCCGATGTTCGCGGACAGCACCAGGCCAAGCGGGCGCTCGAAATTGCGGCCGCCGGAGGGCATTCGCTGTTGCTAATCGGCCCGCCGGGTGCCGGCAAGACCATGCTGGCGTCGCGGTTGCCCGGCCTGTTGCCGGAAATGACCAGCGAGCAGGCGATGCAGGTGGCCGCCGTCGCGTCCATCTCGGCGGGCGGCTTCAAGCCCGAGGACTGGGGGCGGCGCCCGTTTCGTGCCCCGCATCACACGGCGTCCGGGGTGGCGCTGGTCGGTGGCGGATCGACCCCGCGTCCCGGCGAGATCACGCTGGCCCACAACGGCGTCCTGTTTCTGGACGAGCTGCCCGAGTTCGACCGGCGCGTGCTCGAAGTGCTGCGCGAGCCGCTCGAGTCGGGTCATATCGTCATTTCCCGGGCGGCACGGCAGGCTGAATTTCCGGCCGCCTTCCAGCTGATTGCGGCAATGAATCCCTGCCCCTGTGGCTATTTCGGCGATGCCTCCGGGCGTTGCCACTGCACGCCCGAGCGGATCGATCGCTATCGCAGCCGTATCTCGGGCCCGCTGCTGGATCGCATCGACATGCATCTCAATGTGGCAGCCGTGTCGCGCGACGTGCTCATGGGTGGTGCAGGCGAACAGCCGGCCGAATCGAGCGCTGCCGTGCGTGCCCGTGCCGTCGCGGCACGCGCCGAGGCCATGCGTCGGGGCCACACCAGTAATGCGGCGCTGCGCCCGGCGGAGATTGACGACCACTGTCCGCTCGAAAAAGGGGCGCGCACACTTTTGGAGCAGGCGATAACGCGTCTCGGCCTCTCGGCACGGGCCTATCACCGTATTTTGCGCGTGGCGCGCACCATCGCAGATCTCGCCGGGGCCGATCGTATTGCACCGGCCCACGTTGCCGAGGCAATCGGCTTTCGTCAGCTCGACCGTACCGCCTCGATTTGAGCTTTTAGAACAAAGCGGTACGTCCGTTAACGGTCGGCTGGCGCCGATCCGTTCAGCGGCGGGCGATCGCCGCGTCGACGCCGTTGGTCTGGTGTCGAATCCTCCCGTGAAACGCTGCTTCCATCAGCTTTGGCACGCCTGATGCATTAACGCCGCTGTCCCGCTTACGGCCGTGGCCCGGGTTGGGGTTTTCTCAAGACGAGAATTTTTGCAAAGGGAGCAATACCAAAGATGAAGAAGCAACTTCTAATCGCCTCGACGGCGGCTGTCATGACCATGGCCAGCGTAGGCGCCATCGCGGCAGAAGCCAGCGCGAACATCGCGTTCACCACCGACTATCGTTTCCGCGGCATTTCACAGACCGACCGCGATTTCGCCCTCCAGGGCGGGTTCGACTATGCCTGGGACTCCGGCCTCTATGTCGGCACCTGGGCGTCGAATGTGGACGGTTTCAACTCCAACCCCTACACGGGTGACAGTGGCGCGCAGGCCGAACTCGACTTCTACGGCGGCTATGGCTTCGATATCACCGATAGCGTCGCCTTCGATTTCAACGTGCTGTACTTCTACTATCCGGGCGCAAGCACTGCGGGTGATTTGGACGACAATCCCGCAGGTAACAACGAGATTGATTATTGGGAGTTCACGCCGGGCATTAGCTACAGCGGCGACAACATGTCGGCTGCATTGAGCGTGTCCTACAGCAACGATTTCTTCTACGAAAGCGGCGACGCCTTTTACTACAACACCAACTTCGAGTTCCCGCTCGAGGAATGGCTGACGCTCGGGGTGCATGCCGGCTATCAGACGATCGACGACAACGAGCTGTTCGGTACGCCGGACTACGCCGACTGGTCAGTGTCGCTGACCACGTCCATGTTCGGTCTCGATTGGTCCGTTGCCTACGTCGATACCGACCTGAGCTACGACGAGTGCTTCGGCGGCGACAATCTGTGTGGCGCCACTGCGGTGGGCACGGTCGCCAAGTCGTTCTAATAACCCGTTCGCGGGAGATTGCATCAAGCCGGCCTTCGGGCCGGCTTTTTCGTGTCTGGAAACCGTCGATTTCGTAGCCGGACAGGCGGCAGCGAACTGCTAGACTCTGCCGCCCATGGCGACCCCTAAGCTCAACGCACAACAGGCCGAAGCGGTCCGTTATCTCGACGGCCCGCTGCTGGTGCTCGCCGGCGCCGGCTCGGGCAAGACGGGTGTAATCACGCGCAAGATCGCGCATCTCATCCAGCGCGGCTATGCCGGCGACCGTATCGCGGCGGTCACCTTCACCAACAAGGCCGCGCGCGAAATGAAACAGCGTGCCTCGAAGCTGATCGACAGCGAAGCCGCACGCGGGCTGACCGTAAGCACCTTCCACAGCCTCGGCCTGCAGATGATCCGCGCCGAGCACGCCACTCTGGGCTACAAGCCGCGGTTCTCGATCTTCGATGCCGAAGACGCGGACAAGCTGCTCGCTGATCTTGTCGGCAAGGATGCGGAACAGCGCAAGACCGCACGCTTCACGATCAGTGCCTGGAAATCCGCCCTCGTGGATCCGGAAACCGCGGCTTCGACTGCTGCCGGCTCGGAACAGGCCATTGCCCGGGCGTACGGGGAATACCAGCGTCGCCTCAAGGCCTATAACGCGGTCGATTTCGACGACCTGCTGAGCCTGCCGGTGCAGCTGCTGCGCGACGACGCGGCCGCACGCGAGCGCTGGCAGAACCGTTTTCGCTATCTGCTCGTCGACGAGTACCAGGACACCAACGCCGCCCAGTACGAGCTCATGCGTCTGCTTGCAGGTGTGCGCGCGGCGTTCACCGTGGTCGGCGACGACGACCAGTCCATCTATGCCTGGCGCGGCGCGCGGCCGGGCAATATCGCCGATCTGTCGCGCGATTTCCCGCATCTCAAGGTTATCAAGCTCGAACAGAACTATCGCTCGGTCGGGCATGTGCTGTCGGCGGCCAACCGGCTGATTTCCTCCAACGAGCGGGTCTACGAAAAGAACCTCTGGAGCGCGATGGGCCCGGGCGATCGTATCCGCGTACTGGCCTGTGCCGACGAGGCAGGCGAGGCCGAACGGGTCACCAGCGAGATTTCGTCGCATCATCTGCGTACCGGCAACGCCTATGGCGATTACGCCGTGCTCTATCGCGGCAACTTCCAGTCGCGGGCCTTCGAAAAAGCCATGCGCGAACGCAATATTCCCTATCGCGTGTCCGGCGGGCGGTCGTTCTTCGAACGCAGCGAGATTCGCGATCTGGCGGCCTATCTCAAGCTGCTGGTCAACCCGGATGACGACGCGGCATTTCTGCGCGTGGTCAATTTGCCGCGGCGCGAAATCGGCCCCGCGACGTTGGAAGCGCTCGGCCGCTATGCCGGCAGCCGGCACCTGAGCCTGTTCGATGCCGCTCGCGGCGTCGGGCTGTCCGGCGGCGTGGGTGACCGGGCCGGGCGGCGCCTGGCCGACTTCGTGGACTGGGCGTCCGGTCTGGCGCGCGACGGTGAATCCATGCCGGCGAAGGCGCTGGTCGTGCAGCTGATCGAGGATATCGACTACCGCGACTGGCTACGCGATACCGCGGCCAATACCCGCGCCGCACGCAACAGACTCGAAAACGTCGACGAGTTCCTCGGCTGGCTCGGCCATATGGAAGAAAACAGCGACGGCACGCCGCGTGGCCTGGACGAAGTGGTGCGCCGGCTCAGCCTCATGGACTTCGCCAACCAGAGCGAAAAAGACGTGGAGAATCAGGTCCATCTGCTGACGCTCCACGCCGCCAAGGGTCTCGAATTCGATCATGTCTTTCTCGCGGGCCTGGAAGAAGGGCTGCTGCCGCACCACGCCTGCATGGAAGACGACAAGATCGAGGAAGAGCGGCGCCTGCTCTATGTGGGTATCACCCGCGCGCGCAAGACGCTGTCGCTGAGCTATGCCCGCCAGCGCCGGCGCGGGGGAGAGAACACCGACAGTACCCCGAGCCGTTTTCTCGAGGAGCTGCCCAGGGACGAGATCGAGTGGCCGAGCGGCGGCAAGCGCGATCCGAAAGCCGACGCCGAGCACGGCCGTAGTCAGGTCGCGGCGCTCAAGGCCATGCTCGGTGAGGCCAGCGGCGAGTAGTACGCCCCGGCGCTTGCCGGTCGGCGGCCATAAAAAAAGCCGCCCGGGGAGGGCGGCTTTCGATCGGTCGAAAGGCGATGTGGCCGATCAGGCCGCGCCGGACTCGCCGAGGATATGATCGACCGCCTTGTGCATTTCCTCTTCGGAAAGATCCGGGTTGCCGCCCTTGGCCGGCATGCCCTTGTAACCGTTGATGGCGCGCTCGTAGAGCGTGTCCTTGCCCTGTTCGGACAGGCGCTTCTTCCATGCCGCGGTATCCGACGTCTTCGGCGCGCCGGCGACGCCTGAAGCGTGGCAGGCGGAACAGACGTTGTTGTATACCTCGGAGCCCGACATCGGCTCGCCACCGCTGTCGCCGCCCGCTGCCGCCAGCGATGTGGCGTTCGGATCCGTGTTGACCGCGTAAACCGGTTCGGTGCGGCTCTTCACGCGCGTGAGCTGTTCCGGACGCATGCCGTCGTTCGCGTTCCAGTTGGTGATCATCCGCGCACCGAAGATCGCCACGATCGTGATCAGGAACAGCACGCCCAGCACGATTGTGAAAGCGCGAAAGAAGGTCTGGTCAGAATTGGCGGTCATAGCAAGGCTTTGAGTCTGCGTGGTCGAACGAGCGCATGAGAGCGCGCAGTATAACGGATTTTGATTTCGTCACGGATACGAGGCGGGCGCATGCATGGACGCGACGCGGCGGTGTGCGTATCCTTTGCCGCGCTAGGGCGCCCGTAGCTCAGCTGGATAGAGTGTCGGCCTCCGAAGCCGAAGGTCGCAGGTTCGAATCCTGCCGGGCGCACCATATGAAAATGCCGGCCGCAGAGCCGGTATTTTCATATGGTCCATCGATAAGTTTCGAACCTGCGACAAACAAACAAGCTGGTTCGACGGGCTCGCGCAGCGAGTCCGAACCGTCGCGTCAGCGACGGGCCCGAAGGGCGAGGCGCGATAGCGCCGAGTAATCCTGCCGGGCGCACCAATAAAAAGACCCGCCGCAGAGCGGTTTTTTTATTGGTATATCGAGAGGCCTCGAACCTGAGACAAACAAACAAGCATGGTTCGACGGCGTCGCGAAGCGAGTCCGAATCGTCGCGCCAGCGACGGGTCCGGCAAGCCGCCCGCTACGTGGGTCAGTCGAACGGCGGCTCGGCTTGCCAGTCGAAAAAGTCCGGCATGTCGGTCGACACCTTGTTCGGGAACTCGGCCGCGCGTTTTTCCAGGAATGACGATACGCCCTCATGTGCGTCGGCGGACTTGCCGCGCGAGATGATCGCCTGGCTGTCGATGCGATGTGCGTCCATGGGGTGCCCGGCCGCGTGCATGCGCCAGAGCATCTGTCGCGTCATCGCCACGGACACCGGTGCGCTTTCGTCGGTGAGTTCGTGGGCCAGGGCAACGGCGGCGGGGTAGAGATCGTCGGGCGCGTGCAGGGAACGGACCAGGCCGCGCTCCCTTGCCTCGCTGGCCGGAAATACGCGGCCGGAATAGCACCACTCCAGCGCGGTCGACAGGCCCACGGTGCGGGTCAGAAACCAGGAGGAGGCGGCTTCCGGCGTGATGCCGCGCCGGCTAAACACGAAGCCGAACTTGGCGGTTTCGGAAGCGATTCGGATGTCCATGGGTAGCTGCATGGTCGCGCCGATGCCCACCGCTGCGCCGTTGATGGCGCCAATCACGGGCTTGAGGCTGCGAAAGATGCGCAGCGTGGTCTGGCCGCCACCGTCGCGCCTGTGGTCCTCGCCGGCGCGCTTGTCGTAGTCAAAGGTATCGCCGCCCGACGACAGGTCGGCGCCGGCACAGAAGGCGCGCCCGCGCCCGGTCACGATCACCGCGCGCACGTCGTCGTTGGCGTCGGTGTGATCAAACGCCGCGATCAGTTCGTCTTTCATCTGCGGCGTGAAGGCGTTCATCTTCTCGGGCCGGTCTAGCCACAGGGTGGCGATGCCGTCGTCGATGTCGAGCGAGATGGTCGAGAACTGCGGTGCGGTCATGGGGTGTCCTTGCGGCTTTAATGCGTCGAGTCTAAAGAAAAATTCAGCCGGCGATCATGGCGCTGATCCCGCCGTCGACGACCAGGAACTGGCCGGTGGTGTGTTTGCTCGCGTCGGAGGCGAACAGCAGGGCTGCGCCCTTGAGGCTTTCGTCGTCGCCAAGCTGGCCCAGGGGGACTTTCGCGGCCAGGCGATCGACACCGTGGGATTCGGTGAGATGGCGCGACATGCGGCTGGGAAAGATGCCCGGGCCGATCGCGTTCACCGTGATGCCGTAGGTGCCCCATTCGGCGGCGAGCGCGCGGGTCATGGCCGCGACGGCGGCCTTGCTGGTGTTGTAGCCCACGGCCTGCATCATGTCCCGGTTGCCGCCGAGTGCGGCGTTCGAGGCGATATTGACGATACGCCCCGCGCCGCGCGGGATCATGCTGCGCCTGGCCACCTCGCGGGTGAGCAGAAACAGGTGCCGCAGGTTGATGTTCATCACCTTGTCCCAGCCCTCCAGCGGATAATCCTCGGCCGGCGCACCCCAGGTCGCGCCGGCATTGTTGACCAGGATGTCGATCTCGCCGAGCGTGGCCAGCGCCGCGTCGGCGAGCGCCAGCACATCCGCCTCGCGGGAGAGGTCGTGACAGAACGCCGTGGCTTCGATGCCGGCGTCCCCCAGGGCTGCGACCGCGGCGTCCAGTTCATCGGCATGACGCGACACGATCCCCAGTCGCGCCCCCGCCTCGCCGAGCGCACGGGCCATCTGCAGGCCGAGCCCGCGCGACCCGCCGGTGACCAGTGCCGTGCGGCCGGTGAGATCGAACAACTGCTGCACCGTCCGGCTCATGTATCGACTCCGTGAACGCACGCCGCGCGGCGGCGGTGCTGATTAGGTTGCATGGTTCGTCGCGCAGGCGGCCGCGCGCAATCGTCGGTTGCGACGAAATTGCCGGGCCCGTTCGGCGCAATTCGTCGGTTCGGACGACGCACGCCCAGGGCGGGTGCCGCGATGATCGACGCCTGATCCGAGCGGGTCATGCCCGGCCGACAAGGGGAAAACGATGCAGGCACAACCGTCCGTCACCTACGAAGTCGTCGGCGCGATCGCCTGGGTGCGTCTGAATCGGCCCAAGGCGCTCAATGCCGTCAATGCCGATCTGCGTGAGGCGCTGCTCGCGGCGTTGAAAACGGCCGAGCGCGATCCGGACGTGAAGATCGTGCTGCTGGGCGCGGTCGGGCGCGCTTTCTGTGCCGGCGCCGATCTTATGGAAGACAAGCCGGCCGATCACACGGTGGAAGAAGAGCTGCTCGAAGGCTATCGCCCGGTACTGGAAAAGATCACCCGCATGCCGCAGCCGGTGATCGGTGTCGCACCGGGCGTGGCTGCCGGTGTGGGCGCGGCGATTCTCATGTCCTGCGATCTGGTGATGATGGCCGAGCAGGCGCGGATCTACATGGCCTTCAGCGCGATTGGCCTGGTGCCGGATGGCGGTGCGACCTGGCTGCTGTATCAGCATCTCGGTTATCAGCGCGCGTTCGAGTTGATCGTGGAGGGTGGCAGCCTCGATGCACAGGCCTGCCTGGCTGCGGGCATTGTGAACCGCGTCGTCGCCGGCGATGAACTCGAAGCCGCGGCCGAGACCTGGGCGAAGGAGCTGGCCAAGCGTTCGGCCCTGGCCAGCGCCGAAGCGAAAAAGCTGCTGCGTGCCGCGGCGACCTCGACGCTCGCGCAGGCGATCGAAAGCGAGACGGTGGCCCAGCAGCTGTGCATGGATAGCGATGCATCCCGCGCCGCCATCGCCGAATTCAAGAATCGCAGCGCCGACAAGTGAGCGTGACCGTAATGGCAAACGGCGGGCGCCGGCATGGCTGATACGCCGCTCTCCGACGCGCGTGTGTACCCGGTGCTGCAGGCCCTGGCCGAACAGCGGATGCCGGGCGCGCGGGTCGAGCGCCTGACCCGGCTGACCGGCGGCGCGAGCCAGCCGATGTGGGCCTTCGAACTGGTATCGCCGGCTGGTGTCGAGGCGCTGGTGCTGCGTCTGACCGGCGCCCTCAGCGGTGCCGACGAAGGCACGCTGGGGCTCACCGAAGAAGCACGCCTGCTCGAGCTCATGGCGGCCCACGACGTGCCCGTCGCCGGCGTCTGGCAGGTGCTCGATGCGCACGGCGAGCTGGGCGCCGGCTACATCATGCAGCGTATCGAGGGCGAAACCCTGCCGCAGCGAATATTGCGCGATGACGCCTATCGCGCGGCCCGTCAGCGGCTGGCTCGCGAATGCGGCCAGGTGCTGGCCGCGATCCACCGCGTGCCGCCGGCCGATGCGCCGTATCTGCCGCAGGTCTCGGTCGCGCAGTGGCTGGATCGCCAGTATCGGGAATATCGCAGCTATCGCGAGCCGCGGCCCGTGTTCGAACTCGCCTTCCAATGGTTGCGCGACCATCTGCCTCCGGATCCCGTGGAGCCGGCCATCGTCCACGGCGATTTTCGCAACGGCAATCTCATGGTCACTCACCATGGTCTGCGCGCGGTGCTCGACTGGGAGATGGCCCATATCGGCGACCCCATGGCCGATCTCGGCTGGCTGTGCGTGGACTCCTGGCGCTTCGGCGAGATCGACCGGCCGGTCGGCGGCTTCGGCAGTCGCGCCCAGCTGTTCGCCGGTTACGAGGCGGCCAGTGGCGTGTCGGTCTGCGCCGAAACGGTCGGGTTCTGGGAGATATTTGGCTGTCTGAAGTGGGGCATCATCTGCCAGAAAATGGCGCGCTCGTTCAGCGACGGCACCGATCGCACGGTCGAGCGTGGCGCCATCGGCCGGCGTGCTTCCGAAACCGAGATCGATCTGCTGGCCCGCCTGGCGCCGCTGGCCTCGTAACCGGGAACACCCATGCAGGACACCCCCGCCGATACCGAACTATTCGCAGCTGTCGCCGCGTTTCTGCGCCGCGACGTGGTGCCTGCGCTCGACGGTAGTCTGCAGTACCAGACGCGCGTTGCCGCGAACGTCATCGATCGCGTGCAGCGTGGCCTTGCGCAGCCGCCTGCCGTAATCGACGAAGAGCAGCAGCGACTGCAACGTTTGCTCGACCTGGGCGGCGACATACCCACGCTCACGCAAGTGCTCTGCGATCGCATCGCGGCCGGCGAGATCACGCGCGACACGCCGGGCCTCACCGATTTCCTGTGGTGGGTGACCTGCCACAAGCTCAGCGTCGACCAGCCGCGCTATGCCGGCTATCAACGCGCGCTCGAGCGCGGTGCGGCCGACGCGGCCCACGATTCATAAAAGGAAACCCCATGGACTTCAATCTGCCGCCAGAGCTCACGGCCTATCTGGACGAGCTGGATCGCTTCATCGAAGACGTGATCCAGCCGCTCGAGCAGCGCGACGACAATATCCGTTTCTTCGATCATCGCCGCGAGTGGGCGCGTACCGACTACGACAAGGGCGGCCTGCCGCGCCCGGAATGGGAGGCGCTGCTCGGCCAGGCGAAGCGGCTCGCCGACGAGGCCGGGCATCTGCGTTTTCCGCTACCGAAGAAATACGGCGGCCAGGACGGTTCGCACCTGGCAATGACGGTCATCCGCGAGCACCTCGCCGCACGTGGTCTTGGCCTGCATAACGACCTGCAGAACGAGCATTCGATCGTCGCGAACAATCCGTTCGTGCTCATGTTTCGCGATTTCGGCACGCCCGAGCAGGAAGAGGAATTCGTCGCCGGCATGCTCGGCGGCACCCATCATCTGGCCTTCGGTCTTACCGAACCGGATCACGGTTCCGACGCCACCCATATGGAAACCCGCGCAGTGCGCGAAACGCGCGACGGCGTGGACGGCTGGCGGCTCGACGGGCGCAAGATGTGGATCACCGGAATGCATGTCGCGACCCATTGCCTGATGTTCGCGCGTACCTCGGGCGACAACGGCGACGCGAAAGGCATCACCGCGTTTCTCGTGCCGTGCCCCACGCCGGGGTTGACGATCGAGGAATACCTGTGGACGTTCAATATGCCCACGGATCACGCGCGGCTGTCGCTCGACAACGTCTGGGTGCCGGACAGCGCCGTGTTCGGCCCGCCCGATAACGGATTGTCCCTGGCGCAGCATTTCGTGCACGAAAACCGGATTCGCCAGGCGGCATCGAGCCTGGGCGCGGCGGCCTACTGTATTCGCGAAAGCGTGGCCTATGCGCGCCAGCGCAAGCCGTTTGGCGTGGCCCTCGCGCGCAATCAGGGCATTCAGTTTCCGCTTGTCGAACTGCACAGCGAAGCCGAGATGCTGCGCCTGCTCATTCGCAAGACGGCCTGGGAGATGGATCAGCTGCCGAAACCCGAGATCGAGGCGCAGCTGTCGGACAAGGTCGCCATGTGCAACTACCGCGCGAACCGGCTGTGCTGCGAGGCGGCGGATCGCGCCATGCAGATCCACGGCGGCATGGGCTACTCGCGGCACAAGCCCTTCGAGCATATCTATCGCCACCACCGGCGCTATCGCATCACCGAGGGCGCCGAGGAAATCCAGATGCGCAAGGCCGGCGGTTATCTGTTCGGTTATGTGGGGCCGAATCGCTGGCGCGATTGAGCGCGTGGTGCGGCAAGTGAATGCTCAGGCATGAAATTTTCGCGGTTCGCGGTCCATAATCGCGGTCGTGCCGCGCACCGGCCGCCCGTCGTTCGACGCGCCCCGGGCGGCGCGCCGTTATTCGTTTCAAGGACACGCCCGTGAAGACGCCCGCCTGGCAGAACGACCCCGAACGCTACGATTTTCGCCATACGCTGACGCTGCAGTACGCCCATCTGGATACCATCCGGCACGCCAACAATGTGGCGGTCCATGGGCTGCACGTCGAGGCACGGGTTCGTTATCAGCTGGCCGTGCTCGGCCCGGATCACCTGTTTTCCGATGCCGTGCTGCTGCGACCCCGCCGCACGGTCACGCATTTTCTGCGCGAGACGCATTATCCGCACGACGTCACCTGCGCCACGCGGCTGATCGCGGTCAGCGCGCAAACCTATCGGCTGGTCACCGGTCTGTTCCAGCAGGGCGAATGCGTGGGCGTACAGGACTGCCTGATGGGCGCGTGGCACGACGACCGCTGGGTGGCCTTGCCGGACGACGTCCGCGGCGCGCTCGAGCACAGCCGCGCGGCCGACGAGGTGCCGGTCAGCGACTGGCCGCCGATGCCGCCGGAACACGTGGCCATGACCGGCTATCCGGCGGAATCCGAGATTTCCGGCCGCTATGCCGATCTGGACCCGGATGTGGTCATCGGCGAACTGGCCCTGTCGCGCTATATCGAGCAGTCCCGGGCGGGTTCGCTCAAGCCGATTCGCAACGATCCGGCGCTGGGCATGCTCGTGGCCAGCGTCGATCTGAGCTATCACCGCTGGCACCACGGTCGCGCGAACGTGCGGGTCGTCTGCGGTCTCGACCGGATCGGCAACAGCTCCTTCGCCCTGGCCGGCGCGGCCGCCGTCGGCGAAAAGCGGCTGGTGACCGCACGCAGCACCATGGTGCTCATCGACCGCGAGAAACGCCGCCCCACGCCGATCGACGATGGCCTGCGTGCCTCGATGGCGCCGTTGTTCATCGCCGACGAATCCGCGGGCGACGAACGCACGGCCTGCGGCACGCCGGGCGGTTAGGCGGACGCCGATGTCGGGCGACGAGCCGGCGCGGCGATCGCGAATCAGAACAGCGAAAAAGGAGAAGCCGCGATGGCAGGACCGCTACAGGGCATGAAGGTGATCGAAATGGCCGGCCTCGGCCCGGGCCCGTTCTGCGCCATGATGTTCGCCGACATGGGCGCCGAAGTCGTGCGCATCGAGCGGCCCGGCGCGTCCGACCCGGCTCGGGATCGTTTCGATGTGCTCGCCCGTGGCCGCCATCGTGTCGCGCTCGACATGAAACAGCCGGATGCCGCGGACGCCGTGCTGGCCATGATCGAACAGGCCGACGTGCTCATCGAGGGGTTTCGTCCCGGCGTCATGGAGCGCATGGGGTTGGGCCCCGATGTGTGTCTGGCTCGGCGCCCGGGCCTGATTTATGGCCGCATGACCGGCTGGGGCCAGTACGGCCCGCTCGCCCACGCGGCCGGGCACGATATTAACTACATCGCCTTGAGCGGCGCCTTGCACGGCGTCGGTCGCGCCGACGGACCACCGCCGCCACCGCTCAACTATGTCGGCGATTTCGGCGGCGGCGCGATGATGCTCGCCTTCGGCATTCTCGCCGCCGTGTTCGAAAGCCGGCGCTCGGGTGAAGGCCAGGTCGTCGATGCCGCGATGACCGACGGTGCGGCGCTGCTGTCGTCGATGATGTACGGCATGAAGGCGGCCGGTCAGTGGACCAATGCGCGCGGCGCCAACCTGCTCGACGGCGGCGCCCATTTCTACGACAGCTATACCTGTGCCGACGGCAAGTTCCTGGCGGTCGGCGCGATCGAGCCGCAGTTCTATGCCGAGCTGCTGGACCGATGCGGCATCGACGATCCGGCCTTCGAGCGCCAGAACGATCCGGCGGCGTGGCCGGATCTGAAGCAGCGTCTGGCCGAGCTGATCAAAACCCGTACGCGCGACCAGTGGTGCGAGATTCTCGAGGGCAGCGATGCCTGTGTCGCTCCGGTGCTGGACTGGGACGAGGCGCCCGCGCATCCGCACAACCGCGAGCGCGAAGCGTTCGTTGAAGTCGACGGCGTGCTGCAGCCCGCACCGGCGCCACGTTTTTCCCGTACGCCGGCCGCTACGCCTGGCGCGGCAGATAGAACCGCGCGCGATACGCACGAATTGCTTGCCACCTGGGGTGTGGACGTGCGGCAGCTCGACGCATTGCGCGACTAGCAATCCGCCGCCCGCAAATCGTCGCTATCGACGACAACAACGTGTCGCCGCCTGCCTAGTATCGATAAGGCGCGCAGCAGGCCTGCCGCGCGCGTTCATAATCGAAAAGGGGAGCGGGATGGGTAACAGAATCGTTTCGAGAGCGGGAATGCTGGTGGCTTGTTTTGGCCTGATGCTGGCCGCCACGGCCGAAGCCCGCACTCTGCGCTATGCCACGGGTTTTCCGCCCGGATCGGTCGCCGCACAGGCCGCGATGGACTATGCCGAGGCGCTGCCGGGCTATTCCGACGACACGCTGTCGATGAAGGTTTATGCGCTGTCGTTGCTGGATGCTTCCGAAACCTCCGACGGCGTGCGCGACGGCATCGCCGACGTGGGTTATCTGCTCACGGTCTATTTCCCGTCGATGTATCCGCATACCAATCTGGTCAACGAATCGTCGATGCAGCTCACCCAGTTTGACGAGGCCCAACTTCAGGGCAAGGGCGCGCTGGCGTTCAACGCCGCGATGGCGGAATTCACCTTCTTCAACTGCCCCGAGTGCCTGGACGAATATGCGGCCCAGAACCAGGTTTATACCGGCAATGCGGCGAGCTCCGACTACGGCCTGCTCTGCAACAAGCCGGTCACGAATGAGGCACAGCTCGCCGGCAAGCGCCTGCGCGTCGCCGGTTCGCACTGGTCGCGCTGGTCGAAGCATTTCAGTGCCACGCCAGTGTCGATGACGATCAACGACCTGCTGGAAGCACTCAGCCAGGGCGTCCTCGACTGCACCATCTCCTCGGCGCCGGAACTGGTGAACCTGCGCCTGACCGAAGCGGTGACCGATATCACCATGGCGGTGCCGGGCGGCGTCTATGCCGCGGCCAGTGCGGCGAGCGTCAACGGCGACGTGTGGCGCGAACTCACGGACGACCAGCGCCGCGCCATGCTGCGCGCCGGCGCGCGTCTGTCCGCGGCGGTGCCCTATGGCTATCTGGAAAAAGAGAAGGACGCACTCGCTGCCGCCGAAAAAGAGGACGCGGCCCGTCACGAAGCCGCGGCCTCGCTCGAGCAGGCCAGCGCGGCCTTCGCCGAACAGGACCTGGACACGATCGTGACGTACTACCGCGAGAACCACGGCGTCGAGCGCGGCGAGGCCTTGCTCGCCACCTTCCGCGACCTGCTCGAGAAATGGGTGAAGCGTGTGGGCGACGTCGACAGCCTGGACGCACTGGAGCAGCTCTACTGGGACGAGATCTTTTCCAGGGTCGACGCCTCCAGCTACGGGATGCAATAGCGCGCTGACGCCGCGCCGTCGCAGCGGCGCGGCGTCAGACCACGCCCACCTTGCGCGCGATGGCCACCGCCTCGGTGCGGTTGCTGGCGTTGAGCTTGCCGTTGATGTTGCGCAGATGGGTGCGGATGGTGCTGTCGGAGACGAACAGTTTTTCGGCCATCGCACTGTTCGAATTGCCCTCGGCGAGCAGCTTGAGCACGCGGATCTCCTTGCGCGTGAGCGGCTCCAGCAGGGTGGCGTTGGGATCGTCCTCGACCGGGTATTCGTTGAACACTCGCGGCCCGAACGCCTGCAGCAGCGCCTGCAGATATTCCGCGAACAGCGGCTCGCGTCGGTCGAGCTTGCGTTCCAGCGTGTCGGATTGCAGCCGTACCACCAGGGCGCCGACCCTCGGGCCCTCGTCGAGCACCAGCCGCATATAGCCTTCGCGACAGCCGTCCTTCAAGGCATTTTCCAGCGTGCTCAGTGCCGTTGGCAGGTCGCCTTCGCGCTGTTGGGCCACCGCCTGCAGCAGCCGCAGCTTGAACAGGCGCCGATGCCGCGTCTGGGCCTGGGACTCGGTGATGAATGCCGCCAGTTCACGCAGCGCGAAGGCCGCGTCGCCGACGAACGCCTCCCATCGAAGCCGGCCGATGCGGTCGTTGTCGACATCGTTGGCGAGCAGGCGCAGATGACGCAGTCGATCCCAGGTGGCCGCGTCGCTGGCGCGATCGATCTCGGTACGCGCGGCGTATTCATCGCCCTGCAGCAGCATGAGCTGGGCGCGATGCAGGCGGCTGGTGGCGACCACACGCGGCAGCTGGCGATTGTGGCCGGTGCGTTCGAGCACCGTCAGCGTCTGCAGGGCCTTGTCGACGTCGCCCTCGATGAAGGCGATCCGCGCGAGCATCACGTCGGCCAGGATCATGTGATCGGGCAGGCCGATATGGCGCGCCAGCGGGGCATAGACGTTGAGCAGCTGGGTGGCGGTTTCCAGATCGTTGGCCTCGTAGACGGCGAAGGCATGCAGCACGCCGGCCCAGGCGTTGCCGTTGGTGCCGATGGGCGAGAACGCCGAACGCGGCCGGGTGATGCGTGCGGCCAGGCGAAAGCGCGCCGCGGCCTGGCGCTGGCGGCCTTCCTGCAAGTCGATGATGCCCTCGACGGATTCCGAGAACATGGCGTTGAAGGCGCTCTCGTGCACGCCCTGCACATCGCGGGCGCCGTCCAGCAACGTCCGCGCGCGCTGGTGTTCGCCCATCACGGAATAGGCATTGGCGAGCGTGTTCACCAGGGTGGTTTCGGCGAAGGGTTCGCCGGCGGGCAAGGCGTCGAGCGTCTTGCTGCCGATGGCATAGACCTGCTCGAAGTCGTCCATGATCGCCAGAATCGACGGCCGCAGGGCCAGCGCGTGGGGCCGGATACGCGGGTCCGTGGACTGTTCGAGGCCGGTCTGTTCGAGTTTTTCCATCGCCGTATGCGGGCTGCAGCTGAAGCACAGCGCCCAGACATGAATCGCCTGCAGCAGCGGCCAGGCGGCAAGGTCGGCCGGCGGAATGCTGTCGAACCAGCGCCCGAGCAGGCGCATGCGCCCCTGCGCGAGCAGATGCTCGGCGTGTTGCGACATGAGTGTAAGCGCACGGTCGAAATCGCCACCTTCCAGCGCGTGGTCGATCGCCGGCACCGGCCGGTGCTGCGTCTCGAACCAGGCCGAGGCCGCGCGATGCAGGGGCGCGATCTCGTCCGGGCATTCTTCGGCGAGGCGATGGCGCAGAAAGTCCGAGAACAGGCTGTGGTAGCGGTAAAGGCGTTCTTCGCTCTCGATCGGCACGAGGAACACGTTGGCCTCATTGAGCAGGTCGATCAGCGACGCGCTGTCGGCATCGGGCAGTAGCGCGTTGCATAGCGGTACGCTCAGATAACGCAGGATGCTGGTACGCAGCAGGAACTTGCGCACCCGCTGTGGCTGCTGGGCGAGCACGTCCTCGGCCAGATAGTCGGCGACCGCGCGGTGTTCGCCGGAAAACCGGGCGATGAACTCGCCCGGCGCCGGGTGTTTCTCCAGTGCCAACGAAGCCAGCCAGAGCGCGGCCACCCAGCCTTCGGTCTTGGCATGAATCTCCGCGATCTCGTCGGCGCCCAGCGCCAACCCGCGGTGATCGTTGAGAAACCGCTCGGTTTCGGTGCGTGAAAAACGCAGGCGCTTGCTGTCGATCTCGACGAGCTGGCCGCGGGTGCGCAGGCGCGCCAGACGCAGGTCCGGCAGCGAGCGCGAGCCGATCACCAGCCGGCAGTTGGGCGGCAGATGGTCGATGATCTCGCGTACCAGCCCGAGCACCGTGGGCTCCTGGATACGCTCGAAATCGTCGAGGAACAGCACGAAGCGGTCATCGTGATCGGCGAGCCCGGCGATCAGGTTCAGGGCGGTATCGCCCGCCGAGCTTCGGTTGTCGCCCGGGGCCGGTTCGCAGGCCGCGACCGGCAGGAGATTGGCGATGGCCGCTTCCAGACAGGGCAGGAAACGCTGGATATCGTTGTCGGCCTCATCGAGCGTGAGCCAGGCGGTGCGCGTGCCGTCGGCGGCCAGCTGTTCCAGGCACTGGGCCATGAGCGTGGACTTGCCGAAGCCTGCCGGGCCCTGAAACAGGACCATTTTCACGGCGCCATCGGCCTGCAGGCTCGCGCTGATCTCGCCGCGCAGCAGCTGGGCCGCGTGCACGGTGGGCGGGTTGAGCTTGCTGGTCAGCGCGCCTGCCGTCGGGCGGCCACGGTTGGACGTGATCATGTTGTCTCCTTCCGAAGGCGGTGCGGCCGGTTGTTCGTCGCCCGGTCTGCCCGCGGGCGGCCGCCGGGTGGCGGGGCCCAGAATCGACGTCTTGCGCGTCGTGGACAGAGCCCTGAACGGTTGTTCGCCCATCGCTACCTTTACCCCGATCCGGCGCAGGGTCAACGCCTGCGCAATGCAGTGGTGTGCGCTCGCGACGCTGGCCGCCAGGCGCTGGTGCGGATTCGTCGCGCGGCGGGCATCGACGGGCCCTGGCCGGCATTTCGTCGCTTTCGACGATGCGCCGCAAGCCGGGCTTTCGAAAGACTCGGGCCATACGACGCGTCGCGCCGCCTGGCGTTGTTCGCGACCGGTCAATGTCTTCGAGCAAGGATGTGCCATGAAATTCGATTCCTCCGTAAGTGCCGTGATCACCGGCGGTGCCTCCGGGCTGGGTGCCGCGGTCGCACGCCGGTTGGCCGCGCAGGGCGTGCGCGTTGCGTTGTTTGATCTCAACAAGGACGCGGGCGAGCCGCTGGCCGACGAATTGGGCGGCATCTTCTGTCAGGTGGATGTCACCTCGGAGGAGTCAGTGGATGCCGGCTTCGAGAAGGCGCGCGCGGCGATCGGTCAGGAACGCCTGCTGATCAACTGCGCCGGTATCGGCAACGCCTTCAAGACCGCCAGCCGCGACAAGAAGACCGGCGAGGCCAAGCATTTTCCGGTCGCGGAGTTCGAGAAGGTGCTGCAGATCAACCTGATCGGTTCGTTCCGCTGCAACGCCAAATCGGCCCAGGGCATGCTGGCGCTCGAGCCGGGCGTGGACGGCGAGCGCGGGGCCATGATCAACACCGCCTCGGTCGCGGCCCAGGACGGGCAGATGGGCCAGGCGGCCTATGCCGCGTCCAAGGCCGGCCTGGTCGGCATGACGCTGCCGATCGCGCGCGACCTGATGGGCGAGGGCATCCGCATCAACACCATCATGCCCGGCATCTTCGAAACGCCGCTGATGGCCGGCCTGCCGGATCAGGTCAAGGACGCGCTGGCCGCCTCAGTGCCGTTTCCCAAGCGCCTGGGCGCGCCGGACGAGTTCGCGGCGCTGGTCGAGGCGCTGATCGAGAACGGTTACATGAACGGCGAAAGCATCCGCCTGGACGGCGCCATCCGCATGGCCCCGCGTTAACACGACGCCGGAACCAAAATCGTCGCTTCGGACGACGCAGGCCGGCTGGCCTGCGACCGACGATGAACCGGTACCGAATTCAGCAATCACGAGGTGCGCTGCGGTGCGCCCCGGCGAGGAGACCCCATGAGTGAAGCCTATATCGTTGCCGCGACCCGAACCGCCGGCGGCCGGCGCGGTGGGCGCTTGTCAGGCTGGCACCCGGCCGATCTGTCCGGCCAGGTGCTGGATGCGCTGCTCGACCGTACCGATGCCGATCCGGCCCTGGTCGACGACGTGATCATGGGCTGCGTCGGCCAGGTCGGCGAACAGGCGCTCAATATCGCGCGCAACGCGGTGCTGTCGTCCAGGCTGCCGGAGTCGGTGCCGGGCACATCGGTGGATCGCCAGTGCGGTTCGTCGCAGCAGGCGATCCATTTCGCCGCACAGGCGGTGATGTCCGGCACCCAGGACATTGTCATCGCCGCCGGTGTGGAATCGATGAGCCGCGTGCCCATGGGCGCGTCGGTCGCGCTGCCGGCCAAGCAGGGCATGGGCCACTACTTCGGCCCGGCCATGCGCGAGCGCTATCCCGACGTGGATGACTTCACTCAGTTCGCAGGCGCGGAGATGATGGCGAAGAAATACGAGCTGTCGAAGGACGCGCTCGATGCCTTTTCGCTGGAAAGTCATCAGAAAGCCATCCGTGCCACCGAGGCCGGACATTTCGACGACGAGATTCTGCCGGTGCCCGTACGCGATTACGACGGCAACGGCGGCGATGCCATGCATACCGTGGACGAAGGCATCCGTTTCGATGCGTCGCTCGAAGGCATCAGCGGCGTGAAGCTGCTGCAGGAAGGCGGGCGCATTACCGCGGCCAATGCCAGCCAGATCTGCGATGGCGCCAGCGGCGTGATGGTCGTCAACGAGCGCGGCCTGAAACAACTGGGCGTGCAGCCGCTGGCGCGTATCCACCACCTGAGCGTGATGGGCCACGACCCGGTCATCATGCTCGAGGCGCCGATCCCGGCCACCGAGCGCGCGCTCAAGAAGGCTGGCCTGTCCGTGGACGATATCGATATCTACGAGGTCAACGAAGCCTTCGCGCCGGTGCCGCTGGCCTGGACGCGCACGCTCGACGCCGATCCCTATCGGCTCAATGTCAACGGCGGCGCGATCGCCCTGGGTCATCCGCTGGGTGGCTCCGGCACCAAGCTCATGACCACGCTGGTGCACGCGCTCAAGCACCGCGATGGCCGCTACGGCCTGCAGACCATGTGTGAGGGCGGCGGGCTGGCCAACGTGACGATCGTCGAGCGGCTCTAGATCGAGCCACTCCGGATGAGCGACACCGGGTCGAACGGCTACAGGGCCCGCGCCGAATTGACTATCCACGCGCCGCGCAACAGGAGGCCCGCATGCTGGGGCTGATGCAGGACCGTCCGCTGCTGATTTCCTCGCTCATCGAGCACGCAGCGCAGTTTCACGGCGATACCGAGATCGTGACGCGCAGCGTCGAGGGCCCGATACGGCGCACGACCTATCGGGAAATGCGCGACCGATCCAAGCAGGTGGCCAATCTCATGGGCGAACTCGGCGTTGTCGAAGGCGACCGTGTTGCGACGCTGGCCTGGAACACCGATCGCCACATGGCGCTGTATTTCGGCGTGTCCGGCAGCGGCGCGGTGCTGCATACGGTCAACCCGCGGCTGTTCGTCGAGCAGATCGAGTACATCCTCGACCACGCCGAGGACAAGGTGCTGTTTTTCGATCTCGATTTCGCGCCGCTGGTCGCCGAACTCGCGCCGCGGTTGACGCACGTCGAGCATTTCATCGTGCTCACCGATCGCGCGCACATGCCGCAGATCGAGGGCGTCGATGCGCTCTGCTACGACGAGCTGATCGATTCGCAGTCAGCCGACTACGACTGGCCCACCTTCGACGAACGCACGGCCTCGAGCCTGTGCTACACCTCGGGCACCACCGGCAACCCCAAGGGCGTGCTCTATTCGCATCGCTCGACGGTGCTGCATTCGCTGATCGCGATGGCGCCGGACAGTTTCGGCGTGGCCGCCCGATCGGTGCTGTTGCTCGTGGTGCCGATGTTTCATGCCAATGCCTGGGGCATGCCCTACGCCGCGGCGATCGCCGGCGCCAAGGTGGTGCTGCCCGGCCCCCGGCTGGACGGCGAGAATATCTACCGCCTGATGCGCGACGAGCGTGTGACCTTTTCGCAGGCGGTACCGACGGTCTGGCTGATGCTGTTCCAGTATTTCGACGATCATGCCGATCTGTCGGCCGAGGCCCTGTGCCTGGACACCATTGGCATCGGCGGCAGTGCGCCGCCGCGCGCGATGATCCGGCGCCTGGAAGACGAATTCGGCGTCGAGGTCGTGCAGGGCTGGGGCATGACCGAAACCAGCCCGCTGGGCGTGGCCAACCGTTGGCTGCCGAAACACGACGCCCTGGAAGCCGAGGCGCGTGAAACGGTCAAGATCAAGCAGGGGCGGGGTATCTGGGGCGTCGAGCTCAAGCTGGTCGACGACGAGGGCAGAGCGCTTGCGCACGACGGCCAGCACGCCGGGCATCTGTATATTCGCGGGCAGTGGATCGCCAGCGGTTACTACGGCCGCGACGACGACGTGCTCGACGACGAAGGCTATTTTCCCACCGGGGATATCGCCACCATTGACTGCGACGGCTATCTGCAGCTCGTCGATCGCTCCAAGGATGTGATCAAGTCCGGCGGCGAGTGGATATCGTCGCAGGATCTTGAAGGCGCCGCGTTCTCGCACCCCGGCGTGGCCGAGGCGGCCGTGATCGCCATCGCCGACGAGAAATGGCAGGAGCGACCGCTGATGATCGTCGTCGCCAAGCCCGGCGTGGCGATCACCGCCGACCAACTCATGACGCATCTGGAAAGCCGCGTGGCGAAGTGGTGGCTGCCGGAAGACATCGTCTTCGTCGACGAGCTGCCGCATACCGCCACCGGCAAGCTGCTCAAGACGAAACTGCGCGAACAGTTCGGCGGGCATCGGCCGGGCAAGGTGGTGTAGGCCATGCATAGCCTCGGCCGCTGGCTGTCGCGCCTGACCGATGCCATGACCATCCTCGGCGGTCTGGCGATCGCGCTGATGATGCTGCACGTCACGGCCGACGTGGCCGGGCGCTTCATCTTCGGCACGCCAATTCCGGGCACGATCACCGTCGTTTCGCACTACTACATGATCGTCGCGGCCTTCGTGCCGCTGGCCTTCGCGGCGCAGAAGAATGCCCATATCAGCGTGGAGGTCGTGACCGATCGCTTGCCGTCCGTGATCAAGCGGCATCTGGAAGGCTGGACACTGCTCCTGTCGGCCGCGGTATTCGCGCTGGTCGCGGTACGCAGCTGGGAAGTCGCGCTGTCGAAATACGGCATCGATGCGTCGGTGGTGCAGGGCAATACCAGCATTCCGGTCTGGCCCAGCTATTTCGTGCTGCCGGTCGGGCTGGGCCTGATGACGGTGGTGCTGGTCTATCAGTTCGTCGTTTATCTGTTCGGTCTGCGCAGCGGGCTCGACAGCGAACGCGCGTCGCCCGGAGCCACATCCGCGCTCTATCCGCCGGAGACGGATCGATGAGCGATGTCCAGATAGGCCTGGCCGGGCTGGGCATCCTGTTTACGCTGATCGCGCTGCGGGTGCCGATCGGCGTGGCGTTGATCGGCGTGTCCTTCGGTGGGCTTTGGTATCTCATGGGCTGGGGCGTGGCCTGGGGCTCGGTGGGCCTCATTCCCTATCATTTCGCGGCCAACTGGGTGCTCAGCTCGGTGCCCATGTTCCTGCTGCTGGGGTTCGTGTGTTTTCACGCCCAGCTTACGCAGGGGCTGTTCCGTGCTGCGCGGATCTGGCTGTCCGGGGTGCCGGGCGGGCTGGCCGTGGCCTCGATCTTCGGCTCGGCCGGTTTCGCCGCGGTGTCCGGCTCGTCGGTGGCCTGTTCGGCCGCAATGGGGCGCATCGCGGTGCCGGAAATGGTGCGCCACGGCTACAACCCGGGGCTGGCCACCGGTACCGTAGCGGTCGCCGGCACCATCGGCGCGCTGATACCGCCCTCGATCATCATGATTCTTTACGGGGTGATCGCGCAGGTCTCGATCGCCGGCCTGTTTCTGGGCGGCATCAGCACCGGCGTGATCACGGCGATCGGCTATGTCGTCGTCGTGATGGTGCGGGTGAAACTCAACCCCGCGCTGGCACCCGACGTGCGCGAGGACGTGCCGCTGGCCGACAAGATCGACGCGCTCAAGGACACTTGGCCGGTGCTGCTGATCATGATCGGCATCTTCGGCGGCCTGTTCGGCGGTGTGTTCACCGCCACCGAGGCCGGGGCGGTGGGTGCGTTTTTGTCCTGCGTAGTGGCGCTGCTCAAGGGCGCGCTGAACTGGCAGCGGTTTCGCAACGCCATACTCGAAACGCTGCTGACTACCGGCGCGCTGCTGATCATCGCGATTGGCGCGAGTTTGCTCACGCGTTTTCTCACCCTGTCCGGCGCGGGTGATTATCTGTCCGAGCTGATGATCGGCAGCGACACCAGCACGCTCATGCTGATGCTGGGCCTGGTCGCCGTCTATCTGCTGCTGGGCATGTTTCTGGAGCCGATCGGCGCCATGCTGCTGACGCTGCCGATCGTGCTGCCGATCATCGACGCGGCGGGCCTGAGCCTGCTCTGGTTCGGCGTGGTGCTCACCAAGATGCTGGAGATCGGCATGATTACGCCGCCGGTCGGGATGAACGTGTTCGTGATCAAGAGCGTGGTCGACGACCTGGTATCGACCAGCGCCATCTTCCGCGGCATCTTCTGGTTCCTGATCATGGACCTGGTGGTGCTCGCGCTGCTGATGACGGTGCCGGACATCATCCTGTTCCTGCCCACCCATTTCGATTGAGCCGCGTCGGCGCGCGGGACGTCTGCCGATTTAAACGGCCCGATCCGCGCGGCTACACGACAAACTTGAACAACGAGGTACGCCATGCGTCAGAGCCAACCCTATGAATGCCCCTGGGCAGACGAGGAAATCGAGCTGTTTCGCGACATGGTCACGCGTTTTCTCGATACCGAGATGGCGCCCGCGGACGAGGCCGCGCGCAAGCGCGGCCATGTCGGCCACGAGATCTGGCGCCGTGCCGGCGAGCTGAACCTGCTCTGTTCCGATATTCCCGAGGAATATGGCGGCGCGGGCGGCGATTTCCGCCACGAAGCCGTCTTTCTCGAGGAAATGGCGCGGCGCGGGCTCACCGGCATGAACACCGGCGTGCACAGCATCGTGGCCCACTATCTGCTCAACCACGGCACCGCCGAACAGCGCGAGCGCTACCTGCCGCGCATGGCGCGTGGCGAGCTGGTCGGCGCGATCGCGATGAGCGAACCGGATGCTGGTTCCGATCTGCAGGCGATCCGCACGCGCGCGGTCGCCGACGGCGATCACTATCGGCTATCGGGCGCCAAGACCTGGATATCCAACGGCTATCTCGCCGGGCTGGTGCTCGTGGTCTGCAAGACCGATCCCTCGGCCGGCGCCAAGGGCACGTCGATCCTGATTGCGGAAACGGAAGGGCTCGACGGCTACCGCGTGGGCCGCGTGCTCGACAAGATCGGCATGAAGGCCCAGGACACCTCCGAGCTGTTTTTCGACGAGGTCGAACTGCACCGCGACCAGCTGCTCGGCGGCGAAGAGGGCAAGGGCTTCTACCAGCTCATGGGCGATCTGCCCTATGAGCGGCTGATCATTTCCGTCAATGCGGTCGGCGCGATCGAGGGCGCGCTGGCGGCCACGATCGATTACACCAAGGAACGCCGCGCCTTCGGCCAGTCGGTGTTCGATTTCCAGAACAGCAAGTTCAAGCTGGCCGAGATCGCCACCCAGGCGCGCGTCGCCCGCACCTATCTGGATCGCTGTATCCAGGACTTGCTGGACGAAAAGCTGGATACCGTGGGTGCGTCCATGGCCAAGATGTGGACCACCGACCTGCAGAACCGCGTGATCGACGAATGCCTGCAGCTGTTCGGCGGCTACGGCTACACCAACGAATACATGATCGGACGCATGTATATCGATGCGCGTGTGCAGCGTATCTATGGCGGCACCAACGAAATCATGAAGGAAGTGATTTCGCGATCGTTATAGCCGGCGCGTCGCGCGCACGCGCCGTCAAACTAGTCGGTTCCGACGATCAAACCCGGGGCACTCTGAACAATACTCGCAAATAGAAAAATTCGACGGCCTGCCCGGCGATACGACCCGCCGACAGGGGTTTTCTGGAGGAGCGCACCATGTATCTGACCCAACCGCTGCACAAGGCCAAACGCGAGCGCCCGGACGCCGAAGCCGTTGTATTCGGCGAGCGTCGTCACAGCTTTGCAGCGCATGTCGAGCGTGTCGCGCGCCTGGCCGGCGTGCTCCAGAACCTGGGCATGGGTACGGGCGATCGCGTCGGCATCCTGGCGCTGAACTCGGATCGCTATATCGAGTTCATCTTCGCGGCCCTCTGGGGCGGCGGCGTGTTCAACACCGTTAACATCCGCTGGAGCGCGCGCGAGGCCGTCTATTCACTGGACGACTGCGGTACCGGCATCCTGCTCGTCGACGATACCTTCCTGTCGATGATCGAACCGATTCGCGCGCAGTCTGGCGCGGTACACACGATCGTCTACATCGGCGAGAACGACTGCCCGGACGGCGTGCTCGATTATCGCGAACTCATGGCCGCGGCGACGCCGGTCGAGGACGCGATGCGCGGCGGCGACGATCTTGCCGCCATTCTCTATACCGGCGGCACCACCGGCGCGCCCAAGGGCGTGATGCTCAGCCACGCCAACCTCTACAGTTGTTCGCTCGGCGCGATCCTGCCCGACTGCCGGCGCGATCGCGTCGTGGCCCTCCATTCCGCGCCGTTCTTTCATGTCGCCGGTATCGGGCTGATTCTGCAGGTGGCGTTGCGCCAGGGCACCCAGATCGTGCTGCCCGGCTTCGACCCGTTGGCCGTACTCGAAGTCATTGCGCGTGAACAGGTCGGCGAGACCTTTCTCGTGCCGACCATGCTGCGTGCGGTGCTCAACCATCCGCGTTTCGACGCGTTCGATCTGTCGTCGCTGCATACGCTGCTCTACGGCGCTTCGCCGATTGACAACAGCCTGCTGCGGCTGGCGCTGGACGAGCTGCCGAAGGCCGAATTCCTGCAGCTCTACGGCATGACCGAGTTGTCGCCGGTGGTGGCGTTTCTGCCGACCTGGTGTCATACCGATCCCGCCTACGCGGACAAGCTGTCTGCCGCGGGGATTCCCTCGCATATGGCCGAAATCCGGATCGTCGATCCGCTCGACGCGGAGGTCGCGCACGGCGAGGTGGGCGAGATCACCGTGCGCGGGCCGATGGTCATGCAGGGCTACTGGAATAAGCCCGAGCAGACCGAAGACGCGCTGCGCGGCGGCTGGATGCACACCGGCGACGCCGGTTATCTGGACGCGGACGGCTATGTGTTTCTGGTCGACCGCATCAAGGACATGGTGGTGACCGGCGGCGAGAACGTGTTCTCGGTGGAGGTCGAGGACGCGCTGCTGCGCCTGCCGGCGATCGCCCATTGCGCCGTGATCGGCGTGCCCGACGAGACCTGGGGCGAGCGCGTGCATGCCGTGGTCGTGTTCAAGGACGGCGAAAGCGCCGACGAGCAGGCGATCGTGGCCCACTGCAAGGAATGGATCGCCAACTACAAATGCCCGCGCAGCTTCGATTTCGTCGACGAACTGCCGCTGTCCGGCGCCGGCAAGATCCTCAAGTACAAGCTCAAGGAACCCTACTGGGCCGACAAGGGGCGGCGGATCGGCTAGCCGCCGACGGGTTCGGGTCAAATCGTCCGAACAGACGATGATCCTGCGGTCGCGAGCAGCGACGATGACCATGCGCCCAAAGGTCGTTTCGACAAACACGATAACAACCGCGGTTCGGCTGTCGCCGCTGCGATCCAGGAGATGACATGAACCGATTCCTGTCTACGTGTGCCGCTTCGTTCGCGCTTGTTGCGCTCATGGTTGCCCTGTCTGCTCAGGCGCGCAGCATTTCCTACGCGACGGGTTATCCGCCGAATTCGATCGGTTCCGACGCGGCGATGAAATACGCCAGCGCGCTCGAAAGGATTTCCGATGGCGATCTCAAGGCGAAGGTCTATTCGATGTCGCTGCTGAGCTTCAGCGAGGCCGCGCCCGGCATTCGCGACGGCATGGCCGATTCCGGCTTCGTGCTGTTCTCCTATTTTCCGGCCGAGTTTCCGAATACCAACCTGGTGTCGGAGCTGACCATGTTGCTGGAGCTCGACGATGTCGAGCCGAGCAAGGCAGGGCTGGCCTATGTCGGCGCGATGTCCGAATTCATCTTCCAGGATTGTTCCGAGTGCGTGCAGGAATTCGCCGCTCAGAACCAGGTGTTCACCGGCGCCTCGGCGAGCGCGCCCTACATGCTGCTGTGTAACGACAAGGTCGTGAGCCAGTCCGGTATTCGCGGCAAGCGCGTGCGCAGCGCCGGCGCGCAGTGGGCCCGCTGGGCCGAAGCGGTGGGCGCGACGCCGGTGACCATTTCGGTGAGCGACGCCTATGAAGCGCTCAACCAGGGCGTACTCGACTGCTCGATCAGCTCTAGCGTGGATCTGGATATCTTCAAGCTCTCGGAAGTGGTGGAGCACGTGACGCCGGATGTGCCCGGCGGCGTGTTTGGCGGCACCGGCGTGAACAACGTCAACCGTGAAGTCTGGCAGAGCTTGAGCGAGAAACAGCGCAAGGATTTGTTGCATGCCTCGGCTGTGCTCGGCGCGGAGATCAGCTGGGACTATCAGGCCGGCGCCACGAAGGAACTGGAGAATGCGCCGGATGAAGGCATCGCGGTTCACGCCGCCGATGCGAGCCTGCGCGAAGCGACTCAAGTGTTCATCGAGAAGGACGCCCAGACCATCGCCGACAACTACGCCAAGCGGCATGGCATCGAGCGCTCCAGCGAAATGGTCGAGACCTTCCGCGGCATCCTCTCGAAGTGGGTCGACCGGGTGGCCGATGTCGACAACGCCGACGATCTGGCCGAACTCTACTGGAACGAGATCTATTCCAAGGTCGATGTGAGCAGCTACGGCCTCTGATTCGGGTGGTGTCCGCCCGCAGTGCGGCGCGTGCCGCGGCGGGCGGACGATCACCGGGTGGCGACGCTATGCAAACCGTTTATGCGAGAAAATGGGGTGTGTGTCACAACCCCGACGTGCGGCGCGAAATCGCAGCGCTGGATGCGCAGCGCGATGTCCAGCGCATCGTGCATCTGATGGGCAGCTACGAGTTCTCTTGGGACATCAACCGCGCACTCGAAGTCGCGCTGTTCTACACCTACGGCAGCGCGCCGGTCTCGAAGCTTCTGGATCGCACCGCCGAATTCGAAAAGCACGGCCAGAAGCGCTACGACGATACGGCGCTGCTGATCGGCCATTTCATAGAATCAGGCTGGGACGGCGACGTCGGGCGCCGCGCGATCGAGCGCATGAACCGCACCCACGCGCATTACCGCATTCACAACGACGAGTTTCTGTTCGTGCTCTGGTCGTTCATCGAGTTTCCGTTCCGCTGGACGGATCGGCACGGCCGTCGCCGAATGACGGCACACGAAAAACAGGCCTGGTTCAATTTCTGGTTCGAGATCGGCCGGCGGATGAATCTCGCCGACATACCCGAAACGAAAGCGGCATTCGATGCGCTCATTCAACGCTACGAAGACAAGAACTTTGTCTACGCTGACAGCAGTGCACGGGTCAGCGACGCCACGGTACGCATCATGGAGAACTGGCTGCCCGCGTTCATGCGGCCCGCCGTCAAACCGATCGTTGCCTGCCTCATGCCCGCGCAGTTTCTCGATGCGGTCGGCTACAAGCGACCGCCCGCCTGGCGCCGGCGTGCGGTGGAGACGGTGCTGCGCGTGGTCGGGCTGTTCAACCGTGTGTTCGCGTTCGGCGATTATCCCGGCGAAACCGTCAAGCGCCGTCAGCGAACCTACCCATCGGGCTACTCGATAGAAGACATGCAGCCGGTCAATCTCACCGAGCGCGTCAGCCGGCGAGCCAGGACCGCCGGCGAGGCATCGGCAACGGACGAGGCCGGCTGAACCGCCGAATCGTCGGGTTCGACGATGAACACGGCTTGGGAACGCGCCACACTGCGGAACCAGCCGCGCCGCTGTTTTTCGGCGCGTTGGCCGGGCAGGGTGGCGTGCGCTGTCTCGCTTGCCGGGCCGGCCGCGGAGTATTGGCGATGACCGAATCACACAACCCGGACCTCACTGATTTTCGCCGTGATGTGCGTGATTTCATCGAACGCGCCGCCGACGACGAGATCCGCGAGGCCGGGCGCAAGACCACGAGTTTCTTTCCGCCGTTCGAGCCGACCATGCGCTGGCATCGTTTGCTGCACGCGCAGGGCTGGTCGGCGCCGGCCTGGCCGCGCGAGCATGGCGGGCCGGGTTGGCCGGTCGCCCAGCAGAAAGCGTTCGAAGAGGAATGCCGGGCCGCGCAGGTGCCACCACTGCTGCCGCAGGCGCTGTCGATGGTAGGCCCGGCGATCATGCGCTTTGGGACCGACGCCCAGAAAGCGGCCCATCTGCCCGGCATTCTGTCGGGCGAGCATTTCTGGACCCAGGGCTATTCGGAGCCGAACGCGGGGTCGGACCTCGCCAGCCTGAGCTGCCGGGCCGAGCGCCGCGGCGATCACTACGTGATCAACGGCAGCAAGACCTGGACCACCTATGCCCACCACGCCGATCGCATGTTCCTGCTGGTACGCACGGAGGCCGGTGGCAAGCCGCAGCAGGGCATCAGCTTCTTTCTGCTCGACGATCTCGACCGGCCCGGGCTGACGATTCGCCCCATCATTGGCCTGGACGGGCTGCCCGAGCAGTGCGACGTGTTCTTCGACGACGTCGAGGTGCCGCTGGATAGCTGCCTGGGCGCAGAGAACGACGGCTGGAGCGTGGCCAAATACCTGCTTGAACACGAACGCGGCGGCAGCTCCTCGTTCGCGGCCCATTTTCGTCAGGAACTGGCCTTCATTCGCCGGATCGCGGTTGAAACCGGCGACGGCTTCGGTGGCGTGCTCGCCGACGACCCGGTTTTCCAGCAGCGTTTTTCACAGCTCGCGCTGGACGTGGCGATGGTGGATGCCACCGAGGTGAAGTTCGCAGCACTCGACAAGGGCTCGCCCGAATCCGGGCCGATGAGTTCGATGATCAAGATCACCGCGATGGAGACGTTGCAGCGCATCAACGAACTGGCCATCGACACGGTCGGCACGCCGACGCTCACCCTGCAGATCGAAGCGCTGGTCGTAGGCAGCGACACGCCGCCCATCGGCTCGCCCGACACGCTTACGGCGATGCCGAAATATCTCAACAACCGCGCGGCCACCATCTTCGGCGGCAGCAGCGAAATCCAGCGCAACATCATCGCCAAAACCCTGCTCGCGCCCTGAGCGCGGCACGCTCTGCGGGAACGGACCATGTCATCACTGTCTGCCGAAATGCGCGCCATGCTCGACGACAGCGTCGACAAGTTTCTGCGCGACCACTACAGCTTCGATGCGCGCCGGGCGCAGGTCGAATCCGCGTCCGGATACGCGCCGGATCACTGGCAGCAGTTCGCCGAACTCGGCTGGCTGGGCATCCCCTTTGCCGAAGACGACGGCGGGCTCGGCGGCACGGTCACCGACACGCGCGGGTTGATGCGGCGCTTCGGCCGCGCGCTCGTGGTCGAGCCTTATCTCGGTGTGGTCGGGCTGGCCGGGCAGGCGATTGCGAACAGCGCGAATGCCGGCCTGAAAGCGTCGCTGCTGCCGGGCCTGATCGCCGGCGAGGTCCTGCCGGTATTGGCCTGGGAAGAAACGCGCTCGCGCGGCAATCCGGCTTATGTTGAAACGCGTGCCCAGCCAACGGCCGAGGGCTGGCAGATCGACGGCGAAAAGATCACCGTGCTGAACGCGCCGCAGGCCACGCATGTGGTCGTCTCGGCACGCAGCGCCGGAAACGCGGTCGACGACTACGGTATCGAGCTGTTCGTCGTGGCCGTGGACACGCCGGGCGTCACGGTCGAAGGGTTTGCGACCGTGGACGGCCATCGCGCGGGCCGAGTGTATTTCGACGCCGTTGCCGTGACGCCGGCACAGCGCTTGAATAACGACGGCGAGGGCGGGGTGCTGTTGCGGCGGGCCATCGACGCCGGCTGTCTCATGCTGGCCGCGGAAGCGATCGGGGCGATGGAGACGCTGCTCGACAAGACCATCGCCTATACCCAGACACGCAAGCAGTTCGGCATGCCGATCGCGGGTTTTCAGGTGCTCCAGCATCGGATGGTCGATATGTATATCGCGTTGACCAACGCCGAGAACCTGTTCGAACAGACGGTCGCCGAGCACGCCGGTCAGGCGACAATGCCCGCGCCGGCCGCGGCTCTGCTCAAGGCGGGCATCAGCCAGTCGGCGCGATATATCGGTCAGCAGGCGATTCAGCTGCATGGCGGCATCGGCATGACCGACGAACTCGATGTCGGCCACTACTTCAAGCGCCTGACCGCGCTGTCGCTGCTGTTTGGCGGCGCCGATACCCATCTCAAGCGCTACTGGCGAGCCACGGCTGCCTGAGGGCGGTTCGCCCGGGCGCCCGCGCGTTCGTTCTGTTAGTATCCGCGCGCTCGAAAGGCCGGCCCCGGCACAGGCGGTGTCGCACGGCAGGCCGGAACGCAACCGAGCGCAGCCGCGCCTGTCGCATTCGCGACCGCCATGCCGCGATCCCCGCGGGTTCTGGCCCGGCGCTTGCTCTCCGAAACGACTACTCCGGTGTCTGATGTAACAGGCGCCATCGACACGTTCGCTGCGCGGGCCAGGCCGGCTCGCGTGGCGGCGTATCGTTCAGCAGGCATGAGAGACGATGATCCAATCGATACGACAGACCTGGTTCTCCAACATCCGCGCCGATGTGCTCGCCGGTACGGTGGTGGCCCTGGCACTGATTCCGGAAGCGATCGCCTTCTCGATTATCGCCGGGGTCGACCCGAAGGTGGGGCTCTATGCCTCTTTCTGTATCTGCGTGGTGATCGCCTTCGCGGGCGGCCGGCCGGGCATGATCTCGGCGGCCACCGGCGCCATGGCGCTATTGATGACCACGTTGGTGGCCGAACACGGGCTCCAGTACCTGCTCGCCGCGACCCTGCTCACTGGCGTGCTGCAGATATTCGCCGGTGTGCTGCGCCTGGGCGAGTTAATGCGCTTCGTATCCCGATCCGTGGTCACCGGCTTCGTCAACGCATTGGCGATCCTGATCTTCATGGCCCAGCTGCCCGAACTCACCGACGTCACCTGGCATGTCTATGCCATGACCGCGGCGGGGCTCGGCATCATCTATCTGTTTCCCTATGTGCCGGTGATCGGGCGCATGCTGCCCTCGCCGCTGATCTGCATTCTGGTGCTCACGGGCGTCTATATGGCGTCGGGGCTGAGCATCAACACGGTCGGCGACATGGGCGAACTGCCGGATACGCTGCCGGTGTTCCTGTGGCCGGAAGTGCCGCTGAATCTGGAAACACTGAAGATCATCCTGCCGTATTCGATCATGCTGACCGTGGTCGGCCTGATGGAATCGATGATGACGGCGACGATCGTTGACGATCTGACCGACACCAACAGCGACAAGAACCGCGAATGCCGCGGCCAGGGCATCGCCAACCTCGGCGCCGGCCTGCTTGGCGGCATGGCGGGTTGCGGCATGATTGGCCAATCGGTGATCAACATCAAATCCGGCGGGCGTACGCGGCTGTCCACGCTCTGTGCGGGCGTGGTGCTGCTGATCATGGTGGTGTTCCTGTCCGACTGGGTGTCGCGGATTCCCATGGCCGCGCTGGTGGCGGTGATGATCATGGTCTCGATCGGCACCTTCAGCTGGGAGTCGCTGCGCGATATGCGCAAGCATCCCTTGAGCACGAATATCGTGATGGTCACGGTGGTCGTGGTGGTGGTCGCCACCCATAACCTGGCCATCGGCGTGTTCGTCGGGGTGCTGCTGTCGTCGCTGTTCTTCGCCAACAAGGTCGGCCGGCTGCTCTATATCGGCAGTACCGAAAGCGCCGACGGGCGCGGGCGCGAATACGAAGTGGTCGGCCAGGTGTTCTTCACCTCGGCCGAGAAATTCGTGGCGAGCTTCGATTTCAAGGAAGCGCTGGATCATGTGCGGATCGACCTGCGCCGGGCCCACTTCTGGGACATCACCGCGGTGGGCGCGCTCGACAAGGTGGTGCTGAAATTCCGGCGTGAAGGCGCAGAGGTCGATATCGTGGGCCTCAACGAGGCCAGCGCGACGCTGGTCGATCGCATCGCCGTGCACGACAAGCCGGATGCCGAGAAGCTGCTCGGCGGCCACTAGAAACAAGACGCAACGAGGAGATTTCATGAGCGAGCGCCATGTCACCGCCTGTATCGACGGCTCGGCTTATTCGCAGGCGGTCTGCGACGCGGCCGCCTGGGCGAGCCTGCGCCTGGATATCGGCCTGACCTTCGTGCACGTCATCGACAAGGCCGGCCGGGCTGCAGAATCCGACGTCAGCGGCCAGATCGGCCTGGGTTCGCGCGAGCATCTGCTGGCTGAACTCGCCCAGCTCGACGAACAGCGCGCGCGTATCGATCGCGAACAGGGCCGGCTGATGCTAGATGCCGCCTGCGAACGCGCCGCGGCCGATGGCGTGGCCAACGCCATGTCACGCCAGCGCCACGGCGCGCTCGCCGAAACGCTGGTGGAGATGGAGCCCCAGACTCGATTGCTGGTGCTCGGCAAGCGCGGCGAGACGGCCGACACCGCGCACGAGCATCTGGGTTCGAATCTCGAGCGAGTGATCCGCTCGCTGCATTGCCCGATCCTGATCACGCCGCCGGACTTCACGGCGCCGCAGCGGATCGTCGTCTCCTTCGACGGCAGCCGTACGGCACGCGCAATGATCGAGCGCATCGCCAACAGCCCGCTGTTCGAAGGCGTGGAATGCCACCTGGTGTTCGTGGGCGAGGCGAGCGCGGATTGTCGCAAGAAGCTCGACGAGGCCAAGGCCGCGCTGGAGGGCGTCTGTGCCGGCGTGACCATCGCGATTCTGGAAGGCGAGGTGGAATCCAGCCTGCGCGCCTACAAGCAGTCGCACGATATCGACATGCTGGTGATGGGTGCCTATGGCCATTCGCGGATTCGCCACCTGCTGGTGGGCAGCACCACCACCGAGATGATCCGGCGGGCCGGCATGCCGGTGCTGATCCTGCGCTAGCGAGCAAAAGAGTAGGCAATAAAAAGGGGGCGATTTCTCGCCCCCTTTTTTGTCGGCCGTTCAGACCGACGTTTGGCTTGCCGCTGCGATTACGGCGTCATCACCACCTTGATGCAGCCATCCTGCTTGGCATTGAAGTTGGCGTAGGCCTCGGGCGCCTCCGTCAGCTTGTGCCGATGGGTGATGATGAAGGACGGGTCGATCAGGCCCTGCTCGACGGTGTTGAGCAGCGGCTTGAGATAACCCTGCATATGGGTCTGGCCGCCCTTGACCGACAGCGACTTGTTCATCAACGCGTTGATGGCAAAGCCGTCGACCTTGTCGGTATAGACGCCGGGCAGCGACAGACGGCCACCCTTGCGCACGGACATGATCATCTCGTTGACCGCATGCGGGTGGTTGTCTTCGCTGGAGTCGGCACTGCGACGCTCGTATTCCGGATCGCCCTGGCCGTGGGCCTCGGCGCCGACACAGTCGATGCCGCAGTCCGGGCCGCGCCCGCCGGTCATCTCCATGAGTTTTTCGTAGACGTTTTCCTTCTCGAAGTTGATCACTTCGGCGCCGGCTTTTTCGTTGGCCAGCTTCAGGCGTTCCGGCACGCGATCGATCGCGATCACGCGGCCCGCGCCCATCATCCAGGCGCTACGAATGGCGAACTGGCCGACCGGGCCGCAGCCCCAGATGGCAACCGTGTCGCCGGCTTCCATGTCGCACTGGTCGACGGCCTGATAACCCGTCGGGTAGATATCGGACAGGAACAGCAGTTGATCGTCACGCAGGTCGGATTCGACCTTGATCGGGCCGACGTCGGCATAGGGCACGCGCACGTATTCGGCCTGGCCGCCCGGAATGCCGCCGAGCAGATGCGAATAACCGAACAGCGCGGCCGGGGAATGGCCCATGAGTTCGGCGGCCTGATCGGCGTTCGGGTTGGACTCGTCGCACAGGGAGTACAGGTGCTTGTTGCAGAAGAAGCAGCTGCCGCAGGAGATGGTGAACGGCACCACCACGCGATCGCCCTTCTTGAGGTTGTTCACGGCCGAGCCGGTTTCCACGACCTCGCCCATGAACTCGTGGCCGAGCACGTCGCCTTCCTGCATGCCGGCCATGAGGCCGTTGTACAGATGCAGGTCCGAACCGCAGATGGCGGTGGCGGTGATCTTGATGATGGCGTCGCGATCCTGCTGGATGGTGGGATCGTCGACGTTGTCGACACGCACGTCGTGGGTGCCGTGCCAGGTCAATGCTTTCATGAAGTGCTCGCAGTCTTCGGATGGTTCCTTGCGAGCACCATGCCGGGCCGTTGCAGGCCGGGAAATGGGGGATATCCCTGAAGCCACAAAGGGGAAAAGACCTTTGCGGAAAACGCCCGTCCCGCCTTGGTTGGCGGGCGTAAAAACCGGCCGGGCAGGGCGCCCGGCCGGGGTCGGCGAAGCCGCGGGCTAGAGCACGCCCTTCTGCTTCGCGGTATGGGTCGCGATCACGTCCATCAGGGTTGGCGACAGGCAGTCGTAGGGCTCCAGGCCCTGGTCGTGCAGATGGCGGCGAATCTCGCCCATGTTGTCGGGGTTGGTGCCGGCCTCGATGATCGACGACACGAAGGCCGCGAACTGCGGCGGCTCCCAGCCATCCTCGTCGGACAGTTCGGTATGGATGAAGTCCAGCCCGTGGAAGGGGTGGTTGCTGTCCTCGATACGGCCGTACATGTGGGCGCCACATTCGCTGCAGGCATGACGCTTGATGGCCGCCGATTCGTTCACGACCTTGAGCCGGTCCTCGTTCTGGGTGACCTTCACGCTGTCACGCGGCACCACGGCGATCTGCGCAAACGTCGCGCCTTCCGGTTTCCAGCACATGGTGCAGCCGCAGACATGGTTGTGCGCGCACTGGGACGATACGCTGACCTCGACCGGGTTGCTGCTGCACTTGCAGCGCAGGGTGCCGCCGGAGAAATTGTCGGCGGCCGGCGTCATGCCCTTGTCCACGGAGGGATGTATCGTGATGCTCATGCGTTCTCCTCGCTTTGCTCTGGGTTTGTCTTTTTTCGGACGTCGATTCGGCAACCGGGCTGATCGCCGGTCTGCAATCAACACTACGCCGCTAGTGGAACACGTCAAATATGACCTTGGGATTGCATCGCGATGCGTCGCGCCGCGCGGCGGCCATGTCGCAGCGTTTGCGAAAGACATGGGGTCGTGACGATGGAAGGCGTGACGTTGACCGGGCTCGTGGCCGGCTGGCTGATCCTGGGGCTGGTCTTCGAGGCCGTGCCGTGTCTGCGCCAATGGCAGCATCTCGCCCGCGGCCGATCGGGCACGTCCAACACGCGACAAACCGTCTACGGTCAGCGGCGCGCGTTGTTTCAGTGGCTGGGTTCGCTCGAGAGCGTGGCGCGGGTCGGACTTTGGCTGGGGGCCGGGGCGCTCGTTGCGCTTCATTCCGGGCTGGCGACGGGTGGCGCGGCCGGCGTGCTCGGCTTCGTCGTGAGCTTCGCCCTGGTGGATCAACTGTTGCGGGAAATCCTGCCCTGGGCCCGCTGGTGGTTCGTCGAGCGCGCCTGTGGCATGTCGCGAAGTGGACCGGTCACGCTGGCCGGCGACAGTGCGCGCCGTCTTGTTCTCAATGCCGTGATCGCCGTCCTCGCCGCCGCCTGGGTGCTCTGGCCGTTCGCGGTATGGCCGTTCGTCCTGGCATGGCCGGCTAGCGGTCTGTTGATGATCGCGGGCGTGGCGATCCTGTTCTGGGTGCGCCCGAACGTCATCGATCCGCTGTTTCAGCGTTTCAAGCCGCTCGAGGCTGGCGAGTTGCGCACGCGTCTCGACGCGATGATGCAGCGTTGTGGCTCTCGCCTCGATGACGTGCTCGTGGTGGACAGTTCCCGTCGTTCCCAGATGGCCAACGCCTATTTCACCGGCCTCGGCCGGAGCAAGCGCGTCGTGCTGTTCGACACCTTGATCGCACATCTGTCGCCGGCCGAGCTGGAAGCGGTGATGGCCCACGAGCTCGGTCATTATCGTTGTGGTCATCTGCAACGTTTCTATGGCGCCCAGGCGGCGCTGTTGCTGGCCGGATACCTTGGCCTGGGGGCACTCGCTGCCGGCCTGGGCGTGGCAGGCTCGCCGGTGCTTCTGGCAGTGGCCGCGTATGTGCTGCTGCCCGCGTTGGCCTGGCCGCTCCGGCCCTGGCAGTCGGCTGTCCGGCGTCGCTATGAATATGAGGCGGACGCGTATGCGGCCCACCACGCCGAACGTGCTGCGCTGGCGTCGGCGCTGGAGAAACTGCTGGCCAACAACCTGAACGCGCCGACCATGGACCGCTGGTATGCCGCCGTGTTTGCAACCCATCCGCCCGGCGAGTCCCGGCTGCAGCAATTGCGTGTAGAAGACTGATTTTGCTGCGCGCTGTCGGTGCTCATGCTGCACCCTGAACCCGACTGTATCGAAAGCGGCACGCTGTCTCGCGCAAACGCCACGCGGCTGATTCTTTTCCGTTACAGCAAAGCCGGCCGACACCGGATTATTTCCCGATTTATCGCGGTTTTACTGCAAAAAGCCGCTATGGCATAGCGTTTGCAATTTTAAATCGCAAGCCGGCGTTCGCGCGAACGTCGGCAGTACGCGGCGGTGCCCGCCCGGGGAGTGTCGACGTCTCGCCTACAAGAGACGCGCCGAGCCGGCGGAATCGCCGAATAATAATGACAAACAATGAGGGGAGATACCCATGCGTTTGAGAAAACTGGCGCTTTCAGCGGCGGGATCCATGGCGTTGATCGGCGCGATGCCTGCAGCACAGGCCATCGACATGGAAGCCGGGGACTGGACCTTCTCGGTCAACGGCAACGTCAACGCGAACTATGTCTATTCGTCCTGCGACACCGGCGCGCCGATCAGCTTCGGCGGGGCGCTCGCCGGCGGTGTGGTCGGTGCCTGCAACATCAACGGCCCGATCGACGACGACGTGTCCTCGGTGCGTACCGGACTGCTGCCCGCAGCGCTGGTTTTTACCGCCGCAACGCAGCAGAACGGTTGGGACATTTCCGGCACCTTCGGTCTTTATCCCGGCATCGTGACCAACGAGGACGGGGGTGTAGGCCCGGGCGGTTCGCCGAACCTGTCCCCCGGTAACAACGTGGCGCTGGGTTCGACCAGTCTCGATATCCGTCAGGTGTTCCTGAAGTTCGGCAACGCCGACTTCGGTACCGTCAAGGCGGGTCGCGACTTCGGCCTGTTCGGTTACGACGCCATCATCAACGACATGACCATCCCGGCGGTCGGCGTGGGCACCCTCGCGGTCGGCTCCCCGGGCAACACCACGCTCGGCTCGATCGGCTTCGGCTACATTTATACCGACACGCTCAGCCAGATCAACTACACCACGCCGGACATGGGTGGTTTCACCGCCACGGCCGGCGTGTTCCAGACGATCGATTCATTGAGCTCGCCGTCAACGGTAGGTGTCGGTGAAAGTCTGCCCGGCTTCCATGGCCAGCTGCGTTATGAATGGGACGGCGCGTTCGTCTCGTTGAACGCCGTGACGCTTGAAGTCGACGGCGTGAACGATGTGGATACCGATGGCGACGGCGCGGTGGACGATCAGAGCGTCGACGACGAGCGGGTCTACGGCGTCGATCTGAACTACAAGCAGAACCTCGGTGCCATCGACTTTTTGATCTCCGGCTACTACACCGAAGGTCTGGGCTCCGTGGCCTATCTGTTTGATGCGTTCGACCCGGTCGGCAACAAACGTGATTCCTATGGTGGTCTGGCGCAGGTCACGTTCACGGCCGGCAAGAACAAGTTCGGCCTGAACTACGGTATCTCTTATCTGGATACCACCGACTACGACGAGGACAACCCGACCGCGGACGGAGTCTGTGACGCCGGCGATGTCTGCCTGTTCGAGTCAAACCAGAAGGTCACGGCCGGCTACTACTACAGTCTGACGCCGAACCTGACGCTGACGGCCGAGTACTCCTACGCGGAATCGCAGAACCATGCGGGCGACGAGTACGACGCCAACAACGTCAACGTCGGTGCCTTCTTCGCCTTCTAGGCGGACCCATCCGTAATCATTACGGATACGTGCAGGGCCGGGCAGTGCGGACTGTCCGGCCTTTTTGTTGCCCGGCGGGTGACGGCCTGTACGCGCCGGCATAGTATTCTTGACGGGTTGTGACCCGACAATAAACGCCGAATAAATTGCGAGACAGGGAGGAGCGATGCGATATCAACGAGTGCTCGGTGCGCTGGCGGTGGCTGCCATCACGGCCGGCTGTAGCGGCCTGCCGGCCGCACCCGGCTCGGGCGGCGACGGGGCGCCGCCGGCCTATGTGAACGTGGTGAATACCGAGGAGATGCTGGTCCAGCTTGTGCCGCAGGATGACGGCGCGACCCGGCGCAACGACCATCCGGCCGCTTTTGAACCGGCGCAGCTCGCAGCGCTGCTGATGTCGCTGCGGGTACGCACACAAGATGACGCTTCCGCCGCCACCCTGTCCTCGCCTTCACGTCTCGATCGCCTCGGCGCTGCGATATCCAAGGCCATGGTCCGAGCGAGCCCGCAGCAGGATGTCGCGTTCGTGATCTATCGGCGTGCACAGAACGGGCTGTTCTCCGGCAGTTCGCGCTACGCGACGTCCGGCCGCGCGTTCTATCAGGGCGACACCCTCAACCTGATTTTCGGCGAGTTCGACGAGGCGTTCAGTGAGTTTCGCGATCTTTCGATCAACAGGTTCAAGTACGGCACGCGCGCCGAGCCCGCCCGCGTTGGCGGCGAGCGGCTGGTGGCCAGCGACGCCTGGCAGTGGCACGAGGGGCGCCGCGACTGGATCGAGATGAGTGCTACCGCGCAGGCCATCGAGGCGGCACGCCAGGCGGCTCCGCGCGTGATTGAATCCAGCGCCAGCGGCTCGGCCGCGCCGTTGCAGTACGGCCCGGCCGCGGGCAGCGCGGTAACCGGCGGGCCCGCACCGGCGACAGCTGAACAGGCGCCGTCTTCGACGCCGAGCAGTGATGCGTCTGCTTCGCCGGCGCCCGATGCGGCGGCCCGCGCGTCGTCGAGCATGGCGGCGGGCGCCTCGGGTGCCGGCGCGGCCCAGGGCTGGACGCGCATCGAGGATCGACTCACCCAGCTCAAGCGGCTGCGCGAGAAGAACCTGATCAGCGAGCAGGACTATCAGTCCAAGAAGGACGAACTGCTCAGTCAGCTGCCGTGACCACCGACGGCCGGTGTGACACTCTGTCATGAGTTCGTGACATATCGGCAGTGATCGCGAGAAGGCGGTGAGGCAATACAGCCTCATCGCCTTTTATTTTGCGCGACCGTTTTTTGTTGGTCCGGCATAAGTTTAATAAAAACAGATACCTAATACCGGTCTGGCGTCGTTGGCCGTGGTTCGTTGCGGCCGTTCGAACGCTGGCATCCTTCTTGCGATCATGCCTCTCGAGCCCACAGGAGAGGCTTGGGGGCGCATAAGAAATCCAAGGCAGGAGGAGACGATGAAAACCATTACCGCACGCGGATGGCGCAACGGGCTGCTGGGGCTCGGCGCACTGGCGCTGTTGAGCTCGGGAGCCGCGACCGCCGCCGGCGTCAGCTGGGACGATATCAAGAACGACCAGCAATCCACCGACAACGTGCTGCACAACGGCATGGGCACCCAGATGCAGCGGTACTCACCGCTCGACAAGATCAACACCGACAACGTCAAGAATCTTTTCCCGGCATGGTCGTTTTCATTCGGCGGCGAAAAGCAGCGCGGTCAGGAATCGCAGCCGCTGGTCGCGGACGGCGTGATGTACGTCACCGGTTCTTATTCGCGCGCCTGGGCGGTGGACGCCAAGACCGGCGAGGAGATCTGGCAGTACGAGCAGCGTCTGCCCGAAGGCATCATGCCCTGCTGTGACGTGGTCAACCGCGGCGGCGCGCTATACGACAACCTGTTCATCTTCGGCACGCTCGACGCCAAGCTCGTTGCGCTCGATCGCGAGAGCGGCGACGTCGTCTGGAGTAAGGAAATCGCCGATTACAAGGACGGCTATTCCTATACCGCGGCGCCACTGATCGTGAACAACATGGTCGTTACCGGCGTGTCCGGCGGCGAGTTCGGCGTGCTCGGTCGCGTTGAGGCGCGTGATGCCAAGACCGGCGAGATGATCTGGAGCCGCCCGACCGTCGAAGGCAATATGGGCTACGTCTGGAAAGACGGCAAGAAGCAGGAAAACGGCATCAGCGGCACACGTGGCGCGACCTGGCCGGGCGACATGTACAAGCATGGCGGTGCGGCGACCTGGCTCGGCGGCACCTATGACCCGGAAGCCGATCTGATCTATTTCGGGGCCGGTAATCCGTCGCCGTGGAACGCGCATATGCGACCGGGCGACAACCTGTTCTCGTCGTCGATGATTGCCATCAAGCCGGATACCGGCAAGATCGCGTGGCACTATCAGAAGACTCCGCACGACGCGTGGGACTACGACGGCACGAACATGTGCATTCCGTTCGACGCCGACAACAAGCAGTACTGCGCATCGGCCGACCGCAACGGTTTCTTTTACGTGCTCGATCGCACCAACGGCAAGCTCAAGAGCGCCACGCCGTTCGTGAGCAAGGTCAACTGGGCAGAAAAGGTCGACATGAAGACCGGCAAGCCGGTCGAGACCGGCAATCGTCCGGGTGACCCGGCCAAGACCGATGGCAAGAAGGGCGAATCGGTGTTCGTCGCGCCCTCCTTCCTGGGTGCGAAGAACTGGATGCCGATGTCCTACAACCCGAACACGGGACTGTTCTATGTTCCGACCAATGAATGGGGCATGGACATCTGGAACGAGCCGATCACCTACAAGGCCGGTGCGGCCTACCTGGGTGCGGGCTTCAACATCCAGCCGCTCTACGAGGACTATATCGGTGCGGTTCGCGCGGTCGACCCGAAGACCGGCGACATCAAGTGGCAGGTCAAGAACAACGCCCCGCTGTGGGGCGGCACGATGACCACCGGCGGTGGACTGGTGTTCTACGGCACGCCCGAAGGCTACTTCAAGGCCGTGGACGCGGAAACCGGTGAGGAGCTCTGGAAGTTCCAGACCGGCTCCGGCATCGTCGGCCAGCCGATCACCTGGGAGATGGACGGCGACCAGTACGTCGCGGTCACGTCCGGCTGGGGTGGCGCGGTGCCGCTTTGGGGTGGCGAAGTCGCCAAGCGCGTCAAGTTCCTCAATCAGGGCGGAAGCCTCTGGGTGTTCAAGATCCCGGATGCGCTGGCCAAGAAGTAGGCTCTGGAACCCGGATCGAGGGTAACCACGGCGGGGTCGATCACGGCCCCGCCGTTTTCTCCATACAACAGAAAAAGACAATGCATCGCACTTCATGCGTATTGGATTTGGGTCGTGTGTTCGCCATTGCGTGCACGCTGGTGCTTTTCTGCGGCGCGGCACTCGCACATGGCGACGTTGTGCCGCAATCGGTGGATACCGAAGGTCTCGAGCCCTTGCCGGACGGCGAGTGGCTCGACGAGAACCCTTACCGCGGCGACAGGACCGCCATTGAAATCGGCAGCTCGGCCTTCGGCCAGAACTGTGCGCGGTGTCACGGGCTCGACGCGGTCTCCGGCGGTATCGCGCCGGATCTGCGTGAACTTGGCCCCGAGTACGACGATTACTTCATCGGCAAGGTACGGGGCGGCGTCCAGCGCAACGGCATGACCTATATGCCGGCGTTCGAAGGCACGCTCAGTCAGGAGGCGATGTGGGCGATCCGCTCGTATATCGACAAGCGTTACTACGAATACAACGACAAGGACCTGGCCGCGCTCTACGAGCAAGCGGAATAGGGCGGCCAAGCCGCGCCTGGTGCCGGTCCGACGAGGAGACAATGATGACAAGGATTGCGACTATCGCGGCCGCGTTGCTGGCCGCCGGTTTTCTGGCGGTACCCTACGCGCATGCGGCGGCCAGTGGCGAAGCCGGTGATGTCGATACCAGCGCGCTGCCCGAAATCGACGGGGGCAACTGGCTCGACGAGAATCCCTATCGCGGTTCGAAGAAGGCGATGCAGCTCGGCAAGGCCGCCTACGACGGCAATTGTGCACGCTGTCACGGCATCGACATGATTTCTGGCGGCATCGCGCCGGACCTGCGCGAACTCGGCCCGCAGTACGACGAATACTTTCTCGGCCATATCCGCAACGGCGTCCAGCGCAACGGCGTGACCTACATGCCCGCCTTCGAAGGGGTGCTTGACCAGAAAACGATGTGGGCGATCCGTTCTTATGTCGACAAACGACATTACGAGTACAAGGACAAGGACTTGTCCGAGCTCTATGCGCAATGGGACGAGTCGCATCCGGGCGAGAACGACAAGATAGAGCTTGGCTCCGGCGATTCTGGCAGCGGCGCCCCGGGTGGAAGCGGTTCCGCAAAGACCGAGAGCGACAGGCCCACCGGTGCCGACAAGATCACCGGCGGCGCTTCGTTCCACATGGCGGGCGACGACGAGCCCTCGGCGGATGCGACTGCAGACGGCGCGGAGCGTAATAGCGACAGCGACACCGGCGCCGACGGCAACACGGGCGACAACGCCGACGCCATGAGCGGCGACGCGGCCGCCACGACCCCGGACGATACCGACGACGCGAACGCCGACGCCGACACCTCGCAGCCCGATCGACTGGCGCAGATCGAGCAGGAAGGCGCGTTGGAGATCGCCGTGTACCGCGATTTTCCACCGTGGTCCTATTCCTCCGATAGCGCGGGCGTGACCGGTATCGACATCGAGATCGGCAAGGCGCTGGCCGAGCGTCTCGGTGTGAGCTTCTCGCCGCGGGTTTTCACCGCCGACGAGACCATGGGTGACGATATCCGCAACCAGGTCTGGAAAGGCCACTATCTCGGCGGCGGCGTGGCCGATGCGATGCTGCACGTCGGCATGGCCGAGCCGTTTCAGCGTGCCAACGATCAGGCCACCTTCATCGCGCCCTACTACAACGAAACCATGGGTTTTGCCTACAACGCCAAGACGCTCGGTACCGACGTAGACAGTCCGTTGGCGCTCAAGGGCAAGAAGATTGGCGTGCAACTGGATTCGCTTGGCGATTATTTCCTGACGTCGGCGTTTCAGGGACAGTTGCGTAACGATGTCGAGCATTTCGATTCGGTGCCGGCGGCCATGAAGGCGCTGAATTCGGGCGAAGTCTCGGCGGTTATGGCGCCGGTGGGCGAACTGTCTGGCGCCGTCGAGATGCTCGACGAGCGTGATGTCACGCTGCGTACCGTGGAACTGACCGGCATGTACCAGACCAACTGGGACATCGGCGTGGCGATCAAGGCCGGCAATTCCGATCTGGCCGCGAAGCTGCGTGACGAAATGCAAGCCATGCGCGACGACGGCACGATCCAGTCGATCTTCCAGGACTTCGGCGTACCCTATCGGGCGCCGTTGAACGCCGGTTGATCGGCGTGTCTCCAGCACGGCCCACGCGGCATCGCTTCGCCGCAGGTCATCTGCCGGGTTTCATCGTTGCGGTGGCGATGACGGTCGGCGTACTGGGGGCGGCAGGCGCGAGTGCGGCGACGCCGCTGGCGGGCCGCACGGCGACAGTGAGTCTCGTCGACGGGCAGGGTCAGCGGCAGGCCATTGCGACGCTCTCGGTCGACGCCCGGGGCGCGTACACGCTGACCTTCGACGACGGGCCCTTCGAGCCGAAGTTTCTGTCCATGCGACCGTTCCAATGCTTGCCGGTACCGCCCAAGTTGCAGTGTCATCTGCCGTATCCCTACGAGAAGACGGCCCGGATCACGGCCGACGACCTGTCGTCGTTGTCTTACGATCTGTTGTTTCTGGTGAAGCAGGCCAGTGAATTCGGCATCGATTTCTGGAACGGCCGGTACTACCGCCTGCAGGCCGCCGGCGATCGCGTGACCGGCACCGCATAGGCCGTCGATCTCAACGACCTCGCATCCAGACCGCCGGCCGGCCGAGCCCCGATTCGCGCGCGCGATATCAAGGATATCGCGCCCGGGGACACGCCCTATCCGACGTTGGTGATCGAATAAGAGACCGAGCGCGCGCTGTCCGGCAGCGCTGTTGCTATAACGTTACGTACACGAATAATCCGCGCCGCGGAGGAGATCCTGATGATTCGAGCCATGCCGCGCTGGAGTGCGATGCTCGCGCTGTCGCTGTGCGCAACCGTCGCGCTGGCGGCGACCGACGTGCCCGACGACCCGCTGGATTCGTCGCAGTGGCGCTATATGAAGCGCCAGTACTTTCCCGACGCCAAGGTGGTCTTCGACGACCGCGTGAAGGTCGTGGCGCCCGACTACGCCGAGGATTCGCTGGCTACGCCCGTGCAGGTCAGTGCCGACGGGCTCGACGGCGTCGAGCGGGTGCTGGTCATCGCCGACCTGAGCCCGATCAATCCGGTGCTGGATTATTTCCCGGTTGCCGCCAAGCCGTCGATCGGGTTCTCGTTCAAGATCCAGCAGGCGACGCCAATCCGTGCGGCGATGCAGACCGCGGACGGCACATGGCATGTCGGCGGCGCCTGGGTCGACGCCCAGGGCGGCGGCTGCACGGCGCCGAGCGTGGGCAACAGCAGCGCGATCTGGCAGTCCCGCCTGGGCGAGGTGAGCGGGCGTCTGTGGGCCGCCGCCGACGCCGGTGAACCCGGTCAGCGGCTGAAGTTGCGTGTGGTGCACCCGATGGACACCGGTCTGGCTGCCGGTATTCCGGCGTTCTACATCCGCGACATTACGATCAGCGATTTCGAAGGCCGCACGCTCGCGCGCCTGGCGCCCGACGAGCCGGTGTCGGAGAACCCGGTTTTTGCGCTCGACCTCGATCATGACGGCCCGGTGACGGTCGAGGGTCGGGACAACAACGGCAACACGTTTTCCGCCGTCATTCCGGCGCCTGCATCATGAGGTGCCTGCCGACACTACTCGTTGCACTGGTATGCATGGCGGCTCTGTCGCAGACCGCGACCGCCGCTGCCGCGTACTACGATCTGCAACCGACCGAGGTGGCGGATGACACCTATGTGTTCTTCGGCGCGCAGGAGAATTTCAGCCGCGACAATCACGGTGCGATATCCAATACCGGCTTCATCGTCACCGGCGACGGGGTTGTGGTTATCGATACCGGGCCCTCCCGGCTCTACGGGCAGGCCATGCGCACGGCGATCGCGCGGGTCACCGATCAACCGGTGGTGCAGGTCTACATCACGCACGCCCATCCGGACCATTTCCTCGGCAACAATGCCTTCGAGGATGTATCGATCGGCGCGCTACCGGGCACCATCGACACCATTCGCGGGATCGGTCCGGATCTGGCATCCAATCTGTATGCGTTGGTCGGCGCGGCGATGCGTGGCACCACGTCCGTGACGCCCGACACCACCATCGAAGCGGGCAGCACGGTGACCTTCGGCTCGCACACGCTCGAGTTGATCGGCGAGCGCGGGCATACCCCGGCGGATCTGATGGTCTTCGATCGCACCACGGGCGTGCTGTTTGCCGGCGATATCGCCTTTCACGACAGGGCGCCGACCACGCCGACGGCCGATATAGACGTCTGGAAACAGTCGCTCGCCGACGCCACGGCCATCGATTTTCGCACCTTGGTGCCGGGCCACGGCCCCGCAACGAACGACGATGTGCCGTTACAGCAGACCGGCGCCTATCTCGACTGGCTGGCGAACCGGTTTACCGAGGCCGCCGGCCGGGGCGCAAGCGCCGCGGAAGTGATGTTCGAGCCCCTGCCGCCGCGCTGGGCGGAACTGGCCGTCGAGCCGGGCGAATATCGGCGTTCGGTATCGCATCTTTATCCGGCCCTCGAACTGGATTCGCTGGGCGCGCCGTCGTCATAGCGAGAGCGGGCCGTCGGTGCACCGTGCGGCTGCGCTCGCCTGTTTCAGGCAGGGCCTTCGACGAGCTTGAGCGAGATGTGACCGCCGGTGATATAGCGATTCTCGCTGGTGAGTTTCTCGTCGCGTTCGAGGCGCGTCAGACCTATGCCCGGGCAATACCATTCCTTCTGAACGATGGGCACGTCGGTGGGAGCGAAGCCTGCGCCCGCGCCCAGATGAAAGATCAGTTTGCCCACGGCCAGCGTGCAACCCTCGAAGTGGCCGGCCGGCACATCGACCTCGGCCTGGGTGGACTCGATGCGGTAGTCGAGCGTGAGCTGGCCGCCCGATGACTTTTCCGTGATGAAGGTTGCGGCGCGATCAAGCAGGTAGGCGTTCGCGGCCTGGCGCCATTTCGAGCCTTCAGTTGCCGGCAGAGGCAGGATGCGGCGCATGGGATGATCCATGGCGGGCTCATCGCTGGCAACGGATTTCATGGCGAGGCGGTAGTAGCCGTCGGCGCGCTGGGCGACATAGTAGCGCGCGCCATAGTTGTTGCGGCGCACGGCTACGTCGTCGAACTCTGCGAACGGGCCGCGGCTGACATTCTCCATGGTGCGGATCTCGGTAACCGGATCGTTGCCCTTGCGCACGGTCACGATGCTGTAGCGCCAGGTCAGACCCGGTTCCATCGGGTACAGCGATGTGGGATCCGGCGCGGCCCCGCCACAGCCGGCCAGCAATAGGCACAGTGCCAGCGTCGATCCCAGCATGCGCCGGCCGCCCCGCGATCGATAACCCATGTTCATTTCTCCGGCAGCGTGGGTTCAGGCAGCGACTGGATGTCGATCTGCTGGCTGTCCGGTGCGAACAGGCCGGTCTGGGTGCGGGTTTCGTTACCGCTGGCGCTGCTGGCGATGCCCATCTGCAGATCGCCGTTGCGCATCGCCTTGCGCGCTTGCTGCAGCGATCCGTGCAGGGCGCGGTCGTAGGGCAGCGCGAAGGCGCGTGGCGTATTGATGGGCGCGTCGTTCTCGATCGGCGTCACCCACATGAACACGCGGCCCGCCTGGTTCCGGGAATCGTCCGGTTCGATCACCGAAAAGGAATTGATCAGAAACTGATGCGGCAGGGCGATGCGGGCGGGCCAGCCGCGCAGATCCTGCAGCGATTGCCAGGTGACGAAGTACAGGCCGCTTACGAGCACAATACAGGCCAGGCGTATCCACAACGGCCAGCCGCTGCGGATATTGAGTGCCAGTACGAGCACGCCGAGCGTGACGTAAGCGACCACGAGTAGCCAGATGGTTTCGGTCATGAGTCTGTTCTCTGCGGACGGGGATTCATGGGTGGCCTCGGGTTACTGCACCAATGACTTCTGCAGGGTATTGATGCCGGTGACCGCGCCGTCGGGTTCGACGGTGAAGCGCACGGCGGTCTTTTCCTGACCCACGCGGTCGAGCGCAACGCTGCCCTTGAAGGCCACCTGCAGGCGCGGGTTAACGCGCGTAACGCTCACATCCACCGTGATCGGCCGCCCGGTTTCGGAGTGGTAGTAGTGGGCGTTGACCACGTACTCGCCGGGCGCGCGCCCGCGCAGGGTCACGATCTCCTGGTTGAGTTCGTTGGTGACGGTCTGGCCGTCGACCACCATCTCGTCATTGATCAGCCCGCGGTCGTCTCGGTCGAGATTCATGAGGTCCGATTCGGGCTTGAGGTACCAGACTTTCTTGCCGTTCGGGTTCTGCACCCAAAGGTCCACATCGTCTGGCCGCCCGGCCTCCCAGGTCGCGGTGATGATGTATTCGGCCTTGGCGGGAATATCGCCGGTTTTGGTCGGCGGGTTCAGAAAGAAAACCGCGATCAGGAACATGAAGGTGAAGCCCAGCAGCGCGTTGAACAGCAGATCCGTGAACGGATCGCTGTCGCTCTGGCGGCGTTTGCGGCGAAAGGCCATCAGGGAACCTCTGACCAGGCCATACGCGGATCGCGTTTGCGTCCCACGCCGTCTGCATGCAAGACGCCCGACGATGCGCCGTGGCAGGCCCCACGGTCGAGTCGGGCAACGCAGCAGGCGGGCGGCGTGGGCCAAACTTTTCTCGCCAAGCGAGAAAAGCCGGGCCTTTGCGCGCGCCTGGACTGCGTCATCATTCGTTTATTTGCAGAGAGCAAACTGCTCTCCCTCTTCCTTGCCAGTCACGCGCAAAGACGCCGGCGCGACCGCGGATGACCTGGTCAGAGGTTCCCACCTCGTATCAGCCGAGACGCTGGCGCTGGGCGAAGATCACGATACGCGCCTGCAGGCGGTCGGCGGCGCGATCAAGCAGCAAGTAGTGCAGGCTCAGGATCATGCTCGTGGTCAGGCCCACCAGCGTGGTATAGAGCGCCACCCGCATCCCGGAACTCATTCCGACCAGCAGTTGCTGGATCGCGGCGACGTCGAATGACTCGGTGCTGTCGACGGTCGCCAGCATGACAATGAAACCGATCACGGTACCGAGCAGACCGAGCTTGATCAGCGCGCCGCAGATGAACCAGCCCATTTCATGGGCGCCGGACAGGCGCTCGCCGAGCACGTCGACCAGCGTGTCCGGCGGCTCGGCGCCGCGGTGCGAATAGAAATGCAGCAGCGAGGCGAGATAGGCGCCGGCCGCGCTGTCCGGCTGCGCCTGTCCGCCCACCGCCAGCTGGCCGTTGCGGGCCAGAGCGAGCGTCTGGCCATCGTCCACGCCGGTTGCAATCGTTTCGAAGCGCGCGGTCTCGCGCGAGATCCAGGCGCTGCGAATCCCGCAGTACCCCCAGGTCACAACGAAAATGAGACTGATGAGCAGGCTCACACGGGTCACGTCGCCGTTGAGCAGGGTCGTCACGACGTTGTACTGCTGCGCGACCCACACCGCGAACACGAGCACGCCGGTGATGATCAGCCACTGCTGGAACGTGTGCCCCGAGGCCGCGCCCGGCTGGGCCGCCTTGAAGCGGGTCAGCGATACCGCCATGAGTTGTCCTCCGCACCGCGGTGCCGTCGGGGCGCCCGCGTTGTTCTTTTTCTTGTTTCTCATGTCGCGACTTGTCGTCGGTCGCGATCATCAATAATGCGCAAATCAGCCGAAGCTGTCTCGCACGATGTTGTGGTACCACGAACGCGCATAGTCGGCTTCGGCCTCGCGCGTCGGCGCGTGGGCAGCCAGTGCAGAGATGCCGCCGGCGTTCTGGATCGCGGCAATCGTGTCGCCGTTGAGCGTGTAGACCTCGGTCACGCTGATACCGTAATCCGGCGCGACCAGGCTGTAGCAGGCGTTGATCATGCGTGTATCCGCGACCGGTTCGCCGGCCAGTTCGCGCGCGATCGCATGGGCACAGATCTTGGCCTGCATGTTCGCGACATAGGCGGATTTGGGCATCGGCTCGGCATGCGTTGCATCGCCAATCACGTGCACCCCTTCGTGATCCGGCACCGAGAAATCGTGCGGGGCGACCGTCACCCAGCCGGCGGCGTCGGTGAGCCCGGCATCGTGGGCCAGCCGGCCGGCACGCTGCGGCGGAATGATGTTGAGCACATCGGCGCGGTACTCGTCGCCGCCCGTGGTGCGTACGCGCCGGCTTTTCGCGTCCACCTCGACCACGCGCGCACCGTCGCGCCGGCCGCCGCGCCACTGCACGCGCTCGCCGTATCGTGCGCCCCAGCCGGTGCGAAACAGCGGTTCCTTGGAAAAATGATCCTTGGCATCGAGCAGCAGTACTTGCGCGTTCGGCTTGTGTTGCGACAGGAAATGCGCGATCAGGCTTGCACGCTCGTAGGGGCCGGGCGGGCAGCGATAAGGATTGTCTGGCACCGAGATCACCACGCGGCCGTCGTCCGGCATGGCGCGCAGCTGATCGCGCAGGGTGCGCAGCTGGGTTTCGCCGCCGGGCCAGGCATGGGGAATCCGATCGACATGCTCCGGGCCGTAGCCGTCGATGGCCTGCCAGTCGAAGTCGATACCCGGCGCGATCACCAGTCGGTCGCCGTCGATACGGCGCCCGTCGGCCAGATGTATGCGACGGGCGCGGGGATCGACGCCCTCGATATAGGCATGCACAACCTTTATGCCCGCCGCACTCAGGCCTTCGTGGTCCTGAGTGATGGCCGACATCGGGTTCATGCCCGCGACCACCGTGTTGCAGAACGGCCCGGTCACGAACCGCGATTGGCGGTCGACGAGCGTCACGCGCACATCGGGCGCGAAGGCGCGCAGGGCCAGCGCGCAGGTGGCACCGGCAAAGCCGCCGCCGGCGATCACCACCTGGGGCGGGGTAACGCTTCGGCCACGTATCGGCAGGCCGAGCGTGCCGAGCGCCGCCGCACCCGCCAGCCCGCGCAGAACCCGGCGCCGATCGCTACGGTGCATGGCGGTGTTCGTCCTCGGCGCTGTCGCGCGCGGCGAAGTATTCGGCAAGCGCCGCGATCTGGGCATCGTCGTAGGCGGGCGCGATGCGGTTCATGATCGTGCCTTCGCCGTTCTGGAACGCGCGCATGCGTTCGATGAACGTCTGCGGTTGTAGCCCGGCGAGGGAGGGTACGGCGCCCTGCGACCGGCCGTCCGGGCCGTGGCAGCCGGTACAGGCGCCGGCGAGGTCTGCGCCGGTGGGGGCCGCGGCATGGGCCAGTCCCGACGTCGCGCCGAAAGCGAGGCCCAGGGCGAGGCCGGTCGTGACCAGCGTCGTCGCCACACCGATTGCGCGATATCTCATGGTCCACAAGCTACGCCGACGTCGGAGGATGGGCAAGTCGGCTGACGTGCAAATGCTGCGCTTTGCAGGCATGCCCGTGCCCACAGCGTCCCGGGCTGTTGTGCGTGGGTTGCCGACCGGCCGTCTACGACCAACCTCGGGCTTGCGCTGGTGAACCTTTAGCGGGCACTTTAGTCTCAATTAACGGGGCATATCCCGTGACTGCGGCCACATGCATCGGCGTGTCGGCGGCTTCAATATCAATAAGACGGTCGGCGCACGAATGCCGACCCATAGCGATTGTGCCGAGACGGTCCGGGCCGTGGCACAGGCAGGAGATCCAATGACTACACCCGAGCGTGTCGCAACACGCCGCTGGCTTGCGTGGACGATGATTTTCGTCCTCCTGCTGGCTGGCTGTTCGTCCGACGAACCGGCCAACGCCGACACGCCGCTGCGTATCGGCGTGCTCAAGTTCGGTACCGTCAGCTGGGAGCTGGACACCATCCAGCGCAACGGTCTCGCCGAGAAGCATGATGTGGCGATCGAGGTCGTACCGCTGGCCTCGGAAAACGCCCTGGCCGTCGCCCTGCAGGGCGATCGCGTAGACCTGATCGTCTCCGACTGGCTCTGGGCCGCGCGCCAGCGTGCCGAGGGCCGCAACTACCAGTTCGCACCGTATTCGCTGGCCGTGGGCGCGGTGATGGTCAATCCGGCCTCGGGCGTATCGCGCCTGGCCGACCTCGAAGGCAAAAAGCTCGGCATCGCCGGCGGCCCGGTCGACAAGACCTGGCTGCTGCTGCGGGCCTATGCCCAGAAGACGGAAGGCATGAACCTGGAGCGCAGCACCGAACCCACTTTCGCCGCGCCGCCGATGGTCAATCGGCTGATGCTGGGCGGCGACATTCCCGCGGCGATCAACTTCTGGCACTACAATGCGCGCTTGTCCGCGCTCGGCATGAAGCCGTTGGTGAGCGTGCAGGAGATGCTTTCCGGGCTGGGCATCGATACCGTGCCTCCGCTGCTCGGCTGGGTATTCGCCGAGGACTGGGCCGACGCGCATCGTGAACAGCTGCAGCATTTCTTTGCTGCCAGCCGCGACGCCAAGCGCCTGCTGGCCGAATCCGACGAGGCCTGGGCGCCGCTCGAACCGATGGTCAAACCCGAGAGCGAAGCGGTTTTCGCGGCCATTCGCGAAGGCTACCGGGCGGGCATCATCGACCACTACGGCGCACCCGAAATAGCGGCTGCCGGCCAGCTCTTCGATCTGCTGGCAAAGGAAAGCGACGGCAAGCTTACCGGCGGGGTGAAGCAACTGTCTGCAGACGTGTTCTGGGATGGATACCGCCAGCCATGAATCGACGCTGGCGTGGTCTCGCATGAAATGGCAACAGATTCTGTTACGCGCTGCCTCGCTGGTCGGTCTGGTCCTGCTGTGGCAGGTCGTGGCCGCGATCGCGAACAGCGACGTGCTGCCGGGCCCGCTGGCGGTGCTCAACAGCCTGATTGCGCACACGCTCTCGGGCGAGTTGCCGTATCACCTGCTAATCACGCTCGCGCGCGTGGCGGTGGCCTTTCTGATGGCGATGGCGATCGGCACCGCCATCGGTATCGTCATGGGTCGCTACAAGCAGCTGGACATGGTTTTCGACGGGGCCCTGGTGCTGGGGCTCAACATCCCGGCACTGGTCACCATCATTCTCTGCTATCTGTGGTTCGGCCTGAACGACGTGGCCGCGGTGCTGGCGGTTGCCCTCAACAAGATTCCGACCGTGGTGGTGATGGTGCGCGAGGGCGCCCGCGCTGTGGACCCGAAACTGCTGGCCGTGGCCCAGGCCTATCGCGTGCCCAAGGTCGTGACCCTGCGGCGCGTGTTTCTGCCCCAGCTCTATCCCTATCTCATGGGGGCGGCGCGCAGCGGCCTGGCGCTGATCTGGAAGATCGTGCTGGTGGTGGAACTGCTCGGGCGCAGCAACGGCGTGGGTTTTCAGCTGCACCTGTTCTATCAGTTCTTCGATATCACCAGCATTCTGGCCTATACGCTGGCCTTTGCCGGGGTGGTGCTGCTGGTCGAGGCCGTGGTGATGCGCCCGCTGGAAAACCGACTGACGCGGTGGCGCACATGAACGGCCTGCGTATTCATGTCCGCGAGAAGCGCTTCGACGGCAAGCCCGTGCTCGGCGAATGCACCATCGAGGCCGCGCCGGGCGAGTTCATCGCCCTGGTCGGGCCCTCTGGTGCCGGCAAGAGCACGCTGCTGTCGCTGGTGGCCGGCCTCGACGAGGACTACGACGGCGAGATCACCTGGAATGGCGAGCCGTTGAGCAATCGCGGCGAATCGCCCGCGCATATGGGCATGATGTTCCAGGAGCCGCGGCTGATGCCGTGGCTGAGCGCGCTCGACAACGTTCGTCTTGCCGAGGCCGAACGCATGGCCCGGGACGCCAACTACCCGTCGAATGCCGTTCGCCTGCTCGAGGAAGTGGGGCTGGGCGATGCGACCGCATTCTGGCCCAATCATCTGTCCGGCGGCATGCAGCGCCGGGTCGCACTCGCCCGTGCCTTCGTCGTCGAGCCGCAGCTGCTGCTCATGGATGAGCCGTTCGTGTCGCTGGACATGCCGACCGGTAACCGCCTGCGTCGATCGTTATTGCGCCTGTGCGAACGCCAACGGCCGCTGGTGCTGTTCGTCACCCACGACCTGCGCGAAGCGCTGGCGCTGGCCGACCGCGTGCTGTTTCTGGGCGACACGCCCGCTCGTGTCATGCTCGATCATCCGGTCGAGGGCGCGCGCGGCAAGGATCTGGAAAGCGCGGAGGTGGCCCATGCCCAACAGGCACTGCTGGCCCGCTATCCGCAGCTGCTCTCCGGCATACTCGACGATGCCCGCGATACGACCGAAGACGACGAGGACAACGCATGAGCGAAGCCGCCCTCAAGGTGGACGCGGTCACCAAATCCTATGGATCGCTGAAGGCGCTCGACGCGCTGTCGCTTGCAGTCGAGCAGGGCGAGTTCGTGGCCCTGCTGGGGCCGAACGGCGCCGGCAAGAGCACGCTGTTCCAGCTGCTCACCGGCCTGTTCGTGCCCGATGCCGGGGCGATCGAGGTGGCCGGCCACGACATGCGCCGCGACTCGCGCGCGGCGCTGGCCAAGCTCGGCGTGGTGTTCCAGCAGCCCACGCTCGATCTGGATCTGAGCGTGGTGGCGAATCTGAAATTCCATGCCCGCCTACACGGTATGGGCGCCAAGGCGAAAGCCCGTATCGACGACGAGCTCGCCCGTATTGGCCAGGCCGAGCGGGCGAAAGACGCCGCGCGTGCCTTGTCGGGCGGTAATCGGCGCAAGATCGAGCTGGCCCGTGCGCTGCTGCACGAGCCGGCGCTGCTGCTCATGGACGAACCCACCGTGGGTCTCGATCCCGGCTCGCGCGAGCTGCTCGTCGACTATGTCCACAAGCTCTGCGCGGAGCGCGGCATGGGCGTGCTCTGGGCGACCCATCTGGTCGACGAGGCCGAACGCGCGCACCGCGTGATCGTGCTGCACAAGGGAAAGCGCATCGCCGTGGACACGCCGCGCGCGCTGTGCGAACAGACGAATACGACTTCGCTGGGAGAGGCTTTTCTCGAACTCACCGGCGAGGCGCCCAAGAAAAAAGAGGAGACCGTGTAATGCGCTTCAATCCATACAAGCAAGGCCGGCTCGCCGTAGCCGCTGCACTGCTCGCTGCCAGCCCCGCATTGCTTGCGGCCGGCACCGGCAATATCTATGTCTCCAGCGAGGACGACGACATCGTCACCGTCTTCGACGGCGAAAGCCTGGAAAAGGTCGATACCATCGAAGTCTCCGAGCGCCCGCGCTGGCTGGCGTTCTCGCCCGACCACAAGAAACTCTATGTGGCCTGCGGCGACGAGGACTCCATCGACGTGATCGACGTTGCCGAAGGCAAGGTCACCGACCGGCTCACCGATATCGACGACCCGGAGATCTTCGCCATCGGCCCGGACGGCAAGCATCTGTTCATTTCCAACGAGGACGATGCCCAGTTCAGCATCTACGACATCGCGGGCAAGAAGGCCGTCACGAAAATCGACGTCGGCCAGGAACCCGAGGGCGTGCTCGTCACCCCCGACGGCAAGACCGCCTATGTGACGTCCGAGGTGGCGAACATGGTGCACGTGGTCAATCTCGACAGCCACGAGATCGAGGCGAATATCGTGGTCGGCAACCGCCCGCGGCGTTTCGCCCTGTCCGAAGACGGCAACACGCTGTGGGTGACCAACGAGCTGTCCGGCTCGGTGTCGCTCATCGATACGCAGACCAACGAGGTCAGCGACACGATCGAGTTCAACCCCAAGGGCTTTCGTCCGGAAGACGTCACGCCGGTCGGCATCAAGCTGTCGGACGATGGCAGTCACGCCTATGTGACGCTCGGGCGCGCCAACCACGTGGCCTTCGTGAACGTGAAGTCGCACGAGGTCGAGGATTACGTGCTGGTTGGCGATCGCGCCTGGGGCATTGCCCAGAGCCGCGACGGCAAGCAGCTGTACGTGACCAACGGTCTGTCCGACGACATGTCGATCGTCGATATCGCCCAGCGCAAGACGCTGCGCTCGATCGCCGCCGGGCGCGTGCCGCATAGCGTGGTCATCGACACGGCCGCCGAGTGACCATGGCGTGTCGTGATCTACGATCGATGGCCGCGTCGCTGCGGCGGGGCGCGCTGCTGTGTCTGCTCGCAGGCGCGGCTGCACTCGTGCAGCCGGGTATTGCCACCGCGCAGCAGGACCTCGAAGCCTTCGATTTCGGCTATATCGGCTGGAACGACGATCCGCGCTATTCCGAGGCGCGTATCGAGCGGGAATACCAGGGCGAACCCTGGGGCCGGCCGATCGACGGCGCGCGCGTGGCCATCGACGAGGCGCGTTTCCCCGGCATCGCGGCCGGCGTGAAGTTCGGCCTGAACGAACAGCTGGTCGCCAACACCCGCGAAGTCTTGGAAACGGTACGCCGCATGCGCGATGCGGGAACGCGTTTCATCCTGCTTGACCTGCCCGCCGGAACGGTGTCACGCGTGGCCGAGGAGTTCGCCGGCGATGATCTGACGCTGTTCAACGTCGCCGCCCACGACGACCGCCTGCGCGGTGCGCACTGTCAGGCAAACCTGCTGCATACGATTCCGTCGGATGCCATGCGCAACGACGCGCTGGCGCAATATCTGGTGTCGCGCCAGTGGGACGACGTGTTGCTGCTGGTCGGGCCGGAGCGCGCGGACAAGGTGGTGGCCAAGTCCTTTCAGCGTTCGGCCAAACGCTTCGGCTTGAAGATCGTGGGCACGCGCGATTTTGTGCTCGGCAACAACCCGCGCGAGCGCGACAGGAACAACCCCAAGCTGTTGACCTCGGGTGTCGACTACGACGCAGTCTATATCGCCGATACGCAAAGTGAATTCGCCCGCAACGCCAACTTCGCGATCCAGAAACCGCGGCCGGTGGTCGGCAGTGCCGGTCTCGTAGCGCAGGCCTGGCACTGGGCCTGGGTACGCCATGGCGCACGCCAGCTCAACAACCGGCTGGAGAAGAAAGCCGACCGCCACATGACCGGCTACGACTGGGCCGCCTGGGTGGCGGTGAAATCCATCGTCGAGGCCGTCCAGCGTACCGAGAGCACCGACTACGCCAAGCTCGCCGCCTATGTGCGCGGCGACGAGATCAATCTCGACGGCTTCAAGGGTTATCGCATGGGCTTTCGCGACTGGGACGGCCAGCTGCGCCAGCCCATGCTGCTCGGCACCGGCAACTGGGTGGTCGCGCGTGCGCCGCTGGACGGCTTTCTGCATCCGGACAACTATCTCGACACCCTCGGTTTCGACCCGCGCGAGTCTGCCTGCAGGCTCGCCAACGAAAAGAAAGGTTCCTGATTCATGGCTCGCATCGCCCACGTGCTCCAGGCGCTGACCGCGGTCTCCTCGCGCGAGACCGTCAAGTTCATGCATCAGCGCGGGCGGCTGGCCTCTGCGGTGGTTCGCCCGAGCCTGTGGCTGCTGATCTTCGCGGCCGGCTTCAAGAACGTGTTCGGCATCTCGGTGCTGCCGCCCTACGACAGCTATATCGAGTATCAGGTCTATGTCGTGCCCGGCCTGCTGGGCATGGTGTTGCTGTTCAACGGCATGCAGTCGTCGCTGGCCATGGTCTACGACCGCGAGATGGGGCTCATGCGGCTGCTGCTCACCGCGCCCTTGCCGCGTTCCGTGCTGCTGGCCTGCAAGCTGCTCGCGGGGACGTTTCTGTCCGTGCTGCAGGCCTATGCCTTTCTCGTCGTCTGTGCTTTGTTCGGTGTCGATTTGCCCTGGTGGCCGGGGCTGCTTACGGTGCTGCCGGCCCTGATTCTCACCGGGCTGATGCTCGGCGCGCTGGGCCTGCTGCTCTCGGTCTATATCAAGCAGCTGGAGAATTTCGCCGGCACCATGAACTTCGTGATCTTCCCTATGTTCTTTCTATCCCCGGCGCTTTATCCGCTCTGGAAACTCGAGGAATCGGGCGCGACCGTCATCTACCAGCTGTCGCGGATCAACCCGTTCACACACGGCGTGGAACTGGTGCGGTTCGCGATGTACGGCCAGATCAACGGTGTCGCGTTGGCGGTGGTTGCCGGAACGCTGATCGTCTTCTTCGCGGCGGCCGTCTGGGGCTATGACCCGCAGCGCGGCCTGGTGCGGCGCAAGGGCTAGGCGTACGGGGCGCGCAGGCGCCGGCCCCGTGTGGGGGATGGCGCCACCGCGCGGCGGCGCCCCGCAGTCTATTTCGCCGCGACGATTCGCCAGAAGCTCATGCGAATACGATCGCCCAACGCCTGGGCGGCCGTTTCGCAGGACGTACCGAACCCGGCGATTTCGATTTCAAGCGCGCGCCCGAAACGCCGCAGCCGGCGGCGCGCAATAAAAGAAATAAGCGCAAGCGCGCCGAACAGCAGACCGCCCGCCGGTTCGCCGAACAGCATTGCGGTGGCCAAGCCAAGACAGATCACGCCGTTGAGCGCGAGCACCCCGTCGTATTCGCGAAGGCTGGCCAGCCGTTTGTCGGCCGCCGATCGTAGTTCTGCCATATCCATTGTGAAACCTCGAAAGTGAAAAGGTTTTGAAGACGCATGGCTATCGGCCGTGCCGCTGCAGAGTAAAGCGGTTTTATTGCTTTTTTTCGACGCTGCCCGTCGTGGCGCCCGACCGTCTTCGCGAGGCATGAATGAAGCCACCGGGGCGCGTACCGAGCACCCGCGATAAAGCCGGCGCAGTATACTCGGGCCGGTTCAATATCCCGGCGCTTCGCCCGGATGGCTCCTGATGAAAAAGCGTGGCGACGCCGCGGTATGTTGTCGGTTTCGACACCGTGCGCTGCGATTCGCCGGCGCGGGCGAGTGCGGGTCGAAAAACCGTCGACGCGGTGGCCGGATAGGCGGCGTCGGGCAGGCGGGGACGAGGCGCTTGCCCGCGTAAACGCCCGAGGCCTTCATTGAAAGCCTCGGGCGAATGATCATCGGCGTAATGGTTTGCGGACCTACCGACTCACGGCGGAACTGTGTTTCACGAAACGGCGCGGGTCAATTGAACGAATGGGGCGTGGCGCAAACCGTGGGAACGGCGCCGCTCGCGGTCTTGGTTTCTACCGGCAGTACTGGACGGTCCGATTCTGGGGCCTCGCCTGCAGACGCCACAGCCAGCCCGTCGCGATTCGCCGAGCCGAGCGAGTCAGGCGCGGCGACGGGCACTGCCGCCCTTGCGCAAAGGCGCGCGGACTGGCGCCGGATGCAACCGGAGCCAGGCAAGGCGAGCGCGCTCGCCTTGCCTGGCTGACCAACCTAGGTTCGAACCGGCGGGATGATCCGCTCCGCTGCGAGCCGGTCGAACAGGTCGAAGAACGCGGCTCGCGTTTCGCGATGCGCGTGGAAGCCGAAGTTTCGGCTCTTGTTCACGTCGTTCACGCATTCCTGGGTTCGGCCCAGGTCCCCGTCGGTGTGTCACCAGGAGGCGAGCGCGGTGACGTCCGGCTCGGCCAGGTCGTAGCGTTCGGCAATCTCGCGCCAGGTGTTCTCGATGCCGGCCATCTGTGTATCCAGAGGCTGTGGCGTGCTCGGACATTCGGTGGCCTCGAGGCCGAAATACGCCGCGATCTCTTGCCACATGCGCCGCCAGCGAAATGTGTCGCCGTTAACGGTATTGAAGGCTTCGTTCGCTGCGCCCGGCGAGAGCGCGGCCCATTCCATCTGGCGGGCGAGCAGGAGCGCATCGGTCAGGTCGGTGAGATAGTTCCACTGCTCTTGTGAACCCGGAAACGTGAAAGCCCGCCCGGTTTCCCGGCAGATCGTGGCGTACACCGCGAGCGTGGTGCCCATGTTCATGATGTTGCCGGGCGCGTAGCCGATCACCGTATGCGGTCGGTGAACGTTCCAGGCAATGCCGTAGCGCTCGGCGACATCGCGCATGATGTCTTCGAGGGTGTAGTAGAAGTTGGGGCCGGGCACGCGTTCGGCGGATTCGCGAAACGGCGTCTCGACGCGGCCGCTCCCGTAAGCCTCGAACGACCCGAGGTATTGCTTGGTGCCCGTCACCAGCGACACGTGGGCGAGCCGCTCGGGGTCCAGCGCGGCAAACAGGTTGTTCATCATCGCCCCGTTGGCGTCGACGTTATATTTTTCGCTGTCGCGCTGGGTCCACGTGCAATAGAACACGTGGGTGATCGGCAGGCCGCTAAGGGCTGTGTTCGTGGCGTCTGCGTCGAGCAGATCCGTGGCAACCGGTATGACGCCGCCGCTACGGGTCGCGCGGCGCGACAGCCCGTAGACCGTCCATCCGCTGGCGACCAGATATTGTGCGAGGTTGCCGCCGGTGATGCCGGTCGCGCCGACGACGAGTGCATTGCCTTTCTGCATGAAATCGATCCTTGGCGGCGATCCGCCTGTTGGTATTCACGCCAGGGGATTGTCCGCACGACAGTGCTTGCAACAATCGGAAACTTCGCAAATATTTATTGCATGAACCGCAATCTCGACCTCAACGCACTCCGGACCTTTCGATTGGTGGTGGATACGGGCGGTTTCACGGCCGCCGCGCATCGCAGCCATCGCGCGGTGTCGTCGGTCTCTCGACAGATCGCGGCGCTCGAACGCAGCGTGGGTCAGGCGCTGTTTCATCGCCATACCCGCGCGGTCGCGCTGACCGAAGCCGGCGCGCGTTATATCGAAACGGTGCGCCCGTTGCTTGCCGAACTGGACGCGGCGACCGAAGCCGTGTTCGCCGCTCACAACGAACCGACAGGCGTGCTCATCATCAACGCGCCCGTGGCTTTCGGCGAGCGCCAGGTGGTGCCGCTCATACATGGCTTCTCGCAGCGTTATCCGCATATCCAGACCGAATTGCGGCTCACCGACCAGTTCGTCGACCCGGTGCGCAGCGCCAGCGACGTGACGTTCAGGGTCGGCCCGCTCGCGGATTCCAGTCTGGTCGCTCGAACGCTCGCGCCGATGCGTTATGTCCTGGCGGCCGCGCCTGCGTATCTGCGCCGTTCGGGCCGGCCCGAAACGCCACAGGCGCTGCTGTAGCACGACTGTTTGCGATACCAGGGCGAGTACGGTCGCCAACGCTGGTATTGGCGCGGCCGCGAAGCCGACGACTTCCAGCGCCTCGACATCGACGGCTCGCTTTATAGCGACGATGCGCCCAGCCTGCGCTACGCCGCGGTGCTGGGGCAGGGCATCGTGCTGTCTCCGACCTGGCTGATCGATCGGGAACTCCGAGACCGCAGTCTCGTGCCGATTCTTGATGACTGGCAGTGGGAGGTCGCCCCGGAACAACGGTCGATTTCCATGCTCTATGCCGCCCCGCGGTTGGGGCCGCGCAAGGTTCAGGTCTTTGTCGATTATGTCCTGGAGACGGTCGGCACGCCGCCCGTTTGGGAGCGCACGCCGCAAGCCACCGAGTAGCACGACCGCTGCGCCGTTGCCGCGCGCCAGGTCGTTGTCTGGAAAGGCAGCGCGGCGGCGTCGCGCATCGCGGGATGCGATGCGGATCGCACTCATCGGTATTCGATCGCAGGCGTGATCGCTGTGGAAAGAAAATCGGTATCGACCCCAGCGGGCCGGCAATTTGAGACCGGGAAGATTGCCTCATTGACTACGGCCGGATTTCGGATAGTTCTATGGGCGTATGAGGTGGCGCATAAACCGGCGGAAAAACGGCGCGACGGCAATCGGCCTGTCCACGCTCATGGTCGCGGCACTCGCCATCAACGTGGTCTCGCTGGTGGTGGCTGCAATCGTTCTGGTCAACGGCTGGTCACGCGCTGAATGGCTGGTGCAACGCGGCACGATGACCCATCAGCAGCTCGAGATTCTTGCCAGTGTATCGGGCGCCATCGATCGCTATCTGGACCTCGTCGAACGCTCTGCGCCGCCGGGCGATGTCGCCGCGGGCGAAAGAGAAGTCACCCGGATTCTCGATCGCTGGTCGTCGAGCGTGGCGCGCGAGTCGCAGATGCTGGATGCGCCGGCCAGTGCGCAGGAAGCGCGGGCGGAACGTGCGCGAATCGCGCGTATCCGGTCGCTCGTGGCGCGCGGAGAGCAGGCGCTTCTCACTCGCCGCGAGCCGCTTTGGGTCACGCGCACGGAGATCGAGGTATTGATACAGGAAGCGATTGCCGACGAGCGCGCAGAAGTAGAGCAGACGACAGCGGCCATTGCGCGGACCGGCCGACAGATCGGCGTACTGGTCATAGGCATCCCGCTGGCCGCGCTGGGCGTGGCGGGATTGATGAGCCTGTTGCTCGCGCGGACCATGCGCCGTCGCCTGCGGGCACTCATGGCCGGCGCGTCAGCCATCGGTGGCGGTGATCTGGCATATCGCTTCGAAGGCAATGCGCGCGACGATCTCGGCCTGCTCGCGGTCATGTTCAACCGTATGGCGGCTCGCCTCAGACGCAGCCGTTCGCGACTGGAGGTGCTACAGCACGAACTCGAGGCGCGGGTCGCGCATCGTACGGCCGAACTCGAGCAGAAGAACCGCCAGCTGCAGGCGATCGACAGCAACCGGGAACAATTTTTCAGCGAAATCTCGCACGAACTGCGCACGCCGCTCACCGCGCTGCGGGGCGAGGCTGAAGTGTCGCTGCGCCAGCCGGATGACGCCGGCGGCCAGCGCGAATCGCTACGTCATATCGTGGCGCTCGCCGGCGACCTGGAAAACAGTATCAACGACCTGGTGGAACTCGCGCGATCGCAGACGCGCGAGCTCCTGTTCGTGCGCGAACATATCGACCTCGTGTCACTGTTGGCACGGACCGCATCCGCCGGACGCGCGCTCGGCATACCGCGCTCGGTCGCGGTTCTATTCGTCGATAATGTCGTGCGCAGCGATTTTCGCGGCGATGCCCAGCGGCTCCAGCAGACGTTTCTCACTCTCGTCGACAACGCGATCAAGCACGCACCCGCGGGCAGTAGCGTGACCGTGACGCTGGACGCCAGTCCCGCAGCGGGCATGTATCACGTGAGCGTTGTCGACCGTGGGCCGGGTATTCCGCAGGCGATTCGCAACCGCGTGTTCGATGACTTCTTTCAGGGCGATCCGAGCCAGCGCGGCGGTATGGGGCTGGGGCTGGCGATCGCGCGACGGGTCATCCAGGCGCACGGTGGGCGTATCGAGATCACCGATGCCGATCGCGGCAGCGGTACGCGGGTGCGGGTGTCGTTGCCCCTGTACGAAGCACGGCGCGCCGCGGGATGAATCTCCTTATCGTGGAAGACGACGCGCGGGTTGCGCGCATGCTTGAACGTGGGCTCGCTGCCGAAGGGTTCACTCCCACGCCGGTGCCCTGCGGCAGTGACGCGCTGGCGTATATCGAGCGTTTCGAATTCGACTTGATGCTTCTCGACGTGCGCCTGCCGGATATCGATGGCTTCACGCTGTGTCGGCGTATCCGCGCGGCCGGTCACGACATGCCGGTTCTGATGCTCACGGCGCGCGAGCAGGTCGACGATCGCGTGGCGGGGCTCAACGCCGGCGCCGACGATTATCTCACCAAGCCGTTTGCCTTCGAGGAACTCATCGCGCGTATCAATGCGCTGAGTCGACGGGCGCGCGCTACGGCCGATACGCGATTGCGATTCGACGCGCTGTGTCTCGACCCGGGCACGCGCCAGGCGTGCCTCGCCGATGAGACGCTGGATCTCAGCGCGCGCGAGTTTGCGCTGCTGCAGTGCCTGATGCGCGATGCCCCGAACGTGCTCTCTCGCGCCCGCCTGCTCGAGCGGGTATGGGGGGCCGATGCCGAGGTCACGGAAAACACCATCGATGTGTACATCGGCTATCTGCGCCGCAAACTGCGTGGCGCCGCCGGTGGCCCGTATATCCAGACGGTGCGTGGGGCCGGGTATCGGCTTACGACTTAAGACTTAAGACGTAGACTTTCTGAGAAGACTCTCAGGCGCCTTTCAGGCCGTTCTCATGGTCGACGGGCTAGCTTGGCCGTACGTCGCAACAGCGAAATCGAACAAGCGGCGTCGGGGCGCACAAAGCGCCGCGAAGCGAAACGAGGAGTCTATACATGTCTTTTGCCCATCTACTGGATCGACGGCGTGGCGCGGTCGGTGCCATCGCACTCGGCATGGCGATCGCCGCCTCGCCGGCCTATGCCAAGGAAGTGACCTGGGACGACATCGTCAACGATGCCGAAACCCCGGAAAACGTGCTCATGTACGGCTTCGGCCCCAAGGCGCAGCGCTTTTCGCCGATGGATCACATCAACGCCGACAACGTCGAGCGCCTGCGCCCGGCGTGGCAGTTCTCCTTTGGCGACGAGAAGCAGCGCGGCCAGGAAACCCAGCCGGTCGTTTTCGACGGCAAGATCTATCTCACCGCGTCGTATTCGCGCATGTTCGCGCTGGATTCGGCCACCGGCGAAAAAATCTGGGACTACAGCCATCGCCTGCCCGATGACATTCGCCCCTGTTGCGACGTGGTCAACCGCGGGCCCGCGATCTACGGCGACAAGCTGTTCTTCGGCACGCTCGACGCGAACCTCGTCGCGCTCAACAAGGACTCCGGCGAAGTGGTCTGGAACGAGAACTTCGACGACCACAAGGCGGGCTACACGATGACCGGCGCGCCGACCATCATCAAGGATCAGAAGACCGGCAAGATCATGCTCATCCACGGTAACTCGGGCGACGAGTTCGGTGCGTTGGGCAAGCTCTATGCCCGCAATCCGGATACCGGCGAAGAGCTGTGGATGCGCCCGCTGGTCGAGGGCCATGTCGGCCGCAAGGGCGGTGAGCAAAGCACCCCCACGGGCGACCCCGAGGCACCGTCCTGGCCGGATGGCGATTACAACGATACCGGCAAGGCCGAGGCCTGGAGCCACGGCGGCGGGGCGCCCTGGCAGAGCGCGTCGTTCGACGTGAGCACCAACACGATCATCATCGGTGCGGGCAACCCGGCACCATGGAACACCTGGGCGCGCACCGGCGAATCCGGCAACCCGCGCGATTACGAAAGCCTGTACACCTCCGGTCAGGCCTATGTGGAGCCGAGCACCGGTGAACTGGTGGGCTTCTACCAGCACACGCCGAATGACGCTTGGGATTTCTCGGGCAACAACGAGATCATCCTTTTCGACTTCGAGAAGGACGGCAAGACGATGCAGGCGGGCGCCCACGCCGACCGCAACGGCTACTTCTTCCTGACCGACACCCAGAAGCTGGCCGAGCGTGGCGGCGAGATCAACAAGCCCACGGCGCTGCTCGCGGCCTATCCGTTCGTCGACAACATCACCTGGACCGACGGTTACAACCTCGAGACCGGCAAGCCCAACGAGGTTGAAGGCCAGCGCCCGCCGCAGATCAAGGAAGGCGAAGATCGCGGCGAATCCATTCAGGTCTCGCCCCCGTTCCTGGGGGGCAAGAACTGGAACCCGATGTCCTACAGCCCGGATACCGGCCTGTTCTATATCCCGGCCAACAACTGGACCGAGGATTACTGGACCGAGAACGTCCAGTACAAGAAGGGCGCGGCCTATCTCGGTCAGGGTTTTCGTATTCACAAGATGTACGACGACCACGTCGGCACCCTGCGGGCCATGGATCCGGCCACCGGCGAGATCGTCTGGAAGCATAACGAGAAGCTCCCGCTCTGGGCCGGGACCATGGTCACCGCGGGCAACCTCGTGTTCACCGGCACCAGCGATGGCTACTTCAAGGCCTTCAATGCCGAAACCGGCGAAGAGCTCTGGCGCTACAACACCGGTTCCGGCGTGGTCGGCGTGCCGATCACCTGGGAGCAGGACGGCGAACAGTATGTGGGCATCGCGACCGGCTACGGCGGCGCCGTGCCGCTGTGGGGTGGCGACCTTGCCGATCTGACCAAGCCGGTCAGCCAGGGCGGTTCCTTCATCGCTTTCAAGATTCCGGACTGGGCCCAGGAAGGCTAGCCCACCGGTGACGTGCACGGGTCCGGGGTCGCCGTTTTCTCCCATTGTCTCCTGCCTTGGACGATGGGTGGCCCCGGATCCGCTTTTTTGGAGGTTTTCACCCATGCACAAGTCAACGGCCCTGGCCGCCGTACTCGTGCTGATGGCCAGCGCGGCCCAGGCGGCCAACGATACGTCGTCATCAGACAGCGAGCAGGCGGACACGCAACCCCGCGTGATCAACGGTTGCACTATCGCCCCGAACACCAACTGCGAGGGCGCCGATCTGCGTCACGCCAATCTCGGTAACGCCGATCTGCACGGCGCCAACCTGCGCGGCGCAAAGCTTGCGCGAGCCGACATGCACCATGCGGATCTGCGCGGTGCCGATCTGTCCGGTGCCGACATGCAAGCAGCGCGATTGGTCGCCACGTTCCTGCAGGGCGCCACGCTCGAAGGCGCGGACCTGCGCGGCGCCGATCTGAACTTCGCGCGCCTGTCGGCCGCCAAGATGGCCAACGCGGATCTCACCGCCGCCAATCTGGAAATGGCCTGGATGAGCAAGACCCAGCTACCCAACGCCAAGCTCGTCAACACCAATCTCCAGGAGGCCAAGCTCTCGTTGGCGAACCTGGAAAACGCCGACCTGACCGGCGCGCGCTATCCCTACGCCATCTTTCAGCACACCTACATGGAAGGCTGCACGGCCTGTCCGTTCGATTGGTGAGAATGCGCCTGGCCGCATGCGCGCTGCTTGCGGTTACGGCCGTGGCCGATACGGCCCACGGCGCGCAGAGCGTACTCGGCGAAAAAGGCCTCGCTGCCCTGCGCGCCTGTGGTCTGCAGCGTGCCGACAGCGCGCGCCTGGCCTGTTACGACGCGGCCGCCGAGCGATACCTGAGTTTCGATTTCGCCGGTACCGGTCGCGAACGCACGCCGGCTTTCGACAGTGCGGCCGGGTTTCGCCTGGGCTTTCACAACGAGGACGTGATCTTCGTGATCTATGTCTTCGATGCCGACAGCGGCGAACTGGTCAAATCCTACAGCGCGGGGCCGGGCGAAGGCGAAGTGGCCGTGCGACGTCACGGGCGTTTCTACATCGAGGTCAAGGCCACTGGCGCCTGGAAAATCTGGATCCGTCCGCTGGCCGAGCCTGACACGCAAGCACAGCAAGGAAAAACAAAACCATGATCGAATCCCACCGAATCCGTCCCCTGTCGCTGGCTCTGGGCATCGCCGTAATGGCCGCCGGCACGCTTTATGGCATGGCGCCGGTGCACGCGCACGGCGACGTCGCGCCGCAACCCGTGGACACCAAGGACTTAAAGGCCTTGCCGGACGGCGAATGGCGTTCCAGCAATCCTTATCGCGGCAACAAGAAAGCGATCGATATCGGTAGTTCGGCGTACAACGCCAACTGCGCGCGCTGTCACGGCCTGGAGGCACAGTCTGGCGGGATCGCACCGGACCTGCGCGAACTGGGCACGAACTACGACGACTATTTCATCGGCCGCGTACGCAAGGGTGTGCATCGAAACGGCGTGACCTACATGCCCGCGTTCGAAGACACGCTCAGCCAGGAAGCCATGTGGGCCATTCTGTCCTATCTGGACAAGCGCCACTACGAGCTCGAGGGCAAGAGCCTCGAGACGCTGTATTCCCAGGACAAAGGCGGGAACTAAGATAGACGACCGCCATAGCGCGGGGCTGCCAAGCGCCTCGAGGTTTTCAGGGCCGACATGAGCCGCGCGCAGGCGTTTTGAACTGCAGGCCGTTGTATCCACGCGGATCATCGCCTGCCATGGGCCGTATAAAAAGCCGAATGGCGCGCACACCGCAGGCGCATGCCGCCCGTACGGCGGCCCGACTCGGGCCGCCGTTAGCGGGTGGCTATCAGTTTGCAGCGGCCGTTTTTTCGTCCGGCTCCTGGCCGATCTGCCACTGCTCGACCGAGAGTTCGATGATCTCGCCGGATACCGCATCGACCTCGACCTTGAACTCGGTGTCTTGGCCGTCCTGGGCCAGGTCGATCTCATAGCTCGGGGAGCCGTCGGATTCGATCTCGTACTCGACTTCGACCACGTCGCCGCCGAAGCGGTCCTGCGCGGTCTTGATCGCGTCCTCCTCGCTGACCTTGGCGGTTCGGGCGAAGGCCTCGTCGTCGGCGGATTCGGCTTCGGTCTCGAGCTCGTAGATGTCGCCGGTCCGGGCGTTGCACATCAGCTCCCATTCCTTGTCGGAATCGTCGCGGATCTCGATCTCGTAGGTCGGCGCGCCGGCCGGGCTGACGCTCAGGTATTCGACTTTCACGATATCCCCCTGCCGGACGCTCTTCGCCGACTGCAGGCAGGTTTCAAGCGGTACGGTGCCGTGGGCCTGCCCGGCCAAAGCAACGGTGGTGACCAGGGTGGCCGGCAATGCGGCGAGCAGGTAAATCGATGAACGCATTACGAGTCTCCTTGCAACGGATGTCGTCTCCAGCATGCAAAAAAAACAGGTGGCCGGCCAGCGAGAGTCAAGGGAGAGGTTTCGCTGACCGGTCACCTGCGGAGGAGACTGACGAATTTCAAAAACAGCGGCGCGCTAGAGTTCCACGCGTATGCCGCCCCAGATGCCGCGCGGCGCGCCAGGGCCGATGAAGCGGCTGGCGTCCTCGTAGCGATCGCCTTCAAGCACTTCGTCGGCTTCGCCGTAGAGGCCGAAGGTCTCGTAGTCGGAATCGAGCAGGTTGTTCACCCGCACGAAGGTCGTGATCCGATCGGTGATCTTGAACGCCGCGTTGGCGTTGACGATGGCATAGCCGTCGATCTTTTCGCTGTCGGTGTTCGATTCGTCGCCGCGATAGATTTGGTCGCCGTTGCCGACCACGTCCATGCCGACGCGCAGACGGCTGGTGGGCGCCCAGTCGATACCGACGTTGAACAGATGCTCCGGAATCAGCGGGATGCGATCGCCGGATTCGACTTGCTGGGTCGGGTCGTCACCCGGGGCAGCGTCCTCGTCGGCCAGCGGGTGATTGGGCGAGTTGGTGATGAAGGGATCGCGGAATTCGGCGTTGATATAGGTGTAGTTCGCCGACAGGCGCCAGCGCTCGGCGAACGCCCAGTCGAGGCCCAGCTCCACACCCTGGCGACGGGTGTCGCCGACGTTGTCGAAATACCCCTCGAAGCGCGATTCCGCGGAGATGAAGAGGATGTCGTCCTGATTGTCGGAACGAAACACCGCAGCATGCCACTGCAGGTTGTCGTTGCCGCCGCGCAGGCCGAGTTCGTAGGTCGTGGTCACGACCTGCTCCAGGGGCGGATCGTCCACGAAGCCGTTGGGCAGCCGGCAGGGCTCGTCCGGGTTCGCACAGGTCAGCTCGACCGGGGTCGGCGCCCGCGAGGACTGCGAAATGCTGCCGAAGGTGGTCAGGTTGTCCGTCATCTGCCAGGTGAGGCCGCCGGCAAGATTCAGGCGCTTGAACTCGTGGTCGCCGGAGAGGCTGGTGTCGTCGTCATCGTCGTCGCCGAATTCCACCTCGGGCGAGGTGTCGTGCAGCGAGATGGCGGTACGGTTGTAGCGCCCTGCGAGCGTGCCTTCGAGCGTTTCGGTGATCGGCACACGCTGCAGAAAGAACAGGCTGGCGGTGCTGTTGTGGGCGGATACGCCGGTCAGCGATTCGCCGGAGACAATGCCGCTGCCAACCGTGCCGCGCTCGTCGGTGAGGCTGGCCAGTTCGGTTTGCTGGTAGAAGTCGCTGCTGGCATAGTCGAGGCTGGTGCCCACGATCAGCTCACCACCGAGCACGCCCAGCTGGCGACCCTGGAGGTTGAGGCCGAAGCCGTTTTCCTTGGTTTCCGAGATGTTTTCGGTACCGCCGATCACATCGTCGCTGGCGAGCACCGGGTTGCCGTCGGCGTCGAAAACCACTTCTTCCTCGCCGCCGTCTTCGGCTTCTTCACAAAGCAGGCCGGCGTTGCCGCCGTCTTCGCAGTCCTCGAATTCGGAGCCGTCGCCGTTGAAGGTGTTGATCTCGTTGCGCCGGTAGTAGGCGCCCCAGGCGAGGGTGAAGTCGTCGCTGTAATCGCGCGTGCCGCGCAGGTTGAACATCACCATTTCCGGGTTGGTCTCGTCCGGGTAGGTGAAAATCGAATCGCGGCCTTCGGCGCGGGCCAGTTCGGCCGGAATCGCGCCGTTGCCGCGCAGGCTGTTGTCGGCCGCGGTGATGGAGAAATCCAGCGTGCCGTTGTCGGTGATGGTAGAAAACTGGGTGAACAGCTGTGCCACATCGGAATCGGAGAAATCACGCCAGCCATCTTCGGACACGCCCTGGGCGGCGAAGTACCAGGCGTCGGTGCCGTTGTTGCCGCCGGCCTGGACATGGCCGCCGAAGCGGCCGAAGTCGCCGCCGAAGACCTCGGCCTCTGCGCCCTGGTAGGTGAAGCCGGTCTTGGTCTTGACCGACAGTGCGCCGCCGAGCGTGTTCTGGCCGAACAGCGGGTTGGAACCCGGAATGAGATCGATCGAGTCGATGGCCACCTGCGGGATCAGGTCCCAGTTGACCGTATCGCCGAAGGGCTCGTTAATGCGCACGCCGTCCTGATAGATGGACAGCCCCTGCGGCAGGCCGAGCAGCGGCGACGCGGTATAGCCGCGATAGTTGAGGTCCGGTTGGAACGGGTTATTGACCGCGTCGTTGACGTGGACGCTGCCCAGCTCCTGCTGCATGTACTGGTTGAGGTTGAGCGTCTCGGCGCGTTCCACCTCGTCGGAATCCGCATGCTGGACGTTGGCCGGATAGCGGTCGGCGTCGACCTCGCTGCCGGCAAACGGCGTCGCGCCGATGACGTCGATGCCGCCGAGCTCGAGTGACTGGGCGTGGATGTTCGTGGCTGCCATGGTCGATGTCGCGCCGAGCGCCAGGCACAGCCCTTTTCTGAAGTGCATGTCTCCCCCTTGTTTTTATCTCGCACCACCGTCGAGTCTTGCCCGGCCTGCAGGCTGGCTCAATGGGAAATCTTCCCAATATTTCGAATCGCGTGGTTCGCTATAGCCGGTGCGCGTCAGGCCAGCGGGATATCGGCGTGAATACGCGTGCCGTGGCCGGGCCGGCTGTCGATTTGCAGCTGCCCGGCGAGCAGTTCGATACGTTCCGCCATGCCCGACAGGCCGAGGCCGGGCCGGCGTGCCGCCGGGTCGAAGCCGCGACCGTTGTCGCTTACCGTCACGCGGAGACGATTCGCCCGCGCGCCCAGAGCCACGTCGATACGCCGCGGCTGACCGTGACGCAGCGCATTGGTCAGCGCTTCCTGCACGAGCCGGAATACATGGATGGCCACGGGGGCGGGGACGTCTGAGAGCGCCTCGTCGCCGTCGTAGACCAGTTCGATATCGGCATGGCTGCGTTGCCAGCCGGCGACGTGTTCCTCGATGGCGGCATCGAGGCCCAGCTCGTCGAGGCCCGGTGGACGCAGCCGACGCATCATCAACCGGGTCTGGTCGTAGATCCCTGCGGCGACCTGTGCAATGGCCTCGGCGGATTCGGGCACGCCGTCAGGCAGCTTTTCCCGACGCGCCAGAATGCCGGCTGCATCGGCCCGAATGGCGGTCAGGCTCTGGCCGAGCTCGTCGTGCAGTTCGCGCGCGAGGCTGCGGCGTTCGTCTTCCTGGATACGTAGCGAATGGTCGCGCAGGCGCTGGTTCTCGCTGCGGGCCGCGGCGAGCGTTTCGGCCATGTGGTTGAACTGCGCGGCAATGCCGTCGAATTCGGGCAGCACGAAGGTCGGCAGGCGAATGGCGTAGTCGCCGTGCTCGATACGCGCGAGCGCAGCATCAATGCGCTGGACAGGCACGATGGCGCGGCCGAGTAGGCGGTAGACGATCACGATGGTGGCGCCGTAGAACACCAGCAGCAGGGCAAGAAGCCCGCGCGTGTCCTGCCAGGCTTCGGCGATCTCGTCGTCCGGGTCCGCCAGGATCACGATCGCCTCGTGCGCGGACACGCTGATACGACGATCGGGCAGGGCGTCGGGGCGTGTCATCGCCGCAAACCAGGCGGGAGCGTCGGCGCCGTCACCCGCCGGACACTCGTTGCTGTTGTCGCCGGCGGACACCAGCGACAGACACAGGTGGCGCAGATGGCCGATCGCGGCCAGCCGTTGCGCGGCCGCGAGCGCTTCGCCGTCGCTGCGGATGCTGGTTTCCACCAGATCGCTGGCCAGCGTCACGCTGGATTCCATTTCCTCGGCGATCGCGCGTTGTGCGTTGTGGATCACCAGCCAGCCGGCTGCCATCAGGATCACGGCAAGCAGCAGCGTGACCGCGAGCATCAACCGCTGGCGCAGCCGCAGTCGGGGTTTGAAACGCGAACCGGCCAACGGCTTGTAACTAGAGCCCGACGACGCCGGTACGAATCGCCAGCCGGGTCAGGTCGGCGGTGCCGCCGAGGCCCAGCTTGGCGCGCAGGCGCGACGCATGGTTGGCGACGGTCTTGGGGCTGAGAAACAGTTCCTCGGCGATCGCGTTGACGCTGGCCCCGGAGGCCAGCAGCCGAAAGATCTCGAATTCGCGCGACGACAGGCGCGACAGGGGATTTTCGGCCTCGAACGGCGCCGCTTCCTCGTCGACGAGCGCCGCGCCGATATAGCGCTTGCCGCGCGCGACCTGGCGCACGGCGTCGATCAACACGTCGGCGACCGCGCGTTTGCCGATATAGCCGGTCGCGCCCGCAGCCAGCGCGCGGCGCACGAAGATCTCTTCCTCGTGTACCGAAAACACCAGGATGCGCGTGCCGGGGTTGCGGCTGCAGATGCGCCGCGTGGCCTCGATTCCGCTCATGCCCGGCAGCGACAGATCCATGACGATCACGTCGAACGCCTGCTCGCGGCACAGGGCATAGGCGCGTTCGCCGCTGTCGGCCTCGCCCACGACTTCGATATCACCGGCCATCTTGAGCAGTCGCCCGTAGCCCGCACGCACGACGGCATGATCGTCGACCAGCAGGACCCGGATGGATTGACTCGTCATTGCTGTTCTCCTCCCTCGCCCGGATCGCATGCCGGGTTATTGCGCCTTTCGCGCACGGCGCGTGTGGTCCGCGCCTTGGCTACAAGATAGCGTATCCGCTGCGGCCGTAAGCATGCAGCGGGCAAAAGAAAAGCCGGCTGCCAGAGGGCGCAGCCGGCTCGGGGCATCCTTGGGGGAGACAAGGATGTTGGAACAACCCCTTAGAGAGCGACCGTCACGGCCTTGCACTCGGTGTAGTTGTTGAGCACCTGCTCACCCATCTCGCGGCCCCAGCCCGACTGCTTGTAGCCGCCGAACGGCAGCGCCGCATCGAAGATGTTGTAGCAGTTCACCCACACCGTACCGGCACGCAGCTTCGAGGCCAGTTTGTGGGCGCGGCCGATATCCTGCGTCCACACACCCGACGCCAGGCCGAACACCGTGTCGTTGGCACGACGCACCAGATCGGCGTCGACATCGGAGAACTTGGTTGCGGTCACGACCGGCCCGAAGATCTCCTCCTGTACGACTTTCATGTCGTCCGAGACGTCGGTGAGCACCGTCGGCTTCACGAAGTAGCCTTCGCCATCGCCGCGTTCGCCGCCGGCCGCGGCCGTCGCGCCCTGGCTCTTGCCGGAGTCCAGGAAGCCGGTGACGCGCTCGAGCTGGGTGCGCGAGACCAGCGGACCCATCTGCGTTTCCGGATCCAGGCCCGGGCCCAGCTTGATGTTGCGGGCGAAATCGGCCACGCCTTCCACGACCTGGTCGTAGATTTTTTCGTGCACGAACAGACGCGAGCCCGCCGCACAGCACTGGCCGTGGTTGAAGAAGATGGCGTTCGCCGCACCCGGAATCGCCTTCTCGAGATCGGCGTCGTCCAGAATGATGTTCGGCGACTTGCCGCCCAGCTCCAGCGATACCTTCTTGAGGTTGCCCTTGGCGGCATCGACGATCAGACGCCCGACCTCGGTGGAACCGGTGAAGGCGATCTTGTCGACATCCGGATGTGCCGCGATCGGCGCGCCGGCCTCTTCGCCGAAGCCGGTAATGATGTTGACCACGCCGTCCGGCACGCCGGCTTCCTGCATGATCTCGGCCAGCTTCAGACCCGACAGCGGGGTTTCTTCGGCCAGCTTCATCACGATGGTGTTGCCGGTGGCCAAGGCCGGGGCCAGCTTCCAGGCGGCCATCAGCAGCGGGAAATTCCAGGGAATGATCTGGCCGCAGACGCCGACCGGCTCGCGCCGGGTATAGGCATGCCATTCCGCGCCCGGCGCATAGGGCACGGTCGGGGTGATCATCTGGCCGTTGAGCTTGGTCGCCCAGCCGGCCATGTAGCGGAACATCTCCGCGGCCAGCGGCACGTCCGCGGCACGGGCGATGGAAATCGGCTTGCCGTTGTCCAGGGATTCGAGCTGCGCCAGCTCTTCCTGGTAATGCATGATCAGATCGCCGATCTTCCACACGATCTGCTGGCGCTCGGCCGGCGCCATCTTCGTCCACGGGCCGTCGTCGAAAGCCTTGCGGGCTGCCTTCACGGCCTTGTCCACGTCGACCTTCGAGGCCGACTGCGCCCGCGCGATCACCTGGTCGTTGGACGGGTTGTAGACATCGAACGTCTCGCCGGACTCGGCAGCGACCCACTGGCCGCCGATGAGCATCTTGCGCGGACTATCGATAAATTGCTGGACGCTCGGTTCGAGCGATACTTCAGAAGCTGCTACAGCACACATCTTTTTACTCCTCCGGTCATTTTTGTATTCACCCGACGACCGAATATCGTCGCGGCTTGCGTTGCGAACGCTCGCCGTCCGTCGTGCGGACGCCTGCGCGCCTGCTTCGAGAATCGCAAGATTCAGGCCACGCGCAAAAACGCCGTAAACGCGGCGTTTGCACGCACTCGCGGGGATGTCGGCACACAGACTGTCACGCATCTGGGACAGCGATGTTGCACGCTGCGACACATCGATGAGGGCGAGTTGTGCGGCGTCGTCAAAACTGCTAAAAGCAAAGCAGGACTGCGCGGCGTTCAAGACCGTTTAAAGACGCAGACAAAAGAATAATTGAGAAGCCCGGCCCGGCCGGACTTCACGGAGGAGAGCAGATGATCAATCCATCGACGCAGCGACCGTCTGCGACGTTCGCCCGCGCCCGGCCGAATACGCCGGACCTCGTGGCGGGCTCGTGGGATCGGTGCATCCGTGATTATGGGCTCGATCCGGCCCGTATCGAACTCGACGTCGTCTCGCGCAGCAAGCTCAGCGAGCACCGCGACGAACTGGGCGAGGTGGTGTCCATCGCGCGCGCCGAGATGGAGAATCTCGCCGCCCAGATCGCGGGTTCGGGCTACGCGCTGCTGCTCACCGACGCCCACGGCGTGATTCTCTATAATCGTGTCGAGCAGGCCTTGCGCACCAGCTTTCGTGCAGCCGGCCTCTGGGACGGCGCCGACTGGAGCGAATTCCGGCAGGGCACCAACGGTATCGGGACCTGCATCGTCGAACATCGGCCGGTGACCATTCACTGTGCCGACCATTTCGCCAATCGCAACACGTCCCTGAGCTGCTCGGCAGCCCCGATCCGCAACGCCCAGGGCAACCTGCTGGCGGTGCTCGATGCCTCGTCCGTGCAGTGCGAAGGCACGCGGGCGGGCCAGACCCACACCGTTGCGCTGGTGAGCATGTCGGCACGGCTGATCGAGAAGTGCATCTTTCTCAACGCCAACAGCGACAATCTGGTGTTGCGTTTCCACAGCCGCCCCGAATTCGTCAGCCTCATTCACGACGGCATGATCGCCGTGGACGAGCGCGGCCATATCGTGGCCGCCGACGACAGCGCGGCGCTGCAGTTGGGCTGCGATCGCCGCGAGGATCTGACCGGGCGTGCGGTAGACGAGATTTTTGACATGGACGCGGCCACGCTTGCCGAGCGCGCCGGCGACAGAACACAGGCGGTCTGGCCGCTGCACGAGCACCGGCGCGGCCGGCGCTACTACGCGCGTGCCCGAGCGCCGGCGGAGGTGAGCCGCAGCCAGCGCGTGACGGTGGCCCACAACGACGAGGCCGCGTTGCGCATCAGCGCCGCGCGTCGTCACCAGACGCGCGGTTTCGCCGACCTGCAGGGTTCGGACCCGCGCATGGCCGAAAATGTGCGCTGCGCGCGGCGTGTGGTCGATCGCCAGGTCCAGATCATGCTGCGCGGCGAGACCGGCACCGGCAAGGAGGTCTTCGCCCGCGCGATCCACGGCGTGAGCCGCCGCTCGGCGTCGCCGTTCGTGGCCGTCAACTGTGCCGCGATTCCCGAAACGCTTATCGAGTCCGAGCTGTTCGGCTACAAGCCCGGCGCGTTCACCGGCGCACGGCGCGACGGCATGCGCGGCAAGATCCTTCAGTCGTCCGGCGGCACGCTGTTTCTCGACGAGATCGGCGACATGCCGGTCGAACTCCAGACGCGGCTGCTGCGTGTGCTCGAAGAACGCGAAGTCGTGCCGCTGGGCAGCGAAACGCCGATCCCGGTGGACCTGAACGTGATCTCGGCCACCCATGCCGAGCTCGCCGACCTGGTCGAGTCCGGCGGGTTCCGCAAGGATCTGTATTACCGGCTCAACGGCATTACGCTAACGCTGCCGGCCGTGCGCGAGCGTGCCGATCTGCACAGCCTGCTGCGCAGCGTGGTCGCGTTCGAGCACGACGGCGAGGTCGCCATCAAGGTCGCCGAAGACGCACTGGCCGCGCTCGTGCGCTACCACTGGCCCGGCAATATTCGGCAGATGCGCAACGTCATGCGTACCGCGCTTGCGCTGTGCGAGGACTCGGTTATCCGCCTTGCGGATCTGCCGGCCGAAATTACCGACCATGCAGAAACGAGCCGCGCCGACGCCGGTGGCGGCAGCTGCAACAGCGAGGCGGCGAGTGCGAACCCGCTGGACTGCGCCGAACGTGCCGCGTTGCTGTCGGCACTGGACGAGAATCGCTGGAATATCACCAATACCGCGTCGCAGCTTTCGATGAGCCGCAACACGTTGTATCGAAAGATGAAAAAGCACGAGATTCCGCCCTCGCGCGAGCGCTGATCCGCAATCGCGATCGGCATGCGCGTCTGGCACGACTCCTGCCTTGAGAGTCGGATCAGACCCATGGATGCGCAAGGACGAAAGCGATGTATGTACGCGTGCTCGGATCCGCCGCCGGCGGCGGTTTTCCGCAGTGGAATACCAATGTCGGGCTGAACCACCAGCTGCATGAAGGCAGCACGCGTGCGACCGCGCGGACCCAGTCGTCGATTGCGGTGAGCGCCGATTACAAGCACTGGCTTCTGGTCAACGCCTCGCCCGACGTACGCCAGCAGGTGCTGGATTTTCCCGCCCTGCGCCCGGCGCCGGGCAAGCGGGGTACCGGCATCGGCGCGATCCTGCTCATGGACAGCCAGATCGACCACGCCACGGGTCTGATCATCCTGCGCGAAGGCGATACGCTGCCTATCTGGTCGACCCGCCCGGTGTATGAAGACCTCACCACCGGCCTGCCGCTGTTCAACGTGCTCGAACACTATTGCGGCGTGGACTGGCACGAGATCGACACCGCCGCGCCGTCATTCCCTATCGGCGGCGTACCGGGGCTGTCGTTTCGCGCGGTCGAACTGTCCTCGGCCGCGCCGCCGTATTCACCGCATCGCGGCGATCCGCATCCGGGGGACAACATCGGCCTGATCGTCACCGACGATGCCACCGGCGGCACGCTGTTCTATGCGCCGGGGCTCGGCGCGCCGGACGAAACCATTGCCGCGATCGCGCGCGAATCCGACTGCCTGCTGGTCGACGGCACCTTCTACACCGAAACCGAAATGATCGACCAGGGCGTGGGCGTGAAGCCGGCCGCCGAAATGGGACACCTGCCGCAGTCGGGCGAGAACGGCATGCTGGCCTGGCTCGCGGATTTTCCATCCACGCGTCGGGTGCTCATCCATATCAACAACACCAATCCGATCCTCGATCCGGATTCCCCCGAGCGCGCGACGGTCGAAAACGCGGGCGTGGAAGTGGCCTACGACGGCATGGAGATTCAACTGTGAGTGCCGCCATCGACCCGCGCGAACCCTGGCCGCGCGACGAGTTTGAAGCCCGGCTGCGCGCGCTGGGTGCGCGCTATCACATTCATCATCCCTATCACCGGATGATGCACGAGGGCCGTTGCACACCCGAGCAGATCCGCGGCTGGGTGATCAATCGCTATTACTATCAGGTGAGCATCCCGATCAAGGATGCCAACGTGCTCGCGAATTGCCCCGATCCCGAGGCCCGGCGGCTGTGGGTGCAGCGTATCCTCGACCACGACGGTGCGGAAGGCGAGGTCGGCGGTATCGAAGCCTGGCTGGCGCTCGCCGAAGCTTGCGGGCTGGATCGCGACCGAGTGGCTTCGCTCGACGACGTGCTCCCGGGCGTGCGTTTCGCGGTCGATGCCTATGTGAACTTCGCCCGCCGGTCCACCTGGCAAGAAGCCGCCTGTTCATCGCTGACCGAGCTGTTCGCGCCGGAAATTCATCAGCAGCGGTTGACCGGCTGGCCCGACCACTACCCCTGGATCGACGATTCGGGGCTGAGCTATTTCCGCAAGCGTCTCTCGGAAGCGCGGCGCGACGTGGAGCACGGACTGCGCGTCACGCTGGACCATTTCACCACGCGCGCCGAGCAGGAACACGCGTTGTCGATCCTGCAGTTCAAGCTCGACGTGCTCTGGACCATGCTCGACGCCATGTGGATGGCCTATGTCGAGGACATGCCGCCGTATCACAGTTGCCCGGAGGCAAGCCGATGAGCGCGCCGGACACGATAGAAGCCGACGCCGTGCCACGGATCGCGCGCGGCCATCGCATGCAGTTCGAGCCGGCTCAGGACTGCCATGTGCTGCTCTACCCGGAAGGCATGATCACCCTCAACCCCAGCGCGGCAGAGATTCTGCAACGCTGCGACGGCGAGAAACCGGTGCAGGCCATCTGCGATGAATTGTCGGCGGCGTTCGAGGGGGCCGAGGTGACCAGCGATGTGCACGAATTCCTGCGCCTGGCGGCGTCTCAGGGCTGGGTGCAGTTCTCCTGAGCCGACGCGCCCGCTGCGTCGGGCGCGGCTGAATCCCTTGTCGGGCCAGGGCTAGGACCAGCGTCAGCGTCAGCGTTCGTGACGCTCGGCGTGCAGGCGCTTGGAATTCTTCGGATTGCGGAACACGATCGGCTGGGCGGCTGGCCCTTCGAGCGGCCGGTCGTTGGCACGTGCGACGGCATCGGTCACCAGATGATGCTCGGGTGACTTGGCACACACCGGGTCGGCGGCATACATGTCGCCGGTGAGCATATAGGCCTGGCAGCGGCAGCCGCCGAAGTCCTTGGTTTTTTCCGAGCAGCTGCGACAGGGCTCGGCCATCCAGTCGTAACCGCGGAAATGATTGAACGCCGGGGATTCGCCCCAGATCCAGTCGATATCGTGATCGACCACGTTCGGGAACTCGAGGCCCGGCAGCTGCCGGGCGGCGTGGCAGGGCAGGGCGACACCGTCGGGGGCGATGGTGAGAAAGATATCGCCCCAACCGCTCATGCAGGCCTTGGGGCGGTCTTCGTAGTAGTCGGGCACGACGAAATAGAGCTTCATCGCGCCGCCGTTGTTCTCGTTCTTCTGGCGATATGCCGTGGTCACCCGTTCCGCGTGGGCAAGCTGCTCGCGCGTGGGCATGAGCGCCTCACGGTTGTGCCAGGCCCAGCCGTAATACTGAGTGTTGGCCAGTTCCACATAATCGGCATCCAGCGCCTCGGCCATCGCGATGATCTCTTCGATATCGTCGATGTTCTTTCGGTGCAGCACGATGTTGAGCACCATCGGGTAGCCATGGCGCTTGATCGCGCGGGCCATGTCCTTCTTCTTTTCGAAGCTGTCGGTACCGCCGAGAAAATTGTTCATCTCGGCGTTGCTGGCCTGAAAACTGATCTGGATGTGGTCCAGCCCGGCTTCGGCGAGTGCCGCCACGCGATCATCGTCCATGCCGATGCCGGAGGTGATCAGATTGCTGTAATAGCCCAGCCGACGGCCTTCGGCCACGATCTCTTCCAGATCGCGTCGAACCAGCGGCTCGCCGCCGGACAGGCCCAGCTGGGCGGCGCCCATCGCGCGCGCCTGGCGCAAGACCTTCTTCCAGGCCTCGGTATCGATCTCGCGGCCGATCCGGGCCATTTCGGTGGGGTTGCTGCAATACGGGCACTGCAACGGGCAGGCATAGGTCAGCTCGGCGAGCAGCCAGAGCGGGCGCGCCGGCGTCTCACCGTCGTGACGGGTGGGCAGCGGTACGGTATCGGTAGCCATGAGAACGCATTCTGCGAGATGTCGCGCAATAGAAAGGGGGCTGAAAAGCCCCCTTCCGCACGTTACACAATCGCTGTTAGCGGTTGTTGACGTACATCGTGATTTCAAAACCCAGACGCAGGTCATGGGCCTTGGGTGTGGTCCACTGTTTCATGGCGATCTCCTGTCGTTATTGTGAATAGGCACCACAGGATGATGCATCGACCATGCCAGCCGTGGGCGGCGCCAGGGGCCACTGCAACGCCCTGATCACGAAAGAAAACCGGCGCTCTTGATCCGTGATTGCGAGTCGGGCTGGCCAACTGGCCATACGGTGGCGAATAGTAGCCAGCTTAGATGGCCAATAGTGGCCACATTTTTGCCGGCGAGACAGGCCGTCGCCCCGCAATCTAGACTCGTCTCATGTGGATACGTCCTGCCGATTCGCTCAAGCGCCTGATTCGCCGCTATCAGCTGGCGTTGATCCTGGTGCTGGCGGTCGCCGCCGGGCTGGGTGGCCTGTGGGCGAGTTTCTGGCAGGCGGGTTATCAGGCGTCGCTGCGCTTCAATGGGCTGCTGGTCGAGGCGCAGGCGGTACGCGGCGATCTCTATCGCCAGATCAAGGCGGTGGATGCCGTACGCGACGGCGCGCCGCGCGACGACTACTGGCAGCGCCTCTATCGTATCGACGAGCATTTCTATCGCATGCGCGAGTACGCCGATACGCCGGCCGAGCAAGCCAGCATCGCGCGTATGGAAACCGCGTACGGGCTGATTCTCGCGGCGATGAACCGTATCGTCACAACGCCCGACAGCGACGCCAGCGCGGCCGCGACCGGCACCTGGCAGACCGAGGATTTCGAGGCGGCCTACAATCGGCTCACCCGTCAGGTCGCGATCCAGCGCGATGAACTCGCCGAACGGCTCGGGCTGTGGAACCGGCTCGCGCCGTGGCTGGCCTGGCTGCCGCTCATACTGGGCGTGGCCCTGGCGATCTGGCTCAACCGGCGCTTCGCCCGGGGTTTCCTCCAGCCGCTCGAACGTCTGGTTGCGGGCACCGCCGAACTCGCCAGCGGGCGCCTGAGCCATCGTCTGCCGAATACCGGCGTGGCCGAAGTGCGGCAGCTGGCCGACACCCTCAACGCGATGGCCGCCGAGCTCGAACACAAGCGCCGCGCGCTCATCGAACGCGAACGCCAGGCTGCGCTCGGCGAGCTGGTGCCGGTGATCGCCCACAACATCCGCAATCCGCTGGCCGGCATCCGTGCCAACGCCCAGATGCTCGATCGCCAGGCGCCGGCCGACGAGATCGAGGAGACGGGCGCCGACATCATGGACGCCGCCGACCGGCTCGAGCGCTGGCTGAACGCGCTGCTGTCCTACCTGCACCCGCTCGATCTCAAGCGTGAACGCCATGCGCTGGACGATATCGTCGACGGCGCGATCGCGGCATTGGGCGGCCGGCTCGCGGCGGCCGACATCACGCTCGATCGTAATCGCGCACCGGCGTATGTCGACGTCGACGCGCCGCTACTGGAACAGGCGTTGCACGGCCTGCTTGCCAACGCGCTCGAGGCATCGCCGCCGGGCGCGTCTCTGCAGGTCGCCACCCGCGTCGATCACGATCGCGCGACGCTGACCATCTGCGATGCGGGCCCGGGCATGGCGGTCGTGCCCGACCCGCAGGCAAGCGCACCGCTGCCGACCACCAAGCGCCGCGGTACCGGGCTGGGCATTCCCTTTGCCTACAAGGTCATTCACGCCCACGATGGCGAATTGAACTACGACAGCGCGCCGGGTGGCGGCACCCGCGTGCGCGTCCGGCTGCCCGGGGGCGAACACGCATGAGCGCGCCGCATATCTTGTTGCTGGAAGACGAAGGCGCGCTGGCGCGCGCGCTGGATCGGCGCCTGCGCCGCGACGGCTATACCGTGGCCGTCTGCGAGACCCTGGCCAACGCCAAGCTCGCCGCGCGTCGTCGCCGGCCCGATCTGGCGGTGCTCGATCTGCGGCTGCCGGATGGCTACGGTCTGGATTTTCTCGAATGGCTGCGCGCGGATATCGCGGACATTCCGGCCATCGTCATGACCGCCTTCGGCGAACTCGACGATGCCATCGCCGCCATGCGGCTCGGCGCGGTCGATTTCCTCAAGAAGCCGCTCGACCTCGACGCGCTGCATCGTATCGCTGCCGACGCGCTGGCTCGCGAGACGCCCGCCACGCGCGCTGCCGATACAAGCCGCGCGGCGACAGGCACTGAAGACAATGCCCTGATCGGCGACAGCCCGGCCATGCGTGCCGTTGCCGCCCAGCTCGAACGCATTGCCGCGCTCGCGACAAGCGATGCGCCGCCGAACGTGCTGATCACCGGCGAGACCGGGACCGGCAAGGACCGTATTGCGCGTGTGCTGCACGGTCGCTCGGCTCGTGCCGAAGCCGAGTTCGTGCAGGTCGATTGTGCTGCCTTGCCGCGTGATCTCATCGAGGCCGAACTGTTCGGCCACGAGAAGGGCGCCTTCACCAATGCCCACCGCGCGCGTCGCGGTCTGCTGGCGGCGGCCGGGCGCGGCACGGCGTTTCTCAACGAAATCGGCGAGCTGCCCATGGGGCTGCAGGCCAAGCTGCTCACGGCGCTGGAATCCCGCACCGTGCGCGAGATCGGCAGCGACACCGAGCGCGACATTGCGGCCTGGTTCGTTGCCGCGACCAATCGCGATCTCGCCACGCTCATGCAGACCGGCGAATTCCGACAGGATCTCTACTACCGCCTCAACGTGCTTACGTTGCATCTGCCGCCCCTGCGTGAGCGCGGCGAGGATGTGATCGCGCTGGCGGAGCATTTCGTGGCGCGGACCGCCGCGCGTCATGGCCGGGCGGCGCCGGAACTTGCGGCCGATGCGCGGGCGGCGTTGCGTGCACACGACTGGCCCGGAAACGTGCGCGAGCTGCGTCACGTGATCGAACGTGCGGTGCTCGTGCATGCCGACGATGTGGTGGAGGCGGCGCATCTGCAGCTGCCGCCACCGCGCGGTGCCGTTTCCCGGGCAGCGGCCGCGAGCCGGTCGACGGCTGCCGCAGCCCCGGGCGCGACCCTTGCGGACAACGAACGTGAGCTCATCGAGCGCACCCTCGCGGAGACACGCCATAACATTTCCGAGGCCGCGCGCCGGCTGGGCCTCAGCCGCGGCGCGTTGCGTTATCGACTGGAAAAATACGGTCTGGATGGTGGCTGAGTAGGTGGCCGAGTGCAGGCCGGCGGGCGTCGATCATGCCGGCCGAGCGCCTGGGCATCCGGCAAATCCGCGCGCTTGTGCGGCCCGGCTTACGCAGCGCGTGCGGCCAGCCGCGTTGTGCTCGGTGTGCACGCCGAAAGTTGTGACACGATCTGTCGGGTGCGGCGGCTGGAAAAGACCTCCACCCGGAAACTGCGAATATAGTCGACCACGCCGCGGCCGCTCACGATATGCGCAGGCCGGTCGACGGGCAGCGGCGCGGGATCGGGCAGCACGAGAACGGGACTGACGAAACTCGCGCTTTCCTCGATCACGTGCGCGATCTGCCGGGCGTGCTCCTCGCAATCATGCATGGGGTCGTCGTAGCAGGCCACGACCGGTTGACCGCGTTCGAACCCGTTTGCCGGCACCGGGCCGTTCACGTCGTTTGAATCGAGGGTCTTCACCACGAACACGCCGCGCGTGCTCACGACGAGCAGGCCGATATGAATCACGGTGCCGGGCGCGCTGACGACCAGGTCACGCAGCACGACGTAATCGCGCGAGCGCAGCATCCACCACCAGGCGAACAGGGTGCGCATGCGCGACAGGCGCGCGTGTACGGCCGCGTAACCACGGTGGAGGGTCAAACCGAACGAAATCAGCGCTTTCACGGCAACTACTTAAGGCTGATGAACGACGCTCGGCGACCGCCGAGTGGCTGTATGGCACCTATTTTACGGCGCGCGGGCGCGCTTCTGAATAGGCTGGAAGATTAAATTTTCGTGGCAGTGGGCGGTGCCGCCCCGGTTGTCGCGCGCGATGCGAAAAAACCCCGGGTGGGAGCGCTAACGGCGCTCGAATAGCGCGTTTTCAGGTTGGCGTGACGGGCGGCGGCGTTCGGCCGCGACGCGCCCGCAGGCCGGCCGACCGCTCAGTCGATGGCGAAATCCGTCGGCAGACGCACGAGCGTCGCGCCCCACGACAGGCCCACGCCGAAGCCGACCAGCAGAAGCAGGGCGCCCGGCTTGATCTGGCCGTTGCCGATGGCGCGTTTCATGGCGATCGGCACACTGCAGGACACGGTGTTGCCGATGTCCTCCATGCACACCACGAAGCGCTCGCGCGGCAGGTCGAGTTTCTTGCGAATGCCTTCGAGCACCGTGGCGCTGGCCTGGTGCGGGACGACGGCGTCGATTTCGTCCAGGCTTACGCCGGCTTTTTCGCACAGCGCGTCGACGGCTTTCGGCACTTCGCGCAGCGTGAATTCGATCACCGCGCGACCGTTCATGTAGATGTTGTGATCGCTGCGCGTGTTGCCGTGGCGGTCAGTGTATTCCTCGACCGGCAGCTCGGCCGCGCGATTGCGCAGGCCGCTGTTGGGCACGATGAGATCCTGTGCGCCGCGGCCGTCGGTGCCGTAAACGAAAGGACCGATGCTCGGCGCGCCCTCGCGCGCGCTCATGAGCGTGGCCGCCGCGGCATCGCCGAACAGCGCGCGCACGCTCTTGTCGCCCGGATTGACGAACTTGCTGTAGGTGTCGGCGGTGACCAGCAGCAATTTCTGGGACTGGCCGGTTTCGATCAGCGCCTTGGCCACGCCGAGCGCATAGATATAGCCGGAACACCCGAGATTGATATCCAGCGCGCCGATATGGGTGGGCAGGCCGAGCCGTTCCTGCACCAGGCAGGCAGTGGTCGGCGCCAGGTAGTCGGGACTCTGGGTGCAGAAGATCAGGTAATCGATCTCGGCGGGGTCCGTGCCAGTGCGCTCGATCAAATCGCGCGCCGCAATCACGCCGAAGTCCGAAGCGCATTCCTCGTCGGAGGCGACATGGCGGGCCCGGATGCCGGTCTTTTCGGCGATCTTTTCCAGCGGCCAGTTCGGAAAGCGCGCCGCGATCTCCTCGATCGACTCGGTGCGCGCCGGCAGCATGTACTCGATGGCCTCGATCACGGCGCTCATCAGCGCGTGCCTCGAAGATGGATGCGGTCTCGGCGTTGCAACGTGTCTCTCCCGATCACAGCGGCAGTGCCCAGTCTATGCATAGCGCAGGCGCCGGTGGGTAAAACGCTCAATATCGGCGTCCGTACGGTGCGCGTCAACGTGTATCGCCGTGCGTATGCTGCGCCCGGGAGCGGGCACGCGCCGCGAGGCGCAAGCATGCCTGCGTTTGGCCGTTAAAGCCGCGCGGCGATGGCGCAGCGCAGCACGTGCCGGTCGCGCGTATCCGTGCGCGAAAATGCGCCCGAACGTCAGCGATAGCTGTCGATAAAGCGGCGGTCCAGCCAGTGCTTGAGCCAAGCGCTCGTGCGCCCGTGCCACCAGTGCTTGCCACGGGTCGCCAGCCCGGTGCCGTCGCCGAGATCCAGAATCGACAACCATTTCGATTGCGGCGTGTAGCGCTGCAGCCGTGCGCCGGTCGCGACGGCTTCCAGATTGGCCAGCAGTACCGGCGCCTGGCGCACCCCGAATACGCCCAGACGCGGCCGGTCGTGCGTGTTGCTGCGAGCACAGTCGCCGACCGCGAACAGGCGCGGGTCGTCGACGCTGCGCAGCGTGTCGTCGACGACCACACCATCATCGAAACGCAGGCCTAGCCCACCGAGCCAGGCGGGCGCGGCCAGCCCGGTGGCGAGCACCACGTGATCCGCTGCGATCGACGCATCGTTGTCGAGCGTGAGGGTCGCGCCGTGGCGCTCGACGGCCCGCGTGTTGAATTTCAGCGTGATGCCCATGGCCTGTAGGCAGTGGGCAAGACGGCGGCTGGCGCCGGCGGGCAGGGCCGGGGCGAGGCGGCCGTGCGCCTGCAGCAGGGTAAGGGCCGGCGGGCACGACGCGCGTCGGGCGAGTGCGGCGATATTGGCCGCGATTTCGCAGCCGGTGGCGCCGCCGCCGACGACGACCACCGCGGGCGTTTCGCCGGCGTCGTAGGCGTGCTTGAGTGTCCGGTGCAGGCGGTCGAGCTGCGCGATCGGCTTGACTGGCCAGCAGCTCGTGTCGTCTGCGCAGCCGGTGATCGCATGCTGGCGAACACCACTGCCAACGTTGACGGATAGCCAGTCGTAGTCGCAGTGCCGGCCGTCGTCCAGCCGTACTTGTCGTGCCGCGCGATCAATGTGCTCGACACGCCCGGCGATGAATCGCCCGCCTGCGTTTTCGATCACCGCACGCGGATCGATCTGGTCCTGCGCCGCGGTGAACTGCCCGCCGAGCATGCCGGTCGCGCGGCCCGAGTACCAGAACGTGCCGGGGTCGATCAGGGTGACCTCGAGCTCAGCGCGCGCCAGCCGGTCGGCGTGTGCGGCAACGTGCAGATGCGCATGGCCCGCGCCGACCAGCAGGGCCCGCCGAGTGGTGGTCACGGCGCGGTGTCGTTACCCGGGCGTTCGACCGGGTAACCGGCCGCAGCCCAGTCCGCATAACCGCTCTGCAAGGCCTGAACGTCGGTGTAGCCGTTGGCGGCCAGGGCCGACGCGGCGCGCGCCGCCCGTGCGCCCGCGGCGCAGTAGGTGACGACCGGCGTGTCACGCGTGACGGTGATCTCTGCCTGCTGTTCGAGACCGCCCACCGGGTGATGTACGGCGCCCGCAATATGGCCGTTCGCCCATTCATCGGGCTCACGCACGTCGATGAAGCGCGCGCCGTCCTGATAGGCCGCATAGGCCTGTTCGAGCGCGATGACGCCCACCGGTGTCGGGCGTTTCTCGGCCGTGGCCTGCGGTGCAGGGTGGTCGGGCGGAGGTGCGGCCTCGCGCTGTTCGGAAAAGCCGAGCCAGGCGCGCAGTTTCTGCAGAATCGACATGACCGGTCGTTCCTTGGTTGAGGCGATAGCGATCAGCTTAAGCCCCCGACGCAAGGCTCGCGAGCATGTGCGCCGGCGCCCGGCCGGCGCGCTTCGCGGGCTTTTGCGCGGCGCCAAGGCGGCGCGCCTCCTTTTTGATAAGCATTCGTATTTAGCTTATTCTCCGGCTGTCTTTGCCGAATCACGCGCGGCCGCGCGCCGACCGCGAACGCCGCGGAGAAGGTCATGTTCGAACTCAATGCCGCCCGCTTCGAGGTCAATGGCCGTTGCCTGCTCGAAGCCACCGACCTGTGCTTCAAGCAGGGTCTGGTCTATGGCTTGATCGGACACAACGGCTCCGGCAAATCCACGCTGCTCAAGCTGATGGCGCGCCAGCAGTGCGCCAGCTGCGGCGAGATCTGTCTCAACGGGCGTTCCATCGATCGCTGGGGGCATCGCGAGTTCGCGCGCGAGGTGGCCTACCTGCCGCAGCATCTGCCCAGCGCGTCCAGCCTGACGGTGCGGGAACTCGTGGCTTTTGGGCGCTACCCCTGGCACGGGCTGCTTGGGCGGATGTCGCGCGAGGACAAGCGCCAAGTCGAACGCGCGCTCGATCTTACCCATACCGCCAGCATGAGCGATCGCATGGTCGACACGCTCTCCGGCGGCGAGAAGCAACGCGTCTGGATCGCCATGCTGCTGGCCCAGGGCAGCCGCTTTCTGCTGCTCGACGAGCCGCTGTCGGCGCTGGATATCGCCCATCAGGTCGATACGCTAGCGTTGATCCGCGAACTGGCCGGTTCGCTCGGGCTGGGCGTGATCATCGTGCTGCACGACGTGAACATGGTCTCGCGTTACTGTGACCACCTCGTGGCGCTGCGCGACGGCCGGCTGCTCGCACAGGGGGCGCCGAGCGAACTCATGCGCGATGCCACCCTGGAAGCGATCTACGGCATCCGCATGAGTGTGATGCCGCACCCCGCCGACAATCACCCGATCGCCGTCGTCCAGTGACGCGGGCCGTACGCGCGCGACGCTTCGCGGGCGCGAGGCGCTCGTGTCTTGTGGGCTGGCTCGTGGGGCTGGCCCTGTTTGTTTCGGGCGGCCTGTGCGTGGCGAATGCGCAGCCCACGCCGCGCGTCGCTGCCATCGACTGGGGCCAGGCCCAGACGCTCATCGCGATCGGCGCGCCGCCGGTCGCCATGGCGCAGATCGCCTCGTATGGCGACTGGGTCGGCGGCCCGGCGGTGCCGGATTCGGTACGCGAGCTCGGCCTGCGCGTGCAGCCGAACATGGAACTGCTGTCGCAGCTGGATCTCGACGCGATCACGATTACGCCGATGTATGCGAACTCGCGCACGCGCCTCGCCCAGGTCGCGTCGGTCGAGAGTATCGATGTCTACTACCACGAGGGCTCGGCCTGGGATAACACCGTCGAGTCCACCCGCAAGCTCGCCCGGCTGGTGCATCGTGAGGCCGCCGCCGAGCAGCTGATCGAAACGACCCGGGCCGACATCGAGGCGTCAGCCAGGCGCCTGCCCGCGGACGCCGAGCCGCTGCTCGTCATCCAGTTCATCGATGCCCGTCATGTGCGCGTGTTCGGCGACAACAGCCTCATCGGCAACGTCATGACCCGCATGGGCGTCGCCAACGCCTGGCAGGAACAGACCAACTTCTGGGGCTTCGCGCTGGTGCCGATCGAGCGCCTCGCGGCGATCGAGAATGCCCGCATGGCCGTGCTCGACCCCATGCCGGTCGGCGTGGCCGAGGAGATCGTCAGCAGCGTGCTCTGGCAGAGCCTGCCCGCCGTGCGCGACCGGCCGATTCTCGATCTGCCCGCGGTCTGGAGCTTTGGCGGGCTGCCCTCGGCGACGCGTTTCGCGCGCGGACTCGCCGCGGCCTATGACGGCCGCGAGACGGCTGGCGAAACAGAGACGCCGGAGAGTACGCCGTGACGCCTGCGCGTCTGTGCAGCCTGTTTCTTGTCGTGCTCGGCGTGGCCTGTGTGTGGGCGCTGGCCACGATCATGCCCGGCGGCCTGGCCATGCTGGCGGCGCCTGGCGATTCTCTGACCGGCATACTGCTGCGCTACAACTGGCTGCCCCGGCTCGTGGCATCGCTGTTGGGCGGTGCCGGGCTCGCGCTGGCGGGCGTACTCATGCAGCAGACGTTGCGCAACCCGCTGGCGGCACCGACGACGCTCGGTGTGGTCAGCGGCGTGCATTTGGCGTTGTTGCTGGCCACGCTGTTCGCGCCCTGGCTGTTGTTGCATGTGCGCGGCGTGGTGGGTTTTATCGGCGGCGCGGCCGCCATGGGGCTTGTGTTCGCGCTCGCCTGGCGACGCGCGCTTGCGCCCACGGTCGTCGTGCTCGCGGGGCTGGTGGTCAATCTCTATCTCGGCGCGCTGGTGGTCGTGCTGCTGCTGTTCAATCAGGAAGCACTGCGCGGGATGATGATCTGGGGCGCCGGTTCGCTGGCCCAGAACAACTGGGACGGCGTGTTCTACCTGCTGCCGCGGCTGGCGATCGGCGCGTTGGCCGCTACTGCACTCTCGCGCGCGCTCGCGCTGCTCGATCTCGATGATGTGAACGCGAAGAATCTTGGCGTGTCGCTGCAGTATCTGCGCGCCGGCGCGCTGGGCGTGGCCGTGTTCGTTGCCTCTGTCGTGGTGGTAGAGCTGGGCGTGATCGGTTTCGTGGGCCTGGCCGCGCCGTCCATCGTGCGTCTGGCCGGCGCGCGTACGCTCAAGGCGCGGCTGGTCTGGGCGCCGGTGCTCGGTGCGCTGCTGCTTGCGGTGACCGATCAGGTGCTGCAGCTGACCACCCACGATTCCGCCGCGCTGATTCCCACCGGCGCCACCACGGCCGCGCTTGGCGCGCCGCTGCTGCTGTGGCTGATTCCGCGGCTCAACATGCGCCGGCCGGTGCCGCAGACCATGGCCGAAGCGCCGACCGTGCGCCTGCGGGCGCCGTCGCGGTTGCTTATGACCCTCGTGGTCGCGGCGGCCGCCATGGTGGTGATTGCGCTGCTCGTCGGCCGCGGTGCCGATGGCTGGACGTGGCCGTTGCAGCTGCCCTGGGCCGAAACCGGGGCCTGGCGTCTGCCGCGCGTGCTCGCGGCCGGCGCCGCGGGGCTGATGCTGTCGCTGGCGGGCACGATCATCCAGCGCGTGTCGGGCAATCCCATGGCCAGCCCCGAGGTGCTCGGCATCAGTGCCGGTACCGCGATGGGCGTGCTCGCGGTGATTCTGCTGTGGCCGGCGGCCGGTACGTCGGTCATGCTCGGCGCGGGTATTTTCGGTGCCTTCGCGACGCTGGCGCTGCTGGTCGTGCTCAATGCGCGCAGCGACTTCGAGCCCGAGCGCGTGCTGCTCACCGGCATCAGCGTGCTGTTCCTGTTCGACGCGATCTCCAAGATCGTGCTCGCCGGCAGCGACCCGCGCACCCAGCAGCTGCTGGCCTGGATGTCGGGCACGACCTACTACGTCGATATGCCGCTGGCGCTGACCGTCACGGCGCTGGCCGCGGTTCTGCTGCTGGCGACGCGCCCGCTTGCGGCCTGGCTCGACCTGTTGCCGCTGGGTGTGCCCACGGCACGCGCCCTGGGCGTGAACGTGACCTTCAGCCGGCTGTTGTTGCTGGCTGTGGTGGCCGTGCTTACCGCCGGGGCGACGCTGGTGGTGGGGCCGCTGAGTTTCGTGGGGCTGCTCGCGCCACATATGGCGCGGCTGCTGGGGCTTACGCGGGCCCGCGAACAGATGGCCGGCGCGGTCGTCATCGGGGCGCTATTGATGATTCTGGCGGACTGGGCCGGCCGCGTGGTGCTGTTCCCGAGCGAGATCCCGGCGGGTCTGGTCGCGACCCTGATCGGCGGCAGCTATTTCATGTGGCGGCTGCGGCGCATGTGACACGATTCCGCAACGCCGGTTGCCATGACGTGTGGCGATCACCCGGCGTGGGACAGGGCAGTGCCGCGTGGACGTCGTGGCGCACGGGCTATCCGGCTCTCAGGTCGACTCGTGCGAAGGTATCGGGCACCGGCACGTGCGCCGATGCCCTGCGGCTGTTGCAGCCGCAGGGCATCCGGGTGTCGCTTACCACCGATAGCTCAGATTGCCGAGCACGCCGCGTGATTCGCCGTAGTAGCACCAGTAGTCGCAGCTGGCCACGTATTCCTTGTCGAACACATTGGTCACGTTGACCTGGGCACGCCATTGCGGCGATACGTCGTAGCTGACGGCGGCGTCGAACACGGTGTAGTCGGGCACGGTGATGTCGCCGTCCACGCTTTCGCCCACGTAACGTGCGCCGCCGCCGAGCGTAAGCCCCTCGGCGACGTCACCGGCGAACGCATAGTCGAGCCACAGCGAAGCTTGATGGCGCGGAATGAGTGCGGCGCGCAGGTTGCGCTGCTCGACGGACTGATCGACCCGCGCACTGGTATACGAGTAGGTGGCGGTGGCCTGCAGGCTGTCGGTGAGATAGCCGACGGTCTCGAGCTCCACGCCTTGTGATTCGCGGGTACCGGCCTGGGTCTGAAAACCGGCCGGCGACGTGATGAGGGTGTTGCTCTCCTCGAGATCGAAAACGGCGAGCGTGGCGTAGCCGTCCCAGCCGTCGGGCGCGTATTTGAGCCCGGCTTCCCACTGCTGGCCCTCGCGCGGCTCGTAGAGCTCGCCCTCGGCCGTGTTACGGCCGAGCGGATCGAAGGACTCCGTGTAGCTCAGATACGGCGACAGCCCGTTGTCGGCGAGATACATCAGACCGCCGGAAAACGAGAATTCGTCGTCGTCCGAACGCTGGGTGACGCCGGTGGTGCGGTTCACGTTGTCGGTCTTGGCGTCGTCGTAGCGCACCCCGCCGAGCAGCACCCAGCGATCGTCGAGACGAAACTGGTTCTGGATATACAGCCCGGTCTGGCGGGTATCGATAGCGCGGTCGATGCGCGCGCTTTCGGGCACCGGGTCGAAGTTGCCGTACTGCGGATCGAACAGGTCGATCGGCGCGCCGAAGGAGAACAGGTCGGCCTCCTCGCCGCGGATTTGCAGATCCTGATAATCGAGGCCGATGAGCAGCGTGTTTTCGGTGCGCCGGGTGGCCCAGCGGCCGACGAAGCGGTTGTCCACGGTCCAGCTTTCGGTGGTGCCGTCACGCAGCGTCAGGCCCCGCGAACCCTCGCGCTCGCCGGAGCGCGCGAGCACGTAGCTGCTGCGCAGGTCGAGATCGAGATGGCTGTAGCGCAGGTTCTGTTCGAACGTCCAGGTGTCGTTGACCGCATGCTCCAACTCGTAGCCGAGCGCGCTCTGCGTGCGGCGGTCGCGGTCGTAGCCGGGTTCGCTGTAGTTGGTTTGCGGGTCGACCTTGCCGAAGGGCGTGTCCTGAACCGTGCCGTAAGGCAGTTTGAACGGGTTGGTCGGGATGCCGTCGTCGTGCTGGAAGCTGGCAAGCAACGTGAGCGACGTGTCGTCGGAGAAATCGATGTTCATGCTCGGCGCGACGTAGACACGGTCGTTCTCGGTATAGTCGAGATCGCCGTCGCGCGACTTGTAGAGCCCGACGAGGCGGTACTGCACCCGCTCGGATTCGTTCACCGGGCCGGATGTGTCGATGCCGATGCGGTGATAGCCGCGCGTGCCGATGCCGAAATCGACACGGCCGCGCGCCTCGCGCGTCGGGCGTTTGCTCACCGCGTTGATCAGACCGCCGGGCGGCGCCTCGCCGTAGAGGATGGACGACGGCCCCTTGAAGACCTCGACGCGTTCCAGGCCGTAGGGCTCCGGTAGCCACTGGTAGAAACCCTCGCGATAGATGCGCAGGCCGTCCTGGTAGGTCGATTGATCGAAGCCGCGGATTTTGAACCAGTCGGTGTTGTTGTCGGCCCCGTAGTGGCCGGACAGCACACCGGCGCGGTAGCGAAACGCCTCGTCCAGGCTCTGGACGTTGCGCTCCTCGAGCTCCTGCTCGTCGACCACGGAGACCGGGCGCGGTGTTTCGGCCAGCGGCGCCTCGACCTTCAGCGCGGTTTCGGCAATGACCAGCGGGGCAAGCAGCCCTTCGGACGATGCCGTGTCCTGCGCCAGACCGACCAGCGGCGCAGCAGCCGTCGCGATACCGAGCACGAAACAATGACGATGCAGCCGAAGCGGCTGGATCCCGGTGAAAGATGCCTTGGACATGATGTGCGGCCCCCAGAGAATGCGTTGTTCGCCGGCCGTCACATGGTCGACCCAGCCCCCAAATCGGATGATAATAATTCTCATTACGAGCGCGCAACTGCCGTGTCGGCAACGCAAGTTCAGAAGTCCGGGTGCCCGCGCGTTGTATGCCTCGAAAAGCGCGCGGCGGGGGTCGTCGTGCGCCTGGCGCGACGGGCCGGGTGTGTGCCGTCAGCCGTCGTGCAGCTGGGCTATGGCATCCCGGCTGGCGCGCTCGCGCATTGCGCCGGTGAGTTCATGCAGCCGGCCGTCGCGCATTTCCAGCAGCCGATCGGCATGTTCGAAATAGCTGTCGTCATGACTGATCGCGAACACGGTATGGCCGCGCTCGCGAAAGACGGGCAGCAGGTCGCGATAGAACACCCGCCGGAACTGCGGGTCCTGGTCGGCGGCCCACTCGTCGAGCAGCAGGACGTCGCGGGACTCCGCAAGCGCGAGCATGAGCGCGACACGCTTGCGCTGCCCCTGGGAGAGGCGGGTATCGCGAATCCGCGCGCCGTCGAGATCGAGCTTGTCGGTCAGGCCGAGCCGTGCGCGCCAGTCGTCGATGAACGGCTGGCTTGCCGGTGCCCCGTCGACGCCGAGCAGCCGGTCGAACAGATGAAAATCGGTGAACACGGCCGTGAACAGGCGTCGATAGGCGGCGCGATCGCTCGCCCGCACCGGCACATCGTCGATACGGATCTCGCCGGAGACCGGGCGGTACAGGCCGGTCAGCAGCCGCGCCAGGGTGGTCTTGCCGCTGCCGTTGCCGCCGATCAGAAAAACCAGTTCGCCGCGGCGCAGGGTGAGGTTGATCGGGCCGATGCCGAAACCGCTGTCGCCTTCGGCACGCCCGTAGGCAAAGGTCACGTCGCGCAGTTCGATGGTCTTCCACTCGCGCTTGATCGGCGCGGGCGTATCGAAGCGGGGCTCGTAGTCGGCCAGCGTGAGCGTGGCGAGCTTGTCGAAGGCGACCTGGGCGTTGATGAGCGTCGGCAGGGCGCCGATCGCCTGGATCATGGGCGTGCGCAGGAATAGGATCGTGAGCGCGTAGGTGGCCGCCACCGAGGTGCTGGCCCAGCCCAGGCCGTTGGCGAGGAAGAACACCACGCCAATGGCGCCGAGCATCATGATGTTCGCCCAGTTATTCGCCGACAGATGGAATGTGTCCGAGCGAATAATGTGATGACGATAGCGGCGCGCGTTCTCGGTATAGACCGAATCGAACAGCTGCCGTGCGCGGTCGCGGTTCAGGCCCAGTTCCTTGCGGCCGCCGATCACGGTTTCATAGTCCTGCTGGAGCGCATCCTCGGCGTCGCGGACATGGCGCAGATGGTGATAGACCCGCTGCACCAGCCAGGCGCCCACCGCCATGGTCAGGCCGATCCATGCGGCGGTGATCACCAGGATCTGTGGTGACAGCCAGGCGAGATAGCCGATGCTGGCAAGCGTCAGGATCGTGCCCTGTACCAGTTCCGGCAGGCGCACGAAGGCGATGGTCACGTTGCGGATATCCGCCGACAGGCTGGCCAGCAGCGGCGCGCTGCCAAGCGCGTCGATACGCTCGATATCGGTATCCATGATCCGCTTGACCAGCCGCGACCGCAGGTCGAACACGAACTGATGGCCGAGCACGGTCAGCCCGAGCTGGGCGACGAGCGACACGGCGAGCAGGAGCAGAATCAGGCCGAAGAACTGGGGCATCGCCGCCAGCGGGTTGGCCGCGGTCTCGATCAGGCGCTGATTGATGAACGCGATCACGCCGATGCCCAGCGCAGCGCTTGCAACGCTGGCCATGAGTACGCCGATGAACGCAGCGCGATAGTCGCGCAGAATCAGGCGAAGCAGGGCCATCAGCGGCCGACCGCGGCAGGCGTGGTGGCGTCGTAATGCACGACCCGGGGACAATTGACGCACAGCCCCCATTTCGAGTCCAGATCGCGCATGCAGCACAGCCGCCGGCAGCGCACGATCGGCTCGTCGTTGCCGTCGAGCGCACCGGGCTTGCAGATGCGGTGGGCGCGGTCGAAAGGGTTGAAGCCGCCGTCCGGCCGCGTGGGCGTATCCAGCAGGGCAGCCGCCAGCGCCACGCGGTCGGCTGGAATCCGGCCCTGGCGTGCCAGCTCGCCCACCACCCAGTCGTAGTACATCGCGGCGTTGCTCCAGAACACCCGCGCCGACAGCCGGCAGTAGCGCGTCAACGCCTCGACGAACGGGCAGAGCAAAGCATCGATGAGGGCGGACAGGTCGGCGCCGTCGCCGGCTTTGAAATACGGCGCTTTCACCACGAAGCAACGGGGCGTGGCATCGGCATGCCAGGCAACAGCCAAATCGGACCAGGCGCAGGTCAGCCGTTGATCGGTCGCGAGCTGGGCCACCGTGGTCGGGATGATCAGGCGGCTGAAGAACCATTTCGACCACTGCGACGCCGCGGCGCGATCGTCGTGACAGCCACGATCCGTCTTGAATGCCGCAAGGCGTTCGGCGAAGGCCTCCGCGTCGAGCACGTCGGCGCCGGGCGTCATGCGCGCCTCGTGCGGCGCCTGTGCAACGAGCGCGTCGTCGAAGCTCTCGAGATGATCGTGAAAATGGCGAGCGAACATCGCAGCCGGGCCGGTTGGCGTGGTCCGGGCGGCCGGGGCGCTGGAAGGCGGGCCGTGGTCCGGATGGGAATGATTATCAGGCACGGTAACCCGCCAGCCCGATCACTGGCCAGCCAACGGCATTACCGTGCCGCCAGCGTCGTATCGCAAATCTGACATTGCGCCTTGTCAGAAACGGCGGAAATTGCTATTTTCACTCTCGCAGGCGCTGCCTGCCCCCATCCCCGATGCCACGGAGTGCCCCATGGCCGTTTCCGAACTCGTATCCCGTTTCAACCCGCTGTCGAGTCATCCGAAGATCGATACCGACATGCATATCGCCATTGTCGGTGCGGGTTTCTCAGGCCTGGGCATGGCGATCCGGCTCAAGGAGGCCGGCGTGGACAACTTCACGATTCTCGAGCGCGGCAGCGAGGTGGGCGGCACCTGGCGCGACAATCACTATCCGGGCGCGGCCTGCGACGTGCACTCGCATCTGTACTCGTTTTCCTTCGAGCAGAGCGCGACCTGGTCCCGCAGCTTCGGCCAGCAGCCGGAGATTCTCGACTACATCAAGCGGTGTACCGACAAGTACAGGCTGCGCGAGCACGTGCGTTTCGATACCACTATCGTCGGTTCCGATTTCGACGAGGAGGCGGGGATCTGGCATGTGCACACGGCCGACGGGCAGACCCTGACAGCCAATGTCGTGATCTCGGCGGTCGGCGCGCTGGCGGACCCGGCTTGGCCCCGTATCGACGGCCTGGACGATTTCGCCGGCAAGCTCATGCACACCGCGAAGTGGGATGACGACTACGACCTGGCCGGCAAGCGTGTCGCGGTGATCGGTTCCGGCGCGAGCGCGATTCAGGTGGTGCCCGAGGTCGCGAAACAGGCCGACCAGCTTACGGTCTTCCAGCGCACGCCGAGCTGGATCATGCCCAAACCGGATCGGCCCATCCCCGAGGAGAAGCAGGCGGAATACCGCGACGCGCCGCACAAGCTGCATCGGCGCCGCCTCAAGATCTACTGGATCAACGAACTCTTCGCGCCGTTCGTGATTTCGGATTTCGGCCCGCTCAAGCGTGTGGCCGAGAAGATGGCCAAGTCCCACATTCGCAAACAGGTGAAAAGCGCGGCACTGCGCGCGCGGGTGACGCCCGACTACAAGATCGGCTGCAAGCGCATCCTGATCTCGAACGACTGGTATCCGGCGCTGCAGCGCGACAACGTCGAGCTGATCGCCGACGGCCCGGCGCGCATCACCGAAAACGCCATCGTCACAAAGGACGGCCGAACGATCGAGGTCGACGCCATCGTCTGTGCCACCGGCTTCAAGGTGCCGAGCAAGGCCGCGCCGTTCCCGGTAACCGGCCGGGGCGGTCTCGATCTCGATACGGCCTGGGACGACGGCGCCGAAGCCTACAAGGGTGTGACCGTGTCCGGCTTTCCCAATCTGTTCTTTCTCATGGGCCCGAACACCGGCCCGAGCCATACGTCGGTTCTGGCCTTCACCGAACAGCAGATGGATTACACGCTGCAGGCGATCGACCATATCGCGAAGAAGAAGCTGCGCTTCATCGACGTCAAGAAGTCGGTGCAGGACAAGTTCAACCGCGGTATTCAGTGGCGGATGAAATACACCTCGTGGACTTCCGGCTGTAACAGCTGGTATCTGACGGATTCCGGCAAGAACACGACGCTTTATCCGGGCTTCAACTGGGAATATCGGCTGCGGCTGATGCGGTTCAAGGCCGGGGAGTACGAGGAAGTGAGGCAGGTGGCGTCCCGTGCGGCGGGGGTGCGCAAGGCGGCTTAGTATCTGGCGGCGTCCGGGGTCGGTGCTTATTGGTGTGAGGTTCGGAGCTTCGAGTTTGGTTTCGCTCACGAGGTTGTCTGACCTTCAATTTCGCGCTGCTGCACGACTCACTTTCTTTTGCTTGTCCAAAAGAAAGTAAGCAAACAAAAAAGACACCCGGGCGCAGCGCCGGCGCTTCGCGCCGGTGCACTTCGACACGAAGCGACGACGGGATGCGGCCCTGGTCAATTAACTAGGCTCGCGTCGCTTTGGCGACGCTCAAACAGGCTGGCCGCACCGGCGCAGTGCGCCGGACACCCGTCGCCACTCCGTGTCTCCATCGCTGTGCAACGGGCCTGAATACAGAAGCCAAGACGAGCCTTACTAACCTGCTGAGCCGACAGTCGTCAGTGGACCGCGCTTCCTCGGACTCGCCTTCGGCATCGTCCGACAAAGGTCGCTTTGCGATCTTGGCGAAGCGTCAGCGAGCCGGTCTTCGTTTGTATTGGTCCCTTGGGCGTAGCGCCGAGCAGTGGAGGCCGAAAGAGAAAAAGACGGCCGGATGTTTGAGTCGCGCGTAGCGCGGCGAGTTTCCGGCTGTCCTCTTTCGGCCGGAGCCGCGCAGGGCATCGGCGCGAAGCGCCGACGCAAGACAGGGCGCCCTTTTGTTTTGGCTACTTTTATTTGGGCGAGCAAATAAAAGTGGCTCGCACAGCAGTGCGAAACCCCAAGCCAAAACTCATCCGCACCGTTGATTCAAAGCGCGCGACGTCGAGCAGCGATCATGCTCTAGGGCTTCCATCCGCTTGCCGCACTGCCCATTTGGCGCGGGCATGCGAAATGCCAAACCGATCGAATCGCTGCCATTGAGTCAGAACACGCAGACTCTCGGCATGCGTTTCTCGGCTCTGCGCAACAACGTCAGGCGAAGGATATGCCCACGCCCGACAACGACATGCCCGAACAGCACGCAGCATCTATTGATAGTTATTTTATAACGTAATATATTGAATCGTCGTTCACGCCAGTGAACTGAAAAACCGATTGGGGCATGGGGAACAACACGTTACGCACTGCGCTTTTGATGGCCGTGTTGCTATGCGGCCAGGCGCTGACGCTCGTCCACGCGTTCGATCACCCGGTTGCCGCGGCGCACGCCGACCATGCCTGCCCCAGCTGCGGCCACGGGCACTTTGGCAGCGCGCCGCCGAGCGACGACGTAGACCTGGTCGTGATCACCGGCGCGCGGGAACCGGCCGCCCACGAGCGATCGTTCCCTGGTCATCCCGACTGCCGCATGGTGCCGCCCAGCCGGGGCCCGCCTCCCGTTCTCGTCTGATACGCAAGTAAAACTCAGTTGTGTACCGCGGTCTTCGATACCGCCGCTGCGGTATCGCCGCCACGCGATCCCGCTTTTTCAGACGAGAACATTCACTCATGGCGCACTCAAGCTATAGACGATTCATGGTGCTGGTCGCCGGCGCCTGCCTGCTCGGCCTTGGTCACACCGCTCTGGCCCAGGATCGAGGCAACGACAAGACCGATAACGACAGCGCCGCTGAAACCGGCCTGCTTGCGCCGATCTCGGTCGAGGCCCTGGCGTTCGACGCGCAGGATCCCAGCCAGGCCATCGAGCCGGCGACTGTTGTTGCCGGACCTGAACTGACGCGCAAACGCGGCCAGAGCCTGGGCGTAACGCTGGCGGATACGCCGGGCATCAGCTCGGCCGACTTTGGCCAGGGCGTGGGCCGGCCAGTGATTCGCGGTCAGTCCGGTGCGCGCGTTCGGGTACAGGAAAACGGGCTGGGCTCGGCCGACGTGTCGACGCTAAGCCAGGATCATGCGGTCAGCATCGACCCCTATTCGGCGCGCCAGGTGGAGGTGCTCAAGGGTCCGTCCACGCTGCTCTACGGTTCCGGTGCGATCGGTGGCGTGGTCAACGTGGTGACGGATCGTATCCCCACGGTCGCGCCCGATGGCGTGACCGGTGAAGCCACGCTGGAACGCGGCGACAGTACGCTGGGCCAGCGCCTGCAGCGTCTGGACGTGACCGGCGGTATCGGCGATTTCGCCCTCAACGTGCAGGGCATGAAGCGCCTTACCGACAGCTATCAGGCCGATGACGACCGGCGTATCGACAACAGCGCGACCGATACCGACACCTACAGCGTGGGCAGTTCGTATTCGGGCGACTGGGGCTATGTCGGCGGCGCGGTCAGTCATTTCGGCCGTGAATATGGCATTCCCGGCGAAGAGGCGCGGATCCGTCTGACCCAGGATCGCTACGATCTCAAGGGCGAGGTCTACGACGTCGCGCCCGGCATTGCGCGGCTCGAGTTTTCGGGCGCCTATACCGATTACCTGCATACCGAGGGCGAGGAAACGCCCGAAGCTTTCTTCGACAACCAGGAAACCGAGTTCCGTATCGCCGCCGAGCACGCGCCGATCGCGGGCTTTACCGGCGTCTTCGGCATACAGGGTCTCGATCGCGAGTTCGAGGCCTACGGCGAAGAGGAATCCTTCGTCCCGGCTACCGATACCCAGTCGCTCGCGGCGTTCTGGGTGGAACAGCGTCCAATCGGCGAGAACTGGACCGTGCAGGGCGGTCTCCGCGTGGAGTACCAGGAACAGGACACCAGCGAAGATCGTTCGGATACCGACCACACGCCCATCAGCGTCTCGCTAGGCGCCAAGCGCACGATCGGCGATCATTACGTGCTCACCGCGACGGCCGGTCGCTACGAGCGTGCTCCGGCCACCGAAGAGCTATACAGCTTCGGCCCGCACGAGGCTACGCTCACCTACGAACGCGGCAACGAACGCTTCGGTGAAGAGGTCGCCAACGGCTTCGACCTGGGCCTGAGCCGGATCAACGGCCGGCTGCGCTTCGACACCAGCCTGTTCTATACCCGCTACGACGACTATATCTACCAGCGTTCGGTCGACGCCGGACTGGACGCCGACGGCGCCGGCACGCCGAATGCCGACGGGATCGCCGATCGGGTGAACGAGGAAGGCGAGTTCGATACCGATGGCGAGTTCCTGCTTATCGACTATGCCGCCGACGACGCCACCTTCTATGGCGGCGAAGCCGAGGTGGCCTATGATCTGATCGAAGGCGCACACCGGCTCACGGCCCGTGTGCTAGGCGATTATGTTCGTGCCGAACTGGACGACGACACCAATCTGCCGCGCATTACGCCGGGGCGCTACGGCGTGGGGCTCGACTACGACAGCGACACGTGGCTGGGCACGATCGAAGCGATCCGCGCCAGCCGGCAGAACCGCGAAGGCCCGCTCGAGGACGAGACCGCCGGGTTCACCGATCTCAGCGCGTTCGTCGGTTATCGGCTCGCCGGCCTGGATGATGTGGATACGCTCGTCTATCTGCGTGGCGACAACCTGCTCGACGACGAGATCGTGCGCAGTACGTCGTTCCTGCGCGTGGCACAGCCGGGGCGCACCGTCACGGCGGGTGTGAACGTGAAGTTCTAGCACGCCATTTGCTGGCGCTGATGTTGGGAACGCCCCGGTTTGCCGGGGCGTTTTTCGTTGGCGGGTTGGTGATTGCGTGGTGGTCGACCTCGTGGAGCGGTCGGCCCGGACTGCTTGTGCTTGTTGTTGTGGGTTTGAATCAATGTTGGGGTGGATTTTCGCTTGGAGTTTCGCACTGTTGTGCGAGTCACTTTTATTTGCTTGCCCAAATAAAAGTAACCAAAACAAAAGGCACCCTGTCTTGCGTCGGCGCTTTGCGCCGATGCCCTCCCATCGCGGTCCGCAAGCGGGACGGCCGGACACTCGCTGCGCTCAAACATCCGGCCGTCCCTGGTCTATTGACGTGGCCGCTTGCGGCCCGCGCTGCTCGGCGCTACGCCCAAGGGGACCGAATACAGACAAAGACCGGCTCGCTGACGCTTTGCCAAGATCGCGAAGCGATCTTTGGTCGGCGACGCCGAAGGCGAGTCCGACCGGAACGTAGCCAAACTGCCCAACTCTGACCCCATAGTTGTTGCAACGCCGTGCGCCAGCTTGGCCGTGCCTGTATTCAGGCCCCATGTGAAGCGACGAGAAGCGCAGGGCCGAAGGGTGTCCGGCGCACGGCGCCGGTGCGGCCAGCTGTTTGAGGATCGCCAAAGCGATCCGAGTTCTGGCCGCATCCCTTCGGACCGAGCATCGCAGTGCACCGGCACGAAGTGCC